>Ga0208872_1000003_pt1 | contig 508036 bp, 465 predicted proteins | sample CryBogCBH12Aug08_FD_185508 | JGI IMG/M metagenome (GOLD analysis project Ga0208872, IMG submission 185508) | Freshwater microbial communities from Crystal Bog, Wisconsin, USA - CBH12Aug08 (SPAdes) | ecosystem: Environmental > Aquatic > Freshwater > Lake | place: Crystal Bog, Wisconsin, USA...
ACTTCGCGATGAATGCTTGAACGAGCATTGGTTCACCAGTCTGCAGCACGCAAGGGTCTTGATCGAAAGATGGCGGAGGGAGTACAACGAGGAAAGACCGAAGAAACAACTGGGCGGGTTAACCCCCGCAGCCTATGCAAAAACTTTGACCGAAAAGGTCGTTACAATGCCCGGAAGACTTTAGATCCCTCCGCTACTCAAGCAGGGGGGACGTCGAATCCTCAAGAGACAGCGAGCACCTAAAACTGTCTTAAGATCAAAACGACGCATTTCGGCTTGGTCAAATTTTTTCCCTCTCCAAGACTCTAAATCGCTACGTAGTTCACTTTTATCGGACCAAGTCAGTATGTACTCCTTACCCACAGTTACAGGAAAATTTGTTTCTTCGCTGGTAAATTTTGGTGTGGTGACGATAGGATAAATTTCCCATCGCAACATTATTTTGTGAACTGCACTAACTCCAGCTGTATTGGCCGATTCATGTACCCCTAGGTCTAAAAGTGCGTAACAATTGGCCAAATAATCACCAGGTAGAACCTTGAATACTGCTGGTAAATTTGTAGGCATCAGTTTTCCAACTTAGCGTAGTTCATATTGGGACAAGGTCTTTTCAAGTCACCTTGCGTATTTGAATGACCAAAGAGTCGGGGCCGATGACCTTAACGTCAGAGCCAAAACGCAAAATGTCACCAATGAGCTCACGGACATCTGAGTAAGGTACTTCTAAGGTGTAGCTTCCGTCTTCAGCGAGTGAGCCTTTCTGCTCGGGATGCCATTCTTCAAATTGCACCCAACGCGCGCGGGCTGCAGAAAACGCTAACTTGGCAACGGCGGTCGCGCGTCCACCAAAAATTCCGTAGCCACCGTCCATGTTTTTTTTAAGTGTTGGCGGGTCTAGCTCTTTTGCCGGCTCATCGAGTACTTCGGCGTTCTCCAAAGCATCAATCGCAAAGCTACGCACTCCACCGCGCAAATGGCACCATGCATCTAAGTACCAGTTATCCCTGTAGTACAGGAGCTGCTGCGGAGAGATAACACGCGACAATTTATCGCCGTTTTGGCGGTTAAAGTGCAGCACCTTTACCTGCTTGCGTTCGAGAGTAGCCTTAGCTACGGTCTCGAAACTCTTAAGCGGCATACGACGCTTACCTGCTTGTAGCAGCCGTACTCGATGAATCAAGGCATCCGAAGCAAATCCTTGACTTCTTAAAATAGCGTTCAGACGATCTTGAAGTGGTTTTATCTTTGGCCCCAAAAGCCCAGGCTCCAGCTCACTAATCATGCTCTGAATGGTCAACAGCGCAAGGATTTCATCCTGGCTAAACCAAAATCCCGGCAATTCAGTTCGCTCGGAAGATTTGTCCAAACGATAACCACCCAATTCACGATCAAAAACGATCGGAACGTTCATTTGATCGCGCAGCTTCACAATGTCTCGCTTTAATGTGGCGAGCGAGACTTCCTGAACCTTCATCAACTCTTGCTTGGTCAAAAACCTTCTGTTGGACAAAAGCTCTGAATAGCGAATCAGTCTGACCATTTCACTCATGCGTATTCCTATGCTGGGTCAATTAATCCACTGGGAGAGTTTAATTGCTAGTTTTTCGATCTTAGTTAATTTTTTTACAGCTACTGTTTGTCCAAATTCCTGATGAATGATTCGGGAGGAGTCGGTTGAATAAGTGATGCCAGCAGAAATTTGTGACGACTCGTTTATCTGCAAAAAGATCGGCCACCCCAAATTGATCAGCGTAGAGAGATACAAAATTACCAAGCTGAGCCCCTGAAATACAAATTTATTGAATCAACAGTTTCCCGCGAGCCAGGCTCTCTCCGTGAGCTTGCTAGCCTGTAATTTTGAACAGTCGCAACGTTGCAAAGGTTCTGTAGTTACACAGACCCCATCAAACCATTTGAGCTATGCCTGTCGTGACCGTGATTGCGATTCAAAAAAGCACTATGTTTTCTGCCTAAAAACCACGCTTTTGGCCCGAAAACGCACTTTTTAACTGACTTATGGTCTTGAAAGGGTGCTGGGCGCGTGAGTGCATCACCAGCTCGTCCTTTTCTCTTTCGTCATAGCCATTGGTCATGGGCTCGATGGGGGTCATTGGTTTTTGGATGGGGGTTGGTGGCTGGGGGTAGATTCTTTGCTGGGGGTGAGGTTTCATCAGCTCCTTGTGAAGGTGCTGGGCCAGTTGCTGATGTTGCTGGGCCTGCTGTTTTGTGGCTTGAGTTGGAGTTAGCTGCTGGGGGTTGGGCTTGGGTAGAGGTTTTGGAGCTGGGGCCATTGGCGCTCGCTTGGGCTTAACCGCTTTGGCCTTTGATTTGGCTGAAGCTTTGTGTGAAGTTTTGGTGATGGGCCTGACAACAGGCTTTGCGGGGCTAGCCACCCTACCCTTCAGGGTTGATGATTGAGGCACCTGGGTGCTGTCAGCCTGTGGGACTGGCTGAGCAAATGATGCCCAAATCTTGTCAGATATCAGCTTCCAAAGTGCCAGTTGGTCCTCAGGATTGGCAATTTCCATAAATCTCATATTTGGTCTCCTTTTCCTACATTTATTTATCCGTTGCCATAAATAAATGCATGCGAATATTTGAGCTTAAGAAACCAAAATCACCAGAGCAACTGAGACTCGATCAACTGAAAGCCTCAAGCAACCGTGCCAGTGATGCGCTGAAAGTTGAACGTGAAAGACAAAAGGCACAACGCGCACAAAAGGCTTTGAGTCAACTACTCAAACCTAAATCGAATACGATCAAACCAATTCAACCAATCAAATCCAGATAGCCAAAAGAAAACCGACGCTAAGGTCGGCTTGGTGAACATCTATGTGTTCAATTTGCTTTAGTAGGAAGCTTCAGAGTTGGTCGTTTGCTTGAAGTAGCTTCTTTGTCAAAACCAGCTTTGACCAGTCCGCTAACGGCTTCAATACGCCCATCCAGTTCGCCAGCGTCTACAGCCGTTCGCAATACTTCAAGCGTTGTAATAACGCCTGCAATGTTTTCTGTCTCGATGGCATTCTTGCCTTCGACAACTTCGAGTGTGCGAGCGCCATAGCGAACAGTGATGCACATCTTGCCGTTGTCGCTTAGTAGCGTTTGTATATTTTTTGCGAATGAAATGAATCATTTTCACAAAAAATTTCATTTATCATTTCTATAAATTAGAAACAGAAAAGACAAAGAAAAATCTAATAAAAGTAGTATAGTCTCACTATACTACTTTTTTCCTAATAGAACGCCTCAGCATGTAGCTGTAGAAGCTTGAGTTTATTGAGGAAATTTGAGATTTTTTTTACACACAAAAAAGCGTAGTTACGCAGTGTGAAGGTGGCACTCTACCGCTGAGTTAACGACCCAGATTTACAAGCCCTCTATTATGACATAGTAGTGTTTGTATATTTTTTGCGAATGAAAAGAATCATTTTCACAAAAAATTTTATTTATCATTTCTATAAATTAGCAACAGAAAAGACAAAGAAAAATCTAATAAAAGTAGTATAGTCGCGCTATACTACTTTTTTCCTAATAGTACGCCTCAGCATATAGCTATATAAGCTTGAATTTATTGAGGAAATTTGAGATTTTTTTGACACACAAAAAAGCGTAGTTACGCAGTGTGAATTCTAAACTCCAGCCGGTTTTGACAGGGTTTACGGCTTTTTGCTACAATCCGCCGCTCGATTGGCTGAACTGACTGCGACAATCGGGTGGTTAGCTCAGTTGGTAGAGCGTCGCCTTTACACGGCGAATGTCGGGGGTTCGAACCCCTCACCACCCACCAATCCAAGCCCCTTTGCCCACGTCTCCGTCACACCGGCACTCCCAGGAACGATCTGATCCGCTTCGGTGCGCGTTTGTCGGCCATTCCGGTCGAGGACCGTCAAATAAGACGGCTATTTTTAGGGGCCACCCTCTTTCGTGAGACAGATCACCCCACATGGACGTGGTCATCGGATTGCCGGCCGAGGACCTCAGCGGACCGCGCCCCGGCCCCCAGCGCGTTCGGCCTAGACTGAACGTGTGTCACCAACGATAATTTGCCTTGAGATTTTGACCTGTAGTCAGGAATTTGCTAAACTACGCGCTTGCTTTAGCCATGGACTGATCAGTTCCCTTCGCTAACCAGAGGGGAAGCTGAATTTGAATGGTTGAGCCGGCGGAGTGGTAGTTCAGCTGGTTAGAATATCGGCCTGTCACGCCGAGGGTCGCGGGTTCGAGTCCCGTCCACTCCGCCATTTTATTCCCCGTTCACGAACGTCGAACCAGTCGATCGGATCACGATCCCAAGGGATCGTCGAGACGAGCGTGATCATCGCGATCCCCACCAAGCCCGAACAAGCGCGTAAGCGCCAGCCCACACCGTTGACCCTGCGATGTGTATCACAGGGTCAAGGGTTTCCATAGGCTTAATGAGCGGGCGGTGGGGCGTGCGGTTTTTTCACTTTAGCAGGAGCAGTCTCCGCCTCAGCACCGACTGGAGCCTTCGGGTCGTTGACGGTCAACGGCAAGGGATTGCGTTCGAGTGCGTACTCCAGCACTTCATCAATCCAACGCACCGCGATGATCTTGAGTTTGTCTTTAATGTTTTCCGGAATCTCCGCCAGATCTTTTTCATTTTCACTGGGGATCAACACCGTCGTTATGCCACCACGATGCGCTGCCAAGAGTTTTTCTTTAAGACCGCCAATCGGCAAGACCTCACCTCGCAGCGTAATCTCGCCCGTCATCGCCACGTCCGCTCGAACCGGGATCTGCGTAAACGCGGAAATCAACGCGGTGGCCATACCAATACCCGCGCTCGGGCCGTCTTTGGGCGTTGCGCCCTCGGGGACGTGCACGTGCACGTCGTTCTTGGAATAAAAGTCCGCATCCAGTCCCAGAACGCTTTGTCGCGCTCGGACCACGGTCATCGCCGCTTGGATGGACTCTTGCATGACCTCACCCAACTGTCCGGTGTACGACAATTTGCCCTTGCCCGGAATCACAGCCGATTCAATGGTCAACAGTTCACCGCCCACTTCAGTCCACGCCAGTCCAGTCACCTGACCAATGCGGTTCTCAGACTCGGCCTTTCCGTAGCGATACCGCGACACTCCCAAAAAGTCGGAGAGCTTGTCGTTGGTGACGCTGATGGCTTGCGTCTTCTTGTCGACGATGATTTGTTTAACGGCCTTACGACAGATCGTTGCCAGTTCACGTTCCAAGTTTCGAACACCGGCCTCACGCGTGTAATGACGAATCACCCCCAACACCGCGTCATCCTCAATGGTCAGCTCTTTGGGCTGCAAACCATTGGTCTTGGCCTGTTTGGGAATTAAGTACCGGCGCGCGATGTTGGCTTTTTCATCTTCGGTATAACCCGGAATGCGGATCACTTCCATTCGATCCAGCAACGGTGCCGGAATGTTCAGTGTATTCGCGGTACACACAAACATCACCTCGGACAAATCAAAATCCACTTCCAGATAATGGTCGGAGAACGTGGTGTTTTGCGCCGGATCCAACACCTCTAACAACGCCGATGACGGGTCCCCCCGAAAATCGGTGGTCATCTTGTCGATTTCGTCCAACAAGAACAGCGGATTGCGAACCCCTGCCCTGGCCATGTTGTGAATGATCTTACCGGGCATAGAGCCGATGTAGGTACGTCGGTGACCACGGATTTCCGCTTCGTCCCGCACTCCACCCAAACTCATCCGCGAAAACGTGCGATTGGTCGCGCGCGCGATCGACTGCCCCAAACTGGTTTTGCCCACGCCCGGAGGCCCCACCAAACACAAGATGGGTCCCTTGAGTTTCTCGACGCGCTTTTGCACCGCCAGATACTCCACGATGCGTTCTTTGACTTTCTCAAGACCATAGTGGTCGGCGTCTAAAATGCGCTGGGCTTCAGCGATATCATGCGATATTTTGCTGCGTTTCTTCCAAGGCACTTTCACCAACCAATCTAAGTAATTGCGCACCACGGTCGCCTCAGCGCTCATGGGACTCATCATCTTAAGCTTGCCAAACTCAGCCGTGGCTTTCTCACGGGCTTCCTTCGGCATGCCCGCTTTTTCAATGCGCTTTTCTAATTCACTGAGTTCATTCGGCGTATCCTCCGACTCTCCCAGTTCACGCTGAATGGCTTTCATCTGCTCATTCAAATAATATTCGCGCTGGCTCTTCTCCATTTGCTGCTTCACGCGCCCACGAATGCGCTTTTCGATTTGCAGCATTTCCATCTCAGACTCAATGAGCCCTAAGACGTGCTCTAATCGCTCCCGGACATCAACGATTTCCAAAACTTTTTGTTTGTCGGACGACTTGAGCGACATGTGGGCCGCAGCCGTGTCGGCTAAACGCCCCGGTTGATCAATTCCCGACAGCGAGGTCAAAATCTCGGGGGGAACTTTCTTGTTCATTTTGACGTATTGTTCAAACTGAGAGATCACGCTGCGGGTGAGCACATCGATCTCACGCTCCGGCGTCGCCTCCACATCTTTCAATGGCGTCAGATACGCGGCAAAAAAATCAGCGCTGATGAGTTGATCGATTCTGGCGCGCGACGTGCCCTCTACGAGCACTTTAACGGTGCCGTCCGGCAACTTGAGCAACTGCAAAATGGTGGCCACGGTTCCCACGTGATGCAGGTCGTCCGCTTTCGGATCGTCCACGTCGCCGGAGCGTTGCGCGACGAGAACGATTTCTTTGTTGTGACGCATGGCGTTGTCCAACGCCAAAATGCTCTTTTCACGCCCAACGAACAACGGACTGACCATGTGCGGATACACCACCACGTCGCGCAACGGCAATACCGGCACGGGCACCGTCTCCGCGGACACGGACGACTCGGAAGTCGTGGCTGAGGTGCTGGGATCCGTTTGATCAGGCGAATTTTTGAGGGTGTCTGCGCTCACTGTCGTTCCTTGCGGGTTAAGCAGCCTTAATTAGCATACTCCGTTCATGGGGGTTTGGGACCCAATTACAAGGGTTAACGCACCGGCTGAATACGATTATTCCAGTCCTCTTCTCAGGGCCAAACTTGAGCGGTACTGGACGACGGATACGGCCGAATGGAGCGGGGATTGTCGCCGGAACCGACACCACCGTTCGCCAAAATAAAATGGGGGCCACCAACGCCCCCATGTCGTCTCGACGGCGGGGTTAGGCCCTCAGTCGGAACCCGTGCGGCGCTCGGGTTCTTGGGCTTTGTACACCACATAAGGTATGGCTTCGCCGTTGACCACCGCTTCGTCCACGACGACCTTGTCGACGTTTTTTAAGCCAGGCAACTCATACATCGTGTCCAGCAGCACGTTTTCCAAAATGGTTCTCAAGCCACGCGCGCCGGTTTTGCGCTCCAGCGCTTTTTTGGCCACCGCGCGCAGCGCGGGCTCCAAAAACTCGAGCGTCACTTCTTCCATCTCAAACAAGCGACGGTATTGTTTGGTGAGGGCGTTCTTGGGTTCCAAGAGAATCGACATCAGCGCCTGCTCATCCAGTTCATCCAAGGTCGCGACCACCGGCAAGCGGCCCACGAATTCCGGAATCAACCCAAACTTAATCAGATCCTCTGGCTCGACGTTCTTAAACATCTCACCACCCGAGGGCTGTTCTTGTTTGCTTTGAACGGCGCTGGTGAAACCCATGCCGGATTTTAGGGTGCGGTTTTGAATGATTTTTTCCAATCCCGCGAACGCGCCGCCGACGATAAACAAAATGTTGGAGGTGTCGACTTGCAAAAACTCTTGCTGAGGATGCTTACGACCCCCTTGCGGTGGCACCGACGCGACCGTGCCTTCGATGAGTTTTAACAGCGCCTGTTGCACGCCCTCACCCGAGACGTCGCGAGTGATCGAGGGGTTATCGCTTTTGCGCGAAATCTTGTCGATCTCATCAATGTACACAATGCCGGTTTGTGCCCGCTCTACGTCGTATTCGCACTTTTGCAACAGCTTCTGAATGATGTTCTCGACGTCCTCACCCACGTAGCCCGCTTCGGTCAACGTGGTGGCATCGGCGATGGTGAATGGCACGTTCAATAACCGAGCCAGTGTCTCGGCCAACAAGGTCTTGCCGGAGCCGGTCGGTCCAATGAGCAGAATATTGCTTTTCGCAATCTCCACCTCATCGGCTTTCTTACGCTCGCCACTCTTGGTTTTTAAGCGCTTGTAATGGTTATACACCGCCACGCTCAAGACTTTTTTAGCTCGGTCTTGACCGATGACGTATTCGTCTAAAACTTTCTTGATTTCATGGGGCTTCGGGAGTTTTTCTTTAGCGCGCTCCGTCTTGTCCTCAAGATCCTCACGAATGATGTCGTTGCACAACTCTACGCATTCATCGCACACGAATACGCTGGGACCCGCAATAAGTTTACGGACCTCATGTTGACTCTTACCGCAAAAGGAACAGTACAACTGCTTGCCTTCGTCGCCTTTGCCACGTTCTTCGCTCATCTACCCCACTCCAGCATCATTTGAGGGTCATTCCATTAGCCGACACTTTACAACAAGTTGGCGGGTGGCGGGGGCTTAAATTGGGTTTTTTTAACCGCTTAAATTATATAACTTATTGATTTTTATATATTTTATTATTGCGCGTCGCCGCAATAACGACCCCTCGGGGCGAGCCGCCGCCGCGATCGCAAGCCCCCACCCAAGCGAGCGCGAATGCGGACGCTTTACGGGATGGCGGGTGTTTTACTTCGACTTCGTCGCCTCGGGCATGGAACTGCGGTTCGTCAACACGTGATCAATTAACCCGTACGACTTCGCGGCCTCGGCGCTCATGAAGTTGTCGCGGTCGGTGTCGTTTTTGATTTGATCCATGGTTTGACCCGTGTGCGCGGCGAGAATGGAATTCAAGCGCTCGCGCATTTCCAAGATCTCTCGCGTGTGGATTTCAATATCCGACGCTTGCCCTTGAAAGCCGCCTAAGGGCTGGTGAATCATGACGCGGGAGTGCGGCAGCGAATAGCGTTTACCCGCCGTGCCACCCGCCAACAACACCGCCCCCATGCTGGCGGCTTGGCCGACGCAGATTGTGGAGATGTCGGGTTTTACAAAACACATGGTGTCGTAAATCGCCAGCCCCGCGGTCACATGCCCACCGGGGGAATTGATGTACAAGGCAATGTCTTTATCTGGATTTTCCGATTCCAAATACAGCAGCTGCGCAATGATGACGTTGGCCATATGATCATCAATTGGCCCCACAATGAACACCACACGCTCTTTTAACAGACGCGAGTAGATGTCGTAGGCGCGCTCACCGCGCGCGCTTTGCTCAACCACCATCGGCACCAAATTCAAGGCTTGCTCACGCATACACTACACTCCACCGCTTGGCTTAAGCACCAAAGTTCATAATTTCTTTAAATGACGCTGGCGCATCGTTAACCGTGACGCGCGTTAAGAGCTTCTCCACCGCCTCATCTTCTAAGATCGCGGCCGCCAGTTGGTTACGCGCGCGTTCGTTTTGCTTGATGCGCTTATAGGCAACGTCCGGATCAGCAAAACTCAAGGCCGCGACTTCCATGCGTTCTTCCAACGCGGCTTGCGGCACTTGAATCTTTTCAGACCGAATCACTTCACCAATAATCAAGCCCACCGCCACGCGGCGCTTCGCCGCGGCTTCAAACGGATCACGCGGCAACGCTTGTTTGAATTGCGCCGGATCCATGCCTTGGCGTCGCAACCAATCTTGTTGCAGCACGCGAATTTCTTGATCAATCGCCGATTGCGGCAATTCAAGCGGATGGGTTTCCAATACCTTATCCAACAACTGCGTTTTCATTTTGTTGCGAATCACGTCTTTTAATTCTCGACGCATGTTCTCAGCGACTTCATGACGCAGGGCTTCAACGCCCCCCTCAGAGACGCCAAACAACTCGCAAAACGCACCATCCAGAGCCGGCAATACCGCCTGATCGTGCGCGGTGACCGTGATCGTAAATTCGGTGTCTTTGCCTTTGAGACTTTCGCTTTGATAATCATCCGGGAATTTCACCGGCACGATTTTGGTCTCGCCTTTGGACATACCGACGAGCGCTTGATCGAAATCCTTAATCATTCGACCCGCACCCACGATCACTGGAACCGCTGTGCCCGTACCGCCTTCAAAGGGCGTGCCGTCCAAACGGCCCTCAAAGTCGATGATCACTCGATCGCCCTCGACCGCCGGCGCCGTTGCGGGCACGTAGGTCGGACGCTGCTTGCGCAGGGTTTCGATCATGGCATCGATGTCCGCTTCCGCCACCTCCGCGGTGGGTCGATCCACTTGAATCGACTGCAAATCTTTGAGTTCCACCGTTGGGAACACTTCAAACCGTGCGGCATAACGCAATTCGTTGGGCGCCAACGGCGGCAAGGGTTCCACCTCAGGCGGCCCCACCGGCGATAACCCTTGATCCAACAAAGCCTGCCCTAACGACTGACGCATCAGCTTGGAAAGCGCTTCCTGATGAATTTGCGCACCGTAGTATTTTTGCACCATCGCTAACGGCGCTTTACCCGGCCTAAACCCTTTTAATCGCACCTCTTTGCTGAAGGTCTTGGTGTGACTGCGAACCGCCGCCTCGACGGCCTCGCTCGGCATTGAGATTTCTAAACGACGCTTCAAGGCGTCTATGGTTTCCAACGTTGCTCTCATCTTCGTTCCTTATGGTGCGAATGGAGGGACTCGAACCCTCACGGGTTGCCCCACTGGATCCTAAGTCCAGTGCGTCTACCAATTCCGCCACATTCGCGCGGGTTACGGATCCCCCGTGGATCCGCAAGGTTTGACCGCTCAGTATACCGTTTTTAGTCGCATTTGCGTCTTTAAAGGACTCGAAAAACCGCTTTTACCCCCCGCCACTGGCCATTTTCGACCGCCGTTGTCCCATCGCGCAATTTCCACCGCCGTCGGACGCGCTACGGCCAGCGGTGTTTTGCCAAGAAATCCGCCCTGTCATCAACTTGACCCTCCAAACCGACTACAATCTGCGCACCGAATTTGCGGTCAGTTTTAAATAAAACACAAGGAAGGTAGCTATGTCGGAAGTCGGTGAAATCGAAGTTGAAGTGGGCGAACACGGTCATTCTATGGATGGCTTTGGCAAAGCAGTCAGCACGCTGATTGCGATCATTGGCATCATTCTCGCCATCGTGACCATTAACGCACATCGTGCACACACCGGAAGCGTCATTGTGCGCACGGAAGCCAACGATCAATGGGCGTTCTATCAAGCCAAAAAAATCCGCGAATTCACGGCGGATGCGGCCGACGGTCTCGCTCAATCACTGACCAGTGACCCTAAAAAAATAGCGGCGTTCAGTGACAAGATGCAAAGCACCAAAACCCGCTATCACAGCGAAGCCGAAGACATTCAAAAAGAAGCCAAGGCCAAGCAACACGAGTCCGATGAAATGGAACATCGCGCCTTGCGTTTTGATTTGGCTGAAGGATTAATGCAGTTGGGATTGGTGCTCACGTCCCTGTTTTTCTTAGGCAAAAATCGTTTCTTCCCCTTTGCGGGAGGCGCGGTGGCCGCCTTTGGACTGATTGTGGCGTTAACGCCGGCGTTGGCCGATGCCATCGCCGCGCTGTTGGGCGCCGCCTAAGTCGCTGCGGCGCACCCCGGCGCAGAGCGCTTTCATCAAGCGCTCTGCGCAAGTCGGATTCCGGTCGATGGGCGAATTGGCTCCTCCCGGACCCTCCCTTCAAAGGTCAGTCCAGTGAGCCGTGGGCGCGAATGCGTTCAAGTGGTGGGCCGTGTAGGGATCGAACCTACGACCTGTCGATTAAGAGTCGATTGCTCTACCAGCTGAGCTAACGGCCCACTTGAAAGGATCGAATGAAGTGGGGTGGACGATGGGACTCGAACCCACGACGGCCGGAATCACAATCCGGGGCTCTACCAACTGAGCTACGTCCACCAAAGCCTCAATCGAGGTAACAATTAAATATTATCCCAGATTTTGAGCGAATGTGTATCGCTGATCATCCGAAATCACACGACCACGTTCGCCAGTCCTCTTTCCAGACCTTCCTCACCAACCCACGATTGGCGCGCCCGGCAGGACTCGAACCTGCAACCACCGGCTTAGAAGGCCGGTGCTCTATCCGGTTGAGCTACGGGCGCTAATTTAAAAACGAAACCAAACCCCACACGGGGTTGGCCTGCTTTGGCAGGCGTCAAAATAAAATTGGTCGGGGCAGAGGGATTTGAACCCCCGACCCTCTGCTCCCAAAGCAGATGCGCTACCAGACTGCGCTATGCCCCGCGACACAAAAATCGAAGCGCCATCTTACGGATAAAGTTACAAAACGTCAAATAAATCACTTGTTTAGACTTTAATCGTCAATCACATCTGATATTCTCACGCCAGATTTAGCCTAAAACGTAGAGGATGACCACCATGAGCGCACACCGATTAGACGGCAAAGCCATTGCGACCCATTTGAAAGAATTGGTGAGAAAAGACACCGACTTGTTGGCACACGAGGGTCATCGCCGTCCAGGGCTTGCGGTGGTGATTGTCGGTGAAGACCCGGCCTCCACCATCTATGTGCGCAATAAGCGCATTGCCTGTGATCAAACGGGCATCGTCTCCCAATCGTATGATTTGCCAGCCAGCACTAGCCAAGCCGAGTTGCTGGCGCTCATCGATCAATTGAATGCGGATCCGATCATCGATGGAATTTTGGTTCAATCTCCCCTGCCCGCACACATCGACGCACACGCCGTGATTGAGCGCATTAATCCCAGCAAGGATGTGGATGGGTTTCATCCGTACAACGTGGGTCGCTTGGCGATTCGCAAACCGTTGCTTCGATCGTGCACGCCCTATGGCGTGATGATCATGCTTCAGCACGCCAAAATCAACGTGGCGGGGATGAACGCGGTGGTGGTTGGACAATCCAACATCGTCGGTCGCCCAATGGCTCTGGAACTGTTGATGGCGCAAGCCACCATCACCGTCTGCCACAGCAAAACTAAGCATTTAGAAGACGTGTGTCGTTCGGCGGACTTGCTCGTGGTGGCCACTGGAAAACCAGAGATGGTCAAAGGCGCCTGGGTGCGCGAGGGCGCCGTTGTGATCGACGTGGGCATCAACCGTTTAGCCGATGGCCGAATCGTTGGCGATGTGGAATTTGCACAAGCCGCCGAACGCGCCAGCCACATCACGCCCGTCCCGGGCGGCGTGGGCCCCATGACCATCGCCACGCTCATGCGCAGCACGTACGAAAGCGCGCGATTACATCTGGGGCTCTCGCAGGCCACGTTGGCCTAAGGCCGTCCGCTGAAGTGAGCTCAGCCGCCCTACCACCCACGCGGTGGCTGGTAGGGCCTGGCAAGCCCGCTAGGATGCGCTACCTATAGCGCCAGATGGTGCCCTTCGGTCCGTCCTCCAAGAGCACCCCCGCGGCCTCCAACTCCGCGCGAATACGATCCGCGTCTTGAAATCGCTTTTCCTGCCGCGCCAAAGTACGGGCCGCGATCTGCCCATCGATCGCCTCCGCGGATAGTCGTCGCGTTTCGGTCGCGGCTTTTTCGGGGGTAAAGGTTGAGCGCGGTGTTTGCAACCATTGGTTGGGTTCATGCGTTAACAGACCCAAGACTTCACCGAAGGTCTTTAAGGTGTACGCTAAAGAATTGACCTCCTCGGGCGACGCGCTTGTACTGGCGCGCAAGCCGTTGAGTTCACGCGCCAACGTCATCATCTCGGCAAACGCTTCCGGGGTATTAAAGTCAGCGTCCATAGCCGCTTTAAAGCGCAACACGTGCCGCTCGCTTAACGGCGCGGGCGTGACGGATAATCCCCGTAGGGTATTGTAAAACCGATCCAAAAGCGCATCGGCGTGATCCAGCGCTTCGGTGGTGAAATTCACCGGACCACGGTAATGGCTTTGCAACACAAAGGCGCGTAATACCTCGGGACGTAAATGCTTTTGCACCTCGCGAATGGTGAAAAAATTATCCAACGACTTGGACATTTTTTCCGCGTCAACGTTCACGAACCCGTTGTGCATCCAGGTGCTCACAAACGGCGTATCGCAGCAGGCACAACTCTGCGCCCGTTCGTTTTCGTGGTGCGGAAATTTTAAATCCATGCCTCCGCCGTGCACATCAAACCAAGTGCCCAGCAGTTCCATGCTCATTGCGCTGCATTCAATGTGCCAACCGGGACGTCCTTTGCCCCACGGGCTGTCCCACGAAGGTTCATTGGGCTTTGCGCTTTTCCACAAGACAAAATCCAACGCGTCGCGCTTTTTTTCCCCAATCTCAATGCGTGCGCCACGCTTGAGATCCGCCAAACGCTTGCCGCTCAGTTGGCCATACGCGGCGTAACTGGACACATTAAAGTAAACGTCGCCGCCGCTCTCGTACGCCGCACCACGCTCCATCAACGTCTGAATCATGCGCTGCATCTGCGGAATGTACTCCGTCGCGCGCGGCTCATGTTCGGGGCGCTCCACATTCAGTTGAGCGGCGTCTTCGTTCATGGCCTCAATATACTGCGCGGTGAGCGCTTCAAAGGGGATACCCCGCTCCTTTGCTCGATTGATAATTTTATCGTCGATGTCGGTAATGTTGCGGACGTGCGTAACGCGATATCCGCGGTGCTTTAAATAGCGCCGCACCATATCAAACACCACCAACGACCGCGCGTGACCGATGTGGCAATAGTCGTACACCGTCATTCCGCACACGTACATGCGCACGTGGTTCTCTTCGAGTGGTTTGAGCGGCTTTAACTGACCCGACAAGGAATCGTGAATGTGAATCATGAGCGAGACCCTGCGGCCAATGAGGTCGCCTGATCAAATAAGCGCGCCAACAAGGGTTTGGCCATCAACGCCAACAAGGCGGCCAAGTCTGGGCCATCCAAACGACCCGTCAGGGCTAAGCGCAGGGGCTTAAAGAATTGAGGGCCATTCAAACCACTCGCCGACCGCACTTGCTTCAGCCACGCGGACGTGTTGGTTTGATCGAGTTCCCCCAAGGCCGCGGCCAGACGCTCAAAAAACTCCGGCCCCGCGGCTTTAATTGCCACAATCGCCGCCAGTTCCAATTCAGCTGGGCCGTGCACCACCAAGGCACTCCAGACTTTCGCGTCCTCTGGCAAAACCACGTTCGACTTCAACAGTTGCGTAAATCGCTTGGTTTCAGCGTCACCCAACCCGCAATCGAACCAGCCTTCAACGACCGAGGCGTCTGCGTGGGCAATGGCCTCGCGCTGCCAATGCAATAGTTGTTGCTCGTCAAATCGAGCGGGCGCTCGACCCAAGGCATCCAATGAAAACAGCTGCGCCATTTCGTCTAAATTCAAGTACCGACTCTCGCTGGTGTGGTGGCCTAAGCGAAAGAGCAAGTTGGTGAGGGCACCCGGCAAATACCCACGCTCCCTAAAATGCGCAACACTCGCGCTGCCGTCTCGCTTGGACAACGGCGCACCGTTTTCGCCGACCAACAACGGCAAATGCGCGTAAACCGGCGTCTGCGCCCCCAGGGCTTGCATGATGGCGATTTGCCGCGGCGTGTTGGAAACGTGATCCTCCCCTCTCAACACGTGGGTGATGCCCATCAACGCATCATCAACCGCGTTGGAGAATAGAAAGCCCACACTGCCATCGCTGCGCGAGATGACAAAATCACCCAAGTCATCGGCCAAAAACTTCTGTTCACCGCGGACCGCGTCGGTGTATTCAATCGCTTGTCCTTCGATCAAACGAAACCGCAACGTGTGCGCATCCCCGGCAGCAAGCCGCTTCTGCACCTCCTCGTCACTGAGCTTGGCGCACCGACCTTGATACCGAGGCGGCAACTTCGCGGCGCGCAAGCGCCGCCGCTCCATCTCCAATTCGACCTCGGTGCAAAAACACGGATACACGCGCTTCGACGCCTTGAGCGTCTGCAGGGCATGGTCGTAGAGCGGCTGTCGCTGAGTTTGTCGAAAAGGCCCTTTGGGATCGTCAGACCCCGGCCCCAAGTCAACGCTAAGCCCAAGCCAAGCCAAATCACGCTGCAACGCCTCAATGTGCGCCTCACTTGAGCGCTCCAAATCGGTGTCTTCAATCCTTAAAATGAACTGACCTTGGGTGCGCCTGGTCCAAAGCCAGGCGAAGAGCGCGGTGCGCACATTCCCAAGGTGAATTTGCCCAGTAGGACTGGGGGCGAAGCGGGTAACAACTTGATTATTCATACATTAGAGTATAATCCAAACCGAACCTGACCTGAACTTTTTACTCCAAAACACTCGGACATTTCATCATGAACATCCCAAAACAAACCTCAACCCGCCGTCAGCTGTGTCAGGTATTCGCTGCCGCCTTGCTGATGGTGAGCTTCCTGCCCGTTCAGAGCTTTGGCCAAGCGGGCGCGGACAGTCAATATCCGAAAGTGAAAGTCGTCACCAGCATGGGTGACTTTGTGATTCAACTGGATTCAACCCGCGCGCCGCTGACCGTGGCCAATTTTCTGTCCTACGTGCGAACGGGACATTATTCCGGCACCATCTTCCACCGCGTGATCGCGGGGTTTGTGGTGCAAGGCGGCGGCTTTGACGTGAAGGGCAACGCGAAGACCGCCAAAGAAACGGTGGCCAATGAATCGGGGAATGGACTCGCCAACAAGCGCGGCACCGTTGGCCTCGCGCGCAGCGATGCGCCCCACAGCGGCAATGCGCAGTTTTACGTCAACCTCACCGATAACGACGCCTTAGACCCAACGCCCTTGCGCTGGGGCTATGCCGTGTTTGGTAAAGTCATATCGGGCATGGACGTGGTGGATAAAATTTCCCAAGAGCCCACCGGCAACTTTGGCCCCATTCCCAAGGACGCCCCGTTGACGCCGATCGTCATCAAAAGCGTTGAGATCCTGGGTGAGAGCCACGCCACGACCTCAACCCCTTAATCGCTCATGACTGCGTTGGGAGCTTCGTCGGCCTACTCCTACCTCCTCTCAGATGTGCATCTGATGCCCAAAGCCGCGGCCACAGCCGCGGCGTTTAAGCGTTTTATGACGGAAGCCGCGCCCCGCGCGGAAGCGGTGTACATCGTGGGCGATCTGCTGGAAGTGTTCATTGGTCGCGATGGCTTCGGTGCCTTCGAGTCCGACGTCGACGCCACCTTGCAGGCATTAAGCCAGCGCACACCGGTTTACTGGATGGTGGGCAACCGCGACTTTTTATGGACCGACGCCGCGTCCAGCGGCATGATCTGGCTCGACGATCCCACCGTCGTAGAACGCTACGATCAAACCATCCTGCTGACCCACGGCGATGCCCTGTGCATTCACGACCGTCCCTATCAACGCTTACGGGCGGTTGTGCGCAATCGCTGGATCCAGCGACTGTTTAGACATTTGCCCTTAGCCACACGCTTATCCTTAGCGGAACGCGCGCGACAGGGCAGCCAAGCCCACACGCAGTCGCAACGCGTCGAGTATATGGATATCGACGATGCGATCGCCACTCAATGGCTGCAACACGCCGGATGCACCACCCTCGTCCATGGCCACACCCACCGCGCGGGCATCCGCCACCTCGACACCCCCCAAGGCTCACTCCGCGTGGTGACGTTGGGAGATTGGCATCCTGAAGGCACGATCGCTCGATGGGATCACAATGGCATTCGGTTGGTGCGCACCGACGCACTGTCCGCCTAAATCGGCAAACCCGAATGGAACCGAAATTGTGGATCCGGTTCCTGAATAATTTGCGCCTCACGCGTTAACATCTGGTCACAACGCGCCTTCCAGTCCACGCCCAACTGCAACGCGCAGCGCTCGGCTTCGGTTTCGTAGACGCCAATATGACGCCGTTCTGCCTCCGCCAAGGTGCTGTAAAATTCCGCCACGGGTGGAGGGACGACTCCAATTAATCCATCGAAGCGTTCGGCCGAACGGGCTTCGACGATGGCGCCCATGATCAGCAAATCCAATTTACGCAATGGCTCCTCAACCGCCACCAATTTGCGTAATTCGCTCGCATACCGCGACGGGCTCAGTCGCCGATGCGCAATGCCCTGAGCGGTCATTAATCGCGACACTTGCTCAAAATGCCGCAATTCCTCGCGCGCGAGTCGCGACAAAATCAAACACATGGGCTCATCTTCGGAATACGCGAAGATGAGCCCTAGGGCGGTCGAGGCGGCTTTCTTCTCACAATTCGCGTGATCCAAAATGAGCACCTCAATTTCTTGAGAGGCTTTGGCAAACCACGCATCGGGCGTCGACGCTTTTAAAACAACTTGATCGCTCATCTTACGCTTGCAAGGGGACCGGAGTCGCCACCACTTCCTCATCTTGACGCCGCAGGGCTTTGGCGGCATCCGAACGACGCTGCGCCAACGCATTGAGATACTCCGGCGTCACATCCGCCGTGACGTAGGAGCCAGAAAAACAACTGGTGTCAAACTCTTCAACCGGGGCTTTATCATGCCGCACCGCACTAACCAAATCTTCCAAGTCCTGATACACCAACCAATCGGCGCCAATGAGTTGCGCCACTTGCTCGTCGGTTCGACCCGCGGCCACCAACTCGTCGACTGCGGCCATATCAATGCCGTACACATTGGGGTAACGCACCGGCGGCGCGGCGGATGCAAAATAAACTTTGTTGGCGCCGGCTTCGCGGGCCAAATCAATAATTTGTGCCGAGGTGGTTCCGCGCACAATCGAATCGTCCACCAACATCACGTTGCGACCCTTAAACTCAAGCGGAATCGCATTCAATTTGGAACGAACGGATTTTTTTCGCTCCTCTTGACCGGGCATGATGAACGTGCGCCCAATGTAGCGATTTTTCACAAACCCTTCGCGGTATTCGACGCCCAACGCCAACGCCAACTGCATCGCACTGGTTCGCGAGGTATCGGGGATCGGCACGATGGCATCAATGTCGTGGTTCGGTCTGACTTTCAGGATTTTCTCAGCCAACTTCTCGCCCATTCGCATGCGCGCCTTGTGGACCGAAATATTATCCATAATCGAATCTGGTCGCGCAAAATACACGTACTCAAAAACACAGGGCGTGTGTTTAACGTCCGCCACGCACTGCATGGAATGCAGCTGGCCATCTAAGCTGATGAACACCGCTTCGCCTGGACGGATGTCGCGCACGCGATCAAATCCCGCCAAGTCCAACGCGACCGACTCGGAGGCCAACATCCACTCCACGCCTTGGGCCGTCAGTCGTTGCCCCAAGATCAAGGGACGTATCCCATTGGGGTCTCGAAAACCCAACAAGCCATGACCAATGATCATCGACACCACGGCGTATCCACCCCGAGCGCGGGCAAATACTTTCTTTAACGCCGCAAACACCTTCTGCGCATCCAACGCGGTGGCGCGCGAGCGCTGCAGTTCACTGGCTAATAAATTTAAGAGTGCTTCTGAATCCGAACTGGTGTTGAGGTGACGTCGGTCCTCGCTCCACAACGCACTGGCCAACTCAGCCGCGTTGGTCAAATTGCCGTTGTGCGCTAAACCCAACCCGTACGGCGCATTCACGTAAAAAGGCTGCGCTTCAGAGGCGCCATCGCACCCGGCCGTGGGGTAGCGTACGTGGCCGATGCCCATTCGGCCCTTTAAGGCCAACATGTGTCGTTCGTGAAACACGTCACGAACGAGCCCGGAATCTTTACGCAGATACATTAATTCGCCATCCGAAGTCATAATGCCAGCGGCGTCTTGACCGCGGTGTTGAAGCACCGTCAACGCATCATAGATTCGTTGATTAACGGGCGTGACTCCCAGAATACCGACGATTCCACACATGCTTAATCACTCCCCTCTAAATCACTCACGCTCCAAGGCCCGGAGAGCTTTTGAACCACAGTCGCCAGACGCTCGGATTTCACCAAACAGGCCGAATGCTGCCACCACGCAGTGGTGTTCAATCGCCACTCCAATCCCAATGTGGTCAACAAGCCCACCACCAGCATCGCCCGCAATAAGCCAAAGACGGCGCCCAAAATTCGATTCAAAAAACTGACGACCGGAATTTTATTCACCACAAATCCCACGACGGTGCCAATCAATTGGCTGGTGATCAAAACCGCTACAAAAATCGCAATCCGCGCCACCCACACCCGTACGTCGTGGTTCAACAACACCCCACCTAGATACGGCAATACCCACTCGGGATAATGAAAGGCCAAACTCACTGCAAGGATTAAGCCCACCAAGGCGATGAGCTCACGCACCAACCCTCGCACAAAGCCCATCACCACGCTGACGGTGACCGCAAACAGAATCAGGAAATCCAGACCGTGCATGCCGAGGCCTCGATGAAATCAGATCGCCATTTTACTCTCTCGGGACTCAGATTAGGGACTGATTCGAGCCTCAATCCCGAGTTTCTCCAACCGCTTGAGATCGGCTTCCGCCTTGGCGCGTTCAATCTCGGGCGCGAGTCGGACACGGTACTGCGTCGTATTGTTGGCGTGGCTGGTGATGAGTTTGACCCTAAACCCTTCCTTGGCGAGCTTGGCCACAATCTCTTGGGCTTGCTTCTTATCCGAATAACTGCCCAAATGAATGACAAAATGGTCCGGCTTACGCCCACCCTCCTCGTCGCGTGCGGCGGCTTCTTTGGCCACACGGTTGGTCGAATCCGCCGGTTTACCCGCGTCCGTACCTTTTGACTCCGCGTGCTTAGCGCTGTCCGCAGCTTCTTTTTTCACGTGCTCTTTGCCGTGATCGGCGGCTTTGTCTTTCGCCTCACGCCCACTCACCTCGGCGTGCGACTTGGATTTTTCGCCATTGTCTTTTGAGGTCCCCGTAGCGGGCTTATCTGCCGCGGATTTACTGGAATTCTGTTCATGCCCTTTGGTGGATTCTTTAGCGGGCCCTTTGGACTCGGATTTGTCCGAGTCCACGGCATGCTTGGTGACGCCGTCTTTTGGTTTTACCGTCTTCTCGTCATGCCCGTGAATTTTGGCCTCGCCATTGACGCCCTCGTCGTGCTTCCCTTCCGCTTTGGGCTTATCGGGCGTCGCTCGGGCCGCTTCTGGCTTATGCGCCCCCTTGGTGTCCACCTCTGCCACCTTGGTCGAACCCTCTTTGAGCTTGTCGTGCGCGCCGTCCTTGTTCGGATCCGCTGCCGCCACAGGAGCGCCCTCACGCGCCGGCGAATGCTCAGTCAGCGTTTTGGCGGTTAACACGGCCACGGATCCGGCGACCAAGGCCGCGGAATTTTTGGCTGCCCCACCCGTCGCTTCCTCCGTCGGCTTCTCAGCCACACCCTGAGCGCTGTCCGCGACGTGTCCGGGTTCCACTGGCGCAATGGGCTCAATGGGCGGCGACCCTCCGTCCGCGGTCGCCGCCGCGGGAGGTGGCGTCACCGTGGACACCGCGGCTGGCGCGTCATGGGCCGTGAACAACCCCTTCCACCACGACTTCACTTGATCGCCCCAAGGCCGCTCATCCGCCTTCACCGCCGCGGGTTCTTCTGGTGTTTTGTTGAGGCTTTGTAACGCTGAGCCTTTGAGACGGTCGCTGTTCAAATCGATGCTGACGGATTGTTGATTGCCCTGCAAATGCACCAGCGGCTCAGAGGGTGCCGGCCCTGTGAGCAACTCCGGAATAACGGCCACCACGATGACAAACAATACAGCCGCACCGATCAGTCGTTTTTTTAGCTGCTCATCCACCTGTACGCACCATCTCTTCAAACCACGTTAACGCCGGCCCCACCACATGGAACGAACCAAACACCACGACCCAATCGGACTCGTGCGCTTGAACACGGGCTTGCTCCAGAGCCGTCTCAACGTTTGCCGCCGTGAGCATCGGGTGATTCAGATGGGGTTGCCAAGCCGATCGCAATTCTACTCCGCTGCGGCCGCGTTCACCATCGATCCCCACCGCGATCACCACGTCCGATTCGCGCACCGCAGCCGACAATCCGTCGGACACTGCTCGGGCGTCCTTATCCGCCAGTAGTCCACACAACCACCACACCTTGGCCGCCCCTCGTTGTGCCGAGACGGTATCGACCAAGGTTTGCACACTGCCGGGATTGTGCGCCACATCGAAAACCCACGTGGGCTGTCGATCGTGCCGCTCAAATCGCCCCCGCAACGCAACCGATCGCAGTCCTTGATTAATCGCCTCACGCTCTAACGGCACCACCTGCGAGAGCGCCACGATGGCGGCCGCTGCGTTGTGTTGTTGATGTTGCCCCACGAGCGCAGGCGCACACAGTTCTGGGTAGACGTGCGCCGACGTCTGAACCGTGAAGTGGCTCCCACTCGAAACCACGTGATAATCGCGTCCCCACGCCAGCAATCGAGCGCCGATCGCCGCCGCCTGGGCGTCAATCGACTGCGGCCGCGCGGCGGAACCAAATATCGCCGGCTTACCCGACCGAAAAATGCCGGCTTTCTCACGACCAATATCCTCGACGGTCGATCCCAACCACTCACAATGATCCAAGCTAATCGAGACCACCACCGCCACATCTGGTTCAATCACATTAACGGCATCCAAACGCCCACCCAAGCCGACTTCCAGAATGGTCACATCCACCTGGGCTTCGTTGAACACCGACAGGGCGGTGGCCGTGGCGAATTCAAAAAACGTCAGGGTTGTCTGCCCTCGCGCCGCGTCGATCGCCTCAAAGTGCCGAATCAGTCGGTCGTGCGCCACGGGTTCGCCATTGACTTTGATTCGCTCGCTGTAATCAACCAAGTGCGGTGAGCTGTATAGACCCGTTGTCAATCCCTGGTGTCGCGCGATGGACTCAATCATGGCGGTGACCGACCCTTTTCCGTTGGTCCCACCCACCGTGATGACCACACCCTTCGGCTTGAGCAATTGCGCACGCTCAAGAACCGCTCGTATGCGCTCTAAGGTAAAGTCCATTGACAACGAATGGACTTGATTTTGATAGTCAAGCCACGCTTCAAAACTGCGTTGAGCTGACCCCACAGTCGACGACGTCATAGGGCATCACACCCCACGGTTAAGCGGACAGCGCGGGTTTGTTTAAAAACATCCGCAGCAATGAGGCAATGCGTGTTCGTTGTTGACGGCGATCAATGATCAGATCCAACGCCCCGTGTTCCAATAAAAATTCGCTGCGTTGAAACCCGTCAGGCAATGTTTCGCGTACGGTTTGCGCGATGACTCGCGGGCCTGCAAAACCAATTAAGGCTTTGGGCTCACCGATATTGATGTCGCCCAACATGGCCAAACTGGCGGAAACCCCCCCCGTTGTGGGGTCGGTCAGCACCGATACAAACGGCAATTTAGCCGCCGACAATTCCGCCAACGCACCCGACGTTTTTGCCATCTGAAACAGCGACAACAAACCCTCTTGCATGCGCGCGCCACCGCTGGCCGAGAAACAAATAAAAGGCATGCGATGCTTGATCGCGTGGCGCACACCGCGCACAAAACGCTCGCCCACCACCGACCCCATTGAGCCACCCATGAACTTAAATTCAAACGCACACGCCACGACTTCCATGCCCTCGAGGCTGCCAGCCATCACGATGAGCGCATCGGCCTCGCCCGTCGACTTTTGCGCCGCGACGACGCGTTCCTTGTAGCGTTTGGTGTCTTTAAATTTAAGCGGATCATCCGGCTTGACCGTCCGTGCCAATTCGTGACCGCTGCCGGGGTCTAAAAACCGCCGCAAGCGCTCACGGGCACCAATGCGCATATGATGGCCGCACTTCGGACACACTTGGATGTTGCGCTCCACCTCCGCCCGATACAGCACGCCGTCACAGCCTTCGCACTTAATCCATAGCCCCTCGGGCACGCTGCGCGTGCGACGATCGGTGGTGATTCGAGACGGAATGAGTTTCTTAAGCCAAGTCATTACGGAATCCTGGTCGGAGCTAAAGTGAGATGATAGCTGAATTGCGCTCAAATCCAAAGTCCGGCGACTTATTCGCTGGGTAAGCGACGTTCACAAAATACAACCCCTCTGCCGCGGCGGTCGGGCCAGCTTGGGTGCGATCGCGCGTTTCCAGCACCTCCCGCAGCCATTCGGGCGAGGTTTTGCCCTGTCCCACCCAAATCAACGAGCCGGCGATGTTGCGCACCATATGGTGTAAAAAGGCGTTGGCGGTGATGTCGATCACGACAAACGCATCCTTGCGCTGTACGTTCACAGCTAAGACGTGCCGATGGGACGAGTGCGACTGACATTCCGAACTTCTAAACGCATTAAAATCGTGAACGCCCAACAACCACTGGGCAGCCTCATGCATTGGGGCAACCTCCAACGGCACATGGACGAACGTGGCGCGTTCATGCCAAAACGTCGACCGCGTGGCTTGATTCAAAATAACGTACTGATAATGTCGATGGCTGGCGTCAAAGCGCGCGTGAAAATCCGCAGCGACCTCACTCATCGCGCGAATCGCGATGTCCGCGGGCAATAAGGCGTTTAGTCCTCGAACCCAATTGTAAATGGGACGGCTGGCGTTGGTATCAAAATGCACCACTTGACCCAAGGCGTGCACACCCGTATCGGTTCGGCCCGCACACACCACCTCAATGGGCTCGTCGGCGATTTGCGACAGCGCCAGCTCCACGGTACTTTGTATGGAACGCGCGTGCGGCTGGCGTTGCCATCCAATGTAGGCAGAGCCGTGATACTCCAAGAGCAACGCGTAGCGCATGCGCCCTACCGTCCGCCGCTAAGCCGTGATGACGGGCGTCGACCGCACCACGTGCCCGTTTTGGCCACGTTGCCGCAGTTGGTGATCCAACAACACGATGGCCAGCATGGCCTCCGCGATCGGCGTGGCGCGCAATCCCACGCACGGATCATGCCGCCCCGTTGTCACCACCGAGGTCGCCTGTCCCTGTTGATCAATGGTGTTGCCGGGCACTTGAATGCTGGAGGTCGGCTTAAACGCCAAGTGAACCGCCAGCGGTTGACCACTGGACACCCCACCCAACACGCCACCGGCGTGATTGCTCAAAAAACCTTGTGGCGTGAGTTCGTCGCGCCCTTCTGAGCCGCGTTGCCGAACCACTTTAAAGCCATCGCCGATTTCAACGCCCTTGACCGCATTAATGCTCATCATCGCGTGCGCGATGTCGGCATCCAACCGATCGAAGACGGGCTCGCCCAACCCTGGGGGCACGTGTTCCGCAAATACGCTCACTCGCGCACCGACCGAATCCTTTGCTTCGCGCACTTGCCAAATCAACGCCTCCAACTCGGCAATTTTGGCGGGATCTGGACAAAAAAATGGATTGGTGTACGCAAAGGCTTTATCGAAGTGATCGCTGGGCGGTTCACAATCAATCGGCCCACACGCCGATAAATACCCATAAATCTCGATGCCGAATAAACTCCGCAGTACTTGCCTGGCAATCGCACCCGCAGCAACACGCACCACCGTCTCCCGCGCTGAGCTGCGCCCACCGCCGCGATAATCGCGGAATCCATATTTCTGTTGATAGGTGTAATCGGCGTGACCAGGTCGAAAGACGTTCGCGATTTTTTGGTAGTCACGCGAGCGTTGATCTTCATTGGCGATCACGATGGCAATCGGCGTCCCGGTGGTCTTGCCCTCAAACACCCCCGACAGCAACTGAATGCGATCGCTTTCCTTGCGCTGAGAAGTGAATTGGCTCGTTCCGGTGCGTCGCCGATCCACTTCCACCTGAATCTGCTCTTCGTCAAGCACCACTCCGGGCGGACACCCATCTAGGATGGCGACGATTGCCGGTCCGTGACTTTCCCCTGCCGTGGTGACGGTAAAAGCCTGACCGATGGTATTACCTGCCATGAGGACATTGCTCCCGAGTCAATAAGAAAACGCCGTCCCCGCCATTGTGAAAGGACAACCACAAAAAAGGAAGATCGGCATAGTGCGCCATCACCGCCTCAGCGGTTTCACCCACTTCGACCAACAACAACCCTTTTGGATTCAAGAATCGATGCGCGTGCTCGAGAATTGTGGTGACGATCGAAAGCCCATCCTCGCCCGCCTCGAGCCCGCTGCGCGGCTCATGCTGATACTCCTTGGGCAAACCATCGACGACGGCCTTGGGAACATAAGGCGGGTTGCTGATGATGATGTCGTACCGGTGTTCGTCTAACGCCGAATAGACATCCGACTGCATAAACCGTACGCGCTCCGCCACGCCCAAGCGCTGCGCATTCACGCGCGCCAATTCGAGGGCCTGCGCCGAGACATCCACGGCATCCACCTGCGCCTGCGGAAATTGTTTGGCGATGGCAATCGCGATGCACCCCGATCCGGTGCCAATGTCCAACACGCGCTTTACCCGATCCGCGTGAATGAAGGGATGAAACGATTCCAAAATCACTTCGGCCAACGGCGACCGCGGGATCAACGCCCGCGGATCGGTGCGATACCACTCGCCTGCAAAACTGGTCATTCCGGTCAAGTAAGCACTGGGGACGCGGTCGTGCAATCGACGATGAACCCAGGTCTCCAATTGAGTCCTTGCGGCAGCGCTCACCGTCCATTGATAGGCCTCAGGGGCTTGATCGTGTTCGTAACCACACGCCGCGAAGACCAACGCGGCCGCCTCATCCAAGGGGTTTTCGGTGCCGTGGCCGTAAACCAGCGGATGGCGGGCCAGTTGCCGCGCAACGCGCTCAATACACGTACCCACCGTCTCGTCGGTGGGCACTTGGGAACGGGCGCGGGTGTGTTTGGATCGATGTCGACTCATGACGCTAGTTTACCGACAATCGGCGCGAACTCCTGCTCGAAAACCCATTTTATTGCCGGTTCGACCCAGCGCGCGACGATCCGTGGCCGCTCAATCGATCCAGAGCGCACACTCGGTATAATAGGCGCAGGCCCCCACCGGCCTTGTCCATAAGGATTGCGTCCATGCCCACCCAACCCGCCTCGCGTTTATCACCTCTGATTTGGCTGCTGTGTGGCCTCATCGGTTTGGTATTGGGCTTTGGAATCTACCAACGCCTCAATCGGCCGCTCACCACCGAGGTGGCGACGCTGCTGCCGACTCCCAAGCCCTTAGCGGACTTTAGGCTGTCCACCCCGAACGGCACTTTTTCGGCCAATGATTTCAAAGGCCATTTCAGCGTGGTGTACTTTGGCTACACCCACTGCCCAGACGTCTGCCCAGCAACACTGGCCGAACTGGCCCCGGTCTTCAAATCGCTGCCAGACAACGCACAACTGATTTTTGTTAGCGTCGATTCCAAACGCGACCAAGCCGCCACGGTCGATGCGTACGCCCAACATTTCAATCCACGCTTTCACGGCATCACGGGTTCGGACGGTGAGATTGCCAAATTCACCCACAGTGTGGGAGCGCTGTACACCTTAGAAACCGCTGCCGATGGCACCGTGACCGTGGATCATTCGGGGGCGTTATACGTCATCAACGCCGACGGTCAATGGGTGGCGGTCATCACCCCTCCCTTTAATTTAGAAGCCGTGCAGCGCGACTTGAAGCGCTTAGCGACGGGGCTCCAAAACCCGTGAGCACCTTCAGCGATCGCGCCTTCATTGGCTTTCAAAAAATCCTCCCCAAACGGCTCTTATCCGCGTTGGTCTATCGTCTGGCGCGAGTCCGAACCCCTTGGATTAAGAACGCGCTCATCCGCCAATTCATGGCGGCGTTTCGCATCACACTCGATGAGTACGTGATACAAGACGTCGCCGAGTTCGACACGTTTAACGCCTTCTTTACCCGACATCTAAAACCCGAGGCACGCCCCTGGAGCACCGATCCTGTCGTGCTGGCCAGCCCCGTCGACGGTCGTGTGAGCGCGCAAGGTCATTTGACGCCGGATGCGCTGTGGCAAACGTCCATTGCCGCCAAACAGCACCATTACAGCGTGCGCGAACTGCTGGGAGACTCGACGCGGGCGTCCCTCTACCACCAAGGGGACTTCGTCACCATTTACCTTGCGCCCTACAACTACCACCGAGTACACGTGCCCTGCGATGGCACACTCACTCACGTGCGCTACTGCCCCGGAACGCTGTACAGCGTGAACAGCACCACCGCACGGTATGTTCCCCAACTGTTTGTCCGCAACGAGCGCGTCGTCTGTGAATTGGAGACGGCCATGGGCCCTGTGGCAATGGTCTTGGTGGGCGCTCTCAACGTCGGCTGCATGTCGATTGAGGGATTGGGTGAAATTCGACCTGATCGCGCCGGTGAGGTCGCCGGATTCGTTCCCCGCGCCGTTCGCCGCGGCGATTTATTAGGGGCGTTTAATATGGGTTCGACCGTCATACTGGTGCTTCCCCCCAAGATGCTCGCGCAGCATTGTACGGTCGAGCACAGTGTGGTTCGCTGTGGTGAACCCTTGATTCAACTCAACCCACCCGTGTGATTGAGCGTGCGTACGCTGCTTCAAGAACGAGCCCGACTGCTGCAACGATGTCGCGCTTTTTTCGCCGACCGCAACGTCATCGAAGCCGACTCGCCGACGCTGTGGCCATCGACCATTCCCGACCCCAATATCGAGTCGTTTCACTTGGCGGAACCGTTGGCGTTTAACCCCAACGGACGGGCGTGGTTTTTACAAACCTCACCCGAGTTTGCGCTCAAACGACTGGTCGCCGCCTCAGGGCTTGATCTGTACGAAATCAAGCACGTCTTTCGCAATGAACCGCTGAGCCCGACCCATCACCCGGAGTTCCTGATGGCGGAGTGGTATCGACAAGGCTTCGATGATCACCGTCTCATGCGGGAAGTCGCCGACCTATTGCAAATTCTTCTTGAGCGCCCATTGCCCGTTGAAATCCTTTCGTTTAACGACGCGTTTGTAAAACACCTCAACCTGAACCTCAAACACGCGTCGATCGCCGAGTTATCGGGATTGGCACAACGGCACTGCCACTATCACGGCCCCGACCACAGCAAAGAAGTGCTCACCGATCTGTTGATGGGCGCGGTCATCGGCCCCCAATTGGGACGTGAGGGCATCTGTTTCATTACGGACTATCCCATTGCACAAGCGGCGCTCGCCAAAGCCCGCGCCCACGATCCCACCATCGCCGCACGCTTCGAAGCCTATTACAAGGGCGTCGAGTTGTGTAATGGCTTCGATGAGTTAACGGACTCGCAGACGCAACGATCGCGGTTTATCGCGGATAATGAAACACGCCTCACGCGTCAGCAACCCCCCATTCCCTTGGACGAACCCTTCCTCCACGCGCTCGATCAACTGCCCGCCTGTGCTGGGGTGGCGCTTGGCTTGGATCGAGTTTTGCAAATCAAATTGCAAGCCGAACGGATCACCGACGTGATTCCACTGCATTTCAAGGATTTATAATGGAACCACGAACCGTTATTCAATCCGCGCTGAGGACAATTTAGTTATGAGCTTCGCCCCCACCACTCTTCCCACCCACGATTCCACGGCGTTTTACCAAGCCCTTGCACGCGAAATACGCAGCTTATGTCACGGAGAGCCCGACGCATTGGCGAACCTCGCGAACGTGTCGGCCTTGTTGAACCATCATCTACCCGACTTGAATTGGGTTGGGTTTTATTTGTGGAAAGAGCAACAGCTGATTGTGGGGCCTTTTCAGGGCAAACCGGCGTGCGTGCGCATCCCGCTGGGGCGCGGTGTGTGTGGTCAGGCGGCCCAACAACGTCAAACCATTGTGGTACCGGACGTACACGCCTTTGCGGATCACATAGCCTGCGACAGCGCATCGCAATCGGAAATCGTGGTCCCAATGATCCAAGATCATCAATTCTTCGGCGTACTTGACTTAGACAGTCCCTCGCTCAACCGGTTCAATGCCCAAGACGCAAAAGGGCTTGAACTCTGCGTTCAAACCCTTTTGTCGGTCACCGATTTATCGAGTTTACTGGATCGCTGAGACCATCTACTGGCTCAGCGTCAGCGCACTTCCTTATTTAGCGCGGGAGATGTACTCGCCCGTACGCGTGTCGACGCGAATGATCTCGCCTTCGTTGATGAACAATGGGACTCGCACCGTTGCGCCGGTTTCGAGTTTCGCAGGCTTACTGCCGCCGGTGACGGTGTCACCACGCGCGCCCGGATCGGTCTCGACAATCTTCAACTCCACGTGCGCAGGCGGGTTAACCGTGAGCGGTTGACCGTTCCACAAGGTCACGATGCATTCCACGCCATCTTTCAGCCACTGCGCGGATTCGCCCATGGCCGACTTACCCGCGGTGTATTGCTCGAAGGTATCCGGCATCATAAACGTCCAGAAATCACCGTCGGAGTACAAATACTGCATATCGGCATCAACCACGTCGGCGGCTTCTACAGAATCGCCCGACTTCCACGTGCGTTCCACCACTCGGCCCGTCTTCAAATTACGGACCTTCACGCGATTAAAGGCTTGGCCTTTGCCAGGTTTAACCATTTCGTTTTCGACGATGGAATACGGATCGCCATCGATTAAGATTTTTAAACCCGTTTTGAACTCGTTTGTGCTGTAGCTGGCCATGATTGCGGTAACCTGTTAAAAAAAGGTTTATTATACCCGAAGCCAATCGATCCCAACTCATTGAATTTCATAAAATATCGAAGAATGCGTCGTCCTAAGCCCCCACCCACGCGCCGCGGAAGCACTCACCCCTGGCGATCCATCATCGCGGTGATGTGATGGCGCATGTGCGTAAAGACCGACTCCCAATCCCCCAACACCGGCTGTCGGAATAATCGATGATTCGGGTACCACGGACTGTCGGATCGGTCCAGCAGCCAACGCCATTCGGCCGCGAACCGCAGCGGCAAAAATGTGTGACAGCCCAACGCACCGGCAAGATGCGTCAGCGACGTGTCCGAGGTGATGATCAGATCCACCGCCCGAAACACGGCAGCGGTGTCTAAAAAAGGTACGTCATCAAAGGGCTCTGGGAAGGTGGTGACTTGAAACCCAAGTGAGGTTTGATGCAGTTCTTCGCTGCCTTCATTTTTTTGTACGCTGATGAGTTCAACTCCGGGAATCTCCGCAATGCTCTTAAACCGCTCCAGCGCAAAGGCGCGTCGATCCACCAGTCCACGCGTATTGCCTTTCCAGGCGATCGCAATCTTAAACCGGCCCGACGCGCGGGTGTTCAAAACAGACGTCACCTTCGCGACGCGCACGGGGTCGGCCTCAATATACGGAATGGAGTGTGGCACCGACGCCAGATCAACTTGAAACGCCGAGGCCAAACTCATGATGGGGACTTGCCAATCAAAATCGGGCAAGGCATCGCCTTTTGCGATCACCGTCGCGTGTGAGTGGAGCAGATGCGCCGAAAGCAACGGCACCAAGGGTCGTTGCACCTCAAAAATCACCCGCGCGCCCAGCGCCTCCAGCATGGGAATGAATCGCGCAAATTGCAGCGTGTCGCCCAATCCTTGTTCGGCATACACCAACAGCGTCTTGCCGCGCAGATCCCCCTCACCCAGCCACAGCGGTTGCGCAAAGTGACGCCGAAAGCGCCGCCCGGCGCCGCGCTCAGTGTGCCAACGCCACTCGTACTCTTTGAAGCCATCGGCCAATCGGCCCGATTGAAGCCACGCCAACGCTCGATTCCAACGCGCATCACCAAACTCCGGTTGACGCTGCAAAGCCGCCTCAAAATCCGCGAGCGCCGCGGGCAAATCCAAGCGCTCTAACTGCACGTGACCCCGATTTGAATACGCCTCAATAAACTCCGGATCTAAGGTTAAGGCCATGCTGTGGCAAGCCAACGCGTCATCCAGTCGCTCCAGCGCCTCGTACGCGTTGCCGCAATTAACCCACAAAGGCGCTTGCGCGGGCGACGCCGCTCTCGCAAATTCAAAGTCCGCCAAAGCGGCCTCGAATCGCCCCAATTCCATGTGCGCATTACCCCGATTGATGTAGGCATCGATCTCCTCGGGATCCAACTCAATCGCTTTATTTAAGGCCGTCACCGCGTCCGAGAATCGGTACGCGTCTTTAAAGGCCAATCCCAGCGCACGCCACGCTGGCGCCCAGGAGGGCGCGAGGTCAACGGCCCGCTGATACGCCGCCAACGCCTCGCTCGTCTGCTCAAGTTGGCGATGCGCGTTGCCCAGATTAAGCCAGGCTTCGGGGTAGTGCGCCCGTAGGGTCAGCGCTTTGTGAAAATACGCAATGGCCTGAGCGCTCATTCCCCGCTCCAGGTGCAGGTTACCCAGATTGCTGTACGCCTCTGCCACGTTTGGATTCAACGCGAGCGCCTTTTCAAACGCCACCTGCGCTTGCGTAAATCGATTCAATTTCGACAGGACAATGCCCTGATTCATGAGCGTATCCGGCGCGTGCGGCACCAACGACAAAGCCCGATCAAAATCCGCCAAGGCATCCTGCCACTGGTGCATGGCCATGTGGCAGAGACCACGATTGTTATAACCGTCACGATAATCGGGCTTGAGTGAGATCGCGTGATTAAAATCGGTGAGTGCCTCACTTGGCCGTTCGAGATGAAGCAAGGCAGTGGCACGGTGCCCCCACACAAAAAAGGCTTCCGGTCGTATGGCCAGCGCGCGATTCAAGTAGTGCAGCGCCGCCTGCGGCTCACCGCCTTGCAAACACAACGTGCCCGCAAGCTGCGCGGCATCAAAATGATCGGCGTGAGTGGTCAACACCTGTTGATAACAGGCCAACGCTTGATCCCATTGGCCAGTCAAGTGGTGCTGACGGCCCTCGGCCACGAGGGCCTCCGGTGATCGCGACGAAGTGTTGCTTGGTGGAACTTCTGCCATCCGTGGCCTTTCTGATCTCAAATTCGCCGCCCGCGGCGCCTTTAAAACGAAACGATAATAAACGATAGCACGAATTTAAAGTAGATGCGATTGACCTCACGGCAAGTATCGACGAGCGCTGATACAAGCCTGTAACCACTGCGCCATCGCCGTTAAGTCCCAGTAACCAAATAACTTTTCACGGAATTGGCACGCTGAGTCTTCGGCGTCAACCGTTAGTCGTGGAATGCAGATCAATCGTTCGGCGGCGGCCTGAACACTCGAATACCTAAGGGTTTTATGCTCCTGCGTGAAAAGATGAAAAAATCCTTGTGCCACCCAAAAGCGTTCAAGCGGCAAGACATCGTCGCCGCGAAAAATCATTGGCTCGGCAACCGACGTTGGCCGCACTCCCAAGCGCGAATTCATGCGATCAATCGAACGCTGCAAGCTCTCTTCCACTTGTGAACACATCCCCACAGAACGCCACAGACTGCCTCCCCCCTTCAATCCCAACGCATGGCCGCGCTGGACGATGACCTCCAACGACCGCCAATGTTGAGCAGGCCATTCATCCATGACAACGCAACCAACCTTGTGATCAAGGGGTTTAGACCAATCGGGTCGAGCAAAAAACAACGCTTTGACTTGAAATTCGTCGAGAATCGACAAAACCTCGTGCCAATCGTCTGCAGGGTCCTCGTCAAAGGTCACCAACACGGTTGGTACATTGGAGACCGGCAAAGGCTGCGCCCAATCCAATAGGCGAATGGCGTTGGATTGAGCCAAATAGCTCAGTTGCTCCCGAAAGCGCGCAGTCGGAATGCTTCCGAGCCTAGATTTCCCAATTCTTCCGTAGTTCAGAACCGCCAACGCATCTGAGCGCGGCACATGCGTCACTCGCGCGATTCGAGACAACACAACGTTTACAGCTCGAGAAAATGTCATAACGGGTCACTGAGGCACACAAGCCAAACACGTCAAGCCTGTTGCACAATCTTATCTTTTGCATAAAATGCAATTTTAAAAGATAAACCCAGTATAAACCGTGAAGAAATGTCAAGGCTTTCGTTATGACAATGCCGAATGACGACGCATCAAACCATGATTCCGTGCCACAAAAAAATTTCGCCAATCACGGCCAAAGAACGCATTGATCGTTGTTTGGATATAAATAAACACCAACAGCGGCCCCACAACCACCACCAGCGGATTTAAAGTCCAAGCCATTCGCCACTGCCCATGGATTGCCGCAATCATTGCTCGAGTGAGACCACACCCAGGACAATAGTGAACGTGAAACACCGACTTCCATAAACACACGGGTGAGACCGCTAAAAAGCTCTGTGGGGCACAAACCACCCAAGCCACCACCAGCGCCACCGCCACGACCTGCACTTGCGCTGCGTGACGGCGGACGCGATCACTCACGGCGGAGCAAACGTTCCTCATGAATTAACGACGCAGAGGTCGACCTTGCGCGTCTTTAAAGCCGCCCACCAAGATCATAATAAAATCAATGATGACCCAAATACCACAACCACCCAAGGTCAATAACTGGGCCACGCCAATTCCGGTATGCCCCGTATAAAAACGATGCACGCCTAAGAACCCGAGAAACCAGCACAATAAAACGGTGGCCAACCATTCCTTATCGGAGACTTCGCCCGATTGCATTGCCGCCGATGAGACGGCCGCACCGCACTTTAAACAAACCACGGCTTGAGGAGCAACCTCAGTACCGCAATGCACACAAAATGACATGATCGACTCCTTTTCTAAGCGATGCTCTCGGCCAATAATAGCCCAATTATCTGAGGGTTGCGCAAGGCCATCACAGCCACATGCGCGCCATCCCGATAGATGCCAACCGCTAGCCAATTGCGACAGTGCGGCAAATGCGGCGCAACATGGATTAAGCCCGAGAGTGCATTCGAGCTTGAACGTCTTTTCATCGACTTAGCGATCGCCATGAGCTCGGGCGGTGGCTCGTCCAACCCTCATCGAGAACCATCCGATCGACGACGCTAACGCACGTCGCTTTTAAAATTTGGATTTTCAATAATTCCAAATCGATTGCCAAAAGGATCTTGAACGGCTGCCACTTTGATCCCTTCTCCCACATCCGTGATCGGATCCAGAGTTTGCGCGCCTTGATCCAACAATCGTCGATAGGCCACAGTGATGTCGCTCACACCCCACAACGGCTGAGCTCCAGCGACCGAGGGCACGCCATCTGGAATTAAGCCAAGTTCAAAACCGCACACCTGAAATCCGACATAAAACGGTTGGTCAAAATAGGGGCTTAACCCAAGCACCGTCGCATACCAATCGCGCGCCTTGGTCAAATCGGAAACAGGGTAAATTGCCGTCCGTAATCCTAAAAACATAGACTGTCCTCTGTGACGCACGATTCAGCAGACTATACTAAACAATAAAGGGAATAAAACGCTTCGTTTTAGCCATGTATTCACGATAAGGACTGCCGAGGGTCTCCAATAAGGCCACCTCTTCGGCGCGCACCCGCTGACCATACAGAAAACAGCACGCGAGAAACATCACCGCCACGCTGATCCAACTTCCCAACGCCACGGCCACGCCCACCAGCATCATAAAAGCCGCGGTGTACGACGGATGTCGTATCAATCGGTAGACCCCCGTTTGAACGACGGCTTGATCAGCAACCACCACCACTCGACCTGTAAAACTGGACGCCAATGCCTTTTTTGAAGCCAAGCGCAACATCAATCCACCGAGCATTAACAGAATCCCAGAAACAAAAGCTATCGATGGGTAGTCTATTAAAAACGATGGCACCGCTGAGACCACTAACGCAACCGCTAAAGCAATAGGGGTTCCGACCATCAACAATCGAAAGGTGCCCTGGTCCTGATCCGCGGCAGATTGATCCAACGCGGTGCGCACGACGCGACCCTCTGACCCAAAGACCAGCCAAAACGTTATCCAAAACGGAATTGCATAAGGAAACTGGAAGACCAAGGATTGATGAACCATGTGCGTTACCCCGAAATGTGTGCGCCATCAATACGATTGTCATTTTTGAACAATGACTATACCGATCAATCACACTGACGGCAATGAATGCAATCGCCCGAAAAGAAAATGATTACTAAAATAGGCAATGCGATGCTACTGCCTTGGAATATTGAGTAAACGCGGGCTTCGCAACCAACCGACTTGAAGCCTGATGGCGATTATTTGCCTTAATCGGGGTGCGATCGTTTCGTAACCAATTAAGGGAATATCGTTAATTGGTAGCGGGGGTAGGATTTGAACCTACGACCTTCGGGTTATGAGCCCGACGAGCTGCCAGACTGCTCCACCCCGCAACGGAGCCGAGAAGTATAGCGTTTTTTTAACCCCAACTCAAGACCTCAATCCACACTCTCGTGCGTGCTGGACCAAGGACATCAAAAATGATTATTTTACAGAGACTTACCAGCTCATCGGCCGCGGGATCGTGAACCGCATACGATCCGGCTCCCGCAGCCTACGATGGATTAGTGAAAACACTCCACAATGGTGTTCCACAACGGCGTATTGAATATCCCGACACCCAGACTCGCCAATGCATTGAGGCTCAACAAAAGCTTCACGGACGCATTGGCTTGAATCGGCGCCTGATCCATCGGCTCATCAAAGAACATTACTTTAATAATGCGCAGATAATAGAACGCACCAATCACCGAGGTGACCACCGCCAAAATGGCCAACGCGGTCATGCCCTCCGTGAGGATGGCTTGAATGACGTAAAGCTTGGCAAAGAAGCCAATGAATGGCGGCACGCCGGCAGTGCTGACCATCAAAAAGAGCATCATCCAGGCAAACCAAGGACTCTTCTGCGCCAGCCCTTTGAAGTCATCGATGCGATCCGCTTCAAATCCCGGGCGGCTCAACAATAAAATCATTGCAAAGGCTCCTAAGCTTAAGAGCACGTAGGAACTAATATAGAACAACGCCGAGGCATACCCCAATGGCGTGGCCGCAATGATGCCCAAAATCATAAAGCCGATGTTCGAAATGGTGGAGTACGCCAACAGCCGTTTAAGGTTCGTCTGTGCCACCGCCACAATGTTTGCGAACACCAAACTCAAGACGCAAAGGACGACTAACAATTGTTGCCAAGCCGCCGATACGGGCGCCAACCCTTCCGCGAGCACTCTGAAGGCCAAGGCGAAATAGGCAAACTTCGGCGCCGAACCCAAAAAGATTGAAACGGAGGTCGGTGCGCCCTGATACACATCGGGCACCCACATGTGAAACGGCACCAATCCCAACTTAAAGGCAATTCCAGCAACCAAGAAGGCCAGACCAAACAGCACCCCAATCGGCGCTTGGCCCGGTGCCTTCAACAACAAGGCCAACTGGTGTAAGTCCAACGTGGCACTGACGCCGTATAAAATTGAAATGCCGTACAGCATCAACCCCGACGCGATGGCGCCCAGCACAAAATATTTCATGGCGGACTCTGCCGCCACACCCGAGTCTCGATCGAAGGCCACCAAGGCGTATTGAGACAACGCCAATAATTCAATGCCCATATACATGGTCAGCAAATGACGCGCCGAGCTCATGACAAAAATGCCCAAGAGCGCGAACAACATCAGCACGAAGTACTCGCCTTTCAACAACCCCCGGGCAGCCAAATAATCCTTGGAGTAAACCATGACCGCCGCGGTCGACATTAACGCAGCGAGCTTTAAAAAGATCGCAACGCCGTCCACCACAAATAAGCCACTGTAAGCAATCACCGGATGCGACGGCAACGAAATCAACGCGACCGCCACACACAACAATCCGATCAGTGATAACAAATAAGTGACCGCACGCGCTTTAGGCGGCAAAAAGACGTCGACCACCAGCACCAGACTGGCCAGACCCAACAGCAGAATTTCTGGTAACGACCCTACGAGGTCAAATGCACTAAACGCGACCATGTCCTGACCTCACAACTTAGTAGTCAACATTTGCGACAGCAAATGCGCTAACGTTGGTTCCATCGCATCAATCAGCGGTTTGGGGTACAAGCCTAACGCCAATACCGCCACAGCCAACACCGCCAACACACACCACTCGCGCACGTTAACGTCCGTCAAATGGGCCACATCTTCATTGGCGACCGGCCCTAAGACCACGCGCTTAACCAACCACAATGTATACGCGGCGCCTAAAATCAACGTCATACCCGCCAACACGGTGATCCAAAAGCCTGCGTGGAACGACGCCAAAATCACCATGAATTCACCAACGAATCCACTGGTGCCCGGTAAGCCAGCATTCGACATACCGAAAAAGACCATAAACGCGCCGAACAGCGGCATCGTATTGATGACCCCACCATAGGCCCCGATCTCGCGAGTGTGCATCCGGTCGTACAACACGCCCACACACAAAAACAAAGCCCCCGAGATCAAGCCGTGCGAAATCATTTGCACCATGGCGCCCGACAGAGCCATCACGGATCCGACCGTGCTGCCATGGGTGGCGATCGCATACGCCAAAAAGCAACCCAAGGTCACAAAACCCATGTGCGCAATGGATGAATAAGCAATGAGCTTCTTCATGTCTTTCTGCACCAACGCCACCAACCCAATGTACACCACCGCAATCAGCGACAGCACAATGATCAGGTTTGACAGTTCCCGCGCCGCATCCGGAGTGACGGGCAAGCAAAAGCGTAAAAATCCAAATCCACCCATTTTCAACATGATGGCAGCCAAGATGACCGAACCGCCCGTCGGCGCCTCAACGTGCGCATCGGGCAGCCAGGTGTGCACTGGCACCATCGGCACTTTGACGGCAAACGCGGCAAAGAAGGCCAAGAAAATCAGCACTTGTTCGGGCTGACTGAGTGGCAGAGCCCACAACGCCGCCATGTCGTAGGTGTGGGCTTTCAAGTACAGGTACACCAGAGCCACCAACATCAAGACCGAGCCTAGGAAGGTGTACAAGAAAAACTTCAACGTGGCATAGACGCGTCGCTGGCCACCCCACACACCGATGATGATGAACATCGGCACCAACATGGCTTCCCAAAAGACGTAGAACAACAGGGCGTCTGTCGCGGAAAACACCGCCACCATGAGGCCCTCTAATAGCAAAAACGCCCCATAGTACTGGCTGACGCGCTTATGCACGTTTTCCCACGACGCCACCAATACGGGGATGGTTGAAAACGTGGTCAACACAATCAACGGCAATGCGATCCCGTCAATGCCCAACGCATAGTTCGAGTGCAACGCGGGCAACCACTCCAACCGCTCCACAAACTGCATCGTATATAACGTGGGATCGAAATCACTGATCAATCCCAATGAGGCCGCAAACGTCGCCAAGGAGACGGCGATCGCTAGGCTCTTCGCCAACGTGGCGCGGCGGTCCCCCACGAGCATCACCACCACCCCACCAATGATGGGCATCCAAATGAGCAGACTCAGCAATGAACCATTCACGATACCTGCTCCCTTAAAAAGGCCCAATCAGCCAGGCCAACATGGCCGCCAACGCGATCATCATCGCGAACGCGTAGTGGTACAAATAGCCGCTTTGGGCTTGACGTAAAATTCGCGACGCACGCTCCACCAACCAAGCGGAACCATTCACCGCAGCGGAGTCAATGATCGCTTGATCAACAACTTTCCAGAACAGCGACCCCACCCAGCGCGCGCCTCCGGCAATGATGTGCTCATTGAACCAGTCAAAATAATATTTCTGTTCGAGCAACGAGTACAGTGGCTGCACTTTTGATTGAATCACCGCAGGCCAATGCGGCTGCTTAATGTAAAGCACCCAAGCCATAACAACGCCACCCAACGCCAACATCAACGTTGGACTGGTTAACGAATGCAACGCGAAGGTCAATGGATCACCAAACTCAGCCTTGATCTCCGCCAACACCTCGTGTTGCGGCAAGACGGTAATGACCCCATCAAAGAAATTTCCAAAGAGAATTGTCTGTACCGACAACGCGCCAATCACGACCGACGGGATGGCTAATAAAATCAAGGGCAAGGTCACAACCCAGGGGCTTTCGTGCAAATGCTCACGCGTGTGGTCATCAAAACGTTCTTCGCCGTGGAAAGTCATAAAAATCATGCGAAACGTGTAAAACGCGGTAATGAACACGCCCAACGTCACACAGAACGACGCGTACGCGTGGCCCGGAGTGTGGGAGGCTTGAATGGATTCAATCAAGATGTCTTTGGAGTAAAACCCCGCAAACCCCGGGAATCCAATTAAGGCCAACGCTCCCAACAGGGAGGTTAGGTAGGTGATGGGCAGGTATTTGCGCAGACCGCCCATGTGACGCATGTCCTGTTCGTGATGCATAGCAATGATCACGGAACCCGCACCCAAGAACAGCAATGCCTTGAAAAACGCGTGCGTCATCAAATGGAATATAGCCACCGGATAGGCCGAGGCCCCCAACGCCGCGGTCATATACCCCAATTGCGACAACGTCGAATAGGCCACCACGCGCTTAATATCGTTGGCAATAATGCCCAGGAATCCCATGAACAAGGCGGTGGTGGCACCGATCACCAACACAAACGACAACGCCGTAGGCGAATGCTCAAAGAGCGGTGACATTCGCGCAACCATGAAAATACCCGCCGTCACCATGGTGGCGGCGTGAATCAACGCCGAAATGGGGGTTGGGCCTTCCATCGAATCGGGCAGCCACACGTGCAAAGGCACTTGAGCCGACTTGCCCATCGCCCCGATGAACAACCCAATACAAATCACCGTCAACGCCGGCAACGCAGCATCGCCGATCATGAGCGTTTGTTGTGACAACGTGTTCACCATCGCAAACGCGTCGGTGTAATCCAAGGAATGCGTCAACGACACGAGGGCAGCAATCCCGACCAAAAAGCCCAGATCACCCACGCGGTTCACCAAGAAGGCTTTCATGTTGGCAAACACCGCCGTTGGTCGGGTGTACCAGAAGCCGATCAACAGATACGACACCAAACCCACCGCTTCCCAACCAAAAAACAACTGCAAAAAGTTATTACTCATCACCAGCATGAGCATGGCGAAGGTGAATAATGAAATGTAGGAAAAGAAGCGCTGATAACCCGGATCATCGTGCATATAGCCGATCGTATAAATGTGCACCATCAAGGACACACTGGTGACCACGCACATCATCAATGCCGTCAGGTGATCCACCAAAAAACCCACTTTCAACGTCAAGCCATCGGACACTGCAAACACATACAACGTCTCGTTGACGGTTTTCGCACCATGGAGTTGATCGATCAATACGGCGACACTCAAGCCAAACGCCATCGCCACGCCTAAAATGGTCACCGTGTGCGCGCCAACACGACCAATGAAGCGACCGAAGAAACCCGCCAGCACCGCTCCCGCAAGGGGAATCAGGGGAATCAACAACAATGAGCTTGGCATGATCATCCCTTTAAACTCACAAGCGACTCAACGTTAATGCTGCTGCGCTCTCGGAACAAAACCACCAAAATGGCTAAGCCGATCGCAGACTCCGCGGCGGCCACCGTCAAAATGAAAAACACAAATATTTGCCCTGCCAAGTCACCCAGAAAATGACTGAAGGCAATGAAATTAAAGTTGACCGACAACAACATCAATTCGATGCACATCAAAAGCACAATGAGGTTCTTGCGATTTAAGAAGATGCCCGCGATGCTGATTGCAAATAAGATGCCCGACAACACCAAAAAATGAGGTAATCCAACCGGAGGGATATTCATGGCTGTGTCTCCGCCTCCACTTTGACCAATCGAACGCGATCTTCCCGACGAACCGCTACCTGAGCCGAAATGTCTTGATGCTTCAGCGAATCGCGGTGACGCAAAGTCAGCGCAATGGCGGCGATGATGGCCACCAGCAAAATGACGGCCGCCAATTCAAATGGCAATAAGTACGTGCTGTACAGTTGTTCGCCGATTTGCCTGGTGTTGGAAACTCCGGCCGGCACGTCCTGCGCCCACCCTTCTAATTTTATTCCCAAGTGCCGCACCCAAACGATGTAGGTAATCTCAGCGATCACGCACAGCGCCACCGCGCCACCCAAAGGCGCGTACCGTGTGAAGCCTTCTTTTAAACTCGACAGATGCACGTCCAACATCATCACCACGAACAAGAACAACACCATGACGGCACCGACGTAAACGAGCACCAACACCAAACCTAAAAACTCCGCCTGCAACAACAACCACAATCCCGCACTGACAAAAAACGCCAACACCAGCGACAACACCGCTCGGACCGGATTGCGCGACAGCACCACCCCTAAGGCCGCTCCAACGAGAACGGTTGCCAATGCGTAAAATAAGAGGGTCGTCAGCATGGGATTTCCTTAGCGATACGGAGCATCGGCGGTTTTATCAGCGGTGATCATGGCGTCATACCGATCGCCCACCGCTAACAATTTGTCTTTATTCATGATGTTCTCACCCTTATTTTCCATGTGGTACTCGTGTATACGCGTTTCCACAATGGCGTCCACAGGGCAAGCTTCCTCACAAAACCCACAAAAGATACATTTAAATAAATCAATGTCGTAGCGCGTGGTGCGGCGGGTACCGTCATCAGCGACATCCGACTCAATGGTAATGGCCAACGCCGGACACGCCGCCTCACACAATTTACACGCGATGCAACGTTCCTCACCGTTGGGGTAACGGCGTAACGCGTGCAACCCCCGATAACGCACGGACTGCGGGGTCTTTTCTTCCGGGTAGTGAACCGTGAACTTGGGTTTAAATAAGTTCCGAAAGGTGACGCTGAGGCCTTTCAGAAGCTCCCAAAGTAGCAATGTTTTGATCAACTGCTGTAACTGTCGCATAAATCGCATCCTGTTAGCCCACGCTCCAAGGTCCCAGCTTCAACGCCACCATCACGCATTCCACCGCAATCCAAATAATGGTCAACGGAATGAATACCTTCCAACCCAATCGCATGATTTGATCGTAGCGATAGCGCGGAAAGGTGGCACGGAACCACAGAAAACAAAACAGAAAGAAAGCGACTTTGATCGCCAACCAAATGAACGAAGGAGCAGCCAATAACGTGCCACTCATCCAACCATCAAATGGCGACTGCCAGCCCCCTAAGAAGAACACGGCCGCCAACGTGGCGACCAAAATCATGTTGGCGTATTCCGGCAGAGCAAACAGTGTGGCAAACGTCGCGCCAGAATACTCCACATGGAATCCGGCGACGATTTCCGACTCGCCTTCCGCGACGTCAAAGGGCGCGCGATTGGTCTCGGCAATGCCCGAAATAAAATAAATCACCATCAACGGAAACAACCACAATCCAAACCAATGTTGTGGCCCACCCGCTTGCGCCACCACAATTTGCGTCAGGTTCAAACTGCCCGCCGCCATCAGTACTCCGACCAAGGCAAAGCCCATTGCAATTTCATACGCCACAATCTGTGCGGCTGAACGCATGGCACCCAGCAACGCATACTTCGAGTTGGTCGCCCAACCCGCCAGAATAATGCCGTAGACGCCTAGGGACGTCAGCGCCAACAGATACAACAAACCGGCATCGATGTCCGACAACCGGAACACTGGCGAAAATGGCACCACCGCCCACGTGGCCAACGCCGGCACCAACGACACCAACGGTGCCAATAAAAACAGCAAGCGATCGGACTCGGACGGAATCACCACTTCTTTGAGCAACAACTTAATGACGTCCGCGAATGGCTGGGCCAATCCTTTCAAGATGGGCAAGCCAAAGATGCGGATTTGGTTCGGACCGTGACGCGCCTGCATCCAGCCGATGATCTTGCGCTCCGCCAGCGTCAAAAAGGCCACCAAAATGACGACCGCCAACATCACCCCAATGATCTCAACGATTAATACAATCAGATCCTGCCACACCGCAGGAATGGCGCTCCACTGCTCCAGGGCGGCTTGCATCACGTTATTCATAAACCACCCGTTCAGCGTGTGCTTCGTTGGTCATTTGCAAAGGCTTTGAACGTCGAACGATGGCGTCGCCTTCATAGGCCCCCAACCGACTCCAGTGGCCTCTCTGCAGCGCGCCCGCGGTCCACGAGGTGTGCACGGCAGCTCGTTCAAACTGGATGGACGTCATCGCGGCAGACAACCGCACGTCGTCGGTGGATTCGAATTCAAATCCGTCCACTTGACAGAGATTTCCCAACACCCGCAACACTTTCCAAGCTGGGCGTGACTCTCCAAATGGCTTGGCCACCGCCGTCACCGTCGCCAAATCGCCATCGACGTTGACGTAGCTGCCGGAGGTTTCGGCAAAGGTGCCGACGGGCAGTACCACATCGGCGTGCCGGGTGGCTTCATGGCCGAACGGGGTCAGTGCCAGCACCCAATCGGCTGCGGCCAGTGCTTGGTCGCCCTCCGGACCTAAGCCATCCGAGGACGCTTCGATCCCCCCCACCAATACATACGCCTTGCGCGGGGATCGCATCATTTCATGAGCACTGAGTCCCGTGACGGCCGCGGGTTTACCCAAGGCCTCACGATGAGGCAAAACCCCCGCCAGTGACAACCCGGCGCCATTGGCATGGTTGCTCACAACACCAATCGTCGCGTTGGCCAATGCGGCCAATTGAACGGCTACGGCTCGTACATCCGAATAGCTGTGGTGACGCTCCGCTTCCGCCCCCAACACCAGCAACCGACGGTCGCCATTGAGCAACGCCTGCGCGGCCAGACGATCGTGCGGCAACACCGACACCGACGACAACTCGGACGGCACCGCAACGGACAACGTCTCACAAACCGCTTTCATCACTCGCCGCAACGCATTCAAGAGATCAAACCCACTCTCAATCTGCGCATGGACTTTGAAATTCCACTGGCGCAGGGTGGGCTCAATGGAAGCCACCTGCGCCTGATGCTTGACCACCGCCTGCCGAATTCGGTGAGCGAGTATCGGCGCCTCTCTGCGCAGATCACAGCCCACCAACAACAGACCCGATTGCATGGACAACTCGGCAACCGGAATGCCTAAGGAGAAAAATACCGGGTCGTGTGCTTGGTCACGACAATCCGTGCGACGCAAACGATGGTCAATGTGTGGGATGTTCAGCGAACGCGCCAAGCGTTGCGCCAACCAACCCTCTTCGACACTGGCGTTCGGCGACACCAACACGCCCACTTGATCGGCACCGTGCTTTTTAATTTGCTCCAACAATCCTTTACTGGCGGCGTTCAACGCTTCTTCCCAGCTGGTTTCCACCAACTCATGATCTTGCCGCACCATGGGATGCTCGACGCGATCGTCCGCGTAAATGCCTTCATAGGAGAAACGGTCCCGATCCGACAACCAGGCTTCATTCAACGATTCGCAGTCTCTCGGAACCACCCGCATGAGTTGACCACGGCGTACTTGACCGTAGGCGTGCGAGCCGACCACATCGTGCACCATCACCATTGGCGACGATTGCATTTCCCAGGTTCGACCCTGATATCGGAATGGTTTTGAATTCAGGGCGCCCACCGGACACAGATCAATGATGTTGCCCGACATCTCGTGATTTACCGTCATTTCGATGAACGTGGAGATTTGAGTATTTTCACCACGCCCGATCGTCCCCAAGGTCGGTTCACCCGCCACTTCCGAGGTGAAACGCACACAACGGGTACAATGAATGCAACGCGTCATATCCGTCGAAATCAACGGCCCAATGTCCTTGTCCTTAACGACCCGCTTGGTCTCGTTAAAGCGCGCGGCGTCACGACCAAAACCAACCGCTAGGTCTTGCAATTCGCATTCGCCGCCTTGGTCACAGATGGGGCAATCAAGCGGATGGTTGATCAACAAAAATTCCATCGTGGCTCGCTGAGCCGCAATCGCCTTAGGGCTTTTGGTAAAGACCTTCATGCCTTCCATGATGGGTGTCGCGCACGCGGGGAGAGGTTTGGGGGCCTTCTCGACCTCCACCAAACACATACGGCAGTTGGCGGCAATCGACAACTTGTCGTGATAACAAAAGCGTGGCACATACGCGTTGATCGCATCGGTCACATGAATAATCATTTGGCCCTTACGACCCGTGACCGCTTTGCCATCGACTTCGAGATTGACGATATCCTGACTCATGCCTCGGACCTTTAAGCAGCTTTCACACGTTGATCAGCGACCATGCTTCGGCCACCGTGCTCAATCATGTATTCAAATTCATGGCGATAATGTTTCATAAAACTTTGCACCGGCCATGCCGAAGCATCGCCCAATGCGCAAATCGTATGACCCTCAATGCGACCGGCAACTTCCAACAACAAATCCAAATCGGCGCGCTTGCCTTGGCCGTTTAAGACGCGTTTAATCAAGCGGTTCATCCAGCCCGTTCCTTCGCGACACGGCGTGCATTGACCGCACGACTCCGCCATATAAAACCGCGACACGCGCTCCAACACCTTCACCATACAAGTGGTCTCATCCATCACGATGACGGCCGCCGATCCTAAAGAACTGCCCACTTTCTTGAGCCCGTCGTAATCCATCGTGGCGCCCATCATGAGTTCCGCGGGCACCACCGGCACGCTGGATCCACCGGGGATCACGGCCTTCAGCTTTCGACCATCGCGCATGCCACCGCACACATCGTTGAGCAATTCGGCAAAAGGGATGCCTAACGGCAATTCATAGTTGCCCGGCTTATTCACGTGGCCGGACACGGAAAAAATGACCGAGCCGCCCGCATTGGGCACGCCCATTTCGGAGAACCACTGCGCCCCTTTACGCAAAATAGTGGGAACCGAGGCGTAGCTTTGCGTGTTGTTAATCGTCGTCGGCTTGCCGTACAAACCGAAATTCGCCGGAAACGGCGGCTTAAATCGCGGCTTACCGGGCTTGCCTTCCAACGATTCCAACAACGCCGTCTCTTCACCACAAATATAAGCGCCAGCACCGGCTACCGCATACAGATCAAAATCAACGCCAGACCCTAAAACATTTTTGCCCAGCAATCCCGCCGCGTACGCTTCTTGCAACGCCGCTTCGAACCGCGGAAATGGTTCAGCCAAAAATTCGCCGCGAATGTAGTTGTACCCCACCGTCGCGCCCATGCAATACCCGCCGATGGCCATGCCTTCAATCACGGAATGCGGATTAAAGCGCAGAATATCGCGGTCATGGCAGGTGCCAGGCTCCGATTCATCGGAATTACACACCGCGTATTTTTGACCGGGTGCGTTGCGGGGCATGAAGCTCCACTTGGTTCCCGTGGGAAAGCCTGCACCGCCACGTCCACGCAACCCTGAGGCTTTCAGCGTTTCGATAATTTGCTCGGGAGGAGTCTTCTCTTTTAAGATTTTTTCCCAGGCTTGATAGCCACCAATTTTTCGATAGGTGTCTAAGGTCCACGAGTTTGGCAAATTCAACGGTTCAAACACCACCGCATTCATTAAACGACTCATGACCTACTCCAATCCATCAAGGATCTGATCCACTTTTTGTGGGGTCAGATGCTCGTAATAAACGTGATCAATCATCATCATTGGGGCGTTATTACACGCCGCCAAGCATTCTTCTTCTTGCTTCAAATAAAACTTTCCATCCGGAGTGCTTTGACCCACTTTGATGCCCAGTTTCTTTTCAACGTGCTTCAAAATCTCATCCGACCCGCACAACATGCAGGAAATGTTCGTACACACGGAGATGTGAATACGACCCACCGGCTTGGTTTCAAACATCGAATAAAAATTTGCAACTTCATACACTTGAATCGTCGGCAAGTCTAAATACTCCGCCACCGCATCCATCAGCGGTTGGGTCAAATACCCATGATTTTGATGTTGAACCGCTCGCAGCGCCGCCAATACGGCCGACCGCTTACGATCCGCCGGAAACTTGGTCAACCAATGGTCGATATCCGCACGGGTGTGCTCACTCAACAACTGTTTTGAATCGGCCTGAGCGCTCATCGATCGATTTCTCCAAATACGATGTCGAGGGTACCGATGACCGCTACGACGTCCGCCAACATATGACCGCGCACCATCTCATCCATGGCTGCCAAATGAGCAAATCCCGGCGCACGGGCTTTTAATCGGTAAGGTTTGTTGGCGCCATCCGACACCAACCACACGCCAAATTCTCCCTTCGGCGCCTCGACCGCAGCGTAGGTTTCACCCGCTGGAACCGCATAGCCTTCCGTAGCCAGCTTGAAGTGATGAATCAGAGACTCCATGTCCCCTTTCATATGCTCTCGCTTCGGCGGAGTGATCTTGTGGTTATCCAGCATCACCGGTCCGGGATTCTTTTTAAGCCACTCGATGCATTGGCGGATAATGCGATTGGATTGGCGCATCTCTTCCATACGCACCAAATAACGATCGTAGCAATCGCCGTTCACGCCCACGGGAATATCAAAATCGACCTGATCATAAACGGCATACGGTTGATGCTTGCGCAAATCCCACACCACGCCGGAGCCGCGCAAGACCGGACCGGTCAGGGACAACGCCTTAGCGCGATCTGGCGTCACAACGCCAATATTGACCGTACGCTGCTTCCAAATTCGGTTGTCCGTTAACAACGTTTCATACTCGTCCACGCAGGCGGGGAAGCGTTCCGTGAAATCCCACAAAAACTCCAACAGGCCAGCGCGGCGAGCTTCGTTTAATCGATTAATTTCTTTGGCCGAGCGATGCTTGGAAGGCGCGTATTTTGGCATCACGGTCGGCAAATCTCGATAGACCCCACCCGGACGGTAATACGTCGCGTGCATGCGCGACCCCGACACCGCCTCGTAACAGTCAATCAAGTCTTCGCGCTCGCGGAAGCAATATAAAAACACCGTCATCGCGCCGATGTCGAGTCCATGCGCGCCCAACCACATGAGGTGGTTCAAAATGCGAGTGACCTCATCGAACATGGTGCGAATGTACTGCGCACGAATCGGCGCGCTCACGCCCAACAGATTTTCGATCGCACGCACATACGCGTGCTCCGAACACATCATGGACACGTAGTCCAAGCGATCCATATACCCAATCGATTGGTTAAAGACTTTCGATTCAGCTAATTTCTCGGTACCGCGATGCAGTAATCCGATGTGCGGATCGGCTTTAACAATCGCCTCACCATCCATCTCCAACACCAAACGCAATACGCCGTGCGCTGCGGGATGCTGGGGGCCAAAATTAAGGCTAAAGTTTTTAATCTCAGCCACGGTGTTGCTCCGGGTTGAATTTTTCAGATAACAACGGCGCCAAGCGGTGATCATCGCGGATCACGCGCGGCACCAGCGTTCGCGGATCGATGCTGACTGGCTCGTACACCACGCGTTTCAACGTCAGGTCGTAGCGCACTTCAACGTGGCCGCTGAGTGGGAAGTCCTTACGGAACGGGTGACCGACAAAACCGTAGTCGGTCAAGATGCGACGCAAATCGGGATGATTTTTGACGAAAATCCCATAAAGATCGAACGCTTCGCGTTCAAACCAGTTCGCGCCAGGCCAAACGTCGACCACCGAATCCACCAGAGGCGGCTCGCCCTCCAGCGTATACACCCGCACACGCAAGCGATGATTGAGTTCCACCGAAAGCAATTGGTAACTGACGGCAAATCGCCCCAATTGATCGACCTGGCTGTCGTGATCCACTTCGACGTGCTGACCACGACCAAAACCGGTTCGGGTGGCTTGGTGAGTCGCCCACTCTTCGCGGCCATAATTCAAATAGTCGATGCCAGAAGCGTCGATGAGCGTATCAAAACGAGTCTGCGGATGATCGCGCAACGCTTTGGCCACTTTCAGCCAATCGCTGGCATGCACCCGAACACCCAGTTCACGTGGTTTGGATTCCAGCCGTTCTACGCTGACCGCCAACTCCTTAAACAACGCATCCAGCGCCTGACTCAAACGATCCAAGCGCGTGCTCACCACTGCGGTTTCGGTCGAGGTTTCGGTGTTCATCGGGCGATGGTACTCGTACGGCGAATTTTATTTTGCAACTGCAAAATTCCATAAATCAGCGCTTCCGCCGACGGCGGGCAGCCCGGAACGTATACGTCTACCGGCACGATGCGATCGCAGCCCCTCACCACCGAATAGGAATAGTGATAATACCCGCCCCCGTTGGCGCACGACCCCATCGAAATCACCCAACGCGGCTCCGGCATTTGGTCATACACTTTGCGTAACGCGGGCGCCATTTTATTAGTGAGCGTCCCCGCCACAATCATGACGTCGGATTGACGGGGCGATGGGCGAAAGACCACGCCGAAACGATCCAAGTCATATCGCGACGCACCCGCTTGCATCATTTCGACCGCGCAACACGCCAACCCGAAGGTCATCGGCCACAGCGATCCCGTACGCGCCCAGTTCATCAAGTCGTCTAAACGCGCCGTAAAAAAACCCTTTTGTTGAAGGGCGACATCAACCTCTTGGACTAATCCCATTCCAGCGCCCCTTTCTTCCACTCGTAAATGAAGCCGACCACCAACACCGTCAAGAACAGTGCCATGGCCCATAAGCCGACTGCGCCTAAGCCCCGCAAGGCCACCGCCCACGGGAATAAAAAGGCAATCTCAAGATCAAACAAAATGAAAAGTATGGCCACCAAATAATAGCGAACGTCGAATTTGGTTCGCGCGTCTTCGAAGGGTTCGAAGCCGCATTCATACGCCGACAACTTTTCGCTGTTCGGGCGACGCGGCCCCAACAAAAAACCCAAGATCAGCAATACCAATGCAAAGCCCGTGGCTATGGCCAGGAATATCAAGATAGGCAGGTACTGACTCAGCATTGCACCTCATCCTCACTGTTCGCTCAAATTCGTTCAACGCGGACGGAATTGTACTCGTCTCGTGTGACCAAAACTATCCGCAAAATGCCACCCCCACCTCTTCGGTGGTGCCGACGGCCGGACTCGAACCGGCACACCTTTCAGTGCTAGCACCTCAAGCTAGTGCGTCTACCAATTCCGCCACGCCGGCGGGCAGCCAAAATCATCCAAGTTACGGTTTTGCCGGTTCCTGTCCCGCCGGCTTCTCATCCACCGGCTTTTCGGCCGGTGCGGTCGCAGGCACCGTCACTGCCGCAGGTTCGCTGATCAAACTCTTCGGCTCGCTGACCGTTTGATGACCCGCGACGTAAGCCAAAATCAGGTTGGTGATGAAAAACAACGTGGCCAATAAAGCCGTTGTCTTAGACAAGAACGTAGCGGAGCCTCGTGCACCGAATACGGTGCCGGAGGCACCCGAACCAAATCCCGCACCGGCATCTGCGCCTTTACCGCGTTGAAGCAGTACGAGCCCGATGATGCCCATGCATAAAAAGAGATGGATCACTTTTAACAACTGGATCAGCATGTTGACCTTCCCATCCAACCATCGATTGGTCGAGGGTCATGCACTAATGGCCGCCGCTCCAATCGCACAAAAATCCGCCGCATTCAACGACGCGCCACCTATCAGCCCGCCATCGATGTCCTCTGCACTGAACAAATCCTTCGCGTTAGCAGGCTTAACACTGCCGCCGTACAGGATTCGTACTGAATCCGCCATTATATCACTGACTTTGCCGAGTCGGGTGCGAATAAATCGATGAACGTCAATCGCTTGCTCCTTGGTCGCTGCCCGTCCAGAACCGATGGCCCAAACGGGCTCATAAGCGATTAACGCGTGACCAAAGCCCTCCGCCCCGACGCTGGCCACGATGGCGTTCAATTGCCGCTCAATGACCGATTCCGTGGCACCGGCGTCACGCTCGGCGAGCGTCTCCCCGACGCATAAAATGGGCACCAGCCCGGCGTGGGTGGCCGCCTGAAATTTCTGTAAACACACCGCATCCGACTCGCCAAACAACGATCGGCGTTCCGAATGGCCGATCAGCGCATACCGCACTCCGAAGTCGGCTAGCATGGCTGCCGACACTTCACCGGTAAACGCCCCAAAACCCTCCTGGGCCGCGAGCGTTTGCGCGCCCAAGTGAACGTGCGCACCATTCGGCAAGCGTTGTAACACGGACTGGCACGCGCCCAAATGCGCCAGGGAAGGAAAGACCGCCCAATCAACCTCGAGGGTGGGAATGGCCGCACTCAGCGACGTGAGGCGCGCCTCGTTTTCGGCCAACGTGCCGAACATTTTCCAATTCCCCGCAATGAGTTTTCGCCGCTTCATCCCGTGCTCCTTTAATTCAAAGCGTCGCTGTCGTCGACCAGACCCGCGTGGTTACGCGGCCAATTCGGCAACCACGTCGGCCAAGGTTTGCGCAATGGCCGACACTTCGGTCATGTCCTCACCCTCGACCATGACTCGGATCACCGGTTCTGTGCCCGACGCGCGCAACACGATTCGACCGCGATCCTGCAATTGGCCTTCGGCAACCTTGACCGCCTGTTGCAAGGCAGGCGCATCCAACGCAATGGGCTGCTTGGTGCGAACATTCTTCAATACCTGCGGGAACTTGGGCATGGTTTCCGTTAACTGCGCCAACGTCTTGCGTTGGTCCACCATCTCTTTTAATACTTCTAACGCATTGACCAAAGCATCGCCCGTCGTCGCACGGTCCAACAGCAGCAAATGCCCCGAGGTCTCGCCTCCCAACACCCCACCACTTTGCTTTAGTCGCTCTAACACGTACCGATCCCCCACGGCCACGCGCTCAAACGGGATGTCTTTCTCTTTTAGTGATTTTTCCAATCCCAAATTACTCATCACCGTACCGACGACAGGGCCTTGCAACGTGCCACGGGCTTTTCGCCCCAGCGCTAAGATGTACAACAGTTGGTCGCCATCGACTATTTCCCCACGATGATTGACCATGACCAAACGGTCGCCATCGCCATCAAACGCGATGCCCGCGTGCGCGCGGACGCCTTGCACCGTCACGCTTAATAGTTCCGGATGCGTCGAGCCGCAGCCGGCGTTAATATTGCGACCGTTCGGTGAACACCCAATGGGAATGACGTCAGCGCCAAGTTGCGCCAACAGCTGCGGCGCGACTTTATAGCTTGCACCGTGCGCACAATCCACCACCAGTTTCAGCCCTTCCAAGCTTAACGACTCACCGACGGCGCTGTGACAAAACTGCTGATACAACAATCCCGCTTCATCGATCCGTTTGGCTCTGCCCAGGTGATCGGAATGGACGGTCTCGGCTGGTTCTTCGAGGCGCTTTTCAATTTGCGCTTCACGCTCGTCCGATAATTTACTGCCTTGACCATCAAAAAATTTGATGCCGTTATCGGCATACCCGTTGTGCGAGGCGCTGATGACCACGCCAAAATCACACTTAAACCGTTGCGTCAGATAAGCAATGGCCGGGGTTGGCAATGGCCCCACCAATCGCACGTTCACGCCGGCGGCCACAAACCCCGCCTCCAACGCCGACTCCAGCATGTAGCCCGACACGCGCGTGTCTTTGCCAATGAGAACCGTGCCGCCCGTTGGGGCCAAGACTTTCGCCGCAGCGTGCGCTAATCGAATTGCAAACGAGACCGTCATCGGATCCGATCCCACTCGCCCACGAACGCCATCCGTACCAAAATAACGACGCGACATACTCAGTCCTAAAGAATCCACACAGTGACGCTAGTGTACACCTCAACGCCGCAGCGCTTGCGCAATTTTAAGGGCGTCGACGGTTTCCGCCACATCGTGAGCACGAATCAACGCCGCGCCCCACAATGCCGCAACGGTGGCTAACGCAATCGAGCCACTCACGCGCGCGTGGACATCGCTGCGCCCGGTGAGAACGCCGACCCACGACTTGCGAGAAACGCCCACCAACAACGGATGGGGCTCGGCGATGAAGGCGCTGAGGTTTTTAAACAGATCCAAGTTATGCTGCGCGGTTTTTCCAAACCCGAATCCAACGTCCCACACAATGGCCGATGCTGGGATGCCCGCGGCCAAACACTCGGTGGTGCGGCCCTTTAAATACGCCATCACTTCGCGCACCACGTCCTCGTAGTGCGGACTAATTTGCATGGTGTTTGGCTCACCTTGCATGTGCATCAGGGCAACCGCCAACCGCTGTTGGGCACACACCTCGATGGCCCCCGGTTCTCGCAAACCGCGTACGTCGTTAATCAAGTGCGCGCCCGCTTTGGCCGCTTCGGCCATCACCTCGGGACGTGACGTGTCGACCGAAATCACGATGGGAAAGGAGCTGGCCACCTTCGCGACCACCGGAACCACGCGGTGCAATTCTTCGTCCAACGACGGTCGCTGCGACCCCGGACGTGTGGACTCCCCTCCCACATCGATGACCGCGGCACCGGCTCTAATCATCAAGGCTGCGTGATCGAAGGCTTTAACGGGATCGACGAACCGCCCCCCGTCTGAGAAGGAGTCTGGGGTCACGTTGAGCACCCCCATTACTTGGGGCTCATCACATAACCACAGACGGTCCTTTAATTGAATCGCCGCCATTCACGGCCCTTAATGCGTCGTGGCCACCCCTTCCAAGGGAGGCTCCACCGACGGCGCTGCATCCGCACTGGCGGATGGTGGTGTGGAATGGTCATCCCAACCGGCAGGCGGCTGGGGATCACGACCTTCCATTAAATCCTTGATCATCGCTTCATCGATGGTCTCGTATTTAATCAAGGCAGCGGCCATACGGTGCAAGGTTTCAAAGTGCGTCGTCAGCAGGTCTTTGGCCGTCTGATATCCACTATCGATCACGTGACGAATTTCTTCATCGATGACGTGCGCGGTGACGTCAGACACTTGTTTGGTTTGAGTCACGCTGCGACCCAAAAATACTTCGCCCTGCTCTTCCGAATAGGTTTGTGGTCCCAAGCGTTTGGACAATCCCCACTTGGTCACCATGTTGCGCGCCAGATCGGTTGCGCGCTCAATGTCGTTCTGAGCACCGGTGGTCACGCCATCCAACCCGAACACCAACTCTTCGGCGACCCGGCCGCCAAACAAGGAAGCCAGCGAACTCTCTAAGCGACGTTTCGACACGCTGTAGCGATCCGCTTCGGGCAAATACATCGTAACGCCCAACGCACGCCCACGTGGAATGATGGTGACTTTGTAGACGGGATCATGCTCGGGCACCAAGTAACCCACAATGGCGTGCCCCGCCTCGTGGTATGCCGTCATTTTCTTTTCATCATCCGACATCACCATTGAGCGCCGTTCGGCGCCCATGAAGATTTTATCTTTGGCGCGTTCAAACTCATCCATGGAAACCACTCGACGGTTGCCACGTGCCGCGAATAACGCCGCTTCGTTCACCAAATTGGCCAAATCCGCACCGGAAAACCCAGGCGTACCACGCGCAATGACCGACGGCTTCACATCTTCGGCCACCGGCACCTTCCGCATGTGCACTTTGAGGATTTGTTCCCGTCCTCGCACATCGGGCAACGGCACCACCACCTGGCGGTCAAACCGACCCGGGCGCAACAACGCGGGATCTAAGACATCCGGGCGATTGGTAGCGGCGATCACAATGATGCCCTCACTGCCCTCAAAGCCATCCATCTCCACCAACAATTGGTTCAGGGTCTGCTCACGTTCATCGTGGCCCCCGCCCAACCCCGCACCGCGATGACGACCCACCGCATCAATTTCATCGATGAAAATAATGCACGGCGCGTGCTTTTTGGCTTGCTCAAACATATCGCGCACGCGGGAGGCACCGACGCCGACAAACATTTCGACAAAATCCGAGCCCGAAATCGTGAAAAACGGCACTTTCGCCTCGCCGGCAATCGCCCGCGCGAGCAACGTTTTACCCGTTCCTGGGCTGCCCACCATCAACACGCCTTTGGGAATTTTGCCACCCAATTTTTGAAACTTCGCCGGATCTTTCAGAAAGTCGACGATTTCTTTCACTTCTTCCTTCGCCTCTTCGACCCCAGCGACGTCCGCAAACGTGACCGCCACTTGATCTTCGTTCAATAGCCGAGCGCGCGACTTGCCAAAGCTCATCGCACCCCGACCACCGGTGCCACCTTGCATTTGACGCATGAAATAAACCCACACGCCGATGAGCAGCAGGATGGGAAAACTCGACAAGAACAACTGCATAAGCACCGATTGACGCTCAGGCGGTGCCGCACTGAAATTAACGTTGTGCTTTTTGAGGTCACCGATCAGCGCCGAGTAATCCGTTTCCGGGCTATAGGTGATGTACGCGTCTCCGTTGGCACGCGACCCCGAAATGGTTTCACCTTTGATGGTGGCCGATTTGATGGCGTTGTTTTCAACTTCCGTCAAAAACTGGCCATAGGGAATTTCAGGATTCGCGGCGCTGTGGCCACTGAAGTTTGAAAAGACGGCTAACAGCACCACAATGAGCACAGCCCACAGCAGCAAATTTTTAGTGAAATCGTTCACCTACAGACTCCTTCGTGCGGTCGCTATAGGATACGCCGTCCGGTGGCGAGAAGGTACATTTCTGCACTACGAGCCCTGGAAGCCGGGGGCTTTTTCATTCTCACTTTCTGGAAGTGTTTCCTGACCGATTTTAGATACTCATCAAATCCCGCGCCTTGGAAGACTTTGACCACCAAAGCTCCGCCAGCCGTTAAATGTTCCAGTGCAAATTCTAGTGCTAATTCACACAAATACATTTGTCGCGGTTGATCCACCGCGTCAATACCACTCATATTGGGGGCCATATCGCTCAAAACAAGGTCAACCGGGCGATTTTCGATAATCTGATTCAGGGCCTCAACCACCGAATCCTCCCGAAAGTCACCCTGTAGGAAATCCACCCCGGGCAGACGATCCATTGGCAAGATGTCCGATGCAACCACTATTCCTTTACCATTCAATACCTTAGCCGCGTATTGACTCCAGCCGCCGGGTGCCGCCCCCAGATCAACGACCACCATCCCGGGTTTTATGAGCCCCTCAGCCGCATTTAGTTCCTCGAGCTTAAACGCGGCTCGCGACCGCAAACCCTCTTTTCGGGCTTTTTGGACGTACTGATCCTGTTCGTGTTCCAACAACCAACGGGACGAGCTTTTACTGCGCTTAGCCATGAACCCAACCCAATCCTCGCTGCTGTTTGCCCGACCCTGGCTGATCCGTACCACCGCTCATTGGCAAAAAGCCCTAGAGCACGGGTAGATCAGCTTATAATACCGCGATGCTACTCAATGAACGACAAAAAAAGTATTTAAGACGACTCGGTCACCAACAACACGCGTTGGTAACCTTGGGCAACGCCGGGTTAACCGCCGCGGTCACGGCCGAACTCGACGCCGCGCTTGCGGCGCATGAGGTCGTTAAGGTCAAAGCGCGATTCGAAGAACGCAAGGAACGGGATCAAGCGCTCGCCGATTTAGCGCAAGCGACCCAAAGCACGTTGGTACAGCGAGTGGGTCACATGGGCCTGTTTTACCGACCGAAAGCCGGCGTTAAACGCCTAGTGCTTCCTGATTAGCGCCACATCGGATTCAATCAAACCCGCTTGCGGGCATGGACGGTTACTTTTTCAGATTAAACGTTTGATGCCACTGGACGTCTAGTCCGAGCACTCACTCGTATCGAACCGCGACAATTTCATATTGACGCACACCACCGGGCGCCAGCACATCCACTTCGTCGCCTTCTTGCTTACCAATGAGCGCACGGGCAATGGGTGAGGTAATCGCGATCAACCCTTGTTTAATGTCCGCCTCATCGTCGCCGACGATCTGATAGGTCACTTTGGCCCCATCCGCCAAGTGTTCCAAATCCAGTGTGGTTCCAAAAACCACTCGGCCGGTTTTGGGCAACGTGCTGACGTCGATGACCTCCGCCAGCGACAAGCGCGACTCGATCTCGCCGATACGCCCTTCGATAAAACCCTGCTGCTCGCGTGCCGCATGGTATTCGGCATTCTCCGACAAGTCCCCGTGCCCTCGCGCTTCCGCGATGGCTTTGATCACCGTCGGCCGATCTTCACTTTTCAATTTTTTCAATTCCGCGCGCAGACGCTCCGCGCCTCGAACTGTGATCGGTGTACGTTTCATGCGACCAACTCCCGGTGCAGATCTTGTAATCGATTGACTTCCACTTCATTCAAATGATCCAGCGCATCACACGTGGCGTGCGCCGCAGACAAGGTCGTGTAGTACGTCACCTTGCGCGCGACCGCTTCGCGCCGAATGGAACGCGACTCCCGCATGGCTTGTTTGCCCTCGGTGGTGTTTACGATCAACTGTATCTCACCGTTTTTAATCATATCCACGATGTGCGGCCGCCCCTCGCGTACCTTCAACGCCCGCCGACACGCAATGCCCGCGGCCTCAATCATTTTCGCCGTGCCTTCCGTTGCCACGAGTTCAAACCCCCGCGCCTTGAGCTTACGCGCCAACTCCACCGCACCCGGCTTATCTCGTTCGCGCACCGAAATCAAACACACCCCACTGGTGGGCAACGTGACGCCGGAACCCGCTTGCGCCTTCGCATACGCTTCGCCAAAGGTTCGCCCGGTGCCCATGACCTCGCCGGTGGATTTCATTTCCGGTCCCAAGATGGGATCCGCTTCCGGGAATTTGGCAAATGGGAAAACCGCTTCTTTGACCGAATAAAACGGTGGCACGCGCTCGGTTAAGGCGTGTTGATTCCGAAGACTGTCACCGGCCATGACCTTGGCGGCGATCTTGGCCAAGGGCCGCCCAATCGCCTTGGAGACAAACGGCACCGTACGGGAGGCTCTGGGATTCACTTCGAGCACGTACACGCTGCCATTTTGAATGGCAAACTGGACGTTCATTAAGCCCACCACCTTCAAGGCACGCGCCATTTTCTCCGTTTGTCGACGCAACTCGTCTTGCAACTCTTTCGACAACGCGTACGGTGGCAAGGAGCACGACGAGTCCCCCGAGTGCACACCCGCTTGCTCAATGTGCTCCATGATCCCACCGATCAACACATTCTCGCCATCGCAAATGGCGTCCACATCCACTTCAACGGCTTGATCCAAAAAGCGATCCAAAAGCACGGGTGAATCGTGCGAGACTTTAACCGCCTCGGACATGTACACTTTAAGATCATCCACATTGAACACCACTTCCATCGCGCGACCGCCCAATACATAGGACGGACGAACAATCAGTGGGTAACCCACTTGCTCGGCCAGCTTCACGGCCTCCGCTTCAGTGCGCGCCGTGGCGTTTGCGGGCTGCTTCAACTCAAGCGTCTGAACCAACTTTTGAAAGCGCTCACGATCTTCGGCGACGTCGATGGCGTCTGGGCTGGTGCCAATGATGGGCGCGCCCGCTTTTTCGAGAGCCTTGGCAAGCTTCAGTGGCGTTTGCCCACCGTATTGAACGATGACGCCCGCGGGCTTTTCGAGCGTGATGATCTCCATCACATCCTCGAAGGTCAACGGCTCGAAATACAACCGGTCCGACGTATCGTAGTCGGTTGAGACGGTCTCCGGATTGCAGTTGATCATGATGGTCTCGAACCCACTGTCGCGTAACGCCAGCGACGCGTGCACGCAACAATAATCAAATTCAATGCCTTGACCGATGCGATTGGGGCCACCACCTAAAATCACAATTTTCTTGCGCTCAGTGGGTTCTGCTTCGCACTCTTCCTCGTAGGTCGAGTAGAGGTACGCCGTCGTCGTTGAAAACTCCGCCGCACACGTGTCCACGCGTTTGTACACTGGATGCAGCCCATGCGACAACCGCAAATGACGAACATCGGCCTCCTTGACTGCCAGCAAGCGCGCCAACCGCGCGTCGGAGAACCCACAGCGCTTTAACTGGCGTAACCGGGCCTTGGTTAGCCCATCACTGCCTTGGGCTTTGACTTCCCTTTCAAGCGCGACGATTTCAAAGATTTGCGTCAGGAACCACGGATCAATGCCCGTCGCTTCATACAATCGTTCCAAATTAAATCCCAAACGCATCGCGTCTGCGACGTACAACAACCGATTGGAACCCGGATGCCGCAGTTCCTCAAACAACTTAGCCTCTTCCTCATCGTTCAACTGCCGAAGTTGCATTTGCTCATCAAAACCGGTGAGCCCCGTTTCCAAACTGCGCAGGGCCTTTTGCATCGACTCTTTCATCGTGCGGCCAATCGCCATCGCTTCGCCCACCGACTTCATTTGCGTGGTCAACCGCGTATTGGCACCCGGAAATTTCTCAAACGTGAAACGTGGGATCTTGGTCACCACGTAATCGATGGTGGGTTCAAACGACGCCGGTGTGGCGCCACCCGTGATGTCGTTCTTCAGTTCATCTAAGGTGTACCCCACCGCCAGCTTGGCCGCTACTTTTGCGATTGGGAATCCGGTGGCTTTCGACGCCAACGCCGACGAGCGCGACACGCGTGGATTCATTTCAATCACCAACACGCGCCCATCACGCGGATTCACCGCGAATTGAACGTTAGAGCCGCCGGTGTCTACCCCAATCTTACGCAACACCGCAATCGACGCGTCGCGCAATCGTTGATATTCCTTGTCGGTTAAGGTTTGAGCTGGGGCAACGGTAATCGAGTCCCCCGTATGCACGCCCATCGGATCGATGTTTTCAATCGAACAAATGATGATGCAGTTGTCTTTGGAATCCCGCACCACTTCCATCTCGAATTCTTTCCAACCCAACACCGATTCTTCCAACAACACTTCGGTGGTCGGCGAGGCGTCTAATCCACGGTTGACGATCGTCTCAAACTCGTCGCGGTTGTACGCGATTCCGCCACCCGACCCCCCTAAGGTGAAGGACGGGCGAATGACGATGGGATAGCCGATGTGGGTTTGTGCCGACAACGCTTCATCCAAAGTATGCGCGATGAACGCCCGTGGGCATTCGAGTCCAATCTCCCCCATGGCCACTCGAAACTTTTCCCGATCTTCCGCCATATCAATGGCGTCCGGTGTGGCCCCAATGAGTTGCACGCCGTACTTGGCCAATACGCCTTCGCGAAATAAATCCAACGCGCAATTGAGCGCCGTTTGACCGCCCATCGTCGGCAAAACCGCATCGGGCTTTTCTTTGGCAATGATGCGCTCCACCGTGCGCCAATTCACGGGCTCAATGTAGATCGCATCGGCCATCTCAGGATCGGTCATGATGGTTGCGGGATTGGAGTTCACCAGAATGACTCTGTAGCCCTCTTCACGCAACGCTTTACACGCTTGGGCACCTGAGTAATCAAACTCACACGCTTGCCCGATCACAATCGGACCTGCGCCAATGATTAATATGCTTTTGAGGTCGGTACGCTTAGGCATGGAAGACTCTCATCTATTTTGAAGCTGAGCCGTGCAGCTTGCGCCACGCACTCATTCGTTGACGGAATTCGTTAAACAGCCCACCAATGTCGTGGGGGCCCGGACTGGCTTCCGGATGTCCCTGAAACGAGAATGCGGGGGCGTTTGTTAATTCAATGCCTTGCAAACTCCCGTCGAAGAGACTGCGATGCGTAGCCACAATCTCACTGCCGAGACTGCCTTCATCCACCGCAAAACCATGGTTTTGACTGGTGATGAGCACGCGCTTGGTGCGCAGATCAATCACCGGGTGATTCGCCCCGTGGTGGCCAAATTTCATCTTGAGGGTTTTAGCGCCAGCGGCCAAACCCAACAGCTGATGCCCGAGACAGATTCCGAATAGCGGAATCTTCGCGGCAATGAATTCGCGAATGGCGGCGATCGCGTACGTACACGGCTCGGGGTCACCCGGTCCGTTGGACAAAAACACGCCGTCGGGCTGCAAGGCCATAACGTCTTTGGCGCTCGTTTGCGCCGGAACCACCGTGACGCGGGCACCGTGATTGATCAATAGTCTTAAAATATTGCGTTTGATTCCAAAGTCGTACGCCACCACATGGAACTCATTGGGCGTCCCCTCCGACGGCTCCCAGGCGTTGCCGTCGGTCCAGGAATATGGCTTTGTCGTGGTGACCACTTTGGCCAAATCCATTCCCTTCAATCCAGGGAACGCTCGGGCTTTAGCCAACGCGATTTCGGGATCCGGGTTCGCATCCGCAACGATCGCGCCATTCAACGACCCTTTGGTGCGCAAGACGCGCGTCAAACGCCGCGTATCCACCTCGGAGATCGCCACCACGTTCTGCTTCTTGAGCACCTCGCTTAAAGAGTGCGTGGCGCGCCAGTTGGAATGCAAACTGGGCAAATCTCGAATGATCAACCCAGCCGCACATATGGAGGCGGCCTCATCGTCTTCCGCACTGATGCCGTAATTGCCAATGTGCGGATAGGTCAAGGTGACCATTTGTTGGGTGTAGGATGGGTCGGTCATAATCTCCTGATACCCCGTCATGGCGGTATTGAAGACCACCTCGCCGGTTGCGATTCCTGTCGCTCCAATGGATATGCCCTTAAAAATCGATCCGTCTTCAAGGGCCAATACTGCTTCTAACGTCACCGCTAACCTCCGTCCGAAGCCTGGGGTTCCGTCCATCCGCTCCTAATCCGCCTGAAGGCAGCATTACACTGGAGGGGCCGGTTGCCGGGCATCAGATACAGCAAAGCGGGCAAGTCGTTAAACTCTACCCGCTTCAAAATTTCCGTCTTAACCGGACGAAAATTGTACGATATTCACCCCTACTTTGTCCATGCCCATGAGCCCATTAAATCAGTCGGTCGCCTCGCCTATGTGACCACCAAACCGCAACCACAATCCACGCTTAAATGCTCAATACACTTGGCGATAAATTCTATAGACTCAAGATAAGATTGAAGTTTTTCGGAGAACACATGACCAAGGCCTTATACAACGACAACGCCTATCTCACCGAATGTGAGGCCATGGTCATGGCCGTTCACGACACAAAAATTGCGCTCGATCAAACCATCGCCTACCCCACCGGTGGCGGGCAACCGGCCGATCACGGCTGGATCGAATGGACGACGGGGCAACGCCTCCCGTTCATCGACACCGTCAAAGATAAGTCGCCCGCCACCACGGGGTTAATTTGGCACCACGTGGCCGAAGCCGGTCTGCAGGTGGGGGATCGCGTGAAAGTTGTGTTGGACTGGAACCGCCGGCATCGTCACATGCGCTTTCACACGTGCATGCACGTCTTATGCAGCGTCATCAAAGCGCCGGTTACGGGCGGCCAAATCCAAAGCGACCGCGCGCGTCTTGATTTTGATATCGATCTCGCCAAACTCGACGCGGGCGCCATTGAGGCGGCGGTCAATGCGCTGACCGCCCAGTCCATCGATACCCGCACGCTATTGGTGAGCGATGCCGAGTTGGACGCCCATCCCGAGTGGGTCAAAACCATGTCGGTATCCCCGCCGCGCGGTGTGGGGATGATCCGGCTGCTGGACATTCCGGGCGTTGACTTGCAGCCCTGTGGCGGCACGCACGTGCGCAATCTCACTGAAATTGGACCAATCAAAGTGCTGCGCATTCGCAACGAAGGCAAACGCAACAAGCGGGTGGAGATCGGCTTCCAAGCCGATCACGACGGCTAGCCCCTCAGGACATCGCCCATCGTATACAGGGCCGGCGGCTTGTCCGCCAGCCAATGCGCCGCATACAACGCACCACTGGCAAACACGTCACGGCTGAGCGCGCGATGCGTCAACTCCAGGCGCTCATGCCGTCCCACAAACCACACTGTGTGCTCGCCGACGATTTCGCCGGCTCGAATACTCGAGTAGCCGATGAATTGCGGGTCGCGCTCACCCGCGCCGCGCACCGACGGTGTGGGGCTTGCTAACCCACGCGCCGTGGCCGCGGTCTCGCCCAACCACAGCGCTGTGCCACTGGGGGCATCTTTTTTGTGCTGGTGATGCGCCTCGCTGATTTCAATCTGGTACTCGCTCGGCAATGCCTGAGCAACCAGTTGAACCGCCTGCGCCAATACCGCCACCCCTAAACTGGTGTTCGCCGCCCTCAATACTGGGATGGACTCACTGGCGGTGCGAACCAGCGCCTCGAGGGCGTCGGTCAACCCAGTTGTCGCCAACACCAGTGGGACCCGATGGTGCACACAGGATTCCAGCACGGCTTGAGTCAACTGCACACTGGAAAAATCAATGACGACATCGGCCAAGGGAACCGCATCCGCCACCGAGTCGGTCAACGGGACGCCCCATGGGGCTTTGTTGGGCAGAAGTGCGCTGACGTCCTGCTTTAAATGTGGATTTTGCGAGGACACCACCGCCGCACTCACTTGCGCGGGTTGCACGTACTGCAGCAGACTCAACCCCATGCGCCCTGAGGCACCGATGATGGCAAACCGGGTCATGAGGTCATCCGATCAAAAAAGCGCTTTACCCCCGATAAGAAGCTGGTACTGCGTGGGTTGTGGCGCTCCGAATTTTGCTTGAGAGACGCATCGAATTTTTTCAGCAAATCCTTCTGTTCAGCCGTCAGATTCACCGGCGTCTCCACCGACACCTTACAATTCAAATCGCCGAGACTACCGCCTCGTACGGGTCGAATTCCTTTGCCGCGCAGTCGAAATTGACGTCCCGACTGTGTCTCCGCAGGAATTTTCAGCATGGCGTGGCCATCCAACGTCGGCACTTCGATCTCGCCACCCAACACCGCGGTGGCAAACGGCAACGGCACTTCACAATACAAGTCCGCGCCATCGCGCTCAAAAATGTCGTGCGCCTTGACGTGGATCTCCACAAACAGATCGCCCGACGGTCCGCCATTGCGACCCGCTTCACCCTCGCCGCTCAAGCGAATCTGATTGCCCGAGTCAACACCCGCGGGCACTTTGACTTCCAAGGTCTTGGTGCGTCGCACTCGACCCTGCCCGTAGCAACCATCGCACGGTTGATCAATGCGCACGCCTCGGCCTCGGCATTGTGGACACGGTTGCTGAACCGCGAAAATCCCTTGTCGCATGCTGACCTGACCTTGCCCTTGGCAAGTGCCACACGTGACCGGCTTGGTTCCCTTCGCGGCGCCGCTACCGTTGCACTCCTGACATTCGCGCAATGAGGGAACATCAATGCTCACGGTTTTACCGAACACCGCTTCTTCTAAGGTTAATTCCAATTCGTATTTCAGGTCAGAACCGCGAAAGACTTGTCGCCCGCCACCGCGGCGCCCACCGCCAAAAATGTCGCCGAAGACTTCCCCAAAAATATCGCCAAACACGTCGCCCGGATCCATGCCCCCGGGGCCTTGGCGAGCGCCCTCCAGTCCGGCGTGACCATATTGATCGTAAATCTGACGCTTCTGCGGATCGGATAACACTTCATAGGCCTCTTTGGCTTCCTTGAAGGATTCCTCGGCTTTAGCGTCTCCTGGGTTTCGGTCCGGATGGTATTTCATCGCCAAACGACGATACGCTTTCTTCAAATCCGCCTCACTGGCCGATTTGGGCAAATCCAAAACCTGGTAATAATCTCGTTTAGACATCGCCGTTCCTGATAGCACGACGGTCGCTCACGCGACCGTCGTCTTTGCCAACTGTTCAAACACTACCGCATTCTTTCAGATTAGTGCTTGTCCTTTTTCACTTCTTCAAATTCCGCATCCAACACATCGTCCTTCTTAGCACCGCTGGCACCGGCCTGCGCGCTAGGATCTGCGGCACCCGGTGACGCTTGATTCATCAAGCCGCTTGCGGCCTGCGCCAAGGCTTCGGCCTTGCGATCAATCGCCTCTTGATCATCCGACGACAACGCCGTCTTCAAATCAGCCATCGCAGCCTCAATCTTAGCGCGGTCTTCACCGGAGGCTTTGTCGCCCAAATCCTTGAGCGTTTTTTCCACCGAATGCACCAAGCCATCGGCACGGTTACGGGCATCCACCAACTCACGGAATTTCTTATCTTCCGCCGCGTGGGCTTCCGCATCCGACACCATACGCTTGATCTCATCCTCACTCAAGCCAGACGAGGCCTTGATGACGATTTTTTGCTCTTTACCCGATCCTTTATCTTTGGCAGAGACGTTCAATATGCCATTGGCGTCGATGTCAAAGGTCACTTCAATTTGTGGCGTCCCACGCGGCGCGGGAGGAATGTCGCTCAAATCAAAACGGCCTAAGGACTTATTGTCTTGAGCTCGATCACGCTCGCCTTGCAGCACGTGGATCGTCACCGCCGGCTGATTGTCATCCGCCGTTGAGAAGACCTGTTGCGCCTTGGTGGGGATCGTGGTGTTTTTGTTGATAAGCTTGGTCATCACACCACCCAAGGTCTCAATGCCCAACGACAGCGGCGTGACGTCCAACAACAAGACGTCCTTCACTTCACCAGACAAGACACCGCCTTGAATGGCCGCGCCCACCGCCACCGCTTCGTCTGGATTGACGTCTTTGCGGGGGTCTTTGCCAAAGAAATCCTTGACCGCCTTTTGCACCATCGGCATGCGGGTTTGTCCACCGACGAGAATAACCTCGGCGATGTCCGAGAGGCTGAGTCCCGCGTCCTTCATGGCCACTTTACACGGCTCAATGGTGCGCGAAACCAAATCTTCCACCAAACTCTCGAGCTTCGCTCGTGTCAGCTTGACGTTTAAGTGCTTCGGTCCAGTGGCGTCGGCGGTGATGTACGGCAAATTGATGTCGGTCTGTTGCGACGACGACAATTCAATTTTTGCTTTCTCACCGGCTTCTTTCAGGCGCTGCATCGCCAACGGATCTTTGCGCACGTCCACACCCGACTCTTTGCGGAATTCTTCGGCAATAAAGTCAATGATGCGACGATCAAAGTCTTCACCACCCAAGAACGTATCGCCGTTGGTCGCCAACACTTCAAACTGGCGCTCGCCGTCGACTTCCGCGATTTCAATGATCGACACGTCGAAGGTGCCGCCACCCAAATCGTAGACCGCAATCTTGCGATCGCCGGCGCCTTTGTCCATGCCATACGCGAGTGCGGCGGCCGTCGGCTCGTTGATGATGCGCTTCACATTGAGGCCGGCGATTTTGCCCGCGTCCTTAGTGGCTTGCCTTTGCGAATCGTTGAAGTAAGCCGGGACGGTGATCACCGCCTCGGTCACCGCCTCGCCGAGATAATCTTCGGCGGTCTTTTTCATTTTCATCAGCACGCGCGCCGAAATTTCTGGCGGCGCCATCTTCTTCTGCTGGGCCTCAACCCACGCGTCGCCGTTATCGGCTTTGACGATGTTGTAAGGAACTAATTTCAAGTCCTTCTGCACCACCTCATCACCAAATTTGCGTCCGATCAATCGCTTGACCGCGAACAACGTGTTGGCGGGATTGGTGACGGCTTGACGCTTGGCCGACTGCCCGACCAAGACCTCATCGTCTTTGGTGAAGGCGATGATCGACGGCGTCGTCCGATCGCCCTCGCTGTTTTCAATTACTTTGGGCTTGCCGCCTTCCATCACGGCAACGCATGAGTTGGTGGTACCCAAATCGATTCCAATTACTTTGGCCATGTGACCTTTCTCCGATGTCTAAAACCTTAAACCCTGATGTAGGGTCTCCATCACACAATTCAAGTGACCTAGCCGGCCGAAGTGCCCTCCGGCGCTTTGGCCACAACAACCCGCGCTGGACGAATGAGGCGGGTGGCCAACACGTACCCCATTTGGATGGTTTCCACCACTGTGCCCGGGGTTAACTCGCTGGGCACCGCAACCATGGCCTCGTGTTCATTCGGGTCGAAAGCCGATCCGGTCGGGTCGACGCAGCGAATGCCCGCTTTCTCAAAGGCCTTCTCCAGCAACCGGAACGTGGCGGTCTGACCCTCTATAAAGGCGTTCGGGTCTTGTGCGGCGCTTTTGAGGCCCAACTCGAACCCATCCATCACCGGCAACAGTTCGGCGGCAAATCGCTCCACCGCAAAGGTTCGGGCTTGCTCCATTTCGCGCTGAGCACGCTTGCGGAAGTTATCCAACTCCGCCAGGGCCCGCAAATAATCGTTATGAGCGGTTTCGTATTTGGTTGTAAGTTCCTGAATTAAATCAGTATTTGAAGATTCGGAGGCGTCCGCTGCGGCGGCGGCCTGGCCTGCACCCTCACCTGCTCCACTCGCTGCGCGAGCGTCTTGACCGTTGTTCTCGTTACTCATGCGCCTATTCCAAGGTTAACCCTCCGCAGATATGGGGCGCGGGATAGCCTTTTCAAGGGTATAGCAGACCAAGGATCAACGTTTCTGGTTCAGGGCTGACCCAAGCATTTTGGCAGTCAAATCCACGATCGGAATAACCCGCTCGTAGGGCATGCGGGTCGGTCCAATGACCCCCAAAACCCCAACCACCTGCTCATCCACAACGTAGGGCGCGGTGACGATGGAACAATCGTCCAACAGGTTGTAACCCGATTCTCGGCCAATGAAGATCTGGACGCCGGAACTGCCCAGGCATTGGTCCAGCAGGTGCAGAATGTCGCGCTTTTCGTTAAAAGCATCAAACAACCGCTTGAGTTTGTCGACGTTGGATAATTCCGAAAAGCCCATTAAATTGGTCTCGCCCGAGACCATGAAATCCCCACCGGGGTGATCGGGCTTCAACACCTGTTCCGCCATGCTGATCGCCTCACTCATGAGGGCGTTCATTTGATGGCGCGTTTGGTGTAGCTGCGAAAGCAAGTTCTCGCGCAATTCGTGTAGGGTGCGTCCGCGCATGTGCTCGTTCAAAAATTGAGCCGCCGTCCGCAATTCCTCTGGACGGTAGTCCCGTTCCACCTTCAGAATGTGATTGTGGACCTCGCGCTCCCCCATCACCACCACCGCCAACACGCGGCGTTCACTCAAACCTAAAAATTCGATGTGCGTGATCGCCGACGGCGCCACTTTGGGCACGGTCACGACCCCGGCCAGTTGAGTCAATTTCGACAGCGTTTGCGAGGCTTTGGATATCAACTGCTTCGCATCCGTGGCGTCGCCATCAAAGCTGTGCGTTAACCATTGCGAAATCTCGCCAATCGACTCAGTCGAGCGATCCATGGTCAAAATGGAGTCGACGAAATAACGATAACCCCGTTCCGTGGGAATACGGCCCGCGGATGTGTGAGGCGAGGCCACAAATCCAAACGATTCCAAGTCCGCCATGACGTTGCGAACGGTCGCGGCACTCACCGACAAACCCGACTCCCGCGTCAAGGTCCGTGAACCGACCGGCTGACCGTCGCGAATATACGATTCAACCAACGCCAACAACAGACGACGAGAGCGTTCGTTTAGATTGACGAGGGCGTGATCATCTTTGTCCATATATTTCCGCTTTCCAAACGCCCTCAAAATTTAAGTTCCAAGACCTCGGCTGTCAAGCGCTCTGGCCCAAAGACCCGATCCCCACGCATGATAGACTCGATTGGTCCTCCGCTCTGCGAATTCGCAGGGCAGAACAGGACAAAAAACACCCTCCCAGGGGATAAAGAGGCGAATTCTGCAAAAATCAGCTGTCGCCATGAATTAGGTTCGCTACAATTTAGGCTCACCCCAGCAAGGCTTGTCCATGACCGATCGTTTCAAGAACATCAGCCTCATCGGCCGATATCAGGACCCTCAAGTCCTCGAGGCAATGATTCGGGTCGCCGAGCATTTATTGACTCGCGGTTGTACCGTCCTCAGCGATCAAAAGATCGCGGGCATGCCCCCCGCCTGTGAGAGGGTCGACGAACGCCATTTAACGACGGATTGCGATCTGCTGGTTTCCATCGGTGGCGACGGAACGTTGTTGCGGGCGGCGTCGTTACTGGCTGACCACCGCATTCCCCTGCTAGGCATCAACCGCGGCCGGCTGGGTTTTTTAGCGGACATCGCTTCCGAAGGCATGGTTGAACGCATTGATGCCGTATTGGAAGGTCGCTTTGAGCGCGACGTGCGTCGCCGCTTAGACGCGCAGTTTGTTGATGACCGAGGTCAAACGCACCACATGCGAGTGCTGAATGAGGTTGCCATTCAAAAACACGACACGGGTCGTATGCTCGATTTTGAAACTCAAATCGATGGGCACTACGTCAACACCCACGGCGGCGACGGTCTGGTGATCGCAACGCCAACGGGATCTACCGGTTATGCCTTGTCGTGCGGCGGCCCAATTCTAACCCCCAACTTGGATGCATTGGTACTCGCACCCATCACGCCGCACACGCTTTCCGACCGACCCATTGTGGTTCACGGTCAAGCGACGGTCGAAGTGCGACTCAATGCCCAGGCGCCCATGACCGCTGCGGTCACGGGCGATGGGGTCATGCACGGACTGATGACCAAAGACCGCGTGCTGTCGGTGAAACCGTCTGCGCACAGCATCACCCTCTTACACCCACCCGGTTATAACCATTTTGGTATTTTACGATCCAAACTGCATTGGGGTCGAGGACATCGTTTAAAGGGTCAAGACGATGCTTAAATCAATTGAAGTCAGAGACTTTGCGGTGCTGCATCAGGTGTCGCTCGAGTTTGAGGCGGGCCTGACTGCCCTCACCGGTGAAACCGGTGCTGGCAAGTCGATCTTAATTGACGCTCTGATGTTGTGTTTGGGCGGGAGAGCCTCCACCGAATGGATCCGCGCGGGTGCAGATAAGTTGGATGTTCAAGCAACGTTTTCAGTTGAGAACCATCCCGATGCACAAGCGTGGCTGAATGAACAAGAACTCAACGCGGACGACGACACTGTCCAACTGCGACGAGTGATTAATTCCGATGGCAAGTCCAAAGCGTTTATCAACGGCCGCTCGCAGCCGTTGGGTCAAGTCCGTGAAATTGGTGCACTATTGTGTGAAATCCACGGTCAGCAAGAATTTTTGTCACTGATGAACAGCGATGCCCAACGACGCATCATTGATCAGCGTGGAATTGACCCCGCGCTCTTAAGCGCCGTTGAACACGAAGCACGGGAAATCCTCAAACTCGACCAAGACATGGATCGCCTGCGGCAAGCGGCTCGCGATCGAGATGCACGCCTGTCTTGGCTCAACCATCAGGTGGAAGAGCTGAACGCCTTTGGACCACAGCCCAATGAAGAAAGCGCGCTGCGCGCGACGGTCCAACGGCTAGCACATCGTCGTCGTCTGGTGGATGGCATGGCCCAGACGCAGGCATTGTTGGCGGACACGGAAGGTCAGGACGTGCTGAGCTTATTGGGGAAAGCGCACAATCAACTCAAACCCTTAACCGAATTAGATGGCCGCTTGCAGTCCGTTCAAACCCTCTTGGCCGATGCGCTCATCCAGGTCAAAGAAAGTAGCGCTCAATTGGAGCATTGGTTGACCACCGAAGAAGCCGACCCCGAGCAATTGGAAGCGCAACACCAACGGCTGGCCCAATACGAGCAATTGGCACGCAAGCATCGCGTTGCTGCGGACGAGTTATGTGAGGTTCTCCATTCGCTAAGCCAAGAGCAGCGCGAACTATCAGACGCCGACAGCGCCTTGAGCGCCAAACAACTCAAGCGGGACCACCACTTCACGCGTTATCGCGAGCGGTGCGCACAGTTAAGCTCAGCACGACAAGCGATTGCCGAGCAACTCAGCCTCACCATCACGCAATTACTAAGCCACTTGGGAATGCCCGCGGGCCGCTTTGCAATTGAGGTCAAGCCGACCTCGATCGACGACATTCGAACTCACGGTCAAGATGCGATTGAGTTTTTGGTCAGCGCCAATGCCGGAATGCCGCTGAAACCCGTTGCCAAAATTGCCTCGGGTGGAGAATTAAGTCGAATCAGCCTGGCAATCCAAGTCGCCGCCGCGCACGCGCAACAAGGTCGTTTCGCCATGGTCTTTGACGAGATCGATGCGGGTGTGGGCGGTGCGGTCGCCGAAATGGTGGGTCGCGAACTCAAACAGTTATCCCAAACCACCCAAGTTCTGTGCGTCACACACTTACCCCAAGTCGCCGCGCAAGCGCGCAGTCACATTAGAGTGCTGAAGCGCATGGATGGTCAGTCCACACGCACCGAACTGCAATGGTTATCGGAGGCCGATCGCGTCGAAGAAATCGCCCGTATGTTGGCCGGCGTCAATGTGACCGACTCAGCCCGCTCACACGCGCGAACTTTACTGGAATCCGCTCGCACTCCCACCCAAGGCGCGACCCCATCATCAGCATCGCCAAGCGAGTCGTTGTCCAAAACGCGCGCAAGAAAAGCAAAACAGAAGTGAACTCATCCGGCTCTGACGGCCGGGCGAGCGCAGGGTTGGCGCGCCACGCGCTATTGGCGTTAACCCGCGCGACGGCGATGAGGGCAAGCTTCACGCCGACAGCGACCGTATAAAATAAGAGCGTGATCAACGATTTCAAAGCCCAATCGAGCCGCCGCGGCCGACTGTAAAGATTCAATGGCCTCGTCCGTGAACTCTTCGACTCGCTGACAGTCCATACACACCACATGATCATGATGCTCGCCACGATTCAGTTCAAAAACCGCCGTCTCGCCGTCAAAATGATGTCGCGTCACGAGTCCCGCCGCCTCGAACTGGCTCAGCACTCGGTAAACGGTGCCGAGCCCAATGTCCTGTTCCGCATCAATCAAGCGACGATAAACATCCTCAGCACTCAAATGCCCGCCGACGGCCTCATTGGCCAAAATATCCAAGATTTTGAGTCGCGGACCGGTTACTTTAAGCCCGGCACGGCGTAGATCGGGTTGTTCCACGTTCGGTTCTCGGTTGCGGTATGATGAGCTATTATCCACAGAAACTAAGATGATTCCAAATGATTCTGACGCGAAATAACAAAATGACCAATTGGATGCTTGTCGGGGCGCTTTTAGGCGCGTTGGCGGGTGGTGGCTGTGTGTACAAAGTGAATATTTCTCAAGGAAATTACCTAGAAGCAAAAACCATTGCTCAGGTCAAAGAGGGCATGACGCGAGCCCAAGTGCGCTTTTTATTGGGCACCCCCATGGTCGGCGATAATTTCCATCCGGAACGCTGGGACTATATGTATTACTACAAAGAGGGCAAGACCCAAAAAGTCGATCGCCAATGGGTCGTGGTGTTCTTTGAAAGCGATAAAGTTAGCCGAATTGAGCACAAAACCGGCGAATTTAAGGATCCCAAGACCCTAGCGCTTCCGGGGGTGTGATTGAACACGGCGCCGGCGGGCGTCTTTTGGATCCAATTTTAGTGGCATGAGCCACTCCACACGATCGCCGTCTTGAAGGACGGATTTGTCGTCTAGCCATTCCCCATAGTTTGCCAAGCCATGCCAGGGCCACTCGCAATAAGGTGTGCGGGTCCGCAAAAGCGCCGATAATTCGCCGGCCGTTGTGCCGGTCGCGACCGTCAGTGGCTCCACATGGATGGGATCAATCCCCCCGTAAACAACGGTCACGCTGATTTCAGATGCCATGGGCCTCCGCGTCTACCCCAGACTCACTGGTGTCGATTGACTGAGCCCTCAACCCCTTCGGTATTGGGATGTGACACTCTAGGCAAACGGCGAGCAGCTCACTAACCAAGCACTCCACTTTGAGTTTAAACCGGCCTTTGTCGTCAATTTTCTCAGAACGGATCGCGTTAATCCCGAACAACTTCGCGCGAGCCTTTCCCTGCGAAGGCTCCAACACCAACGGACCGCGGTAAATGGGCTTGTGCAATCGCTCCTTCAACGCCATTTGCAGCAAGTCTAAGCCCTCGCCCGTTCTCGCCGAAACATAAACGCGTTTGATTAAACCGGTCTCGTTACGCTCCACGCGCGGCGACTCGGCTAGGCGATCAATTTGATTAAACACTTCGATCCGATCAATTTTATCGGCATCAATATCGCGCAACACTTCTTCAACTTGCGCCATGCGTTCGGTCCGTTCAGGATCCGCCGCATTGATCACATGCAAATGCAACTGAGCCTCGCGGGCTTCCAGCAGCGTGCTGCGAAACGCCGCAATCAGCTCATGCGGAAGCTCGCGCACAAAGCCAACCGTATCCGCCAACACAAATTCGGGACACAACGACCACTGCACCCGGCGCACGGTGGGATCTAAGGTCGCAAACAATTGATCTGCTGCATACGCGCCTGCGTCGGTGAGCGCATTAAATAACGTCGACTTGCCCGCATTGGTGTACCCCACCAAGGCGACACCCGGTATCGGAATTTCTTTACGCGCGGCTCGACCCGTGTCCCGCTGCAATTTCAACTTTTCCAAACGACGATTTAAAGTCTTGACTCGATTATTAAGCAAACGCCGATCCGTTTCGAGCTGCGTTTCACCTGGACCACGAAGCCCAATTCCACCCTTCTGCCGCTCCAAGTGGGTCCACCCGCGCACCAATCGAGTTTGCAAATGTTTTAACTGCGCTAGTTCGACTTGTAACTTACCTTCATGACTTCGAGCGCGTTGCGCGAAGATATCGAGAATTAAACCCGATCGATCTAACACACGTCGATTGGTAAGCTTTTCGAGATTACGTTCTTGGCTTGGGCTTAACGCGTGATCCACAAGAACCACGTCCGCGCCGAGTTGATCCGCGTGCTCACGAACCTCTTCGGCTTTGCCACTTCCAATAAAAAACTTCGGATCGGGAACTTGCCGAGAACCCGCCACGGTCCCCGCGACCTCCACGCCTGCGGAAATCGCTAACGCTTTAAACTCATCCCAATCGGCTTGGCTCGGCGGTTCGCCTAATCCAATTCGAACCAACAGGGCGCGTTCACCAGATTGCGGTCGTTCAAACACGACCGCACCTCTGAAACTCGATGCTAACGACTATATAAATTATGGTTGCGCATCCTCAACAAAGGCTTCGTCGTCTTCGGTGATTCTGACGTTACGAACCGGAACGATTGTCGAAATGGCGTGCTTGTAAACCATCTGACTAACGTTGTTTCTCAACAACACCACAAACTGATCAAACGAATCAATTTGACCTTGTAACTTAATGCCGTTAACCAAATATATCGCGACGGGCACCCGTTCCTTGCGTAGGGCGTTTAAAAATGGGTCTTGCAAGGACTGTCCTTTCGCCATGATCTTCTCCTCATTTTAATTAGAGTTCACCGTGCGCCGCGAATGCGCACTTTATTTCAGGGATATTTTAGCACAACCTCAGAGTACATAAATTTAATATGTTGATTATATTAATAAACTTTCACTGTTCGGTCATCAACCAACGCGACGCTTGGGCGACCACATCCGCTTCCGTTGGATCCAACCAAGTGGCGTTGGGCTCAGCGTTAAGCCAGGTGTATTGCCGCTTGGCCAAGGCGTAAGTCGCTTGAAAAGTCAGTAGCTTAGCCTCCTCGAGGGACCCCTGGCCAGCAAGCGCATTCCAAATTTGTCGATATCCAACCGACCGAATCGCCGGCAAGTCCGGATGCAAATCTTGGCGAGCGCGCAAGCGCTCGACTTCAGCAACGAAACCCATCTCCCACATGTCATCGAGCCGCTTGGTCAGATTGGGAATTAAGGCCTCCCGAGTCTTAGGCGCCAAAATGAGCTTTAAGGTTCCCCACCCGCCCTCGCGTAAGGCTTCTTTCTGCAGACTCGACAACGTTTGACCGGTGAGTTCGAACACCTCGATCGCCCGCTGAATTCTTTGCCCGTCGTTGCTGTGAATGCGCGCAGCCGCGTCCGGGTCAATTGAGCGCAATCTGTGATGCACACCAGGCCAGCCCACCAGCGCCGCCTCCTCCACGACGCGTTGCCGGATTGCGTCGTTGCGACTCGGCAACTTGGCCAAGCCTTTTTGCAGCGCTCGAAAATAAAGCATCGTTCCGCCCACCAGCAGCGGCAACTTGCCGCGCGCTGAAATGTCCGTGATTAAGCGCTCCGCGTCGTCGACAAACTGCGCAACGGAATAAGCCTCACTAGGATCACACACATCAATTAAGTGATGCGCCACACGTTGCCGTTCCAACAGCGACGGCTTAGCGGTGCCAATATCCATTTGTCGATACACCTGCGCTGAATCGACGGTGATGATTTCCGCATCAAACCGCTCGGCCAACGCCAAAGCCAAGGCCGACTTTCCAGAGCCCGTCGGTCCCATGATGCACACTGGAAGACGCGTTTCTGTCACCGCTATCGTCCACGCAGAAAAAAGCGATCTAATTCCGCCAGCGAAAACCGCACCCACGTTGGACGCCCGTGATTACACTGATCGGCTTTGGGCGTCATTTCCATTTGGCGCAACAAGGCATTCATCTCGGGTATCGTCAACTCGTGGTGCGCACGCACCGCTGCACGACACGCCACATTCGCCAACAGTCGGTCCATGTGGTCTTGTCCGCTCATTGGTGACAAGTGTTCGCTTAACTCTCCCAGAGTATCGCGAATCAACCCCTCCAAATCTTTCAAATTGCCAAGGGCAACCGGGATGGTGCGCAACGCCACGCCCGAATCCCACTCATCCAGCTCAAAACCCAATGCCGCGAACTCGTCCCTGCAATACAGCGCGATCGCCACTTCAGCCGGCTTCAAATTCACGATGATTGGCACGAGCAAACTCTGCCGCATGACGTTCGACTCAGCCTGCTGCTTTTTTAATTTCTCAAATAAGACTCGCTCGTGAGCCGCATGCATGTCCACCAATGCCAAGCCATCACTGGTTTGCGTCAAAATCAGCACCCCTTGAATTTGCGCCAACGCAAAGCCCAACGGCGGAATGGCGTCGATGGGGTGATCGGCTGCAGAAAAACCCGTCGCATCGAATCGTGCCAACTGATCTAAGTGATACACCTGATCGCTTTTGAACGAAGCCAACGGCTCTGGACGACCCACCGCCGCAGGCGCACTAAACGGTGTCAGCGCAGGCTGAGATTGAACCCCTTCCCAGCGCGGTTGACTCGACCAATGAGGGCGATCACCGCCCTCGCGAGCGCCCTCCAATGCTCCCCACATTTGCATTTTCGCTGGGCTCTCTGAGGCAGCCGTCGGAGTGGTTTTGATCAACGCCTGTTCGATGGCGTGTCGAAGCGCGTCGTGAACCACCCGGGAATCTTTAAAACGCACTTCGGTTTTTTGGGGATGGGCATTCACGTCCACCCGACTGGGATCCAAGCTTATTTTTAACACGTAAGCAGGATGCCGCTGAGAAAAGAGGACGTCTCGATAGGCCAAGCGAACGGCACTGAGCAATAGCTTGTCACGAACCCAACGACCGTTTACCCACAACACTTGTTGATCCGGCTGCGCTCGACCGTAGGTCGGATGACCCACGAACCCTTCTATAAAAATCTCATCCTGTTCGTAGCTAACCGGCAGTGCCGCCTTGGCAAACTCTGGACTCATTAGTTGGCTTAAACGGTCCAAATCCAACTCGCCAGTCACCGTTGGCTTTACCTTAAAAATCTGCTTACCTTGGTGCAGCAAGCTGAACTGAATGGCCGGCCGTGATAACGCCAATCGAGTGAGCATTGATTCGATGTGCAAAAACTCAGTGTTGTGCGATTTCAAAAATTTACGACGCGCAGGCAAATTGTAAAAAATGTCCCGCACTTCAATCCGCGTTCCTTGTCGTGGCGCGGATGGACGAACGCTGGACATAACGCCCGCATCAGAACTGATTTCAAAAGCAGCGTCAGCGGATCGGGCCTGACTGACGATGCGGACGCGTGCGATGGAGGCGATACTGGCTAATGCCTCACCTCTAAATCCCAAACTCACCACCGCATCAAGATCCTCAACCGCGCTAATTTTGCTGGTTGCGTGGGGAGTCAACGCCAAAGGCAATTCGTCTCTCGGTATGCCATCCCCATTATCACTAATAATAATATGACGTTCCCCGCCATTTTCGACATCCACATCAATTTGCGTAGCACCCGCGTCAATGGCATTTTCAACCAACTCTTTAACCACCGAAGCCGGTCTTTCGATGACCTCGCCGGCCGCGATTTGATTAACAATGTGCGTCGATAATACTTTTATGGGCATGATTTAGAGTTTGGCGGTGCGCGCGCCAGGCGTCGCGTTTTCTTTAAAAAACTGCTTAACGCCGGTCACAATCGCGTCCGCCAATTTTCCTTCATAGGTTGGGTCTTTGAGTCGTTCTTCTTCACCCGGATTCGTTATGTAGGCGGACTCTATGAGCATGGATGGGATATCGGGTGACTTCAACACCACAAATCCAGCCTGCTGAATCTGCGTTTTATGCAATTCGCCCACTGTGTTGAGTTGGCTCAACACTCGATCCGCCGCCGCCATACTCATACTCATTGCCGCGGACTGGGACAAATCCAGCAACACCGATGCCAAAACCTTGTCTTTATTTTCAAGCTTGACGCCGCCAATCAAATCGGCGGCATTTTCCCGATCCGCCAACCACTTGGCGGCCTCACTGCTGGCACCGTGCTCCGACAAGACATAAACCGATGCGCCCGTCGCTGTGCTGTTTTGCACCGCGTCCGCATGAATCGAGATAAACAAGTCCGCTTGCGCCACTCGTGCCCGCCGAATGCGCTCTCGCAACGGCAAAAAGACGTCCGTATCGCGAGTCAACACCGCGTGTATCCCCGCCTGTTGGTTTAACCGGGCAGCCAGTTCTTTGGCAATTGCTAGCGTCACGTCTTTTTCACGTGTGCCGCGATGACCAAGCGCACCGGGATCCTCACCCCCATGTCCCGCGTCGACACTCACCACATAGGGTCGATTGTGGTGATGTGACAGATCAAGCGCAGGGGCATTCGGCGCAGTGGCCGCCGCCATCACCGATGAAGCGTTTGACGACTCGTCTTTAGCGGTGGCGTCTAAAACAACCATCAGGCGATGCCGTTGCGCACTGCCGTCTTCAACAAAATTAGTCCGAAACGTCAACGGCATTGCCAATTGGAACTGCAATTTCAAACCACCACGAGAATTTGGCTTGACCTCAAAACCCGTCACCATGCCTGTGGCGGCAGGAATTGGAATATTCCCCAATTCTGCCGGCGAGAGATCAATTTCCAATTTGCGGTCTTGAGTGCTCACGATGGGGTGCGACTGCCCAGTCAACACAATCTCAATCATGGTCTGGCCCGCCACGTCGCGAATGTGCACCTCGTTAATAATGCTGCCATTTGCGTCGGCGCTGTCGCCACCATGGGCACGATCCCCCGTACTGACGATAGGGCTCGGCGCGTTGTTGCCAATGGACGACTCACGAACGACCGTCGCGCCATTGGCTTCGCTCGGCGCTTTGGACGAATTTAAAACTAGATCTGGCCTCGCGTTGCCCACCACCGACACGGCCTTGTGCACGTGTGAGGGTTGTAGGTCGACTTCAATTCGATTGCCAGACGACGTAATTGGATTAAGATCAACCCGCTCGTTGACGTCGAGTACGATTCTTAGCCCGCCATCTGGACGAGCTCCCAGCCGCACTTTTCCCACCACGCCGGAAGGCGTCAACATAAGACCGGCGGTGGATTGTGCGCTTTTCAAATCGATGACGGCGCGTTCTGGATCACTCAGCGTGAAAAAACTTGCGTCCGTGGATTGAGTCAACGTCACAATGACTTTTGTATGTTCTCCCACCGATTGGACCTGCAGCGACTTAATTTCATTGCTGGCAAGAGCGGGCAGGCCGAGACACAATCCCCACGCCAAGCAGGCGGCTATAAGAAACGAGTGCGGTACTGGCCGATTCATGATTCACCCTAACCCATGCGGTCGTCTTGACATTGGCTTCTATTTTAACGGAATCGGCCGCCATGAACCCAAATTTCGCGGGGTCATAAATGACGTAAGCTCCTATCCAACTCTCGGCTAGCCCCGCTCATCCCCCGCGTGCTCAGACCACTGGAGGTGGTGAATTACGGCCTCCCCAACGGTGGAACTGGCTCGCAGACGAACGTGCCTAGGCTCCCCCACACGGACCCACTCCACCCACAAATCACTCCTTTCACTCAACGACTCAAATCGACTGGCCCACTCAACGAAGGTCCACGATTGAACCAAGCTTTCCTCAAAGCCCAACACCTCCAATTCCGAGGCATCCTGTAACCGATACCAATCCCAATGCTGAATCAACTGAGACTCGCGATGGTAGGTTTCGACGAGGGTGTAGGTTGGACTTTTAATACTATCCGTCACGCCCAATGCCGACAACAAGGCCCTCATCAACGTGGTCTTACCGGCTCCCAGCGGTCCTTCCAAACTGACCCACAGCGACGGTAGCGCTGCGTGCAAAAGCGCCTGAGCCAATTGCTGGCCAAACAACGGCAACGCGTCCAAGCTCAACACCACCGTTCGCGATTCGCCATTACTCATGCTGCACCCACTCATCCCAAAGCGCGTCTCGTTGGACCTGGGTGAGCCCAGTTGGACGCAACATCGCGATCATTTCAAACGCATCTGGAATGGCCTCCACCAACTCAACAGCGGTGTGGCCTGAGCGCGCTCGCCGCGCGAGCACTCGCCCAGCGAAGGCGTGCCAGTTGACCGCAAAGCACACCCGATCTAAAACCGTGTACGCCTGCCAACGTTTTTGAGCGAGGACGGCGGCGATCATGCCCGTTAACACGTCACCAGAGCCCGGCAGCGCTAGTTCGGGACCCCCCGCATCAATGAGTCGCGCATTGCCAGCGGGATCGGCGACCCAACTCGCCGCTCCTTTCAAAACCACCACTGCAGACAATGCGCGCGCCAGGGTGACCGCAATCACGCGCCGTTCCGCGGCCACCATTTCTGGGGCAACCACCCGCAACAGCCGCAGCGCTTCCAAAGGATGGGGAGTGAGCACGCGTATGGCCCCTGCGTGCGTGGAGCGCTGCGTGCGAAACGCAGCCAGACAGCTGGAGCTGGACGCCATGACATTCAACGCATCGGCATCCAATACGACCGGCTGTGCAGCGGCCACCACGTGATCAAAGAACGACACCGCGCGAGCCTGAGTTCCAAGCCCAGGCCCCAGTGCGATGACGTCCGCGCGCGCAAGCGTAGGCCCCAGTGCGCTGGGGGTATCCGCCGGCACCACCATTAACTCGGGTCGGAGCAGCGCAGCCAAGGCGGCATCGCGTTCTCCCACGCTCCACCATACTTTCCCGGCCTGGGCTTTTAAACTTGCCAAAGCGGTGAGTTGCGCGGCACCGGTCGTGGGGGCTTCGCCGCCAATAACCAGCACCGATCCCAAATCCCCTTTGTGGGTCATCGGGTCGACTTCACCGATGAACGTAGCTAAGGCCTTGGGGCTGTAACGCCAAGCGATGGGCTCACACTCGGCGGCCACCGCAGCGCTTTGTTGAAAATCTTCACACCACACTTTACCCGCGTGTCGGGGTCCCTGCCCTTCAAACAAACCAGGCTTCAGACCTAAAAACGTCAGCGTGGTGAGTGCGCGCACCGCCACGCCCTCCACGGCACCGGTTTGGGCATCAAGCCCCGAAGGGACATCTAGGGCTAATATTGCCGAACCGAGTTGGTTGATCATGGAACCAATAGCGTCGGACAAAGGCCGATTAAGCCCAACGCCAAACAATCCGTCTACCCACGGATGGGTGTTGTGCATAAAATCCGCTTCGGAACACAACTTCCCGCCCGACTCAACAAAGTCTTTGAACACCGACTGAACCACCGTTGAGGTAGACAGCCCAAGTGGCGCGTATACGGCAACCGGACGATGGGCGCGCAAACCGAGGGTCGCCAACACCAATCCATCACCCCCATTGGATCCCGGTCCAATCAGGACTCGAAAGCCGTGCACAGGAACTGCGATCAATTCAAACGCCCGAGCGCCGGCCTGACGCATCCACTTTTCCGCAAGCACGGGATTCGTACTGCAGTGACGCTGGTCAAAGCGCACCAGACTATCAGCCGTATAAATAGGAGTCGGGGTAAGCGTGACGGAGTCCACCAATCCCTCGTTTGAACTGAGTAAAATTCAATTATAGAGGTTTTGGCATCCAAAGCGCTTACAATAAACCCATGAATACCCCTGAGTGGTCGGTGTTACTCAAGTCACACATTGTTAGCTGGGCGCACGCGCTGGGATTTGCCGATGTGGGCATCAGCCTCGGTCCCACGGCGGCCGACACCGCTGCGTTAAACCAATGGCTTGCCAATGGATTGCATGGTGACATGGACTTTATGGAACGCTGGGGGAGCGCGCGCGGACGGATCGACACCTTAGTTCCGGAGGCGACCACCGTCATCAGTGTTTCGCAACCGTATTTTCCCGCAACCGCCGCTGAGCCTTGGTCGATCCTGAACAATCCCCGCGCCGCGTACATCTCTCGCTACGCCCTCAATCGCGACTACCATAAAACGATGCGCAGCAAACTCGCGAAGCTCGCCCAACACATTGAAGATTGGCTGCGCGCGGAGGGGTTGCCCTTTGAGCACGCCGTACGCAGTCGCGCCATGGTCGATAGTGCGCCGCTTATGGAAAAGCCCGCGGCTCGTGAGGCCGGCCTAGGCTTCATTGGTCGCAACACTAATTTGATACACGCCAAGAAAGGCAGTTGGTTTTTCATCGGTGAATTGGTGACCAATTTGCCCTTGCCCATCGACACCCCGGCCAGCGCCCATTGTGGAACGTGCCAGGCCTGTTTACCTTCGTGCCCCACCGGCGCATTGACGCCAGATGGACACATTGATGCGCGGCGTTGCATCAGCTATTTCACCATCGAACACAAACGCAGCATTCCGCAAGAATTAAGACCATTGATGGGCAATCGGATTTACGGATGCGACGATTGCCAGCTGGTTTGTCCGTTTAATTCGTTCGATCAACCGACTCAGGATCCCGACTTTCAGCCACGATTACACTTAGATCAAATCGAATTGCTGGATCTGTGGAGTTGGACTGAAGAACAATTTTTACGCAATTTTGAAGGCAGCCCCATTCGACGCATCGGCTACGATCAATGGATGCGCAACCTAGCCGTGGCTTTAGGGAATGCGCCGTATGCCGCGCGAGTTGTCGAGGCGCTCAGCCAGCGCCGCGGCGAATTCAACGAGTTGATTCAAGAGCACATCGATTGGGCGTTGGCCCAACAGGGCCGGCGACAGTTGGGTGACAGCAATTAGGAACCGAAAGAAGGATTGAAATAGTGACGCCCGCGGCGGGGCTTACGAATTTCCGCCAACAACTCTTCAAAATGTTGGGTGTTATCCACCCAGTTTATGTCAGTGACGTTCACGATCAGCAAGGGAGTGGCGTCGTACATGTGAAAAAACTGTGTATACGAATCAGCCACACGTTTTAAATACGCTCGATCCATACCGGTCTCGTAACTGATGCCACGGCGCGCGATGCGCTCCTGTAACACCCCGATCGGCGCCTGCAGGTACACCACTAAATCCGGCTTGGGCGTTTTAATAGACAGCTTTTCATAAATTTGCTCATACAGCTGATACTCTTCAGCGTCCAGATTCATACGCGCAAATAGCCGGTCCTTATCCAAGAGAAAGTCGGATATTCGGGTGCTGGCGAACAAATCGTTTTGATTGAGTTCATTGAGCTGTTGGATGCGCTGAAACAAAAAGAACAACTGTGCTGGAAAGGCGCCTTGTCGCGGATTTTTATAAAACCGCTCCAAAAAGGGATTCTCCTCAGCCTTTTCCAGCAGCAACTCGGCGCGATAAAGCTCCGCTAACCGCTTTGCCAACGTCGTCTTGCCGACCCCGATCGGGCCTTCGATCACCACAAAGCGATACGGTAATTCTGCGACGCTCATTCCTCACCCTCTACCCCATTCCTTAGAGCGAAACACCCAAATCGGCAAAGCCTTCCCAATCGCTGGCCGGAAGCCCAGCCAGCCACTCGGTCACACTACGCCCGTCGCGAACTCGCACCGAGGGGGCGATGGTGGATAAAGGGTACAACACAAACACCCGTTCGTGCAGCCGAGGATGCGGTAACAACAGACTAGGGTCGTCACTCGTAACCGACCCAAATAACAGCACGTCCAAATCAATGACCCGCGGACCAAACCGTTCGGTGGGCGGAATTTTTCCCATTTGAGTTTCGATTGATTTCAGTAAGTTATGACACTCTGTTAAAGAGTGACGTGTTAAAAACCCAACCACGGCATTTATGAACTTAGGCTGATCGACGAACCCCACCGGTGCGGACTCCACAGCAGTGGAGGCAATGACCGATTGGAATCCCTCGCAGGCGCGAAGACGATCTATTGCCGTTTTAACTTGACTCAATGGATCAGCGAGGTTGCTGCCTAAGGCCACGTAGACCGGCGTCCAGCGCGTGGTCATGGCCTATGCGTCGGTTCGGCGTCGAGGACGACGGCGGCGGCGCTTGGATGGCTGATCGAGCGCTTCCTCGACGGCGTCCTGGGGGGCGGCGTGCTCCCGCACATAGGCCGCCCGCTCCTCGCCTTCCAAGGTTTGGACCGTCCGCCAAAATTCCACCACCGCCGGATCCAACAACCCCACCATCGATTCCAACTCAACGACGTCATACGCCATTCTGAATCGAGGGTGTGTCAGCGCTTGCTGAACCTTACGTCCGCCTCCTTGCCGGAGCCGACGAACCAACAAGGCCACCTCTTTTAAAGGCATCGTGAAACGCTTGGGAATACCCACTCGCACCAACACTTCGGCCACCACGACGTCCAGTGCGCGTTCAAAAGCCAGATGCGGCGGTAAACCTTGTAATTTGAGGCGCTCCACTTGAGCTTCCACCGAACCAATCGCCAAGACCAGAAACAAAAATACCGGTGAAACCGGACGGTCTTCGGCGACTCGAAGATCGGTATTGGCCAGGCCTAAGCGCATCAAGCGGGCATAGGGGCTACTGGGCTGATGCTTTAAAAACTCGGCCACAGGTGGCAACAGCGACTCAAGAAGATTCAACTCTATCAATGTCTTAAGAGAAGTTTCTCCATGCCCTGTTAAAAACAATTTGAGTGTCTCGTCAAACAGTCTGGCGGGCGGCACATTCGCCAAGAGCGCGCCCAACTCCAAAATAGGCTCTCGGGTATTGGCCTCAATGGTGAACCCCAATTTGGCCGCAAAGCGCGCGGCTCGCAGCATTCGTACCGGGTCCTCACGGTAGCGGACGCTGGGCTCGCCAATTAGACGGATCCGTTGATGTTCGATGTCCGATAACCCACCGACGTAATCCCAAATGGTGAAATCCTCACTGTTGTAATACAACGCATTACACGTGAAGTCCCGCCGCCAGACGTCTTGTTCAATTGAGCCGTACAAATTATCCTTCAACAATCGCCCGGACTCATCAATGCGACGGTGCTCGTCCTCGTCGTCGGTTTGACTTTCATCGCCGCGAAACGTCGCCACTTCGATAATTTCACGTCCAAAGATGACATGCGCCAAGCGGAAGCGTCGGCCAATTAAGCGGCAATTCCGAAACAACCCCCGAACTTGATCCGGGGTCGCATTGGTCGCGATATCAAAATCCTTCGGATGCATTCCGATGAGTAAATCACGGACGCCACCGCCGACTAAAAATCCTTGAAAACCAGCCTCGTGTAGCCTAGCCAATACCTTCAATGCCGCCGGCGAAATATCTTGGCGGGAGATGGAATGGTGGTCACGAGAAATGATGTGGACGCTTGGAGCGCTTGGTTTGGCAGTTAACAACTCAGTCTCATTCTATAAAAAAAAGCGGCAAGCCCTAAACTCTGCTAGCATATCAAATGACAAGGGCAAAAACCGACGCTCCCATCGTCTAGAGGCCCAGGACACAGCCCTCTCAAGGCTGGTACGAGGGTTCGAATCCCTCTGGGAGCGCCAATCACAGCAGCCTCGCCCTCCAAAGCGATCCAGCCAGGCACCCCCTGGACCCCACAGCCCCCAAACCACATCCCACAGCACCGTTTCGGACGTTGGCGCCGACCGGTTAATCAATCGCGCAACTGATCCGAGCGCAGTCCGGCTTTCTCAAGGTGTATAGGCAAAACCCGCCCATACAGTTGCCGGGTGCGCTCCACGCTGCCAACCATATCGGGGCGATCCGCGTAACTAAAAATGGCCACATACCGTCGCTGATCGCCCAGCAATGGCGTCACCCGATGCAGCGCGTATCGCCCTCGAAAAATTTGTAAATCAAACGGCCTCAGATTCAAGCGAATAACGCGCTCCGATTCCCCACTCAAGACCTTAGCGACTTGCGCATACTGCTCGTCGTCCTTTGACCGACAGTGGGGCACATACTCAAACGCTCCTCCCTCGCGGGCGTTTTGGATGGCCAAAGTAACGGTGTAATTGTTGGTATCAAAATGCCAGGGAAAGCCGCCACCGGCCTCAGCCATGTTCACAATCACATCGGCCAATGGATCGGCGTATCGATAAAAATGATCCTCTTGTAAAATTTCTTTAATGAATGCCGTAAACGAAGGCCATTCGTAGAGCGCCCGTAGCCAGCTGGTGTGATCCAAATTATCCGCGGGCACAAACGCATTAGACCGTTCGTAAAATTGTCGAATCGGATGCTCCTGAGGCAAGCTAGAATCATCGGCTGAGAAATAGACATTGGTACGGTTGAAGTTACGATGGGCGTGCACGGCAACCCGATCGCATTCGTCCACGAGCGCCTTAAGCATATCCGCGCGCAAAAATTCGGACAATACCGCGCAGCCAGTCGCCGCTAACGACGCTCGCGCCTGTTTTATCACCTCGTCACAGCGCGCGTCGCCCAGCGCCAGCGAATAACGCGCCGAATTGATGAGCCTTTCCGGATTAAGCATAGACGTTCACCTCTTACATAAGATCATGCACCACTCGCCCACCGACCACGGTCTTTAACACCCGGATGTCTTTTAATTCAAACGGATCTACACTGAGCGGATTCCGATCCAGAACGACAAAATCAGCCCACTTACCGACCGACAACGAGCCCTTCGTGTGCTCCTCATAGGACGCGTAAGCGCCATTGATGGTCCCGATCCGTAAAGCCTCCGCTATGGTTACCCTCTGATTAACTCCCCACGCTCGACCCTGACTGTCCGTTCTGGTCACTAGACTCTGCAATGCCATCATCGGATCGAACGGACCGGGCGAATAATCGGATGCACCAGGCACTCGAATCCCTGCGTCTAAAAACCACCGGTGGGCGAAAAACGAGCGCATCTTTTCATCGTCATAGGCCGCCCATTTCTCCCCGTGGTAGTAAACATAGGTCCAAAATGGCGTTGGGATACTGCCAGTGTCCTTGATCCGCTGCACCAACGACGGGGTAACGTACGTACAGTGTTCAATCCGATGCCGACGATCCGGCGCAGGCCAACGTTTTAATACTCGCTCATAAGCGTTCAATACCATATCGATGGCAACATCACCATTCGCATGAATGCCAACCTGCCAACCACGTCGATGCGCTTCCTCGACCGCATCGTGAATTTGCGCCTGATCCATAACCAAAATGCCGTAATCATTTGGTTTGCCCACGAACGGCGTGCTCATCCGCATGGTTCGTTCCCCAGCCGAACCATCTGCAACAAACTTAACCGCACCGATTCTAAACAACTCATTGCCCGCGCCCGTTCTGATTCCCGCTTGTTTCAAATGTTGATACGGCGACTCCGAACCAAAACCCACCGGCATCGCCGTGGCCCTGTGCAATAACGAATGATCTGCCAGACAATCTTGATAGGCGGTCAGCTTCTCTTTCACGCACCACGCATCGTGTACGGAGGTCAGACCAGCGGAAACCAACTTCTGGGACATAAACGCCATCGACTTCTGATAACGACGACGCAACTCCTCATCATCGACGCGCTCGAAGTCGCCAACACCATCAAATACCTCTCGAGCCCGCTCCGCCACCTCACCTTGCAACTGACCACCATTGTCTTTGTAAAATCGCCCATTGGAAGGGTCCGGCGTCTTGGCTGTAATGCCCGCCAACTCAAAGGCCATTGAATTAAACCAACTGGTATGACCTCCGCGATGATCCACGCGTACCGGATGATCTTTAACCGCGTCATCCAAATCGAGCCGGGAGAGCGCGCGGCCGTCGTTGAGTTTTGTATCGTCAAATTTAAACGCACGAATCCACTGACCTTTGGGCACTTGTTGCGCCTTTTCACGCAACAAATTCTTAATTTCCTGAATGCTGCGAACATCTGCGTTAACATCGTACAACTCTTCAACTTCCCCAGGGTGGCAATGGGCGTCAATGAACCCCGGCAAAACCGCTAAGCCCTTAGCATCAATAATCCGCGTGTGTGGTCCGGTTAGAGAGCGCATATCTGCACGACTGCCCAGCGCTATAATTCGACCTTGCACAATGGCCAATCCCTCGGCATGAGGCCTCTCATCATCCATTGTCAACAGATTGCCATTGATCAACACACCGTCTGCCTTAATCGAATCTGGAAGCCTCTCCTGACCACGAGCCAGCCCAAAGGGCGCCAACAACGACCAACCCAATGCTTGCCGACGCGTGAGTGCTTTCATAACGCTCCAAGTGTGTGACGACAATGCACAATAGCGCAGAGGAAGAATCGTTGTAAAGTCAACGCTGGCACCAGAGATCAACACACTAATGCGCCGCACTATCGAGTAAACGTCGCCAACTAAAAAAAGCCGATAAATGCAATTGCTGCACCGCAATCCATTCCCCGAACCGGCCCGGACCACCCCGGAAAGCCAAAGAACCCTATCAACCCATACATCAATAAAAGACGCAACTTGGCGTAGCCGCCCGCCACTCCCGCCTCACGGGCCAGAACCAAGACCGTCCTTGCGCGGTGGGCCTAATTCATGACGAACAGACGCCCCCAACTCCACGAGGCTGTGTCGAGACGTGTACCCAAGATCGAAATCGGTCCAACTTGAGCGTCTGCGCAAACTACCGTATGATCAAATCGTCATCAAGTCAGCGCATCGATCGTTCAAAAAAGGTATTGCGAGGCGTTCGGAGAATGAGTGTCCCGCGAATGAAAAGCTCGCTACACTGGATTATCATTGGTCTACTTGATGCTGCATTAGAGCAGGCAAATCCCGAAAGCCGCGGAACCACTCCGCCAAACGATAGGGGTACTCACGATTAATTGAGTAAACCCACCGTTGATCCCGCGTAATTTCGATGACTGGGAACTTTATGATGATTCGCTAAATTATTTGAGAGTCGTTGACTTTGTCGCCTTGATTCTCCTATAAACCATCTTTCCTTTAAACCATGTCTCACTAACCTTAGTACCTTCGATCGCAGCCAACTTTCCAATACGCTCGAGCATAAAAGGATCTCTGTCGATTACAATAAAATCCGCACTTTTGCCTACATCAAGCGAGCCAATTTCCGCTTCTCGACCCAACGCTTTAGCGGCACTGATCGTATAGCTTTTAAGGGCATCCGAAAAGCGAATAGACTGCTCAGGCGTCAATTGCAATTGAGAGTTCGGCAATCGACGGCTGACCGCACGCGCCATATTAACAAACGGTCTCGGATCACGCGTCTCAACTGGGGCATCGGATCCTCCCGTAATGATGACTCCGGCATTAAGAGAGGACTTTACCGGATAAATCATTTGGTCGTAACGGTTCCCTGGCGGATGCAAGTCTTGATAGCGCTGACCGTAAACATGCTGAATAAACGGTATCAGCGTTAGATCGTACTCTGGGTCCGCCACCATCCATGCGTAGGTGTAGGCAAGAAAGAGATGATCCTTACCCATACGTTCAATATCGCTCGGTTCCGCCAACTGCACATGAGCCAACCCATCGCGCGTCTGATAATTACCATCACTCTCCCGTGCGCTTTCAATGGCATCAATGGCCAACGACACCGCAGCATCAGAAATAGCGTGGATGTGAACACTAAAACCAGCTTGATGGAATTCACGCACCAACTGCATCTGGACGTCTGGGGGATCTTGAAATTGGCCCTTTGCCAATTTACATTGCGCTGGATGATATCCATATTGCTCAATAAATTTTGCAATTTGTACTTTTGAATGAGTCCATATTAAACGCACACGCGCGTCCACACATTGAGCGGAGTCTGTGTCCACATACCCAACCACCGAAGGGAGTTGATTTTCGATCTTAAATATCGGTTGCAAATAATCAACTTTACTTGGTGAATCAGGCAAAGTGGGCGGAATTGAATACGGATTGCCTTCTAAAACGCCGTCGGCGAAGACTTTTACGGTGTCCGCCTTAATAAGTGGATCGTGCTCAAACTTGAGTCGCAGCGCTTTTGCCTGATCGACCATCTTCTGAAACTGAACTTCACCATGTTCATTGCTGTATATAAACGGATCAAAATACAATGCTAAGTTTGTCCAAATCGACAAATGATTCCGGTCGCGAAGTTTTTCATACACGTGACTGGACTCGGGGGTGACGTAGGCATCCATCATCGCAGTAATGCCCGCCGCATTAACTTTCTTCACAACTTTCTCTGGATTCTTCAATACTTCACCAAGAGAATTATCCATTAACGCGGTATTATCAAACAAATAACGCGCATTTTCGTTGACAATACCGTCAGGTTCCCCATTATCGTCAACGCCGATGAGTGTTTTAAAATCGGCAAATTCGCTATCCAACGTGTTGGATGAAAGACCAACAATTTCACCTTTTCGATTCCGAGCCCCCTTTAATGCAACCGAATTATAAGCGCCGTGATGGCCGTCATTTCCCAACAACGTCACAGGGTTAACCGGCGCCCCAGCGTCCAGAGCCGCGCGTATAGTTCTTAATTTATCACTAGGCTGGTTCCCACCCGTATTATTCCACTGATACACGCTTAGCCATTGACCGGGCTTCAAGTGGTAGTGCGCCACGCACCCCCGCACAATTTTGGAAATTTGCTCCAAAGTCCACGACTGCGACTTGAGATCACACACATCCATTTCAATGATGTCCAACGGATGTATATGGGTGTCAATTAGTCCAGGCAAAATCACGGCGCCATTTAAGTCGCGAACGTGCGTCTTCGCACCAATAAACGTCTTTACATTTTCGCTATCGCCAACAAAAATAATTTTTCCATTAGCAATCGCCAAAGCGCTGACCATTTCGTCATCGCGCGACGTATAAATTTTCGCATGCTCCAAAACCAAATCTGCTTTGATTTCGGCTTTAAGGGACGTGGCAACGAAAGCACCAACTATAAGTGTTAAGGCTCGCACACTTGACCGACTGAAAATATCAACCAACATGACAAAACCTCACACATAACGTCAAACAATACTATAACAAGACTCGGGTGCTTATTGGGCAACTATGGCGTCGCTGTAGACTAACGCCAATATAGCCACTAATCCCAATTAGACGATCGCCCTCCTCTGAGAAAATATTCTTGCGTCCCACGATGATAAATATGATCTGTATCCAACAGCGCAGTTTGTGCAAACTGAAACCCAGGAGCAATATTTTCGTAAATCGGTTCAAAACCGCGCTTCTCAGTCATTTGAAACAACTCTGCAAATGACTCCACCACAAAGTAAACGGTTTGCAAATCGGAAATAACGTAATTGGTTCTCATCACTCTATCAACACACAAGTGAATGCGATGCGGCGACGGGCTTTCTAACGCAAAAACAGTCTCCGTTCCACCCGACAATATCCCGGCACCATAAAGTTTTTGTTCGCCGTGCTCAAGAATCAACCCAAATTCAACTGTATACCAATATAGCGCCGACAATGCCTTTAACCGATTGTACTTAATGGCTTTCCAGCCCGCTCGACCAAACGCCTGCATATAGTCTGCGAATATTGGATTAGTCAGTAATGGAACGTGGCCGAAAACATCATGGAAGACATCCGGCTCCTCGATGTAGTCCAATTGATCTTTGCTGCGTATAAAATTGCCAACGGGAAAGCGACGATTAGCCAAATGGTAATAAAAGACATGATCCGGTATTAACATGGGAACCGGCACGACGCACCAGCCGGTTAATGCCATTAATGCATCCGACAACTCGCTCAGGTCAGGAATGCCGCCCTTATCCAAACGAAGGTCTCGTAAACCACTCAAAAACTCACGACAGGCTCGGCCGCTGACTAGATCCATTTGGCGAGCGTATAAGAGATCCCACGTTTGGTGGTCTGTAAGTTTAAAATTAGCTTGCCTAGGCTCTACCCAATCCGCGGGTAGATTTATCGGCTTTTTAAGGGGTGCAACGAATGTCTCCGGACCAATATCGGGTATCACTGAGTAGTCAATTTTCATAATACACCTACGTCTCAGAGAATTTGTGTCTTATTCTGACGGTTTGATCAATTCGACCGAATATTGAACCAGCGTCATTCAGACAATCAATCGCAACCCGATCCCCATGCTTGAGAAAGTTTGTTAAATCAACTTGACCGCTTAGCTTCTCCAATGCCCGCATCTCGGCTATACAACCAACTCCCGCTGCGGGGTCATGATTTGACACAGTTCCACTACCAATAATCGTCCCCGCTCTTAGATTTCGTGACTTTGCGCAGTGTTCGATCAGCCTCGGAAAGTCAAACTGCAAATCGATTCCGGCACCCAGTGTGCCAATCGGCTGGTCATTGATTTCTACTTGCAGACGACCAGAAAAGCATCGACCATTCCAAGCGAGTCCCAATTCATCCGGTGTAACAGCAACAGGAGAAAAGCTCGTTGACGGCTTACCTTGAAAAAATCCAAATCCTTTTGAAACTTCATCCGCTATTAGATGTCGCAGACTCCAATCATTCGCGAGCATCACAAGCTTAATATACCCATACCTAATCACTTGTTCTGCCGTAGTGCCCATGGGAACATCACTAACGACAACTGCTACCTCAGCCTCTAAATCGATCCCCCAGGCCGAATCACCGAATACAGCATCGTCGCAAGCACCTAAAAAATCATCCGATCCGCCTTGATACACAAGAGGATCCACCTCGAAAGACTTGGGCATTTCGGCACCACGAGACTTCCGAATTCGATACATATGGCTTAAATAAGCTGATCCGTCTATCCATTGGTAGGCTCTTGGCAACGGCGCTCTACACTCTTTTGCGTTGAAAGGTATGCCGCCAGTTGGCTTATTCACTTCATTCGAGAAATACTGAAGCACCTCCCTTGATTGCTCCCATTGATCGAGAGCATCCTGCAAAGTACTTACTCCCTCAACTTTCGAATATCGCGTCAATTCACGGTTGACGACAACCAGTTCGCCGTCTCTGGTCGTTCCCAAACTGGCTAATTTCATATCGACTTCTTTTCAAATTCTGACGCGTGTAACCATGCCGCATGACGCGGGGCCTTTTTTGTAGAAGACCACTCTTCCAGCATGAGAGGCGCCACAGATCGAGCTCGGTCCAAGGTTTCCTCACTGGCCGTATTTACGGTAAGTTCTAGTCTATGACCATTGGGATCGTGAAAATAGATTGACTGAAATAACCCATGGTCAATTGGGCCGAGCACATCGATTTTTTTAGTTTCGATATGATCTTTGGCGTTCAAGAGCTCTTCCATACTTTCGAGCTCAAAGGCAATATGCTGAACCCAACTGGGTGAGTTGGGATCTTTACCCATTTTAGGCCGATTGGGAAGCTCAAAAAAAGCCAAGACGTTCCCAGAACCCGCATCCAAAAACACATGCATATACGGGTCATACTCTTTTGTAGAGGGAACATGATCTTCCGAAAATGCGCTCAGAAATTTCATTCCCAAAACGTCTTGATAAAAATCAACTGTTTGCTTGGCATCATGGCACCGATAAGCAACGTGATGTATGCGTTTCACATTCATACCAATCTCTCCGCCAAATTAACTTAAATGCCTTAAATAATTCCCCGTCGCTCTTGATCCAGTTCGATTGACTCAAACAGCGCTTTAAAATTACCTTCGCCAAATCCTTGATTGCCTTTACGCTGTATGAATTCAAAAAATATTGGGCCAATCATATTAACGGTAAATATCTGCAATAAAATTCCGTCTTTGTCGCTACCGTCAATCAGTATTTTTCTACTTTTTAACTCGGAGATTGACTCCTCATGACCATGCACACGGCTATCGATTAACTCATAGTATGAGTCTGGGGTTGTTTGGAATTGAATATTTCGTTGATTCAACACATCCACCGCATCATAGATACGGTTTGTTGCTAACGCAATGTGTTGAATTCCTTCACCTTTATAATCCCGTATATATTCTTCAATTTGACTCTTGTCATCCTGACTCTCATTGATCGGAATTCTAATTTTACCGCAGGGACTCACCATGGCTTTACTAAACAGCCCAGTCTTCTTACCCTCGATATCAAAATAGCGCGCTTCTTTAAATCCAAAGAGGCGTTCATAGAATTCCGCCCAGACCTTCATCTGTCCCCGACGTACATTGTGCGTCAAGTGATCGATGCACTCAAGCTTGCCATCGACATTGAGCTGATAATCGCGAATCGGCACAAAATCGATATCGTAAATATTAGGACTTTGGTAACGATCAACGAGATAAATGAGGCTACCGCCAATGCCTTTAATAGAGGGAATATTTAATTCCATTGGACCGGCCGTCCAAGGCCCGGCTTCGGCGCCAAGCGATAACGCGCGCTCGTATGCTTTCGCTGCGTCTTTTACTCTGAATGCCATCGCACAAATCGAAGGACCATGCTCTCTAGCAAATCCTTGTGCGAAGCTCTTCGGCTCAGCATTTACAATAAAATTGATATCGCCCTGCTTATGCAAGGTAACGTCTTTCGAACGATGCCGTGCAACAGCCGGAAATCCCATTTGCTCAAATAGCAGCCGTAGTGAGTTGGGATCTGGAGCCGTATACTCAACGAATTCAAAACCGTCAGTCCCCATGGGGTTGCTCAGAACCATTTGTACTCCCAAAATAGATTTCGTTTGTCCCCAAAGGGACCACTAAGATTCACGTTGAGGCGAATGATAGGGGTAATCGTAGATATACTCAACCTCTGCCATTGATGCATTGCCGCACGAGCCAGAAGTATTCAATCTGCCTCAAATCAGTCATTTGCACACGCCCTGCCGGAGGCTAAGATGGCTCGCTACTGCGGTATCGAGACGGTCGTTCGCACCAGATTGCGAACAAATATTTTCTCTGAATTAGTCAGTTCCCGATTTAAGGCTCTGGACGATAGAAACAATAACCTTGAATCAATTTCACGTGGAATGCCTGGCCGACTTGAAATATATTGCCGAATGTAATCAAGAGAAGCCTCTTCTTGAGCGGGCATCCACTCGCCTACTACCCCTGACAAGACAGCCTCCTCATCTGGGCCTACTTCACGATCCGACTCCACATTTTGAGATAATTGAACTGCGTCATCAAACGATCGCATCATCCGAACGCTGCCCTCATCACCCTTAGAGTCGCTGGGCACCAAGCCAATAACTTTAAACCCACGTTGTTTGACACGCTCAACGGAAAGCAACAGACGGTCATCCAGACTCGCCAATACAAATGTCGAGACCGTATTCTGGCTTGAGAGATAATCGAGATCTGAATCAATTGCTTTAATTAATTCAAATCCATCCTCTAAATCGTCTCGCCCGAGCACTCGGATCATGGTCTGTTTGGCTTCAAATCCCTCTAGCTCTTTCGTATAGTTATCGACGTACCAATAAATACGTAGCAGTGAACCCCATTGGCTCGCCACCTTTTCAATATGGTGTAGATTGGCTTTACTTAACGCTAAGTTGCCTACCCAAAATGGATCAACTAATACAACAACCGATCCACCGGAATGCGAACGAGCCGCACCGTACGATTTACGCAAACCAGACATAATTATTCCTAAGGTTAAAATATACCCACGTGCCAAATAAAACGCCGTGAGCCTGAAACATATCGCTCCGCTTTTTACTTAATACACAGAGCTAACCGTAACAATCAGTATAACGGAATGCAAACTGCTTAGCTATTCTTGACGTTTGTTCTTTTAACGAATGGCGCAAAGCGGAATTATTAGGGATTTTTTCTTAATTTCAACTTCATTAGCTAAAAAATGTCCACAAATCTTGACACTCACTTAACCGCGTCTCATTGCTTGCGCACTCCACGTTACCATAACCCCAACTCGCAAATGCAAAGAAAAGGCCATTCCTTCTCGCTACCTCTTGATCCGTCGAGGTATCCCCGACCATAAGCATTTGATTGGGCTCTAACCCTGTAAGTTGAATTAGTTCATTAACCATATCCGATTTGTGCACATATTGAGCTTGGCTGCCGAGGTAATCCGGCAGTGCGTAAAGCGATTCAAAGTAATTCTCCCATCGCAGCAGCTGAACGATCTTCTGCGTCGGTGCTAGCCGCTTGTTTGTGCATACCCATTGTCGAACACCCAATTTTTGGAGGTGTAACAAAGTATCACTCACCTGCGGATACGCTTGCGTTGATTTATAGCTCTCGTTATCGTAAATTTCCTTAAAATTTTCGATAATATTCTGACGGCCAGCCCCGTCAATATGGGGCGCCAATTGAACCATTAAAGTCTCCAACGGCGGTCCAATCAACTCCTCATGTATTGGGATCGTCGGCTCTACTCCCGATTGCTCAAACGCTTTGTTAAGCGCATCGATTATTGTCGGCGCAGAATCTACAAGCGTCCCATCCAAATCCCACAAAACGGTCTTTATCATCACCTAAAGACCATCCTAAACTGGCGTTCCCAGACGGGCTGCTTTGGCGGCCAGCTGTTGAATCGTCCCGAAATCTTGCTTCTCGAGTAAATCTGCTGGACAAATAGCTGACATGCCGACAGTAAGAACATTACTTAAACTCAAAAACTGACCGGCATTTTCAAACTGAATTCCTCCCGTTGGGCAAAACTTAATAGCCCCGAACACGCTTTGAAATGCTTTTAACATCGCAACACCGCCTGCCTGCACCGCGGGAAAGAACTTAAAGGTGTCTAGCCCACAGTCCATTCCAGCCATGAGTTCCGTAGAAGTTGCGATGCCCGGTAAATACGGAACGCTTACTTTACCGGCAAGGTGCGCGAGCTGGCTACTGAGCCCTGGGGAAACTAGAAATTGAGCGCCGGCACGGACACTGTCCTGAAGCAACTGTTCATTAACCACAGTGCCAGCGCCAACGATAGCCTCCGGGAATCGCTTGCGTAGCAACTCAATAACCGCTATTGCATTCGCTGTTCGCAGCGTGACTTCAAATACCGACAACCCTCCCTGCAAAAGGGCTTCTGCCAGTGGCACCGCGTGTTCGATTTTTTCGACAACCATTACGGGTATCACCGGCGATTGAGTCAAAATATTTCTAATAGACAATGTAGCCATAACGGTCTGCCTTACAAAAACTATTTACAACTTGAAGGAGGATGACTGGGACGATCAAGCGCTAATTCTAAACCGAATTCTAGGCGCTTTTTGAGAGTAGGACCTAATAATTTTCGGAAAATAAAATTTGGTATGTAGGCGGCGGGCACGAAGGTCGCATCTAAATTTAACGTTGAACCTTGAGCGGTTTGCGTTATCAACCAAGTGCCCTTGTATACCTTTAGGTCACCCTCTACTTGCTCAAACGTCATCTTGTAAGGTGGGTACTCGACGTAATTTAGAACGGATCGTACGGTTGTCGTAAATGGTCCTAGCGATTCGCGCTCACGACGAGTAACCACTACGTGATTGGAGTCTAAACGTTTACCCGAGGACTCCAGCATGCCGGGCACTAACATCGCGGCTTCATGATCGGAAATGAAATCCCACACCTGGCAGGCTTCAAGCCGCGTTGGCAATTCGGCATGGACTAAAAACGCGGAATTCTCTTCTCTAATATTTATCTGCAGATCGCCATGAACGGGATTAGCCGCAAGAGAAACTCCTCCCATACCCATCCACATGATCCAAGCGATACACAGTTTCAAAAAGCGGTTATTAAAAGTATCCACAAGATTCCTCTTTCGAGTCATAAACCATGCCAGAGTAACTGTTTCTTGTTAAATAAAGCTAATTATTGATTAATTACTTACCATAACATAAAAAAATATTAAATATAACCATTTATTTACGATTGCCAAGTGTTTACAATCTCGCACCCATGACGCTTTAGCGCCATGGGGCATTCATATATATCAGGCGAGCGAGGATGGTTTGCCTTTTAATTAAAAAATGCTGACCCGCAAGGATGGTGGGAAATCATGATCGGTATTTCTAGTTTAAATATTCATAGCCTTACGATTGAAGCAGCATTCAGCTTTGTCCTAGGCGTGACCGCAATGCTGTTATTCCGAAAAATTGCACCCCTGATCCGTCTGATCGACCTACCCCAAGGTCATTCAACGCACCAAGGTGAAGTTCCTCTTATTGGTGGATTGGCAATCTATGTATCGGTCATGACAAGCCTCGTGTTATTTGACCGAGACTTATTGAACTCGCCAATTTTAATTACTTACCTCATTGGCGCCAGCTTGGTAACAATCATTGGCGCATATGACGATCGATTCAATTTGTCTTTTAAGACAAGGTTGATTTTCCAATCGTTGATGGCCCTGTTGATGTTTTATTATGCTGGACTCCAGGTTAATAACCTAGGTGATTTATTTGGATTTGGTCACATTGAGACCGGGCTTTTCGGCCCACTTTTTACTATAGTTGTGGTCGTTGGATCCATCAACGCCTTTAATATGATTGACGGAAGCGACGGGGTTGCCGGCGGCACGGGCGGCGTCACGTTTTTAAGTCTTCTGGCCATTCCTGGCATCGCTTCATCTGGACTACCCTATCAACTCGCCATCATTATCGTCGCGTCCATCGCGGGCTTTTTGTTGTTTAATATTCCTGCGGTAGTTGCCCACTCCAATCGTTGCTTCTTAGGAGACGCCGGCAGCACATTAATTGGATTCACAATCGCATTTTTAATGATATTCGTAAGTCAAGGGCCTCATCCGCTCGCGTCGCCCATTACGATGCTCTGGCTCGGTTGGGTACCCATTATGGATATGGTTTGGGCGATCACTCGACGTATTATACGAGGAAGGCCTATTTTCCTTCCCGACCGCGAGCATTTACATCACATGCTAAAGCGAATGGGGCTTAATGACATTGGTGTCTTTTTCGCTATGCTCAGTGTCAATGGGTTTACTGGCTATATCGGATTAACACTAGAGCAAATCCGATGTCCAGACGGCGTATCATTGTTACTTTGGCTTTTGCTCGGGGCAATGACTGTCACAACCGCGCGCAATACACATCGACTGATCAACACGAACTCCCCTAATCGCTCCTAAAATTCAGCCGCCATCGTTTATTAGCGCCTAACCGTCGCCTGTGGCGCAGGGGGGGGTTAGCCTGCAACTCAATGGCAGGAAATGACATATAAACAATTGATTTAATTATAAATTTTCTGAATTAATCGTATCCTAGCGTTCAATAAAACAAAGCTAAATTTCAGCGACCGTTGTATACCGGCTAGATTGTCTGGCGCTCTTTCCTAACCGAACGGTATAAAAGCGCCGGATCTATTACCAATTTCAACTTCGTGCTACTTTCGCTAAATCATGCCTAATTGAGCTTAGATTATGAGTACCGATTTATTCAGCAAAACCGTTTGTTCGGCCCATACAGAACGAAAGCAAGGACGTGGCAAATATCGGTTAATTCCCGCCTTAATAGCGTGGGCAGGGATAGCCAACTCCGTCGTGGCCGCCAACCTCTCTCCTCAATCACCAATTACTCCACAATTAATGTGCCTTAATTCGGCCAACGACATTAAATTTGGGAATGCACGCTTTTTATTAACACTGACCAAAGTAAACGATGAAATCCACTTATCGTCCATTCAGAGCAAAGCAACCAAATCAACATCAGAAGAAAATTTAAAGATCAACGGGCCAATTATTAGTGCCGATCAAGAGAATAAAACACAAACATACCGAATTCAAGATATTTCTAAATGTGAATATCTGGATTATGATCAACAACCCACCAACACAGCGAATGCAACTTCTGTAAGACTCGTCCTGACCGGAGTCTTGGGTTCGCTTCGAATAAATACAACTTTACAAGCATCTAAAAATGAACCTCTCATACAGCTAAGTCATACACTTGTGGCAGATACCGATGTAACGCTCTCAAAAATAAAACTACTCGATTTAGATATCCCGGACACTGAAATCATCGGCACAAGCCAAGGGGTACCAGCACGGTCAAAGCGTTACATCTTGATGGTTGAACACCCCATGGCAGAGCTCAGCTACACAAACGGGCACTTAACCGGACTAATAAGACGAGTGGTGCCGATCCGTAAGCAAACGCCAGTAAAGTATAGCGCGGCGATCTTAGACAGCGCTGGCAACTCCCCAAGAAGAGCATTTCTTAATTACATCGACCATCATCGCGCCCATACCTATCACTCGTTTCTGCATTACAATTCTTGGTACGATATTGGCTATTTCACACGCTACACAGAACAGGACGCACTGGATGCAATCAAGGCCATCGGTGAACCATTAAAAAAACGTCACGTTCAACTTGATTCATTTTTATTTGATGATGGCTGGGATGACCCCCAACATCTTTGGGAGTTTAATAGTCAATTCCCAAATGGTTTTACAACTCTAAAGGCCGCTTCCGCGCAGTACGGTGGGCAACCTGGCATTTGGCTGTCCCCATGGGGAGGATACGGCCACCCGCGTCAACAAAGATTAAGTGCTGCGAAGGAGGCTGGGCTTGAGATTGACACACAGGGCTTAGCGCTTTCCGGGCCACGATATTACAAATTATTCCACGATCGTCTAGTTGATCTTGTAACCAATCAAGGAATAAATCACTTAAAACTTGATGGTACCGGTAGTCCAGACAAGGTCACTCCCTCCTCGGAATTTGACAGTGACTTCGCTGCGGCACAGTCACTAATCCGAGATCTAAGAGACGTCAAACCCGACCTTTACGTCAATCTAACCACCGGAACATGGCCGTCTCCATTTTGGCTGCTGGACGTGGACAGCATTTGGCGCGGTGGCGAGGACCATTCCTTTCTGGGTGAAGGCAGCGATCGTCAACGCTGGATTACCTATCGAGACGCTGACACTTACGGCGGCATCGTGAGAATTTCACCATGGTATCCATTGAACGCACTGATGCTTCACGGGATTATTTTCGCTCAACACGCAAAAGGCTTAGATCATGCAACCGACATCGATTTTGAGGACGAGGTTTGGTCGTATTTTGCAAGTGGAACAGGCCTTCAAGAGTTGTACATCTCTGGACGCTTATTAAGCGAACATCAGTGGGACATCTTGGCAACAGCTGCCATCTGGGCGAAACAACACGCCAGCGCATTGCGTGACTCTCATTGGATAGGAGGAGATCCTGCTCTTGGTTCAATTTATGGCCATGCAGGATTCAGTGACGATTGGGGATATATCCAATTGAGAAATCCCTCTGCTCATTCTCAGTCCATAACCATTAGTCCAAGCGAAGCATTAGATATTGAAGCACATACACCATGCTTGCAAGTTCGGAGCATTCCGACTCAAAATCAATCTACGCTTAATCTAGACAGGTTGAGCTGGCATAAAACCACAGATAGAAAAATCACGATTAACCTCAAGCCGTATGACGTGCAGATATGGGAATGGCAATATTGCCACTAGGGAGAATTGACATGCAAGCATTGGATTCGACTAAAAGCTTCACGCAAAGCGGCATTGCGGCAATCACTCGCTTTTCGCAACTCTACGCCCTGCTGACGCTCTGCGCCATAAGCATTCACACGTCAGCGGCTCCCATAGAAACCCAAACAGTCGACTACTTAATCATAAATGGCAAAATCGTCGACGGAACTGGGAGCCCGTGGTACTACGGAAGCCTCGCCATAAAAGACGATCACATTTACGCAGTTGGCGAACTAAATCACATCGTGGCGAAAAAAATTGTGGATGCACACGACTCTGTAGTCGCTCCAGGCTTTATTGACATGCTCGGCCAAAGTGAATTGTCAATTTTAGTAGACCCTCGCTTGCCCTCTAAAATATATCAGGGAATAACCACTGAAATCACCGGCGAAGGCAATTCCGTTGCACCATTGAATTCGCAAACACGGCCATTAATTCAAGGGGAACTTGACCACTACGGCATAGATCCCCAGTGGCACAACTTTAACGAATATTTCGAACATCTCCGACTCAAGGGAATTGGCATCAACATTGGCACCTATGTGGGTGCGACGACCGTTCGAGCCGCCATCGTTGGTTATGAAAACAGAGCACCCACAGAAACGGAATTAGCCCAAATGCAATCGCTGGTTGCCGACAGCATGCGTCAGGGGGCTATGGGATTATCCTCCTCGTTACAATATGCGCCAGCTCCGTACGCGTCGACTTCTGAATTAATCGCACTTGCGAAAACCGCAAAGTCATTTGGCGGCATTTACGCCACTCACATGCGCAGTGAAGGCGCAGGGCTTTTAAAGGCGCTTGACGAAACCTTCTCGATAGGCGAAGAGGCCCACATTCCTGTTGAAATATGGCACCTAAAGGCCGCTGGACGTCAACAATTCGGGCTGATGTCGACGGTAGTGGCTAAAATTAACCAAGCACGCGATCGAGGCATTGATGTCGGCGCGGACACCTACGGTTATACCGCGTGGTTTAACTCAATGTCGGCCTTCATTCCCCCTTGGGCGCATGAAGGCGGGGATGAAGCGTTAGTCAAGCGACTAAAAAATCCTGAACTGCGGAGTAAAATTCGCGATGAGCTGCTAAATGAGACAGCCAATTGGGATAACGAATGGCTTGAGGTAGGCGATCCAAGCGGAATACTGATCGGCGTTACGCACAACCCGGCTCTTCAGGAATTGCAAGGAAGGACTATTGCCGAAATTGCCGATAGTCGTCATGCTGATCCCATTGACACTTTAATGGACATTCTCGTCGACGATAACGGCCTTACTGAGTGTGCCGTATTCGGCATGCAAGAGGCGGATGTGGCATTAGGCATAATACAGCCGTGGATGTCATTCAACAACGACAGTTCGGGGACGAGCCCAGCAGGGTTACTCGGGAGAGATCATCCACACCCGCGTGCGTATGGCACGTTTCCTCGTATTTTAAGGCGATATGTGAGAGAACAACACGCTTTGCCATTGGAGACGATGATTCAGAAATTTTCAAGCCTACCTGCTTCACGGTTACACCTGTCGAATCGTGGCGTACTTAAGAGCGGAATGAAGGCCGATATTGTCATCTTTGATCCGAATCTCATTACCGACCACGCAACGTTTGACAAACCCAATCAATTGTCAACTGGCATGGAGTGGGTATTTGTGAACGGCAAAGCGGTTATTGAACGTGGAACCATGACTGGGGTTTTATCCGGTGAAGTATTACTAGGACCCGGGATATAATTAACTACTTATTTTGAATCAGGAGCCATCCATGTCCATTGCTCACATCTGCTTAATTATTGCGGCATTGTTACCCTACATTGCAACCGGTTTAGCCAAAACCGCGCCAGGATTTGATAATCGCCAACCGCGACCATGGTTGGCAACGATTCAAGGCTGGCAAGCCAGAGCTTACGCTGCTCACCTAAACAGCTTCGAAGCTTTTCCGCTCTTCGCGACCTCAATTTTGGCTGCTGAATACAAATCAGTCGACCCTCACATAATCAACAGCCTAGCCGTGACTTTTATTGCCGCTCGAATTGCTTATGTTATTTGCTACATCTTTGATCAAGACCGGCTACGATCACTCGTGTGGCTTGTTGGGATAGCCGCTTGCATCACGTTATTAGCACAGACTTAAAATCGTATAATGGTATCCGCCCGCAGCAGGGCGGAAACCATTCCTAAAGTGTCTGATATCAATCTTCTATCGCAATACTGGATTAATTCACTTCTCTTTGACGCCCAAACATACGATTCAAGACATTTTCTCGTAGGATGAATTGATGGTAAATGGCCGCCAGTACGTGCAAGCCAATCAATATTAAAAAACCCCAGGCTAAAAGACCATGAAGATCACCCATCTCGTGCCCAACATGTGATCCTTTTTCAAGCAACATCGGCAAATAAAAGCCAGCCTCATCCGAGTTAATGCTGGGCGTTAAACTCACATACCAACCGCGGGCGTTTGCATTGGCCCACCCGAGAACTGGAATAACCAACATTAAACCGTACAATACAGCGTAAAGACCACTAGACAGTCGATCATTCCAAGTCACAACAACCATATTGGGCCGATGCGTTACTCTCCACACCAGACGCAGCACTATGAGAATCAGCAGCAATACACCCAATATGACGTGAAGGCCAACCATTCCGACCGGCTCAGTACCGCGACGAATGTGAGGCATAAAATAAGCAACCACAAATTGTGCAACAAATAGAATCAACATGACACTATGCAAAAGGCGAGCGACGGTGGTGTACCTAGGTGCTGCCGAGTTTTCGATAGACATAACCCCTCTCCTGACTGCGTAAAAGTCGATAAGTTACAGTATAACGCTCTTAGTCATTCGTAAATACCGGTCAAATATGTTTTCACCAAAATTTCCGCCAAAGCCTTGCAAGCCATCACGTCCCGCTCCACAATAGTGCAATCGTCACGAGTAAACTTATGATTGATTTAACAAATATCCACTTCCGGTATTCGCGCACGAAAGCGTTGAATTCCATTAATCTCAATATCGGCGCCGGCGAGTGTGTGGCGCTAGTTGGCCCCACTGGCGCGGGGAAGTCTACTCTTCTAAAGCTGATGGCAGGTCAAATCTCCCCGACGCAAGGCTTTGGCCGCGTTGCGGGTTACAATTTAAAAACGGAAAGCGCTACCCTTCGCAAGCGCGTCGGATGGTTGCCCAGTCAGGAGTATTACTGGCCGTCCATTACCGGATATATGGTCTTTAAAACCGCAGCCCAACTACGAGGTCATTCCAAGTCAGAACTGGATCAGAAAATTAGCCATTGGAATCAATGGTTTAATGTTAGTGACTTTATGCACCAGCCCATTCATGAGCTATCCAAGGGCCAAGTGCGCAAAATAGGCGTTTGCCGATGGCTACTGTCGGATCACCCATTAAGTGTTCTGGATGACCCAACCGAGGGCCTCGATCCGGTCGATCGTGTCAGATTGAGTGATTGCATACGCCATAACCTAGGAACCCGAACCATCGTCATCGCCAGCCACGAATTGGAATGGCTAACACCCCTCGTCCAGCGCGTTATCGTCTTGGATCATGGATCGATTAAAGCGGACGATACGTTAGCCAATATCCAAAAAGGTGCACCAGACTATCTGTGCACTACATTAATTTTAAAAGCGCCTATGGAAAAGGAAGAAGTTGACGAGGTCAAAATATTAATTAGGGCGTTACCACAAGTGGAACGCGTTGAGCACGATCGCGAAAGCTTAAAATTTATGATTTTTTCAAAGCCATCTCAGGATGTTTATCCAGCATTACGTGAACTATTGCTATCAACAGATTGGCCAATTGAGAAATTTACCCAATCCGTTGGTTCGTTGAATTACTTATATCGTGATCAAAAAGGCGACAACGTATGATGAACATATTACGCCTTGTGAAGCTTCAATTATGGACTACCACTCTAAATGGCAGTCTTGGAAGAGCATTAGCCGCAATGACGGTTATCACTCTCGGACTGGCCACAACACTGGGAGATTTTTTCTCATCGGGCAAAGTCAATGGTCAAGGACTATTTTCGGTGTGGCCGTTGGCCTTAATCGTGTATTTAATTGGCTTTTTACCTCTACTCACCCCGATTGAATCTGACACCGACTGGCTATCAGTCGAACCAATTTCTCGCTTTACACGTGATATTGCCGACTGGCTTTACTGCTTGTTACTGTGGACCATAATCGAACTCGTAACGCTTGCAGTTTGTTTACCATGGATTTTAAGTAGTCACTGGGATGGCGGATTACTGCTGAGTGGCTATCTAGCGGGACTGGGTCTAGGGTTGATCGGCATTGCCATCAATCGTACCGTATATCGCTGGATTAAAACCAACGTCTTTGCCCAAATCGTCAGCGTGGCCGTGCTTTTAATATTGTTGACGATTGATAACGCCGTGTGGCTGAAAGGCATACAATTTTTAATTGGCTCACCCGCCGCACAAATTTTGAGTGGCTTAAGCGTTAGACGCGTTTTCGGCTCCATCAGCAGTGGATACCTCACTCTTCAAGATCTATTTATTACGCTTTGGTACGGCTTAATGCTATTCAGCGCGTCGCAATTACGCCTAAGTGAATTATCTTGGCGGAACCTAACTCCAATCAGTCGACTTGCGCGTCGATTAGGCCTAACGTCGTTAATAATCTTTCTATTCGTCGGAATATATTATTTAGAAATCAGCACTACTCACGGCGTCGATATAACGTACTCTCAACGTTATACGCTTGCACCAAGTTCATTAAATTTTTTAGCAGCTGAAATTAAGCAAAGCGCCATCACCTGTAACGCCGAACCTCCCAGCGATTATGATCATCTCATTTTTAAGCCCCAGCCGCGCATGGCAGTAATGGTCAATGATCAGTTGACCCATCTTGCTCTTTCAACAGATCTGTGTAAGCCAGAGGCACGAATTTTTAATGAATTGAGCTTAGTTATCACAGGACCGTCGGGTTCCGCTAGCATCAACAGCAGAACGCTACACGACCAGCTTCAATCGTGGTGGCCAAGCGTTATTGGTGCTCTCGCCGTTTACAGCGGGTTAGAACCCCTTACGCTCTGCGTCTCTTTGTCCAAAGACAGCGATGCCACTTTGCCAGACAATATTAGCAGTGAATCAGGCACCATACGCGTAGTCGATCTTGCCAGTAATCCAAATAAGTGCACTGCCATTTTCAATAATGCAGAAAACTCGATAGCGCCCGAAATGTCTTCGAATAGCGCTGCCATCCTGAGCGATCAATTGCCGTGGAATGCAGCGTTACCGCCATTGTTGAACCCCAACTTAAGTGGCTTATTTAAAACACATACCGAACGTGACTTCGAACAAAAGCACTTGGAACAATCTGCAATCATATCTTCAACTGGCGCCGCTATCGTTAGTATGGGTGTTTGCCTGTTAACCGCGTTTTTATTACTAATATTGGTTAAGTTAATAGTCACAAAGACAACCTATCGAACGACAGGTCAAATGCAATGAGTACTGTTGGATTTAAAGCCAGGCGACTGGCTGCTCACTTTTACGACGGGTTACTAGTCTTAGCGATGGTGATGACTGTAACTTTAGTGTTGTTGCCGTTAAATCATGGCAATGCTCTGACCTATAAGTCGATCGGCCACTGGGCCTGGATCTATAACCTTGTGTTGCTTGTTGTGATTGCGGCCTATTTTGGCGTGAGTTGGTGTAAGCGAGGTCAAACGCTTGGATTGAAAACTTGGGGATTGTTTTTACAATCTCCTCAAGGCGAACTGGCCTCACCAGCTGATGCATTGAAACGATTAGCCGTACTTTTTTTATTAAATGCCACTATGATCATGGGATGCGCAGCACTTGAAATCGGCTATGCGCATTGGGTCGTCTATTTATTGTTAGCGCCTTATTTAGCCAACCTCTCCAGCTTACTGATCAGCGGAGTCACGCTAGAAGACAAAGTAAGCAAGCTTCAACTCAATTTATTGAGAAATCAACGAGCGCGGGAAATCGCCAGTGAAGTAACTAATCCCAACAAGAGCAATGGCGACACCGCCACCACGCCGGCTGACCACCCATAGACACTGCCGCCAGTTTCCACGGTACGTGTGATTAAAAAATAAACCAAACCGATACCGATCCCCTTTGCCAGATTTAATCCATTACCACCTCGTTGTGCACCCATGAGGAACGCCACCGCTAACATCGACAGGAAAACGGTCGCACAGGCGTGGGACACGCGGTTATACAACGACAACTCAAGCCCCTGAGTCTGTTGACCATTCTCTCGTAAAAATCCAATTTGTTTGACTATATCTGCCATCGCTAATCCATCAGGATCGACTGAGGCAAAACTAACCACATGGCTCGACATCCCGCCATCAAGTTCGATTTGTTTGCCATGCGTCCGCGAGACAGAACGACCGCTAAACTGGGTATGATCAATATCGTTGAGCTTCCAATTACCGTCATCCAAAACGGTGGCCGCTTTCGCGTGATCAATCGATTCCAAGACGGTCCAAGAACCGTCTTTCTGCACATTAAATATGTCGATACCGCCATGAACCGTATGTCGTGTAGGTCGCTCTACTCGTACGAAGCGAGAGCCGTCTCGAACCCATACCACTGATCCCATCGCTAAATCCGGATCTAATCCCTTGGCCTCTGCCCTCCACTGATCAGCCCATTGGGTAAGCGACGGATTAATAAACTCCCCTGCACTGAGCGACACCACTGCCAGAAACAATCCCGCCCCTCCGGCGGCTAGGGCCAGTCGCCATGGGGAGACGCCTACAGAGCGAGCGACGATCCAAGCGTTCTCTCTTGCCAGTTGACCCAATCCCAATAACGCACCCAATAATGCTGCGATTGGCATTAATTGAACTAATTGCGTCGGCAACAATATGAGAGCCAACCACAACGCATCACTTAATGAATACTGTCCTGTACCTACATCGTGTTGGTTATCGATAAACAGAAAGAGCGCTGACAGTACCCCAACGACCGCCAACACCAACAACGTGAGTCTAAGCACCTGAAAAGCAACCAGCCGATCAATTCTCGTTATCGCCACTTTTCTTTTCTCCACCAACTCCAATAAATGACCAACGCGACAAGCACATGGACCCACCAAAGTCCAATCCAAGGAACAACCGTACCTTTTTCCATCCACGTACGCGCGGCAGTCAACAGATTCGCATAAATAAAATATAGAAGAATTGATTGCCCCGCTTTGGCAAACCGATTCTCGCGCGGCATGAGGTGCCCCAGTGGAATAGACCATAGGGCCAGAAGTATGACCATAAGCGGTAAACTAAGTCGCCACTGCCATTCGGCCTGAGCCCTAGGATCGGCATCTTCCCATAAACTTCTGATGGATCGACCTTCGACTCGGCGTTCAGAGGGTTGAGAGTTTCCAAGTTCAAGTAAAATGTGATGTAACTCGAAGTAAGTTCTTTTAACCATCAGGCCAGCCATGGGTATATCGTAGCGAACGCCATGTCGTAGCGTGAGTTGTTGATTGCCGGCAATGACTTCGATTTGTGCCGAGTCGGCCAAGATCACTTCCATGCCCTGATTATCCAAACGAGCCAAAAAAACTTGAATTAAAGCGCCATCTTGATCTTTTTCATCCGCATAAAATACCGCTTGGTCATGCGCTAGGCGATGAAACGTCTTAGGCTCCAATTGACTTACCGGAGCCAAGCGAACGGCCTCTTGGCGCAAATCCTCAGCTTGATGAAATGCAGCGGGCGCTACCACGAACGTCAGCAACCACAAAACAAATCCAACAGCCAGCCCCAAACTCAGGACCGGCTTCAGCAACTGGACCGGGCCGTAACCGCAAGCGCCCAGCGCATCCATTTCACGTTCGTGGTACATCCGCCCCAAACCCAAAACAACGCCTAATAGCAATCCAATCGGAATTAAAACGGTGAGATTTTGCAAACTCATGAGCCCAATTAACGGCAAAATGACCGTGTGGGGATACCCACGCTCTGCCGCTTGCGCTAAGATTTGGGCCAATTGGTTGAATAAAAGCGCCAGCGCCAAAACGCCGGTCACCGCAAGCCAGCTGTGACTCAGTTGCCTAAATATGTACCGATTGACAAGTCCCAAAAGATCATCCCCTATGCGCTAAAGCACTAAGAAAGAGTACACTAAAGCAACTGATTTCGTGGCCAGGTCAAGCCTCGGCATTATCTGAATGGGAGAGAATAATGGTAGATGTTAAAGCGATCGCACTTAAAAAACCAGCGGCCACTGACCTTTGGGTCGTGATAATTGGGGACGGCATTAGTAAAAAATGGAGCCCCATGGCCCGCAGTGTAGATACCGCCACGAATGGGCTCATCAAAGCGCTGTTACGCGATGGCGATTTTACGGGCAAAGCCGGCGAAACTTTATTCATACCGAAATCCGTTAATACGCAGGCCTTATTACTGGTCGGATTAGGCTCCCCATCCTCAAAGAACCTGGAACACAATCGCGTCCACCGCCTCGCAGCCCAAAGCGCCTGCTCGGCCTTGTTAAAAACCCGCGCCCAATCCGTGACTTTATTTTGGCCATCCGACGAGCAGGACGACCGCTCAGCCTACACTCAAGGACGACTTATCACGGATGCGTTGTGCCGAGCCTTATACCAAGTGCCTACCCGCAAAACCCCTGCAAAACCCAAAACCACCACACTTAAGCGACTGCAGGTGGTCGCCGCACATGCCGATCAAGTCAAAGCCCTTCAAGCCGGCATCGATTTCAGTCTAGGGACGGCAGCTGGAGTCAAAACGGCCAAAGATCTAGCAAACTTACCCGGCAACATCTGCACGCCGTCCTATTTAGCCAGTGAGGCCCAAAAGCTCGCGCGTCAGTACCGCACGATCAAAACGACCGTTTACGATCGACGCGCAATTGAACGATTTAAAATGGGAGCGTTTTTAGCTGTCGCACAAGGTTCAGCGCAGGAACCCAAGCTGGTTGTTATGGAATATAACGGCAGCAAACGAGCCAAAGCCCCCATTGCGCTTATCGGCAAAGGCATCACCTTTGATACCGGTGGTATTTCGTTGAAAGACCCTGCCGCGATGGATGAGATGAAGTTCGATATGGCGGGCGCAGCTTCCGTCATCGGCACAATGCAAGCCCTGGCTGCATTAAAGGCTGATGTCAACGTAGTAGCCGTTGTGCCAACGTGTGAAAACATGCCAGACGGACGGGCGGTGAAGCCCGGTGACGTGGTCACCGCCATGTCAGGCTTAAGTATTGAAATTCTGAACACCGACGCGGAAGGGCGTCTGATCCTGTGTGATGCCTTACACTTCGCGAAGCGCTTTAAGCCTCGCGCGATGATTGATGTCGCTACGCTTACCGGCGCCTGCGTCGTCGCCCTTGGCAGCCCAGTTTCAGGTCTGTTTTCCAACAACGATGACCTCGCGGATGAACTGTTGGAGGCCGGCGTGCGATCTGGCGACTTAGCCTGGCGAATGCCGATCGGTGAGGAATACACCGAGATGCTAAAGTCCAACTTCGCAGACCTCGGCAACATCGGTGGTCGGGAAGCGGGCGCGGTCACCGCAGCCTGCTTCCTATGGAAATTTGTCGATGACGTTCCCTGGGCCCATTTGGATATCGCTGGCTCAGCTTGGTTGGGCGGCGCGCAAAAAGGCGCAACCGGTCGACCGGTTAACCTACTCGTCGATTACCTAACACTAAAAGGCTAAGTCTGCGTGAGTAGTGTGATTGAATTTCACGTTCTAGAGTCCTCGCAGGAAACTCGGTGGCTTCATTATGTCGCCGAGCTCTCTGAATCTCTACTGTCCACCAATATGCGTCTTTTGATTCTGTCCGATCAACCCGCTTTTTTAAATGCAATCGATGAGAAGCTGTGGACGTTTAAGGACAATAGTTTCATTGCACACGAGCGAGTCAACGGCACCACACCACCCCTGCGCTCAGGGGTGGTTGGGATAGGTCATGAATTGCTGGAATGCGACCTTGTAATTCACCTTGGCCTATCGCCGTTGGAATCATTCGGTACGGCCACCCGAGTCATCGACGTCATAGACTCTGAGCCACAGCGACGGGAGGCCGGACGAGCCCGTTTTTCCGCTTATCGAAAACGCGGCATGAGCCCTGAGACGATCAAAAATCCGCCGACCCCAGCGCTCGACGGCAACCACTCCTCGTCGAGGCCGCAGTCGACCTAGAATCGCGGCTGCCCGATCCTTGCGGTGACCCCAGAGCCAATTGCGGCAGACTAATGCGCAACAAATCGCCCCGACCGCTATCCGCGTCGTCGGAAATTAGCCATTTGCCTGCCTAGAAGGCAGCGGATTGATTAAAATAGCCGATCGCAGCCAGTCCCTCGATGTGCCGGTGTAGCGTTGTTAGCCGATTGAAACTTACCTTGCCGATATAGAGCCACCGTTATGGAAAAAGCATACCAACCGCATACCATTGAACAATCCATTTATAACGAGTGGGAGGCTGCTGGCGCATTCAAAGCGACGGGAAGTGGTGATCCCTACTGCATCGTGATTCCCCCACCCAACGTCACCGGCACGCTGCATATGGGACACGCGTTTCAGGACACCATCATGGATGCCCTTATCCGCTATCACCGAATGCGCGGCTATCACACGCTTTGGCAACCGGGGACTGACCACGCCGGCATCGCAACGCAAATGGTGGTCGAGCGACAATTAAATGCGATCGGAAAAAATAGACATGATCTAGGTCGCGAAGAATTCGTCAAAAAAGTGTGGGAGTGGAAGGAGGTCTCTGGCAACACCATTTCACGACAAATGCGTCGCCTTGGTGCCAGCTGCGATTGGCAGCGCGAACGGTTCACCATGGACGAAGGCCTGTCGGAGGCGGTCACTGAGGCGTTTGTTCGATTGCATGAGGATGGACTGATTTATCGGGGTAAGCGATTGGTGAACTGGGACCCTGTGCTGCACACCGCACTATCCGATTTGGAAGTTTTATCGGAGCCAGAAGCTGGCCACTTATGGCATTTACGCTACCCGGTGGTTGCCAGCAATGAGCAGTTAATTGTTGCAACAACACGGCCGGAAACATTATTTGGCGACACAGCAGTCGCCGTGCATCCCGAAGATGAGCGCTTTGCCCATTTAATCGGCAAGCACGTAAGATTGCCGCTATGTGACCGAGAAATACCCATTATTGCAGACGCCTTTGTTGACCGAGAGTTCGGCAGCGGCTGTGTGAAGGTAACGCCCGCGCATGACTTCAATGACTATGATGTTGGGCAACGCCACAATCTGCCCATGATCAATATATTGGACAAAAATGCCTGCTTGAATGATGTTGTTCCTCCACCATTCCGTGGTCAATCAGTCGAAGCAGCTCGGCCACTGGTGATCCAAGCGTTAAAGGAGTTGAATTCCATCGAGCGCATTGAAGAACATCAACGAATGACTCCACGTGGTGACCGATCTGGCGCAATCATCGAGCCATGGTTAACCGATCAATGGTATGTCAGTGTCGAGCGACTCGCACAACCCGCAATCGACGCCGTTGAGTCGGGACGCATTCGATTTGTGCCGGAATCGTGGGACCGTACTTATTTTGAATGGATGCGTAACATCAAAGATTGGTGTATCAGTCGACAGTTGTGGTGGGGACACCGCATCCCCGCTTGGTATGATGACCAGCAGCACGTATACGTCGGCCGAAATGAAGCGGAAATTCGCCAACGACATCAGTTACCCGATACGGTTGTATTGACTCAAGATGAAGACGTGCTAGACACGTGGTTTTCGTCCGCACTTTGGCCGTTTTCCACAATGGGATGGCCGAACAATACAGTCGAGCTCGCCTCATTTTACCCAACGTCTGTCTTGGTTACCGGCTTCGACATCATCTTTTTCTGGGTAGCCAGGATGATTATGTTTGGTCTCTACTTTACCGAGCAGGTCCCATTTAAAGAAGTTTATGTTCATGGCCTTATTCGAGATTCACAAGGACAGAAAATGTCCAAATCCAAAGGCAACGTATTGGACCCTATCGATCTCATTGATGGTATCGAACTCGAACCGTTAATCGAAAAAAGAACCACCGGGTTAATGCAACCCAAATTAAAATCAGCCATCGAAAAGTCAACTCGCAAAGAATTTCCGGAAGGGATTGCCTCCTATGGCACCGATGCACTTCGCTTTACATTCGCGTCCTTAGCCAGTTTGTCACGCGACATACGATTTGACGTTGGCCGCATCGAGGGCTTTAGAAACTTCTGTAATAAACTGTGGAACGGATCGCGCTTCGTATTACTGTCTACCGAGACAGATCCTGGTCCGGGCGAGATACAGCTCACCCCAGCGGATCACTGGATCATGGGCAGACTCAACCACTGCTTGCAAGCCACCGAAAAAGCCATTCAACAATATCGCTTCGATCTTGCAAGCCAAGCACTATACGACTTCGCTTGGCATGATTTCTGCGACACCTACCTTGAACTCACGAAAACAATTTTTCAATCAGAGCAGGTAAATGAAGCAGAGAGACGCGGAACTCGCCAATGTTTGCTCAATACGCTCGATCAATTACTCTGCGCTCTTCATCCGTTGATGCCATTCATCACCGAAGCAATTGGTCAACGCGTTAGAGCGGTTACAAACGCCGCGCAGCTGTCGATTGCCGATAGCGAATGGCCCCAAGCTCCTGTGTTTGATCATCAAGCATTTAAAGATATGAGCTTTGGAATAGTATTGATTGGAGCAATTCGCAAAATTCGCGGCGTAATGGATATTCCCAATTCCAAGCCATTGACGGTCATTATCGACGGTCTCACTGATGAGCAGCGATTGACGCTAAATTCAATTCGTCGCTTCGTCATTAAGCTTGCTAACGTCAGCACACTCGCAGAGCTACAAAAAGGCACGCCTGAGCCAATTTCGGCGATTGAGATTCGGGAGAATGTCCGACTATTAGTACCAATGGCAGGGCTAATTGATGTCAATCTCGAGATGCAGCGAGTAACAAAGCGAGTTGAAAAAATGAAAGTTGATTTTGAGAAAATAGCGAGTAAACTTTCTAATGAGCGCTTCGTGGCAAATGCCCCTGCTGAAATTGTTGCAGAAGATCGACACCGGGCTAAAGTCTTAGAACAAGAAATCGCTGATCTACACCGTCACATCGATCAGTTGAAGCAACTCTAAACCAACCTCATCAGGCAGCTCATATGCCAATTAGAGATCGGCATATGAGCGGGCGTGCTGTGAAAACTTACTGGGTTTTCTTTAGGGCATCGGACAGATTAGCCATCATCGCATCAAACGGCGGCTGCAAAGCCACTAATTCTTTCGAGATCAAGTCAGTCACTAATTGTTTCTGTAAATTAGGCAATTTTTCAATGACTGATTGTCCTGTTTTAGAAGAGTAAAAGAGAGTTAAATCTCGAACTTCTTTAGAGGTAAACGTTTTTTGATACGCCGCAACTACCGTCGGCTCAATCTTATCCCAACTCAGTTGGTCTTTAACGGTAAGGTTAAATTGTTCTACATTTTTTTTAATGAGTTGCTGTTGCTCCGGTGACGGAGCTTTGTCTTGCAATGTGTTTTTTAACCGCGCCTGCGCAGTATTCAGCACCGCCTGATTAACCGAGCTTGCAATGGCCTCAACCATACGATCGCTCTTCATCGCCGCCATCAACTTAGTCACTTGCGCTTCGCTGGGTGTACCTTCATCCTCTTCTTTATTGGCTGCTTTTTTAGTGGCGCCATGGTGGTCGTTTGCGAATGTGTTTGGGGTGATCAGTAGACCACCGACAACCAATGACCCAAGCAATTTTCGATAATGTTTCATGAAAACAATTCCCAGCAGTTAAATAAGGTCTAATTCTGCATGGCCTCACACAGATTAGACGAATTCTTTACAATTCTTGACTGTCCGGCGAGAACGACTGGCCGAGGTCGCCGACGGCCTCAAGAAGGTGGCGCCGATGGCTGATTGGGTGATTCGGGCTTCAGGGATTAGGGGATTAGCGGCTTACGCAAACGCGCTACACACTTGCCGATTACGGCCGCGTCCAGTTCAGAATCGAGCCTTTAGGGAACGGTTACTTAATTTAGCGTCGTGGTCATGGTATCTACGAAAAATAGGGGCTAAAATATCACCACGTCTGGAGGACAAATACTATGGCTACCCCGTCTACTCAATTATCGCGGCGTCAATTTTTAGCGACCACGGCCTTGGCTGGTGGGGGCTTGTTGATCGGTTGGAGTGTAACCATTCCCGCCAAGGATACTCAGTCATCAGCAAGCGTGTTGAATGCCTTTATTCGCATATCCCCGGACGACATCATCACTCTGGTTACCCCCGCCGTTGAAATGGGCCAAGGCGGCCACACTGGAATGGCCATCTTGCTCATGGATGAACTGATGGGGGACTGGCGTAAGATCCACGTGATCGATGCCCCCGCAGATCCCCTATATAACAATCCGATGGTCCACCTTCAAATCACCGCCGGGAGCTTCTCGGTCCGCGGTTGGTATAGCGACTTAAGGAAGGCCGGCGCAACCGCTCGCGAGATGCTCACAATTGCCGGAGCGCACGCGTTGAACGTCCCCGCATCGGAGTGCGTTGCGAGTAACGGTCGAATCGTTCACCCTCCCAGCGGACTGTCGGTCAGCTTTGGGTCGGTTGCGGACGCAGCCGCGCTGGTTCCCGTTCCCGCCAACCCCACGTTACGGGGAGGGCAACTGGTTGGTACATCGCCGGCACGGCTGGATGTTCCTGCTAAAGTAGACGGCAGCGCCCGATTTGGGATTGATATGGACTTCCCCAATATGGCTTACGCCGTGGTTCGAGGCGCCCCGACCCTCACCGGCCGCCTTAAGAAGTGCGATGCCACCAAGGCCAAATCGATGCGTGGCTTTATTGCCTGTGTGGAAATGGACGATGCGGTGATCGTTGTCGCCGATCAGTATTGGCGCGCCAAAAAAGCGCTCGAGACGGTCGTGACCGAGTGGGATGACGGCAAGCTGTCGGGCGTCGACTCGAAGCTATTAAGCAAACGAATGCAAGAGGCATTCAAAACAGATGGCATTGTTGCCAAGGACGTTGGCAACGTAGGTGACGCGTTCAAATCTGCTCACCACACGCTTGAGTCGGTTTACGATGTCCCCTTCCTTGCCCACGCCTGCATGGAACCGATGAACGCTACGGCGATCGTTAACGGCGACCGCTGCGACATTTATTGCGGCACACAAGCGCCACAAGGCGCACAAGCGGCAGCAGCGGAAGCGATTGGCGTCCCCGCCCAAAACGTGACCGTACACACCCAATACCTCGGGGGTGGATTTGGCCGTCGCGGAGAATCGGATTTTGCGGCGCAAGCAGCCAAGGCCGCCAAAGTGGTCGGTCGTCCAGTTAAATTAATTTGGTCTCGGGAGGAAGATCTATCACACGATTACTACCGACCAGCAGCGACCATTAAATTTCACGCCAGCTTCGATGCTCGAAAAAACTTAACTGGTTTGGATTGCACGGTGGTCACGGCCTCATCGCCCAACCGTCCTGGTAAAGGCGCACCGTTTTACACGGGCAGCATTTACGACAACAGTTATTCGTACTCAATTCCGAATTTCAGAACGACTGGAAACAACATCGACTCAGGCGTTCGATTCGGATACTGGCGCAGCGTAAACGATTCGCATAATCCCTTTATGCTTGAAGGATTTATCGATGAGTGCGCTCATTTTGCAAAAGTTGACCCGCTTGAGTACCGACGCGCGCACTTGAACACACCAGAAGCTCAGCGACACTTAAATCTGTTGAACTTCTTAGCGGAGAAAGCAAACTACGGACATCAACGGGCGGGACATTTTCAAGGGATTGCTGCGTTCCCTTCCTTTGGTTCCGTGATCGGGTGTATTGTGGAAATTTCGGTCAAAGGCAAAGAGATCACCATTCACCGCATTGTTAATGCAGTGGATTGCGGCGTGGCCGTACACCCAGATAATATTGTGGCTCAATTACAAGGGGGCTTGGTGTATGGTCTCACCGCAGTCTTGCGCGGCGAAATCGCACTCAAAGACGGTCGGGTGGTCAATAAAAACTTTAACGATTATCCCTTATTAACAATGGCAGAAATGCCTGTAACGGAGTGTTATATCCTACCCTCCTCGCAAGCACCAGGCGGCATTGGTGAACCGGGCACCGGCCCGATTGCGCCGGCTTTGGCGAATGCCATTTATGCGGCTACTCAAATTCGTGTACGTACACTACCACTCAGCAAAAATGGCTGGACGATCAAAATTGCAAGGAGTCAAGCATGATCACGCTCAACATTAATGGACAAAGCCATTCCATTACCTCCGACGACGACACGCCTCTACTATGGGTTTTGCGGGATGAACTCAAGCTCACTGGCTCGAAATTTTCTTGTGGGATAGGGGCCTGTGGCGCGTGTACCGTATTAATGAACGGCGAACCCACCCGTTCGTGTGTATTGCCGGTCAGTGCCGTGGGAAACGCCACCATTACCACCATTGAGGGTCTGTCAAAGGATCGCTCGCACCCCGTTCAACAAGCGTGGATCGCTGAAAACGTTCCGCAATGCGGCTATTGCCAATCCGGTATGATTTTGACGGCGGCCGCGTTGTTGAAAAAAAATCCACATCCCACCGATGCGGACATCGACGGCGCCATGACAAACCTATGTCGGTGTGGAACTTATGACCGCATTCGCAAAGCCATTCACAAAGCGGCCAATCAGAGCGCCTAGCGAATCGCCTTACCAGCATTCATCAATGAGATGAATGCTGGTAAACCAATTTACCACCGACCCACGTGCGCACGGGTCGGTTATCACGCAAATCCACTAAGGGCCGGTCAAATATTTCCTTTTCCCATTCCACCAAGTCGGCCCATTGCCCCACCGCAATTCGACCTTTATGCGCCTCGGAGAACTCAGCGACCGCCGATCCTACGGTATACGCATCAATGGCTTGTCTCAACGTAAGCTTTTCGCCATCGGCCCAGCCATCGGGATGAGAGCCATCTAAGGGTACGCGGACCGTCGCGGCGTACACGCCAGCCCAGGGCTCAAGCGGCACGACAGGCCAATCGGTACCAAATGCCAAACGGACACCGGCGTTCGCCAAACTTGCCCAAGGATAACTGTATCGCAATCGCTTGGCGCCTACTCTAACGCCGACCCACCGACCATCATCGATGCCTTGATAAGGCTGCATCGATGCAATCACATTCAGTGACGCCATCCGCTGAATCGATCTCTCGGTCAAATGCTGCGCATGTTCGATGCGAAATCGACGATCCTCTGAAGACCCTTTAAACAGACGCTCATAAGCGTTCAACGCCACGTCGACTGCCGCATCTCCAATCGCGTGCGTGCACACTTGCGTACCCAAGGACTTCGCGTCCAGCAACCAACTGTCGAATCGATCGAGGTTTTGAAAGTCCTCTCCCAATAAACCACGTTGATTGGGCTGATCCGCATAGTCTTCATGGAAATAGGCTGTTCGAGATCCCACCGAACCATCGGCAAACGCTTTAAAGCCTCCCACTTTCAAAAAAGGCGTGGCAGGCATCTGAACCAATTGATGCGCCCGCTCACGAGAGCTGGGTTCCAGTGAATGTAAGGCGATGGCCACATAAACGCGGATCGGCATTTTCCCGGCTTGCTCCAACCGCTTGAGCGCCAGGACATTCGCTTCATCGCTGTCTAAATATCCGGTACTCATATCCTGAACAGTGGTTACTCCCAGCGACGCCGCGTAGCGCATGCCCGCCAATAAGGCCGCTTGACGTGATTGTGCGCTCAAGGCTGGGATGGTTGCCGCTAACGCGTTCATCGCAGCGTCTTTTATCACACCCGTTGGTTCACCTTGGGCATCTTTTTCAATAACGCCTCCCGGTGGATCAATACTGTGCCGTGAAATGCTCAACAGCGCCAAGGCTCTCGAATTGACCACCGCGGCATGCCCATCGGTACGCTCTAATACCACTGGCCGGTCACTGACTACGGCGTCTAAGTCAAACCGAGTCGGCCAGCGCTTATGATCGAACAACGTTTCATCCCAACCCGATCCTTGAATCCATTGACCTAAAGGAACGTGTTGCGCTTGTGCTTTTAGTCGAGATTGAAGATCTTCAATCGAGCGTGCGCCATGCAAATCAACCCGCATGAGTTCTAAACCGCCACTCAGCAAATGCACATGGGCGTCGTTAAAGCCCGGTAACACCCAATGTCCCCTAAGATTCACACGCCGTGTGTGAGGACCTACCAATTTCGTCATGTCCGAATCACTGCCTACCGCGACGATCGTATCGCCTTTGATCGCCAGTGCCGTCGATTGTGTCCCATCAAGACGCCCATTAAACAAAACCACATCGGGCGCAGCCACCACCGCAGCCAACGACTGTGCTGCCATTACCCAACACAGCAACCACACTACGAGTCGTCTCAACGTCATTATTCAACCATCCTTCTTCATTGACTTCTAACCATTGCGTTCGCGAGGATTCGATCGAACGACCAAGGCACATCACGCAAGATCTTATACAAAAGCACCTCAGCCCATGTGTAGACCACCGTTCACGGAAAAATCAGCTCCAGTGGCAAATGCCGATTCATCGGATGCCAACCACGCCACCATCGACGCAATTTCAGCAGGTTCGCCCAAACGCTTAACGGGAATGGTCGCCACGATTTTCTCGAGGACCTCAGGTTTAATCGCCGTGACCATATCGGTCGCGATGTAACCGGGACTCACTGTGTTCACGGTAACCCCTTTGCCCGCAACTTCTTGCGCCAAAGCCATGGTAAAGCCGTGAATTCCAGCTTTGGCTGTTGAGTAGTTGGTTTGTCCAAATTGGCCCTTTTGCCCATTCACTGAAGAAATATTGATGATGCGGCCAAATCCCCGATCCAACATCCCATCAATCACTTGTTTGGTAACATTAAACAAACTATTCAAATTCGTATCGATCACCGAACGCCAGTCTGCCAATTGCATTCTGCGAAAAGTGCCGTCTCGGGTAATGCCGGCGTTATTGACGAGGACATCAATTTCACCAATTTCTGCACGCACCTTCTGAAAAGCGGCTTCGGTCGACGCCCAGTCCGCAACGTTCCCTTCCGACGCATGCACGTCAAACCCCCGAGCGCGCATATCGGCCAACCATTTTTCCTTGCGCGGCGAACCTGGGCCACAACCAGCCACGACGGTATGCCCCGTTTGACAGAGTCGCATCGTGATCGCGGAACCAATCCCCCCCATTCCACCCGTTACGTAGGCAATTCGCTTGGTCATTGTTCGATCCTCATCTCGGAGTGTACGTAAGCCTTCGGTGACGTGCCCCATTCTGACCGAGTGTTAGGCAGTGCACCGACCTTAAGATTAGCCCAAATCGGCGCCCGCTTCAGCAGCCTCGCCGACGCACTGCGATAAACCCGAAAAGACCCGCGAAAGGCCGCTCACGGGACTTCGTTAAGCCGTGGCTTTGGAATGAATTAGGACTAAAATAAAGAGCCCATCGTGGAATCTCAGGTCGCAGCGCAAACACTACGTCGCGTCCTAAAAATATTTAACTATATGATTTATATAAATATTTAAGCTAACGATACCGAAATACTGCATCGGCTTCATTTGGAAATTTACCCAGCCAAGATGCACCGGCTACTACGTCAATCGAATTGACCCTCGAGTCGGGGACAGCCCTTATCCGTTGTACAGGCTTTCCCGCACCGCTAAAAACTCCACCTGCGGCCAGCGCTCAATGGTTAATTCCAAGTTCACTCGACTGGGCGCAAGGTACACTAACTGACCAGAGTGATCGACCGCCAAGTGCTCGTAAACCCGTTCACGAAACTCAGCTAATTTTTTCTCATCCTCACAACGAATCCATCGAGCGGTGGCAACGTTCACACCTTCAAACGCGCATTGAACCGAATACTCGTCCGCCAAACGAAACGCCACCACCTCAAACTGCAACGGGCCCACCGCCCCCAGAATGGAATCATTATTTCGCAGTGGCTTAAACAACTGAGTTGCGCCTTCCTCGCACAATTGCATTAGGCCCTTGTTAAGCGCTTTCGCTTTCAGAGGGTCTTTGAGCTGCGCACGGCGAAACAACTCCGGAGCAAAGTTGGGTATTCCAGTAAACGTCAGCGATTCCCCTTCCGTAAACGTGTCCCCGATATTGATGGTGCCATGGTTATGCAGTCCTATAATATCGCCAGCGAACGCTTCATCCGCCGCCTGACGATCTGCGGCCATAAACGTTAACGCGTCGGCCACTCGGACTTCTTTGCCCAGCCGGGTTTGAAACATCTTCATGCCTTTTGAGTAGCGTCCTGAGCAAATGCGCACAAACGCAATCCTATCACGATGCATTGGATCCATATTGGCTTGAATTTTAAAAACAAAACCGCTGAATGGTTCTTCTTGCGCCTCCACCTGGCGGACCGTACTCACTCGGGCCCGCGGTGCTGGCGCCCATTGCACAAACCCACTCAATAGCGCTTCGACTCCGAAATTACTAATCGCAGAACCAAAAAAGACCGGCGTTTGCTGAGCCGATCGATAACGGTCTAAATCAAAGCTTTGACACGCTCCTTGAACCAACTCCACTTCATCACAGTACCGGGCGTAATCATCGCCAAGAAATGCACGGGCTTCCGGCGAATCCAAACGTTCAATCGTTGCCGTCGTCCCCAATCGCCCTTTTTCCCCTTCCTCATAGATGTGAATCACATCGTCTAATAGATGATAAATACCGCGTAAGGCTCGCCCCATTCCGATCGGCCAAGTCACCGGAGTGCAGCTGATTTTTAAGACCTTCTCAACCTCATCCAATAACTCTAACGGCTCACGCCCCTCACGGTCCAATTTATTGATAAACGTAATAATCGGGGTATCCCGCAAACGGCATACTTCCATCAATTTGATGGTTCGATCTTCAACGCCTTTCGCACAGTCGATCACCATAAGCGCCGAGTCAACGGCCGTCAGCGTGCGATAGGTGTCTTCGGAAAAATCTTCGTGACCAGGCGTATCCAATAAATTAACAATTTGATCTTTAAACGGAAATTGCATCACGCTTGAGGTAACCGAAATTCCACGCTGCTGCTCTAAGCGCATCCAGTCCGAGGTTGCGTGACGCGTAGCCTTTCGCCCCTTAACGGTGCCGGCCATTTGAATTGCGCCACCGAACAACAGCAACTTTTCGGTCAACGTAGTCTTACCCGCGTCTGGGTGAGAAATGATCGCAAACGTTCTGCGTCGTTTAACTTCTTGTGCGATGAGATGATTTGACATTATAGGAGAAAATTATACGCAAAAACCCGCTCTACATCAATGTGAATTATTCACACCCAGCGAAAAAGCCATAACGCGATCACTCCTATTGCGCATGAATATAGGGCATTAAATCCAAACGATATACTTTAGCGTCCTCACGGCCATCTTGGGCTTCGTAATAGCCACGCCGCACACCAATTTGCTCAAACCCTAATGATTCATATAAAGCAATTGCCCCGATATTCGACGGCCTAACTTCTAAAAAAATGACCTCCGCTTTTTCCAACGCTAAGGTCTGAAACACGTAACGTAAAATTCGGCGCCCTATTTTTTGTCGTCGATAATCTGGCGCTACACACAGATTCAGCAAATGCGCCTCACCCGCGCCGTGCGAATAAATAACATATCCCGCCAAATCCGCACCCACCTCAATAACCCGAGCTCCATATCCCACTCGCAGACAATCTCTAAAAATGCCATCAGACCATGGAAACGGATAAACGCGTTGCTCAAGTTGAGCTACCTGCTCAACATCCGCTATCTTCATAACACGATGCTTGGGCGTTATTTCCGGCGAAAACATCAACGATGATCACTCAATCCAGAGACGCGCGGGCCAACATGGCCTCGATCTGCTTTAGATCTTGCCAAGCTTTTGCTTTCTCACGCGGGGCACGCAACAAATAGTTCGGATGAAAAGTCACAATGACCGGAATATTGAGTTCCGGAACGCTTAACATTTGACCGCGCAATTGATTGAGCGGCTTATCCGACGCCAACACCGTTTGGGCGGCGATTCGGCCCACACACACGACCAATTTAGGCTTAAGGAGCTCTATCTGCCGCAATATGAATCCACCGCACGCGGCCAATTCAGAGTTCAACGGATCTCGGTTGCCCGGCGTTTTGCATTTTAAAATGTTTGTGAGAAATATTGATTGGCGCTCAATGCCCACAGACGCCAGCATCTTAGTCAACAATTGCCCGGCCTTACCCTCAAAGGGTTGCCCGTGCGCCTCGTCCTCGGCCGTAGGAGCCTCCCCAATGAGCATGAGATCGACTTGATTAGGACCACACCCAAACACCGTTTGGGAACGTGCTTTCGATAACTCGCATTTTTCGCAAGCAGCCACCACCCGCGTGAGGTCTTGCAGCGAAAGCGCATCATAATCCCTGTCCCGCGTTAACCCTACAGTCCCCTCGACACGTGACGTCGGGGTCTGCGGCGTTCGCTCACGCGGCGTGGCCGAGACCTCCGTGCCGAGAGGCGAAGTTTGGGCGCGGGACGCGGAAGGCTTCTCTTGGGCGGGACGGCGGGATGACAACGACGCGATCGGCGCGATCGCAACTGAGCGCGGGGCTGCCGCGTCGTCCACTGTTGAGCTACCGTCAACGACCGACGGCTCCGCCGTCGACGACGCGCGGCGGATGACATACCGGTCGATTCCGATATCTTTTAGAATTGCCGCGCGATACGCGTCCATAGCTAATGCGCGCGGCGTCGATTCACGACCAACCGAAATACCCACGTTAATGGCGCCGAGAGCGCAAAGCTCGCGGCCAGTGCGAACAGCACCAATGGTGGATCCAAGGCAATGAGGACAAAGCTTAACGGAATCAAGATGGCTAAGTTAAACCGCACTCGGCCGGTGAGCTTTACCCCTTTGAAGCTGGAGTAGGCAAAGCGCGACACCATCAGCAATGCGGCTAACGCCGTCACCATGATGGCCAAAATCAAATCAAACGGCTGCGGCAAATCCACTCGCGGGATACACCAGATAAAGCCCGCGACCAACGCTGCGGCAGACGGAGACGGCAATCCTTCAAAGTACCGCTTGTCCACCACTGAGGTGCGTACATTAAATCGCGCCAATCGCAAGGCAGTGGCCACCGCATACAAAAACGTCACCAACCAACCGATCCGCCCCCAAACCAAATTGTATTCCAACAGCCGAGAAACGCCCCACTGGTACACCACCAACGCTGGCGCCAAACCAAAGGCAACCAAATCCGACAAACTATCGTATTCCTTACCAAACGCACTCTCGGTGTGCGTCCAACGGGCAACCCGACCGTCTAAACCATCAAACAGCATCGCCAAAAAAATCGCCAATGGCGCACGGTCAAAATGCCCGTCCATACCGGCAACGATGGCGTAAAACCCGGAAAACAACGTTCCGGTCGTCAGCAAATTAGGCAATAAAAACACGCCCCGGCGTACACGCTTGGCGGGTCGACTCGCGTCGGATGGACCGTCTGCAGTCGATGGGCTCATCGCGTGTGGGGCGGGATTGCTCTGGGAAGGGTGGTGCGTTTGATCGTTCATGGCGCCATGATAGAGCCTCGCTGCGATGGGAACAATACTTTTAACGCACCCCATTCGCAAAAATCAGCGTAAAAACACAAACATAGCGGTAATTGAGGGGTCTCAATGTTAAAATATGGGACCGCTTTCTGTGTCCACAGGTGTCCGTCATGCGCTTATCCCAGTACCCCATCGCCAATATGAAAGACTCCCCTGCCGAGGCGGAAGTAATCAGCCATCGGCTCATGCTGCGCGCCGGGCTCATTCGGCGCCTGGCCGGTGGGCTTTACACCTGGCTGCCGATGGGACTACGGGTATTACGAAAGGTGGAAAACATCATCCGCGAGGAAATGAACCGCGCGGGAGCCCTGGAACTGCTTATGCCCACCATCCAACCCGCAGAGCTGTGGCACGAATCGGGGCGGTGGGAGCAGTTTGGACCTGAATTGTTGCGCCTCAAAGATCGCCATGACCGTGACTTTGTCTATGGCCCCACCCACGAAGAAGTTATCACCGACCTGGCGCGCCGAGAACTCCAGTCCTATCGACAATTGCCGGTTAATTTTTATCAAATTCAGCTCAAGTTTCGCGACGAAATTCGTCCCCGGTTCGGTGTCATGCGCGCCCGAGAATTTGTGATGAAAGACGCCTACAGTTTTCACAAAGACGAAGCGTCGCTGGACGACGGTTATCGAGCGATGTACGACGCCTACACCCGCGCGTTTACGCGGATGGGATTGAAATTCAGAGCAGTGCTCGCGGATCCCGGTGCCATTGGCGGGACTGGTTCGCAAGAGTTTCATGTGTTGGCGCAGTCGGGTGAGGATGCGATCGCATTCTCCGACGGCGATGACTACGCCGCCAATTTGGAAAAAGCGGAGGCGATGCCGCCCAAGGGACCACGTCCTACCGCCACACAATCGATTCGTCGAGTGTCCACGCCAGGCGTCCACACCATCGACGCCTTAGCCAGGTTCGTCGACGTCGAGGCGAAGCAGTGCGTTAAAACCCTCATTGTTGAAGGCAGCGATGGCGGTTTGATCGCCTTGGTATTGCGTGGCGACCATGAGTTAAACGCCATTAAAGCGCAAAACCATCCTCTAATTGCCAGCCCACTTAAAATGGCGGATCCGCAACGCATCCTGAATGAACTGGGCTGCCCCATCGGCTCATTAGGTCCGGTGCAGTTGCCTTGTCCACTCTTAGTCGATCACTCTGCAGCCCACCTAGCGGATTTCGTCGCCGGCGCCAATGAGGCAGACGTCCATTTGCTGGGAGTGAATTGGGGTCGAGACTGCCCAGAACCTGCGACCGCAGACTTACGCAATGTCGTCGACGGCGATCCCAGCCCCACCGGTCAGGGCACGCTGCACTTGGCTCGAGGCATTGAAGTGGGACACGTCTTTAAATTAGGTCAAAAATATTCCGAGAGCTTAAACGCCACCGTGCTCGACGAGCATGGCAAAGCGTTAACGCCATTTATGGGCTGTTACGGAATTGGCGTCACGCGGGTCGTCGCTGCCGCCATCGAGCAAAATCATGATGAGCATGGCATCGTGTGGCCCGAGCCATTAGCGCCTTTCCAAGTTGTGATCGTTGCTCTGCAGAGCAATCGGTCGGAGCAGGTCCGCACCGTGAGTGAGCAACTCTATCACGACCTCAGCTCTCAGGGCATCGACGTTTTGTTGGACGACCGCGACGAGCGACCGGGAATCAAATTTGCGGATGCCGAACTGTATGGCATCCCGCATCGCCTGGTGATCGGCGAAAAAGGATTGACGCGAGCAGTCGTGGAGTATCGGCACCGCACCGCGACCTCCAATGAAGAATGGCCGGTACAGGAAGTCATGACTCGACTTCAGGCACTCCGACAACCAGTGGGTTGAGCGATCAATCAGCCACAACAAGGACACGGATATGGGCATATTAGTTTGTTATTACTCCCGATTCGGCAACACCGAACTCTTGGCACGCCAAATTGCTCGTGGCGTCGAATCGGTTGCAGGACAAACGGCCCTATTGCGCACAGTGCCCCCCGTGAGCACGGGATTTGATGAACCTCAATCACCCGTTCCGGAATCAGGCCCGCCATACGCCACCTATGAGGAATTGGCCGCGGCAGATGGGTTGATTATTGGCAGCCCAACGCGTTTTGGAACCATGGCCGCTCCGTTAAAATATTTTCTAGATGGCACCAGTGGGCTTTGGGCACAGGGCGCGTTAGTCGGCAAGCCTGCTGCAGTATTCACCTCCACTCAGTCGCTACACGGAGGCCATGAAGCCACACTGTTGGCCATGATGACACCGTTATTGCACCACGGCATGCTGATGGTTGGCGTTCCCTATACTGAAAAAGCGCTCGTTGCCACCAGCGGTGGTGGCAGCCCGTACGGCGCGGGAACCTTACAACGCACACCACCTAAACTGTCGACGGAAGAAATCCAAATCGCCCAGGCGCTCGGCGCGCGTGTGGCCAACATCGCTCAGAAGTTGAAATCATGAAACTAACGGCCATCAAACCGACAGTATTAGTGACCGCGTTACGCCTAGGCTTAGGGCTGGCGGCGCTTGAACTCGTGGCATGGCTGTTGATCGTCTATCCACCGCTTGTGGCGTCATGCCTTCTGGCATTGCCCCTTGCAACGCTTTTGCCACTGTGGTGGAAACTCCCTCAATATCCGGTATTTTTAACACGCTTATCAATTTTATGGCTGGCGATACTGCTTGGGTATTCGATGATGGAAATCATCTCCCACCCAGTGGCACGCCCTTTAGCCATTACTCAGGGTCTATTGGATATGCTTTTGTATTTTATCAGCATCGGCGTCATACGCGCCTTCACCACTCCCCCGCAGACCACGTCAGTCATTCAATAGCGCGCGACACAACGCAACTGTGATGGGTCGTTTCTCAACCAACGCTTTTGTATCCAGTTCATCCAACAATTGGCACAGCGCCGACAGATCTCTTGGCGCGTGCAGACGCAAATAGGTCTGAACCGGCGCAGTCAGCTGCAAGCCCAATTGTTGCGCTCGAAGGGTTAATGCTTGCGCCTGATCGGCCTCAGGCAAAGAATGCAACTGCCAAATTTCACTGGCCTGATAGCGCGAGAGCAAATCTTTAAGGTGTATGGTTAAACCAGCGGGCGGCGCTCCGGCACTCAACACCAAATTAACGCCTTTATCCAGCGCCATCACATATAGACGGAATAAGGCCTTTTCCCATAGTTCGTCGCCTAAACGCGCATCGACATCATCCAAGCAAATTAAATTCAACTGCTCCAAACCTTCCAACATAGCGGGCTCAACCCACGCCTCAGCAAGTGGCAAATACATGCAGCGGAAACCGCCCGCCGAGGCTTGATGACACAGCGCCTGCAGCACATGGGACCGACCTGCTCCTCCGACCGACCACACCCAAAAAGGCGCTTGAAATGCGTGCTTGGCGCGTTGCCGCAGACTCTCCACCAGCGCGCTATTGACGCCCACTACAAAGCTGTCAAAGGTCAATGCACTCTTTAATCGCACCGGCAATGGGATTTGTTGCATGATGATCCATCAATCCAATATCAAAGGACGTTCCACTCGCGCACGACGTACCGTGCTGATAACATAATCAAAACCGCTAATACACGTGGTTAGAAAAGTCACGGCCAACAAGCCGTTCATCAGATTACCATTAAAATGCATTTGCCACGCTTCTTGCGCGATGATGGCCATAACGCTCAGCAGTTGCAGACACGTATTCAGTTTACTGACCACCGTTGGACGACCTTCTAAAAAACCCACCCAGTATCGATACAGCAGTGCACCGCCCACAATGACTATGTCACGGGCAATGATGACCCCGGCCCACCACACCGGGACATAGGCTTGCACCCCCAACGTAACAATAACGCCCCCTACAAGGATTTTGTCGGCAATGGGGTCAAGCAAGCTCCCCAGCCTTGACGCCCATCCATAGCGCTTGGCAAGCCCGCCGTCCGCCGCGTCCGTTAAAGCCGCCATCATAAAGACCGCCAGCGTCGCGGCGTAATTGTGCTGTCCGAGCCACCAAACACACGGTACGACCAAAAATATTCGCAATACACTCAGAATATTGGGCAGTGACGACCACGACAGGTTCAATTTCGCTCCTTCGATCGCAAAGATGGGTACTCCCCTGCTAAAATATTACCGTATTCCCTGTGCGATAACGGCGTAATCAACTATGAACAGCTCTTCGAAGACCCCCTTAACTTACCGCGACGCGGGCGTGGATATTGAAGCCGGCGATTCTCTGGTTGAACGCATCAAGCCCCATGTCCGCCGAACCACCCGATCCGAGGTCATGGGTGGCCTAGGCGGCTTCGGGTCCTTGGTTCGGGTTCCCTTGGATCGATATCGAAAGCCTGTAATGGTTTCAGGGACCGATGGCGTCGGCACCAAACTCAAACTTGCAATTGAATCCCAGCGTCACGACACCATCGGAATCGATCTGGTGGCCATGTGCGTTAACGACATTGTGGTGCAGGGCGCAGAACCGCTGTACTTTTTAGACTACTACGCCACGGGACATTTAAACGTGGATGTTGCAGAGCGAGTCGTCGCGGGCATTGTGGAAGGCTGTGTGCGCGCTGGCTGCGCCCTCGTCGGCGGCGAAACCGCGGAAATGCCCGGCTTATACCAGGCAGGTGATTACGACCTAGCCGGCTTTGCGGTGGGACTCGTGGAAGAAGATCGCATTATTGATGGGCAAGGCACCAAAGCCGGCGATGTTATTTTAGGTCTCGCCTCCTCCGGACCCCATTCCAACGGTTACTCGCTCATTCGAGCGCTGTTGAAGCGTGAGGGCGTTGAGGGCGATCGCCAGATCAACGGCCTGTCGCTTCTTGATGCGCTCATGCAGCCCACTCGAATTTACGTCAAATCTCTATTAAGCGTGTTATCCAGCAATCTTCCCATCAAGGGCTTCGCGCACATTACCGGTGGCGGCATCACCGATAATTTGCCCCGAATTTTTCCGGAAGGATTGGGGGCACGAATTTACCCCAGTCGATGGCAACGACCGTGGGTGTTTGACTGGCTCGAGGCCGCTAGCGCACTCGACCCATACGCGTTTCACCAAACTTTCAATGGCGGCATCGGCATGACGGTCACGGTTGCCCCAGAGCACGCGCCAGCGGTGATTCAACACCTGCAACAACAAGGGGAGACCGTGTTCACCATCGGCGAAATGGTGCAAGGCATCGACGGGGTTGTCCTTGCCGATTAAAATCGCGGTTTTTATTTCCGGAACGGGCAGCAACATGCTCGCGTTGGCGCACGCACTCATGCCCGATCCTCGTGTTGACATCGCACTGATCATCAGCGACGCAGCCAACGCTCCAGGCCTTGAGCGCGCCAAGGCTTTAGGCCTGAAAACCGCGATCATTGAACGGCAAGAGTACGCCACCAAGGCCGCTCACGAAGAGGCTCTACTCGAACAATTGGCTGCAGCGCAGATCGATCTGATTTTACTGGCGGGGTTCATGCGGCTCTTGTCCGCTTCATTCGTGAGCCGTTACCAAGACCGAATTTTGAATATTCATCCCTCGTTATTGCCTCGCCACCCTGGGCTACACACCCACGAAGCCGTCCTCGCGCACCACGACACCCACCATGGCGCGACCGTGCATGTCGTCACCGCCGTCATGGACGATGGCCCCATACTACTGCAAGGTCGCCTCTGCGTTCAGGCGCTGGACACGGCAGACACCTTAAAAAACAGAGTCCACCAGGTGGAACATCTGATCTATCCTCAAGTCGTCAGGGAGTGGGTCTCCGGAAAACTAGCCGTTCGCGACGGCCTCGTTTATGTTGACGCACAACCGCAACAGCACCCCCGTATACTTGATTTTGAGACGCTTTAAAACGGAGACGGTTGAATGAATTTGTTCTCCTCAAAATCGACGCTGCTGTGCCTTGGGCTTCTTGCGCTCTGTGTACGCTCAGTGGGTTATGCCCAAACCGTTGAGTCGTTGCCCTTGCATCGGATCAGTTACGCGGCCACTTTCAAGAGCATTCCCATCGGATCCGTAACACTGCAGCTGAGTTTTGACGGCACTCATTATCACTACCAAACCCTAGCCAATCCCGTATGGCTGGCGCGCGTGGTCGTCTCTCAAAGTACGCGAGAAAGCAGTGAATTTGCCCTAGCTACGGACGGCGTACGCGCCTTAGACTACTCGCTGTCGGACCCCGAAAAGCCCAAGCAGGGCACGCAATACCATTACGATTGGGATCATCAGATCGTCAAAGGCAACCACGACAATGAACCGTTCTCGCTCCCCTTAGCGACGCCGACTTACGACCCGCTCAGCATTCGGGCGCAATTGCTGTTTGACTTTGCCCGTGGAAAGTCGGCGATGCGGTACTCGATGTTGGATGGTCGTGAGGTAAAAACCTTTGTGTATCAAAAAGCCTCGACCGAAACCGTGCACACGTCGCTCGGTGACATCAAAACCGTGCGGTGGGATTCCTCGCGAGAACACGCGTCACCTTCCGATCGCCAGTGGCGGTATTGGTTAGCGCCTGATTTTGGATTTTTGCCGGTAGAAATCGAACAAGTTCAAGACGGCAAATCTCGATTGAAATTCACCGTTACGGCACTCGAATGGACGGATCCCAAAACTCAAAAAAGTCAGGTTTTAGGCAACGTCACGCCACGCTGACCTTGGTACTTCCCACCGCGATCACGATAACTGGTGAGGCACGGTTCGTCCGACTCGAAAAAGAGCATCTGAGCCACGCCTTCATTGGCGTAAATTTTCGCGGGCAACGGGGTGGTGTTGGAAAATTCTAAGGTCACATGCCCTTCCCATTCCGGCTCCAGCGGCGTGACGTTCACAATGATGCCGCAACGAGCGTAGGTCGATTTTCCTAAGCAAACGGTGAGCACCGTGCGAGGAATTCGGAAATACTCAACGGTTCTCGCCAACGCAAACGAATTGGGCGGAATAATGCACACATCCGCTTCGATATCCACAAACCCATTCGGATCAAAGGCTTTGGGATCCACAATTGTCGAATTAATATTCGTAAAAATCTTAAACTCGCGGGCACAGCGAACGTCGTAACCGTAACTGGAAGTACCGTACGAAACGATTTTTTCGCCCTGAATCGACCGCACTTGACCAGCCTCATAAGGCTCAATCATTCCAGCCTTTGCCTGCTCTTGGATCCAACGGTCTGATTTAATGCTCATAACTGCTCACTTGTCGTTTGGTTTAACACGTCGAGGGATTACTCAAACAAGGACTGGTGCGATGTCCACCCTATTCCACCTGAATACTGGGAAACTGTTGCGTCTCAATCGCCGACAACGCGGCAGCGGTACGTCGTGCCAGCGATGCGAACGCACCACCTTGGCCTGATCGCCAATCCAGCGCAATCGGGGTACCGTGATCGGTCTGCGCGCCGATTTGGCGAGCCAGAGGAAGGCGCGCCAACAGACGCAAACCAAACTGCTCAACCAACTGATCGCCACCGCCCGTGCCGAACAGGTGCTCTTCATGGCCACACTGTGGACACTGATAAAGACTCATGTTTTCAACAACACCCAACACCGGGATCGACACCTTTTGCCACATAAGCAAGCCTTTTATGGCGTCCGCGACAGCCACTTCTTGTGGGGTCGTCACAATCACCACGCCACTCACGGGTACCCGTTGAGCCATGGTCAATTGGGTATCTCCCGTACCCGGCGGCATATCGACAATCAAATAATCCAGTTCGCCCCAAAGCGTATCATTGAGCAATTGGGTCACCGCTTGAGTCACCATCGGACCGCGCCACACCATGGGTTGGTCTTTGGGAACCAAAAACCCAATGGACATTACTTTGACGCCGTGGTGCTCAAGGGGAATGATTTTCTTGCCATCCACGGACGTTGGTTGTTCATCCGTCAGGCCCATCATCAATGGCTGGCTTGGCCCATAGACATCCGCATCCAATAGCCCGACTCGCGCGCCCTGGACCGCCAAGGCCACCGCCAAGTTCGCCGCTGTGGTGGACTTACCCACCCCACCTTTGCCACTGGATACCGCAATAATATTTTTGATGCCGGCGATTGGCTGGGTTGCCTGGGTGACCTTGGTCTGTGGGATATCGCTGCGCAACTCGAGTTTTAACGTATCGACCCCACTGCCCACCAACGCGGGACGGAGTGCGGCCGTTAACTCCGGCTCATAACCGCCCACCGGATAGGGCAAAGACAGATGCAGCGTCAGCGTTTGGCCTTGCGGCGTCAGACCACGCAGCGATCCCGCTAACGGACGATCGGTCGCAGGATCAATAATTTCGGCAAATCGAGCCGTAAGGGCAGTCACATCCATGAACGCTCATCCCAAGCCACTACTGAGTCAATATTGTACCTGACCGCCCCCAAAATGAAGGAATTAAATGGACGCCTCTTGTTCCCCAAGCGGCAGGATTCCCCACCGCACGACACGGGTGAGGCTGCTAAAATACGGTTTTTAATAATGGGTCAAATGTATGCGCCGCCTGCTCGTTACCAGCGCCCTTCCCTACGCCAACGGACCGCTCCATTTTGGCCACATTCTGGAGGCGGTGCAGACCGACATCTGGGTTCGTGCCATGCGGTATTTTGGGCATGACGCCATCTATCTTTGTGCCGATGATACCCATGGCACTCCAATGATGTTAAAGGCCAAAGCGGAAGGCTTGACCCCCGAGGCCCTCATCGAGCAGATCTCAGCGGAACACCGCGAAACCTACCGCGGTTTTTTAATCAACCACAGCATTTTTCACACCACCCACTCCCCTGAGAATCGGTTGCTAACCGAACAGTTATACCGATCGTTAAGGGCCGCGGGCCATATCCGCACCGCCGTGGTTCGCCAGGCTTATGACGAACAAGAAAAGATGTTCCTACCAGACCGCTACGTCAAAGGAACCTGCCCACGCTGTAAGGCGTTGGATCAATATGGCGACAGTTGTGAGGTGTGTGGCGCGACGTATTCGCCTTCCGATCTCATCGATGCGGTGTCGGTATTGAGTAACTCCACTCCGGTGCTCCGCGACTCCGAACACTATTTCTTTCAACTCGGTCACTTCGAGGCGATGCTCAAAGAATGGACCGCTGCCGGCACCATTGATGACGGTGTGCGCAACAAACTCGCTGAGTGGTTTGAGGCGGGATTGCGCGATTGGGACATCAGTCGCGACGCGCCCTATTTTGGATTTGAAATTCCCGACGCCAAAGATAAATTCTTCTACGTATGGCTCGATGCCCCAGTGGGGTATATGGGTGCCACACTGGCGTATCTCAATGGTGATCGAGCCGCATTCGATGCGTATTGGGCCGCGGATTCTACGGCCGAAGTACATCACTTCATCGGCAAAGACATTTTGTATTTCCATACTCTATTCTGGCCAGCGGTTTTATCGGGTGCGGGGTTTAGGACGCCTACCGCCGTACACGCGCATGGTTTTTTGACAGTCAATGGTCAAAAAATGAGCAAGTCTCGCGGAACCTTCATTACTGGGCGACGCTATTTAGATCGGTTGCCTCCTGAGCCATTACGCTATTACTTCGCCACCAAATTGACCCCCGGCCTTGAAGATATGGATTTATCACTGGATGACTTTACCCAACGATTCAACTCGGATGTGGTGGGTAAAATTGTCAATATCGCCAGTCGTTGCCAGGTCTTTTTAGCCAAAAGCCAAAAGCCCCTGAGCAGTTCGTTAGCGGACAGTGGGTTGTACCTGCGTTTTGTCGAGTCACGCCAAGCCATCGCAAAAGCCTATGAGGAACGAGACTTTGCACACGCGATGCGCTTGATCTCGGGATTGGCAGACGTGGCCAATCAATACATAGACCAACAAAAACCATGGGCAATGGCAAAAGACCCCGCGAAAGCCGACGAGGTGATTGCCGTCGCCTCCATGGGCATCAATTTGTTTAGAGTGCTGATGAGCTTTTTAAGTCCGGTTTGCCCACAGATGGCTGAGCAAGCTGGCCAGTTTTTAAATTGCCCATTCACGCATTGGGATGACGTTATCAAACCCCTCATGAATCACGCTCTCAATCCCTATCAACCGCTCGCGCAGCGCCTGGACCCTAAAGTGGTTCAAAGCTTAATTGAACCGGAGCAGACCCCAATGACCACCAACGCAACACCAACGACAGCACCATCTCCGCCTCCTGTGGACTCCGCGGTGAGCACCGAAATTACCATTGATGACTTGGCAAAAGTAGACCTGAGAATCGGTCTTGTCAAAGAAGCATCGCGAGTGGAAGGTTCAGACAAACTATTAAAACTCACCATCGACGCACAAGAAGAGAAACTCAGGACCATCTTCTCCGGCATTCAATCCGACTACACACCTGAACAACTGGTGGGTCAATACGTCGTGTTTGTCGCCAATCTCAAACCTCGGAAGATGCGTTTTGGCACCTCAGAGGGCATGGTCTTGGCGGCCAGTGACGATGGGCCTGGCGTGTTTGTTATCAAACCCGACCTAGGCGCTCGACCAGGCATGAAAGTCAGCTGACTCTCCCAACGCATGGTCACCGCCGCCGACATTGATGCCGTGTTGCCGCAAACACAGTGCACGCGCTGCGGCTATGCGGGATGCATGCCGTATGCCGAAGCCATTGCGGCCAATGAGGCTCCAATCAATCGATGCCCACCCGGTGGCGAATCCGTGCTGCACCAACTGAGTCGCTTAACGCAACAGCCGATAACCCCCATTGACCCGCACTGTGGAACCATTGGAGGGCCAAAAGTTGCGGTGATCGATGCCGACCGCTGCATTGGCTGCGCGAAGTGCCTGCCCGCATGCCCGGTTGACGCCATTTTGGGCGCGCGGAAATCATTACACCGCGTAATCAACACCGAATGTTCGGGCTGTGAATTGTGTTTAAGCCCTTGCCCAGTAGACTGCATCGAAATGCGCGTGATTAACTCTGAACCACTGCCCGCAGAGCAACTCGCGGCCGATGCCGATCGCTATCGCATCCGCTATCAGGCTCACCGAGCGCGAGCCAAGGCTCGACAAGAGGCTAAGCTAAGTCGGTTCAATCGTTTGACGGTTACCAAAGGTGATCCCTCATGAAACCCAGTTATCGGCAACGATTTTTTGAAATTTTAAGAGACATCGATCCCACGCCGAAGACTGAATTGGTTTATCGAACGCCCTTTGAATTGCTCATCAGCGTGATTCTCTCGGCTCAGGCCACCGATGTGAGCGTCAATAAGGCTACAAAGCCGCTGTACGCAGTCGCCAATACCCCACAGTCGATTTTAAATCTGGGCGAGACCGGATTAACCCCCTACGTGCGCTCCATCGGACTGTACAAAACCAAGGTCAAAAACATCCTCGCAACGTGCAAACTGTTAATCGACCGCCACCAAAGCCAAGTACCCGACGATCGAGCCGCGCTGGAGGCCTTGCCTGGAGTGGGACGCAAAACAGCCAACGTCGTGCTCAACAGTGTTTTCGGGCACCCCACCATCGCAGTCGATACTCATATCTTTCGAGTTGCCAATCGCACGGGTTTAGCACCAGGGTCCACGCCTCTGGAAGTTGAACGGCGCTTGCTGAAAGTGGTTCCGGAGGAGTTTAAGACCTACGCCCACCATTGGCTAATCTTGCTGGGGCGGTATACATGCAAAGCACGATCCCCTGTGTGCGAACTCTGTCCGGTGCAAGGGTTGTGTGGCTTCAAACAAAAAACGACCTCCGCAGTCGTGCCCAAACAACCCAAAGCCTCGAAAAAGAAAAGTCGCTGAGTTTGATTCGAGTTCAAACGGGGGTGGTTAGCTAATTTTTTTGATGGGTTGCACCGGTTTAATCCCCAAGCGGAGTAAAGCGCGCTTTAAATCATGAATGCCTTCGTGGTAACGCCCTGCCTGACAGGCACCCTGCCCCTGATTACGCCATTGAACAATCAACTCCGCGTCCGCGCGCGTTTGATGAGATGGCCACGCTTCGTCAAATTGCCGCACCAAATTCTGGCATCGACCAGCCGGAGTGGAATTTGGAGCCCGCATTCGAGCCTGCGCCTGATTTACGGATAGACCCATCCCACACAACGCGCAACCCACCAGCGCCACCGACACGCGGCGCCAAAGGGACCTGGCGACCCATGAGCTACTAAGGCGCTGATCTAGAGCGTTCATGTGAATAGAATAAACCTTTAGGATTGCAGAGAATATCACTATAGATTAAATGTCGGTAACCTATTAGGCCAGCCCGTAGGCTAAATGAACGGGGTAGGATATGCTACTCGCGAAAGGTGGACTATGAAAATACTAATCGTAGACGATGACCGCAAAGCCTGCCAATATTTGACCCAGAGTTTGGAATCGGAAGGCTATGCCTGTATCAGTGCCCACGAAGGCGAGTCGGGACTCGATCTGGCGTTGTCTACCTCTGTTGACGTCATCGTTTTGGATCGCATGTTGCCCAAATTGGATGGCCTAGAGATCGTTAAGCGCCTACGTCTGGCCAAACGAGACACTCCCATATTAATCTTAAGCGCATTAGATGAAGTCGATGAACGCATTCAGGGCCTGCAGGCCGGGGGCGACGACTATCTCACCAAGCCTTTTCACATTGCGGAACTCACCGCCAGGCTGCAGGCGCTGCTGAGACGCAAAAGTCAATTTAGCAGCGCCGACAAACTTCGGTACGCCGACATCGAATTGGACGTGAGACTAAGAAAGGCCACTCGTAGTGGGCATAAATTAGATCTGACCAGTCGCGAGTTTCAATTGCTCGTTTTCTTGATTCAACACGCAGAACAAGTAGTCACGCGCGCAATGATCTTAAAAGGGGTGTGGGATTACCACTTTGACCCCAAAACCAACGTCATCGATGTGCACATCAGCAGATTACGTCAAGTCTTGGATAAAGACTTTGAAGTGCCTCTGCTCCACACCATTCGAGGCTCCGGATATACCCTAGCGGTTGAACCCTAATGGCGCTGTGGAACATCGTCCTCCGCTCATCCATCGTCAGGATTTCGGCGCTCTACACATCCGTGTTGGCACTATCGATGTTATTACTCTTGGCGGTGACGTACATCACAACGGCCCGATTACTGGACAATGAGGCCAATGAACTCATCGACCTAGATGCAGAAAGCCTATTAGAGTCGTATCACGAGCATGACTTTGAGACGTTTAAAACGGAACTCGTAGAACACGCCGAAGACCCGCAATCCCATCGGTCAGTGTATGAGCTGCGTGATACCGCAGGACAGTTCATTGCCGGTAACGTCGTTATTCTTCCTCAATTAACCGCCAACAGTAAGGGATTCATTGAGTTCGAAATTGGTCTCACACGTGAAACCGCTGACGACAGTCGCTTAATTCGCGGCCGGATATTAACTTTACCCAATGGCTATCGATTATTGGCGGGACACGACATTGAAGATCGAGAAACGTTTCGAGAATTAATTTTAAAGTCTATGGCCGGATCGGTGCTGTTCACTTTATTTTTTGGCGTGTTAGGAGGATGGTGGCTTGGCAAGCGCGTCATCACGACCAACCAAGGTATCAGCCAAAGCGCTGCACGCATAGTCGCTGGAAATTTAACCGAACGATTGCCCACAACTGGTAATAATGACGAATTCGACGCATTGGTTAACCGATTCAATGAATTAATTGCAACGATCGAGAACTTAACGTTAACATTGCGATCGGTTCTAGACAGCACCGCGCATGACCTGCGTGGTCACTTACACCGCATCCAGCAAGCAGTAGAACATCTCAAGCGCGACATATCCGACACGGACGACAATCACGCCATTGAATCCGTCATGCAGGAAATAGATCGACTGAACGTGACCGTCGAGGGATTGTTGAGAATTGCGTTAGCAGAATCAGGCAGTGTAAGTTTAGAGCCGATTTCACTGAGTACCCTGATCACCGATTTGTGTGAATTCTATGAACCGCTCGCACCACAGCGATTTCAATCGCATATCGCCCCCCACTTAATGGTAAAAGGGCATCGAGTTTTATTGAACCAAGCAGTGTCAAATATTTTGGACAACGCTATTAAATACAGCTCCGGACTAATTAAGATTGAGCTGAAGGACACGGAATACGGCATCACCTTATCGATTACAGACGACGGACCCGGCATTCCCGCCGAATGGATCCCATTGGCTACCCAGCGATTCAGAAGACTGCCGAGCCCTACGGGACTTCCCGGCACTGGACTCGGCCTATCCTTGGTTGCCGCAGTCGCGCGGTTACACCACGCGGCACTCCTTCTTTCCAACGGCAACCCTGGATTGACCGTGCAACTGCGCTTTAAGCCAAACGCTGGCACCGCGTGATCATTGCACGCGGTGGTTATTTCTTTTTCGGAATATACAAATCGGTCAATGTTCCCTCAAACGCCTCAGCCGCAAAAGCCAATGTTTCAGACAACGTGGGATGAGGGTGAATCGTAAGACCCAAATCGTGCGCGTCGGCGTTCATTTCAATGGCCAACACCGCCTCTGCAATCAAATCCCCGGCACTCGGACCAACAATACCCGCCCCTAACACCCGATGAGTCGCTGGATCAAATAAGACCTTGGTCATTCCATCATCCCGATTAAGGGCTAAGGAACGCCCAGACGCGGCCCACGGAAAACTACCTTTTTCATAGGCAATGCCCTGCGCTTTCGCTTCGGTTTCGGTCAGGCCCACCCAGGCGATTTCAGGATCGGTGTAGGCCACCGACGGAATGACTTTTGCGTCAAAATAGCGCTTCAGGCCCGCCGCCACTTCCGCGGCAACTTTACCTTCATGCGTCGCCTTATGCGCCAACATCGGTTGTCCAACGATATCGCCGATCGCGAAAATGTGCGGCACGTTGGTACGCTGTTGCCGATCAACGGGAATAAATCCTCGCGCATTGACTTCCACGCCCGCCTTTGTCGCATCAATCCGCGATCCGTTCGGTGTTCTACCCACCGCTACCAAAACGCGATCGAAGTGTTGAACTTCATTAACGGCACCCTCAAAAGTCACCTCAATGGTATGCGCTTTGGCAACGATGGTTTGCACTTTAGTGCCCACGTGGATGGCTTTTAAATGCTGCTTCAAGCGCTTTTCCAGCGGCTTCAGCAGATCGCGATCACAGCCTGGCATGAGCCCTGGCCCCAACTCCACGACCGTCACTTCGCTGCCTAACGCCGAGTAGACTGATGCCATTTCAAGTCCAATAATGCCACCGCCCACTACCAGCAAACGCTTTGGCACATCCGCCAATGCTAAAGCGCCGGTGCTGTCCATGATTCGTGGATCTTCAGGGTATCCCGGCAATTTAACCGGTTCTGAACCCGCGGCAATAATGCATTGCTCGAACCCAATGATCGTCTTGCCTTGATCGCTCGACACTTCAAGGCGGTGAGGCGAAAGAAACCGCGCTTCTCCCGCTATAACCTCGACCTTCCGTTGCCGCGCCAACCCTTTTAACCCTTGGGTAAGCTTTGCAATGACGGAATCTTTCCAAGCTCTGAGCTTATCGATATCAATGGTTGGAGCGGAAAACTTAACGCCGAAATCACTCAACGAATCGGCTTCATCAATGATCTTAGCCGCATGCAATAACGCTTTGGAGGGAATACAGCCAACGTTCAAACAAACTCCTCCCAACGTCGGCCACCGCTCAATCAGTGCAACTTTAAGCCCCAAGTCCGCGGCGCGGAACGCTGCCGTATAGCCGCCGGGCCCTGCCCCTAGGACAATTAAAGGGAACATTTGATCCGCTGGCACTTCCGAACCCATCGACACCGTAGGCTTAACGTCTTTTGCGGTCTCGCCCGCCGAAGGTGGCGCCGCCACTTCACGAACAGTCGCCGCGGCTATGGACGACGATTGGGTCTCGGAAAGCTTTAAAATCAAGTCGTTTTCATTAATTTTTTGCCCAACGGTGACCACGATCTCCGTGATGGTTCCAGCCGCCGGCGACGGCACATCCATTGTCGCTTTATCCGTTTCGAGTGTTAACAGTGCTTCATCACGCGCAACCGTTTGCCCCACTTTCACCAACACGTCTACAATCGGAACGTTTTTAAAATCACCCAAAACTGGTACGCGGACATCCAAAGTACTCACTGAACGCCCTCCACCAACGACTTCACGCGCGCCAACGTCTGCACCAGCGTCGTACTGAAACGCGCGGCTTCCGCACCATCAATCACACGATGATCATACGAGAGCGACAATGGCAACATCAGCCGGGGCTGAAACAACCCATTAATATAAACCGGCTTCATTGCGGATTTCGACACACCCAAGATGGCCACTTCAGGCGCGTTGATGATGGGCGTAAACGCCGTTCCGCCAATTCCTCCTAAACTGGAAATGGTAAAACAACCACCCTGCATGTCGGCCGCCGTTAATCTCCCGTTTCGAGCTTTATCACTCAACGTGGCCAATTCCGCAGCAATTTGGAATAAATTTTTCTGATCCACGTCGCGCATCACTGGCACCACCAGACCCGCAGGGGTGTCGGCGGCAAAACCAATGTGCAGGTATTTCTTAAGGACCAAATGATCCCCCGCCGGATCCAATGAAGCACCAAATCTCGGAAATTGCTTTAACACGTCTGCGCAGGCACGCATGATGAAGGCCAATGGCGTTAATTTAATTCCCGCCGCATTGGCTAAGGCTTTGAGATTGTTGCGTGTGGATTCAAGCTCGGTGATGTCAGCTTCATCGAACTGAGTCACGTGTGGCAGATTGACCCAAGAGGCGTGTAGGCGCTTGCCCGATATTTTTTGAATTCGCGACAACGGAACCTTCTCAATGGGTCCGAATTTCTCAAACTCAACCTCAGGCACGGCTGGCAGACCAACGCCAGCCCCCACCAAGTTCGTCGCCCGATCGGACTGACCGGCCGACAACGTCTGCTTGACCCATCGCTTCACATCATCGTGAGTAATGCGACTTTTCGGCCCCGAACCCGGAACTCGATTTAAATCGACCCCAAGCTCACGCGCTAGCAATCGCACGGACGGACTGGCGTAAGCACTGACGAACGCCACTTCAGCAGGCGCTTGGGCCATCGGCATTGCCGACCCAGAGGTTTTGGCTGGCGCTGACTCGGTCACGGAAGCGGAATTGCCTTGCGCGGCCGATGCGGCAGGCTCGGCCGCCACCGGTCTGGCCGGCGACACACCCGCACCGTCCACCACGCGGATCGTCGCCACCACCGATCCCGCCGACACTTTGTCGCCAGCTTTGATCAGCACCTGTTCAATGACGCCTGCCGCCGATGACGGCACGTCCATGGTGGCTTTTTCCGTTTCAAGGGTTGCCAACGACGAATCCTTTTCCACGCGTTGGCCGGATTGAATCATCACGTCCACGACGGCGACGTCTTTAAAATCGCCAATATCCGGAACGACCAAGTTCTGAACGGCAGCACTGGCGGGTGCGGCCGCAGGTGCCGAGGCGGGTGCGGCGGCGGCTGAAGTCGCAGGTCCACGCTCGCTCGTTCCTTGGGCATCAATCACCGCCACAGCGGTACCAGCCGAAACGCGGTCACCCGCTTTAATCAACACCTCAACGACCGTACCTGCTTGAGAGGCAGGAACATCCATCGTCGCTTTTTCCGTCTCCAACGTTGCCAAAGGCGCGTCCTGAGCAATGACGTCACCCACTTTAATCAGCACCTCAACGACTTCAACATTTTTAAAGTCACCGATGTCCGGTATCACAAGCGTATGAGTCATGACATTACACCTTCGCCGGGTCCGGCTTCTTGGGATCGATCTCAAAACGGCGCATGGCGTCGCTGACAACCGAGGCCGCCACCTTACCCTCATCGGCAAGCGCTTTAAGTGCCGCGACTACGATGTGGCCACGATCAACTTCGAAATGTCGTCGCAGTGCCGCCCGAGCGTCGGATCGACCGTACCCATCCGTGCCAAGCACCACATATCGATTGGGCACCCATTCGCGGATCATGTCCGGCAAGGCTTTCACGTAATCGGTCGCCGCTACAAAGGCCCCCTCATATCCAGCCAGAAGGGATTGAACGTACGCCTTCTTCGGCGCGGCCTCCGGATGCAAGCGATTTTCACGTTCCACGTTGAGCGCTTCGCGTCGCAATTCCGAAAAGCTGGTCGCGGACAACACCGTGGACTGGACCCAGTAGTCATTCGCCAATATCGCGGCGGCTTCGCGTACTTCGCGCAAAATTGTGCCCGAACCAATCAAATTAACCGCCTTATCGGTCTTTTGCTTTGGCGCAACTTTCTCCAACTCATACATTCCTTTAATAATGCCTGGCGCCGCATTTTCCGGCATAGCGGGGTGAACGTAATTTTCGTTCATGACCGTGAGATAGTAATAAACGCTCTCATCTTCTTGGTACATACGACGCAAACCGTCTTGAACGATGACGGCCAACTCGTAGGAATAACATGGGTCATAAGAAACGCAGTTGGGAATCAAACTCATGGTGACTTGCGAGTGTCCATCCTGATGTTGCAAGCCCTCACCGGCCAATGTAGTGCGTCCCGCAGTGGCTCCCAGCAAGAAGCCACGGGCACGCAAATCCCCGGCCGCCCACATAAAATCGCCTACGCGCTGGAATCCGAACATCGAGTAATAGATGTAAAACGGAATCATAAACGTGCCGTGGTTGGCGTAGGACGTTGCTGCCGCAATCCACGAACACATCGCGCCAGATTCATTAATGCCCTCTTCAAGCATTTGACCTTTCAAATCTTCTCGATACGACATCAATTGATCCGCATCTTGTGGCGTATAGAGCTGTCCAACCGAAGAGTAAATACCAATTTGACGAAACAACCCTTCCATACCGAAAGTTCTGGCTTCGTCGGGAACAATTGGCACAATTTGGCTGCCAATATTCTTATCTTTGAGTAGCACCCCTAACAAGCGAACAAACGCCATCGTTGTCGAGATCTCGCGATCCTTGGTGGATTGCAATAAGGCATCAAAGGCATCTAGGGTGGGGACCGTTAACGCTTTAATTTTCGCGCGACGAGCGGGCAGCGAACCGCCTAAGCGTTGACGTTGCGCCTTCAAATATTGCAATTCTTCGCTGTTCTCCGCAGGCCGCTTAAACGGCAACGTTTCGATTTCCTCATCCGTTACCGGAATATTGAAGCGATCACGGAACGCTTTCAGCGCTTCATGATCCAATTTTTTAGTTTGATGGGTGGGGTTCAATGCTTCCCCCGCTTTCCCCATACCGTAGCCTTTGACCGTTTTGGCCAAAATGACGGTTGGTTTGCCGTTTTGAGCCATGGCTGACGCGTAGGCGTTGTAAACCTTAACCGCGTCGTGTCCACCTCGATTCAATCGCCAAATATCTTCGTCAGACAGATTGGCGACCATTTCTTTTAGCTCAGGATACTTGCCAAAAAAGTGCTCACGGGTATACGCACCGCCCTTGGCTTTAAAATTTTGATATTCGCCATCAACGCACTCTTCCATCAATCGTCGCAATAGGCCTTTATGGTCGGAGGCCAACAGCGGATCCCATCGTGAGCCCCACAACACTTTGACCACATTCCAGCCCGCACCCAAAAACGCGGCTTCTAATTCCTGAATGATTTTGCCATTCCCCCGTACGGGACCGTCTAGGCGCTGCAAATTACAGTTGATAACAAAGACCAGATTATCGAGCCGCTCGCGCACGGGCAACGTCAATGCCCCCATCGACTCTGGCTCATCCATTTCACCATCGCCCAAAAAGGCCCATACTTTGCGATCCGACTGCGGGATTAAGCCACGGTGTTCCATATAGCGCATGAAGCGCGCTTGATAGATGGCCATCATGGGTCCTAAGCCCATCGAGACCGTCGGGAATTGCCAAAAGTCCGGCATCAACCACGGGTGAGGGTAACTGGATAAGCCGTGACCACTCGCCTCTTGGCGAAAATGACGTAGGTCATCATCGGTTAATCGCCCTTCCAAATACGCTCGCGCATAGATGCCCGGGCTGGAGTGCCCTTGAACAAACACCATATCGCCGCCCCGTTCGTCAGTCGCAGCGCGCCAAAAATGATTAAATCCGACTTCGTAAAGGGTGGCCGACGACGCGTACGTCGCGATGTGTCCACCATACTCAGAACTCTTTTTGTTGGCCGCCACCACCATCGCCAACGCGTTCCAGCGAATATACGCTTCCAACCGTCGCTCTAACGCTCGATTGCCCGGGTAGGGCTTTTCTTGTGCCACACCGATGGTGTTCACGTAGGCCGTGTTGGGTTTAAACGGAAGATAGGCCCCCGCACGACGCGTGAATTCAATCAGCCGCTCCAGCAAGTAATGCGCACGGTCTGGGCCATGCGCTTTAAGCACAGAGTCGATGGATTGAATCCATTCGGTCGTTTCTTGGGGATCCATATCGGCGGGATGTTCAAACGTCGGCATCTTGGCAACCTTCAGTTAAGCCTGACCTGACCGCAGTATACGACCCTGCCAACGCTTTCGGATGACAGACGTGAAACGATTCGCGCCTCATGGGTGAATTCGATTAATGCATCATCCCCTTCCGATGAGGTAAAATTTATTGCGGCGCAACAACGCGCAATGGTCTAAAATGAGCGTCACCACTCAAAAAGAACCGAAATGCAACAAATCACTCTTCGCCGCCCTATTGATGCTCACCTTCACCTTCGCGATGGTGCCGCACTGCACGCGGTTATTGGCGATACCGCATGCCGCTTTGCAAAAGCCATTGTCATGCCCAATTTGAAACCGCCCGTCGCCACGGTCGCTCAAGCGCTGAGTTACCGAGAGCGAATTATGAGCGCCTACGCCCACAGTTCGACGCAGGCGCCGTTTGAACCATTGATGACGCTCTATATGACGCCGCAAACGTCGGTCGACGACATTTCCCAAGCTCACGCCTGTGACCACATTGTCGGGGTTAAGTTTTACCCGGCCGGCGCCACGACGCATTCGGAGGCTGGCGTGCACGACTTATTCAGCAAGGCCGCAGTGCTCGAACGGATGGAGGAGCTGGACGTGCCGTTACTGGTTCACGGAGAGGTCACTGACCCCGCCGTCGACGTCTTTGATCGCGAAGCGCGCTTTATCGAAAGTCAATTACAACCCTTGGTCCAGCGATTTCCCAACTTGCGTGTGGTCTTTGAACACATCACCACCAAAGATGCGGCGGAATTCGTCTCCGCCGCCGGCCACAAAGTCGCGGCCACGCTCACGCCACAACACTTACTCGTCAACCGCAATGCATTATTTGAAGGCGGCTTACGAGTGCACCATTACTGCCTGCCCGTTCTAAAGCGAGAAGTTCATCGCTTGGCATTGGTGGAAGCGATTAAATCCGGGTCACCCCAGTTTTTCTTGGGAACCGACAGCGCACCGCACGGGCAAAAAACGAAGGAAGCCGCATGTGGATGCGCTGGCATTTACTCTGCTCACGCGGGAATCGAACTGTATGCCGAATGTTTTGATGGCGCCGAATGCCTACCCCATTTGGAGGCATTCGCCAGTTTGAATGCAGCGCGTTTTTACGGCTTTGAACCAGCGACCGAAACCATCACGCTTGAAAAAAGCGCATGGACCGTACCGGCCGCTCTGCCGTTTGGTGACGACCAGTTAATCCCCTTTAGAGCCTCTGGAACCATTGCCTGGCGGATAGTCGCATGAGCTTTTCAATTAAAGATCGATTCCGCGGATTTTTACCCATTGTGGTCGACTGCGAAACGGGTGGATTTAATTCCAAAACAGATGCCCTCCTCGAAATCGCGGGGGTAGAAATCGTCATGAATGCCAAAGGGGAATTGGCGCGCGGCGACAGTTGGCGGTTTCACGTACGCCCGTTTGAAGGCGCCAATCTTGATCCAAAATCATTAGCCGTCAATGGAATCGATCCTCATCATCCGCTACGCCCCGCCCTCACCGAGGGTGACGCGCTGGGCAGACTGTTTAAAGAAGTGCGTCAACGAATCAAACAGACCGATTGCACTCGAGCAATTTTGGTGGGCCACAACGCGCCATTCGACCTCGGGTTTCTCAATGCTGCCGTAGAGCGCCAGGGCATCAAGCGCAACCCATTTCATCCCTTCTCGACCTTTGATACCGTGACCTTAGCTGGTGTGGCGGTCGGTCAAACCGTGTTATCAAAGGCCGCGCAAGCCATTGGTATCACGTGGGACCATCAGGCAGCCCACTCGGCACGATATGATGCCGAAATGACCGCCGATCTTTTCTGCACGCTGTGCAACCGATTTCAACCTTTGTTTTCAGCACAGAGTCCGATGCGAGAAACACTCTCCGACCCAATCTTGGAACCTACCGCACAACCGGATGAGCCCTAACGAGGGCTCATCCCGCGGCAATCAAGCACTTACGGCACCAGCTTCTTCGAGTGCGGTTTTCAATTCGCCGTTGTGATACATCTGCAGCAAAATATCGCAACCGCCAATGAGTTCACCATGCAGATAGAACTGCGGAAACGTCGGCCAATTTGAATAAGTTTTCAGAGCCTCGCGTAGTTCCGGGTCTTCAAAAATATTGATGGCTTCAAATTTTGCATTTAAGCGCGACAGCGCCGCTACCGCCTGTGCTGAAAAACCGCACTGCGGGAAATCGGGGGTGCCTTTCATAAACAGCACCGCGGGTGAACTGCTCAAATGCGACTTAATGCGTCCAATGACCGCTTCATCACTCATTCCATTCTCCTTCATATTTCAGTCCGTTGTCCTAGACAAGCTAGCCTGGCGTCCGACTGACCGGATCACGCGCCAGACACTGGCTATTCACTGATCGCCGCTCGTCCTCACTCATCTGACTCCAGCGCGCAATTTCGTCCAAGGTTCGGCGGCAACCCAAGCACAGCCCTTGTATATCGAGTCGGCAAATGCCAATACAAGGCGAAACAGCTGTATTCGGGGGTAAATTCGTCAAAATTGCTCTCCTATTGTGACACGAGAGTTGAAACTCAGCGCCATCCCCCCTATTCTAGCGCATGCTCTGGGATTCTATGGTGTCAGAGCCCGTCAACGAGTGATCGAATCATGAGGAAAATTGTATGAACCCTTTAACGTCTGTCAAAGGTTCCATCGCGACCGGTTTTATCGCCGCGATCATAATCGGCATGACCCTGTCGATGTCTGGACCTCTGGGTATGAGTATTTTTAATATCGCCATTGTTGGGCGATGGCTTCACATCATCAGCGGTGTGATGTGGATCGGTCTTTTGTACTATTTCAATGTGGTCCAAGTCCCGGGTTTAGCGGCCGCGGCTGCCGACACGGGTGGACCAGGTGGTGCTGGCGTTTCGAAGTACATCGCACCTCGCGCTCTGCTCTGGTTCCGTTGGGCGGCTGTCGCCACTTGGGTAACCGGTGCGTATTACTTGATCGTCGGATATGGCAGCCTAGAGGCCATTCATCAGGCCTTCTCACTGCAACCCACTTTCCGAACGATCGGCGTGGGCGCCTGGCTTGGCACAATCATGTTGTTCAACGTCTGGGTATTCATTTGGCCAAACCAGAAGAAAATCTTAGGAATGGTGGAAGCCACGGATGAAGAGAAAGCCAAAGCACGTAAGGTGGCGTTGATGGCCTCCCGAGTGAATTTTGTGTTGTCGATTCCGATGTTAATGTGCATGGGCGGTCAAAGCCACGGCTTGCCGTTCTAATCCGCAGCGCATTAGAAATTAAAAAAGGAGGCTTTTGCCTCCTTTTTTTTGAATTTTCACTTTTTCGCAATGCGATGAACGGTGATCGACATATAATTACGCTAAACTTATCCTATGAACGATCATCGGCCATCAACGCCCACCATTATCAAAGATGCGGATCACTCTGCGCTGCGATCGGGTTCCCATAGTCACGGGTCGCACAGTCACGGGGCTCACAGTCATGGATCACACCCAGAGCACGGGCCGGGCAACAGTTCGCACATTTTTCATCGAGGGCACACTCACGGAGTCAGTGGCGCGCACGCCCACGGTGGCCCAGATGGGCGCTTAGGGTGGATTTTCTGGCTCATGGCCAGCTTCATGGTCGTCGAAGCATTGGGCGGCTTTTTTTCAGGCTCATTAACATTATTGGCTGATGCCGGCCATATGATGATTGATACATTGGCGTTGGCATTAGCCTATACGGCACAGCGATTATCCCAGCGTCCCGCCTCACCCAGCCGAACCTTCGGATATTCACGGTTGCAAGTACTTGCTGCGTTCGTCAACTCGCTCTTGTTACTCCTCATCGTGATTGGCATCGTCGTGGAAGCCATCGATCGCTTACGCCACCCTTCGGTCATGGCTCACCCAGGCGTCGCGCTGGTGGTGGCCTTGGGAGGCATGTCGGTCAATGCAATTTCAGCATTGGTTTTACATCGTGGCCATGAGCACGACTTAAATCTCAAGGCCGCTTACTTACACGTATTGAGTGATTTGATTGGGGCTACGTTGGCGGCTTTAGCAGCCATTCTCGTCATGCTCACGGAATGGCAGTCCGCCGATGCGGTGTTATCCCTCGCCGTGACCGCTTTAATCGCTCGCTTTGCAGTTCAATTGATGCTTGAATCCGCGCATGTACTCCAAGAAGGTGCGCCCAGTAATTTTAATGCAGAACACCTTGCGCAACGACTACTGGCTCAAATCCCAACTTTATTAGACGTCCATCACATACACGCCTGGCAATTAACGCAGTCCTTAACGTTATTAACCATGCATGCGCGGTACGAGAAAAACGCCTCATCCGATCAAGTACTGACCGACATCAAAAAAATCCTCAAACACGAATTCGGCATTGATCATTCCACCATTCAGTTGGAAAGTTCGGACTGCGGCGATCTGGATTGCCATTAAGGCATTGATTTTTTCGACAACAACGAATGCGCTCGGCTCTGTAACGCCATCATTTGCGTTTCCAAAGAAGCTTGGGCTCGCGCGACATCCGCCTCCGAAGCGCCCTTGCCAATGTACGTAGGCTCGCCAATCGTAATGGCGACGCGGGAAAACGGCATGGGCAACCAAAACTCGTCCCACGCCCTAAACTTAAAACCACTCAAACTCGAAAACGACAACGGCACGATTGGTCGCTGCGTCATTTGCGAAAGCAACACTGGCCCTTGCTTAAAGCTGTAGACCGGACCTTTCGGGCCATCTGGGGTTATGGCGGGAGAAACGCCTTGCTTTACCGCCAGATAATAATCTCTCAAAACACGCGCTCCGGTTTGATTAGAAGACCCCCGTATAACTTCTGCACCCATTCGGCGAGCGAGCCTCGCTGGAATCTCACCATCGACGCTGGGGCTAATGACGAAACCGATTTGGAGTCCCTGAGTTCGCAATGCTAAGAGGTGATAGACACAAAACAATTGACGTCCGTGCCAATAGACCGGAATCACTGGTCCCTCCGTTAAGGCCGTTGTCAGGTGATTCTCGCCTTCCACCACAACCACCCGACACGTCCGCCACCAGAAGCGCACCAGCATCAGCGCTACCGGTAGCGCCAATTGATACAACAACGACCGTAAGCGCGTTAATCGGCGACCGCCACGCGAAGAAGTTTCAGTTGAATTCAACATACATCACGTTAAGAGTAAATTCATACGTCAAGATTACCATCTCGTCTATATCGACTGGGAAATTTCAACACCGTCGACCGTAAAGTCGTCCAGCGAGCTGGCCACAGCGATCACATGCCCCTCGTGCTCAAATCGCCTAACCGAAAAGTGGTGCTCCGAAATCTGAACCCGAGAGTCATTGAGAACCAAACCACGCGATTTAAAAACCCCCTGCCCCGTCGCTTTAGCGGTGGCTTCCAACGTCACCCAAATGTGAGTGGGATCCAGCGGGGAGCCCTGATTTTGGACGTCCAAAAACCGCAAATGGCGCTCCTGCACGCGACCCATTTTTTCAATATCCACCCCAATCGGTGCCGCGGATAGGGCCACAACCACCCACTCGTCAGTATGCGATATCGAAAACCGCCAGGGACCCGGATAGTACGGCTGACCGGTCGACAATCGATGCAGTTGTGACCAGTCCATCGACGCTCCAACGCGCGCAAACGCTTGCCCTAGCAGCCACAGCGCAACGACCCGAGGCAAAGACGGCGCTCCCTTAAAGTAGTCGGGTGCTAAGCCTTTGAATAAATTAGCATGATCGGCCAATTCGGGTTGGGGAGACACCCTCGTGTAATGTAGAATAACGACTGAACTCATAATCAAAGGCGGGGCCCTAAATGCAGAAAGAGTCGGTAAAGGATACCGCCAATTGTGGCCTGCCGCCGTTGGATGGTGATGCTTTTGACGTCGGCTCTACCGAAGACTCGCTCGAACGGTTGACGCAAGCCGCCGCCCGCCAGGGTGGCCTATTCCGAATTCACTCGCCTCCACGCAACCGAGACATCTGGATCGTCAACAATCCCATCGACATCAAGCGGATTTTAGTGACCCAACACCGTAATTTCACCAAAGGTCTGGGACTGGATCGAATTCGCATCTTGCTGGGGCACGGCATAATGACGAGTGAAGGCGACCTTTGGAAAAGCCAACGACGCATGATTCAGCCGTCCTTCAATCGTAAGATCCTAGAACGCCTCGCGCCTGCCATTACCCACCACCTTGACCAACTCATTCAGCACTTCAACGACAGCGCTGATCGATCGGAACCGATCGACATCACTCACGCAACCAGCGAACTGACGCTGGACATCATTTTAGATTTGATATTCTCAGAGGATCTAACCTGGCTGTCTGAAAAAATGGGATCGAATCCCTTTGCGCTGGTCAATGAACACGCCGATCGTGACCTCAAGTTTGCGTATAAATTTCGGTCTCTCTGCCGCCTCGTCGGTGAACTCATCCAACGCCGCCGCACCGAGGCGATTGAGCGCTACGACTTTCTTGGGATGTTGATGGCGGCGACCGACAAGGAAAGTCACGAGCCGATGGCGGATCGTCTGGTGATCGATGAAGCCATGACGTTGGTTGTCGCTGGGCACGAGACCACTGCCAGCGCATTGAATTGGACCTGGTATTTACTAAGCGAACACCCAGACGCCTACGCCCTAATGCTTACCGAAATTGATGCGGTGACGTTACCGCCACATCCGAGCTTCAAAGACCTGGAACTGCTTCCCTACACTCAAGCAGTGATTTATGAGGCCTTACGTCTTTATCCGCCCGGTTGGATATTGTCGCGACGCAATATCAACGAAGATCAGCTCTCGAGTTATACGCTGCCCGCAGGAACGGATGTGATGCTGGCGCCCTACCTGATACAACGTCACCCCACCTATTGGGATGAGCCTAATGAGTTCAAACCCGAGCGATTTTTAAACCAAACTAAAGACCCTCGTGATGAGTGGATATATATTCCATTCGCCGCAGGTCCTCGTCATTGCGTAGGGGAACACTTAGCGCTGTATGAAATGATGTTGCATGTTATTAAGGTCAGTCGCCACTTTATACTAAAACGCGCTGATCGTTCGCGTCCCGTCATTGAAGCCGCCATTAACCTGCGCACCCGATCCCATTTAATGATGCTTCTTGAAAAGCGAGCTAATGCTTAAGGATTGATTATGTTTACGACATTACCTGAACTGCTCCAAAGCCAGTACGCCGACCGCCGATCTGTGCATTTTCATAATGGCGACGGAACTGTTCATTCAGTAACCTATCGCGAGTTGTTTAATGAGGCTAGTCAGTTCAATTCGCATCTCCACGATCTTGGCGCTAAGCCGCATGATTTCATGTTGATATTTTTAAATGGCAATCATGATTTTTTAAAAGGGTTTTGGGGCGCCATATTGGCAGGCGTGGTTCCAGTGCCACTCGCAGTTGGCATTGCCGATGAACATCGATTCAAACTATTACGAATCGCAAAAAAACTTGACCGAGCTTGGCTGTATACAGATCGTCGTAGTTTTGACCGGCTGGGTGATTTCGCGGCGCGGGTGGGTGAAACAGCAACGTTCGAGTCCCTTCGTCAACGCTGTATTCTCATCGAAACTCTTGAGCTGAACTCCACTCGGCCACCCGTTACCCTGCATCCCGACCAAACTGCATTCATTCAATTTTCCTCAGGTTCCACCAGCGAACCCAAAGGCATTGTTTTAACCCATTCAAATATTCTGGCGAACATGCGCAGTGCGACAGAGCGCGCTGGGTTTAACGACCAAGACATCAGCTTCAGTTGGATGCCACTGACGCATGACATGGGCTTAATTGGCAAGCACTTTTATATGATTGCCAACGGAATGGAAAACCACCTACTGCCCACAGACGCGTTTATACGTCGACCACTTTTATGGGTAGAGATCTCGTCACGGATCAAGGCAACAATTTTAAGCTCGCCCAATTTTGGGTATCGACACCTTCTCAAAGTATTAGGCGATCGCACACTGAACAACGTCGACCTTTCCTCCGTGCGCCTCATTTTTAACGGTGCCGAGCCGATTTCGCCGCCATTAGTCGATGAATTTATGAATAAAATGGCCACCCACGGTTTGAATAGGACAGCAATGTATCCGGTCTACGGACTGGCCGAGGCCACTTTAGCGGTTGCCTTTCCAAAACTGGGTGAACAGTATCACGCCAAAACCTTTGACCGATTAAGTTTAAATCAAGGACAAGCGGCTGAACTCGCCCCCGAAGGCTCCGCACAAGCGCTAGCTTTAATGTGTGAAGGCACCGTATTGCCGAACGTCGAATTGAAGTTGGTTAATCAAAATGGAGCCGATGTCCCCAATGGGGTGGTCGGGGAGTGCTGGGTTAGGGGCGCCAATGTGACCGCCGGCTATTATGAAATGCCTGAGGCCACTCGCGCCGCGCTCACCGACGATGGATGGCTCAAGTCAGGTGATTTGGGGTTAATTCACGATGGCCAGTTGTACATTACCGGTCGAGCCAAAGAAATTATTTTCATTAACGGACAAAACTACTATCCGCACGACGTAGAGCACTTAGTGGAGCAGTTGCCCGGCCTTGAATTGGGTAAAGTGGTCGCGGTTGGCGCACGACCTCAAGGAGCAGAGGCCGATGAATTGACTGTATTTATTTTGCATCGTGCCTCCATGGAAGAATTCGTGCCATTGGTTCTAAAAACTCAGCAGTGGGTCAACGAAAAGCTTGCGCTTGAAGTGCGTCACGTTGTTCCGGTTAAACGCATTCCCAAAACGACCAGCGGCAAAATTCAGCGTCTTGCATTAGAAAAAGCATTCGTCACGGGCGAATTTGACCAAGAGTTACGTGAATTACAGTCATTGTTAGCTGCACAAAATTCGGCATCGCCAAGCCCAACGACGGTGGCCTCCGAAACGGACGCCGCCACAACTGCTTTCGCTAGCGAACCCTCATTGGAAGCAAAGCTGTTGACGATTTGTCACGAAATGATGCCCGGAAAACCTTTAACCGCTTCTGATAATTTATTCGAAATCGGTGCAAGCAGCCTAACACTCATTCAAATTCATGAACGCATTGACAACGACTTTCCCGGACTTGTGGATTTAACAGAAATGTTCGACTACCCAACGGTTCGTGAGTTGGCGACCCATTTACAAGGCAAACTCGGATCACAGTGAACTGCGGTGCGTAACGGTGAAGGCAATTAATACTGGATTAAGGACGCTGCAACGTATTCCGTCTGCACTCATTACTGGCGTTATTGTCTTATTAAGCTTGGCGGTGGTGTTTCTAACCCTACCTGGCCGACCCCTCATATTACACTCACTGCAGAAATTAGCTCATCCAGCCGTATTCTTAGTTATTGCGGTTAGCATTTGGCTGTTGTTTTCAAAACACTTGTTCACAGCGCAACAACGGCCTCTATGGTTATACGGGCTAACGTTCGTCGGAGCCGTCACGCTCGGCGCCGCGACTGAGGCGCTGCAAGCGTTAGTGCACCGTGACCCCAGCTGGCATGATGTGTTTTTGGATGCCAAAGGCGCCTTGTTGGGACTCTCGATATTACTAGTGTTTGATCACTCGTGGCATCACCGATTTGACCGAGAAATTCGTGCCGCAGTCGCACTGATCGCGCTCGCCATTATGGCAATTCAACTGCTTCCAGCATGCACCACACTAGCCGCTTATCAGCACCGCGAACACAGTTTTCCGACATTATTTGCGCCCAACTCGGATTTAGACTTATTACTCGTCTCCACTCAAGGCGCGCCAGCGACGCCGCACCCGGTAGACTCCGAACTGGCCACCAGCGACTCCGAAATCGCGCTGAGCGTCCCACTCTACGTGAGACCGGGGATATTTTCCTTAGATGAGCCGGTCGCTCGGTGGTCTGATTACCATGTAATTTGCGTCGAGCTGATAAATCCGGGACACTCGGGCATCGACCTTAATTTGAGAATACGCGATCGACATGTCGAGCGCAATGCGCCACTTGAAGGCATTCCTTTACACCTGGATGGCCGGTCAAGACTCAATCGTTGCATTAACCTTGACGAGTACCCTAACTATTCTGCGATTGATTGGCAGGCGATTCGGCAAGTGATGCTCGTTCGCACCGCAGGCGTTGGGGTTGAATTTATGGTCAAAAAAATATATCTATCCAAAATGGATGAATCGGGCAGTGACTGGCAAAAAAAATCGTCAAGTCTTTAGGCGCGGTTGCTCCCGCGCAACCGCTTCAATACCGACGCTGGGCAAATAATCTGCGGCGAATGCCTACGCCAGACCTCGTCCCAGAAGTCCCGACGTTCAATGGTGCCGGTGGAGGGACTTGAACCCCCGACCTCTCGCTTACGAAGCGACTGCTCTACCAACTGAGCTACACCGGCCTTAAGGGTGACATTATAAAGAAAGTCGCCTTTTACGGCAATTTATTCGGCGGCAATAGCGAATGCTCTGTCTTTTTCGGGATAATCCGTAGGGCCTTGGGAAGCGAAAAGACGATTTCCTCGGTTTTTCCCTCTTGTTCAGAAGGAATTTGCCCGCCCCACTGCTTCAATTTCTGAATCACTTCGCTCACCAGCACTTCAGGCGCCGACGCCCCAGCAGTTACACCGACCGTTGACACATCCGCAAACCACTCCGGCTTAAGCTCGTGTGCCCCGTCTACCAAATACCCTCGACGCCCACTCTTGTCAGCAATTTCTCGTAGGCGATTGGAATTGGAACTGGTTTGACTGCCGACCACGACAACGACTTCACAAGAATGAACTAATTCCTTAACCGCATCTTGCCGATTTTGAGTGGCATAACAAATATCCTCATGTCGCGGAGTAACCAACTCGGGAAAGCGCCGCTGCAACACCGCAACAATTTCTCTCGTATCATCCACGGACAGGGTCGTTTGAGTAACCAAGGCTGTGTGCTTTGACTCTTTAATTGCCAATCGATTGGCATCCTCAACGGTCTCCACCAAATAAATCCGCCCGCCGTGGGATTCATCAAATTGACCCATTGTTCCGACCACTTCGGGATGACCCTCATGACCGATTAAAATCACCTCGCGCGCCTCGCGCGCATAGCGCGACACTTCCATATGAACTTTAGTGACCAATGGGCAAGTCGCGTCGAATACCTGCAATTGGCGCGCATTCGCCTCTTGCTGTACTGCCCGTGAAACTCCATGCGCACTAAAAATGACGACTGAGCCGTCTGGTACTTCGTCCAACTCTTCAACAAATATCGCACCCGCCGACTTCAATCCGTCGACAACGTAGCGGTTATGCACGACCTCATGTCGCACATAAATAGGCGACCCGTACAACTCCAGTGCCCGTTCGACAATATCAATTGCTCGATCCACTCCCGCACAAAATCCTCTGGGGTTGGCCAACAGAATTTTCATGATGGATCCTTGCCCGTCAAGGCATCAACAAACATTAAGACCGCGCCCAAGGTAATGGCGCTATCAGCAACATTAAATGCTGGAAAAAACCAATCTTTCCAATGTACCGATATAAAATCGACAACGTAGCCCAACTGCCATCGATCAAACGCGTTGCCCAAGGCACCGCCTAATATCAGCCCCAACGCCAGTGCCAGCATCCATTGGGACGACTTGAGCTGACTCAAGGTCACCATAATGACGCCCGAAATCACCAACGCCAACCCTAAAAACAAAGGTTGTTGCCAACCTCCCGCATCCGCCAGCAAACTAAAACTTGCGCCGGTATTGTGTAAATGTGTCCATGCAAACCAAGCCGTTAAAGGCTGATAAGAATAAACAGCTAAATGTCGAACAACCCAAGCCTTGCTCCATTGATCGAGTGCAATGACCAAGACTGCCACCACACCGTAACGCCAGCCGGAATTTAATAGGCGACTCAACATCACAAATACACTCTCTTTTCACCCGAGCCGACTACGTTACTGACGCATCGAGGACATAATTGAGGATGATCCGGGTGCTGCCCCAATGTGGAGGAAATATGCCAACAACGGACACATTTCTCACCCACCGCTTTTGCCGCAACGACTTTAAAGCCTTCGACGGAACAATCGATGGCTTCGGTCGGCGCCTCCGCCAAAGGCTTTAGCGTTAAACTCGATGTAATAAACAAGAATTGCAGCTCAGAATGCATCGGCTGCAGTACGTTCAATCTGTCTGGGTCCACATACAACGTCAGTGACGCTTCTAAGGAGGCGCCTAAAGTCTTGCTAGCACGAAGCCCTTCTAACACTTTAGTCACATCAGCCCGAACCGTAAGCAATTGATCCCAAATCGCAACCGGGGTGGGCACCTGCGGCAATTCGAGCCACGTGGTTAACAGAACCGACTCCGGAGCATCCGCTCGCTTCGGCAACAATTGGTAGGCTTCTTCGGCCGTCATACTGGTGATTGGCGCAAGCCAACGCACCATCGCATGCGCGAGATGCCACAAAGCCGTTTGCGCTGATCGACGCTCTCGCGACGATTGCTGCGTGGTGTACAGACGATCTTTAATCACATCCAAATAAAACGAACCCAAATCGACCACACAGAAGTGGTACAGCTTCTGATAGACCAAGTGGAATTGGTAAGAGTGATAGGCGTCTATCAGGTCCTGTTGTAAGGCCTGAGCCTTGTGCAATACCCACTGATCGAGCGCCAGCAAATCCGTACCTGCCAAGGCATCAGACGTGGGGTTAAAGTCCGACAAATTCCCTAAAAAATACCGCAACGTGTTCCGCATTCGTCGATACGCATCGGCCGCACGTTTGAGAATATTGTCAGAAACCGAAATTTCACTGGCATAATCCGTCGACGCAATCCACAACCGTAAGACATCCGCTCCCAGAGAATCGATCACCTTTTGTGGCACAACGACATTGCCCTTCGACTTGGACATTTTGTGGCCATGTTCGTCGACCGTGAATCCATGCGTTAATACCCCGCGATAAGGGGCGTGTTCAAACATCGCCACGGACGTCAGCAGACTGGAGTGAAACCAACCTCGATGTTGATCCGATCCTTCCAAATACAAATCCGCTGGCGCAGTAATCTCAGGATATAAATTGGCGACGCAATAATGCATCATCCCAGAATCAACCCAGACGTCCATCACGTCCGTGCTTGGCGCATAGTGCTCAGCATCGGCACCAAGCCACTCTTTGGCGTCCAAACTAAACCAACCCTCGATTCCTTCTTGCTCCACTCGCTGTGCCGCGCGCTCAATCAACGCTAGGGTATCTGGATGTGGCTCGCCGGTTTCTTTATGTAAGAAAAATGGAATAGGAACACCCCACGTACGCTGCCGTGAAACGCACCAGTCTGGCCGTCCCTCGATCATGCTGTAAATACGCTGTTCGCCCCACGACGGGGTGAAATGAACCTTACGAATTTCCTCCAAGGCCTTCTGACGCAGTCCGGCTTGTTCCATACTGATGAACCACTGCGGGGTTGCACGAAAGATGACTGGCGACTTATGACGCCAGCAATGGGGATAACTGTGAGTGAAATCATTGGCCTTACCCCACAGTCGATGCGCACCCTGAAGCGCATCAATCAGCGCATCGTTGGCTTCCGATCGCTTTTCAGCTTTGCCTACTACAGATAGCCCTGCCCAAGACAGGCCTTCCGGGGATTCCACGGTGGGCAAATAGCGCCCATCGCCACCAACCGGATTGAGTACGGCGAGGCCGTAGCGCTGGCCAACCTGATAGTCATCGGCCCCGTGACCGGGCGCTGTGTGCACGCATCCGGTTCCCGCATCCAACGTCACGTGCTCACCACAAATTACTGGCAATTGCCGATTAAGCAGTGGGTGATGAAGTGACAAGTGCTCTAAAACTAATCCTTTGAATGCCGCCGTTCGCACTAAGGACTCAACGCCCCTCTGCTTAAGTACCGGCTCGATTAGACCCTCGGCAACCAATACATAGCCACGCTCGTCTTTGACGAGCACATAATCTAATTCTGGGTGGACCGTTACCGCCATACTGGCTGGCAACGTCCACGGCGTCGTCGTCCAAATCAGTACCGATGCACCTTGCTTTTTGATGTCCTCTTGACTCTTTGAATCCAGAGCACCGCTTAAGCGGGAGACCAGATCATTCACATCCACAACTGGGTATAAGACGTAGACGCTTTGGCTGACGTGATCGGCATATTCAACTTCGGCTTCCGCCAGCGACGACCGGCAATCCACGCACCAATGAACCGGCTTAAATCCTTTGACGAGATGGCCTTTGCTGTAAATCATCCCAAACGCGCGCAATTGCATCGCTTCGTAGCGGGGCAACATCGTCAAGTAAGGACGCTGCCAATCTCCCAGCACACCCAATCGCTCAAAATCTTTACGCTGCCCGTCAACTTGAGCGGCAGCGTACTCGCGGCAGGCCTTACGAAATTCGTTCGCGTCGAGCTTTTTGCCCACTCGACCGTGCGTTTTTTCAATTTGGTGCTCAATCGGCAAGCCATGGCAGTCCCACCCCGGAATATACGGTGCGTCCTTTCCAGACAGCGTCTGGGACTTCACCACCATATCTTTGAGGACTTTATTAACCGCGTGCCCGATGTGAATTGAGCCATTGGCATACGGAGGACCATCCGCCAATATAAAGGTGGGCCGCCCCTTCGCTTGCGCCCGGATCTGCTGATAGATCGACCGTTGCTGCCACATGGCTAAAATTTCAGGTTCCCGCTTCGGCAAGTCAGCCTTCATCGGAAACGGGGTCTCTGGCAAGTGTACGGTAGCTTTGTAATCCACGATGGGTCTCAATAATTCACTATAAAATCAGTTTAAGGGCCTTACAACCCCGCCTTTAAAATCGCTCTCGCCTGCTTGGCATCCTCATGCATTTGAGTCACCAAGGCGTCTAGAGAGTCAAATTTCACTTCGTCGCGCAGTTTAGAACACAATTCTACCGAAAGCGTGCGGCCATAGAGGTCGCCATTGAAATCTAAAAGATGAACCTCAAGCCATACCCCAGTTCCACCCACCGTGGGACGTTCCCCCAGGGAGGCCACGCCGGGCCAGGGATGGGCCTCCCGAACCCCGTGCACCTTGACCGCATAAATGCCTTTTAAGGGTAGTCGAGAGCGATGCCAGTGCAAATTAGCGGTCGGAAAACCCAAGGTACGACCTAATTTCTGACCTTCGAATACCCGTCCACGAACCCCAAAACCATGCCCCAAAAGTTCCTCAGCTTGCGCCAGTTGCCCACCTTGAATGAGATCGCGAATTCGGGTGCTCGAAACGATTCCACCCGCACGCATTTGGGATCCTTGCGTACAGACATCGACACCGGCCTCCATGAGCGTTTGCTCGTTACCGGACTGTTTATAACCGAATTTAAACCCCTCGCCCACCACGACCCGACGGGCATGTAGCTTATTTTTCATAATTTGCCTGGCGAAAAATTCGCCACTCTGTTGAGCAAACTCTTGGTTAAAGTGCGCCACGATAACTTCATCGACCCCACAGCCATTTAAAAATCGCAATTTTTCATTGAGCCGCATAAGACGACTGGGAGTATGGGTAAAAAATTCTTTGGGGTGAGGCTCGAAAGTCAATACGGTCAGGCATTCTTCCCAGCGCTGTGCGGCGTTCAATAACGCCTGATGACCTACGTGCACCCCATCCAAATTACCGATCACTACGGTCCGAACGCGATTGGGCAATCCTTCAAATGTTCTGTAAACCCGCATAATCGATCTCACTCAATTCTACTCGTGGCGTAAATCTTTCAAGCGCAGCCCCATGCTCCACCATGCGGCCACGTACACCAATAGTCCCACCAACACGCAGACACACAAGTGAGCGACTCGATCGAGACCACCCACTCGCATCCATTGATCCCATGGGCCTGCGCAAAACACTAGCGCGAGCGCCATACTCGCATTCGCAACGGCCGCTTTAACCCACAACTGCGGCCAGCCCGGTAATGGTTGGTAGATGCCTTCGGCGCGCAATGTTTTGAACAAGAGAGACACATTGACATAAGCCCCAATCCCGGAGGACAACGCCAATATCGCATGGGGATAGGGGCCTCCAAAGTAGGCGTAGGGCGCCACCACAAACAAGTCAAAACCAATTGCCACTGCGAGCGCTATGATGCCAATGCGAACTGGCGTTTTGGTATTCTGACGTGCAAAAAAGGCCGGTGCTAACACTTTGACCAGCGACAACCCCATTAGGCCAGCGGCGTTTGCCATTAGCGCCAGTGCGCTCATGTAGACGTCGTACGCGTGGAAGTATCCATAGCCATTGATGGTAGCGATCAACGGACCAGCCAATACCAACAGCGCGACCGACGCTGGCAAACTCACCCAGAGCGTTAAACGCAAAGCCCAATCCAACGTCGCATTAAACCGTTCTGGCGACTGCGCGGTGTGGTGCTGCGTCAACCCAGGTAATATGACTGTTCCCAATGCAATAGCAAAAACTCCCATCGGAAATTCAGCTAAGCGCACGGCGTAGTACATCCACGTAATGCTGCCACTAATTAAAAAGGAAGCGATCCACGTATCCAATAATTGCGCGATCTGCCCTACCGACGAACCGAAAATCCCCGGCAGCATCAGCACACCAATGCGTCGCACACCCTCATGGTGCCAACGCCACCGTGGTGGACTCAATAGTCCCAGTCGGTATAACCCTCTGAATTGGGCAACCAGTTGCACAATACCGGCAACAAATACCCCTTCCGCCAATACGCGACCCGGGTGATCGGAATGTTGGGCAAATCCCAATGCGGCTGCCAGCATGACTAAGTTAAGAATAACGGGGTTAAACGCAGCCACACCAAATTTACCGTAGGTGTTCAGAACCCCCGACCCCAGCGCCGTAAGTGAGATGAATAAAATATAAGGGAACGTAAAGCGCAACATATCGGTGGCTAAATCCAAGCGTCCACCGGCTTGCTCGAAACCTGGCGCAAACAACAACACCAACACGGGGGCTGCGATCACGCCAATCACCGTAATCAGTAACAAAACAACTCCCAACGTACCCATAACTCCCGCAATGAGTTCGTCGACTGCGGCGTGATCGCGGGTATTTTTGTATTCACTGACAACCGGTATAAACGCTTGACTGAATGCGCCCTCACCCGTAATGCGTCGTAAAAAATTGGGAATTTTAAAAGCGACCAAAAACGCGTCCATGAGCGGACTGGCACCAAATAAGCGCGCGTAAACCATATCGCGCAACAAACCCGTGATGCGCGATACCAGCGTCATTGCTCCAACGATCGAGGTGTTTTTCAAAAAAGACTGACTCACAACGATCCTAATTCGAGTTGATTTGCCGATCCATCTAAACCGTCCATGGTAGCGGAACACCCGTCAGCCGGTGGGATGAGCCACACGGAAAGTCTGGTCGCAAACCGGTGAAAAACCCCGGGCGCGGGGGTGGCCCGTCTCGGCCGCCTCGCATCCGAACCGCGGTCGCTACCGCACAAACAGCCGAAACGGCATCCAAACTCCATTTTAGACCCAATTTTTTGAAATTATTCACATTTTTGGTCAAAATCCCCACGTTTTTAACCGAATAGGAGCCAATCCAGATGCCCGCACCCCATCGGGAGCATAAGGCCACTCGGTCGCTGACCCAAATGGATTCTGGACACTAATGCGGTTTAAATTGACAAACTGCTGATATTTTTGCAAAATAAGCGGCTCGAATTCAGATTGCTCGGAGTAGTCCTTTGGCCAATATTAAGTCAGCTGAGAAGCGTGCCAAACAAGCGGTACGTCGTCGCGCGCACAACATGACCTTGCGTTCCAAAATGCGCACGGCCATTAAGAAAGCGCGTTCCGCCATTGAAGGCGGTGATGCGCAAGTCGCCAAAACCGCATTTGTAGCGGCCGTTCCAGTCATCGATTCCATGGTCAACAAAGGCATTATTCATAAGAGCACCGCTGCTCGTCATAAGAGCCGTTTGTCACACATGCTCAAAGGCTTGAGCGTCAAGTAATCTCGCTTAAAGAAACGCCGCTCAATGTCTGGAGCGGCGATCTTCTCATCTCGTGATTCCAACCCCAGTTTTTTGTGACGCTAAACTTGAAGTTCTTCTTCGTGGCGGCGTTCTTCAATGCGCGTCATCAGAGCCTGACACAGTTCCTGCGTCCCCTCGCCCGTCACCCCTGAAATCATAAAAACGGGGCCCTTGAAGCGCAAACGACGTTTGATCTCACTGCCCAACGCTTTGGCCTCCGCAGCCGGCAACAAATCCATTTTATTTAAAACGAGCCATCGTTCACGCTCGTATAAGTCTTTTGAATAGCGCTTCAATTCAGCAACGATCGATTTGGCATCCGCTACGGGATCCGCCTGCGGATCGGGCGGGCATAAATCAACGAGGTGCAATAAGATTCGATTGCGGTATAAATGTTTTAAAAACCGCGTCCCCAAACCAGCGCCTTCTGCCGCACCGGCGATTAACCCTGGAATGTCGGCCATTACAAAGCTGCGGTTAAGACCGACCGAAACAACGCCCAAGTTAGGGTGCAAGGTGGTAAAAGGGTAATCGGCAACTTTGGGTTTCGCTGCCGAAACGGCACGAATGAGCGTTGATTTGCCCGCGTTCGGCAAGCCTAATAAACCCACATCCGCCATGACGCGCATCTCCAGCCGCAAGGAGCGCTTTTCGCCCGGCAGGCCTGGCATGACTTTTCGCGGCGCGCGATTGGTGCTGGATTTAAATCGGGTGTTGCCCCAACCGCCCTTACCGCCACGCGCCACCAGTAACGTTTCCCCGTCGACCAATAAGTCGCCGAGTTGCTCTTGAGTCTCGTCGTCGATCACCGTGGTTCCCACAGGCACCGTCACATACAGATCATCACCGCCAGCTCCCGTGCAGTCATTGCTGCTGCCAGCCTCACCCGAGGGCGCTTTAAAGGTTCGTTGGAAGCGAAAATCAGCGAGCGTATTGATTCCAGATTTGGCACGCAAATAAACGCTGCCGCCCAAACCGCCATCGCCGCCGTCCGGACCACCAAAAGGAATAAATTTTTCGCGGCGGAAACTTAAACAGCCGCGACCGCCGTGACCGGCGGTAACTTTAACCCACGCTTCATCGACGAATTTCATGGGTGCTCTAGTGCTTACTGTAACGATAGACCCGAGGGAACCTCGGGTCTGCTAAAAGGGAATCAGCTCGCCAACACGCTAACGTAGGTGCGTTGCTCACGGCCTTTTTTGGCAAATGCGACTTTGCCATTTTTCAGCGCGAACAACGTATGGTCGGTACCGACTCCTACGTTTTCGCCAGCCTTGAACTGCGTGCCTCGTTGACGGACGAGAATATTACCCGCCAGTACGGCTTCACCGCCGAAGCGCTTCACACCCAAACGTTTCGCTTGTGAATCGCGACCGTTCTTTGTACTACCGCCAGCTTTTTTATGTGCCATGTGATGATCTCCTCAATACGCAAAGATTAGGCGCTAATGCCCGTAACTTTGACTTCGGTATAGGTTTGACGATGGGTTCCTTGTCGCATGTAGTGCTTACGACGACGGAACTTAACAATGCGGACTTTGTCACTGCGCACAGCGCCTTGAACGGTCGCCGTGACCTTAGCGCCACTCACGAGTGGCTTGCCCACTTTGACGTCAGCGCCTTGGCCTACGACCAACACTTGATCAAAAGTCACCACCGCGCCCACTTCTGAACTTGGCAATTTTTCAACACGGAGGACAGTGCCTTCGCTGACGCGGTATTGCTTACCGCCGGTTTGGATTACCGCAAACATACAACCACCTTTACTCTTGGGTCTAACGACCTAATCTGAACCGTGCTATCCGGCTCAGGGGAATCCGCAATTTTAATGAAAACAGAGCGTTGCGTCAAACTAAACTGCAAAAAAACTTAATTTGACCCCTGTATTAGCCCAAGTTTCGTTAGAATATCCAAATACTTATGAGTCAAACCGTTGCACCGTCGCTCGATTCCATCCAATCCGTGGTCCGAAATGGCCTTGACGCGGTTAACCTATTGATAAAAAAAGAACTTTCGAGCGATGTGCCGTTGGTCAGTCAAGTCGCCGAACATCTAATACACAGTGGTGGCAAGCGCATTCGACCGCTGGTGACCCTGTTGGCAGCCCAGGCAATCGACCCAAAACCCAACGACCAATCGGTCGCGGCGGCAGTGGTCATCGAATTTATTCACAGCGCGACCCTATTGCACGATGACGTGGTCGATGATTCGCACCAGCGCCGCGGCAAGGACACCGCCAATACGGTATTCGGCAACGCGGCCGGTGTCCTCGTGGGTGATTTTTTATATTCCCGCGCCTTTCAGATCATGGTGAGATTAAACGATCTGCGCGTCATGCAGGTCATGGCAGACGCCACCAATATTATTGCGGAAGGTGAGGTGCTCCAGCTGATGCTGAGCCATGACCCTGATTTGACTGAACAACAATATAAAAATGTGATTTACCGCAAAACGGCCAGACTGTTTGAAGCGGGCGCCCAAATCGCCGTGATTACCCGTCAGGGCACAGCCGAACAAGAGCGCCTGTTGGCCAGCTACGGAAAACACTTAGGGTGTGCTTTCCAACTCATTGATGACGTGCTCGACTACAGCGGTGGCTCAGTGGAATTGGGCAAAAACATCGGTGACGACCTTGCCGAAGGCAAATTAACCCTTCCCGTCATTCGAGCGCTCCAGCAATTATCTGGGGCCGACCGTGAACGTATGGTTCGAGCCATTGAAGCCGAAGGCAAAGATGATTTACCGTGGGTCACAAAAATCATTGAATCATCGGGCGCACTTGAGTACACTCGCGGTCTTGCCTTAGAGGAAACCCACCGCGCGAAAGCCGCCTTGGATCCGCTGGCAGAGTCTGACGCCAAAGTTGCGCTGCTGCATTTGGCTGACTTTGCGATGGCTCGGCGTTTTTGAGAATCGGGGTGTAGCTCAGCTTGGTAGAGCACTACGTTCGGGACGTAGGTGTCGCAGGTTCAAATCCTGTCACCCCGACCAGCCAAAATATAGTTTCACGCTTGAGCAACCGTTCGAAATTCCGAAAAACCAGAATTCTATTTTTCTCGTTCCACCACTTCCACAGGTTTCTCGTGCTGGCTTAAAGGCGCGTTTAAGGTTGCCAATTCTTGCCTTAAAACCAATGTCTCTTTCGGAGCTTCAATACCCAACTGAACAGTATTTCCACGCTGACATATGACGGTTATAACGATGTTATCCGCGATAATAATGGACTCACCAACTTGTCTTTTTACGATTAACATTAAGCATCCCTAACTTGGCGAGAACCGAAGATCCAAGCCTCATATTAAAGCATCTACAATGTTTATCACATAGAATTCGACAAAATCTGAGGAGTCGCCACGCAGCTCGCAATAGTGTTATTTTGTGTTACTTATCTGCAGATTAGGAAAACGATTTAGGCTCCGATAATAATTGATTAAGCGCATATACTTATTAACAAACTTACATTATATTACACTACGTCCTTATCTAGAAAATAAGCAAGTAAAAAGCGTGGTTCAGACGTTTTTTAAGGAGAGCTTATGCCAACGTTACTTGCGAATGCTACGTAAATGACTAGAGGACCCTGGTAGAGATATGCCAATTTCAGTTGTATGGGAAGACTCTGGCTACTATAAGTACTACAGTGGAAATGTTACTGGTACCGACATGTTGAGAAGTATCGAAGATCATTCGGCAGACCTCCGTTTTGCGCAAACATCATTTGCGATTAATTATTTTTTTACCCGATAGTACTCTGCATTTGTCGCCAAGTGAAATTTCCCATCTCGAATACATTGAAACAAAACTAAAATATGACGAACGACAAATCGTTTTAGCCTACGTCACTGATAATCCGAAAATCATCACTACACTTAGGCAAGTGTTTCTAGTGAGCCCAATGATCATGTATCCCAACCTCGCGGAAGCAAAGCGCGGAGTCAGCAACATCCTCCGGCGCAGATCCAATGAACCATATCAACCGTCAATCGACATTTCCACTTACACGGGTATTGATCTGTAACACATTTACCGACCCAAAATTAGTGACCTCTCAAGTCTCGTGACGACTCATAAGATACAATTGAAAATACTTATGGTAGGTGTGTTCAGCGTGCAACGTCGCAATTAACAGCCCCGTCTTTCCATCCAGAATTCCCAGCTTTATAAGGAAGCTTTTCAGAAACGCTGCGACAGCATGCGCCATTGGAGAGTAGGCACTGGCGCGCTTGCCGCGATTAAATAATATAACTGCCGACAATTTAGAGTACACCATCAACTTTTGTAAGTATGCATCTGGGTCTTGGTAAGACAAGTGCTCCAAAGGCGTCCTCAGAAGCCCAGCCGAATCACCGTTGAGGTCAATTTTTTCGTGCACCAACGCGTTATCAAACCGATAACATCCCCGCTTAAAGAGCCGTACACTTCCCTGAATAGGCTCAAACCCACCATACCGAACTGGCAAGCCATAAAATAAAGTTTGTCGCTTTAAAGAATAAGCACTCGGCCCATTGCACTGGCTTACGGCGCTCATGATCTCTTTTGCAAGGCTCGCTGGAACGCGCTCGTCCGCGTCTAAGACCAAGACCCATTCATGCCTACCATACTCCAGCGCTCGATTTTTTTGCACACCGAAGCCTTTCCAATCCTCATTAATATAAACGTCGGCTCCCAACTCCTCGGCAAGATCACGCGTGCGATCGGTGCTGCCACCATCCAAAACAACAATTTGATCAGCAAAAGCGACTGACTCCAGGCACGCCTGGATGTTGGCTTGTTCATTTTTCGTAATTATGACGACCGATAGCATATGTAACGTCCTGTAAGGCTAGCTCGATAGTAGCACCAAATCAGGCGTAAAAAAAACCCCTCGTTGCACGAAGGGAATGCAAGACCATTCGCTAACGCGATTGGCTCAGTGACTATTATTCATATGTGAAATGATCCTCGAACCGTCACTCCTCCGGTTCCACGTATTCAGCAGGCAATAGATGCGCAATGCCTTTATGACAGTCAATACAGGTTTTACCAGCAAGTTGCGCCTCGGCGTGATGCCTCTGCGCGCTTGGCTTCTGCTTTTCAGCATCCATCGCTGCAAAATCATGGCAATTGCGACACTCGCGTGAACCACTCGCCTTCATCCGAGCCCACTCATGACTGGCCAATTCCATTCGAGCTTTCTCAAATTTTTCGGGAGTATCCACTTTACCGGTAATCTTGGCATACAATTCCATACTTGCTTGAGCTTTTCGAATCATCATATGCGTCCAATCTTTCGGGACATGACAATCCGGGCAAATCGCCCTAACGCCATATTTATTCTTATAATGAATTGACTCTTTATATTCCTGATAGACCGTATCTCGCATTTCATGACAACTGATGCAAAATTCAAGAGAATTGGTCATGTGAATACCGGTGTTGAAAGCACCCCAAAATAGCACTCCACCCAATCCACCAACCAACAAAAGCGTCAACACTGACCAACGCTCGCTGGAGGAGCGTAAGCAAGCCCATAGACTCTTCTCCCTCATCTTTGAGTTTTCTTTGGCTACCGGATCATCACTCATACATTTACCCCTCTCGCTTCTGGCCGATCCACGTTATCAATGAAATCGGTACGTATAAGCCATTGCTATCGTGGTTACATTGAAATTTGGTGCGGATTCCATGGTGGGCATCACCGAACTCAAGCTTCCCAATTGCATTCCTTGGTAAATATAGTCACTGTTTCGGAACCTCTCGGTTGAAGCACCAATTGCCAGCGTCTTATAAGGGCTAAAGTGAAATTGAAGATGAGTGCCTACGGTCAATGCACGCGTTAACACTTCCGGCATGTTCTGCGCGGTAATGTAATAGACGGCTGGCGACACCACCGCCGCCTGGTTGGATACCGCGAGGGGACTATTTGAGTAACTACCGCCATTAACGCCAATGTTGGTCATGGCAAAACTATAGTGCGCGTCCAAACTCCACTCCACTTTGCCATCCGCGAATCCCCGGTCTTTCCAATTAACCCCGAGGGTCGTGGTGCGGTCCTCCGAATCGGTATACCAATTTAGGCAGGGATCAATCTTGGCATCAGCGCTTTTCAAGGCAACTGTACTAACACAGCTAGAACCACTCACAGCAGTGTTGGCCTTGTTGCCGCCCACGTAGCCAGTACTGCTTGACGACCCATATGACATTCCTGCAGTGGCAGTACGGTTACGCTCATACGTTACATAGGCAGTGGACACGCGAGCTTCGCTCCAATTCACCGACCAATCTAAATCTGACGTGACACCACGACTGCTGATTAACCCGTAGGTCGAACTGGGATAATCGTCAGTGAGGTAGCTAAAAGTTACTTGCAGTGAGCTGTCGTCAGACAAATCCCAATTGGTAAGCAACTTGCCCTTCCAACGGTTACGATCTGCCGCATAAAATCGCTCCAGATCTGGTAATTCATTGATGGCATTACGACTACCATACGTGCCATTGGCTAAAATTGAGCCATTAGGGAAATACAAATTCGCATTGCCCGCCGTTGCTGCGTAGGCCGCTAGCGGGCCAAACCCCGTGTACCCACTTGCTAATAGATACTGATAAGCGCTCACGTTGCCAACCGATCCTGGGGTAGCAACAGCGGCCTCCGGAACCAACGCCAAGAACGCATCGGCATCGTAGTTCACACGTCGAGCCGAGTAGCTGAAACCCATTTTGCCGTTGACGTTGTCGGTAGCAGCAAATCGAAAATCTATTTTGCCGGTATTTTCTTCCGACTTAGGCGCATCTGCACAATTTATCCACGAATCATGACACCAGCGATCCGTACGATTCCACTCATAACCCAGTTTGACCCCCTGACCACCGATCCCATAGTCTGCATCTAGGTTAAGTTGATTGAGCCTCTTGCTGTAGTCGCGATTTTGATAAATATTAATGTTTGACCCCAATTGCGGGTAAAACAAAGAAGTGCCAGATGTCGATTCACCCGCGTCATAGAACATATACGTGTTTATTGGCGAGGTATTAACTCTTGAATCGAACTTATAGCTGGCGGTTAAATTCAAGTGACGAATCGGATGCGACGACAATCGCAGCGTCGCCGTCGTCGTATCAACTTCACCATTCAAGCTTGTAGCCGCCAACCCCAAGGGCAAGGTGCCGGCACCATCATTAATAAAGGCTTGATTTTGGGTTCCCCTTCCCACTGCCAAATTGCCAACTAGCTGAGTCGTTGGCGTCAGGTGCCAACCCGCATTCAATCCAAGTTGATGATATTGATTATTGGGAGCGTTCGAAATATCCGAATTAATTGCAAGATTGGCAGGGGACTGAAATGTCATTTCCGGCACTTGATTTTGAAATATTGATCCGTAATACCCTAGCGAGAAATAGATCGACTTCGCGCTATAGCCGAGTTTTACAGTGGTCTGCGTAGTTCGATTATCAATGAGATTTGGAAGGATGGACGACGGAGAACCACCCATATTGAGCGCACCTTCCGCCTGTAATCCAGACTTTTGCTCATAGGTAAGCCCGCCACTCAAAGTCCACGTCTTCGACAAGTTAATAACTCCTGATACATCGTATCGTTCTCTCCAAGTATGCAAACCAACTGAGTGAAAAGCCGCATCGTCAGCGGCCTGAATTGCCGCCAAGGTTGATAAATTAGCGGCGCTGGGTGCGGTCACGGTTCCCAGCGTTGGGCCTTTGACATTGCTGATAACGCCACCATCTCCATTGATGGGATCTAAGGCTCGGAAATTGAAACCGCTTGCGCTATTTTGTGGAACAATCGGCACTAACCACGTGGTTGGCAAGCTCAAATATGAACCACCAATCCCCTGGTAAGGCGTTTGATAGGAATCCGAGATCCAATGAGTGATTTCGCTGGCGCCAAAGTGAATCTTATATATCCCTTGAACAGCATAATCCGCGGTTAGATCTCGATCATTCAAACCCAAATTGCTGCCAACCACTCGCCACCGAGTTGCATCTGAGCTGTCGTAAGCGCCACCACCTCGCCAGTCAATATTGGCAATCCCAAACAGTCCTTTGTCTTTTAGTCCGTTGTATTCGCCGTATTTTGCTGAACCCTCCGAGACGTCGCCAACGCCAGCCTGGGTCATACTTTGGGGTTGCACAAGGTTATCCGCAGTCGAGTCGGTAGCGCGAGCTCGATCAAAGACTCCGGTTGCAAGAACGCTGGCCACTGCAATCCTTAAACTCAAGAGGCACACTTTGTGTTTCATGATTTCATACACCCATAGGTTAACGTTGGAACTTCGCGCCAGCCGGATGATTGGACCCGTGAATTTGACTGTGGCAGTTCAAACAAGCCCTGCCGTTAGTTTGGGCGCGCGGACTTTGTGAACCCACTGCGATCAATCCATTAACTGTCGTCGCATTGCCCCCAGGCAAATTGGCACCGCTATTGATCGCGGCCGCATGATCCGCACTGTGGCAGTCTTGACACAACCAAGGTGCGCGGGTTTTGAGTAATTTCGGATTATTTGAGCCATGTGGGGTATGACAATTCGTACAGTCATCTACCACGGGACTATGTTCCCATAAAAATGGACCGCGCTTCTCCGCGTGGCAGGTGTAGCACGTCTCATTGACTGAGTTTTTAGCGAGCAGAGAATTAGTCACCGACCCATGCGGATTATGACAATCGCTGCAAGCGACTTTGCCAGCTTCTATTGGATGCGTCGACACCTTATGAGCCTGTGCTCGCTGATCTTTATGACATCCAAAACACACTTGACGCTGAGTGCTTTTCATCAAAATAGGGTCGGATGGCACGTGTACAGTGTGACACGACGAACAGGGTATGTCTTTTGACTGGTGAGCACTTCCTGTCCAATTGGCACGCGCACCGTCTTGGTGGCAGCCAATACATTGCTTGACCTGCACTGCCGACTCAGACGCTGCGTACGATCCTTTTTTAAAGACGATATCTGGCTTAGGCCGCGTACCTCCACCACCACCTGCGACATGTTGCGCGCTTTCACCATGGCAATTTTGACAGGATGGCGTCCGTGGATCCGCCCGGTTACCGTGCTTAGTTTGATATATCGATAAGACGGGCTTTGTTTCGGTTTCATCGTGACAACGTGTACAAACGGCGTCACGCTTTAAACTCGCCTCAGGCGTCACTGACTGAGCATATGTCAATTGGGCGAAACCGAATATTCCGACGGCCAATAATATAAATTTTATTTCCTTCAGCATAGATCCCCCGTCTTCGGATGGCTTCTCGTACAACGTTTACTGGAGCGATAAAATCCACTGCACTAAGTTAAGTGTCTTGGCCGGATCAGGCGATTTAATGATTTTATGTTCCTCTTCATGACCATCCGGAAACTTGGCTTTCTCACCGCTGGTTAAGTGAGTCACGAGCCTCTTTTCCGCATCCGCTTTTCCCTTGTATTTGAGTGCCACGTCTTTCCAGGCCGGGCCGTCTTTTGCTTTTTCAATGCTGTGACATCGAAAGCAGTTGTTTTGACGGGCCAACATTTGTGCCGCATCGGCGTCCACGGCTTGAGCGGAGATGGTGAACACACACCCCGCCATTACTCCTAATGCTGCTAATTTACGAATCATATCCACTCCCCTAATGACGTCCTGCCTAAACTTTTTATGCGTAATCATGCTAGCCCCATCAATTCGATAACTCGTGATGAGTTTTACCTAAGGGTATCTACGCATGCTTCGTAGGCAGCAAGGCAGAACCTGAAGCTTCGATGGGCGTAAATTGCTGTATTGCGATCACGCGTGATGGGTCCGCCGTAGAATCAACCCAGTGGGATCTGGGGACGACAGACGCTCATGATTGAGCGTCAAGACTGCCTTGCGAATCGGCTGTCCGCGTAAGAGCACAGGCCACTTATCCGCTTACCACCACAACGCGAAAGGCGTCCTAGACAATTGCCACCCCACCGCGCGAGACAGCGTAAACCGATCTCAATCGCCCGCAGCCTAGTTTCAAAGCGACCAAGTCTTTTTCAATTCAACCACTTAGAACAAAGGTGAACGGCAGAAAAGCGCGGGATCGTGATAGCATACCGACTCAATTTAGGTTCCCAATCCATGCCCACTACTAACTCAAAAACCCAGCCCGGTTCGCTCACCATCGGCATTGATACTGGCGGCACCTTCACCGATGCCGTGCTCATGAATCAAGAATCTCAGATTATCGCCAAAGCAAAAGCATTAACCACGCATGGTGACCTGAGCATCGGGATTGGCGAAGCGATAGCGACCATCATCACCAACTGCGATTTGGCGCAAAAAACGGATGCCATTCAATTGGTGAGCGTATCCACGACTTTGGCCACCAACGCGGTCGTCGAAAATCGGTTCAGTCCAATCGCGACTGTATTAATTGGTTTTGGTGATGCCATGGTGGAGCGATCGAGGTTGGACGGGGGTCGTGGCGGCCAATTAATCCGTTTACAAGGCGGTCATGATGCCACGGGAGAACCGCTCGCAGCCCTGGATCTTAGTGCATTGGCACGGCACATCGAAGCGATCGATGCCAGCGTTGAGGCCTATGCGGTTGCCGCAACTTTTTCGGTTCGAAATTCATCGCATGAATTAGCAGTCAAGGCATGGATTCGCGAGCATACTGGCAAGACTGTAACCTGCGCTCATGAACTGAGTTCCCGTTTGGACGCCCCGCGCAGAGCGCTTACCGTCGCACTCAATGCGCGCCTAACGCCGCAAATTCGCCAATTGGTGATTGCTCTAAAGACGGTTTTGGCCAGACACTCAATTACGGCCCCCCTAATGCTGGTGAAAGGCGATGGCTCACTCATCCGGGCCGAAATGGCGCTGGAGTACCCCATTGAAACCGTTTTATCCGGGCCAGCAGCCAGCGTTGTTGGTGCAACTTTTTTAACCGGGCTGAGCGATTTTATCGTGTCCGACATGGGTGGCACGACCACCGACGTGGCGTTGGTCACCAACCAACGCCCCCGCATCAGTCCGGACGGCGCCTTGATTGGAGGCTGGCGAACGTTGGTTGAGGCGGTTGACGTACACACCATGGGGCTCGGCGGCGACAGTGAGGTTCGCTTGGATCGACAGGGCGAGTTAATGGTGGGTCCACGCAAAACGATGTCGCTGAGTTTATTAGCGAGTCGTTTCCCAGAACTGCTTGACTTGCTGAAGCAGCGCCTCAACCACGAGGCCTTACCGGATCGATCTGGACAATTTGTCTTTTTAAATCATGAGCGCGCTCCCACCAGTCGCCTAGGATCCATCGATCAGCGCGTTTACGGACTATTGAATTTAAAGCCTCAGTTTTTGGCGGATATTGCCACTGGCAAAGCAGCGGTTGAAGCGCTGTGGCGACTGGCGGATGCGGGCTTGGTGACCATTGCGGCATTCACTCCGAGCGACGCCTCTCATATATTGCGTCGACAAGTCAGTTGGAACCGCGACGCGGCCGTATTAGGGGCTCAACTGTTGGCACAAGAGCAAAAGAACATCAAAGCACGTCGCACTCTGATGAGTCCCGAAGAAATTGCTGAACAGACGGTTGAAAAGGTCATCCATGGCTCTGCGCGCATACTGATGGAAACGGTACTGGCAGCGGATCCCGGAATCGAGCCCCAAAGCGGTGGTTTTGGTCCCTTAGGCGACGCACTCCTAAAAACCATTTATTCGGGTCAACGATTCTCTCAATTGTTAAACACTCCCCTATCCTTCAATCACCCAATTGTGGCCATCGGCGCCCCCGTCAGCGCCTACTATTCCACCATTGCCGAGCGTCTGAAGACGACGCTGGTCATCCCCGAACACGCCGAAGTATGCAACGCCGTTGGCGCCGTTGCCGGCATGGTCCACAAAACCATTCGCGTTGTGGTAAACCAATCTGCATTCAAGCAATTTAAGGTCCATACTCGCTCGGAGGTGCAATCGTTTGAATCCGACGAACAAGCCATTGCGTTCGCAAAGGATCGCGCAGGTCAATTAGCGCTCGAAGCCGCGATCGAGTCGGGCGCCGCCGACCCAGACTTAACCATTGAAGTCATCGAACAACGGGCGCAACACGCCGATCAGCCGGACTATTTGGCGGAAGCCACAATCATTGCGACCGCTCGTGGTCGTCCCCGTATCGGATAACCACCCCTCGTTTCGGTCAAATCGCGCTGAAATAGCACATTAGGGGTAAAAAACACCCTTTAAGGTCGCGAATGGGTTTGAGTTTAATCCGCAGTCTCGCCACAATACCCATATGGGACTCAGCGTATTAGACATCTTCAAAATCGGCATCGGCCCGTCAAGCTCACACACGATGGGCCCGATGAACGCTGCCCAACGATTCATTAGCCACCTCGAGAGCCAACAGCGCTTGGATCAAGTCACCAAGGTGGTTACGCGTTTGTATGGTTCATTAGCCCTCACTGGGCACGGACACTGTACGGATCGCGCCGTATTGCTGGGATTAGAAGGACACACACCAGAAGCCATTGATCCGGCCATCATGGAACCGTCTCTTACACGCATTCGCCAGTCTGCCAAAATCAGACTCGGCGGTCGTCGTGAAATTGATTTTGACGAGGCCTTGGATTTGCTTTGGCTGCGCGACCAAGTGCTGCCAGGCCACGCCAATGGCATGCGTTTCAGCGCACTTAATCAACAAGGCGAGGTCCTGTTGGAGGAAGAGTACTACTCGATCGGCGGCGGATTTATCGCCCGAGCAGACGAATTAGCCCCCAACGATACAATTGGGCCCAATATCAAGCTTCCCTTCGCATTTCAAACGTGTGCCGATTTGCAGAAGTTATGTAAAGATCACGGTCTTGAAATGTATGAGTTGGTGTATGCCAACGAAGACGCGTTTCGGCCACGCGCTGAAACCAAAGCTCGATTGCTGCACATCTGGGAAACCATGCAGCACTGTATCCAACGTGGCTTTGAAGCGCAGGGACTATTGCCAGGTGTACTGAAGGTGAGACGGCGTGCGCCAAAGTTGTATCGACAACTGAAAGATGCCGATGCTCACGAACCCATGACCGCCATGGATTGGGTCAACGTCTACGCGTTGGCGGTTAACGAAGAAAACGCCGCCGGCGGTAAAATGGTCACCGCGCCCACCAATGGAGCCGCAGGCATTGTGCCAGCCGTATTATCCTTTTATCGCCACTTCGAGCCTAGCGCCAGCGACGATGGCGTTGTTCGTTTCTTGCTGGTTGCGGGCGCCATTGGCATGCTTTATAAGAAAAACGCATCGATTTCAGGTGCCGAAATGGGCTGCCAAGGTGAAGTCGGTGTCGCCTGCTCCATGGCGGCCGGTGGACTGGTTGCCGCGCTGAACGGCACCCACAGCCAAATTGAGAATGCGGCTGAAATTGGCATGGAGCATAATTTAGGCTTAACGTGCGACCCCATCGCCGGTCTTGTGCAAATTCCATGCATTGAACGAAATGCCATGGGGGCAGTTAAAGCGATCAACGCAGCGCGTTTGGCGATGCGTGGCGATGGCAGTCATAAAGTCACTCTGGATCAAGTCATCAACACCATGCGCCAAACGGGCGAGGATATGGCCACCATCTACAAAGAAACCTCGCAAGGTGGCCTCGCGGTGAATGTGCCCGAGTGCTAGGCTAGTCTCAATAAACCACGCTAAGACCTTTAACCCGCGACGACCGCGCCGTGCTCCGCATCACTGACCGTGGTACGAAACACTTTGAAAAGCTCGCGGCCAAATCCCTGCGCTTCCTCTACCACCGGCATCACGGCCTCGCGGGACTGCCAGGTCGCGACATCGACCAACGCGTCCAATTGACCGGTGTGCGCGTCAAGACGAACCACATCGCCGTCTCGTAACTTCGCCAATGGTCCCCTCGCAAGTGCTTCTGGTGTGGTGTGTATCGCCGCAGGCACTGGCCCTGACGCTCCGGACATACGTCCATCCGTTACCAGCGCAACTTTGTAGCCTTGATTCAGCAGACTCGATAGCGCAGGGGTCAGTTCATGAAGCTCGGGCATTCCATTCGCTTTCGGACCCTGGAAACGCAACACCGCGACAAAGTCACGCTGAAGTTCGCCAGCCTTAAAGGCCTGCGTAAGCTGATGTTGAGTTTCAAAAATACGCGCCGGTGCTTCAATGACGAAGTGCTCCGGTTTCATCGCCGACGTCTTTATGACGGCGCGTCCCAAATTACCGCGCAAGACTTTGAGTCCTCCCTCCGCTTTAAAGGGTTCAGAGATTGGACGCAATACCGAGGGATCAGTCACCGTCGGTAAATCCACATAAACGATTTGCTCTTGATCCAATTGCGCCGTTTTTGTATAGCGGTCGAGACCTGTACCTAAAATAGTTTCAGCGTCACGATGCATTAGACCCGCGCTCAATAATTCTCGGATAACGAAAGAGGTTCCGCCCAATTCATGAAAGCGATTCACATCCGCTTCACCGTTGGGGTACACGCGCGCCAGTAAAGGAACGACGCCACTGAGTTCATCAAAGTCATCCCAGTTGATGCGAATGCCAGCAGCCTTCGCAATCGCAATCAGATGAATCGTATGGTTGGTGGAGCCACCCGTGGCCAATAACGCAACCATGGCGTTAATAATGGAACGCTCATCTATCATTTCACCGATGGGCAACGCGTTGCTGCGCACCTTAGAGCGCTCGATCACGACACGAGTTGACTCCCGGGTTAAGGCATCTCGCAATTCAGTGTGAGGCGCCACAAAGGCGCTTCCGGGCAACATCAAACCCATCGCTTCCAAGAGCATTTGATTGCTGTTGGCGGTGCCATAAAACGTGCACGTTCCGGGAGCATGGTAACTTTTAGACTCCGCCTCCAACAACTCGACTTGATCGATTTTACCCTCAGCAAACTCCCGTCGCACTTTAGCCTTTTCCGAATTAGGTAGGCCCGAGGGCATAGGTCCTGCGCTGACAAAGATCGTAGGCAGCCAGCCGAACTGCAACGCTCCCATGAGCAATCCTGGTACGATTTTGTCGCAAACGCCCATCATTACCGCAGCATCAAACCCATCGTGAGTCAACGCGACCGCGGTCGATAGCGCAATGACGTCCCGACTAAACAACGACAGTTCCATTCCCGGGCGCCCCTGCGTAATGCCATCGCACATAGCGGGAACGCCTCCCGCAAACTGAGCCGTCGCGTTGCTCTCACGTGCCGCATCTTTGATCAAGACTGGGTAGTACTGCAACGGTTGGTGCGCGGACAACAAGTCGTTGTACGCAGACACAATGGCCACGTTCGGCCATTGCATGGTTTTCAGCGCCGCTTTTTCTGGATCCGATGAGGCTGCGGCCAAGTGAGCCAGATTGGCACAGGACAGATGCTGACGCGAAACGCTTTGATCCTTTTGACTACGCAAATGGCGCAAATACGCCTCACGTGTAGCCTGTGAACGCGCGCGTACCCGCGCCGTGACTGCAATCAAAATGGGATTCAACGCGTGTACATCAGTTGCCATGGCGACCTTCGTAGATGGGTGTAGTCTGAAATATGGACTCAATTTCGTTTGTTTTGCATCAGCAAGTAGTATAACTACAAATAATTTGTTACGCAAATCATTAATTTTTATGAAATAATTGTTAAAATTATAAAAATGTACTGATTTGTTAGTAAAATTTGGTATTATTTTTGTACTTTTACTACATGCAGGGCTACAAAATGCCAAAACCGGACCCGATGAGTCGTGGCAAAAAGTCCGCGGATCCCGCACAACTCTTTGATTGTATTATCTTTGGCGGGACTGGCGACCTCGCCATGCGAAAGATCTTCCCCGCCTTTTATCGGCTCATGGCCGACGGCAAAATGGCGCCAAATAGCCGCATTCTCGGAATCGCGCGCACTGAACTTTCTGGGGAAGCCTTTCGGGCAATGGTCAAATCCGCGTGCGAGTCGCATCTAGGCTCAGAACTTCAAGCCGAGGCACTTGATCGCCTATTGCAGGTCGTCGATTATCAACGCCTAGACGCCAATCGAGGGGAGGACTACCCTAGCCTCGCTCAGTGGCTAACCAGCGGCGTTGACCGAATCCGCATTTTCTTTCTCTCCACCGCACCTGCTTTATTTGATGCGATATGCCGCGAACTCTCGAGCCATGATCTCGTGACCCCCGCCACTCGCATCATGCTGGAAAAGCCATTAGGCGAAGATCGAGTCAGCGCTGAGCGGATCAACGACACCGTGGCCAAAATTGCCGCCGAACATCAAATTTATCGAATCGATCATTACCTTGGCAAGGAAACCGTCCAAAACCTCTTAGCCCTACGTTTTGGCAATACGTTATTCGAACCGTTGTGGCGTCGAGGCATTATTCGACACGTGCAAATTACCGTCGCGGAGCAGTTAGGCGTGGAGCAGCGAGGTGAATTTTATGATCGCACTGGCGCCTTGCGCGATATGGTGCAAAATCATCTCCTTCAATTGCTGTGTATCCTGGCCATGGAGCCACCAGCATCCAGTTCAGCCGACGCGGTACGTGACGAAAAGTTGAAAGTGTTGCGCGCCTTACGTCCCATTGGTGAAGCGGAAGCGTTACTAAATACGGCCCGTGGGCAGTACCGTGCCGGATCAATCGATGGAAAGGCGGTTCCAGGTTACCGTGAGGAACCCGGTGTGCCCGCAAACAGCAACACCGAAACGTTTGTGGCTGTGAAGGCCGAAATCGACACGTGGCGATGGGCTGGCGTACCTTTCTATTTACGCACTGGAAAGCGAATGCCCACTGCAGAAGCGGAAATTGTGGTGCATTTTGAGCCACTCCCCCACTCTATTTTTGAAGGCAGCTTTAATACGCAATCGCCAAATCGTCTAATCATTCGCTTACAACCAGATGAATCAATCACCCTACGAGTATTGGCCAAAAAACCGGGTGCAGCGATGCGCTTAAAGCCAGTAGATTTATCGTTGGATCTTGCCGAGTCGTTCACCGCTCGCCCGCTGGAGGCGTATGAACGATTGTTGCGTGACGTGATCGATGGCAACCTCACACTCTTCATGCGTCGTGATGAGGTCGACGCCGCTTGGCGTTGGATCGACCCGATTCGTCAAGCGTGGGATCAAGATGAGGATGGACCCAAGGGATACCCCGCCGGCTCTCAGGGACCCGCAACAGCAAGCGCCCTCATCGCGCGCGACGGATTTGCTTGGCATGATGAATAATGCCCAGATGAATGCTCGGGAGTTAGTGCCGAATCGCTTTTTGGCACAAATCCGAACGCAAGCAGCCAACAGCACCCCTGCGGAAGCGCGCGTTGCTGACTTGATCTTAACCTCCCCAGCTTGGGTGTTTCAGAACAATTTATCCAACGTCGCACAGCGCGCGGGGGTCAGTGAACCGACGGTCATTCGATTTTGTCGATCTCTCGGCTTAGACGGATTTCAGACCTTGCGGTTGCGCTTGGCACACGCGTTGGCGCAGGAGTCGCATTTTTTACCCCAAGAATGTGCGGCGACCGACAGCGGCATTGAGTTATCTCGAAAAATATTTTCGCGAGCAGCAGCCACTCTCAATGACGTTGCCGGCCACTTTGTGGGCACCGAAATTGAGAAAGCAATTGACGCCATGGTTAAGGCTAGGCGCATTGAGTTTTATGGATTGGGCAGCTCAGGCATTGTTGCGGACGATGCCCGGCATAAGTTTTTTCGCCTAGGCTTACAAGCCGTCGCCTATTCGGATCCTCATGTTCATGGCATGGCAGCCACCATGTTGAGCGCGGAGGACGTGCTGGTGGCAATCTCCAGCACTGGACGAACCATTGATCTGATCGCCTCCGTCGAGCTGGCTAAAGAATCGCGCGCGACCGTCATTGCAATTACTCCACCGCATTCTCCGCTTGCGCAACGAGTGGACATTACCTTACCCATTTTGACCGATGAAGACACTGACATTTACACGCCCATGACCACACGCTTGGCGCAGTTAGCACTCATTGACGTGCTCTCGGTCGGAGTGGCCTTACGCTTGGGACCCGAATTAGCCAATCGACTGACGAAAGCTCACCGAAGCTTGACGGACAAGCGCCTAACCGAACGCGATTAGAGCGCTGATCAACATCGATTCAACGCGATCAGCACGACCAAAATCCCCTACAATAGGGCCCCCTTTTCGCCTGGATTTGTTTTGAAATTCATCACAAAAACATCGCTGACTGACTCGTCGCCAGCTTGGCTCGGAGTAACGTGGTGCGTCATTGGAGCGACGGGCTTCGCCGTAAAAGGGGTGTTCGCAAAACTGCTCTACGCGGTGGGTTGGAACTTTGAATCGGTTTTGTGTGTACGCGCATTCTGCGCCTTGCCAATTATGGCCTTATGGGCTCAACACTGGATTGACACCGCCGCCATTCGATCAATGACTCGCCGTGATATTTTGGGATTTATGTTTGCCGGCTGGTTTTGCTACTACATCGGGGCTTTCACGGACTTTAAGGCGCTGGAGACGATTGCCGCCAGCCTCGAGCGCGTGTTGTTGTTTACCTACCCTTCCATCATCGTCATCATGCACGCGCTCATGTGGCGCAAACGTCCTGCCAACCGAATTTTAGGCGCTCTGTCACTCACTTACCTTGGCATATTCCTAGTGGTCACCGGTTTAGACTTGAACATCCTCAAGGCCAATTTGGTCGGCGCCACATTGGTGCTGTTATGCGCCTTTACTTCAGCAACCTATTACGTCATCGGCGAACACATCGCCCTGCGGATCGGCAGCACATTGTTTACCTTAGGCGCACTCACAACCGCGACCGTGGCGTTGGGCATTCATTACACCGTATCGGCCGCCGCCCACGTCCACCCCTGGTCTCTGGCGGCTCTGTTGTGGTTGGCTTGCATCGTGGTCTTTTCAACGGTTATCCCGATGTTAGCGATGGCAGAAGGCGTTAAGCTGCTTGGCGCTCCTCGCGCATCAATCGTCTCGACGGTAGGACCTCCGTTTACGATTTTGGTCGGCTCAATCACATTGCACGAGACTTTGAGCCTTGCGCAGTGGGCTGGGGTCTTGTTCATTGTGGCGGGCATCGTGATCCTCGAGCTCAAAAAACACCCGCGCCCTTCCGCAATTTAAAGCAGTCTTAACGTTTATCTGGCTTTCAAAACGAGTGAATTTACCGTAAGATAAGGGGAACTGTCGCTACCCCACTCAGTCAAAATGGGTGCGGACTATGTCATTAATTCAAGGAGTGACCTGCACCATGCGCTCACACATCATTAAAATCGGGTTAATTTTGTTTTTCTCATCGAGTGCCGCTCTCGCAGGGCCGCGTGAGGATGGACGAATACTCCAAGTGGTGGATGCGCTTAAATCCACCCAAAGCATGCGTGATCAAGCCATTCCCAGCTGGTTGTTGGCACGGGCCGAAGGCATCGCCGTCATCCCGAATACCATTAAAGCCGGCATTATTGTTGGCGGTCGTGGCGGCAAAGGCGTGCTGGTCATTCGCGATGCCCAAGGCAATTGGACCAACCCTGTTTTTCTCAGCTTGGGGGGTGGCAGCTTTGGCTTTCAAGCGGGCATTGAAACCAGCGATGTCATTTTGTTATTCATGAACCGACACAGCATCGATGGCGCCACGGGCGGCAAGTTGACGTTGGGTCTCGACGCCTCGATTGCGGCAGGGCCGGTTGGACGCTTGGCCTCGGCGGCGACCGATTTTGGGCTGTCCGAAATTTATTCGTATTCGCGCACCAAGGGGTTGTTTGGCGGCGTTTCGATTGATGGTTCCGTACTGGCCATCGACAATCGCGCCAACGAGGTCTTTTACGATCGCCCCGGCGTCTTGGGGTCGGAAATTCCGTGGCTCCCTCGCAGCACGAATTCCGCTGCCACCTCGTTGTTGTCCACATTAGAACAGATCACCAATGACAACGCGTCAGCGCCAACCGTAGACGCTTCTCAACGTCCTCAAACGCAAACGCCCGACGTGAGTAAGCCTGCGCCACCGCCGTCTGGTCCTTCCATGGAAAACCGCGGACCACAAGCGTATCCATTAAGCGTACCGAAGCGATAATCCTTCGGGTTAATTAAAAAAAAAGGGCGGCATCGCCGCCCTTTGAATCAATGGGTTAACGACCCAACCATTCGCTCAATATACGGTTAAACGTCGTACTCGGACGCATCGCCTGCTCACAGCGCGCGACCTGCGGATGGTAGTACCCACCAATATCCACCGCTTTGCCCTGCGATCCATTCAACTCCGCCACAATGGTGTGCTCAGACGCTTGCAACGCTTCGTACAACGGTGCAAAGCGGGTGGCCAACTCGTGATCTTCTGTTTGATTGGCTGTTGCCTTAGCCCAATACAACGCCAAATAAAAGTGACTACCTCGATTATCTAAACCGCCTACTTTGCGCGCCGGAGACTTATCCTGCTCCAAAAATTCAGCGTTCGCGGCATCCAAGGCTTTCGCTAAGACCGCGGCCTTGGGGTTTTGCGTCTTTCGCGCCATATCCTCAATGGACACCTGAAGCGCCAAAAACTCCCCCAAACTATCCCAACGTAAATAGCCCTCTTCGAGAAACTGCTGCACGTGTTTCGGGGCCGACCCACCCGCGCCGGTCTCGTACAGCCCTCCGCCCGCCAACAACGGCACGATCGACAGCATTTTTGCGCTCGTTCCCAACTCCAATATCGGGAACAAATCAGTTAAATAATCTCGCAGGACATTGCCCGTGGCCGAAATGGTATTTAAGCCTTGGCGTAACCGCTTTAAGGATTCCGCAATCGCGTCCACTGGCGACAAGATTCGAATATCCAATCCTAAGGTCGAATGGCGCGACAACTCCTCACGCACCACGCCTGCAAGCAGTCGATCGTAGGCGCGCTGCGAATCAAGCCAAAACAGCGCTGGCGTGTTGGTCAGGCGTGAGCGCTCAACGGCCAGTTTGACCCAATCGGTGATGGCGACCGCTTTGGTTTGACACATCCGAAAGACATCGCCAGCCTCAACCTGATGGGCCGTTAAAATCTTACCCTCTGCATCGATCACCTTCACCGTTCCAGCCTCAGACAACTCAAAAGTTTTGTCATGAGAGCCGTATTCTTCCGCCGCTTGCGCCATCAGACCCACATTGGGAACGGTGCCCATTTTGGACACATCAAAGGCGCCATTCCGACGGCAGTCATCCATAACAACTTGGTAAATACCTGCATAGCAACGATCGGGGATCACTGCCAACATATCGTGGGTCTTGCCATCCGCACCCCACATTTGTCCTGATGCGCGAATGGCGGCCGGCATTGACGCATCAATAATGACGTCGCTGGGCACATGCAAATTGGTGATCCCTTTATCCGAATCCACCATCGCGATTGCCGGGCGTTCCGCCATCACCGCCGCAATTTCTTTTTCCATTGCCTCACGGGCAGCGGGCTCCAACGCCGCCAGTTTATTCAAAACATCACCCCAACCGTTATTCGGGTTGGCTCTAATGGCTTTAATCTGATCGCCGTATTTTTCAAAAACCGGCGCGAAGAACTCAGAGACGGCATGCCCGAACAAAATCGGATCCGACACCTTCATCATGGTTGCTTTCAAATGCAACGACCACAATAAATGCTCAGACTTGGCTTCCGCGATCGATTGTCGATAGAACGCCTTTAATGCCGCGACGCTCATAAAAGTCGAACTGATCAGTTCATGGTCCTTGGCAACAATGCCGTCTTTTAAAGTTTTTACGGTGCCGCTTTTTGATTCAAAAACAATCGCGAGCGTAGTCGCACGTTCAATGCGTGCGGCCGCTTCATTCCCGTAAAAGTCGCCTTGCGACATCGACACCACTTTACCTTTACGAGAGGCATCCCACCGCCCCATGGAATGAGGGTGCAATTGGGCATAACGTTTGACCGCATTTGCAACGCGCCGATCCGAATTACCCTCCCGCAATACCGGGTTTACCGCACTGCCTAAGACTTTTGCATAGCGAGCCTTGGTTTTGATCTCGTGATCGTTCGCCGGTTGATCCGGGTAATCCGGCACCGAGTAGCCCTGAGACTGCAATTCTTTGATCGCCGCTTTGAGCTGTGGAATCGACGCGCTAATATTGGGCAACTTGATGATGTTGGCGTCGGGTGATTTTGCTAACTCGCCCAATTCTTTCAAATCATCCGTTTGCCGTTGCGATTCTGGCAACTGGTCGGAAAATTGCGCCAGAATTCTTCCCGACAACGAGATGTCGCGGGTTTCGACGCTAATCTGCGCAGACGAAGCGAACGCTTGAACAATGGGCAACAAGGAATAGGTTGCCAACATGGGCGCTTCGTCGGTCAGGGTGTAAATTATCGATTTGGACATGGTGCGCTCTCAGGCTGTGAGTGAATACAGGAATTATACAAAGGCATCTTCCCTCAGGCTTATGTAATTACCGTGTCGGCGGACGAATTGCCACCGCCCCCATGCCGGGACCTTGATCGGCTAGCCGATTGGGCCGCCGTTTGGCGCAATCCCACCCAGCTCCCGTCTCATGGGACTCTGGTCTGTGCGCCACCAGGGGGTCGAGCCCAATCAGGCCGATTGCTCTGCCGCTCGATGGACCCCGGAAGCTCCCGAATGGCGATTCAATTTTTATTTTATAAAAATCAATTAGTTAAACGAAAGCCAAGACCTCGCCCCGACGGCCCGGTGGGCCTGCAGAACCTGCGCACCGCAGTCCTGCGGCCCATTGACCCCATCGCCGAGACTGGTGCGATCGCTTTTATTCCACTAAATTTTGTCTTGTGAGCCCTAACCTGTCAAAATAGGCGGCTAAGGTCGCGTTTGTTCGCGACTTCGCGTTTAAATTCACCCCCGCCATTGGGGCGGGCTTAACCATTGAGAATGAATCATGCCTCGCACAACGCCACTTTCCGATATTCGTAATATCGGCATCATTGCTCACGTCGACGCCGGTAAGACCACCACCACCGAGCGTATCCTGTACTACACGGGTCGTAAGCACACCATCATTGACATCCACGACACCAAGGATCTGAAGACGTCGACCACCACGGACTATTTGGAGCAGGAACAAAAACGCGGCATTACCATTCAGAGTGCTGCCGTGTCTGCGTTTTGGCGTAACAAAAAAATTAACGTCATCGACACCCCGGGGCACGTGGACTTCACCATTGAAGTGAACCGTTCGCTCCGCGTGCTGGACGGTGCCGTTGTTGTATTTGACGGCGTTGCCGGTGTGGAACCTCAGTCGGAAACGAACTGGCGTCTCGCCGACAACTACGACGTGCCTCGTATGTGCTACGTCAACAAAATGGACCGCAGTGGCGCCAATTTCGTGCGCTGCGTGGACATGATCAAAAATCGTTTAGGCGCTCGTCCCTTGCCTGTGCAGTTACCAATTGGTTCTGAGGACAACTTCAAGGGCATGATTGACTTGGTGGAAATGAAGGCCTTGGTATGGGAGTCTGATGATAAGGATGCCCAATGGCAAGTCCTCGACATCACGCCAGACATCGCCGACAAGCTGAACATTACTGTGCCCAGCGATCGCGCCATTTTGGCCAACATCGACAAATATCGTACGGAATTAGTCGACACGTGCCTTGAAATGGACGACGAGGCGATGGAAGCCCATCTGTTGGAAGGCAAAGCGCCCTCCACGGACGTCATTCGATCCTGCTTGCGTAAAGGCACGATCCAATCGAAGTTCACTCCTGTCTTGTGTGGTTCCTCCTACAAGAACAAAGGCGTGCAACAAGTTCTCGACGCCGTCGTTGACTACTTGCCATCACCCACTGACGTGGCTTCGATTAAAACCGTGGACGCGGACGGTAACCCGATTGGCGAGCGTGTGTGTTCGGACGACGAACCGTTCTCGGCGTTGGCCTTTAAGGTCATCAACGACGCCTACGGCGCACTGACCTTTATACGCGTGTACTCAGGCGTTTTAACCAAGGGCATGAGCGTGTCAAACTCGACGCGTGGCAAACGTGAAAAGATTGGCCGAATGGTGGAAATGTTTGCGAAGGAAGCCAACCCCATCGAAGAAGCTCGCGCCGGCGACATCGTCGCGTTGGTTTCGTTGGCTGAAACGGATACCGGTGACACCTTGTGTGACGCCGCTCATCCCGTGGTCCTTGAGCGCATGCGCTTCCCGGATCCAGTGATCAGCGTATCGGTTAAATCGAAGAACAAAGCTGACCAAGAAAAATTCACGGCAGCCTTGGGCAAAATGGTTCGCGCCGATCCATCTTTGCACCTCGAAACAGACCGCGAAACCGGACAGACCATTCTGCGCGGTATGGGTGAGTTGCATTTGGAAGTCACCTTGGATCGTATGCGCACAGAGTTCAACGTCGAAGGCGTGATGGGCGCACCACAAGTGGCGTACCGCGAAACCATTACCAAGCCCATCAATGAACAATACGTTCATAAGAAGCAAACCGGTGGTGCTGGTCAGTTCGCGGAAGTGTGGATTAACTTTGAACCGTTGGAGCGTGGAACAGGCTTCCAGTTCGAAGATAAGACCGTTGGTGGCTCGGTTCCCAAGGAATACGTGCCTTCGGTTGAAAAGGGTCTGCGCATGCAATTAGAAGATGGCGTGTTAGCTCACTTCCAAACGGTGGACTTTAAAGCCACTCTGGTTGATGGTAGCTACCACGACGTTGACTCGAACGCATTAACCTTCGAAATCGCCGCCAAAGCGTGCTTTCGTGAAGCCATGCGTAAAGCCGGTCCGATTTTGTTGGAACCCGTCATGAAGGTCGAAACCGTAACCCCCGGTGACTACTTGGGTGATGTCATTGGTGACATCAACCGTCGCCGCGGTTCGATTGTGGACCAAGTTGAACGAGGCACCAACATTGCGGTCGTGGCCACCGTGCCGTTATCGGAAATGTTTGGTTACATCGGTCACTTACGCGGCATGACCTCCGGTCGTGCGTCGTATACGATGGAGTTCTCGCACTATGATCCCGTACCGCGCAACGTCGCGGATGTGGTCATTGCTGAATCGAATAAGCCAAAAACCGCTTAATCGTTTTCAGTCCGGTAAAAAAACGGCAGCTAAGGCTGCCGTTTTTTTTTGCCACGTCCATTCACACCGATCTGGAAAATCGCCACTGCAGTCAATTGGGCTGCTCTCCGCACTCGTCCGTGCGAGCTAACACGGCGCGACCATGACACTCCGTCGTTTGTCGAATTAGTCTAAAATTTTATGCAGCAGCTTCGGCAAAACCCGCCAATGCTTCTCGGCCATGGAGGGATCGTACGCCAAATGATCGGGCATGACCCAACCGTGTTTAGCGTGATAGGTTTCAACGCGATGTGGCACGCGGTGAGCTTTCAAGCTGGCCTTTAGCGTTCGCTTGTCTGCCTCAGTGAACGACGCATCCTCAATCGCCCCACCCACATAAACGAACGCCTTCACCTTGGGAGCCAAGCGATGTGGGCTGAGTTTATCCTCGGTCACTAACCCACCCCCATGAAACGATGCCGCCAGTGCGATTTTGGAACCAAACGTCCCCGCCGCCACCAAGGACATTTTTCCTCCCAAACAATACCCCGTTGTGGCAATGGGACCCTTAGCAACACCTGGCAAATTTTTTAGAGTTTTAATATAAGCCCTAGAATCTTTCATCACGTTGGCAGGATTCGCCGGCGCAAAAAACTTAGTGAATAATTTCGTGCGACTTTTAGGCGTCGCAAAAATGGTTTTGGCGTTCATCGGACGATACCGGCCGGATCGATAAAACAAATCCGGCAAAAGCACCGCAAACCCGTAGGAACTCAAGCGTTCGGCAACCGATAACACCGCGGGCCGAATCCCAATGCCGTCCATGTACATCAAGACCCCAGGCCAAGGACCGCTGCCGTTTGGCGTGAAATAAAATGCCCGTGCTTCGCCGTCGGCGGTCAAAATGTTGAGCTTATCCATTGCGTCCTCTTTACGTCATTGCGTGGGGATCCTCCCCTAGGAATCCAGGCAGACTCCACGGGGAACCCTCTTATTTTAAACCTGCCCATGGGTGTTTCGCTTGCGGCCTCGACGTCACTATTAAAATGACAATGCCCCTTCTCTGGCCAGCAGTCGTTCCTTGCGTTTCACATCCCACCGATAACCCTTCAGCGACCCATCTTGCCCAATAATTCGATGGCAGGGAATGAGCACACCGATCTTATTGGAGGCGCAGGCTCTGGCAACTGCTCGGACTTTAGAAGGCTCCTTCAACTTTATCGCCAAGCCCTGATAGCTCAAAGTGCGTCCTAAGGGGAGTTGTTTGAGCGCGTTCCAGACGCGCATTTGAAAAGCGGTTCCTTGAATATCCAATGGAAGATTAAGAGCCGATTGGGGCAACAAAACCTGATCGCGTACTTGGTTAAACCACGCGTAGAGCCGCGGCTCGTCGCAGTAAAAAGACGCCTTAGGAAAATGCTCTTTTAACTCCTCTAATAAACCGTGAGGCTCATCAGCGAAACTTAACCAACACACGCCCTTTTCCGTGGCCGCCATCAGAATCCACCCCAATTCCGACAACCCCAACCAATACCCCACGCTCAAGGGAGAACGGAGTTTGGCGGGAGGAACGCCTAACGCCATTAACGCGTTGTGATAAGCCTGACTGACCGACCACCCCGAATCCAAGAGCGCGTCTAAGGTGGATTGGGCTGACGGGAGACTGCGGCTCAAGCGTTGAAGTTTTAAGGCCTGGGCATACGCCTTTGGACTGATGCCCAGTCGCTTCACAAACTGTCGTTGCAGCTCCGAGCGGGACACGTTGACCTGAGAGGCAAGGTCCGTTAACGACCGTTCAGACTGCTCCAACTGGCGGCACACGCGATTAATACGCTTGGCCCACATCGCATCAGAATCGGTCGTGGCGCTCATGAAAACCCCTGTCATCAACTCTCGATTGAGTAGCAGTTTAACGGATTTCAAACCACCGTCTTCCGGAAACGTGCGCTGAGATTGCCCCTCGCGCTGCGGGGTTTGCCTTAAGCGATGGTCGAAATTTGAAGGTTTCTTTGTGAGCCCGAGGCCGCATCTTTCATTCATCTGACGCTGCACGATAATGCCGCAGAGCGCCAATGAATTCGTTAGACTACTTGGCGCGGTCAGGCCGATGCCGACGCAAACGGATTAAAAACTTCCAGACGGAAGGCCTTGAAGTCATTAACGTTTCTCGTTGCGACCCTCAACCCGTGCACTTTCGCAGTCGCCGCGATCATCGCATCTTCATAAAGCGTATCGGATGTTCTGTGCATCATTCGCGCCCACGCCCTGAAGGTAGCCGCATCCATTGGCAAAACGTTATACACGCCTGCAACCAACTCCAGCCACGCTTCAATTTCTTCGGCTTTGCCAGGATCTTGCTCTCGCGTCAGCTCAATCCCCGCTTGTATCTCACCGAGGGTCACTGCGGAAAGGTACAACTGGGCGTTATCGGTCGATTGCAGCCAAGCAACCACGCCTGCGTGTGGGCGCTGCTTGCGAAGCTCAGAAACCACATTTGTGTCAAGCAAATACAGGATCGTCACAGCATGGGCTCCACATTGCGGCGCTTCGCCCTTCCTCGTGCTGGCACGATCAAGTCGGATCGAGCTTGGTCAGAAAGCAGCAGTTGCTTCAAAGAAGGGCGGGCGGCAGACTGCAAGCGCCGCCATTCTTGCACCGACACCAGCACTGCCGCTTCAGCTCCTCTCCTTGTCACCATCTGCGGGCCCTCGACGAGACACGCATCCAAGAACTCGCTAAAACGCGCTTTCGCATCCTGAACTGGCCATGTCTGCATAACAACTCCTATCAAACTAGTCATTTAACTAGTCTGCCACCGTTTACGACACGAGTCAAACCCCCTCTGGTGTTTTGACGCACTGACTTTCTAACATTTGGCAGTGAGGGCTCGGTGAATCGCGCACTGCAGCAGCTCACCAGCGCAGGGGGGGGCGTGCGACTTGGCATGGGCCTACAGGAATCGTCGTCAACATCGGCAAACAACGAATCAGCAGGAAAATCGGGTTAAACGGCAAATTCTTGCAGTAAGAGCGGGGAAATAAATTTCGTATAAATACAAGAATTCAATTTAAATCAATACTTTAGTATCTCATTTGGAATGCCGCTACGCGAACGGGTCTCATAACGCGTATTGATACGCAACCCCACATCCCCCAATTCCACAGTACCCGTCTGGATTTTTGGCAAGGTACTGTTGGTGATACTCCTCGGCGTAATAAAACACCTTCAAAGTCTCAATCTCGGTGGTAATGATGCGCTTGCCCGCCTCACTGAGCGCGCGCTGATATGCGTGACGACTCGCCAACGCTCGGTCGTAGTGGGCTGGGTTGGTGACGTAAATGGCGGAACGATATTGTGTGCCAATGTCGTTTCCTTGACGCATCCCTTGCGTTGGGTCGTGGGATTCCCAAAAGAGTTTGAACAACTGCTCCAACGACAACACAGCGGGATCAAACACCACCCGTACGATCTCCGTGTGCCCAGTATCGCCACTGCAGACTTCTGGATAAGTGGGATTGGGGGTGGTCCCTCCAGCGTAGCCCACGGCGGTGCTGTAGACGCCTGCTGTTTGCCAAAACACGCGCTCCGCCCCCCAAAAACACCCCAAACCCAGATAAATCTCATCCATCCCAACTGGAAATGGGGGCTTTAGCGGATTGCCGTTCACAAAATGCGCGTCAGGCACCTGAAGCGGTTGCGATCGGCCGGGGAGGATTTCAGCGGGAGACGGCAGTGTGGTCTTACGGTTGCCCATAACTTGACTCGTTGGAGAAACTGGAGAGCGCCAGTATACCAAAGCGCTCTCGCCAACCCACCAGACCTAAAGCCTAGACCAAATGTCTGGCCATGGATCGAGTATTGCCCGTGATAAAATAGACACCCTGTCTAGGACGGATAATACTCATGTTAGCCAACGATCATAATCTCTTACAAAAACCCAATGAATCCAAGCCCTATGGCATTCGTGTGAGTTTAAGAAGAAGCGATCCCTTCACTCTGTTGGTTGGCACCGATTGGGAGCGCGAGCATTGGTACGACTCCGAGTCGGCGCGCGATGCCGCCTACGCCGATATGCTGCGGCACCACGAGTATTCACGCCAAGGGGATGTGCCGACTGTGAACCTTGAGAAAATCTGCCGATAACCGTGGGTTGAATTGAGGAAATCGGTAATCGGTTCGAGCTATCCGAAGATGTGGATCAGCGATACTGCCAACACTGCACCAATGAGCGCACCGGCGATCACATCGGTTGGGTAATGCAATCCCAAGATGACACGCGATAGCGCCACCAAGATCGCAAAGGGCACCAACACCATCGCCCACATCGGAAAATACGCAACCACCACCACGGTGAATGCCACCGCGTGCAAGGTATGTCCCGATGGAAAACTATAACGATCTAAAGGCGCAATTCCCGGCATCAGTTCATTAAAGCGAATAAACGGTCGCTCACGAACCAAACGATGCTTTAGCGCTTTATACAACCCTAGCCCCAACGCCCCGGTTGCGGCCATAACCACACTCACATGCAAACCTTGCAAACCGTAGACCATCGGCAGCAAGGCCATCAACGAATACCAAAAGACCCCATCTCCCAACCGTGAAACGGCGCGAAAGAGGACGCGGATAAGGGATTGGTTGAGGGTGCGATTGAGACGACGGCACCACACCACTTCCGCATCATCGAAGCGCTGAAACCAAAGTGACAAACTGTGCGTAGTCATTCAAGCATCCCGTGGAGTGATCCACGGTCTACGATGCACTCGGTTCACGACACTGCGATGAAGAGTTTATGAACCTTTAATGACAAGGCGCAACTGTTTCGAGCCCCAGGCTAGCGCACGACGCCTCTGCGGGCCATCCCCAAGGCCGGCACCCTGCGAGCATTCAATCGCTGGTCGTCAAATCCCCGCGGCATCCAACGCGCGTTTAAGATCCGCAATCAGATCATCGGCATCTTCAAGCCCAATGGACAAACGATGACTGGTGTGCGAAATCGCCGCCACCGCTCGCTGCGCCTCGGTTAAATCCCTAGGCTGAATGAGCGGCGCGGAGACGATTAAACTTTCAGTCGACCCCAAACTAGCCACCTGGGAAAAATACTCCAAATGATCCGCAAAGACTCGACTCTGTTCGGCAGTACCATTCAAGTCAATCAACATGACCGATCCAAAATCCGGCATCTGTGCGCAGGCCAAAGAATGGTGCGGATCGGAGGCCAAACCAGGGTATCGGACGCGCTTGACACGCGCATCGGAATCCAGCGCGAGCGCCACCGCCAAGGCGTTTTCACACATCGCACGACGGCGGACTTTGTAGGATTTAAGACCCCGGTGGACTAAAAACGCGGTGTGAGGATCCATGACCGGACCCAGCGCAATGGCTTGCGTGCGAATCGAATCGATCAGCGCCTGGTTCGCCAGGATCGCTCCACCCATCACGTCGCCATGGCCAGCAACGGATTTGGTGAGACTGTGCACATAGACGTCAATGTCGTACTCATGATGCGCCTCAATCCCCGCATACGTGTTATCGATCACCGTCAATGCCTGATACTGATGCGCCAATTGAGTCAGTGCTTTGATGTCACACAGCTTATTGGCAGGATTGGTGGGGGATTCAAACCACACGAGCCGCGTGGGACGCGATTTCAACACCGCTTCCGCCTGCGCCAGATCTTCGATCGAAACCAGCGTGTGCTCTACACCATAACGCTTTAAAGTGTGCTGCAACAGTCCCCGCGTAGGACCATATGTTTCCACAAATCCCAGTACGTGGTCACCTTGCTTCAGCAACGCAATGAGCGTCACCGCCACCGCCGCCAGCCCCGAACCCACCACCACCGCATCATCGGTGCGCTGCAACGTAGCCAAAAGTTCCTCTAAGGCTCGCACCGTCGGATTCGCGCACCGGCTGTAGTGATAGCCACCGCGGCCAGCCCAAGCGCTTTCAGTATCGCGCAAGGTTTCTAGTTCAAATTTTACCGATTGGTAGATGGGCATCACCAGAGGCTCATTGCCCTCCACCAGTGACGGTGGGGGTTGATGCTGAATCAACGTTGGTGTTTTCATAGTGAACTTTACCCTTTCGTAACTTGACTCAAACGATGAGCGGCCTCATCCAATATGGCGTCAGACTTCGCAAAGCATAATCGAACTTGCCTCATTATTGGAGGCATCTCGTAAAATACGGATAGCGGTATTGCAGCCACTTTGTGCTGAACAATCAGCTTTTGCACAAATTCAACATCGGCCAAAGCAGAAATTTGTGAGTAATCTACCACCTGAAAGTAGGTCGAGGGTGTCGGTATGAATGTGAACAATGATTGGCTTAAACCGCGGATTAATCGATCTCTCTTTGCCTGATAAAAGCCACCTAAATTCTGATCCCATTCCGGGTGCTCATTCAAAAAATCCGCCAAGCCCAATTGCATCGGGTGACTTATCGCAAACGTCACAAATTGATGAAGTTTACGGATTTCAGCGGTCAAAACGGCCGGCGCCACACAATATCCCACCTTCCAACCAGTCACGTGATACGTTTTACCGAGAGAGGCCACGATCACCGCGCGCTCTCGCAACACTTCGCTCCGATGAAGACTTTGATGCGGTCGAGAATCAAACACCATGTGTTCGTATACCTCATCCGCCAAAATCAGCACAGGCCACCGTTCCACCAAGCGCTCCAACTCGCTCAGATCCGCCGCATTCAAACAAGCGCCGCTGGGGTTATGGGGATTGTTAATAATGATCATTCGCGTTCGGTCATTCACACGCTGATGAATCCGCTCCCAGTCCACCAGGAAAGTCGGGCCCAACAACGGAATTCTGACCGCGCTCGCTCCAACCAGCTCAATGATGGGAGCATAGGAGTCGTAGGATGGATCTAAAATAATGACCTCATCCCCGGGGTGAACCAACGCTTGTATCGCCACCGTCAGCGCTTCGGTGCCCCCACAGGTTACGGTCACTTCAGTGAGGGGATCAACCGAACGGTGGTAACAGCGCTGCACTTTCGCGGCAATAGCCGTTAACAGCGACGGCGCCCCCGCCATCGGAGCGTATTGATTACCGCCACATTTTAAGTGCCGATGTACGCATTCTATGAGCTCGCTGGGAGGTTCAAAATCTGGAAAACCTTGACCGGTGTTGATCGCCCCATGATCCGTTGCCAACCGTGACACGGTAGTAAAAATCGTTGTGCCGACCGACGGCATACGACTCTTAATATCTGGAGTAATCATGAATATCGATTCCGTTAAACCGCGAATCTCAGTGCTTGTGGAACACTAAGATTTAAGAGCATCGGCGGCTAAAGCGGCGCCCACAATACCCGCATCTTGCCGCAACTGAGCCGGAAGAATGCGCGACTGGGTACTCAAATGACCCGCGAACTTCTCAAAATGTTCGCTGATGCCTCCACCGACAATAACCACCTCTGGCCAGAGTAATTTTCGATATTCCGCCAAGACTCGATCCACGCGCTTAGCCCACGCATCAAACGACAACTCATCGCGCGCACGGGCCTTAGCGCTGGCATTTACTTCCGCCCCTTGACCATCGACCTCTAGGTGCCCTAACTCCGTGTTGGGCCACAACACGCCATTGACGAATAGCGCGGAGCCGATTCCAGTGCCAAAAGTCAACATGAGCACCGTGCCGGTTAAACCGCGTCCTGCTCCCAACTTCATCTCAGCGAGGCCCGCCGCGTCGGCGTCGTTTAATAGGGCCACAGGCCGCATAAATAGGCGCGTCAGCAGCACCAGGGCATCGGCACCGATCCATTCCTGGCCAATATTCGCTGCCGTCAAGGTTCGACCGTGTTGAATTACTGAAGGGAATGCCACGCCAATGGGATCTGGCCAATCACCCACCACCTCAACGATGGCTTCAAGCGATGGCTTCAAAGCGCCTGCATTAGGGGTAGGAACGGATCTGACCTCACTGACCAGCGACCCATTATCGACATTAATGCGCGCCGCTTTAATGGACGAGCCTCCAAAATCCACTCCCACACAAACGCTCAATGCTCTACTCCCAATGCCTTTTGCAAATCACTCATGCGCCGCTTCTCTGCGCGCATCATATAAACTCCGGCCGCCGCGACACAAACACTAACCAGACTGACCAGAATGGTGGCTAAAGCGTTTATATCTGGACTCACGCCTAACCTCACCTTTGAGAAAACCAACTGAGGTAATGTGGTTGAACTGGGGCCAGACACAAAACTGGTGATAACCAAATCATCCCACGACAGAATGAACGACAAGACCCATGCTGAGGCAATTGACGGCAAAATCAATGGCAACGTAATCACACCAAAAACCTTAAAGGGACGCGCCCCCAAATCCATCGCAGCTTCTTCTAAAGAATGATCGACCGTCAGAAGACGGGCTTGAATCACTACGATCGCATAGGCCATGGAGAATGTGATGTGGGCAAGCAATATCGTGATGGCCCCACGACCCGCTGGCCAACCAATCCATTGTTCCATCCCCACAAACAACAACAATAAACTGAGACCAGTAATTACCTCTGGCAACACCATCGGAGCAGTCGTGAGCAATCCAAACAACGCACGACCCTTAAAACGACGGTATCGGACCAAGGCGAACGCCGCCATTGTCGCCAAAACCACTGCTGCCGTAGCATTGATCGAGGCCACTTTAAAACTCAGAACTGCAGCACTGATCAATGGTTGGTTATCAAATAACTCACGATACCAATGGAGCGTCGGGGAATGCACCGAGTCCCACACTGTCACCAAGCGAGACGCGTTAAACGAATAAACAATCATCGAAAAAATGGGAATGTAGAGAAATAAAAATCCCGCACCCAACATAAACCAAATAAACGGTGAGCGGCGATTCATTTAGTCACCTCTTCACGGTTTTGAATTTTTTGCAAGGCCAACACAAAGCCTGCCAGAATCGCCAATAGTACAATGGCCAGCGCGCTAGCCACTGGCCAGTCGCGGTTGCCAAAAAATTCATCCCAAACCACGCGACCGATCATCAACGTATCGGGACCACCCAACAACGCGGGGATCACGTATTCACCGACGGCCGGTATGAAAACCAACAAACAACCCGCCAAAATACCTTCACTGGTTAAGGGGAGCGTGATCGTAAAAAACGCTTTCGTGGGCTTACACCCCAAATCCATCGCCGCTTCCAGCAGAGTCAAATCCAACTTTTCGATCGCCGAATACAGTGGCAGCACCATAAACGGCAGATAGGAGTAAACCATTCCCAAATACACGGCAAAATCGGTTTGCAAAAACTGAATCGGCTCCTGAATGAGGTGAAGGGCCACCAAGACACCGTTAACCGGACCCGCCTTTCCCAGCAAACCAAGCCATGCGTATACACGTAGTAAAAACGACGTAAAAAATGGCAGCACCACCATCAAAAACAAAATCTGCCGTAACGCTCCATTAGCGCGCGCAATTCCATAAGCCATGGGATAACCGATCAAAAGCGTTAACAGCGTCGACACCCCAGCAATCTTGAGCGAATTCAAAAACGCTTCGCGGTATAACGAATCGTTAAATACGAAAATAAAGTTCGAAAAATGAAGTCTCAGTTCTAAAACATAAGGCTCCGTAAAACGCAGCACGGGTTCTACCGGCGGCATTGCCAATTGAATATTGGAGAAAGCGATCTTCAAAACAATCAGGAATGGCACCAAAAAAAACACCCACAGCCAAGTGTAGGGGACGCCAATCACCAGACGCTGACCGAGTTTAGACTTCAAAGAGGCGACTAAAGCTCGCATTGCTAGCGCACCAGCACCACCGGCGCGGAAGGATCAAAGGATACGAACACCGGCTGATCGTATTCAAGTCCTTCATCATGCCGCGCGCGATTGGGTTGCGTAACCTCGAGCGTCGTCTTCGAATCTATTCGCACCAAATACCGCGTTGCACTGCCCAAATAAGCAACACCAGTCACTACCCCGGCCATAACGTTATCAGCGCCTTCGGGTCTCACCGCACTCAACTGTAGCTTTTCAGGCCGCAAGGCCACGCTCACATTCGCATCCGGAGGCGCGGCAACGCCATGATTAACGTACACTTCAATGCCCCAATGCGGACATTGAATACGCACGTGGTCAGGCTCATCAACCGTCAAATGGCCTTCGGTCAAATTGACGCTGCCAATGAAATCCGCGACATAACGCGACGCTGGAAATTCATAAATATCACTGGGCGTACCCACTTGTAAAATTTCACCTTGCTTCATCACGCCAATACGCGACGCCAGGGTCATTGCTTCTTCTTGATCATGCGTCACGATGACGAAGGTAACACCGACCTGCTCTTGCAGCTTAACGAGTTCAAATTGCGTACGTTCACGTAGTTTTTTATCCAATGCCCCCAGCGGCTCGTCCAACAACAGCAACTTTGGCTTCTTAACCAACGCACGCGCCAGCGCCACCCGCTGACGTTGCCCGCCTGACAATTGGTGTGGCTTACGTTCTTGATAGCCTTGCAACTGCACCAGCTCGAGCATTTCTTCTACCCGCGACTTGATTTCCGCTTTGGGCGTACCGTCTTGTTTCAGGCCAAAGGCGACGTTTTGAAAAACGGTCATATGAGGAAACAGCGCATACGACTGAAACATCATATTGACCGGTCGCTCATAAGGAGGCATATCGGTCACATCGATGCCATCAATGAGAATTCGACCCTCCGACGGGCTCTCAAAACCCGCCAGCATCCGCAGCAACGTTGTTTTGCCGCAGCCCGAACCACCTAACAAGCAAAAAATCTCGCCGGCCTGAATCGACAAATTAACCTGCCGGACGGCTACAAAGTCACCAAATCGCTTCGACAGCTGTTCGATTTGAACGTAGGGACGGACGGATTTGGAGTTAGGCTCAGTCATCTTCATTCCTCAATCAATGTCCGGTGCGCACTCGAGTCCACGCTCGATTGGCATAACGAGTGTACGTCAAAGATTCTGCCCGATGGGGTTGCAACCGTTCCTGGTCGATTGCGGACGGAAAAATAATGCTATCGGCGCGCAACTCTGGCGGGATTAAGGCGTCCGCTGCTCGGTTGCCCGTGTAGTAACGACGTGACACGGTGAACGCCGCGGCAACATCGGCTCTCAATAAGAAATCAATGAATTTATGCGCATTATCCGGATGCGGCGCATCAGCCGGAATCGCGAGCATATCAAAACTCTGTAGGGCCCCTTCCTTGGGAATCGCAAACGCCAGATGGACTCCCTTGCCCGCTTCCAACGCACGATCTCGCGCCTGGAGGACGTCGCCGCCCCACGCCAATGCGAGGCAAGTTTCGCCGTTGGCCAAATCGTTAATGTATTGCGAACTGTGAAAGTAACGGATGCTCGGGCGAATCGCGCTCACCAACTGCTCGGCAGCCGTCAAATCGTCGAGCCGTTCCGAGTTGGCTGGCAAACCCAAAAAAATGCGCGCCGACACAAATACTTCCGACTCGGAATCCAATAACGACAAGCCACAATTTTTAAATTGCGCCGCCTGCTTTGGATCAAAAATGACCGACCAGCTGTCAATCGTGGCTTTGCCGGTTAGCGCGCGAACTTTATCCACGTTATACCCAATCCCGGTCACCACGCGCGCATACGGCAGGCCATAACGATTACCGGGGTCCACGGATTCCAGTAACTTCATAACATTCGGATCCAGGTTGCCATAATGAGGCAATTGCGTTCGATCCAACGGTTTTAAAATACCCGCTTTGGCCTGCCGTTCCAAAAAATAATCAGTGGGAACGACCACGTCATAGCCCGTGTGACCGGTTAACAATTTGGTCTCCAACACCTCGTTGCTATCGAACTGATCGTAGTTAACTTTGATGCCTGTCTCTTTTTCAAAACGCTCTATGGTTTCCGGCGCGATGTAATCGGACCAATTGAGCACATTCACCACCGCTTCTTCCTTTCGTTCCGAAGCGGCGGCCTCAACGCTCGCGGGAGGGTGAGATGCTGAAGAGCCACAACCGTAACACAGCAACGCCGTGATCAAAAACGACCATTGGCGGATCAACCCTTTTGTCGTGCTACGCGTCGTTTGTTGGTTCATGCACCCATTCACTCTGCAGCCTGTCCCAAAGCCAGTTATACCAGTTTAGACCGAGTCCTCATTTCAACCCGATCATCGATGCCTGAATTATACGTTGAGCAAAAGGTGTTCGCGTTCCCAAGCCGAGATTACTTGTAAAAAGGCCTCATGCTCCGCTTCTTTTACCGCCGTATACGCGTTCACGAAGCGCTCACCAAACACTTCCACCAACGGCAGGCACTCGCGCAACAATCCCAAGGCCTCCGCCAAGGTCCGCGACAACTGAAACGGCATCTCATAGGCACTGCCAGAAACCGGTTCGGTGGGCTTGAGTCCTTCCATCATCCCCAAGTAGCCACAGGCCAATGAGGCCGCCATCGCTAGGTAAGGATTGGCGTCTGCGCCGCCACAGCGATTCTCAACCCGGCGGGCGCTGGGCGCCGACATCGGCACTCGTAGCCCGACGGTACGGTTGTCATAACCCCAGTGCACGTTAATCGGCGCCGAGTTGTACGGCGTCACGCGTCGGTAACTGTTAACGTTGGGGGCGAACAAGGGCATCGCCGATGGCAGGTAGCGCTGCAAGCCGGCAATGTGTGAAAAGAACAACGCGGATGGGGAACCGTCGGCGTTACTAAAAATATTTTGGCGCGTGGTTTTATCGATCACGCTCTGATGCAGATGCATCGCGCTTCCGGGTTCTTTGCCCATCGGCTTGGCCATAAACGTGGCGTACATTTTGTGTCGCAAAGCCGCTTCACGCGCTGTGCGCTTAAACATAAAGGCCTGATCGGCTAAAAACATCGGATGGCCATGCAACAGATTAATTTCCATCTGCGCCGCACCCGCTTCGTGAATCAGCGTATCGATCTGTATGTCTTGGGCCTCACAGAAGGCGTACACGTCGTCGAACAACGGGTCAAACTCATTCACCGCAGCTATGGAATAACTTTGACGCCCGATTTCAGGTCGTCCCGAACGACCAATGGGTGGCTTTAAAGGATAGTCGGAGTCGATGTTCGGCTCCACCAAAAAAAACTCCAATTCCGGTGCAATCACCGGCTCCCACCCCTGAGCGTCATACAAGTCCAGAACCGTTCGCAACACCTGCCGCGGCGCCATTTGAACCGGCCGACCATCGTGATAGAAACAATCGTGAATCACTTGAGCGGTGGGCTCAGCGGCCCACGGGACCACACGAATGGTCGACGGGTCCGCTTTTAATACGATGTCGATTTCCGACTCGTTTATAGCCGAATCGTCTTCGGGATACTCGCCCGTGACGGTTTGCAAAAAAATCAACTCAGGCAAACGCATGCCCTCTTCTTCCACATATTTTTCAGCGGGCACGACCTTGCCACGCGCCACACCAGCCATATCCGGAATGATGGCCTCCACCTCACTGATGCCGTGGTCTTTAAGAAACTGTCGAATGGGCGTCATCGCCTTAGTTTTCGCTTGCATACATCACCTTTTTTTGTGGAGGCGTGCCTGACGATGGTCAGCAACCGCGGCTCCAAATGAATTAAAAATAACAACGGATTCGGAATGTTTTTCAGCTTGCCATTCCGGGTGCCATTGCACACCGAGCGCAAAGGTCGGATGGCCCTTCACCCACACCGCCTCGATCAGACCATCGGGCGAAGTCGCTTCCACAGACAACCCCGCCGCTAATCGATCAATGCCTTGCGAATGCAGCGAGTTCACTTCAAAACGAGTCTTACCCAACATCTGAAACAAGTGACCATCAGCCGCCACATGAACCGGATGGGCCTTGGCGTATTGCTGTTCAACCGGATCCGAGGGATTCTCGCGATGATCAAAGTAACCCGGAACGTCCTGCACCTTCTGATGCAACGAGCCACCCAAGGCCACATTGAGTTCTTGAAACCCACGACAGACGACCAACAACGGCAAGCCTCGCTGAAGGGCGATCGGCAACAAATCAAAGACCGCCTCATCACGCCCGTCATCGTGCAACGTCCCGGATTCGCTCTGTGGACCCTGATACCGATGCGGTTGAACGTTGGATGGGCTACCGGTTAAGAACAGGCCATCCAGATGCTCCAAAACGATTGCGTATGACGCGCTGACCGCTCGTGTGGGAAGGATCACCACTTCCACCTGAGCCAGTTGAACTAAGGCATGCAGATATTTCTCACCCACGGCGTGAAACTCGTGGTGACCTATCCGTCGCCGGTCGGCAACGACGCCGACCAATGGTCTACTGCTTGACATTTTAAGAAAATCAACTGTTTATAACCCAACCGACGGTTGGGACTCGGGATTATTTAACCACACTTCCCCCTCATCAGTCTTGATCAAAACCGACGGGATGGCTTAAAAATGCCCGAATTCAGCCAAAAATATCCGCCTATGGTCGTAAAAGAGGGACTAATTGCTTTACTGCGGCAAAAACCACCCCTCGATCGCGTCACCCCAAGCCGGCCTGGCGTCGGAGGTTGGCGGCCGTTGGACCTTCCCCGTCAGGCTGCCAACCCGGCGGACCAAAGAGGCGATGCCACGCCTCGGACCAAGACTGTGAGTGCGCCACATCCCGAATGAGCGCGACCCATTCGTGAAAAGCGATCACGATGGGGTTGTACGACTCAATATTGTGAATCAATCCATATTGGCACGGATCCGCTGCTCGCTCTTCTTGAAAGGTTCCAAATAGCTTATCCCATATGATAAACATCCCCGCGTAGTTTCGGTCGAGGTAGCGCGGGTTAGCCGCGTGATGCACTCGGTGATGCGATGGGGTATTAAAAATCGCTTCAAACCACGCTGGGCATTTATCCACCGCTTCAGTGTGCAACCAAAACTGATAAAACAAATTGATGCCGCTTTGAATAAAAATCATGGTGGGTGAAAACCCAATCCACGCCAACACATACCATGGGGCCCAAGTGCCGACCAATACCCCCGTCCACGACTGTCGAGCGGCCGTGGAAAGATTGTAATGCGTCGAGGAGTGGTGATTTACATGCGCGGCCCACCAAAAGCGACATTCGTGGCTTGCGCGATGAAACACATAATAAGCAAAGTCATCCAACACCACCAACGCGGCCCACGCCCATACGCTGGTCGCCGAGATCGTTGTCAAACGGTGATTGTACAGATAGGTAAATGGCCAAACGGCGATGGCAACGATCAACACATTATTCACGACGTACTGACCGATGCGCATGGCAATCGACGCCAGCGAATCTTTCAGTTCATAACTGCCGCGCACAACCTGCAGATGAATGAGCACGGTTTCCAAGACCACCGCTAATAAGCGCATTAAGACCAAACCTGTCGCTAAGCTTAATGTACTCATGAGACCCCTCTAAGTGATTTTATGGAACTCAAAGCAGCGGTGGATGCGCGCATGGCGCTCGTAATCTTTAGGAATGGTGGCTTTAGATAAGTCTTTCACGACGACCGTCGCTCGCTCCACCCATTCCAGTTGAAAGCGCGTGTAGTTGGTTGAGAAAACCAGTCGCCCACCCGGCGCCAACAATCGTAAAGTGTCGTCAATGAGTTTGACGTGATCCCGTTGGATGTCCAAGGTGTCCTGCATGCGTTTGGAATTCGAAAAGGTAGGCGGATCTAAAAAGATCAAATCCCACCCCTGCGCCGGCGCCTCGCGAATCCATTCCAAGGCGTCCGCCTGGATAAAATTGTACTGCCGACCGTGAAACCCATTTTTCTCTAAGTTGCGCCGTGCCCAATCCAAATAGGTGCGCGACATGTCCACCGACGTGACGGACGCCGCATGCCCCGCGGCCGCGTACACGCTGGCCGATCCGGTATACGCGAACAAATTCAAGAAGCGTTGATCCTTGGCGAGGGTTCTGAGATACCCCCGAGTCAGACGATGATCTAAAAAAATCCCAGTGTCTTGAAAGTCATCGAAGTTCACTTGAAATTCAAGTCCACCCTCGCCTACCCAATAAAATTCACCCTGCTCTGCCACTTTTTGGTACTGATCGCTACCCCGTTGGCGCTTTCGAGTGCGGAACCAAACCGCCTCGCGCGCCACGCCTAGGGTTTGGGGCAATACGCTGAGTGCCTCCAGTCGCCGCGTTTTAACCGCCTCCTCCGAAATGGAGGCGGGCGCTTGGTATTCTTGTACGAACACATACCGTTGATCGGGTTGTTGCGGATGCGCGTATTCATCAATCGCAAACGCGTATTCGGGCATATCCGCATCATATACGCGGTAACAACTGATTGACTCACGCCGCGCCCACTTACCCAACTGTTCCCGATTCTTCCGTAAGCGGTTGGCGAACATCACCGCCCCGGGCTTTTCCGCCCAATCCGCTTTGATTGTGGGCAAACGACCCCGTACTCGTTCAGCAAAAAACTGGTCGGGTTCGATCTTAAACCTCAATAGACGGGCCTCAATGGGTCCGTTCATCACTTTATGAGTTCGATGCGCCCGAATGCCAACGCGCTTTCCCAATCCCGCATCGGCCGTCAGTACCGCGCCTTGCCAACCTTCAAAACGGGCACGCCAGACCTCGCCGATTTCCGTGTACAAATCGCCTAAGCGATCCGCTTCTCCAATTCGCTCGCCATAGGGCGGGTTGGTGATGATCAATCCGTGCTCTGCCGTCTTGCGAATGGCCGATAAGGGACGATGCTCAAACCGAGTCCATTCCGCCACGCCGGCCAACCGCGCACTGGCTCTGGCGATGTCAATGACTCGGGCATCCACGTCGGAGCCGAAACAGATGGGTTCGTGCGCCGGCAAAATTGACTCACGTGCCTCTCGAACCAACCGTTCCCACAGACTCGCCTCGTGCTGACTCCAGCCTTGAAAGCCAAAATACGGCCGCGTCAACCCCGGCGCGCGGTTTGACGCGATGAGCGCGGCTTCAATCACCAACGACCCACTACCACACATGGGGTCCATCATGGCCCATTGGCCTTCTTTGCCGTAACCACAGCGTATGAGCAACGAGGCAGCGAGATTTTCCTTTAGAGGCGCTGCCACACCCGCATCTCGCCAACCGCGGCGATGCAAGCCCTCCCCACTCAAATCAATGGAAAAGGTCACCTCGTCGCGCATGACTAAAACGTGCACGCGGACCGAGGGTCGATCGACCGCCACGTTGGGACGCTCACCACGCCGCTCGCGCAGTTGATCCACAATCGCGTCTTTCACTTTGAGCGCCGCAAATTGGGTGTGCGTAATGCCCGATTGGTGGGCATCCAAATCAATCGCAAACGTGGCTTTCACGCCAATGTGATCGGCCCACATAACCTGCTTTGCCGCGTCGTACAAACTGGCCGCATCGGAGGCTTGGGCGCGATGAATGACCCAATGCACCCGGGAGGCCAGTCGCGAATGCAAACAGATCCGATAGCCGAGTTGCAAATCGCCACGTAAACGGCAACCAAAGGGGCGTTCAATCAAATCCAGAGCGCCCAACTGTTTGAGCTCCGACGCCAATAAATCCGCAGAGCCGCTTGGGCAGGTGACCATCATTTCATTCATAGTCATTACTGTAACATTTGTACTGGGTGGTTTCCGCTTAAGATTTTCTTAATCAGATAATAAATATCGACATCCCACAGTGGCTCGCGCTGAGACAAGCTGACCAAGTCATCCGGATCAAGGGTCGACCCCAAGTAGCACCATTGATTAAACACATGCCACTCGCGTTCGCGCAGATAATTTTCTTCCCATACAGCCACTGCACCCGCAAACGGCCAGCTTTTCAATTTTAACGACGACAAGGCCAATTTCGTGCGCAAACCGTGTTTGAGCAAAGACTCCTGACCGACGCAAGCCCCACGGCAACGTTTCAATTGAAAAGCGAAACAGGACCCATGCGAGCGCTCGAGCCCCAAGCAAACCAAACACAATTCATGTGCTTTGGCGATTTCGACAATGGCCTTGTGCGCGGCAGCGGTCGATTTAAAAAAACCAAATCGCTCCCCTGTTCCATCCAACATCAGCGCGTCGGCAGACTGGATTGACAGGGTTACCTCACCCTGTTTCCCATCCACCAATGCAATGCCCACCGAGTCGTTGGACCGAAGGCGCTTATTCGCCAACGGACGTTGGGACTTAACCCACTGCGCCTCGCGCAACAACGCCCCCCATTCGCCGACCGTCTCCTGCCAGCTGATGCGGTGGGTCTGACGGATTAAATCCGCCTCTTTTGCATCGCGCTCCGCTTTGTAAAAATGCTCACTCAGTCGGTGCTTGATGTTGCGACTCTTGCCGATGTAAAGCAGGTTATTGCGGTCACTGTGGAAAAAATAGACCCCACTGGCTTCCGGCGCATCAACCAACAACTCCACAGATAAGTGCGCTGGAACGGCGGGTTGTCGAATCAGCTCATCCACGGTACGTTGTAAGTTCGTCTCACCCACCGAAGACCGCAGTTTCATCCACAATTGCAAAAGCAAGTCGGCATCATCCCAGGCGCGATGACGACTTTTCACCTCTAGACCGAACCGCTCAATGAGGGTGTCGAGATTATGGCGAGGCCATTCGGGATTCAATTTCCGCGACAGCTTCACGGTACACAACACAGGGACCCGGAGGCTGTAGCCGCATTGCGCCAACTCAACCCTTAAAAATCCGTAATCAAAACGAGCGTTGTGCGCGACAAACAAACTGCCTTTTAAGCGCTCGTATAACTGAGGCGCGAAATGACTAAACGTCGGTCGATCGATCACCATCTCGGGTGAAATGCCAGTGAGACCGGTGATGCCGCTCGGTATGGGCGCTCCGGGGTTAACCAGTTCGCTAAAATGCTCAACTCGGCCATCGGGCCACAACCAAATGACGCCAACCTCGAGTATTCGACTGCTGCCGGGACGTCCACCCGTGGTTTCGAGATCCACAAAAGCCAGTGGCGCGGTCTGCCAGTCAAAACTCATGAATACTGATCGCTCTAATCCCAACACACCGTCGGTGCCTGATGCGGGCTATTTTGACTGAAAAAGGCCAGCCGTGCCAACGGCCACTCACACCCACTGAACTTCACACTCGATTCGACGGGACGGTCCCGCTGGCCCAACCGAACCAGCGGGTCAAAGCACTCGGCAATCCCCGTTAATTCACACGGGCGGCAAAACGATCGGCGGATGAACGCTCTTTTTGGGCACCGGGCTTTTAAAGCCATCCGGCTTAACCACCAACACATCACACTCCACAGCATCAATGACTTGCTCCGCCGTGGCGCCAATAAACAACCGCTTCAGCGTTGAACGCGACACAGCGCCCATCACTAAAACGTCGGCTTTTACCTTTTTCACAAACTGGGGCAAATCATCGCTCGGCACGCCCTCGCGAAGATGCGCATGACGTGGACCTAACTTGGCTTTTTGCACCAGCGCTTGGAACGCCTTGCGGATGTAATGCGTATGCTGCTTTTGAAGCTCGGGGGGTAACGGCACTGAATCCACCATCAGCCCAGCCGAAATCGGCATGAGGGGCGTGAAGAAATGCACCACGTGCGTCGTCCCTTTCAAGGGCTTCACCAAGTGTTGTGCCGTTTCAATCAACTTTTGATCCAAGGAAGCAGGTTTATCGTTGTTGTGGATCGGATCAACCGAGACGGCAAACAGCGGTGTTTTTCCATAGGGTTTGGCTGTTTTAACCAACAAGACTGGACACGGACACAAGCGAATTAATTGCCAGTCGGTATTCGACAACAGCAAGCGCGAGAGCGTCGTGTGGCGATGACTGTGCGCGATGAGACAATCGACTTTCTCCCGAATGACCTCACGCACCATACTCTCGTGCACCGGATAATCCCAACGCACACGCACATGAACGTCCAATCCTGCCTCTTGCAGCGGCTTAGCAAGCCTCGCCAAGGCGCGCTTACACCGCTCTACTTCACTCGCGATTTGGGCTTGACGGTGATGGCTTGTGTAGTAATCCACGTTTGCCAAGGCCGGTAAAAATAGGCTGTGAAACAGAGTAACGCGTGCATCGTGTGCGCGTCCCCACTCCAAGGCGCGCGCCACCGCATCATTACGCTTGGCGTAGGGATCCTTAACAGCAACCATGATATGAGCGGGCATCGGAAACTCCTTTTCAACGAAGGGCAATAAGAGCGTAGCGAACCGCAACAAGCGATTTCATGGGTAAATACCCCTATTTTACCGCTCTGCAGGTGCGCTTTTCGCATGAACTTAGTGTAGGCTTACGTTCACCCAAATGACCACTTAGGTGCAGCGCAACATGAGTTCCGAATCCACTCCTCCAAAAGCAGAGTTAAGTCGTTCTTTGAAAGCCCGCCATGTGTCGATGATCACCATCGGCGGCATCATCGGCGCAGGATTGTTTGTCGGATCCAGCGTGGCCATCAACTCCGCAGGGCCGGCGGTCATCATCAGTTACGCCATCACCGGGTTTTTGGTGCTCCTGATCATGCGCATGTTGGGTGAAATGGCCATTGAATTGCCACACGTGCGGACGTTTACTGAGTTTTGCCGCGAAGGATTGGGCGATTGGGCCGGTTTTAGCGTGGGTTGGTTGTACTGGTATTTTTGGGTCATCGTCATCCCGGTTGAGGCGATTGCGGGGGCCAAGATCCTCGAGGCTTACATCAATCTGCCGCGTTGGGAGATCGGGGGTGGGCTCATGCTCATTATGACCTTCGTCAACCTGATGTCGGCATTGGCTTATGGTGAATTTGAATTTTGGTTCTCGTCCATAAAAGTCTCCGCCATCATCGCGTTCATTGTTTTATTGGGGGCTCACGCCACGGGACTGACCAACCCAGCCGGCCCTACCTTTGCCAACCTCACCCAATTCGGTGGCTTTGCGCCCAAAGGAGAGTTTGCGGTACTGGCGACGGTGGTTACGGTGTTCTTCTCTATGATGGGCAGCGAGGTGGTCACCATTGCGGCTGCGGAATCGGCGGATCCCGCCCACGCGGTCGCCAAAATGGCGTCGTCGATTATTTTACGCATTTGTATTTTCTACATCGGCTCGGTGTTTTTAATCGTCTCGGTCATGCCTTGGACCCAGGTCATTCCGAGCGTCTCGCCATTCGCCGCCGCGCTCAATGTGCTCAACATTGCCCACGCGGACTTCATCATGCAGATGATCGTCTTGGTGGCCGTTTTATCCTGTCTTAATTCCTCCTTTTATGTCGCCTCACGCGTGCTGTTTGTTTTGGCCGCCAAAGGAGACGCGCCACAATGGCTGGTGCAAACCAATGCCCGCAAGGTACCGACGCGCAGCGTGATTTTAGGCAGCATCGCAGGCTTTGCTGGAGTGATTGCCAACGTGGTCTCGGAAAACGGTGTGTTTGCCTTTTTGGTCAACGCGTCGGGAGCGTTGATTGTGCTGATTTACATTTTAACGGCGCTGTCGCAAATTCGAATTCGCCAACGTCGGATCGCCCGCGGGGATGGCTTGCCAGCCTTACCGATGTGGCTATTCCCCTACCTCAGCTATTTTGCCGTGATCGCCATGGTGGGGGTGCTGATCGCCATGGCCATCACCCCGGAGCATCACGAAGAATTCAAAGCCAGCGTGATCTCCGTTCTGGTGGTGTTGGCGGCTTACGTGGTGCACAGCCGCTTTAAAAAGCGAGCCTAAGCGATGGCGGGCAGGCCCGCCATCTCGTCGCCTAAAGCCATTCGGTGAGCCCTTCCCGTTCGTTCAAGAGCGCGAAGCTTGGCCTCGCTTTCATTCGCTTCACAAACTCATTGAGCGCCGGCCACGTGGTGGCCGGATTTGGCATATGACGCGACCAGCGCATCAACATGGTGGCGTGGAAATCAACCACCGTGGGCGTGGGGCCAGCCAAATAAGGGTAACGCGTCAGGTGGTCATTGAGACGGGCAAACGCAGTTTCAATCCGAGCGCGCGCGTTCGCCATGATCGCTTCTGGGCTGGGCGGCTCTATTGCCTCGCCGGGATAGAACCAGTTGCGAAAAGCAGGCTGCAACGTGTTCGCTAAATAGAACATCCATTGGTAGTAGAATCCGCGCAGTTTTGGATCGCTGGGCGCGCCGAGGCCAGCTTCAGGATGGCGATCCGCCAACCACAGGGCAATGGCCGCCGCCTCCATCAGCACGGTTTCACCCACCACCAAGACGGGCACGTGACCGCTGGGGTTGAGTTGCAAAAATTCGGGACTCTTTTGTTCCCGACGCTCAAAATCAAGCATTTTGACTTCAAACGGCTGATCCATTTCAAGCAGTAACCAATGCACGACAAAGCTCGCCGTACCTGGTGATCCATACAGTTTTATCATTTTACACCCCTTTTTGGCCCCGCACATCGACCTCATTCCAGATAGCCAACTTTACCGGTTTAGAGCGATAATAGGCGTTGTGTTTTACAGAGTTGAATAAAGAGAATCTTCATGAGCCCCATTCCTGGCAATCCTGACACCGCAACCACGTTAACCCCCTTATCGGTGGCCAAGTTGCGTGAAATATTGACCGAGTACTGCACGCGCTCGACGACGCTTGCCGTGACCTTACTCACCATCGACATTGCGCTCTTTATTGCGGGCAACGCCTTAGTGGGATTAACCCACGCGCTGGGCTGGCAATTGCTGGGCATGCTCGTGATCACCGTGGCGATCGTCCGCTTGTTCATCGTCGGCCACGATGCGTGCCACATGAGCCTGACCGATCATCCGGAACTCAACAAGTGGATGGGACGGTTGTCCTTCTTGCCATCGCTCACGCCGTTTGCGTTATGGCGCGTCGGTCACAACGTGGTGCACCATGGGTTTAACAACCTCAAAGGGCGTGACTTTGTATGGCAGCCGTTAGACCCCGAGGAATTTGAGAAACTCTCCAAGCCTCGCCAATGGTTAGAGCGCGTATATCGCAGCCCCTTGGGCCCCTTGCCCTACTACTTTATTGAGATTTGGTGGAATAAAATGTATTTCCCCAATAAAGCGTACGCACCCGGCGATCGTCCGGAATATTTTTGGGACTCCGTGATCGTGACGGTGTTTGCGGCGGGTTGGATTGGCTGGTTGGTTCACACCGCCGAACCCACTGCAGGTGCGATCACCCTCGCCGTAGTGTTGGGATTTTTAATTCCATTCTTGGTGTGGAACTGGACCATTGGATTTGTGATTTACATCCACCACACGCACCCAGACACCATTTGGTATAGCGACAAGAGCAGTTGGATGAAAGCCCAAGGCATCATTCACGGCACTGTCCGCTATGATGTAAAGCCGATTTGGAATCTTCTCTTGCACAACATCATGGAACACGGCGCACACCATTTAGACGCACGCATTCCGTTGTATCGACTCAAAGCAGCGCAAGCCAAGCTGGCCAACTTAGTACCCAATATGCCGGTGGTTGAACTGTCGTTCAAAACCTACTGGCGTACGGTGCGCGAATGCAAGTTGTTTGATTTTAAAAACCAACGCTGGGTTGGGTTTCCAAATCACAACGCCAAATCGCACGCGTAAGCGCGACGACGGCGGCGGAATGAAAAAGACCTTGGGTAACCAAGGTCTTTTTTTATGCTCAATGCCGATACGCAGCCGTACCGAATTATTTACCGGATTCGATCGGCTTTAAAATTTCAGAGGCCATGCGTGAACCAACGATTGAGAGTTGCGACGTTTGACGCAAATCCGCTTGATACACTGCCTTTAAAAAGGCCTTATCCCATGCAGTCCACTCGGCCAAGCGACCCTCTTCTGGCCCCATTAAATTAAGAATGGAGCCCGTTTTCGCAAACTCACGGTCGTTACGCACTTCAACCGCCATCGCGATGCTCAAATAGTCCGCAACCGCCGACAACGGCGTGCCGATCAACTTCTTCGGGTCAATGATCGCGATGGTGCTGTCCAGATCGGTCAACTCCGCGTATTCCAAACGAGTGGCGCTGTAGGTGCGCGTTTCGCGGGCACCCGCGAACGTTTGCCCTAGGCCCGTATTGCTGTCGTCACCGGAGGAATCCGAACCCCCTCCTTGATGGTGTCCTTTGTTCGCCCAAACCTTAATGGCGTGGACATCAGACTTGAACCGCTTAATCATTTGCGGATAAGCCTCGCCATACAAGCGTCCCGATTTATGCTGCCATTTGGTTAAAAACAATTCTGGATCAGCCGTAAAGATGATGAAGGCATTAACCTCGCAGGTTTCAGCGCCTAATGGGACTCCGCTGTCTTTCCAATTTTTGGAAAGTCGGGCCAACACGTACTCGGCTTGCTCTTTCAGCAAGCCGGCCACCAATGGACACACCGGCTCTCGCCACCTCGCGATTGACGCATCCGTCTTCAGAACGAACAACTCGATAAAGTCATCTGCCTTTTTTTCGATGCCGCGACGCGTCGTTTCAACCGTCACCTCACCCAATGAGTTAGCGGGTTCGGCCGCCCAAACCGCGGACACCACGCTCCATCCCAACGACATCATTCCCACTAACATAACTACCGATGATTTTTTGCGCATACATTTCCCAGCGTTGTTCGCATGTTGTCTGAATGAACCATAAGACCCAGATATCGTTAAAAAGTTTCACGGGTGCTCACAGAAATCATGGCCACAACCCCATCACCGTGTGACCCCTTACACCTCGAATTGGTTGACCTTGAAGCGATCGGTTTGAGGATTGGGCTCATCCCCGTGGTCACACGGCAGATCTTTTTCAATGAGCACTTTCAGGGCTCCCGAGTCGGTGGCGATGGATTGGCTCCAAGACTCATCGGCGGAAGCCAAAAAAGCCTGCGTCATTTCTGCTGGCAGTCGAATTGCCAACTGCGCAGCGCCCCACTCGACTTGGGTCGACGACTGCGATCCATCCGTTGAGAGGACATAGTCAAAACGTTGCCCACGCGGCAACTCCAATGTTTCGCTGACCCGGCCCTGTTCCTTAAGCCGTCGTGTTTCACTCACCGACAACCGAAACCGCATTGCATTCTGCGACAACCGGAGCTTCATCTTCGTTACCTTTGAATCCGTTCTGGATGAGAATAAATGACTTGACGCCCCGAACGCGCAAACCCCACCACCGTCACACCCAAACGTTGCGCGGTGCGTATGGCAAACGCGGTTGGCGCTGAAACAGCCACCACCACCGCGATGCCCACCATCGCCGCTTTCTGAATCAATTCAAAACTGGCTCTGGAACTTAACAGCACAAACCCATCGTTGGCATCAAACGAATGGCAAACCAAATGACCAATCAACTTATCGAGCGCGTTGTGACGACCCACGTCCTCGTACGCCTTGTCAATAGCTCCCGTGCGCCTCACCCAAGCGGCGGCATGCACGCTTCCCGTTTGTGCATTAATGGGTTGAAACTGAGCAAAATCGCGTAAGGCCGATTGAACGACCATGGGGTCGATCAGTTGAGAAGTCTGATTTGACTCGGGATAACGAATGGCGTCCTCGAGCGTGGCCGATCCACATAACCCACAGCCCGTGCGACCCGACAAATGACGCTGCCGTGTCAAAATCTCTGAAAACCGTTCGGGCGCAACATTGAGATTAACGCTGATGCTATCCGCCTGTGGCGTCACGCTCACCGCACGAATCTCCGAGATGTTTTTTACTAAGCCTTCCGTTAAGGTGAATCCGATGGCCAACTCTTCCACCGCAACCGGTGTCGCCAACATCACCACATGTGAGATACCTTGATAGGAAATCGCGATGGGAACTTCGTTGGCCAGTTGATCATCAACTTGCGACTCCACGCCATTCTCCCAGCGACGCACGGGTACGGTGTTTACCGACGATGTGAGCACATCATTTTGCACTGGAGAGGACGGATTGAGAGATAGGGGGTCGTTCATTGCGCTCTATTTTACCCCCGATTGCCACGCCACCAACAATCTTATAAACATTTGAATTAATTAAGATTTAGCCCACCAATACCACAGCAATACGTGTGCGGTGCAAAAAGCAGCTGATGATCCTAAAGGCAATTAACCACCCGATTAAACCCGACAACATCGACTCACCACGAATTAGGTGAGCGCAAATGCGACCAAAGTTGGAATTATCCCAATTTTACAATGACTTATAAGGTTGACGCCCCACGCCCTTAGATCCATGCCCGTGCACCACCGCCCTGCACTGTAGGTTCTTTAGCTTGCTCAGTCCTAAGCCCAAAAATCGACCTTAAACATCAATATAATTTGACAAATTGAATTTTTAATGCAAAATATAGAATTATTTTTATATTTTATAGGTAAATAGAATGCTTATCGAATTCCGAGTCAAGAACTACCGAAGTCTGCGCGATGAGCAGATACTGAACTTAGTTGCTGCCAAAGACAAGACCTTGCTGGATACCCACGCCGTGGGTACCGGCTTGAAGGCGGCTCCGCACGTGCTTAAGAGTGCAGTGGTGTACGGCGCCAACGCCAGCGGCAAGTCCAACCTCATCAAGGCCTTACAGTACATGCGCGCGGTGGTGATGGACTCGGCTGCCCTACAACCGGGCCAGACCTTTGACCTGATCCATCCCTTCAAGTTGGATGCCACGTCGACAAAATTGCCGACGGAGTTCGAAGTCACCTTCCTAATAGACGGCGTGCGCTACCAATATGGTTTTGCCATGGACAGGCAACGGATCATCCGTGAGGAACTGTTGGTCTATAAGGCGTTCAAGCCGCAACGTTGGTTTCATCGCCACCTCGATACGGAAAGCGGCGAGGACGTGTACGAATTCGTCACCAACTTTAAGGGGGATAAGACACTCTGGAAGAGAGCGACTCGCCCCAATTCCTTATTCCTCTCAATGGCGGCCCAACTCAACAGCGAAGTGCTGCGCCCCATTTATGACTGGTTTGCACACAAGTTGGTGATCTTCAACGAGCAGACACCACTATCGCCATACTTTTCAGTGCAGATGCTCAAGCACGAGGCACAACGAAAGGCTATTCGTGAGTTTCTGCGTGATGCAGACATCAGTATTGCCGACATCGAAGTGAGCACCAAGCAGGCCGTGGTGCATACGTTCCACTTCGACCTCACGACCGGCAAGCGCGATGAGTCCGCCAAAGAACAAGCCGTCGACGAAGTAAAGTTCCATCACACCACCGAGCACGGCGAGGCAGTCTTCGATTTACTGGACGAATCGAGTGGCACCCGCAATTTATTATTCCTGGCTGGGCCTGTCCTAGATATCTTAGGCAAGGGCCTAACGCTGGTAGTAGATGAACTTGACAACAGCCTACACACCTTACTGGTGCAAGCTCTGGTGCGACTCTTCCATCGGCCTGACGTTAACACCAGCGGCGCACAACTCATTTTCGCCACGCATGACACTTCGCTACTCGATGCCTATGGCCTTTTCCGACGGGACCAAATCTGGTTGGTCGAAAAGCGCTCTGATCAAAGCTCATCCTTGTATCCACTGCTCGACTTCAGTCCACGCAAAAATGAGGCTCTGGAACGCGGATATTTGCAAGGCCGCTACGGTGCCTTGCCCTTACTGCACCATCAGGCGTTGGGAGTGAGCGACTGATGGGGCGAGATAATCAAGCGAAAGACCGGCAATTACGGCGAGAATTGGCTAAGAAAGCGCAGCGAGCCAGCTACGCCCGCATCCTCATCGTCACCGAAGGAAGCAAAACCGAACCACTCTATCTGAAAGAAATCTGTAGTAGGCATCGTCTGCATTCCGCCAACGTAGAAGTACAACCTAGTCAACTAGGAACTGCTCCTGAACGAATCGTCAAATACGCCGAAAAATTATTCAGAGAAGGCGACTTGCACAAAGGAATCCGACCAAGAAGCTTCGATCAGGTTTACGCAGTATTTGACTGCGACGACCACGCTTGTTACCACAACGCTCTGAGGTTATCTAAGTCGCTAGACGGCACACTGCGCAACGATGAAAAGCAGCCTGTCCGTTTTAAGGCGATCGCATCCATCCCAAATTTCGAACTATGGCTTTTACTGCATTATGAGGATATCCATCATGCGATTCCCCGCAATGAAGTAATGAAACGTTTAAAAAAACACTTTCCAAACTATAGCAAAGGGTCACGAGCGACTTTCGCTACTACTCAGCACCAACTAGACGTCGCTACGCAACGAGCCCAAGCATTGGCATTGAAGTTTACAGAGTTCACTGATCCCGAACCCTTCACTGCACTCCATGAACTCGTCGCAGTCCTGAAAGCGCTTCGCAATTGACTCTGATCAGTCACTGAGCTTCAATTAAGACACTAGCCGTTTATTTTGCATTGACGTCTAACCTTACGCTCGTCAGCCTGTCCATTCGGGAAGGACGCCTCTAAAATTCTTATAAAAGTCACAGGGGCAAAATACTAAGCGCTTTCTAAAAAACATCGCCGGAGTGGCGTTTTGAGGTGGTGGCTAGGGCGGGAGTTGAACCCGCGACCCCGGGGTTATGAATCCCGTGCTCTAACCAACTGAGCTACCTAGCCGCTTGAATTAATAAGTGTTTTTGAAGCTTGTCCCTAACCGGTCCCACGCAGGTCGACCGAAAAGCTTCAGGTCTCACCAAACCGGCTATTTTAAGCTTTTTTGAATAATTGTCAAAGACTTAGAGCAAAACTCGGCTCCAAATCCATTCACCGCACCGTCCATTCCGCGCCAAATAGCCTCAAACCTTGCCGAAACTGCCGCTTTTCAAATATCCGTCGCTTCTGCATCCATCCCCCAGCATTAACCTTCACGGCTGACGCAGGCACAATAGCGGCTTCAGCGAATTTCCAAGGATTCCAGGATGGACAACATCACCACTGGCAGCTGCTTGTGCACGCGGATTCGTTATCGCATTCAGGGTCCCTTGCGTCCCGTGGTGGCCTGTCATTGCTCCCAATGTCGCAAAACGAGCGGTCACTACGCCGCCGCAACCCAATGCGCCGGCGACGACATTGTCATCACCGGCGATTCGCTGCGCTGGTATAAATCATCCGACGTCGCTGAACGTGGCTTTTGCGCCGTTTGCGGCAGCAATCTCTTTTGGCGCCAATTCCATCAGGATCGGCTCTCCATTTGGGCTGGAACCATTGATGGAGCCACCGGTCTGCGCCTGGAACGCCAGTTGCATGCGGAGTCCAAAGGGGACTATTACGATTTGCCCGACGTACCCAGGTTCCCTCCCGAGACACTCGCTTAGATTACCAACTCGGACCACCACCAGATGACCGTAACGTATTCTCATGGACACACGCCTTGAAAACCCAAATCACCAGTGATGGAGCAATCATTCAATCCCTGTCGGTGGTGGTGCTGTGTCGCGACAATGAGGCTTACTTACCTTTGTTGTTCCACATGCTCGAATCGCTGGAACAAAAATACGCCGTCGAGTTTGAATACGTCTTTATTGAAAATGGCTCCGTCGATCGCACCGTTGCATTGATTCGGCAATTTCTCGCACCGCGTAAGGGCCTACTGACGGATATCGACAACAGCGCTGAACTTGATCAGTTGCCTCGAACCAACCGTCTAGCTCGCTTACGCAACCAAGCCAAAACCCTCATCTCTAAAGACAGTCAGTGGAGCCTACTGATCGACACAGACATCATTTTTGGCGACCACGTTTTAGCCGCACTATTCAACCACATTAAGGCCGATCCCACCATCGGGATGCTGGGTGCGTTTGGCATTGAGATCCGCCAAAGCCCTCAAAGTCAGCAATGGCTTTCTAAAAATCATTATTACGACTCGTTTGCGTTTATTGACTTAAACGACGGCTTTTATTGGCCTTATTGCGCGTTTGATTCATGCCAACATTGCGGCGACTTTGTTCCGCCCCGATGGCACCGGGGGCAGACGCTTGAGGTTAAAAGCGCGTTTGGGGGATTAGCCCTCATACGCTCAGACCTGCTGCGGGATGCCCGCCTCTTATGGAATAGCCCACTCCAAGACGACCCGCCTTGCGAGCACATCGCGTTCTGCACCAGCCTACGCGAACTCACGCCGTTTAAAGTGGCGATCGCGACCGACTGTGAAGTGTATTGGGATACAACCCACATGCCGCGCGCTTTGGAATAAACACCATCGCCGGGCGTATGCAGCACGACCCGACCTCGTACCCAAGCACCACACCTCAACTAAACTTAGGTCCCGTTGGTGGGCGCATCGGCCAGAACGGCCTCGTATTTGCCCAAGGCGTTAATGCTCGGGTGTATGCGGCGCGTCATATAATAAACTTCAATCGCATCGCCATCACTAACCTCCAGCTTAAACGGAGGCTTGCCAATCACTCGCGCGCTGTCGCCATCCGCCATGGCGTTCTGATTGATCAACACTTTGCCCGTCGCATCAGTCACTTTTAAATCGACTCGTCCATGCACTTTAAAGAAAAACCGAAAGCGCGGATCATCCGGTACTTCCGGTGTCATGTTTAAGGTTGCAAACCGATTGGCAGAAGCTTCACCCACCGGCGCATTTTGGCCATCGGCCGCGGGAACAGGCGTTCCACCTCCCGCGTTTGCGGCGACCGCAGCAACGGGAGATGGCGTGGAGCCAGCGCTCGACGGGTCTGTGCCCGTCGGCGCGTCGGTGCGCGCATCGATTGCCATTGATTCGCCATCCGCCGCAACTGGCGTGACCGCACTGGGCGCAACGGAGGGTGCGGCGTTATTTTGATTGATGAAAAAAATATACCCGCCACCAATCACCACTCCCACCAACAATCCCGCCGCTAAAGGTCGCAACCACGCCCGGCGCACTGACTCGGACTCAACCCCATTGGGCTCGGCCGCCCCATGGATGGTCGCGTGCGCGGACGTGGGGTGCGCGTGCAGTAACTGAGTCGGAACGACTGCCACAGGGTTCGCGTCTTGATCGGTGGCTCCTTCGGAAGTCGGTGCGACCTCAGCCGGCATGGCAGGCTCTCCCGCTGAACTCGGTTTAGCCTCGAGGGATGTCGACGGTGCCGATGAAGGCGTGCTCAAATGGGCGGCAGGCGTGATGCTTCCATGCCAAGGAGAGCCCAACAAATCGAGCGATACGCCCATGAGCTCCGCGTAGCGCTTGGTGGCTTGCTTGGCAAAAAAACTGGTGTAAAACGAATGATAATCATCCGCCTCAATGCCCAAGATTTGATTTTCAGAGAGCAAACACGCTTGGGCCACATCCTCGACCAAGCGGCCTTGACGCAATCGAGCTTGCCGCAGGGCTTCAGCGAATGGCGAAACAGCGTTCGAGGTTTTCATAATTGCGCGCCCCAATGGACTATTAAAATTGGCGTCGTCGACCAATCATAACAAGCAATTATTAAAAATGCAGTGTTTCGCGGCCCAAGTGGGGCCCCAATGGGCCCCAAAACGCTCTTAGTAGGCCTCAACCCAGGCGATTTGACTGTTCTGGATGCTTAAACTGTCACCCATGAGCACCAAATGCTGCTGATCCAAAACATAGCCGACCACGTCGGAACCGCCCAGAATCAGACGACTCGCCGAAAACGTCATTCGCCCCGTATTCGGATCCAACACGTAATAACCGGTGATGCCACCACTGATTGAACCCTGCCCCACCAACAACTGCGCCAAATTGGTGATGGGCGACGTGGCCACGGGATTCATCGTTCCACCAAGGTAGTAAGTTGTTTTAAAGGTCGTAATGGGGTTCTGCTGGGCAAAAATGGTTTGCGGTCGCAATATGCCGTAATTGTTGGTGACGCTTTGCGGCTCGACCATAAAGCCACCGCCAGCCCCATCCGAATAGACCACGAAATTGTGGGTAATGGTTCCCAAATTGAGGGAGACCGTACCCCGCCCTTGACTGGTCATGGCGACGGCTTGTCCGGTGGTTAAATTGTAGGCGTCGAAGTTCCCTTCCGACGCGACGTCACTTTGAATGGTGACCGTCCCCGGCGCTGTGGGCGTCAATTGCAATAAACCGACCGTTGCCACTGGCGCATTTTGAACGTACCGCATTCCCCACAAGCTCATGACCGTCGGGGTATTAAAGACCGTTGCGTCCAATAACCCTGCACCCGTTTGTCGGCTCATCTGACCAGACAACCGAGGAGTCGTCGTTGAGGTGTCGTTGCTCACCAACCAGATGTGATTGGCGTCGACGACGTAATACGCGAACGGCAACGTACTGCTGCCCATGGTCAAGCTGACCGTACCCCGCCCTGTTTTACTGTCGGGGGCGGTAAACGACCCCGTCACCACACTGGCCGCAAATCCAAGGCCCGTGGTGGCATCAAATTGACCTGAGCTAACGACGCCGGCATTACTCAAACTCAAGCGACCCGCATACCCCAATCGATTGAGCTTCCCATCATCGCCCACCAATCCAAATACCCAATCACCCGCTAAGGCATTGAAATTAAAACTGGTGGTGTCTTGTTGCGTAAATGGCCCCGCCATTAGCTGTCCGGTGCCATCGTTTTGCTGCATATGACCAGACGCCAAGGTCTGACCGACAGCGTAATTAAAAGCCTCATTACCAACCGTGGAACTCATCGGCAAGACGCCGAAGTTTTGCGAATAGGTTTGACACAGACTTTGCGTACTGAGCGCTTTATTCGCTTGAGCGGTATTGGCATTTTTGAGGTCAAACTGTCCGCTGACGTTGCCGTTGGAATCCACACTAAAAGTTCCAGCCCGCACGCCGATTTTTTGGGACGAAAAGCCGTTTAATTGATAAACGTATTGCCCATTCAACAAACACGCCGCCTGATTATTAATCTGCAAACTCAAGTTTGCCGTGGCCACGAGACCGTTCGCATCCGTCACTTGGACGGTGAAGCTCGAATTACCGATCGAAGCCGGTTTACCCACGATGGCCGTGGTTGAGCTGCCGGTATTCGACAGCGACAACCCATCCGGCAACGCACCAGCACTGACCACCCAAGTGTACGGCGAAGCGCCTCCCATCACATTAATGTAGGAGACGTAATTGGTGTTTTGATTACCGGGAAATAACACTGGCTGCGGAATGGTTGGCGTACCATTGGTGGTAACCGTTACGGAGGATGCTTGGGTGCTGTCAGCGATGGAAGTCGCCGTGATCGTTGCGAATTCCGAACCCACCACCGCGTTAGGCGCTTGATAGGTGACCGACGTGGTGGTTGCACCGATCAGCGAACCCGGTCCGGTCAGTGACCATGTGACGCCTTTGTTCTGCGCATCGTTGACCAAGGTCGCCGTCACCACCAACTGATCACTGGCCAATACGACGGTGCTCCCCGTATTGGTTGCCAAAGCAATCGCAAGCGTCGTACCACCGGTAACCACGCCGACATTGGGGGTGGATGAGCCCTTATGACAGCCGGTGATAGCACTTGCCGCCAGCACCATCCCGAACAACATGGGATACCAGGTTCGTTTGAAATTCATAGTCGCTTCCTCTTCCCCTGATATCGCTAAACGTTAAAGCGAAAGTGCATCACGTCACCTTCGCGCACAATATAGTCCTTACCTTCCAAACGCAGTTTACCTGCATCTTTGGCGCCAGACTCACCTTTTAACGACACATAGTCATCAAAAGCGATCACTTCGGCGCGAATAAACCCGCGCTCAAAGTCCGTGTGGATGACCCCAGCGGCTTGCGGCGCGGTCGCTCCCTTTTTAACAGTCCAGGCCCGCGCTTCCTTCGGACCCACCGTAAAATAGGTCTGCAGTCCCAACAAGGCGTAGCCTGCCCGAATCACTCGGTTCAGACCAGGCTCAGTGAGTCCAAGTTCCTGCAAAAAGTCATCTTGCTCGGCATCACTGAGTTGTGACAGTTCCGCTTCAATGGCCGCACACACCACCGCGACCTGCGCGCCCTCTTGGGCGGCACGCTCCATAACCATTTTCAATAACGGGTTCTTGTCCGGATGAAGCCCTTGCTCATCCACGTTCGCGATGTACAACACGGGCTTCAGGGTTAGGAGATGCAACTCTCGTAGCAGCGCCCGATCGCCGTCATCCAACCCGACGGATCGCGCTCCGCGACCCTCGTTCAGACCCGCTTTGACAATGGTCAGTACGTCCTTGAGCTTCACCGCGGCTTTGTCTTGTGCACGCGCCGCCTTTTCCGCCTTCACCAGCGCCCGATCGATTGAGTCCAAGTCCGCGAGTGCCAACTCGGTGTTGATAATCTCAATATCCGATAACGGATCCACTTTACCTGCAACGTGCACAATATCGTCGTTCTGAAAACAACGCACCACGTGTGCAATGGCATCCACTTCACGAATGTTAGCCAAGAATTTATTACCGAGCCCCTCCCCTTCGGAGGCGCCTTTAACAATTCCCGCAATATCCACAAATTCGACCGTCGCCGGCAAAATCTTTTCCGACTTCGCAATCTGGGCCAATTGCTGCAATCGCGGATCTGGAACGGGCACCACCCCCACGTTCGGGTCAATGGTGCAAAACGGATAATTCTCGGCAGCAATTTGCGCGCGCGTGAGAGCATTAAACAGGGTTGACTTTCCGACGTTCGGCAAACCCACAATTCCGCATTTGATTCCCACTCAATTTCCCCTTGTTGACTCTCGACGATTGACCTTACCCATCACAGCAGTCAATCCATCACGCACAGCCTCATCCAACACACTCGCCCCCAAACTCACGGCAATCTTCAAATCTTCAACCTGCGCAGCAAAGGGCATGCCCAACACGTACGGCAATACTTGTTCCTTGTGTCCCGGATGGTCAATCCCGACCCTCAACCGCCAATACTGATCACCCATCACGCGGGTGATGTCCCGTAGGCCATTGTGACCGCCATGACCACCTGCAAATTTAAGACGAATTTGACCATTAGGCAGATCCAATTCGTCGTGAATCACGACCACCGACTCTGGGGCAATTTGGTAAAAATGAGTAAACGCCGCTACCGATTCCCCACTTTTATTCATGAAGGTATTGGGTTTCAATACCCAGATCTGTTCTTGGCCAATCGAGATTCTGGCCACCCAACCTAAAAATTTCGCTTGTAGCGTTGCGCTCGCCTGATGTTGACGAAGCCACTCATCGATTACCCAAAACCCGGCATTGTGACGGGTGCGAGCGTATTGCGAACCCGGGTTACCGAGCCCCACAACCAATTTCAACGGTAGTGCGCTCATAACTCAATTGAAGCTCGCCACCCAAGCGTGCTTGGGTGGCGACACCCCATTACTTTTTAGCGTCTTTCTTCGGCGCTTCCGCAGCCTTGGCGGCCGCGGCAGGCTTAGCGCCAGCCGCCGATGCCGGTGCCGGTGCCGGGCTCGCCGCTTCCGCTTCTTCAGCGCGTTGCGCATGAACCGCCACCACCGTCGCGTCACGACCAGCTTTGAGTTCCACCGAGAACACCCCACTTGGCAAGGCCAAATCGGAAATGTGCAACGACTGGTTCAAGCTCAACTCGGACACATCCACGTTAATGAATTCCGGCAAATCTTTTGGCAAACATTCGACCAAAATTTCATTACGCAAGTGACTCATCATGCCGCCTTGAGTTTTGACACCCGGGGCAACCGCTTCACCGCTGAAGTGCAACGGCACGGTCATACGAATCATTTCATCATCTGCCACGCGTTGAAAGTCGACGTGCACCACTTGGTTTTTCCAAGGATGACGTTGAACGTCACGCAAGATGGCCGAATGCGTTTTTCCCGACACTTGGATCGCCACGATGGATGAATAAAATTTCTCATTCTCCATGATCAATGACAATTTCGTGTGATCCAACGACACTGCTAACGGATCGGCTTTGCCACCGTAGAGAATCGCCGGAACTCGACCGGCATGACGCAGGCGGCGGCTCGCACCCTTCCCCTGATCCTGACGGACTTCCGCGATTAATTCAAAACCCTGACTCATTTTCATACTCCTTAACATTAATTCATTGATGTGCCGCGACCAGTCACATCAACAAATAGTCGTAACGCACCATGCGTCACGTCGCTCAAACCGCTCCCTATACACCCATTGAGATCAATCAATGTACAGCGAGCTGACCGATTCTTCATGTCGAATTCGTCGCATTGTTTCCGCCAATAACGCGGCAACGCTCAGCGCTCGAATTCGACTACACGCTTTCGCTTGCTCCGATAACGGAATCGTGTCCGTCACCACCAACTCATCCAACGCCGACTGCTCTATTCGTTCGAAGGCTTTGCCGGACAACACGGGATGGGTAATGTACGCTAAAACTCGCTTAGCCCCCCGATCCTTTAGCGCCTGGGCCGCTTGGCATAACGTGCCTGCCGTGTCCACTAAGTCGTCGACCATCACGCAGGTTTTTCCCGCGACGTCACCGATGATGTTCATCACCTGAGATTCATTTGGACGAGGACGACGCTTATCAATGATGGCCAAGTCGGCATCATCCAACCGTCGTGCGATGGCGCGCGCGCGCACCACACCACCCACGTCGGGCGAGACGACGATCATCGACTCCCCTTCATTTTTATGCTTCCAAATATCCGCAATGATCACCGGCGACGCGTACACGTTGTCCACCGGAATATCAAAAAAGCCCTGAATCTGATCAGCGTGCAAATCAACCGTCAGCACTCGGGAGATGCCCGCGCCCACCAACATGTTCGCCACCAGTTTTGCAGTAATCGCCACACGCGTCGCGCGGGGCCGGCGGTCTTGGCGCGCATACCCAAAATAGGGCACCACCGCCGTGATGCGACCGGCACTTGCACGGCGTGCGGCATCGGCCATCACCAACAATTCCATCAAATGATTATTAGTTCCCGGCGGGCACGTGGGCTGGACGATGAAGACATCTCGTCCACGAACGTTCTCCATGAGTTCAACCGTAACTTCGCCGTCTGAAAAACTGCCCACATGCGCACGCCCCAGCGGCAAACGCAAGTGCCGAGCAATCGCATCCGCGAGCTCAGGATTGGCGTTACCCGTAAAAACGGCCATTTGCGTTTCAGACACGTGGTTCTCCTTGACCCGAATCGGCATCGGTGATGGCTGGGGTGGAAGGATTCGAACCTTCGCATGGCGGAATCAAAATCCGCTGCCGTACCACTTGGCTACACCCCATCCGCACTTCACACTAAACCGTTGACCCTCGGCGACCGTGTCACCGACTGCGCCACGAATCCCTGCCAATGCGGCGGACCATTCATAAGCGCCTGCCGTGCTTTTGCAGGATCATCAAAAGCTGCAAAAACGGCTGAACCAGAACCCGTCATTCGCGCCGGCGCCATCCGCTCTAAATGCGATAACGCCGCGCCGATTTCCGGTTCCAACTGAACGGCCACGGATTGTAAATCATTACCACCGATGAAACCGCTGTTGGCTTTCCACTCCAGCGAGCCGCCTATTGTAAACTTTCGAGAATTTCTTTTCAATTCAGGTGCCTGGAACACCCGTTGCGTGGCGACGTGGACCCCCGGATAAATGATTGAAAACCATAGGTTTGGGGTCAAAATTGGCCGAATAATCTCACCTATTCCAGTGACTTCCGCCGTGCTTCCGCGGATAAAAAAAGGCACATCCGCCCCCAATTGCAGGCCAATTTGCGCCAGCCGGTCAACCGAAAAGTCTAATCCCCACAAAGAGTTAAGTGCAAGCAGGGTACTCGCCGCGTCGGAGCTGCCGCCGCCCATTCCCGCGCCAAGCGGGATTTTTTTGTGGACGTCAATGATGGCACCCAGTGTGGGGTCCCCCGCGGCTTGCCGCAACTGCTCGGCGGCGCGAATGACCAAATCCTGCGCCTCGGGGACACCCGCGGCACCCCGCGGCCGCGCTAATCGGCCGTCGGTCGTTGGGCGAATGACCACCTCGTCCGCAAGGTCGATGAGCTGGAAAACACTGTGCAACTCATGGTACCCGTCCGCTCGTTGCCCCACCACGTGCAGAAATAAGTTCAATTTGGCGGGTGCCATAATCGTCTGGCCATTCATCATCGTTCGTCCCAATGATCAACGATGAGACGCAACCGCACGTTGCCCTGCGTCAGTTCAATCTTTTGCAACATCGAACCTTGGGCATTGGTCGGAGTGAGATGAACGTCCCATCCCGCCTGACTGAATCCGTCCGCCCTGCTTTCACCCTCAAGCTGTGGGTCGCGTTCGCCTCGAAACCAATAGGGCAATGAGGCTAGTGGCAAGGGAATTAATAATTGAGTACGCATAAACTGTTGCAGCGCCGGATCATCCCACGCGTATGTGGTCACCCCTTGTGCGCTGTCCACTGTGACCGCTGTGGCCGTCCAGCGCAACACGACGCGACCCAGCCCTAACGGACCCTGAATAATGACCTCGGAGACGTCGCGACGTTGAATCCAATGCAGGTCGGCACTCCACCCCTGTGTCGCTGTTTTGAGCGCCATACGCCCAGTCATTTCCCAAACAGGCGCTTCGGAAGACAGAGGCTTCAAGGTCTGACACGCGGCCAACCACAGCGCCAATGCGGCGACACCAATCACCCGCACGCTGCTGCGTCGATAACCCGTGAGGAACGTCGTGACGCCCTCGTCAGCGAAACCCAATGCGCTCATTAATGCACATCCACCCGCTTCAAGGCTTGTCGCAGGCGCTCATCATAAGGCGCAAACTCTAGGCCGTGTTGCCATACGCGATTGGCTTCGTCCGGTTTGCCTAACGCCAACCACACGGTTCCCAAGTGCCAAGCATTTTCAGGGTCTTGAATTCGCTCGAAGGCTTTCTCCAGCCAAAGCCGCGCATCGTCCAACTCTCCTTTTTGGAAATACCACCAGCCCAAGGAATCAATAATGGCACCGCTATCGGGGCGCTGGTCTAAAGCCGCTTTGATAAGCGCGTACGCTTCAGGCAACCGCTGACGATGGTCCGTCAAGGTAAATCCCAAGGCGTTTTCCACATCCGGATCGTCTGGTCGATCGTGATGCAACTTCTCGAGCAAACTGAGCGCTTTCGCAGCGTCCCCTGACCGGTCCAACACATTGGAATACGCCAACTGCAAAGAGACGAGTTCTGGAAAACTTTTGATCGATCGTTCCGCCAACGCTCGCGACTGCTCAAACTTAGAATGATTGGTTAACAATTCAATGCGCGCGGGGGTAATGGTAGCCGCGTCATCTGGTGTCGTCTCGATGTAATGATCCAATATTCGCGCCGCCAGTTCATCTTGATGCACGTCTAATAACATCCCGTAGGCATCCAATCGCGACGCCACAATCAATGAACCACTGACTTTAAAATACTGCGACAGGGCATCAACCGGTCGATCGGTCGCTCGTGCAATTTGCGCCAAGCCCAACGCCGCCCGCGCCTCTTCGCCCCGACGCGCCAGTTCTTGATAACGATTGGCTGCCGCTTGCCATTGGTGCGTCGATTGATACTCTTGCGCGATGGCTTGTAGCGCCTCGTTCGCCACCGTTTTTGACTTTACTAACGGCAACAGTTCAGCGATGGCTTCTTCACTTCTGTGACACTGCGACAAGATTAGCCCTTTTAACAAGTGCTCACGATCGGCTGGTTTAGCGGCAGAGCCGATCATCGACTGCAGCACACTCAACGCATCGGTGCACCCACCCATGGCGGTATACGCCCGAACTTCCAACCACTGCGCTTCGCGGCGCAAACCAATATCAAGTGAACTCTGATCCACGAGTGGCCTTATTGCGTCTAAGGCCACCGCGCCGTTCCCCACATCAATCGCCAAAATCGCCAAATTCAAGCGCGCGGCCGGCAAGTCTGGGTTCAACTTTACCAACTCATTCATGACCCAAACCGCCCCCGCCAAATTCTTTAACGACGAGAAACTTTCGCGAATTTGAAGGTAGCCCTGCTCTTTGGAATCATAACGAGTCGTCAAAATATCCTGCCACACGTTCTTCGCAGCAGGACGACGGTCCATCTCCAATAGCGCGATCGCCCAAAATCGTTCAGCGATTTCAGAATGAGGGTCTTGGCTATGCCATCGCTTCGCAAAGCGTTCCAATTCGGAGTACTGCGCCGTGGCCAACGCCAGCGTGCCCGCCCGCTGGGCATGTTCCAGCACAAATGACCCTTGAGTGAGTTGTTTGAACGCCGCGCCATAGGCGCCCCGTTTGATTAACACATCCGCCTCAGCCATGACCCGGTCAACCGGTTCATCCGCCGCAGTCGGGCCATCATTCCCATCTGAAACCGAAACCGCCGGCCCGTCTGGCACGGCTGCTGGGGGAGTCTGAGCCGCGCCGCCCTGCACAGCCCACAACACACTGGCCAATAAGGCTATTTTGCCCAGCGACCGAACCAACCTCGACGCTCCCAAACTCCGATTGATCATATTGGCCTCATCTTTAAATTCGCGCCCGCACGACTGATTTTAGCTAAAAACCCGCGATTGGCTGCCCGCAGAGCACACTATAGCGGAACCTCGGTATGTTTTTCCTTGCGTAACTCGGTACCATCTCTCACAATTTCGGGCGAATTGGACAAGGGAACCGCGGAATGTCATTAGTTGTGTTGGGCCTAAACCATAAAACCGCGTCGGTGGAACTGCGCGAACGGCTGGTTTTTGCCCAAAACGAGCTTGAACCGACCCTCCAAAAGCTCAACGCAGACCTCACCCAAGAGTCGGTAATTTTATCGACCTGCAATCGCACTGAAATCTACGCGGTTACCCCCAATCCCCAGCAATTGCGCCATTGGCTTGAACAGTTCCATAACCTGCACACCCCCATAGGCGACCACGTGTACGTCTACACGGAAACCCAAGCCATTGAACACGCTTTTAAAGTCGCGGCGGGGTTGGATTCGCTGATCTTGGGTGAACCACAAATCCTCGGGCAACTCAAAGACGCCTATCGAACCGCACAAAATGCCGGAACCGTAGGGCCGCAGCTCAATCGCTTATTTCAAAACACCTTCTCCGTGGCCAAACGCATTCGAACGGAGACCCAAATTGGATCACAATCGGTATCGGTCGCGGCAGCGGCGGTCAGTTTGGCCAAGCAAGTCTTTACAAATTTCTCCGATCACACAGCCTTATTGGTTGGCGCAGGCGAAACCATCGAGTTAACCGCGCGTCATTTACATGCCCATGGGCTTAATCGCATGCTGATCGTCAATCGAAGCCTCGAGCGCGCTGAAAAACTCGCCTTAGAATTCAATGCCGCTGCGGTGCCGCTCGCGAATATTTCGCGCCACTTGCACGAAGCAGATATCGTGGTCAGCGCCACCGCCAGTCCGACGCCACTCATCCATACGCACGACGTTGCCAGCGCCCTTAAGACGCGTCGTCATAAGCCAATGTTGATGATTGATTTAGCCGTACCACGCGACATTGAGCCGGGCGTAGCTGAATTTGAGGACGTCTACTTATACGCCGTAGATGACCTTAAAGCGGTGATCGCCGATAACCTCAAAGCACGCGAAGACGCCGCGGTGGAAGCGTTGGGGTTGATTCAAGAGGAATTGAATCGAGTTCAGAGTGAAACGCGCGGTCAAATGGCGATTCCGACCATCCGCGAACTGCGCGCTCAGGCCGCCGCATTCAGCGCGCAAACCCTCGCCGACGCAAAACGACAATTACACAACGGCAGACCAGCCGAAGAGGTGTTATCGTACCTCGCAGATACCCTCACCCACCGGATCATTCACGCACCCTCGCACGCGCTGCGAAAAGCGCTGGAGCAAGGTGATGCGTCTTTGATCCAAGCGGCGAGACAACTCTTTGAATTGGATGATGACAGCGAATGAGAGATAACTTGATACGGCGGTTAGAACGGTCCGTGGATCGTTTTGAAGAAATTGGGCGCCTGCTTTCCCAACCCGATCTCGATGGCGGCAGCAATCAATTTCGCGAGATGTCGATGGAGTACTCGCGACTGGAGCCCCTGGCTGAAAAATTCACCGTTTACCGCGACTTGCAAAAATCCATGGTCGAGGCAGAGCTGCTGGCAACCGAAAGCGATCCGGAGTTGCGCGCGATGGCAAAAGACGAGATCGCGCGCTTGGCGAGTGAAATCGAAGCCACCGAATCCCAATTGGAACGACTGCTGATTCCACCCGACCCCGATGACAACCGCAATATTTTTCTGGAAATCAGAGCTGGCGCGGGTGGCGATGAGGCGGCCATCTTTGCGGGGGATTTATTTCGAATGTACACCCGTTACGCCGACAACCAACGATGGCAGACGGAAATTTTGTCCGAAAGCCGCGGAGAGCATGGCGGCTTTCGCGAAATCATCTGCCGCCTGGTCGGAGCGCAAGTGTATTCCCACCTCAAATTTGAATCCGGAACCCACCGCGTGCAACGCGTCCCCGCCACCGAGGCACAAGGGAGGGTACACACCTCGACCTGCACCGTAGCCATCCTTGCGGAGCAAGACGAAGTCTCGGATATCCATATTCAAGAGTCTGACCTGCGGATTGATACCTACCGATCCTCGGGTGCCGGTGGCCAACACGTTAACAAAACCGACTCGGCGGTGCGCATCACCCATTTGCCTACGGGCATCGTGGTCGAATGCCAAGATGAGCGATCGCAGCATAAAAATCGCTCACGGGCGATGTCCTTATTAAGGGCGCGTTTGCTCAATGCGGAACGTGAGCGCCAAACCCAAAAACAAGCGCAATCCCGCAAACTACAAGTTGGCACCGGCGATCGATCCGAGCGCATTCGCACCTACAACTTTCCCCAAGGTCGGGTCACCGATCATCGCATCGAATTTACTCTGTATCGCCTGAGTGATCTCATGGAAGGACAACTGGACCTCATGATTGAACCCTTGAAACGAGAATATGAGGCAGAGGAATTGGCGTTACTGGAATGATGAGCGCCCAACGAGATGACCATGCTCACGGTTGATTCAATCCTAGCAAGTGCCCACATACGCTTGACATCCATGAGTGAGTCCGCGCGTTTAGACGCGGAACTGCTTCTTGCCGCCGCCTGCCAGTGCACACGATCTGGCCTACATCTCAAGGACAACTTAAGCGAATCGGAACTCGGGCAATTTAATCAACTGCTGGAACGCCGCCTCACGGGCGAACCAGTTGCCTATTTATTGGGCAATCAAGAATTCTACGAAGACACCTTCATCGTTACGCCCGATGTGCTCATTCCACGTCCGGAAACCGAAGCGCTGGTTCAAAAAGTACTTTCCCAGCGATCCCACAATCGCATTTCGATTTTGGATTTAGGCTGTGGTTCCGGCTGTATTGGCCTCTCGCTTGCCAAACAACTGCCGGAGGCACAGGTGACGTTAGTAGACCTATCCGCGAAAGCGCTCGAGGTGGCTCGCCTCAACGCACACAACTTAGGCATCACCAACGTCCTCTTTTTTGAAGGATCGTGGTTTCAGGCCTTACCACAGAACACACGATTCGACTGGATTGTGTCGAATCCACCCTATCTCATGGAGCAAGACCCTCGCGCACAAGCCTCCGTTTTGGCGTTTGAACCGCGATTAGCTCTGTGCTCCGGTCCCGATGGATTGGACGCCATTCAGTCGATCATCGCCGAAGCGCCAGCGCATCTACAACTCAACGGCCACCTGTGGCTTGAACACGGCATCGATCAAGCGCCTAGGGTGCGACAACTCCTTCTTTCACAAGGGTTTAGTGAGGTCAGCAGCGACCAAGATCTCGCTCAAATTGAGCGAATTACCGGCGGCGTTTTACGCTAAAATAAGGGATCATAAACCTGCGTAGGAATCAACCGTGATTCAATTTGAAACCAGCATGGGACGCTTTTGCGTTCAGTTAAACAGCGAAGCAGCACCAAAGTCGGCCAAGAATTTTTTGGCGTACGTCAAAGCCGGTCATTACGATGGCCTTATTTTCCATCGCATCATTCCCGGATTCATGGTGCAAGGCGGTGGCATGGACGCCGGATTGGATTCGCGAAAAACCAAAAAGCCAATTAAAAGCGAAGCGGATAACGGCCTGAGCAACAAGCGCGGATCGATCGCTATGGCGCGCACCCAAGATCCACACAGCGCCACCAGCCAGTTCTACATCAACTTGGTGGACAATGACTTTTTGGACGCCACACACAACCCACCAGGCTATACGGTATTTGGAGAAGTGGTCGAGGGCATGGACGTCATTGACGCAATGGCCAAGGTCGCCAGCACGACTCGCCGTGGCTATCAGGATGTCCCTGTTGAACCCATTGAAATCATCAGTGCAACCATCGTGAAATAATCAAAACCGGACCGGAGCAAGCATGGTCAGACTCTTTAAATTTTTATGGAGACTGACCCTTGTTCTGGCACTCATGCCGGTGTTGGTGATTTTTGCGCTGAAGTACATCAACCCTCCCACCACGGCATTTATGCTTGAAAGCCGCCTTGATGCGCAGGCACATCACAATACTCTTTACACCATCGATTATCGATTTACACCTTACCGCAACATCAGCCCACACCTCAAGCTTGCGGTGATCGCCTCTGAGGACCAACACTTCCCCATCCATCATGGGTTTGACTTTGACCAAATCGACAAAGCTTGGCAAGAACACGAAAAGGGTGGCCGGCAACGGGGCGCCAGCACGATCTCACAGCAAACCGTCAAAAATCTATTTCTTTGGGGAAGTCCCAGCTTTATCCGCAAAGGAATTGAAGCTTACCTAACGGTTTGGCTTGAAGTCTTGCTGCCGAAATCGCGCATTTTGGAAATTTACCTGAACGTCGCGGAGTTCGCGCCCGGCGTTTACGGTGTGGGTGCAGCGGCACCCCGTTTATTTCACACGACTCCGGATCATCTCAGCCGCGAACAGGCCGCGTTATTGACGGTCGTGTTGCCAAGCCCAAAACACTTGCACGCGGACAAGCCTACTGCGTATATGGTGGAGCGACAACAATGGGTTATTGACCAAATGAATAAGCTTGGCGGCTTAGCGGTGCTCAATGCCTTTTAACGCCGCCTCGAATTAATGGCGCTGCGTTGAACCCAGCAACGCATCCTTAGCCAACAAGGCATTGGCGTCAACGGAATCATAGGACCAGAGACGGTTACAAAATTCGCATCGAATGTCGATGACGCCTTGCTCACTAATAATCGAATCAACTTCGTCTTGGCCAAGACTACGCACGATCCCATCGACCCGCTCACGCGAACAACCACACTGAAAATAAGCTGATTTTGGCTCAAACAATCTCAAGTCATGCTCATGAAAAAGGCGATGCAATAAAGTTTCGCACGACGTCGATAGCCACTCTTCATCACTAACGGTATTCGCCAGCATTTCGCATTCGGCGAAAAAGTCACCCGTTTGCTCACCTCGGGAGTCCGCCTCGCCTGTAGGCAATTTTTGAAGCATAAACCCCGTAACTGACTCGCCATCACACGCCAACCAAAGGCGAGTGGGCAACTGCTCAGATTGCTCAAAATACGTTTGTAACGCTTGCGATAAAGATCCATCGCCCAACGATACGATGCCTTGGTAACGATGGTCGGTTTGGGCTTGGTCAATGGTCACGAATAGCGTACCCTCACCGCTGAGGTCTTTTAGCGACTTCGTTGACGCTGGCAACGACCCCTTGTGCCGCGCCACTCCTCGAAACGATAGTCGATCGGTCAGTTGAACCACCAACAACGTGACGGGTCCCGGACCTTGAATCTGCAACGTCATGAGTCCATTCAATTTAATGGAATTACCCAGCAACACGCTCGCGGCCAAGGACTGTCCTAATAACGCGCGCAGCACCGGCGCATAATCGTGGTGTGCGCAATTTTTTTGAAAGCTTTGCTGCAGCCGAACCCACGCGCCGCGAACTGGAACGCCTTCGAATACGAACGAACGAACTTGATCTGATTCGTCGCTCATTAGGAACTTAATTTCTGACGTAAGAGTTCGTTGAGCTTTTCAGGGTTGGCTTTACCGCCCGTGGCCTTCATCACTTGCCCGACAAAAAAGCCGAACAACTTATCTTTACCCGACCGATAGTCCTCTAATTGCTTCGGATTCGCAGCCATGACCGCTTCAATCGCCGTCTCAATAGCTCCCGTGTCAGTCACTTGTCGTAGTCCTTGCGCATCAATGATGGCGTCGGCGGACTGCCGTGAACTCCACATCGCTTCAAATACCGTCTTCGCCAATTTTCCCGAAATGGTCTGATCCACGATGCGACTGATCAATCCAGCTAAAGCCTCAGCACCAACTGGCGACTCGGCGAGTTCCAAACCATCTCGGTTGAGGAATCCAAGCAAATCGCCCATAACCCAATTGGCGGCCAATTTGGCCGACGATGCCCCCACTTTGGTCACCACGTCTTCATAGAACGAGGCCAACTCGCGACTGGCGGTGAGCACGCCTGCGTCGTAGGCACTGAGTTCAAACTCGTGTTGAAAGCGGGCGGCCTTCGCATCCGGCAGCTCGGGCAAGCTCGCACGAATTTGCTCAATCCAGTCGCTGCCAATCGATACCGGCAATAAATCCGGATCCGGAAAATAACGATAGTCGTTGGCGTCTTCTTTCGAACGCATGGAACGGGTTTCATCTTTTTGCGCGTCGTACAGACGCGTCTCTTGTACGATCACACCACCCGACTCAAGGACTTCGATTTGTCGCAGCGCTTCGTAATTAATCGCCTTTTCAACGTAGCGGAATGAGTTAACGTTCTTGATCTCACAACGGGTTCCAAACTCTTGGACCCCGGCACGCCGGACACTCACGTTGGCATCACACCGGAATGATCCTTCCTGCATATTGCCATCGCAAATTTCCAAATAACGCACCAGCGTATGAACCTTCTTGAGGTACGCCACGGCCTCGGCTGCCGAACGCATATCCGGTTCCGAAACGATTTCCAATAAAGGCGTTCCCGCTCGGTTCAAGTCGATGCCACTTTGACCTTTAAAACCTTCGTGTATCGATTTGCCCGCATCTTCCTCAAGATGCGCACGCGTAATCCCGATTGTTTTTTGAGTTCCATCCTCAAAGGTAACCAACAAATGCCCTTGCGCCACGATCGGGCGCTCGTACTGGCTAATCTGATACCCCTTGGGGAGATCGGGATAAAAATAGTTTTTGCGCGCAAACACTGAGCGATCGGTGATGGATGCGGAAACCGCAAGCCCAAACTTGATTGCGTAAGCAACCGCTTGTCGATTCAATACCGGCAAGACGCCCGGAAATCCAAGATCAACCAAACACGCTTGGGTGTTGGGTTCAGCGCCATAGGCCGTAGCGGCCGACGAAAAAATTTTACTCTGCGTGGCGAGCTGAGCATGAATCTCCAAGCCCACCACCATTTCCCATCCATTCGGTAACACAGAACTCATAATGAACCTTTAAGCAAAAGCCGAGGGCAATTTGAGATGAAAATCAGTCTCACGTTGATACACGTGCGCCGCAGACAACAACGCAGACTCCGAAAAATGTGGCCCGATGAGTTGCAACCCAGCCGGCAGTCCCTCTGCAAATCCACAGGGAATCGACAACGCTGGCAAGCCCGCCAAATTCGCACCAATGGTATAGATGTCATTCAAATACATCGTAACCGGATCATCGTTTTTCGTGCCAATCTTAAACGCCGTTGTGGGCGCGGTTGGACTTAAAAGCATATCAACCGATTTAAAGGCCTCAGCAAAATCATTTGCAATCAGGCGGCGAACACGCTGCGCCTTCAGATAATACGCATCGTAATATCCGGCCGACAACACGTATGTCCCAGTTAAAATCCGACGTTTGACTTCCGCACCGAACCCTTCTGCGCGTGAGCGCTTATACAAATCCACCAAATCTTTCGGGTTGGAACAGCGGTGACCGAAACGCACGCCATCAAAGCGCGACAAGTTCGACGAACATTCGGCTGGCGCAACGACGTAATACGTTGGCACCGATAATGGCAAGCTGGGACAGCTGACGTCGACCAACTCGGCCCCCTGGGCCTTCAACACGTCCATCGCGGCCTGCACCAGCGACGCCACGGTCGGGTTTAATCCTTCCGCAAAAAATTCCTTCAGAATGCCGATTCGCACCCCTTTGAGGCTCGCCCCCGCCAACGCGGCCACATAATTGGGGACTGCCTCCGAGACCGAGGTTGAGTCTTTGGGGTCAAATCCGGACATGGCTTCCAGAATGTACGCGCAATCGGAGGCCGAGGGCGCCAACACGCCCGCTTGATCCAAACTCGAGGCGAATGCAATCATTCCGTAGCGCGACACGCGACCATAGGTCGGCTTAATGCCGGTCACACCGACGAACGCGGCCGGTTGCCGAATTGAACCACCCGTATCTGTGGCGGTCGCCGCAGGCACCAGCCGCGCGGCCACCGCGGAGGCCGAACCGCCGGACGATCCGCCGGGCACCCGACTGATGTCCCATGGGTTTGCCACCGGTCCGTAATAGCTGGTTTCGTTGGACGAGCCCATCGCGAACTCGTCCATATTGGTCTTGCCCGTCAAAACGGTGCCGGCGTCCGCCAGCTTGGACACCACCGTGGCGTCATAGGGCGCCACAAAATTGGCCAACATCTTGGACGAACACGTGGTCAAAATGCCGTCGGTGCAAAAAATATCCTTTTGCGCAATGGGAATTCCCAGCAAAGGCAACTGCTCACCAGCTGCCCGACGCGCGTCGGCTTTTTGGGCGTCGGCAAGCGCCCTTTCTTCGGTTACCGTCACGTACGCATTCAGCGTCTGCTGATGGGTTTTGACCCGACTCAGCACATGCTGGGTCAACTCAACTGACGAAAATTCCTTATTTGCCAAGCCCTTGGACAACTCGGCGATGCTCATTGTGTGTAAGTTCATTCGATCACCCGCGGCACGCAGTACAGACCGGCCGTCACATCCGGCGCGATGGCTTGAAGCTTCTCGCGGGCATCCACCTCCGTCACCCGATCGTCGCGCATACGCTGGGTCTCACCGGCTAGGGGATGCGCCATGGGCTCCAACCCCGCAACCGGGGCGTTTTCCAGCTGATTCACAAAGGCCAAGATCTTACCCAGGCTATTCGCCATAGCGTTCAGTTCTTGTTCCCCAATGTCCAAGCGGGCTAAATGGGCAATTTTGACGACGTCGGTAGTGGACAAACTCATAGGCTTTTCACTCTTTTCCAAACCAACATCATGATACCGCAAAGCGGTGGAATGTCGCGGCTACAATTGCTAAAATTCCAAGACTAAACGAGCTGATCCCGCTTTGGGGTGGTTTAAGCTCAACCGATCAACCCTAGACTAAAAGTTGGCACATCATGTTGAAAAGCCTGCGCGGCTATTTTTCGAACGATCTCTCGATCGATTTGGGTACTGCGAATACGCTCATCTACGTACGCGGTGAAGGCATTGTTCTCAATGAACCCTCCGTGGTTGCTGTTCGCGATGAACCCGGCCGCGGTGGGAAAACCATCGTTGCGGTCGGTGCTGAAGCGAAAAGCATGTTGGGACGCACCCCCGGACACATCACCGCCGTTCGACCCATGAAAGACGGCGTCATTGCCGATTTCACGTATACCGAAAAAATGCTTCAGTACTTTATCAACAAAGTGCACGGCAATCGTTTTCTGCGACCCAGCCCACGCGTGTTGATTTGCGTACCCGTCGGCTCCACTCAAGTGGAACGTCGCGCCATTAAAGAATCTGCAGAAGGTGCAGGTGCGCGCAGCGTGTATTTGGTGGATGAGCCGATGGCCGCTGCAGTAGGCGCCGGGTTACCGGTGCACGAGCCGCGTGGCTCCATGCTACTGGACATCGGTGGCGGCACCTCCGAAGTGGCGGTGATCTCACTCAACGGCATTGTTTATGCCGCCAGCGCCCGCATCGGCGGCGATCGATTTGAAGACGCCATCATCAACTACGTGCGACGAAACTACGGTATTTTAATTGGTGAGGCCACTGCCGAGCGCATTAAAATTGAGATCGGCTCAGCCTATCCCGCGTCTCAAGTGCGCGAAATGTCGGTGAAAGGCCGTAATCTATCGGAAGGCATCCCGCGATCATTTACGCTCAACTCAAATGAAATCTTAGAAGCACTCCAAGAACCACTCCAAGGCATTGTATCGGCCGTTAAACAAGCGCTCGAACAAACTCCACCCGAGTTGGGCGCGGACGTGGCTGAACGCGGCATCGTGCTCACCGGCGGTGGCGCGTTGTTAAAAAATATTGATCGATTACTGATGGAAGAGACTGGGCTTCCGGTACTCATCGCCGACGACCCACTCACCTGTGTGGCTCGGGGTGGTGGCAAGATTCTCGAACTATCCGAAGCGCACCCCGGTGCCTTCGGTCTACAGTGATTGGTCACTTTGGAAACGAGTCATCGACAAACCATACGCATCACCTCGAGCAGATTTTCAGCGCTCGGACTAAGGGCGCTGAGCATGGCGGTGTTGTCGGTCATATTGATTGTGGCCGACTACCGCGGCGTAGGACTCAGCAGTATACGGAGCGTGTTAAAACTGACCGCCACACCGTTGCAGTGGATCGTACAAATTCCGACAGCAGTGCTTGACTTTATCGGCGAAGAATTCGCGACACGTGAATTTTTAATTCACGAAAATCAAACGTTAAAGGCCTCGTTAACTGCACGCGAAACGGAACTATTGCGGTTCAAATCGGTGCAAAGTGAAAATGATCGTCTGCGTGAACTCTTGGCCATTAAGAAAGAAGACGGCACTAAAGAAATTGGCGCGTTGGTGCTCGATGTCAAGCAAGACCATTTACGCCAGCGCGTCCTAATCGATCAAGGCAGTCAAGCCGGCATTGAGCGCGATCAACCAGTGGTTGATCGCGGCGGGGTGTACGGCCAAACCGTTTCGGTTGGCCCCACCACGAGCGAAGTGATTTTGCTGTCGGATTCAGGTCACGCCATCCCCGTCATCATTGAGCGGACCGGTCTTCGATCAATCGCCGTGGGCACGGGCGATCCACATGAACTGGTACTGCCCTATCTGCCACGCAATACGGACGTGGAAAAAAATGATCGCATTGTGACGTCCGGTTTGGGGGGCATCTTCCAACCGGGCTTGCCCGTCGGAACGGTCCGAGAGGTCAAACGCGATCCGTCACAACCCCTCGCCAGAATTATTGTAGAACCAGCAGCCGCCTTAGATCGAAGCCACGAAGTATTGGTATTGCAAGCGGCTCCCATCCCTCACGACCCTTCCGCACCACCGAATCCCAAGCCATGATGTCCAATCGAATCGAACAAAATCTTCGATTGCTGGGCTTAAGCCTGGTGGCCATTTTGTTAAGTGGATTACCCATACCTTACTGGCTTGATTTGATCAGGCCCGTGTTTTTGATATTGATTATTCTATGGCTAACGATGCACTCTGAAAAGCACAGCGTGCTCACCATCGCGTGGTTAGCTGGCCTGACCATGGACGCCTTCCACGGATCGATATTGGGCGAAAATGCCCTGGGGTATTTGGCAATCGGCTATTTAATGCGCCGTTATTACCAACGCATACGGGCCTTCCCAACGCTGCATCAGACGTTGGTGATTTTTTTACTGTTGGTCATCGAAGAGTTCATCGTATTCTGGATAGACGGCCTCACCGGCCGCCCATTGACCAATTGGACACGTTGGTTAGAAACGGTCTCAACCGCAGCACTGTGGCCGTGGACTTGTCGTTATATTCCAATTTGGATTAAACGACCAATGCTATGAAAAACAAAGTAATCGTTAAAAACCTTTTTCGAGAGCAACAAGTATTTTTGTCGCGAATCGTCATTGCGGCGGTCGTCGCAGGATGTTTATTCTTTGTGGTTGTCGGACGGCTTTTCTATTTACAAGTTATCAAAAACAGCTATTACACCGACTTAGCACAAGATAACCGCATTCGATTAGATCCGTTACCACCCGATCGGGGCCTAATTTACGATCGACAAGGGTCTGTGGTGGCTGAAAACACCCCCGCGTACACGCTTGAACTAACCCCCGAGCAAGTCACCGATGTTCCGGATACATTGAATCGCTTGGCGGACGTCGGACTGATCGATAAAGACCAGATACCGTCCTTGGTCAGAGTCATTAAATCTGGACATAAATTTGAGGCTGTGCCGTTGCGATTGTCACTCAACGACACGGACATCGCCACGTTCTCGGTCCGGCAACACGAATTTCCGGGTGTCGAGATACAAACCCGTCTCGCGCGCTGGTACCCATACGGCTCCTCTTCCGTCCATGCCCTAGGGTATGTGGGCATTATCTCGGATGATGATTTAAAGCACATCGATCGCGACGAATACAGCGGCTCCGCGTTGATCGGCAAAAGTGGCATCGAGGCCTCTTACGAAAGTGAGCTACACGGCGAGTCAGGCTACCGACAAGTGCTCGTGAATGCCCAAGGCCGCCACGTGGATCATTTGGGTGGTGAAAGCATTCAATTGGACACCAAGCCCCCTCGCGCGGGCAACGATGTCTTCTTGGGCTTAGACATGCGCCTGCAGCAAATTGCCGAGAAAATGCTGGAGGGCAAACGTGGCGCTGTGGCCGCCATCGATCCAACCAATGGCAATGTATTGGCCTTAGTCTCTGTGCCTAATTTTGATCCCAATAAATTCACACGGGGCATATCACGAACCGAGTATGCCCAATTGCGGGACGACCCCGATCGCCCCCTGTTCAACCGCGCACTCAAGGGCACCTACCCACCCGGCTCAACGGTCAAGCCCTTCATGGCGCTGGCGGGACTGGAATACAACTTGATTGACCCGGCCGCAACGCGTAACTGCCATGGGACCTTCACCCTGCCTGGCGCTGCGCACGTATTCCACGACTGGAAAAAGGAAGGTCATGGCGCGGTGGACATGCGACGAGCCATCGCCAGCTCGTGTGACGTCTACTTTTACGGATTGGCTGAGGTCTTAGGCATTGACCGAATTCATGAGTCGCTGAGCCACCTCGGCTTTGGAGCGATCACCGGCGTCGACATTTCGGGTGAACGCGCCGCTTTACTGCCCTCGCCCGAATGGAAACAACAGACTTATAAGCAGGCTTGGTACCCCGGCGAAACCATCAGCGTCGGGATCGGTCAGGGCTATATGCTTGTCACCCCACTACAACTGGCACATGCGGCGGGAATCGTTGCCATGAAAGGCAAAAACTACCAACCGCGGCTCGTGACTGCAATCCGAGATGCGACCACACGACAAGTGAAGCAACTGCCGCCAACCGAGTTGCCGACCGTGACCCTTAATGACCCACACAACTGGGACGTGATCATCGATGGAATGGAACAAGTCATGCAACCCGGCGGCACCGGCTCCGCGGCGGCGAGAGGCGCTCCCTACCGAATCGCCGGCAAAAGCGGCACTGCGCAAGTATTCACGTTGGGTGAAAATCAAAAGTACAATGCCGCTCGAATTGCTGAGCGACTGCGCGACCACGCGTGGTTTATATCGTTCGCTCCAGTCGACAACCCTAAAATCGCTATTGCCGTATTAGTAGAAAATGGTGGCCACGGCGGTTCGGCCTCAGCGCCAATTGTTCGACGCTTATTTGACGCCTATCTCTTGGGCAAATACGACGATTCAACCAATAACTTGGTCGAATCATCCTCTGAACCGCTGGAGCGTTAAGCCATGTTGTTTCAGGAAGACCACTTAAACCCGACTCGCAAAACCATCTCGCTATCCATGCTGATCCTCAAACGACTGCATCTGGATGGCGTATTGGTTGCGTTGCTTCTCACAGTAATTTTATTTGGACTGTTCGTACTCTACAGTGCGACGGGTGAGAATTGGAGCCAATGGTTAGGTCAGGTCAAAAACATTGCACTGGCCTGCTTGGCGTTTATGGCTCTAGCGCAAATACCGCCGCGATGGATTCGCCAAGTCACGCCCTTTATTTATGCGGCCGGAATTCTCTTGTTGCTGATTGTGGCCATTCATGGAAGCGTGGGTAAAGGCGCTCAACGTTGGTTAGACCTGAAAGTCTTTCGCTTTCAACCATCCGAAATAATGAAACTTGCGGTTCCGATGATGTGCGCTTGGTATGTGCACGAGCGCCCTTTACCACCGTCCTTTAAAGACGTGATGATCTTGATGCTCATCGTTATTGTTCCTTCGGCATTAATTGCTAAGCAACCCGATTTGGGAACCGCGCTCTTAGTCGGCTCTGCTGGCATGCTGGTGGTGATCCTCGCTGGACTATCCGTTTGGTACATGGTCGCAGGCAGTGCCTTATTTGCCGCGGTCGTGCCATTAGCCTGGCATTTCATGCGCGACTATCAAAAGCAACGTGTATTGACGTTTATCGACCCAACCCAAGACCCGCTCGGCGCTGGCTATCACAGCATCCAGTCACAGATTGCCATCGGCTCAGGGGGACTATTTGGTAAAGGCTGGACACACGGGAGTCAGGCGCAATTGGAATTCTTGCCTGAACGATCAACCGATTTTATTTTTGCAGTCATCGGCGAGGAATTGGGTTGGCTGGTCATGGCGCTTCTATTGATATTCTATTTTGCCATCATCGCGCGCGCACTTTTCCTAGCCAACACAGCCCAAAACACCTATGCCCGACTAGTCTGTGGCAGCATTGGTTTAACGTTTTTTGTCTATGCGTTTGTGAATACCGGTATGGTCAGTGGCATCTTGCCCGTGGTGGGCGTACCACTGCCGCTCATCAGCTACGGTGGCACCGCCATGGTCACGTTATTGGCCAGTTTTGGGATACTTATGTCCTTGAGCATGCATCGTAAATTAGTAGGGGAATAACAAAATGAAACTCGCTTGGCTTGCGGCCGCAATGGCCTTATCCATCAATGCGCATGCGGAGCCACTGGACATGCAATCTCCTGCGGTAACGCAATTTATCAACGACACCGCGACCAAAACGCATCTCGATCGCCAATTCATTCAAGACGCATTAAAGCATGCCGACCTCAAGCAAAGCGTTGTCGATGCAATGGATCGTCCCGCGGAAAAAACCAAGGCTTGGTTTGAATATCGAGCCGTATTCATGACGGAAAAACGCATTCGCGAGGGCATCGAATTTATCCGCGAACATCAAAGCAAACTCGATGAAGTTGCTGCCAGAACGGGCGTGCCGCGTGAAGTAATTGTTGCGATCTTAGGCGTGGAAACCGGCTATGGTCAAAATATGGGGCGTTACAAAGTCATTGACACATTGGCCACATTGACTTTCAATTACCCAGCGCGCTCTAACTATTTCAAAGGCGAATTGCAAGAATTTTTAGTGTTGTGCAAGGAAAATAACATCGATCCGGCGCTTGCGTTGGGCTCCTATGCGGGCGCCATGGGCGCACCACAATTTATGCCCCACAGTTATCGCGTCATGGCTCGCGACGGCGACAATGACGGCAAAATCGACTTGTGGACCGATTGGCCTGACATTATTGAATCCATCGCTCACTATTTTGCGGCGAATGGCTGGCGCGCCCAAGAATCCATTTTAATTAATGCGCAATTAACGAACCCCGATGCATTGGATCTGCCCGCCAATCAGATGGACGCACCAACCAGTTTAGGCCAACTGCGCCAAAAAGGCGTCGTGACCGACAACAAATTTGGGGACAACATCGAGGGTTACTTTTTAGCGCTCAATCAAGGCGATCACTTAAGCTATGCCATCGGATTGCACAACTTTTACGTCATTACGCGATACAACAAAAGCCCCTTTTATGCTCTGGTGGTAACGGAACTGGCACAGGCATTAACGGACGGAACCGACGGACAACATAAAGGTTGATGGGCGTGAATTCAGAGTACTGTGAACATCGGGTTGCCCTCGGGAGGTTGGTACGCTGCTTAGGCGGAGCAATCCTGCTCACGCTCGCAGCGTGCGCTCATCAAGTCGCCCACCCCACCAAACCCTCAGTCACGTCAATTGCCGCCAGTCCCCCATCGTCGCCACCCCCTTCCATCCCAGCCGCCCCGAAAGCCGCGTCCGCCAACGACGCCAGTCGACCCAGCGACGCGGAATTGCTTGCGCTGCCCGACCCAATTCCAAGGGCAGAACCCAAAGCACGCCTTGGTAATCCCGCCTCTTACGTTGCCTTGGGGCAACGGTACGAGGTATTGAATCAATCGAAAGGGTATGTCGAGCGAGGGGTTGCCTCGTGGTATGGGCCCAATTTTCATGGCGCATTGACGTCGGTCGGTGAGCCATACAACATGTATGCCCTCACCGGGGCACACCGCATCCTGCCGCTGCCCTGCTACGCACGCATAACCAACCTAAAAAACGGCCGATCTGTCGTGGTTCGACTCAATGACCGCGGCCCTTTCAAAGACAACCGAATCGTCGATCTGTCCTACACGGCCGCTCTGAAGCTTGACATGCTGCGAGAAGGGACCGCCTTTGTAGAATTACGGGTGATTGATCCTGGTCAATTTAATGAACCTGCTCTGTCCAGCGTCGCACAAACACTCAATTGGTTTGCCCAAGTGGGCGCCTTTAGCGAAAAATCCAATGCCGATCAACTACAACGTCGCTTGAGCGCCGGTCATTTTCGCAACGTTCAAGTAGTGAATGAAATCACCGGCGGCAAGAGCTTATGGAAGGTCAGGATTGGCCCCATCGACTCGGTTGCGGCCTACGATGCGTTGGTCACTCAACTGCACAGTGAGGGATTTAGCGCCGTGACGCTGGTGGATGGGCAACGGCTTTCCAACCGAACCACGCCGTAAGCAAGGCTGCGTCGTACCAAGAGCACCCCTTAGATATTTGCCTGTAAAAGCGCTAAACTAGTGCCATCTGCTCAAGATCAACCAATTCCAGTCTCACCCAAGCATTGCCCATCGAGTGTGGTGTTAGGGAAAAAGGACGCTTAATGATGACGAATGCTGTTCAAAGTAATTTAATCGATGTGTTCGCGAAGATGGTCACGACGCTGCTCGTTGGCGTTATCTCCTTTAGCTGCGCCACCACCATTGCCGCCACGCCCATTCCGCCACCGCCAACTGTTCCGGTCAAGGCTTACATTTTGCTAGAGCCCATGAGCGGCAAAATTTTGGCCGCAAGCCATGAAATGGATCGCCTCGAGCCGGCGAGCTTAACCAAACTAATGTCGGCCTACGTGATATTCGACGCGATCCGATTAGGAAAATTAAAGTTAACCGATGACGTATTAATTTCGGAGCACGCTTGGCGCGCGGAAGGCTCTCGGACATTCGTCGAAGTAAACACTCGAGTCAACGTTGAAACCCTCATTCAGGGGATGATAATTCAGTCCGGGAATGACGCGACAATTGCGCTAGCAGAAGCCGTTGCTGGTTCCGAGCCAACATTCGTTACGCTCATGAACCAATATTCTCAGCGCTTAGGCTTAAAAGACTCTCACTGGATGAACTCTACCGGGTTGCCTGACCCACAGCACTACACCACCGCACATGACCTCGCGATGATTGGTGCCGCCATCATCCGCGATTTTCCATCACACTATAAATATTACTCGCAGCGTGAATTTACCTATAATCACATCACCCAGCAGAATCGTAATGGCTTGTTGGAAAAAGATTCAACCGTTGACGGAATCAAAACTGGCCACACCGATGCCGCTGGCTTCTGCCTGGCCGCCTCCGCCGTGCGCAATGGCTTGCGCTTAGTTTCCGTAGTACTTGGCGCCAAGAACTTTAAAGACCGAGAGGACGCAAGTGCTGCCCTACTAGGCTATGGCTTTAGTTTCTATGAAGGTCGAACCTTGTATACGAATGGCCAAGTCGTGGGCAATGCAGGCGCCTATAAAACCCGCGAAAACATTCCTTTGGTTTTACATAAGCCATTAGTGGTGCTCAATGCCAGGGGCAGTCAAGTGGCAGTTATCCCGCAACTCTTTGTTAAAAAGAAATTGGTGGCACCGTTGTCGGCTAGCCAGCCTATCGGCCACATTCGCATCCTGGAAAATAATCGGGTGATCGCGGACGAACCAGTTTATCCAGAACACGATATCGCATTAGGTAACAGTTTTATTACGTTTTGGGACGGTATTAAGTTATGGTTTCAATAACACCATCGAGCGAGAGCATCGCCTATGTTGCGGGTGAATTCATTCCCCTGTCGCAAGCGCGCATTTCACCGTTAGACCGAGGGTTCTTATTTGGCGACTCTGTCTACGAAGTCATTCCAGTCTACAACGGTAACCCGTTTTTATATCACGAGCATTTCGCACGACTGGCGAGATCGTTAGCGGAACTAAGCATCCCGAACCCCCACACCGATAGCGAGTGGGCCACCATCGTTAGAACGCTAATTCATCGTAATGGCGGTGGAGATTTATCGATTTATTTGCAAGTGAGCCGTGGTGTGGAGGCCGTTCGAAATCACGCCATGCCAGCCAAGTGCCATCCAACGGTATTCCTCATGGTTCAATCATTGCCCGCCATGGATCCCTGCCTACTCAGCGAAGGCGCAAAAGCGGTGACGACTGAAGACCTGAGATGGCATCGATGTGATATTAAAAGTACGAACTTGTTAGCGAATGCGATGGCAAAAACCAAGGCGGTTCGTCACGGCGCCTTGGAAGCTTTACTCATAAGAAATAACACGCTGAGTGAAGGGTCATCCAGTTCAACTCTACTTGTAAAAAACGGCGAGCTGATTGCTCCCGAATATTCCCGTGAACTTCTGCCAGGCACTACTCGAAATTTGTTGGTGGATTTAGCCCACAACGCCCAACTGCCCGTTCAATTCAAACCCATACCAGTAGCCGACATATTTGCTGCAGATGAAATCTTCATTGGGTTTGCCACCCGTGGCGTGGTGCCAATCACCCAAGTGGATGATCGACCAATCGGCAATGGAAAACCAGGTCCCGTTTTTAAAGTCCTGCGACGGTTGTTCGATGAAAAGCGCTTAACGCCAGTTGAGTATTAACAGTGACCGACACAGAAGGCCTACAATTTCCAGATCATCACCCCATCAAAGCGGTTGGGCGAAACGAGCCGCACTTTAAAAAAACCATAATTCAATGCGTGCACGACGAACTCGGCCACGATATTGAATTTGAAGTGACCGAAAAACTGAGTCGCGATGGTTCATTTTTATCGTTAACACTCACGGTCTGGGTTGATTCCCGAGAGAGCCTCGATCGGCTCTATCAGCGATTGCACGCCACCGGATTATTACTCTTCGCTCTTTGAACAGTTCGTGACGGAATCTCTCAGAGTCTCCCACCATTGATGTAGGTAAAGCTGTAAAACCCGAGAGACTTCCGGTAGCGTCACGTTGGCGTTTAGTGATTTCATATCAATCACCTCAAGCCCTTGGTAACCACAGGGATTGATGCGAGTGAATGGCTCCAAACTCATATCCACATTCAACGCTAATCCGTGATAACTCGCATAACGCTTGATGCGCAATCCAATGCTCGCGATCTTGCGCCGATCGACGTATACGCCAGGCGCTTCTCGGCTGCCATTAGCTTGAATATTAAACTCGCGCAGCGTTGCTATAATGGCGTTCTCAATTCCCACCACCAACGAGCGCACACCAACGTTCAATCGCTTGATATCCCAAAGAGGGTACACAACCAACTGACCGGGCCCATGGTAAGTAACCTGACCACCGCGATCAATGGCGACTACCGGAATACTGCCGGGATTCAGAACGTGATGAGCTTGACCATTTAGACCTTGCGTAAATACCGGAGGGTGCTCCAAACACCACAACTCGTCGTCGGTCTCTGACGTGCGCGTGTCCGTAAATTGCTGCATTGCTCGCCACGTGGGCATATAGTCAACACAACCCAAGTTCTTGAGCTTAAGCTTCATCATAGTCCAGCGTTGTTACCCAAGAGCGCTTGTTCGGCTCGATAGCTTGAACGCACCATCGGTCCTGCGACGCACTCTCGAAAGCCGAGTTGGAGCGCTCGCTCCCGCCAATGCAGAAATTCCTCCGGCGTCACAAAACGACTTACCGGCAAATGATGTCGTGTTGGTTGAAGGTATTGACCCAAGGTCACCAAATCGACTTGATGGGCTCGCAGATCCTGAAGGCACTGATCAATTTCTTCCTCTCGCTCTCCTAAACCAAGCATCAAGCTGGACTTGGTAAGCGCCGAAGAACGATACGCTTTCGCAGCCTGCAACACCGTCAACGTTTGCTGGTACCCAGCGCGGGGATCACGGACCGGGTGAGTTAAGCGCTCCACCGTCTCAATATTTTGAGCAAACACATCCACACCACTGTCCATTACGGTGTGCACCGCGCTAATAATGCCGGCAAAATCTGGGGTCAATGCCTCCACAGCCGTTTGCGGTCGGCTGCGCTTGATTGCTCGGATACAATCCGCATAATGCTGCGCGCCTCCGTCCGCCAAATCGTCACGATTAACCGAAGTCAGGACAACATAATTTAAATTCATCAGTTCCACGCTGCGAGCCACTTTTTGTGGCTCTTCGACGTCCAGCCACCCCTTTGGGTTGCCGGTATCGACCGAACAAAACCGACAAGCGCGAGTACACACCGCGCCCATGAGCATCAACGTTGCCGTACCGGCATTCCAACATTCGCCGATGTTGGGGCACTTGGCCTCTTCGCACACCGTGGCCAAACGATGTTCGTGAACGATGCCTTTGACCTTTTCAAACCCTTGCCCCGACGGCATGAGTGCTCGCAACCAGGCCGGCTTTGTTCCGCGCGGCGCGGCGGCGCTATCCCCTGCTTTCACGCCATCTCGAATGGCCGTAAAACCCTGCTCGGTCACATACTTTTGACCACTGGGCACACTGCGAACGGGAATGCCTTTAAATTGGCTCATCAGATTCTCCTGCCTAAGCGCCCATTTTACGCCAACCGCCGTATCCACACCACGCCGCGGTGCAAGACCATGTTTACCCTAGAAATTGGCCGACAACGCGCGTCTAAAGATGGTCAACACACCAGGCGTGACAAGCCTCCAGTCGTTCGGCAGTCCCCACATCCGTCCAATACCCCAAATGGCGTTGACCCCAGAGTCGACCCGACCCCAGCCACCGTTCAAATAAAGGCCGTAGCGGCTGCCGCTGCACGGTTAGCCCCTTAAGGGCTTCGGGTCTAAAAGTAGCGATACCACTGAAGGTAAAACAGCGTGAACCGGTTCGGCGACATTCCTCCCCATCAAGCCCAAAATCACCGTTCGGGTGATGTGGGGGATTATCCACCAGCCACAAGCGAGCACAGACTCCCTGAGGGGGTGGAGATGGCGGGAGAACCTCCGAAAACACATCCGCGCTGATAACCCCAAACGGCTTATCTTCGAAAAAATCCAGCGCATTAATAATCGCACCAGCCGTTTCCAGCGGCTCCGGGCCTTCATAAAAATAGGTGATTTTTAATCCAAAGCGCCGCCCATCCCCCAGCATTTCATAAAATCGCTCATGAAGCCACGACACGTTGATCGCAACTTCTCTAACGCCACTCTTCGCCAAACGCCGCAAATGCCAACCAATTAATGTATCTCCACCCACGGAAAGCAGTGGCTTCGGTGTGCTCAAGGTCAATGGCCTCAACCGCTCCCCTCGCCCAGCGGCTAACAACATCACCTTTTGCGGAGCCATCGAACTCACCGAGAAACCCGCCGCCACTGCGGCAAAACTCGATCCTGCCACCAATTCCAGAATGGCGACAACGCTTCCAATTCAATTAAGGTTTCGACAACGTAATCCATGACCAGGGGCAAATCGTTGATGTATTGAGGTTTGTGATCACGGTAATTAAGTCTCGCAAATATTCCCAACACTTTTAGATGCCGTTGCAAACCCATCCACTCAAAATCTTCACGCCATTGATCAAGCGACACGCCATGAACCAACCCAGCTTGCGCCCACTGTCGGTAAAAATCACTGACCCACGAACGCACCCACTCTTTGGGCCAACGCACGTAGCAATCCTTTAAAACACTGACCCAGTCGTAGGTTAAAGGCCCGCAAACGGCATCTTGGAAATCAATAATACCCAGTTGATTGTCGTCTAATACCATTATGTTTCGCGAATGGAAATCTCTATGAACGAGCCCAGTAGGCTGTTTAAGCAGTTGCTCAATGATCGCCGCAAATGCGTGGTGTAGAACCTGCTGATCGCTTGCCGTCAATTCCATCTTCAAATGATGCGTCAAAAACCATTCTGGCAGTAAGTTCATTTCACGCAAAAAAATTGCCTCATCGTACCGAGGCAACTGTTGAGCCAACGCATGACCATTCGCCTGCATCTTCATCAACTCAGAAAAGACTTTCGTATACCACTCGGTAGCCCCTCTTCGACCGTCTGCCGCTTGCAAGCGCGACAATAACCAAGTCGAGCCCAAATCTTCCAGCAGCGCAAACCCGCGCACTTCACAGTGGGCATGCACCTGCGGCACATGCAATCCCAGTTCACGCAGGTGGCGCGCCAAAACAACAAATGGCCCGACCGATTCATGCTGCGGCGGCGCATCCATGATTACGAGGGACGGGGCAGCCGCGCTTTTGTAGCGAAAATATCGTCTAAAACTAGCATCTGCACTGGCGGGCGTCAGTTGACCCTCTGTGCCCCCAAGATGCTCGGCGAGCCAGTCAAGAAGTATTTTCTGCCTCTCATCCAGTGCTGTCATATCGGTTTCCTTTGCGCTCAATTATACTGTGCGGATGCGCTTTAGAAATCGTTTTACTGAGAATTCGCTACCGGGTCGCAACTCCACCCCGGACAACCGTCAGGACGGGCTGATCCGCGGATTGGTGGCGCTGGTGAGCGTGGGCTTTGTGTGTACTGCCGTCGCAGCGGAGCCTTGTGATCCCCGCGCCAGTACGGCTCCCGTTCCACCCTCCCAGGCGGGCGCTGTCCCACCACTCAAGTTAAAAATAGAAGCCACCTCCAGCGAAAGCGAGCTAAATGGCACAACCCACCTGACTGGACCAGTTGACATTCAGTATGGCCAACAGCACGTGACCGCCGAGCAGGCAGATTATTCAGACCCCTCTCAGGAAGTGGATGTTGTTGGCAAAGTCACTTATCAAAATCCCCAAGTCACTCTATCCGGCATGTCTGGGCATTGGAATCCGAATGGCACTGGCCAATTTTTAGATACACATTTTGAAATCCCCGGGCGAAACGCAAGCGGCACCGCCGAACGCATTGAGCTGCTGACGCCGCAAAAGACGGAACTCACCACGGTGCGTTACACCACGTGCCCAATCAACCAGCCAGCCTGGCTCATCAAAGCGCAATCAATCGTATTGGATCAAAACACTGAAACGGCAATCGCTCGTCAAGCCAGCTTAAATGTTGAAGGTATTCCCCTACTGTATTTACCATTATTGGAATTCCCAATCAGCGATCAGCGCCGCTCCGGTTTTTTATTCCCCATTATTGGGCAATCGGGCAGTTCAGGCCTTCAACTGCAAACTCCTTATTATTTCAATCTTGCACCAAATTATGATTTAACCTCATCGCCTGGCTACTCAATAAAGCGTGGCTGGACTTTCAATAATGAATTTCGCTACCTTACCGATTCCAGCACTGGCGACTTGAAAATCGACTGGTTGCCCGAAGACCAAGTCGCCAATGCCGACCGCGGTTATCTGCGATTTGAAAATACAACCGACCTGAGCAACCATCTTCGCCTTACGATCAACACCCCATACGTTAGTGACTCTCATTACTTTCAAGACTTTGGTGCGGGCACGGAGGTCACCAGCGTCACCTATCTCGACAAAACCATTGGCATGGAATACGCCGATAATAATTGGTGGATTCGCGGCTTGATTGATCAATTTCAAACCATCGATTTATCTATTGCACCAGCCGATCGACCAGCGACGCGCATCCCTTCGATCGCCTTAATCGGTTCAACTGAGCTGAGCTCGGGATTTACCCTTACCGCCAATGGCGCCTTTGATGAGTTTAAAAAATTAGTGGGCGTTGATGGCGCGCGTTTGCGGTTAGACCCGAGCGTAAGTTATACCATTCATCCTTTAGGCATCAACATTAATGAAACCGCCGGTGTTTCATTATTGAGTTATCAACTTCAAAACGCTGTCAGCGGCGCTCCGACTCAACCCACCGTCGTCGCACCTTTTGAGAAGTTGGAGGGCTCCCTGCTATTGGAGCGCACCGATGGAAATTTGGTCACTCAGGTAGAACCCAAAGCGCTATACAGCTATACGCCATACCGCAACCAGAGTCAGTTGCCCGTCTTTGACTCAGCGCTCGCTGACCTTAACTCAATTGAATTATTTCGTGGACAACGATACCAAGGACTGGATCGCATTGAGGATCAAAACCAACTTGCAGTGGGATTAACCGATCGCGAAATCACCCGCGACGATGGACGCCAGTGGCTAAGTACCACCGTTGGCCAAATCATCTACTTCAGTCCACCCAAAGTCACCTTACCCACTGAAACCGCAGCCAATATCCACAGTTCCAACTTGGTAGGACAGTTAGAGCTTAATGCAACGAACCATCTAAATTTATCTCTCGGTGAATTATGGAACCCGCATCTGGCACAGTCAGCCTTAACTGAAGCACGCCTCAGTTATCACCCCGACGGCGATAAAGTTCTGAACCTCAGTTACCGATACCGTCGCGACCTACTCGAGCAGGTCGAAATGGCCTTTGCCTGGCCGATTAATCGGCGTTGGGGGTTGTTTGCCCGCGACGTCTATTCACTCAAAGAACGCACACAAATCGATACTTTTGCCGGATTTCAATACCAAGCGTGCTGTTTTAAGGTAGAGTTACTAACGCGCCACTATGTCTCGAGCTTCGATGGCTCTCGTAACACCTCGATTGTCTTCCAGGTGGAACTCGGGGGACTCTCAAATGTCTCAGACCGCGTCGGCTCTTTTCTGGAACAAGCCATTCGAGGGTATAGTCCTTCCAACTCAACGTTAATGAGTCATTAAGTAGATGAAAATTAAGAAATTTTTAGCTTTTGGCCTTCTCAGCCTCGCGTCAATTTGGTCGATTGTCGGCCACGCTCAAACCCGTGAAATTGGCGGGAATGGCGCGCTGTTGGATCGTATCGCCGTCATTGTCAACGACGGCGTGGTCTTGGAAAGTGACATCGAACGCGACACCAAGTCCATTACCCAACGTCTGCGTGAGCAGAATACCCCTCTGCCGGCCCCATCGGTTTTGCGTCAGCAAATTACCGAGCGGCTGGTTCTACAGGAAATACAAATGCAGCGGGCCCAAAAGTTGGGCCTTAAGGTAAACGATGAGACGCTCAATAACGCGCTCAAGGACATTGCCGATCAAAACCATATTCCGTTCACAGATTTACCCAAAGCCTTAGCGAAAGAGAATATTAATTACGCGGAATACCGTGAACAAATGCGTCGCGAGATGACCATTCAAATTCTTCGTCAACGCGATGTTTTAGCGCGCATCTACGTTAGTCCGAGAGAATTAGATCAATACCTTGCGCGTCAAACAGTGGATAAAAGTGCGGACGTCTCGTATAACCTTTCGCATATTTTATTATCATTACCATCAGCCGCATCACCAGGACAACTCGAATCCATTGAGAAAAAAGCCAACGATATCGCTGATCGAGCACAACGTGGTGAAGATTTCGGTCAATTAGCGGTCACCTACTCGCAAGCGCAAACCGCGCTGGAGCGAGGTGTCATCGGTTGGCGTAAAGGCAATGAATTGCCCGATTTCATGAGTGATGCGGTCGTTAAATTAAAACCAGGCGAAGTCTCAAAGCCTATTCGTACGCCGAGTGGCTTCCACATCATTAAACTGAATGAGCGTAAAGACGAAACTGAAAAAGTCATCGTTCCTCAGGTTCACGCGAGGCATATTTTAATCAAGACCAACGAATTACAGGATGACGAAACCGTACGCAGTCGCTTGGTGTCTATTCGCGAGCGCATTATGAGCGGTAAGGAAGAATTTGGCGCCGTTGCCAAGGCGGTTTCCGAAGATCCAGGCTCAGCCGTTGAAGGCGGCGACTTAGGCTGGAACGGGCCAGGCTCATTTGTGCCTGAATTCGAAAACGCCCTTGCGGAACTGAAAGACGATCAAATTTCAGAGCCTGCGCACACTCAGTATGGTTGGCACATCATCCAACGTTTGGGTGAACGCGTCAAAGATATGAGTGATGAAGACCGTCGGCACAAAGCATTCGACAAAATCCGCGCGAGCCGGGTGGACGAGGAAACTGAACTCTGGATCCGTCATTTGCGGGATGAGGCTTTCATCGACTATCGCAATTGATTCGAGGGCTGGATGAGTTTACCGGTCATATTGATTACAACGGGTGATCCGGCTGGAATTGGTCCTGACATTTGCTTACGTCTGGCCTCTCATCCATTCCCCGCAAGATTGCTCGTTGTCGGCGATATCGACTGCCTCCGTGATCGTGCAGCAGCAACGAATCTCAACGTCAACCTGTTCAGCGCAACGACCGAAAATGTTCCTCCCCACCAACTGAATCAATTGGCGGTATGGCATACCCCTCTCGCGGTCAAGGCCCTGCCGGGCAAATTGGATCCGCACAACGCTGAGTCGATTTTAGAAATGATCGACCGTGCTACGGATGCTTGTAGAGATGGTCACGCCCACGCCATGGTGACCGGACCCGTGCAAAAAAGCATACTCAACCGACCAGGCGCAAAGTTTTTAGGCCACACCGAATATTTAGCGACTCGCCTACGCTGTCCTCATGTAGTCATGCTCTTGGTCGCTGATCAACTGAGAGTTGCATTGGCTACTACTCATCTTCCCCTCAAGGATGTACCAACGGCTATTAATGGCCCCGATCTACTTCAAACAATAACCGTACTCAATCGCGACTTGCAAAGTCGCTTTGGAATACACCACCCGCGTATCGCGGTATGTGGACTGAACCCACACGCCGGCGAAAGTGGGCATTTAGGATACGAGGAAATCGAGACCATCAGCCCAACCATTAAAAAGGCGCAAGCTCAAGGCATCAGGGCATTCGGACCAATCCCTGCGGACACCGCTTTTACCGCACAAGCGTTAGCGGACTGCGATGCCATCCTGGCGATGTATCATGATCAAGGTTTGCCCGTTTTAAAAGCAATGGGCTTCGACCGTGGCGTGAACATCACTCTGGGCTTATCGATTCTTCGAACCTCAGTAGACCACGGCACGGCCTTATCATTGGCGGGCTCTCCGTTGGCTGACCCAGGCAGTTTAATCGCAGCAACTCAGCTCGCACTACAATGTCATTCCAACCGCTAGCGCAACGCGTAAAGCACACGCCCCGAAAGCGCTTCGGGCAGCATTTTTTACACGACCCTCGTGTCATTTCACGCATCATTGACGCCATCAATCCACAGCAAAATGAGATTCTTGTCGAAATAGGACCTGGTCTTGGCGCACTTACTCAGCCGTTATTGGAAACGGGCTGTAACATCATCGCACTGGATATAGACCGAGATGTATTAGCGGCTCTAGAGACGCTCCACATAAGTCCGGAACGCTTACAGCTGATTGAGGCGGATGCATTAAAGTTTGATTTTGTGGCACTGAGTCAAAAACTCAATCGGCCCCTGCGGGTTATCGGAAACCTGCCATACAATATTTCGACGCCGCTGCTATTTCACTTGCTAAGCGCTTCGAACAACATCGCCGATATGCATTTTATGCTTCAAAAAGAGGTTATTGACCGAATGGTTGCAGTGCCGGCGAACAAAACCTACGGTCGACTAAGTGTGATGGTTCAAGCCAAAGCGATGGCCGAGTCCTTGTTTGACATTGGGCCAGGCGCGTTCAAGCCACCCCCTAAAGTGACCTCATCGATGGTGAGGATCATTCCCAGCGCCTCGGCAACCGCCGAGGCTTGCGATCCCAGCACGTTCAGCGCGGTTGTCAGCAGCGCATTTAACCAACGCCGCAAGACTTGTCGCAATGCGCTTAAAGCGTATTTAAATGAAGCCGATTGGATGGCATTGGGAATCGATCCGGTGCGCCGCCCAGAAACATTATCCGTTGCTGAATTTACCAAGATTGCAAATCGCGTGAGTTCACGCGTGGTTGTCCAAACCAATACTATCTAAAGAGCACAAAAATGTATATATAATGAGTCTCAGTAGTTGCACGGGCAAGAAAAATGAGCGATCCGATTCAAATCGACGTCACCACAGAATATATAAAAGAACAATCTGAACCCGAGCGCAGTCGGTTTGTATACGCTTATACAATCACCATCACCAACCAGGGCGACAAACGAGTCCAATTACTCACTCGTCATTGGATCATCACTGACAGCAATGCAAAAGTACAGGAAGTGCACGGCGACGGCGTGGTTGGCGAACAACCCATTTTAAATCCTGGAGAGCATTTTCAATACACCAGCGGTTGTGTTTTGGACACCCCGTTGGGCTTTATGCAAGGCAGTTATGAATTCATCACCGACGAACGCGTCAGCTTTAAGGCCCCAATAGCGCCATTTAAACTCTCAGTTCCAGGGGTAGTTCACTAATGGCATTGTACGCAGTAGGCGACGTTCAGGGGTGCGCACAGGAACTTGATGATTTACTGCTTGCTCTTGATTTTTCTCCCTCGCGCGATCACTTGTGGTTAGTGGGCGATTTGGTCAATCGGGGTGATCGTTCTCTCGACGTCCTCAAACGGATTCAGTCCTTACGGGACTGCGTGAGTGTTGTTTTAGGCAACCATGACCTACACACTCTAGCGGTAGGCTATGGCGTCGGGTCACTCAAATCCACCGACACAGTACAGGACATATTGGGCGCATCCGACCGCGATGCCTGGCTCGATTGGTTGGCCAACCAATGCCTCATGATCGAAAATGATGACTGGGTAATGGTGCACGCAGGCATACCGCCCGAGTGGGATTTAACTCAGCTAAGAACTGAAAATGATTTTGTAATGAATGCGCTGCGACATGATCCTTATGATTTTTTCATGCACATGTACGGGAATGAACCGACTCGCTGGTCCTCTGAATTAAAGGGTTATGACCGCGCCAGATTTTGTGTCAATGCGCTCACGCGAATGCGTTATGTGTCGCAAGATGGCGAAATTCTCAGCACACCCAAAGGACCACCGACGGACGCTCCCGCAGATCAGATTCCGTGGTTCAAGGCCCGCCGCAGCCCACTCGGCAAACGAATCGTATTTGGTCACTGGTCGGCGTTGGGCTACTATTCCGACGCCAATGTACTGTGCCTGGATACGGGCTGCGCTTGGGGTCAACAATTAACGGCACAACGGCTCGATCAAATCGAAACACCCGTTCAAGTGCCTTGCCGAGGTGCTGGGAAATCGTTCACTTAACGATTTCCTCCTTTCACCGCATCACGCCTCGTCGTTCATCAATCGGCATAAAAACTTCGAGTTCTAACTTATAGCTATAACTTGTAATGTCGCGAGGCACACAGGAAAATTTCGCTTCAATTATGCGCACTGAAAACAAAGGGATCAGTGTTTTAGAAAGCTGCTCAAAAAGTTCGCAATCTCCATCATCCAAATTAAGCCGAGGGTTACGCTCAAACGTAACTTTTTGCCAATGCCCGAAAATGGCTTGATCAGCCTTAGAACCCGGCTCCAGCACCGAAAACTTGAGATGCGCACCACCAATTCGTGATGGGTAACCAGTGCCACTATCGCAATACCCAAAAATTATGGGTTTGGGTGCCGCTCCCAGCTGACTTAAAATAGTGGCCAATTTAGCCTCGATCCCGGAACACGAATAAAACGTCGTCATGCCGACATATGAAAACTGGAGTTCTTTTGGTTTCCAAACGCCGGTCATCGGACTGTCGTCAGCCCGGGCGGAGCCAACCACCAACGCAACGGCTGCGACTCCCACTAGGACTACAGCCCAATGCTTTGTAACTTTTTGAAAATAGGACAAATTAGCCATATTGACTCCTTTTTTTCGGACTCCAGACTAAGCAATTGCCTTAACATTAGAGTAGCCAGCACCCGACAAGTTCACCAACGGTTACCGGCGAATTAGCCTTACAAAGCGATAAGGATACGCGTGGCGTTCGTCCGCGGCGTGAGACTCACTCCACTGTTCCTGCCAGTCGTTTCGATCAAACTCCGGGAAAAAGACATTACCCTCAACTCGTGCCTGCACCTCAGTCAAGTAAAGCACGCTGGCCAATGCGAGGCACTGCTCAAATATCTGTGCACCCCCGATGATCATAATACGCTCATAGCCCTCAAGGCCGGCCAACGCGTCCTTCACAGAACCATAGGTTTTAAGATCCGGTGCACTCCACTGGTGCGTGCGACTGATGACGATGTTCAAACGCCCCGGCAACGGCTTGCCAATGCTCTCGTAGGTTTTTCGACCCATCAGCACCGGCTGCCCGAGCGTGGTGCGTTTAAAAAACTTTAAATCTTCGGGTAGGTGCCACGGCAACTGATTATCCTTACCAATGACCCTATTCTGAGAAAGCGCAACAATTAACTCAATTGAAGGACCCATAGCCAGCGCCTAAATTTTTAAAAAGCCAGTTTAGCGGATTTGGAGACGTTGAGTCAGTCAACTCAGTGAGCCAATTTTTGACATCCCGCGCCAAAGGCCCCATGATGTCGACCATCCAGTAACGACAGGCGGCTATGAGCAAAACTCGGCTCTTCATCGACAGCGGCAATACCCGGATTAAGTGGCGATTATTGATTCAAGACGGATCAATTCAGGAAGGTCACTGTGCCCAGGCCGAGTTCAGGGGTCACGTGTTTAAGTCACTCCCAGTTCCGCAGGAAATCTGGATTGCCAACGTGGCTGCCGCACCCCGATTGCTGGCCATCCGTGAGAGTTGCCGCGATCTCTGGAATCTGCAAGCCACGGTGGCGACCCCCGATGGAGAGTTCAAGGGTCTCTCAAATGGCTATTCAATGCCATCCACCCTCGGAATCGATCGGTGGCTGAACCTCATCTGCGCGCGCAGCCAGACCACGCAGCCGAGTTTAATCATCAGCGCCGGCACCGCACTGACACTGGATGCACTCACCGACGCTGGTCAACATTTGGGCGGATGGATTCTGCCGGGCCTGCACTCGTTAGCGCATGCCGCCGTCACACAAGCCGACCCATCGGTTACACATACCCTATTCAAAGCCATTCAACACGGCGCATCGTTGCTCAGACAACACGTCAACGCGCCGATTAAAGTGTTCTTAACTGGGGGCGACGCTGAGCGGCTAATCATGGAGTGGCCAACCACCTCTATTCCGCAACCAATTCTAGTGATCGATTCCGTGATTCAAGGTTTAATCGCCCTCGCCGACCATCAATATCCAAATGAATCCTCGCCGGTTAATGGGTAGCAGTCGGCTCTTCCGCAACGTTATTCCAGACCCATCCACCCAGCGCTTGCGCTTCAACGCGGCAGGGATTACTGATATCGATCCACCACGCCATACGAGCTCTTGGCCCCTTAAAGAAATTCATCGCTAAAGTAAACGCTTCTGCTTGAGCCTGAGTGTTAAAGACGTATTCTAAAATGCCATCTCGGCGTAGACAGCGCGACCGCCACCGAATCCGGGTATCCGCATAGTTCACTCCTTGAGCTTGCCGCAGCGTCGGGTTTCCTTGCTCGGGAGAATCGAGGGAAAAGATTAGAGAGCCAGCGCTGCCATCGGGAAGATTCATACCCACTGATTCGCATCACCGCGACCGCCGGTTACACCCCAAGCCGATCTGCCCACTGATATGCCAGGATCGCCGCTGGCAAAAACCAAGCTTTTTTGCGGTAATAAAAGCGAGTTTGGACACCCAAATTCCACAATCTTGGCGGTTCCGCCGTGCGAGCCAAAACCTGCCCGAGGCGATGCCCGTAGTATATCGCCAAGGGAATACCTTGCCCGCAATACCCCAGTGAGTAAAAATAACCTCGATCTTCGCCAACCAACGGATGTTCACGAAAGGTAAATCCCACATGTCCCAACCACACGTGATCAACCGCCGTTCGCTCCAAGGATGGGAAAACCTCAAGCATTTGCCGTCGTAACCTGGGTAACGCGGAGCGTGCATTCGTTTCCAGAGCAGAGGATCGACCACCAAAAATGACCCGTCGCCCATCGGGACTAAGTCGCGTGTACGTCACCACTCGACGTACATCCGAGACATTGCGCTGACGCTTAATCAACGCGTGCGCTCGCTCACTACCCAAGTCTTCGGTAGCCAACTGATAACTGCCCACCGGAAAAAGCCAACGATGAGCAGGACCCAATGCGTCGGTGGTAGTGCCGTTGGTTGCGATCAGAACACGCTCCGCCGTCACTTTATTTAATCCCGTCGGCGCCATCACATCAATCAAAAAGCCTCGAGACTGCCGTTGTAGCGCTATGACCCGGTGATGCTCAAATATGACTGCGCCATTCGCCGCCGCTGCGTTCAGCATTTTCAAATGTAGCCGTCTCGGATGCAAACTGGCTTCGTTCTCGTATACCACGCCACCGACATACAGCGGTGAAGCAATCTCGCTGGATACCTCCTCTGGAGAAATGAGCTTCACAGGCTGCGCAAATTGCTCCGAAAAGCGAACAGCATCGCCACTTAACCGGCGCAAATGACCGAGCGTATGCGCGCCCACAAACGTGCCATTTTTCCGCCACGCGATGTCCTCACCGGACCAGTTTTTCTCAAGGTACGCGTTGGCGACCAATGCTTCGTGCATTATTGCGTGGGCCGTTTCTTCCCCATAATATTGGGATAGCTGTCGACATGAAGGCTTTATACTGAATCCAACTTGCCCGCCATTGCGACTGGAACAGCCTGGACCAATTGCATTCCACAATGAGCCTTGGTCGACCAACACAGCCTCTTGCCCAGACTTTGACAACTCAATAGCCGCACTCAGTCCGGTGTAGCCTGCGCCAATAATTAAAGTGTTGACTGACGCACTCAAACTGGAAGTCCGAGTGGGCGGAACTCGCTCTGCGCCGAATGCAGACCAAGATTCCGGATGGGACTCTTCCCAAAAAGGGGCGGCTTTCATTATCGAATGGCCCAGAGACGACTCCACGGTGCTGTGGGATGCGCCACCGCATCCACTGACCCCACCGCCAACCGAGAGGGTTCCCCGCGCGCATTAACCCAAGATTCCCAGTATTCCATGGCATTGACGATTAAGATGGGACCCTGAAGTCGGCGTCGAACCACCGGACTTTCAGCACTCACATTACACAACAACGTTGGCTGAAAAAAATACCCCGGAAGCCCGCCTGGCCGGAATTGTCTTGCGCCCATCACCAATCGCCCCATGCGCTTAAGAATGGCGCGCGGCACGTGATCCTCTGTCTTCTTGATCGTTGCCTTATCCAGCAACGGACCGACTTCCGTCTCCAGCGCCAGTGGGTCCCCAAAAACCACTTCCGCGAGTCGCCAGTGGAACGCATCCACCCACTGATTCATGTGCTCAGACTCAATAAACACAACCTGAGCTGCAGCAGGCCATTGGCCGGCGTAACGCAATCGTCTGCGCACGATCTCATCAACGGTCTCCTGAATGGGACAACGATCGTCAACGCGCAACCACTCCTGCGATTGAGACTGAGCCTCTAAGTCAAAGGAAACCAGACCATCGCTCAGACCATCAATCTGCACCACGTGAATCAGCGCCTCGGGAACGCGCGAGGGCAACGTTTCAAGATCAGCAACTGAGGCAGACCACACCGCAACTCGCTGCGAATCGAAGTTCGCCAGAATTTTAGCCAGCTCAATAACCACTCGAATGGCATTGGGTTCAGGGCAAAGCATCAGTGCACTCTTGCCGTTCAGCCATTGTGGAAGAGCCGCAAAAAATGCCCACAACGCTGAAACGGCACCAACTCGCAAAACGGTTACAGAGGCTGTGCTGTCCAAAGACCCTGACGACTCAAGGCGCGTGAATAGCTCATCGAGGTCTCGACGCGTCTGCGACAGGGGTATGCCGCAGTCACTCGCCAATAATTCTTCGATCGTCTTTGCGTGAGCCTCGTAGCCTAATTTAAAGTCATTAACGGCGATCGAACGTGTCGGCTTTAAGCGTTGCCATTGATCAATCAATCCTAACCCGCGGTCAATAGTGGAGGGCTGCCATCGAGCAAAGGCCTGCACACGAGTGGGATCAATCAATTCCAACGGAGCGGCGTCGGCAAGCGACGGCACCAACTGACCGTCCCACCAATCTGTGTATACCTGAAGGTTCGTGTCAATGGGCGAATCCTGAGACTCAGTTGTGCCCATCACAACTCCATACTGTCGATCAACCGAGTTGAACCTAAACGTGCAGCAGCCAACATAACCGCGGACTCGATACTCTCCACATCATTGAGACTCACCCGATCACGCACCGCAATATAATCCACCACCCAGCCTCGTTCCTGTAGCGCGCGCTCCGCGTCCTCACAGGCCTTAGACACTAAGTTGGGGTTACTCCGAATCGTCGTTGCGACTTGCCTTAATACCATCGGCAGCTCACTCGCTCGCCGCCGATCGTTGACGGATAAAAACGTATTACGAGAGGACATCGCTAAGCCATCCTCTTCGCGGACCGTGTCTGCACCCACAATTTGAATGGGAAGCATAAGCTCTTTCACCATCGCTTCAATCACGCGCCATTGCTGATAATCTTTTTTACCAAAGACCGCAACCGAGGGTTGAACCAAATGAAATAACTTGCCCACAACAGTACACACGCCACGAAAAAACCCAGGCCTAAAAACCCCTTCCAACATCGTGCTTAAATTAGGCGGTGGCTCTATAAAAACCGTTTGAGGACCAGGATACATTTCACGTTGGCTGGGCGCGAATACTGCATCGCAACCCACTCGTTCGAGCGCAGCGCAATCCGCTTCATACGTTCGCGGATAACGATCAAAGTCATCGTGGATGCCAAATTGCAAGGGGTTCACAAAAATCGACGCCACCACGGGCATGGAATAGCGCTTAGCGATTTCAATGAGCGATAAGTGCCCTTGATGTAACCCACCCATGGTTGGCACCAAAACGCATGCTCCCTCGCTTTGTCGCCATGCGCGCAGATCCGCAACTGTTGTTAAACGGCGCATCATGCGTACCCGTGTCGAGCCTCATCGGGGAATCGACCTGCTTTTACCTCTGCGATGAACGCCTCAATCGCCTCACGCGGTGTACGTCCGTGGGTTAAGAAATTTTCAACAAATTTTGGTCGCGGCTCGGGCGTCAAGCCCAACAAGTCGTGCAGCACCAGCACCTGACCGGAGCAATCGACTCCTGCACCAATCCCAATTGTGGGGATCGTTAAGGCTTGGGTAATTCGCTTGGCGACGGCGGACGGGGTCAACTCAATGACCACCATTTTGGCACCGGCCGCCTCCAATGCTTTCGCATCCTGCAGCATGCGCTCACCCGCTTGTTCAACACGTCCTTGAACTCTAAACCCGCCTAGAGCGTGAACGGCTTGAGGCGTAAATCCGATGTGGCCGCACACGGGGATGCCGCGCTCAGTCAATGCTTTGATCAAAGGAATGGTAAAACCGGCGCCCTCCACTTTGATCATGTGCGCACCCGCTTGCATCAGCCGCACGGCGTTATCAATTCCTTGATTGAGGTCAGCGTGGTAACTGCCAAACGGCATATCCACAATGAGCCACGCATGACGAGTGCCGCGACGAACCATTTGCGCGTGGTAAACCGTTTGCTCCACGGTCACGGCCAGCGTGTCTCGATGCCCTTGCAAAACCATGCCGAGCGAATCACCGACCAGCATAATGTCGACGCCGGCGTCGTCCAGCAATCGAGCAAAACAGGCGTCGTAACAGGTGATGACTGCGAATTTCTCGCCGGCGTGATACTGCGCCATCAATCGATGTAAATTCACCGCCTTACGTTCAACCATGGCGCTCAGCCTCCTGAAGCTACAAGCCCTATTGTAGCAAACAGCTTCCGCATCCCCCCAATTCGGGGAATTCGACCTATTTCATTGTCGGCATCACGAACTCAGCGCGCACTTTAGACGGGTCAGGCCAGCGCTGGGTAACGGTCTTGAGACGGGTGTAGAAGCGAACCCCCTCTGGACCGTGGATGTGGTAATCCCCAAACAGGGAGTGCCGCCAGCCGCCAAAACTGTGGAAGGCCATGGGAACCGGTATGGGGACGTTGACCCCAACCATACCAACTTCGATATCCCGCACAAACGACTGGGCAATGGCGCCACTTTGGGTAAAGACAGCGGTTCCATTGGCAAACTCGTGTTGATTGATCAACGCCACCGCCTCCGCATAGTCCTTCACCCGAACCACCGACAGCACCGGTCCGAATATCTCTTCTTTGTAAATTGAGCACGAGGTGGGAACGCGGTCAAACAACGTCGGACCGACGAAAAATCCGTTCTCGTGGTCTTGGACTTTGAGGCCCCGCCCGTCGAGCACTAACGTCGCTCCCGAGTCGACTCCAGCGCCAATGTAGTTTTGAATGCGGACCATCGCGGCGTGATTCACCACTGGTCCCATATCGGAGTCGGGGTGATCACCCGCGCCCACCTTAAGGGCAGCGGCGCGCTTGGCCAGCAACTCCACCAGTGCGTCCGCCGTGGCATCTCCCACCGCGACCACCACCGAAATCGCCATACAGCGTTCGCCAGCGGAGCCATACGCCGCGCCAATGATCGCTTCGACGGCCGCCGGAAGATCCGCATCGGGCATCACAATGGCGTGGTTTTTGGCACCGCCCAACGCTTGCACACGCTTACCCGCCTTCACACCGGTCTCGTGTATATAACGCGCAATGGGCGTTGATCCCACAAAGCTCACTGCCGCAACATCGGGATGCGTCAATAAGGCATCCACCGCAACCTTATCGCCTTGAACGACATTGAAAACGCCCTTTGGCAAACCCGCTTGCAACAACAAATCGGCCATCAAAACCGAAAGCGAGGGATCACGCTCCGAGGGCTTCAAAATAAACGCGTTACCAGCAACCAAGGCGACGGGAAACATCCACATTGGCACCATCGCCGGGAAATTAAACGGCGTGATTCCGGCCACGACCCCCAAGGGTTGTCGGATGGCAAAGCTATCGACTCCCGTGCCCACGTTTTCAGAAAACTCGCCTTTCAACAATTGCGGTGCGCCACAGGCAAATTCCACAACCTCCATGCCTCGGGTCAACTCCCCTTGGGCATCCGCGATGGTCTTACCATGCTCTTCCGATAGGATTCTAGCCAGCGTTTGATGATGAACCTGCAGCAGTTCCTTAAATTTGAACATCACACGGGCACGCGTCAGGGCCGGAGTCCTTCCCCACGCGGTTGAGGCATGCTTGGCGACGGCGACGGCGTGCTCCACATCCGCTGTGGTGGCGGTGAGGACTTGTCGCGCCACCGACCCTTTTGCCGGGTTATACACTGGCGTTGAGGCCCGACCAGCGGGAACAACCATCTGACCATCAATATAATGGCCAACGACCTCGGGGGCCTTTAACATCTCATGCTTCATACCTACTATCCTTTTAATTAGGCAGGTATTGCGCGTAAAGCACGACGCATCCCTTCCACCATGTCACGCACTTCCGTCTCGGTGCTAATAAAGGGCGGCGCGACGGCTAAAATATCGCCACTGAAACGTATTAATAACCCCTGCTTAATACCCTCTTGAAAGGCTTGAATGGCTCGCAGGCCGACTTGGCCGGCAATCGGAGCCAGCTCAACCGCGGCCGCAAGGCCGAGGTTGCGAACGTCAATGACGTGAGGCTCACCTTTGAGCGAGTGCACCGCTTGCTCCAACACCGGCGCCAAGGCCTTGGCTTTATCAATCAGTTTTTCTGAGTGCAACACATCCAACGTGGCGTGAGCGGCCGCAATGGCCAGTGGATGCGCCGAGTACGTGTAGCCATGAAAGAATTCAATCATATGCGCTGGCCCATTCATAAAGGCTTGGTAAATTTCATCTTTTACCATCACCCCACCCAGCGGCACAGTGGCGTTATTAACCGCTTTGGCGAACGTCGTCATATCCGGTTGCACTTTGAAATAATCCGCAGCAAACGGCGTCCCCAAGCGACCAAAGCCCGTAATCACTTCATCAAAAATGAGCAAAATTCCATGCTTGGTACAAATTTCACGCAAGCGCTCCAGGTAGCCCACCGGCGGAACAATCACGCCAGTAGACCCTTGCATTGGCTCCACAATGACCGCCGCGATGGTCGACGCATCGTGCAACGCCACTAGGCGCTCCAACTCTTCAACCAAGTGCAATCCCCAAGTCGGTTGACCTTTACTAAACGCCATTTCTTTGGGGTTATAGGTGTGAGGCAAATGATCGACATTCGGAATCATCAACGGTGCAAACATTTTACGGTTGGCCACCATTCCGCCCACCGAAATGCCGCCCATGCCCACTCCGTGATAGCCGCGTTCGCGGCCAATGATGCGCACGCGAGAGGCCTCGCCGCGTTGCCGATGATAGGCCACGGCGATTTTCAACGCCGTATCGACGGATTCGGAACCCGAGTTGACAAAAAACACTTTGTGATCAGGTCGCGACGCCAACTGGGTAATGCGTTTTGCCAACTCAAACGCCGGTCGCGTTCCCATTTGAAAACTGGGCGCAAAATCGAGGGTTTCAATTTGCTTTTTGACCGCGTCCACAATCGCCGGATGCGAATGACCCAACGGCGAGCACCATAATCCCGACAAACAGTCGAACAGTCGACGACCGTCTTCCATCGTGAAATAAGCCCCCTTGGCCGACGTAATGAGGCGTGGGGCGTTCTTAAAATATCGGTTGTGGGTAAACGGCATCCACCAAGACTGCAGTTCGGGATGCTCGGATGACGCGTGCGCCGCGTCGGGATGAAGGGGGTTGACCGCATTCATGGCGCTCTCCTCAGGTTGACTCATCAGTTGACCGTGATTTGGATAGTACCCCCACCGACTCAGTCCAGTCGGAATATTCTATACTGTATAGGTTATGAAACCTATACAGACTACGTCGCGATTAGGCCTCACCGCCCACCACATCGCCACCTTGAGTTCAGCCATTCAAGGGGGCAAGCTGCAGCCTGGTGACGCACTCCCCTCGGTGCGACGGTTCGCCGCTGAGGCCCACATCAGCACCTTTACCGCTATGGCGGTGTATGCCCAATTAACCGCCTTAGGCCTGCTGGAGGCTCGCCCAGGCAGAGGCTATTTCGTGCAAAGCCCGGCCGCTCCCTCCGAACCCACCGTCGCCATGGACGCGGTTTGGGAACACCGACAAGTAGCCAAAAAAGCCCACTCCATCGTGGTGGACGCTGGAAGCGGTTGGCTGCCCAGCGATTGGCAATTTCAAAGCGGGCTGCGCAGCGGACTGCGGTCGCTCGCCAACGACACCCAAAGTTTAGAAGGCTACGGAACGGCGTTGGGGTTTGAGCCACTCCGACTTTTTCTCAGCGAACGAGCGCGCCGTCAGGGGATCGCCCTTCATGCGGATCAAGTGCTGCTGACGCAAGGCGCTTCGCAAAGCCTCGACCTCATCGTACGCACGCTGCTTGATCCGCACGACGAAGTTGCCATTGAAGAGCCGGCCTACCCCCCCACACTGGAGTTGCTCCGTGAACGGGCCATCAAATTACACCCCATTCCGCGCTTGCAAACCGGGCCGGACGTCAGCCGCTTAAAACAATGTGCCGAGGCGCATAAGCTCAAAGCGTTTTTTACCAACACCAGTTTGCAGAATCCCACCGGCAGCACCACTCAACCAAACGTTGCACGCGACCTCGTTGAGTTGGCGCACCAGCACGGCTTTTGGGTGGTCGAGGATGAAATTTTCAACGAACTGACGCCACAACCCACGCAAACGCTTGCGCACATGGATCAGTGTCAGCGGGTACTGCAAGTCGGGAGTTTTTCAAAGACGTTATCCACGAGTCTGCGCCAAGGGTTTACCTTCGGTTCCAAAGCAGTCATCGACAAACTTGCTCACGTCAAAACACTCAGTGTGCTGGGCTCGAGTGAAATCAGCGAACGCTTGGTGCTACACATGTTGACCTCAACCCAATATCGCCAACACTTAAAGAAACTCAAATCAAAGCTTGAAACGGCACACCGTGAGGTCCAAAGTCACCTCGAAGAATTTGGAATTGAATGGCACAGCCGACCCCGGGGCGGACTATTTTTATTCGGGCGTTTTAAACAGCCTCAAGCCACCGCTCAACGTTGGCGCCGCGCCATGGAAGCGGGGGTACTGCTCGCACCCGGCGAATTGTTTCGCGTCGATGGCAGGGCCAGTCCGTTTTGGCGATTTAATGTGGCTCGCGCCAGTGATTCGCGATTGTGGGAACTATTGAAGAAATTATAGCAACGCTCGTAACGCGCGCTAAACCGCTACTGGTGCTTTAATGGCCGGATGAGGATCGTAGTCTTTCAACTCAATATCCTCGGCCCGATACTCGAATATTGACGACGGACGCGAGTTCAAATGCAACTTCGGCAATGCGCGGGGCGAACGCGACAATTGCAGCCGAACTTGCTCCATGTGGTTGGCGTAAATGTGGCAATCACCACCCGTCCAAATGAATTCACCGACACCCAGGTCGCACTGCTGAGCCATCATGTGGGTCAATAACGCGTAACTGGCGATGTTGAACGGCACGCCTAAAAACAAATCCGCGCTGCGCTGATACAACTGACAACTGAGCTTGTTATTGGCTACGTAAAACTGAAAAAACGCATGGCACGGTTGTAATGCCATCGCACTCAAATCACCCACATTCCACGCGCTGATGATAATCCGACGTGAATCCGGCTGTGTTTTAATCAGAGTAACGGCATCGCTGATCTGATCGATGTGCCGACCATCGGCACTCACCCAATCACGCCACTGCTTACCATACACCGGCCCCAGATCACCTTTGTCATCCGCCCACTCATCCCAAATGCTAACGCCCGCGTCTTTCAAACTTTGAATATTGGTCTCGCCCCGCAAAAACCATAACAATTCGTGTACCACGCTCTTGAAATGTACTTTTTTAGTGGTCACTAATGGAAAACCAGCATTCAGATCAAAGCGCAATTGGGCGCCAAACATACTCCGCGTACCCGTCTGAGTACGATCGGCTTTTTCCGCTCCGGTCGTTAATACGGTCTGCAATAAGTCCAAATAAGGTTTCATAATCTACGAACCGCTGTGGGCCTTAAGACGATAGGCATTCCACATCAAGAACCCACCGACTGCCATCATCGGCAAGGACAACACCATTCCCATCGTGAGCCATCCACCCATCAAATAGCCCAGTTGCACGTCCGGAACGCGTACAAATTCCACGACGATGCGCGCTACGGCATAGACCACCAGAAACAAACCCGCTACCGCACCTCGCGGACGAGGTTGACTGCTGAACCACCAAATAATGGCAAACAGACACAATCCTTCCAACACCCCCTCGTACAATTGCGAGGCGTGTAAAACCAAGGCAGTGCCATCGGGCGCAGTCACCAGAAATCCCCACGGTAAATCCGTCGGCTTTCCCCACAACTCCCCGTTTATAAAATTGCCAATGCGTCCGCAAAAAATGCCAATTCCGGGTAAAGCTGCGGCAAAATCAAAGACATCCAACAGATGCCGGTTGCGACGCCAAGCAAAAATCGCCAGCGCACAACACACCCCGATGAGCCCCCCGTGAAAACTCATACCCCCTTCCCAGATGCGATACCAGTAGCTGGGATCCTCAGCCAATGCTTGCTGACCATAAAAGAGTAAATACCCTAAGCGTCCACCTAGGATGACCCCAAAGACGGTGGCGAATAAGAAATCATCAATGTCGAGTTCGGTCCAAGGCGGAGTGGCGCTGAGCGCACGGCGCTTCGCCAATTGCCAGGCCGCCAAAAATCCCAACACGTACATCAACCCATACCAGCGGATTTTGAGGGGACCGATGGCAAGCGCTACAGGATCAAAATGAGGATAAACAATCATGGTGAAAGTGTATCGAAAATACCGCCTGGGCGCACCGATTTACGCCCAAATTTTATACGGACCGCACTAAGTCAATGATCTCAAACGAACCCCCGCCAAACCCCACCACAGCAGCGCTCGTTCGGCGCTTCAATCAAGCCCATTGCCGGGGCGACGGAGGGCCACTAAACCTCGGGCGACCCTGCTGCCAATAACGCCTTGAGATATCGGGTTTCGGGAATCGCGGGATGAACCGGATGATCCGGCGACTGACCACCGGAAGCGATGATTTGTAACGAGCGGGCACTAAACTGAGCGGCACGGGCCAAAATGGGCGGAAACAATTCGGCTGGCAAATGAAACGAACAGGAGCAGGAAATAATAAAGCCCTGCGGAGTCAACAGCTGTACCGCCAATTGATTCAGTTTGCGGTAAGCCGCAAAACCGGCATGTTCATCTTTGCGACGTTGAATAAACGCGGGAGGGTCCACCACGATCGCATCGAATCGGCGTCCTTGAGACACTAAGCCCTGCAACACTTCAAACGCATCGCCTTCCATGGCCGCAATGGACACGCCATTACGTTCGCCATTCGCCTTTGCCTGCGCCAATGCGTGGCCGGACGAATCAACCGCACTGACGTTAAACCCACGGCGCGCCAACGCCACCGCCCACCCCCCGGCATAACAACACACGTCCAGCGCCTCGCCGGTGCTTTTGATCAGCGGTAAAAACTGCTGCCGATTGAAACGCTGGTCATAAAACCACCCCGTTTTTTGCGCGTGTTTCAGTTCAATTTCAAACACTCGATCGTCTTCCAAGACCGTCAAAAATTCCGGCATGGTGCCTTCCACCACTTCCACATAGGCCTCTAAGCCTTCTGCTGAGCGCGCGCGCGAATCGTTCTTAAGCACAACCGTCTTGATGCCATCGATGGAGCGCAATGCACTCACTAACTCCGCTCGATGATTCTCCATCCACGCGGTGGCCAGTTGCAAAATCACCACGTCCCCGTATCGGTCTGCAATGACCCCCGGCAAATGATCGGACTCACCGAAGATCATTCGATAATGCGCCTCAAATCCCAATGATTGCCGCAACCGATGAGCTTGCCATACCCGGTCGTGTAACCACTGCGCAGACGGCGGATGATCCTCCTGATGCGATAGCAACCGAGCACAAATCAGTGAATGTGGATTGATCATCGCGTAGCCAATAAATTTATCGCGATCCGAGCGAACGATGACGGTGTCTCCGGCCTCATAATGTTCCAATCCCCGCCGATGCGTATCCACTTCATTGCTGAATACCCACGAGTGACCAGCGTGTAACCGGCGGTCCTCATTTTTCTTAAGCCACAAAGACTTGATTTTTTCAGCGTTCAACGGCCACTCCTCAAATCACACCACAGGGTTTACACTAGTCAGCAGTTTCTATTTTATAGGTTTTTATGCCAAACGCTCTTTTAAATGAATCCAGTGTGTATTTGCGCGCCCACGCCCATCAACCCATTGACTGGCGCCCCTGGACCGAAGAGACCCTTGCCCTGGCTCGCCAGCAAGACAAACCGATCCTGTTATCGATCGGTTACTCGTCCTGCCACTGGTGCCATGTGATGGCGCATGAAAGCTTTGAGGACGAAGCCGTAGCGGAGTTGCTCAATACCCACTTCATCAATATCAAGGTCGACCGTGAAGAACGCCCCGACATGGACAAAATCTATCAACTGTCTCACCAACTGCTCACGGGACGTGGTGGCGGATGGCCTCTGACCCTGTTTTTGAATCCCGAAGACCAAACGCCGTTTTTTGCAGGCACCTACTTTCCGTTAAAGCCGCGTTACGGCATGCCCGCATTCAGCGACTTACTCGAGCAAGTAAGCCAGGTGTTCAAAAGCCGCCGAGCCGACTTAAACGCTCAGGGTCAGCGGTTGGTTGCCGCACTGGCGGACCAACGCACATTACCCACCACTAATACGCCATTAACCGAACAGCCCTTTCCGCTGGCCGACCAATGGCTCAGCGATCGACTCGATAAAACCTACGGCGGGTTTGGAGGCGCACCAAAATTCCCACACACCGAACAATTAGAATATCTGTGGATGCGATACAGCGAATCGTATCGCACGACTGAGCCCAATCTCCAAGCGCTCTACCAACTGTCCCTCACGCTGACGCGAATGGCTGAATCGGGACTATTTGACCAGGTTGGCGGCGGTTTTTTTCGCTACAGCGTGGACGAGTATTGGATGATTCCTCACTTCGAAAAAATGCTGTACGACAACGGCTTGTTGTTGGCCATTTATGCCAAAAGCGCCTGGATCACGGGTGAACGCTTATTTTTAGAAATTACCGAACGGTGCGTTGCTTGGTTATGCCGCGAATTCAGAAGCCCTGAAGGTCTATTCTATTCCAGCCAAGACGCCGACTCCGAAGGCCATGAAGGTCAATTCTACGTTTGGCAGCGAGACCAGGTAAACACTGCGTTGCCCCACCAAGACGCGGCAATTTTCAATAAGCGATTTGGCCTCGATCGTATGGCTAATTTTGAAAATTCCGACTGGCACTTACACGCCTACGTGGATCGACAGCAACTCGCTGATGAATTTCAAGTCAAACTGACGGACATTGACCAATCGCTGTCTAAAAGCCTAAAAACGCTCTATAACGTGCGCAAAACTAGAGTTGCGCCGCTGATCGATACCAAGATCATCACCGGCTGGAATGCGATGGTGATCGAAGGACTGGTGCAAGCGTCCATCGCATTGCAAAATCAGGAATACCTGAAAATTGCCCATTCCGCTTTAGATCAAATTGACGCCTCTTATTTTGTCGACAACCGCCTCATCAGCGTCGCCCTGAGCCAGGGTCGAGTGAGCTTCGCATTCCTTGAGGATGTGGCCTACCTGCTGAAAGCAAGCCTGTCGAGCCTACAACGAGAGTTCAGAGCGAACGACCTCGAGCGATGCCTGCATTTGAGTCATGAATTACTCACGCACTTTCGAGCCGACGATGGCGGCTTTTGGATGAACGCCCACGATGCCGAACGTCTGATTGATCGTCCACGGTCCCTTCACGATGAGGCCATTCCGTCGGCCGCGGCCATCGCCACACAGAGCCTATTGCGCTTGGGTTACTTGCTCAATCGGTCAGACCTGATTCAGTGCGCCGAGGAAGCCTTAACCCATTTATCAACCGCTTTGATGCGCCATCCCGCTGGACTCATCAGTTGGCTCTCTCCACTGCGCGAGATCTTGACACCCCCACAAATCCTCGTGGTCCGTGGACCGCAGTCTTGTCTTGCGCACTGGCGGCAACTCATTGACAGTTACCCGCATCCACATCGCTTGATGTTGTGCCTCCCAGATGAGTCGACTCAGTCAATCTTGACCGACAAACCCACGAATGGCGAGGGCATTGTGTATTGTTGCTTAGGCTTTGAGTGCCATGCTCCGATCACGGACCATCAGCAGCTGAACCAATGGTTACAACAACATTAAGCTAACGCGTGGAAAAATCTTTAACAAACCAATCTGAAAATCGCTTGGTCGCTTCGGCTTGCAACAACTCGACGAGGGGTTGATGTATGGCCTGCGAAAAGCGCGGCGCCGATTCCCAATCGAGCGCCCACGGCTGCAAGACACTCTCTGTGGCCGACTCCTCACGATAACGAGGAATGAGGTGCGCGTGCAACGCCGGTTCCACATTGCCAAAAATGGCTAGATTGACTCGCACGGCATTCGTAACGGCTTGGCTAATCACGCTCAACTGACCCCAATCGTGCATAAATTGATCACGCGCCTGGTCGGTTAATGCGCCTATATCACTCACCACCGGATCTGGTAGCAATAAGGTGTAACCCAGGCGAATTTGCACTTCGCCCATGACCCAATAGCCCGAAGGCACTCGACCAATGACCGTTGCGTCGGAGCGCTGCTTCAGCAGCGCTACTCGACGGTGAATCGCCGTCAGCGTCGTCATTACAGACCCCTTATGGCTTAGCCGCGTGATCGTGTGCCGACCGCACTCGGGCCACGTCGGCCACGGTGACGGCACCGGCTTGGTTGCCAAAAGAGCTGCGAACGTAGGTTAGTAAATCCGCCAATTCGGCGTCACTCACATAGGCGAACTGCGGCATCACGCCGGAATAATGACCCACCGGCAAGGCCTCTGGCCGTTTGCCGTACATCACCCAATTCAGCAGATCGTCAACAGACCCGTTGGGCACTGGCGTCTTCGCTAGGGGGGGCTGTACCCCCGCGATGCCCTGCCCTTCAACCAAATGGCATGACACACAGTATTTTCGATAAGCAACGGCCCCAGGGGTTTTGGCCAAGGGATCTTTGGGCGATTGGCTGCAAGCACCGATCAACACCGTGCAGAGAATGACGCCTAAAGCCATGTGCCATGTGTTACGCATTTTGTCCGCTCCCGTTCGCTTCGCACAACCATCAATTCGTTACTCAAGCAATCCAAGCGGAATGGTTATCCAACACCAGCGTCTTAGCCTTCGGGATTGAATTAAATTCACTTGATGAGGCGTGGGTATAGGCCCCCATAACATGCCCGACGACAAAGTCACCGATCTCCAACTCGGGCACGTCAATCTCCGATTCAATCACATCAATGGAATCACACGTAGGACCCGCCAACACCGCCGAACTCACAACGCCCGAGCCGGTGGTCGAAATGGGATAGCGCGCGTGATCATACAAGCGGCCATTAAAACACCCGTATAAGCCATCATCCAAGTAATACCACCACATCCCAGCACGCTGTGCGCGCCCAACAACACTGGTGATCACCGTTCCAGCTGGCGCCGCGATGAATCGCCCTGGTTCTGCAAGCACTTTCACCGACGGCGGCAGATTCTCTAACGCCTTGACAATGGGACGAGCATACTCGTCGATGCCCATCACAGGCTCGGTATAACTGACTGGAAAACCTCCACCAATATCGATCACACTGATGTCCCGTACCGCGTCACTGGACGCCTCACGACAGAGGGTACGCACCACATCAATGGCGTGCACGGTCATCGCCGAAGAGGGCGTTTGACTGCCCACATGAAACGAAAACCCAGCCACTTTAATATTCATGGCGCGTATTTGCTCCCAAGCGGCAGGCACATCCTCCGGACGCAATCCGAATTTTTTCGACAAATCGCACACCGCGTCTTTGGCTGGAAAGCTCAGCCGTATGAGCAATTGCACTTTTTGACGGTATCGCCGAAATTTAGCAGCTTCTTCGACGTTATCGACCACAAATGTATCGATTCCAAATCGAATGGCTTCTCGGATCTCTACATCCGTTTTCATCGGATGCGTATGGATACAACGCTTGGCATCGACTTTCGCTTGTCGCACCACTTTAATTTCACCCTTAGTGGCAATATCAAACGACGCATCCAAATCCCACAATGCCTTTACGACATCCACTTGCGGCAACGGCTTGAGCGCGTAATGCAAATCCACCATGGGAAGCGCATTTTTAAGAGCACGATATTGATCACGAATAACATTCAAATCGATCACGAACAAGGGCGTTCCAAAGCGAGTTGCCAGGGCTTTAACGTGTTCGCTGGAATACGGATCAAACCGATCGGTTGACAACGGCCACTCGCGCGTCGAGGGCGTGCTGGAATAAATACTCATGAGGGCTCCCTCTAAAACCGGCATTTTACGTGAAAAATCGATCCGCCATCGTCGTTCTTCGATTATTTATAGTCAAAACAGCTCGTTAAAATTCCCAGATGCTCCAAAAATTTCGGACACACCACGCCATTTGCGCAAATCCATTTTTGCGCAGGCAGAACAAGCCAAATGAAACTAGAACGCCGCCCATCCTCGAGATCGCTCATCCCTCGCGTCACGGCAACCATTCACGATCGCGCAACCTGCCTTGGGCAGATTACGCGTTCGATCGTGGACGAACACGTTTCGTTATTGCGCGGTGGCGCGGGTGAGCCGATCGCGAATGGCGACCCACAGTGACGTGGTGGGAACGTCAACAATGCTGATCTGAGGGGCGCCTGCGTGGTCTAAAGCGCGTAACCAGCCATACAAATGGTGCGCGTATTCAATCGGATCGGTGGCGGCCTCAATCCACAACCCCTGATGACCCGGCGGCTTGGCTTCAAAAGCCAATACACCCTCTTCAGGGTGAATGCCCTCAAGATCCGTAACCAACCGTGCCGGCGTCACGGGCGCGTAATGCGAGATATGCCGACCGGACGCTTTAGGCCCCTCCGTCTGATTCGCACAACGTAAGTCTCCGATGATCGATTGAAGGTACTGCTCGCTGTAGTGACCAGGTCGCAGCAGCAAGGGCTCGCCAACCAAACTGACGATGGTTGACTCGATCCCAATCGCGCACTCACCGCCGTCGAGAACCAATAGATCCTCGCCCTCAAAATCGGCCCGTACATGAGCGCTCGACGTCGGGCTAATCCTCCCGTATCGGTTGGCGCTCGGCGCCGCCAGAGGCTTTTGAAACCGCCTTAACAATTCCAGCGCAACCGGATGGCGCGGCATGCGAACGGCGACACTGGACTGCCCCCCCGTCAGTTCCAGCGGAACGTGATCGGCCTTAGGCAACACCAACGTCAGTGGACCCGGCCAACATTGCCTCATGAGGTCTAGGGCGCTCGGCGAACACTCCGATACCAGACTCAACGCCTCCTCGATCGAGCCCACATGCGCAATGAGCGGGTGATCGGCCGGACGACCTTTTAAACTAAAAATAGCCTTAAGAGCAGACGGATTAAGGGCATCGCCGCCTAACCCGTACACCGTTTCAGTGGGAAACGCGACCAACTGGCCAGCCCTTAATCGCGACACCGCCAGCTCGTAATCGTTAAACGTCAATGCACTCATCGCCTTACTATAAACGAAAGACCCCAATGAACCATCCATCCACGTTGCCTTAACACCAAATTACTGAATATAAAGCTTATTTAGATGCCCAGCCGACCCACCCCGCTAGCACGGTCGCTTGGCGGCGCATGAAGAAATGGGATTGGCCATCGATGCCACGAGGTCACCGGAATGACGCGCAACCGACGCGACACTCAATCGTGCGCTTTAAACCGACAGCGCCGTCAATGGTTCATTGAAGAAACGTTGATAACGCGCCGCAACGTCGCTCATTTTGAGGGTGTGATTTTGCGTGCCACTGTGCGCGATTTTTTCGGAACCCATAATCGAGCCGACGCGAGCGGATTGCACCAAATTCCAACCCAATACGCGCCCGGCTAATATGCCACTGCGAAACGCGTCTCCACAACCCGTAGGATCCACGACGGCGGCAGCCGGGATCACCGGAATGATGTGCTGTTGCCCTTTTGAATAAATCACCGACCCCTCGCCGCCTTTGGTCACAATGTAAGCCTCACAGTGCTGGGTGATGTCCGCCGGGGTGTAGCCTGTTCGTTCCTCAACCAACTGCGCTTCGTAGTCGTTGACAATAACCAGAGACGCTTTCGAAATGAGCGCTTTTAGTTCATCGCCGTTAAACATCGGCAAACCTTGACCGGGATCAAAAATCGCTTCAATACCGGCCTGATGTAACGCGTGCATGCGATTTTCCATTGCCGCCTTACTGTCTGGCCCAACCAGTCCCGTTCGATAGGTCCCCGCGGGCAAGGACAACTCGCCCGAATGCTCCATGGCGCCCGGATGAAAAGCAGTGATTTGATTATCGGACTGATCCGTCGTAATGAACGCTTGGGCGGTATAAGTGCCTTTGATGGTCTTAATCGAGGCAATCGAAATTTGATGCTGCTTTAGCCATTCCGCGTAGGGCGCAAAATCGTCGCCCACCGTTGCTAATATTTCGGCTTTAACGCCCAGTAAACTCAGATTATAGGCAATGTTTCCCGCGACGCCACCAAAATTACGGCGCATCTGCGGAACTAAAAAGCTGACCGACAGCATGTGCACTCGATCGGGCAAAATATGATCTTTGAATTGACCCGGAAATACCATAACGGTGTCGAATGCCACCGATCCAGAAATGAGTACAGACATGATCAAACCTCAACGGCCCAGTATTAAAGGTCGCTATTGTCGCACGAATGACGACCGGGTTTGAAATCGCGCTTTAGTCTTACAGACGAGCCCAGAAAACAATGCCCCAGCACAGGGCGAGCAGGACGTAACCCACAAATACCGCAGCCGAACCTAGATCTTTGGCGAGCCCGGATAACGGGTGATGATCCTCACTGATGCGGTCAATAGCCGCCTCAATCGCGCTGTTCAATAACTCAATGATGAACACCAACAGCATGGGCGCGATCAATGCGATTTTTTCCAAAGGGCCATTGCCCAAAAGCAATCCGGCCGGGATAACGAACACCCCCATAATGACTTCTAGGCGAAAGGCTTCTTCCTCACGCCATCCATCACGCAACCCTTTAAAGGAGTTCATGAAGGCGGCCAACAGCCGCCTCCATCCCGTACTTTTATATCGATCCGTGATCACGTTTATTCTCGGTAAGTAATATCCAATTGCTTAGCCGCTCGGACGTCATCCAGTCGGCGTACCGGCATTGTAAACGGAGCGCCCTTCAATTTGGCGCCATCCGACCGTGCTTCTGCAAGAATTTGGCCCATCGCGTCAATAAAGGCGTCTAACGTTTCCTTCGCTTCCGTTTCAGTGGGTTCAATCAGCAAACACTCCGGAATCATCAGCGGGAAATACGTTGTCGGCGCGTGAAAACCAAAATCCAACAGTCGTTTTGCAACATCCATTGCCGTCACATTCAGCTCACGCGCTTCAGTCTTCAACGTCAACGCAAATTCATGGGTTGCTCGACGAGTCGGGTAAGCGGGATGGTACCCAATCTGTTCGAGTCGCTTCAAAAGATAGTTGGCGTTGAGCGTGGCCATTTGGCCAATTTTCGCCATCCCCTCACGACCCACCATACGCATATAAATATACGCACGGATTAAGACACCCGTATTACCCATGAACGCGGACAACCGTCCGATGGATTGTGGGCGATCCTTTTCCGTCAACCACCGATAGTGGGTGCCATCCAATCCCACGAGCGGAATCGGGAGAAATGGCACTAACCGCTCGCCCACGCCCACCGCGCCAGCGCCCGGACCACCGCCACCGTGCGGCGTCGAGAAGGTTTTATGCAAATTCATGTGAATGACGTCAAAACCCATGTCGCCTGGTCGGACAATACCCAAAATGGCATTCAAATTGGCGCCATCGTAATACAGCAAGCCACCCACCCCATGCACGATTTTTTCAATTTCCTGAATGTGTCGTTCGAACGCACCGACGGTGGATGGATTGGTGAGCATGATGCCCGCCGTCCGTGGGCCCACTAACGTTTTCAAGGCCTCAATGTCGGTATCGCCCTCCGCCGTACACGGGACTTCGACGACTTTCATCCCGCACATGCTGGCCGTGGCCGGGTTCGTGCCGTGAGCCGCGATGGGCACCAAAATCTCGTCTCGATCAAAATCTTGACGGGCGTGGTGATAAGCCCGGATCATCGCAACGCCCGCAAATTCACCTTGTGCCCCCGCCATCGGCGTTAAGGACACCGCGCGCATTCCCGTCACTTCCTCCAACATCTGCTGCAGTTCGTATAAGCAGGCCATGAGCCCTTGTCCATGCGACTCGGGCGCATAGGGGTGTCGAGCCAACAGCTCCGGGAGCATCGCGTATTGATTGCAGCCCCGTGGGTTGTACTTCATGGTGCACGAACCCAACGGATAGAAATGCGTGTCGATTGAAAAATTCAGTCGCGACAGACGCGTGTAGTGACGAACCGCTTGCAACTCCGAAATTTCAGGCAATAACGGCGGCTCGCGACGACACAACTCTGCCGGCAAGTCTACCGCGACCGAATCCGCCATCTGGGCTTGGGCATGACGACCGTGGCGCGACAACTCAAATACCAACGGCTCTGCAGTGGTCATTGCGGCTGGCGCGCTCACGGATGCAGATTGATTCAGGGGACTGACATTAGTGCTCATGGGACACTCCCATTGTCTTCAAAGTTTGGGCAAAGATGTTAACGTAGTGCTTCAAATCATCCGCGGTCTTGGTCTCCGTCGTGGCCACCAATAAAGTGTTTGGCCACTCCGGCGAAAACGAGGCCACGTCAAAACCGGCCGCAATTCCGGCTGCGGCCATGGCCGCGATGAACGCATCCGCCGCGACCGGCAATTGATACAAGCATTCATGAAAGTGAGGCGCATCGAACACTGGCTGAATGCCAATGGTCGATAATTGAGCACGCAGTGATTGCGCATTGGCCACAGACTGCTGAGCCACTCGAGCGAGGCCCTGCGGCCCTACGATCGACAAATAAATGGTGGCCGCACTCATCAACAGACCTTGGTTGGTACATATATTCGACGTGGCTTTACCGCGTCGAATGTGCTGCTCTCGCGCTTGCAACGTCAGCGCAAATCCGGAGCGACCATCGAGATCAATCGTACGACCCACAATACGTCCCGGCAACTGCCGGACATAGTCGTGACGAGTGGTCATAAAGCCAAAATACGGACCGCCCGATGACAAAGGCACGCCCAGCGGTTGCCCTTCGCCGACCACAATGTCCGCGCCCCGCTGACCCCACTGGCCGGGCGGCTTAAGAATACTGAGCGACATTGGATTAACAACGGCAATGACTAAAATATTGTTAGCGTGCGCCCAATCCACTAGGGCATCAACGTCTTCCAACACGCCATAAAAATTGGGCTGTGCAATCACCAAGGCCGTGACATCACTGCCCGCAAATGGTGCCAACGCGCTGACGGAAACTCGACCAGACGAGCGATCCACCGCCACCGATTCGATTTTGATGTTTTGGGATTCCGTAATGGCCGACACGCACAAACGGTAGCTGGGGTGAACGTTGGTTGGCATCAAAATGCGCATGGACTTCGATTGTCGGTGAGCGCGCACCGCCATCAAACACGCTTCCGCCAACGCTGAAGCGCCATCGTACATCGACGCATTGGCAACGTCCATGCCCGTCAGGCTGGCGATCATCGTTTGAAACTCATAGATCATTTGCAACGTGCCCTGGCTCGCCTCAGCCTGATAGGGCGTGTACGCCGAATAGATTTCGCCACGCGTAATGGTCGACCACACGGCAGCCGGTATGTGATGCTCATACGCACCCGCACCAATAAAGTTGAGCAAGCGCCCATCTTGATAGGCGCGCTCTTGCATGAGGCGACCGATGCCCATTTCCGATATCGCCGGTGGAATTTGCAGCAGATCCTTAGCCCGCAACCCCTTCGGAATTTCATCAAACAAATCTTCCACGGACTGCGCGCCGATGGCGCGCAGCATCGCAGTGATGTCTTCATCGGTGTGTGGAATAAATGCCATACCGTTCACCTCATTTACTAAATCTATTCATGAGCAAATCCAATCAATCCAGATTCGGATCACTCACCCAATTTCACCAGCTCGGCGCGATACTGATTCGCATCCATGAGTTGCTTCAGCGCACCTGCATCGGCAATGGTCATACGCCACAACCACCCATTGCCGTAGGGATCTTGATTCACAGCTTCCGACGCGCTGGCCAACCCATCGTTACTGGCCGTCACCGTCCCGGCCAAGGGCGAATACACATCCGATGCCGCTTTAACCGACTCCACCACCGCACAGGCTTCGCCTGCATTCAACGCGCGTCCGACGGCAGGGACTTCAACAAAAACCAAATCGCCCAGCGCGTGCTGAGCGTGGTCGGTAATGCCGACCGTGACGGAGCCATCGCTTTCCAAGCGAACCCATTCATGACTGTGCGTGTAATGCAATCCATCGTTAACCGTGCTCATTACTGTCTCCCCATTTTTAAAATATGCAAAAACCCACCAACATTACGCAATGTTGGCTTAACCTAAACTAAACCTATTACGCCTCGAGCGAAATTTTCGCTTGACCATGCCGCACAAACGGCGGTTTCACTTCAACCACGGCTAAGCGTTTACCGCGAATGTCCACCGTCCACGGTGCGGCCGTCGTTGCGTCAACACGCGCCAAGGCGATGGATCGTTGTAAGGTGGGCGAAAACGACCCACTGGTTATTTCGCCAATTTCTCGCTCACCGGCATAAATTTTTTGATGCGCGCGCAACACCCCTGGGGCTTGCAGCAAAAGCCCCACTAAACGCCGCCCTACCCCTTGCGATTGTTGTAACTCCAAGGCCGAACGGCCAATGAAGTCGCGACCCGCGCTCAGCGACACCGTCCACGCCAAACCAGACTCCCACGGCGTTGTCGACGCGTCCATATCTTGGCCGTACAAATTCATCCCAGCCTCTAAACGCAACGTATCGCGAGCGCCCAAGCCGATCGGCTTGACGCCGTCCGAGATCCATTGTTTCCACAAAGCCACGATCGCATCGGCCGGGCCCATGACCTCAAACCCATCCTCACCGGTATAGCCCGTCCGCCCAATGAACCACTCCACTCCCGCGTGTTGCTGGATCACACTGTGAAACGGTTTCAGAGACGTCACGTCGACCGGAATTCTGGCCTGTAAATGTTTGGCCCCATTCGGCCCCTGAATCGCCAATAGCCCGAGATCCGTGCGGTCGTCAATTTTAACGTCCGTGGCTGCCGCTTGGGCCCTAATCCACTCCAGATCGCCATCGGCCGTGCCCGCATTGACCACGAGACGATAATGCGTGTCGTGCACAAAATAGGTGATGAGATCGTCTATCACGCCACCAGCGGGGTTGAGCAAGCAACCATACAGGGCTTGTCCAGGGATTTTGAGTTTGGCCACGTCATTGGCGAGCAAGTGCCGCAAAAAAGCTTTTACCCCCGATCCGTGAAGGTCAAACACGCGCATGTGGCTCACATCGAACACTCCACAGTCTTTTCGAACGTAGTGATGTTCCTCAACTTGGGAGCCGTAATGCAGTGGCATATCCCAACCACCGAACCCCACTAGAGTTCCTTTAAGCGATTGGTGTTCGGCGTATAACGGGGTGCGACGGTTCATAGCAATCTCCGAGTGTGCAAGAACGAATGGGCTCCACAAGCTGGGAATTCCCAACTTCATGACGCCCCTCTGTCCTTGAACCTGAGAGATCGGACGCAGCGCGCCGTACCCCTTCGGTGGATGGCGTTAAAACCATCGCTCTCCAGAGATCGCGAGCCACTGGCGTTCCGTTTGCCTGAGCGTTTCCGGGCGGGTTGCGCCTTCGGCGCTATTGGGTAACTCTCGTAACCCAACAGTCTCTCCGTCAGAGGCTGATCGCAATGCATGGATTGTATGCCTTTTAAATCCCGATTGCACCTCAGGGGTACTCTTATCTAAATGCTGCAACGCGGTAACTGTTGCGGTAAGGGTAAATTCGCTGTCATCGAACCGTCATCAATATGATTTGGCGCATATAATCGGGCAGAAGAGCCGGCGCGACCTTTGAAGAGCGGTTGGCGTTTGAGGCTGAATTCATAAATTTAGGATTACTAAGGGTAGGGGAATTGTATGGAAACTCGTTCAAACCAGCGGTCGTTGGCGCACAAAGCAATTGTCTATAAAACCATTACAAGCCTTTTGATAGGCGCGTCCATGGCGGGCAGCGCAGCCATCGCTGCGGATACTGCGGCGTCGGGCATATTGGAAGAAATCACCGTCACCGCGCGCCGTAAAGACGAATCGGCATTGAACGTACCCGTCAGCGTAACCGCCTTCTCGGAAGCGGCGTTAGAGAAAATGAACGTCAACAGCTTCACCGATTACGCGACCAAAACCCCCAACCTCGCATTCTCCTACGGCACCGCCAACTGGGGTTATGTGGACTCACACACCATTGCCATTCGCGGCATCTCGGGTGCTGGCACAACGGGCGTGTACATCGACGACACCCCCGTCCCCGACAGCACCGACCCTCGCGTCTTGGACATCGCCCGCATTGAAGTGCTCAAAGGTCCTCAAGGCACCTTGTTCGGTCAAAGTTCATTGGGTGGCAATTTGCGGTTGGTGACCGTTCAAGCGGACCCGGATCACACCGATGGTCACTACAGCGTCAAAATGGGAAAAACGTCTAATGCGGGGTCACCGGACTACTCGGTGGATGGGGCCGGAACGTTGCCCTTAATCGACCACACCCTCGCGTTGCGTGCCGTGGGCTTTTACGATCACGAAGGGGGCTACTTAAACCGTCAGGTTGTGGATCCCTCTGGGGCCTTGATCAAAACCGTCGACGATTACGGCGCCACGGAAAGTTACGGTGGCTCGTTATCATTAAAGTGGATCGCCAGCGATCGTTTAGACGTCAATCTGCGATTTCTAATGCAACAAAGCAACTCGGATGGCTGGTCGGCGCCTTATGCGCCACTGCCTTCGTTCTCGGTGCCGTCCTTAAACATGCAACGAACGAACGACGTCCAAGAGAAGGCTCAAGACCAATTCTATTTGCCTTCGTTACAAATCAACTATAAAGGCGATGGATACACCATCAAGCAATCGCTGAGCTATTTCGACCGCATCGCGACGCAAGTGGAGGATGGTTCGGAAGGCACTCGGGATGCGCTGGTGGCCGACTGGATGGGAGCCTTCCCCGCCATCGCGGCGCTGGACAACAATTGGGTATCTGGCCCCGGAACGAACACACTCAATCAAGCGTTCCCATGGCAAGAAACCGTGAGCTATCGCCGACTGACCTCGGAGACCCAATGGGCATTGGATAAGACCGCCGGTGGGTTCTCGGCCATCAGCGGCATTTACTTGAGTCATTCCTATTCCAACACCTATCTCAATGGCGGCAACTTGCCATTGATCCATAATTTAGGGATCAACACCGACGGCGCGGTGGGTGGCTCGTATTGCGGGAACGGCACGCAGACTTGCTCGACCTACGGTTCAGGACTCGTCTGGGAGTCGAATCAACCGATGTATCACAACGACTCCGCAATCTTCGGTGAAATGTATCAACAGTTTGGCAACACGGAACTGACGTTGGGTGGTCGCTTGTACGATCAACGACAAGATGGCAATGAATACGCCGCAGGTGCACTAAACTTTGCGCAATTAAACTTGAAAGTGCCGGACACGGAGCAGAAAGGATTCAACCCCAAAGTGGCGGTTAAATATAACTTTGATCCCACCGCGATGGTTTACGCCTCATTTTCGAAAGGCTTCCGCTCGGGTGGCGCCGGAGTGCCCTTGCCGACTGGTCCTGCCGGTTTCTTCGAGGCGATCAGTCAAAAGCCGAACACCCCGACAACGTACACCTCTGACTACGTCAAAAATTACGAAATCGGTGGCAAATGGCAGACCGCGGGTGGCCGCGTCGACATCACCGGCGCGCTCTTCCAAATGGATTGGAGCAACATTCAGCAGACCATCATCGCTCCGGTGACCTACATCACCCTCATTGTGAACGCGGGCGACGCGAGGGTTCGTGGTGGCGAAATGGAAATCAACGCCAAAGCGACCGACTCCATCGACCTGCATGCGGGTGTTGGCTATTCCGACGCGCAAATTGTGCATGGCGTGCTCTACTGGCAACCCACCGGCTCCTCGGTGTACAACACGCCTAAAGTCACCGCCAACGCCAGCGTGAACTATACGGCACCGATCACGGACACCTTAAGTTCCTTCGTTAATTTAGATGGCAGCTACACCGGCTCCAGTTATTCTGGAACTGCAGGATGCCAGCTGAACACCACCAATACGGCGTATAACGGTGGCTACGCGACGCCATTCTTCCCGTGCCCTCAAGCCAGCCCAACGAATTACTCCGGTTATCCACCGCAACGCGCTGGATTTACGGTTGTCAATCTGCGCTTTGGCTTGGATTGGGGACGTTCTGAACTGGCCATGTATGTTCAGAACCTCACCAACGCTCGTCCCAATTTAGGTGATTTCAATCCGGAGTCTTATGCTAAGCACTCCACCGATCCCTCCAGCTACGACGCGGCGTTTGGCACCGGATACATCATCCCGCGCGTCGCTACGTTGCGACCATTGAATATCGGCATCACCTTTCGGCAGAAATTCTAAATTAGAACCGACGCTGCTCCCGTGTGGAAGAAACCCCTCCCACACGGGGGTCTAAGGGCCCGATGCGGAACAAGCCACCCCAAAGGTGGCTGCCGTCAAAACGACCGAATGCGACCAACCCAAACCACAGGTCATATTTGTGCAACGGATTAGCCTTATTCCCCCGTTTAGACCAAATTGGTTTACCGTGAACCATCTTTCTACTCAAAGTGGTGCGTTACCATCATGAGCCTCATCGAACACCGATCCATCGATTACATACCGTTGTCCGAGCGTCACGGCAAAGTCTGGCATTTGTGGCCCGTCTGGTTTAGTGGCGATGCGCACCTCGCTACGATCGCCACAGGCTTCGTTGGACCGGCGTTGGGCGGTAATTTAATTTGGATGACCATTGCCGTTATTTGTGGCTGTCTTTTGGGCACCTTTTTTATGGCTTTTCACTCCACCCAAGGGCCACAACTTGGTCTGCCGCAAATGATTCAAAGCCGGCCGCAGTTCGGCTATATGGGCGCCTTACTTGTGTGGGGTGTCGCGTTGATCAGTTTCCTCGGTTACAACGCCTTTAACGAGGTCATGGCTGCCGACACGCTTCACACCCTATACAACGCACCCAAAACACTTTGGGTTCCGATTATGGGCGCCCTCGCGGCTGGATTGGCCATCATCGGCTATCAAATCATTCACCGCACGCAACAAATCCTTGCTTACATCTTGATCGTGGGACTGATCATCATGTCCGTTGCGGCGTTCTCGGTGAGTCTGCCCAGCGCTCAAATTGACCTCCACCAGTTTGCGATGATTCCTTTTCTCACGCAATTGTTTGCCTCCGCGGCCTACCAATTGTCGTGGTCAATCTACGTATCCGACTACTCGCGATACTTACCCCCCACGGTGGGCGTCAAAGCGTCGTTTTGGTGGACCTTTTTAGGCGCGTTTATTGGTGGCGTTTGGACCATGTTGGTCGGCACGTTTGCCGGTTGCCTCTATCCTGGAATGGAATTGGCTCCCGCACTCAAAGCAACTGCCGATCAACTCATCCCCCACTCCGGGGCGCCCTTGCTGATCGCCTCACTGTTGGGATTAGTCACCATTACCACCCTCAATTTCTACGGTGCCTCGCTGACGTTATTAAGCGTCATTGATTCATTCAAACCCATCCGCTCCAGCGCTCAGAAACGCATCGTAACCATCCTAGTGGGCTATGGTGTCTCCACCTACATTGCGCTAGCTGCCTCCAATCAGTTCGCCGCGGAGTTTGGTGAATTTCTGGCCATCCTTCTGTATTTATTCACCCCATGGACGGCCATCAATTTGATCGATTTTTACGTCGTCCGCAAAGGGCATTATTCCATTCGCGAAATCTTCAACCCGGCCGGGCTCTATGGACGCTGGGCCTGGCGAGGCCTGCTCGCTTACGCGATCGGCTTTATCAGCATGATTCCCTTCTTCTCCACTGGGATTTATCGCGGCCCAGTGGCAACGGCGCTGGGTGGCGCGGACATCGCCATGCTGGTGGGTTTAGTGGTCGCGTCCGGGGTGTATTGGTGGACCTGTCGTGATTTGGATTTGGCTAGCGAACTTGAAACCGTTCGCCTTGCTGATGTCGGAATAAACGACTAAGGCCGATCGTCGCGCGGCAAGGGCCCGGCGACCGCTACCGAAAGCAACGCTCGATCGGCCAACACCGTGGCGCGCGCTTGCCATTCGGCTGCCTGCGCCTGTTCCCAAGCGCTTTTGGCTTGCAAACATTGATATCGACTGGCATCCCCAAGCGCACACTTTTGCTCGGTAATGGTCTTTACGACCAACGCAGCCTCAGTGGAGCGCTTTGCGGCCTGGTACGCTTTTTGGTCGGTCTCCAGTGTCCACAGCGCGTCTTGGGTGTTCTGAATCGCCGTCAACACCGCTAAGCGATATTGCGCGCCAGCGCCATCCAGCGCCGCTCGAGCGCCCACCACTTTTTGCCACAGAGCACCGCCAGCAAAGACGCTCTGGGTTAAACCCACACTCCCCGTCCAAAATCCCGTATTTGACTTAAATAATGGGCCCGTATTCGTGGATCCCAGTGCGCCGTTAATCATCACTTGTGGCAGTAAATCGGCAATGGACACACCCACATTGGCTGTCGCCGCATGTAGCGCGGCTTCCGCTGCGCGCACATCCGGGCGACGCGTCAACAATCCCGATGGGACGCCAACCGGAATGGAGGCGCTCGGTTGAATCGACTCCAGCGCGAGGCTCTCCATTCGCTCTGGCGGCAACGCCCCCAAATACACGGCGCGTTGATCTTGCGTCACCCGCCATTTTTGAACAACCATCGCGCTCTGCGCTTGGACGCTGGCGTATGCGGCCTGCTCCTGAGCCAAGTCGGCCGCGGAAATTGACCCCGCGTCACGCGCTTGACGCTGGATGGTCAACATCTCCAACGCATCCGCCTCGGCCTGAGCCCACAGCTGAGTCTCCTGCCGTAATGCGCTCTCCGCTACGGCCGTCACCGCGACGTTGGCGCTCAACAGGAGTCGCGCCGCATCGGTCAGCCACCGCTGCGATTCGGCGTTCGCGTGCGCCGCCTCGACGGCGCGGCGACTGGCGCCAAAGACGTCCACCGCCCAACCAACCGACAACTGGCCGGAATTGAGTCGATACACCGCATCGCCATTCGTCAACGCCGGCGACAACACGTTCACCGCATCGCGATTGCGGCTGGCCTGACCACCCACCGTCACCGTTGGGAAAAGCGCAGCCACGGATTGCATTTCCAGCGCGTGCGCCGCCTTCAGATTCGATTCCGCTAACGCGATGGTCGGGCTGTGCTTCAGCGCCTGTTTGATCAATTCGTCCAATTGCCCAGAGTGCCAGTCTTGCCACCACTCGCCTTGCGGGTCATTGAGATTGAGGCCTAAGGCGGCTTCCCCGTCCGGCAACCAATGATCGCCCACCGGCGTAACTGGCTTTTGGAATTGAGGACCAACCGCACAGCTGCTTAAGCACACCGCACCCACCGCGAGCGCTTGGGTCAATCGCCGAGTAGGGCCTGCCATCTTATTCATGCAACTTCATCCCCGCGACGACTCGGCCACCATCCCCGTCTTCCAACTGACTTTCCGGCTGACGATCGGAGAATCGCAAAATCAATACCGGCAACACCAACAAACTCAATATCGGCGCCAACAGCATGCCGCCGACAACCACGATGGCTAACGGACGCTGAACCTGCGAGCCAATGCCCGTCGATATGGCCGCGGGCAACAATCCCAAACAAGCCGCAATACTGGTCATGATCGCCGGCCGTAATCGCGTTCGGCAGGTCGCGCGAATCGCATCCAGGCGATCCAGTCCTTGTTCAAGACTTAAATTGAAATACGACAGCACCAAAATGCCATCCATAGAGGCCAAGCCGAACAGCGCCACAAAACCAATGGCGGCCGAGACGCTGAACGACGTCTGCGTCATCAACAAGGCAAGCAGTCCACCGATCATGGCCATCGGGATCACGCTGGCCGCCAACACCACGTCACGCAAACGACCAAAGTTGACGTACAGCAAAAATCCAATCAACAGGATCGACAGCGGAACCACGATTGCCAAGCGACTGAGCGCGTCCTGCAAATTGCCAAATTCACCCGTCCACTCCAAACGATAGCCGGGCGGCAACTGAACTTCACTGGCAATGCGGCTCTTGGCTTCCAGAACCGATCCACCCAAATCGCGACCGCGCACACTAAATTTAATCGGCACATAGCGTTCTTGTTGTTCGCGGTAAATAAACGAAGCCCCTGAATCGAGGTAGATGTGGGCTACTTCCATCAATGGAATTTGCACAATTCGACCGTTGCCAGTGGGATCTGGCGCCTGAATGGGAATGTGTTTTATGGACTCCACATTATTGCGATCATTGAGTTTAAGTCGGACAATGATCGGAAAATGGCGATCCGAGTTTTCCTCGTAAACGTCACTGGTCGCCTGGCCGCCAATCGCGCTTTGCACCACCGCATTGACATCGCCGGGCGCTAAACCATATCGCGCGGCCTTAACACGGTCGATATCAATCCTCAACGCTGGCTGACCCAAGGAACGAAATACCGATAAATCCGTGATGCCAGGCACCGTGCTCATTGTCTTTTCAATTTGATCGGCCAATCGCTCCAGCGTTTTTAAATCATTGCCGACAACCTTAATGGAATTCTCGCCTTTGACACCCGACGCCGCTTCTTCAACATTGTCCTCGATGTATTGCGAAAAATTAAAATCAACCCCGGGGTATTGAGCATTTAATTTTTGAGTTAATTCCGCCGTCAACGTCGCTTTACTGACGCCGCGCGGCCAGTCGCCCTCCGGCTTCAAAGGCACAAAAAATTCAGCGTTAAAAAACCCCGTCGCGTCGGTGCCGTCGTCCGGGCGACCATGTTGGGACACCACCGACTGCACTTCGGGGTACGTGGCCAACAACTTGCGCATCCCGTTGACGTAATGATTGCTTTCCTCGAGGGAGATCGACGGCGGGAAGGTTGCCCGAATCCACAAGTTGCCTTCTTCAAGTTTCGGCAAAAATTCCAACCCTAAGGTTCGCGACACTAAAAACACAACCATCGCCGCGACGCCAGCGCCGATGAGAGTGGCACGTTGATGCCGCAATACAGCCTCGATGACGGGTCGGTAGGCTTGACGAATTTTTTCAACAATCCACGTCTCTGTTTCTTCAACTTTGGCAGGCATGAGCAGTGCCGATAACGCCGGTGTAACGGTAAATGCGGCGAGCAGACCGCCCACAATTGCGTAGCCATACGTCTTGGCCATGGGGCTAAAGATATGCCCCTCGATACCGGATAAGGTGAACAGCGGCACAAACCCAGCAAAGATGATCGCGGCCGCGAAGAAAATTGGTTGACTCACTTCGCTGGCCGCCATGACCATGGTCTTAAATTTACCGCTGAATCCCGCGGGTGTTCGAATGTATTCCAATCGCGACGGCAATGCGCTGTGAGGCGACCCTTGTTCTGCCAGATGCCTAAAAATATTCTCCATCATGATCACGGTGGCATCCACAATTAACCCGAAGTCAACCGCGCCCACCGATAATAAATTAGCCGACTCGCCTTTCAACACCATAATTATTAGGGCAAACGACAGGGCAAAGGGAATGGTCATCCCCACAATAATTGCGGTACGCAAATTACCCAAAAAGGCCCACTGCAATAAGAAAATCAACAACATGCCGGACAGCATGTTGTGAACCACGGTGTGGGTAGTCGTCGAAATCAATTCCGATCGATCGTAAATGTGGTCCAAATGAACGCCCGGAGGCAATATGTTTAACGAATTTATCTTCTGCGCTTCCGCCACCACTGCCGCAATGGTCTTCGAACTTTCCGCGCCACGGCGCATCAACACGATGCCTTGAACGATATCGTCTTGTTGATCACGGCCCGCGATGCCGAGTCGTGGCAAGTTCGACACCTCTACGGTGGCAAGGTCTTTGATGAAGATTGACCGACCATTGGGGGCAGCAACTGCAATATCGCGAATTTGATCGAGGGAGTGAATCAGCCCGATTCCCCGCACCACCGCCGACTGCGGACCGATGTTAATCGTCTGACCCCCAACATTGAGATCGGAGTTGTTGATCGCTTGGATGACTTGACCCATGGACACGCCGTAGTTTGCGAGTCGCTGAGAATCAATCGCCACCTCAAACGTCTTAGTCTTGCCACCCCAGCCCGACACATCGATGACGCCGGGCACAGCCTTGAATCGACGCTCCAATACCCAGTCTTGTAAGGTCTTTAAATCCGTAACCGAATAACCGGGCGGTCCAACCAATTGATAACGATAAATTTCACCGATCGGACTCTCCGGTGAGATCGTGGGTATCGCATTGTTCGGCAGCGGCGAAAGTTGAGACAACCGGTTAATCACCCACTGTTCCGCCTGCTCGTGGGTAAAATCATAGTTAAATTGAACTTTGACGTCCGACAAACCAAATAATGAAATGGTTCTTATGGCCGTTACGTGCGGAATACCGGTCATCTGAATTTCGATGGGAATCGTTATATAGCGCTCGATCTCCTCAGCCGACTGACCGGTTGACTGAGTGACGATGTCCACCATCGGTGGTACCGGGTCGGGATAGGCCTCAATATTAAGAGACCAAAAGCTCACTCCGCCCGCCAACAACACCGACGCCAACAGCGCCACGATGAGCCATCGTTGCCGCAGGGCAAATGAGACCAACGAGTTCATTAATCATTTACCCCATAACTGCGATCAATGAACAATCCACCGCGAGTCACGATACGCTCTCCAGCCGACAGCCCACTGTTTACCGGCACCCAGCCGTTTTCCGATGAACCCACCGTCACCGGCTTTAACGCGACGTGGTGCGGATCTTTCACCACCCATACAAACGCTTGATTGCCTTCGTACAACACCGCAGACTCCGGTATCGCCAATTGAGGCAACGTCGGTTTCACGAGGATATTCATCCGCGCCAACATATCGGGCTTTAATAATTCGTGTGGGTTTGCCACCGACGCGCGAACCATAAGCCGGTGGGTAATCGGATCCAACACCGAATTAACCACTTGTAAGGTGCCGTTCACGACGTCCCCGTCCGAGGCACTCACCTCAATGGCCACCGCTTGACCTACTTTCACTTTCGCACTGTCGGCCTCGGATACTTCGCCAATGACCCACACCCGCGATAAATCCGCAACGGTGTAAACCGCGGTTCCCGGTTGAATGTATTGATGATTGCCGAATTGACGATCCGTAATCACACCCGATAACGGCGCTTTGATGGAGGCGTAGGCGTGGGGAGGACTCTTGCTCATCAACACGTCAATTTCGTTCATCGACAGACCCAAGACTTCAGCGCGTTGACGAGCCGCCAAAAGCGCCGCTTCTGCGTTAGTCTCATCGGTTTTCGCTTGATCAAGATCAGCCGTAGAGGCTCCACCACTCTCGTGCAATGATCGCTTACGGATTAAGGTGGCTTTGGCTTGCTCTGCCGTCTGTGTGGCCGTTCTCAAATCGCTGACCAGTTGCGCGAATTCAGGGGAATCGACCGACGCCAAGACCTGACCCGCCACAACCCGATCACCCACATTCGCGGGATTGCCCACAATCGGACCAGACAGCGAGGAATAAATGGGCGTGGACTGGTTAGCGTCCACCGCAATTCGAGCTTCCACCGAAATGTGCTGACCAATCGCGTGTTCCGTGACCACCTCGACGGTCATGGTCTTTAGGATGTCGGCCACATCGGCGGTCGAGTTCCCTTCAACATGCGAAGGGCGCAACACTTGATAGCCAATTAATCCGAGCACCGCGGTTAACCCCAGCAGCCCGGCGATTCGATAGCCCTTATTCATAAAGTCCTCGACCATCAACAACACGTTTCGCAGGATGACTAACTTCGGCATTATGCCATGCGAGACATGAATTTTTTATGGAAAATCTTTCAAATCAATGACTTTTGTGCGACCAGAGGCATCGCTCGCCCCAATTTAGCCCAAATTGTGACTATTCGGTGACGGATTGCAGCAGGTGCGCTCGGCCGCAGCGCGAGCGATTGCCGCGGCGCTCGGAACGCGAGGTTCGACCCCTACCGTTGATGGGTTTGCCAATTCGAGGCGTCGTAGAAAGGAACTGTGCTTTTTGGCAAAAGGCTCTTACCCAGAATATGATCCGCCGCTTTTTCCGCGATCATGATGGTGGGCGCGTTCAAGTTGCCATTGGTAATCTGCGGCATGATGGACGAATCCACCACCCTTAAGCCGTCAACCCCAATGACTTTGGTGGTGGGATCCACAACCGCCAAGGGGTCACTAATCGCCCCCATCTTGCACGAACACGAGGGGTGATAAGCGCTTTCCACGTGCGCCCGGACCCACGCGTCGATGTCCGCGTCCGAGGTCACATCAATGCCGGGCGCAATCTCGCGGGACACGTAAGGCTTAAACGCCGGCATTGAGAACAATTCACGCGTCAAGCGGATCGCTGCTCGAAACTCCACGGCATCATCCGGATGTGTGAGGTAATTAAATTGAATTCTAGGATGCTCCAGAGGATCCGTTGACTTCAACGTGACCGTCCCTCGGCTCTTCGAACGCATCGGACCCACGTGCGCCTGAAAACCATGTTCACTGGCCAGTGAGGATCCATCGTAGGACACGGCCATTGGCAAAAAATGATACTGGATATCCGGATAACGGATCCCCGCGCGCGAACGAATAAAGCCACAGGTTTCAAAATGATTGGTCGCACCCAGCCCCGAACGACTGGCGAGCCACCGTAGCCCAATCCACAATTTCGATAACGGGTTCATCACCGAATACAACGAAACCGGTTGACTACAGGCCATCTGAAAATACACTTCCAAATGATCTTGTAAGTTTGCGCCGACGCCCGGTCGATCCGCAATCACTGGAATGCCCAATTGTTGCAACTCCGCTCCAGGACCAATGCCCGACAGCTTTAACAATTTAGGCGACTGAATGGGACCTGAACTGACAATGACTTCCCGCCTTGCCTTGAACGTGTGCACCGCGCCATCGCGCATCACTTCAACGCCCACAGCGCGTTCCTGCTCGAATAGAACACGCTTCGCCAACGCCTGTGTCATGATCGCCAAATTGGCTCGATTTTGAATCGGACGAAGATAGGCGTGTGCCGCGCTGGCGCGGACACCTTTGTCCACCGTCATGTCCATGGCGCCAAATCCCTCTTGACGAAATCCATTGATATCGTCGGTCAGCGCATACCCCGCCTCCGTCGCCGCGGTGAGCCAAGCCGTGTGCAACGGGTTGTTGCGCGGCCCGTAACACGTTGCCAAAGGGCCATCGCCACCGCGATACTGATCGCCACCGGCTTGACGCTTTTCAGCGCGCTTAAAATAAGGCAACACGTCCGCGTAGCCCCAGCCCGTGGCACCCAATTCTTCCCAGCGCTCAAAATCGAGCGCGTGGCCTCGAACGTACACCAGGCCATTGATGGCCGACGATCCCCCCAACACTTTGCCGCGCGGAGTATGTAAGCGCCGACCATCCAAGCCAGGTTCAGGTTCACTGTAAAAAAACCAATTGAATCGTTCGCGATTCATGGGGATTGCCAACGCACTGGGCATTTGAATAAAAATGGATGAATCCGACCCACCATACTCAACCAACAACACATGGACCGATGGATCTTCGGTCAATCGATTGGCCAACACACAACCCGCGGAACCTGCGCCAACAATAATGTAATCAAAAGTCATGCTTTGTTCCTCAAGCGCGATGATCAATACGGCGAATCGATGGGTGCCATGGCAACGTAAACGCTCTTTAACTGAGTGTAATGCTCGATCGCCGCCTTGGAATTCTCGCGACCTAAGCCTGAACGCTTGTAGCCACCGAAGGGGAGTTCAATGGGAGTCACGTTATAGTGATTAATCCAACACGTTCCCGCCTGCAATGACGCCACCACCCGATGGGCGCGAGTGAGATCTTGGGTAAACACAGCCGCCGATAAGCCAAAATCCGTATTGTTTGCCCGCGCAACCACTTCCTCTTCGCTGTCGAACTCCAATACCGTCATAACCGGCCCAAAAATTTCCTCACGCACAATGCTCATGTCGTCACGACATCGATCAAAAATCGCCGGCGTCATAAAAAACCCACGATCAAATGGTGGCGTCGATAAACGTTGCCCGCCACAGAGTAAGCGAGCGCCTTCACGCTGACCTTGAGCAACGTAATTCAACACTTTATTTAAGTGCCCTTCACTGATGAGCGCGCCAACCTGAGTATCCATGACCATGGGATCCCCAATGCGCAACGCCTGAGTGCGAGCCACGAGTTTGCTCATAAACTCATCCTTGACCGCACGATGCACAAAAACGCGCGTGCCGTTAGAACACACTTCGCCAGCCGAGTAAAAATTAGCCAACAATGCGCCACTGACCGCATTGTCCAACGGCGCATCGTCAAAGACAACCATGGGTGATTTGCCGCCCAACTCCAACGTGACCGCTTTAAGAGTGGTGGCGGCATCCGCTAAAACGGCCTGGCCCGTCGGCACGCTGCCCGTCAAGCTGATTTTACGAATCAACGGATGCTTGGACAGCGCTCGCCCGGTCGCTGCTTTGCCTTGAACCACTTGGAAAACACCCTCGGGTAGCCCCGCTTCAATAAAAATCTTCTCCAACTCTCGGGCGGTTAACGGCGTTAAATCCGCAGGCTTAAAGATCATTGCGTTGCCGCATGCCAAGGCGGGCGCCGATTTCCAACAGGCGATCTGCAACGGGTAGTTCCACGCACCAATTCCCGCCACAACTCCCAAAGGCTCTCGCCGGGTGTAGCCGAATGCGGCGGGCCCCAAATCCACGTGTTCGCCCGCAATAGAGGCCGCAAGCCCTCCAAAGTATTCCAAGCAATCGGCGCCGGACAGCACGTCAACCACCGACGTCTCACTCAACGGCTTGCCCGTATCGCGACATTCCAAAATCGCCAACTCTTGATTGCGCTGCCGCAAAAGATCCGCGGCTTTTTTAAGGATGCGGCCTCGTTCCGTTCCCTTCAAGCGTGCATACGTCTGTTGCGCCTTGATGGCGCGCTGCACGGCTTGATCAACTGCTGCGTCATCCGCAATTGCAATTTGAGCCAGAACCTCGCCGGTTGCCGGATTAATGGTCGAAAATGAGGTCTCTGACTCTGGCTTGATGTGCATTCGCCACCCACACGCGTTAAATTAAAAATGCTCCGACGACGCGGATTCAAACCCACGCCCCGCCGCCTATTCTGCCACCGCAGAACACGCATTTTCTCTCAAAAACGACCTTCAGGTGAATAAAATTAACATCTTTAAAGCCCTTGTACGATGAGGGTTTGTTACTATCGAGTTCGCTGGCATTGAATTGGTTCAAAAACCCAGTCCGAGGGAAGGACGCGTTTGAAGCAATTGGACTGACCAGAGACGACAAAAAAGAGCTTGGACATCACGTTGGGGGCGGAGTGAATGAACTGCGGAAATTCCATAGCGGGCCGCATTGGCAATCTGTGTTCTGTTGCCATTGCAATCGTGGGGTTGTTGGTCACTCAGGTCAATGCAGCCCATGCGGAGCAAACCAGTTGTCGGACAGTCAAATTATCCGATATCGGTTGGACGGACGTCACCGCCACCACGGCCATCGTGGCCGATGTGCTCGAACGACTGCACTACGCACCCAGCACCACCGTACTCTCCGTGCCCGTAACCTACGCTTCTCTCAAAAATAAAGACATCGATGTATTTTTAGGCAATTGGATGCCATCAATGGAAGCGGACCGGCACAACTACGTGGCCGAAGGTTCCGTCGACGTTATCGGAGCCAATTTAACTGGTGCCAAGTACACACTTGCGGTGCCGGATTATACCTACGAGGCCGGACTAAAAGATTTTTCCGACATACCCAAATTCGCGAAAGCGCTGAACTTTTCGATCTACGGCATCGAACCCGGCAACGATGGCAACCGACTGATATTAAAATTGATTCAGGAAAATCAATTCAAGCTATCCACATTTCACTTGGTTGAATCCAGCGAACAAGGCATGTTGAGTCAAGTGGAACGAGCGATCGCCGCCCACCAACCAATCGTCTTTTTAGCATGGGATCCGCACCCGATGAATGTGCGGTTTAAATTTAAGTACTTAACGGGTGGTGATCAAACCTTTGGCCCCAATTATGGTGGAGCGGCAATCTACACCAACACTCGAGCTCACTACGCAGCAGAATGCCCGAACGTCGCCAAGTTACTTACCCAACTGCACTTCACGACCACGGAAGAGTCGGAATGGATGGGCAAAATACTGGATGATCATCTGCCCGCGGCCACCATGGCACACCAGTGGGTTGGACAACATCCGGAAATCGTTGGCGATTGGGTCAACGGCGTGACCGACGCCGATGGCGCACCCGCCGCACTCTACGCCTCTGCAAATCCTACGACCTTAACGTCAATGAAGTTTGAAGATTGGCTGAAAAGTCACAATCTACCCATTGGCGCGGGCGTCACCACTTTTGTGGACTGGATCAAACATCATGGACATGGGTTCTTTGATGGCCTGAGCTACGTTATTCGTTCGATTACCGATGGACTACTGAAGGTGTTTGAATCCATTCCGGCACCGTTGTTTATCGCGCTCATCGCGGCCCTTGCCTTTTTCCTTCGGCGCTCTTGGTCGCTGACTATTTTTGTGATCCTCGCCCTATCGTTTATCGTCAATCAAGGGTACTGGGAGGCCACGCTCGAAACCTTGAGCTTAGTATTGGTCGCAGCATTTGTAGCCACCGTCATTGGCGTTCCGATTGGTATTTGGGCAGCCTATAAGCCGAAGTTTTATGAAAGCTTGCGACCACTGTTGGACTTAATGCAAACGCTACCCACGTTTGTGTATTTAACGCCCACACTGGTGTTGTTTGGCTTGGGGGTGGTTCCGGGTCTGATCTCGACGGTCATTTTTGCCCTGCCCGCACCCATTCGATTAACGCATCTGGGCATCTCGCAAGTCCCGTCGGCATTACTGGAGGCGGGGGAAGCGTTTGGCGCCACACGCTGGCAAAGGCTTTGGAAAATTGAGCTTCCAGCGGCTCGAGCGTCAATCGCGGCGGGCATCTCACAAGCGATCCTCTTAAGCCTGTCCATGGTCGTGATTGCGGCGCTGGTTGGCGCGGGAGGCCTAGGCGTGCCAGTGGTTCGAGCCCTCAACACCGTTCAAGTGGGAATGGGATTTGAGGCGGGTCTAGCCATCGTCCTGCTGGCCATCGTATTGGATCGATTATTCAAACAAAATGATTCAGGAACACACTCATGAGACCCGCCATTGATTTTAAAAACGTGGACATTTTATTTCCGCCTGCCGGGGATCGCTCCCCGGCGACCTTGGACAAAGCATTTCGCGCATTAGCCGCGGGCGCGACGCGTGCGCAGATCCAAGAACAACTTAAAGTCATTGTGGGCGTAGCGGATGCAAGTCTCAGCGTAAGCACGGGGCACATCAGTGTCTTGATGGGGTTGTCTGGGTCTGGCAAGTCAACGCTGCTGCGCGCCGCCAACCGCCTTAATCCCGTTACACGGGGAACGGTGTGGCTCGAACATCGGGGCGCCACGGTTGATGTGGCGCATTGCGACTCAGCGATGCTGCGGGACATTCGCAGACACACGGTCGCGATGATGTTTCAGCAATTCGGCCTATTGCCATGGCGAACCGTGCGCGATAACGTCGGGTTCGGTCTCGAGTTGCGTGGCGAACCCACGGTGAAGCGCAAACAAGTGGTGGATGAAAAGCTCGAACTGGTGGGCCTAACGGCGTGGGCCGATCGCCAGCTGTCCGAACTTTCCGGCGGAATGCAACAGCGGGTCGGTTTAGCGCGCGCCTTTGCCACAGACGCGCAAATCTTACTCATGGACGAACCATTTTCAGCACTGGATCCGTTGATCCGAAGCAAACTTCAAGATGAGCTTCTGAGCCTACAACAGCGTGTGCGCAAAACCATTTTATTCGTTACCCACGATTTGGACGAGGCGCTCAAGCTGGGGAATCAAATATCCATTCTGGAAGGGGGCCGCATTGTTCAAACCGGGACCCCAGAAGAGATCGTGTTGACGCCCAAAACACCCTACGTGGCTGAGTTCGTTCAGCACATGAACCCATTGATGGTCTTAACGGGTCACATGGTCATGTCGCCACTCGACGCACACCAGCGAGAGTGGGCGATCGATCCGCAACGGGGGCTAACCCTGTCGCGCCAGGAGGACCACTGGCGCGTGATGATGAACGGCCAACCCATTGAGTTACACCGTGGGCCCAACGCGCCGGCGCAGGACATGGCCGTTTGTCCGGTGGGCACCCCACTGAGAGAATTAATGGTTGCCATGAACCAAACGCAGAAGCCGGTCCTACTGGAGGCGAATGGTCGCTTGGTGGGCGTGGTAGGCGCGCAGGAAACCATTCGAGCCTTATCGCAAACCAGACGCGTTACGCCCGTCTAGACCATTTGGCGCTGAATGACAACAAAGCGGCGCATCCGCACCGCTGGCACCGGTGACGGATCACCATACTTTGAACCTTCATGTAAGGAGTCTGCTATGGATGACACTCAAACCCAAAGCCGCCGGTCGCGAGGTGGTGGCCGAGACGCTAAACGCGCCGCGCGAGCCGCACGAGGCGGGACTTTCATCCCTTATATCACCCGCAAAATTCCCTACTTCGAAGTCTTAGACGAAGAGGGATTAGCCCAAATTGAATACAACGCCGATACCATTTTGGAAGAAATCGGCATCGACTTTAGAGATGACCCTGAATCGCTGGAGATTTTAAAGGCCGGTGGCGCTGAGGTGAAAGGCGAACGAGTGCGGTTTCCTCGCGGACTGTGCCGCAGCATCGTGCAAAAACATGCCCCTCGTGAATTCACCCAGTACGCACGCAATCCCGCACGCTCCGTCGTCATTGGCGGCAAAAACACCGTGTTCGCCCCCGCGTATGGCTCGCCTTTTATTCGCAGCCTCGACGACGGTCGTCGCTACGCGCGTTTGGAGGATTTTCAGAATTTTGTGAAACTCGCCTATATGGCGCCGTACCTTCATCACTCCGGCGGCACCATCTGTGAACCGGTGGATCTGCCGGTGAATAAGCGTCATTTTGATATGGTGTACAGCCACATCAAGTACTCCGATAAGCCTTTTATGGGCAGCGTGACGCATCCCGAACGCGCCCAAGACTCTGTGGAAATGGCAAAAATCGCCTTAGGCTCCGAGGCCATTGACCCCGCCACCGGCAAGCTTCGCACGATGCTGATCAGCCTCATCAACGCCAACTCGCCGATGACCTTCGATGACACCATGCTGGGTGCGTTGAAAGTTTACGCGCGAGCCAACCAAGCCACGATCGTCACCCCATTTATTCTTGCGGGTGCTATGTCCCCCGTCACCGTTGCCGGCACCGCGGCGCAGACCTTGGCGGAATCCCTAGCGGGAATGACGTTGGCGCAACTGGTCAATCCGGGCGCACCGGTGGTTTTTGGCAGCTTTGCCGCCTCGGTCTCAATGCAGTCTGGCGCGCCAACGTTTGGCACACCAGAGCCTGCGCTCGTGTTGTACGTTATGGCCGCTCTGGCGCGTCGTTTAGGCGTTCCCTTCCGTTCGGGTGGTGGACTATGTGGATCGAAAATATCCGATGCACAAGCAGCCTACGAGGCGGCGAACACCCTACTACCGACCGCGCTTGCTGGCGTTAACTTTGTGTTACACACCGCGGGCTGGTTGGAAGGCGGCTTGGCCATGGGCTACGAAAAATTCGTCATGGATGTTGATCAAGCGGGCATGATGCAAACCCTCTTGCAGGGCGTGGACATGTCTGACAATGGTCAAGCCATGGACGCCTTACGCGAAGTAGGCCCCGGCAAACACTTCTTGGGATGCAATCACACTCAAACTAATTTCGAGAGCGCGTTTTTCAGATCGCCGTTAACGGACAACAACAGTTATGAGCAATGGGAAGCGGAAGGATCAAAAGATCTCACGCAGCGAGCCAATGCTTATTGGAAGCGACAATTGGCGGAATACGAAGCACCGAGCCTGGATCCCGCGATTGATGAAGAACTCATGGCCTACATCACCAAGCGTAAAAATTCATTCCCAGACTCAAACGTATAATCCTCGTTGTAGAGTCTTGAGAAATCGTGTTTTCACGCGCGAGGGTGTCGTCGCCGCGACGAACGAGACATTCAAGGCGTGTCGCACATCGACCCGCCTTACCGGCTATTCTGTCAAGAATAAAGCAATGGGAAGAGCGGATGGTCTAAGGGCGCGCCGGTGGCCAACTGCTCTTCCAATCCCGGAAAATTAGGGGACGTAACCCATCGGCGCGGCGCATGACGGACGTCATCGCCGACGACTCGCACCGAAAACGCACGACGACGACGATTGGGCTCCGTTCCTCGCGACGAATGCACAGTCAACATGTTGAACGCCACGCAATCCCCAGGCTGCATTTCCCAACCCAATATTTTGTAGCGATCCGGATCCGCCTCAAAATCGGGCAATTCCTCCAAGCTGCCTTCCGGAAACCACTTGGCTTCTTGATTCATGAACGATCGAGGCATGAGCCATGGCCCCCGATGAGTCCCCGCAACAAACTGAAGCGTCGAGTGCAAGCTCACCGGGTCAACAGGAATCCAAAAACTAACGGTCTGTTGGCCATCAATATTGTAATAGGGTTGGTCCTGATGCCAGGGCGTCGGACTCTGTGTGCCACCTTCTTTGGTGAGCATGTGGTCGTGATGCAGTCGAATGGTTTTACTTTGCGTTAATTTGGCCGCCGCCTCTCCGATGGGCGTGGAGAAAATAAAGTTTTTATAGTGCGCAAGTTCGGTCCAATTACAGAAATCCTGAATAAAAAATCCGGGATCATCGTCGCGGCTCGCCACTTTGGATCGAGGGCTTGGGTGCTTTAAATTATGCTCAATGCCTTCACTCAACAGATGAAGTTCTTCGGCATTGAATAGGCCCCGTATACAGACCGCGCCATCTCGGACAAAATCGTTCACCAATTGCTCAGTGACGCATCCCTCAGATAAAGTCCTTGCACGCATGTCCGTCCCCCTATGCCTTTCGGCGTGACCGTCGCTCGCGCGCCTCCGCATTCACGACAGCCTTATTCTCGGGCAAAGCCACGGCTTGGCGCAAGTGGCTATACGGTAAACGCTTATGCGGAATCGCCATGGACTCCACAAAGTGCTCCTGAAACTTAGGCTCAATGGCCGTCTCAATTTTCTCTATTTTTCCAACGATTTGTTCAATGGCCGGGCGGGATTGCGCGTCCAACAAAGCGATGCGCGCGCCGGTTCCAGCCGCGTTTCCAGCGGAAGTCACTTCCGCCAAATCACAGTCCGGGATCATGCCCAACACCATGGCGTATTTCACATCAATATGGCTACCGAACGCACCAGCAAGTCGAATCCGCTGGACCGACTCAACGCCCAAACGATCCATGAGCAACTGCACGCCCGCATTCAACGCGGCCTTGGCCAACTGAATGGCGCGCACATCGTTCTGGGTAATCACCACGCTGCGCTCCGAGTCTTCATACAGGACGTAACTAAACGTACGGCCATTTGCTCGAATTCGTGGGCTCTTCTCAGCCATCCCTCCGTCTACCACGCCATCTTGGTTAATAACCCCAGCCAAATACATCTCGGCGACGACTTCGATAATTCCGGAGCCACAAATCCCCGTGACTTGAGTTTGCTTTTCCACAAACTCAGATTCATTTGACCACGCGGTAGAGCCGATGACTCTAAAACGCGGCTCCAAGGTCGTCGGATCTATTCTGACTCGTTCAATGGCTCCCGGCGCAGCGCGCTGTCCACCACTGATTTGCGCGCCTTCGAAGGCCGGCCCAGTCGGCGATGAGCACGCCAACAACCGTTGCTTATTCCCAAGAACGATTTCCGCGTTGGTCCCGACATCGACCAATAATGTGATGGGATCCAATAAGTCGGGTCGCTCCGCCAAAACTACGCCTGCCGTATCCGCGCCGACGTGGCCTGCGATACAAGGCAAGGTGTAAATACGCATCGCTGGATTGACGGTGAGGTTCAACTCAATTGCTCTAAACGTCATGGCCTGATCGACCGCCAACGCAAATGGAGCACCACCCAATTCAACAGGATCAATCCCCAATACCAGATGGTGCATGATGGGATTGCCCACCACGGTCATTTCTAAAATATCCTGAACATCAATCGCGGCGCTGGCCGCAACTTCTTGCACCAACGAGGATAAGGCTTCGCGCACCACCTCCGTCATTTGCTCGGCGCCGTTTTTGTTCATCATTGAGTAAGACACTCGACTCATAAGGTCTTCGCCAAAGCGAATTTGCGGATTCATCGCACCAGCCGACGCCAAGACGTCGCCCGTGGTCAAATCGCATAAATGAGCTGCAATGGTGGTTGACCCGACGTCCACCGCCATTCCGTATACCTTCTCTTGCAGACCAGGCCAAATGGCAATGATGGTCCGCTTATCGTATACCGCCGCGGTCACTTTAAACTGGCCTTGCCGCAGTTTGCTTTGCAACGCACTGAGAAGCGTGGAATCGCACTCCAAATCGTTAAGATTCCATTCGCGCGCAAGCGCGTTCTTCAATCGGCGTAAATCACCGGACGGATCGTGCATATCCGGCTCAGCGACTTCCACATAATGCAACGAAATTTTCGGTCGTAAATCAATGTCCCGTGCTTCAGCAGCCTTACGCACGACTTGACGATGCACCTGACTCGTTGCCGGAACATCGACGACCACATCGCCTAAAATTTGTGCCTGACAGGATAGTCGAAAACCCGGCTTTAAAATACCGCGACGTTGTAGCCGACTCTCTGGGGTCGTTACCTCCGAAACGTGCGCGCTGGCGGAAGTGACGCCGTGTTTCGCAAACTCGCCTTCGGCCACTAAAACCTGACAGCGGGTGCACATCGCGCGACCGCCGCACACCGAATCCACGTCCACGCCCAATGTGCGTGCCGCCGTTAAAATCGGCGTTCCGATTGGGAAACGCCCCCGTTTACCCGAGGGCGTAAAAACAATTAAAGCCTCAGCTTCCACTGCCCTCTCCGCCTGCCGCACGTCGTCGATGACCGCCTTCACGACGGCCGCGTGGTCCACCCTCACCAGCGGCACCCGGAGGTGGCGCTTCACGGAACTTGCGAATCCAACGAGCACAATCCGGATCGTGACCCATCATGACGTCCGCACCCATGATCGCCGCCACGACTTCCGCGTGCAGCGGATTCGCAATTGCCGACGTCATTCCAGCACCGATGGCCATGGTTAAAAAAGCACTATTAATGCCATTGCGGTTGGGCAATCCGAAGCTCACGTTGGACGCACCGCACGTCGTGTTGACCTTCAGCTCGGTTCGTAATCGATGCAACAAGCGCATGACCTGAACACCGGCCGAGTTGATGGCGCCAATGGGCATCACCAAGGGATCGACCACAACATCACTTGCTGGGATACCGTGATCCATCGCGCGATGGACAATTTTCTTGGCCACTTCGAAGCGCACGTCAGGATCTTCGGAAATGCCTGTCTCGTCATTGGAAATCGCCACGACCGCTGCGCCGTATTTTTTAACCAACGGCAGAACCGTCTCTAAACGATCCTCTTCGCCAGTGACGGAATTCACCAACGCTTTGCCCTTATAGACTTTCAGACCAGCTTCTAAAGCCGCAACAATTGAGGAGTCAATGGACAACGGCACATCGGTAATGGACTGAACCAGCTGGATGGCTTGCGCCAGAATGGCAGGTTCATCGGCCAACGGAATACCGGCATTCACGTCCAACATATGCGCGCCAGCCTCGAGCTGCGCATGGGCATCCGAGATCACCCGTGAGAAATCGCCAGCCGCCATTTCAGCTGCCAAAATCTTACGACCCGTGGGGTTAATGCGCTCACCAATGATCACGAACGGTCGCTCGAAACCGATTACCACTTCCTTTCGGTCTGAACTGATTACGGTATCCGTCATAGTAAATTTCCTTTATGTTGAGTAATTAGGCGACTTTACTGTCTCGCGTTGGGTACCAAGGCACGCGGCCTTTGAGCACCCCCGAGCGATCCACCATTTCCGCCACCGATTCTTCTTGACGATAAGCCATGACGTGCACGCCGTGAACGCCTTTTATTTCCGCCATTTGTTGCATCAGTTCGACACAAATTTGCCGACCCTCCGCCGCCTGATCCTGCGCCCCAGCTAAGCGCTTTATCAGCGCATCGGGAACGTGCATGCCAGGCACATTGTTTCGCATCCACTCAGCGCCTTTAGCAGTCTTAAATGGACCCACGCCTGGGATTAAAAATACTTTATTCAACAAGCCAATGTCTTCGACTCGCTTCATAAACTCTTTAAAAATATCCATGTCGTAGACGTATTGGGTTTGTATAAAGTCCGCGCCGGCTTGTACTTTCTTTAACAATCGCAGCGCGCGATGCTCAAGCGGCGGCACACAGGGGTTTTCGGCCGCACCAAAAAACACTTTCGGCGCCGCTGTGATTTTACGACCCGATTGAAAATGCGACTGATCGCGCATGGTGGTGCCAATTTTAAGCAAACTAATTGAGTCCAAGTCGAACACGGGCTTTGCCTGCGGATGATCCCCCGCTTGTACGCCATCGCCAGACAGCGCCAGCATATTGCATACGCCCATCGCCGCTCCGCCCAAAATATCCCCTTGAATGGCGATGCGGTTTTTATCGCGACAAGAAATCTGCATGATCGGCGCATAGCCGATGCGCACCAACAACGCACACACGGCCACGCTGGACATATGGCAATTGGCGCCCGAACCGTCCGTCGCGTTAATGGCGTCTACGTAACCGTCAAACACTCGCGCGCGCTTATAAACATCTTCGGCGTCTGCCGAGTCTGGTGGCGCCAGCTCGCTGGTGACCACAAAACCGCCCGCACGCAGTGTCCGCTCTAATCGTCCCGCAGAGACGTGGCCCTCCAAAATCGGCAATGGCTGACCCGGCAATGGCTCATCTGCAAATTTCATTTGATTCCCTCCGCCGACTCGGTGCGTTCACGAACTACTTTGAGCCAGGACGAGCGCCCCTCTAAACGCCGATCCACGGGGGCTTGGACGACTTTAATTTTGTCGAGGCCTCCCTTAATACGGCCCGCGCCTTGCCAAGCTTGAACCCACACGCAACGCATCTGTGGATTGACTTCACAATTTCCGTTCGCGCGCACTCCACCACAGGGGCCATTGCGAATGTTTTTTGGACAGTTCATGGGGCAGGACATACCCGTTGAACTCAGCACACACTGTCCACACATTTTGCAATCAAACAACAAGCCTTTGACGTTTCGTTCTAAAAAGGCAAATGGCTTCTCTAAACGTTGATAGCCAATCCAGCGCCACACCGGCGCCAACGCTACCAATACGTTCTCTAAGCCTTCGTAAAAACGATTCCACGCGGCCGCCTTACGCACCGACCACAGACGTACGGTATACACTATGAATTCTCCTGCACCGTAGAAACACGCTGCTCGTCGATGCCTTTGTTGCGAATGATTCTCTCTAAATCTTCATCGCTATAACGGGCTTCTAAAACATCCGCCATGGCTTTGGCTTCCGCCTCTAAATCATCACCACAGGCTTCTGGAGCGCTGCGTTGCCAGTCGGCGAGATACGCATCGGAACTGCCTTTACCAGCGCGCATTGCCGCACGGTCAACGGCCTCCTGAAAACGGTGACTCAACTGTACTTTTGCGGTTTCTCGAGCACGTTTAACAATCACTTGTGCCGGAATATCTCGCCATGAAATGATGATGCGTTGTGCCATACCTAAACAACGGCCTCAGCCGTCTCCGTCACGAGTTGTAAACCCCGTTGCTTCAACCACTGTTGAGTCGCTTGCGCCAGGTCACCAAGACCCGTCACAACTTCCTCGTAGTGAAGCCCCAAGCGCGTTGCGATCTCCTTGGCTTGTTCACTGTCACCAGCCTTATCGGACTGCCGCAAGTAAACCACGCGACGGTAATGTCTAAAGTAGTCATTGATCAACTCCGGATGGCGATCAATGCCCAAACTTTGCACAACCAAACGCTCAAAGTGACGCACTAAAAAATCCGTCAAATAAAACGTACCAGGCTCCTCATCGGCCATTTTGGCAAACGCCTCGGAACCCGCATAAAACTCATAACAATGCGCCCCGGGCAAACGGTCGACTTGATGCTTAACCAGCACCGCATCCAACAACCCTCCCGTGCCACAATCGGCGTACGCCACAAATACGCGCTCGCCAGCGGCTTTTGCCTCGATAATCTGAGCCTCCACCGCGGCCGGTATTGCATCCGGCGTATTGTGCAGCTCAGGCGGCAAACAGCTAATCTCAAATACCGACTCATTGCCGTCGATCGTTGGGCAGGAGCGCCTCAGCGCACTCAGTTCATGAGCTAAGGCTCCACAAGCCACGATCCGGATGCGACCTGCGGTCGCGTTCATGGATTACCGAGCCGCGCGGCGCTCAGCAATGAGCGTCTTGGCAGTCTCGACCGCAATCGCTGCGTCGCGACAATACGCATCCGCACCAATCGCTTTACCAAACTCTTCGTTGAGTGGCGCCCCACCCACTAATACGATGAACTTGTCACGTAACCCTTGCTCTTTAAGCGTGTCGATGACGACTTTCATATACGGCATCGTCGTGGTCAGCAGCGCTGACATGCCCAAAATTTCCGGCTTGTGCTCGTTCAGCGCGTCTAAGTATTTTTCCACTGGATTGTTAATCCCGAGGTCGACCACTTCAAACCCTGCACCTTCCAACATCATGCCCACCAGGTTCTTACCAATGTCATGAATGTCGCCCTTCACGGTGCCAATAACGATTTTGCCGATGGGTTCAACGCCCGTCTCAGCCAACAAAGGTCGCAAGATTTCCATGCCGGCTTTCATGGCATTGGCGGCCAAGAGCACTTCCGGCACAAACAAAATACCATCCCGAAAGTCGATGCCGACGATGCGCATGCCCTCGACCAACGCGTCGGTCAGTACTTTTTCAGCACCCCAACCACGCTTCAAAAAAATGTGAGTGGCTTCTTCGACTTCATCACGCAACCCGTTGTACAGATCGTCGTGCACTTGTTCTACAAGTTCTTCGTCGTTCAGGCTATTTAAATCAAAATCATCATTGTCGGCCATGACCACTCCCGTCAATGTTCAGTCTTAAAAAACCAGCGTAAATCCAACGCCATTGGAGTGTACGGACTTAAATCCACTGCGTATTATGGATACGCGACTGGAGCAGTTCCGACTGCGACAGTTCACACACTCACCAATCCGGCATTGTACCCCTTAACTCCGGCAATAGCATCCACGCACTTGGAATAACCCCATGAGTTAATTAGATTTTCAAACCGGAAAAAACAATTTGACGACGGCCGTGGGCGCGACCATCCTCAATGAGAGCAAGTCGCGTTTGGGCAAGCGCGGATCGGGGCCGCCTTGCAATTATGATGCACTGCGGCTACGTTCTTCACTGGGCGGATAGCCGAACTGCTTGCGATAGCACTTGGAAAAGTGTGGCGGCGACTGAAATCCGCAGGCAGTCGTAATGTCCATAATGGGCATCGCGGTTTGCAGCAACAGTTCCCGGGCTCTCTTTAACCGCAATTCCAAATAATAACGTTTGGGAACCCGATTCAGATGGCGCTTAAACAAGCGCTCGATTTGCCGCCTGGACAACCCCGTTTGCGTCGCGATCTCCTCAAGCGACAAGGGATTTTCAATATTCGACTCCATCAATTCGGCAACTCGAATTAAACTTTGATGCGACACGCCAACCTGAGCGCGCAATGGCACGTATTGACGATCTTTATCGGAACGAATGCGCTCAACGATGAATTGCTCGGAAATTTGTTGAACCAACGCCGTCCCTAAACGCGCCTCGATTAAATGCAGCATCAGATCCAACGGCGCAATACCGCCCGAGCAAGTGTAGCGATTGCGATCAATCGTATAAACCTGATCGGATATGATGACGCGCGGGAATTCCTCGCGTAATGCCGATAAATTTTCCCAGTGAATGGTGGCTTGGAATCGATCCAACAGGCCCGCTTTGGCTAAGGCATAACCCCCGGTGCACAGCGCTCCCAAGGCGATGCGTTGGTCATTGATACGCCGGAGGTAGGTTAGCAAGGCCGCATTGACCGCATGCCGCACATCAATCCCACCGCACACGAACAAAATATCGGGTTTGGGATAGGCGTCCACCGCGACGGTGGGCGTTAAGGTCAAGCCATTGCTGGCGGGCATTGGCGCGCCATTTAAGCTCAATACCGCCCACTCATAGACGGTTTGGTGACTCAGTGCATTCGCCATGCGCAGCGGCTCGATGGCGTTGCTCAACGCAATCAACGAGTAGTTGGCGAGCGTCAAAAACCCATATCGAATCGGCTTGGCAGTCGTCGGCGTGGTCAGATTCAAAGCGAGCTCCCACCAAAGGTTGGGGAATATCCCTAGTATACGTCGGACTGGCGCGTTTGCGTCAAGTTTTGTCGCAAACGGAGCCATCGAACCCACCCCTGTCGGTACACTTTTAGGGGTCGTTAACGCACGACTTTGGCCCCCTTGGGAAGGGCCCGATGGAAACGTAGAACATCAAGGAATTCATTATGAAATCGCATGCTCGAGTGGTGGTGATTGGGGGTGGCGTCGTTGGGGTCAGCACGCTGTATCATTTGACCAAAAAAGGCTGGTCAGACGTCGTGCTCTTAGAGCGCTCCGAATTAACGGCAGGCTCCACTTGGCACGCAGCCGGTCTCTTGCCACTGTTTAACATGAGCTACACCGTAGGTCAGCTGCATAAATACTCCGTTGACCTTTATAAACGACTGCCAGCCGAAACCGGCCAAGAAGTCGGTTTTCACGTCACCGGCAACCTGCGGTTGGCAACCAACCGCGATCGCATGGATGAGTATTTAAAGTACTGCGCGACCGCCAACACCATCGGCGTGCCGTTCCGCGTCATTACCCCTGCGGAAGTCAAAGAATTGTGGCCACTCGTGGATTTGGGCGGCAAAGGCGACACGCCGGCCATTATTGGCGCGCTGTACCATCCCGATGACGGTCACATCGCACCCGCCGACTTGACGATGGCTTTGCGCAAAGGCGCGCGAGCCGGCGGCGCTGAAATTTACGAACACACCGAAGTCACAGGCGTCAAACGCAGCGCCTCTGGCGAGTGGGTCATTGCCACCAATCAAGGGGAGATACGCGCGGAACATGTGGTGTGTGCCACCGGCAACTATGCCCGCCAAACCGGGCGCTTGTTTGGCATCAACGTACCAGCCATTCCGGTCGAACATCAATACATCGTGTACGACGAGTCGCCTGAACTCAAAGCCTACCGCCAACAAGGCGGCAAAGAATTGGCCGTGCTGCGGGAATCCGATGAATCCTATTACTTGCGTGAAGAGCGCATGGGTTGGATCTTAGGCCCCTATGAAGCCGGCGCGCCGGCGCGGTTTGCCGACGGGGTTCCTGAGTCGTTTGGTAAAGATCTCTTTGAAGGGGAATTGGAACGCTTGATCCCGCATATTGAAGCGGCACAACGTCGCGTGCCTGCGCTCGAGCACTGCGGCATCAAAGACATCGTCAATGGACCCATCTCCTACACGCCCGATGGCACGCCGTTAATCGGACCGGCTTGGGATGTGCCCAATGTGTGGCTCAACGAAGGCCACAGCTTTGGCATCACCGCAGCGGGCGGATCGGGTTGGCAATTGGCGGAATGGATTGTTGAGGGTGAACCGGGCATCGACATGTTGGCCGCTGACCCACGGCGCTTTGGCCCCTACACCACAAAACGCTATGTGGTGCAAAAGAACGAAGAAACGTATCGCAACGTCTTCACCATCCACTATCCGGATGAGGAACGCGAGGACGCTCGACCAGCAAAAACCTCGCCGATTTACGACAAATTAAAGCGCATGGGTGGGGTATTTGGTCAACGCTATGGTTGGGAGCGTGCAAATTGGTTCGCCCCAGCGGGCGTTGAACCCAAGGACGTATGGAGCTTTCGTCGCAGCAACTACTTTAAACACGTTGCCCACGAAGTTTCGTTAATGCGCGAAAAAGTCGGCATGATTGACCTCACACCGTTCACCAAATTTGACGTGCGTGGACCCAATGCCGAAGCGTGGCTCGATGGGCTAGTGGCCAATAAGGTTCCCACCAAGATTGGCCGAATCGCGCTCTGCCACGCGCTCACCAAACGCGGCGGCATCCGTACCGAGTTCACCATCACCAAAATCGCCGAACACCATTATTACGTGGTGAGCGCAGGCGCTGCCGAACGGTACGACAGCGACTTCTTGAAAAAGCGCTTACCCACCGACGGATCGGTCACCCTAACGAACATCACTGGGGCACGCGGTTGTTTTGTGTTGGGCGGTCCACGCTCGCGAGACCTGCTGGCCAAACTCACGGACAGCAAGCTCGACAACACGTCGTTCCCTTGGTTGACGAGCCAAACCATTGAAGTTGGCTTGGCCAGTGACGTCTACGCCCTGCGGGTCAACTTTGTTGGCGCGCTCGGCTGGGAATTGCACTTCCCGATCGAATACTCGCATCATTTATTTGATGCGATTTTCGAAGCCGGCAAGGAATACGGCATCGGCATGGTTGGCATGCGCGCCATGGAATCGCTGCGCATGGAAAAATCGTACCGCATGTGGGGTTCGGATTTGACACGCGATTACACGCCTTTTGAGGCGTCGCTGGATCGCTTCGTGCGCATGCAAAAGCCACACTTCACCGGCAAAGAAGCCTTGGAAGCCCAACTCAAGAATGGGGTTCCGCATCGTTTCATCACCCTTGAAGTGCACGGCGTGGTTGATGCAGATCCACTTGGCAATGAACCGCTGTTTAACACCAAAGGAGAGATGGTTGGCCGCGCCACCTCGGGATACTATGGACACACGCTCAAAAAGAGCTTAGCCATTGGCTACATCAAACCGGAGTACGCCGAACCGGGCACGGAATTGGAAATTTTAATCCTGGGCGAACGCAAAAAAGCCACCGTCCTTATAGAATCGCCATTTGATCCAGACAACTCACACTTGAGGGCCTAATGCAAAAGTTCTCTGCGTTTTCGTTATTAAAAGAAGCCTTTTCAGGCCACCGTGGATGGCGATCACAATGGCGTCGCGCGACTCCAAAAAAAGAGTACGACGCGATTATTGTCGGCGGTGGCGGGCATGGGCTGGGCGCGGCGTATTATTTGGCGGCTGAACACGGCCTCACCAACATCGCCGTCGTTGAAAAAGGCTGGATCGGCGGTGGCAATACGGGTCGCAACACCACCATCATTCGCTCCAACTATTTATTTGATGAGAGCGCACGCTTATACGACCACTCATTGAAGATGTGGAAAGACTTATCCCAAGTCTTAAACTACAACACCATGTTCTCCCCCCGGGGCGTCATGATGTTGGCGCACACCGTCCACGACATTCAAGTGGTTAAGCGGCACATCCATGCCAATCGCGGCAATGGCGTTGACAACGAGTGGCTAACCCCAGAAGAAGCGAAAGCGTTTTGCCCGATCCTCAACATTGACCCGAACATCCGTTATCCGGTCTTGGGCGCCGCGCTACAACGCCGCGGCGGTGTCGCACGACACGATACGGTGGCGTGGGGTTACGCCCGAGCCGCCGATGCCTTGGGCGTCGATATTATCGAAAATTGTGAAGTGACCGGAATTTTGAAAGACCATTCTGGCGCTGTCAGCGGCATTGAAACCACACGCGGCACGATTCACTCGCGCAAAGTCGGCGTCTCTGCCGCCGGACACACCAGCGTTGTCCTAGGCTTTGCTGGCGTCGAGTGCCCATTGGAGAGCTACCCGTTGCAAGCCCTAGTCTCCGAGCCGGTTAAGCCATTAATGCCTTGCGTAGTCATGTCGAACACCATTCACGCCTACATGAGCCAATCCGATAAGGGCGAACTGGTCATCGGCGCTGGTACCGACGCGTATAATTCGTATACGCAACGCGGTGGTCTACACATCTCAAGCCACACGTTGGAATCCATCTGTGAACTCTTCCCCATGGTTCGCCGTTTAAAAATGCTGCGAAACTGGGGAGGCATCGTGGATTGCACGCCAGATCGTTCACCGATCATCGGCAAAACGCCAGTGAAAGGGTTGTACGTGAATTGCGGTTGGGGAACGGGCGGCTTTAAAGCGACACCCGGATCGGCGCACGTCTTTGCGCACACCATCGCGCACGACGAACCTCACCCTATTGCCGCTCCCTTCACCTTAGAGCGGTTTGTTGAAGGCCAATTGATTGACGAGGCTGCCGCTGCTGCGGTTGCGCATTAAGGAAATAGTTATGTTAGTAATACCCTGCCCTTATTGTGGCGAGCGTCCCGAACTGGAGTTTGCCCACGGCGGGCAAGCGCACGTCGCACGCCCATCTAATCCAGACACCACCACCGATCGTGAGTGGGCCAATTTTTTATATTTCCGCAAAAACCCAAAAGGGTTGTTCGCAGAGCGCTGGCGTCACGCACGTGGCTGTGGACGGTTTTTTAACGCCATCCGCGACACGCGCACCGATCAGTTTGTCGTGACCTACAAAGTGGGTGAAAAACCCCCGGTGGAGGGCGTATGAGCGCACATCACTCACAGGACGTGAATTTCACTTTTGATGGCAAAGCCTTCAAAGGCAAGCCGGGCGACACCTTAGCCAGCGCACTGCTGCGTCACGGCGTTCACCTAACGGGACGGTCCTTCAAATACCACCGACCACGAGGCATCTTGGGATTAGGGGCTGAAGAACCCAATGCACTCATCACTGTAATACGAGACGCCGCTCGGGTTACTCCCAACTTGCGAGCGACTCAGATTGAGCTTTATGAGGGGCTAACGGCGATCAGTCAAAACCGCAGCCCATCCTTGGCTTTTGACGTGGACGCCATCAACGACTTTTTATCGCCGCTGTTGCCTGCCGGCTTTTATAACAAAACATTCATGTGGCCGCGTGCGGCGTGGTTCAATCTTTACGAACCCGCCATTCGACAAAAGGCCGGTCTCGGTGAAGCCCCCAAGCGGCCCGATCCTGACCATTACTCGCAACGCTTCGCGCATTGCGATGTGTTGGTGGTAGGCGCAGGCCCAGCAGGGTTAGCCGCCGCATTGACCGCCGCTCGCTCGGGCGCTCGCGTCATCATTTGCGACGAACAAAATGAAATCGGTGGCTCGCTCCTCCACGACCCCCACGCGACGATCAACGGTCATCCCGTGCGAGAGGGGATCAAAATCAGCGCTCAATCGTTGCACGATGCAGCCAACGTCACGGTTCTCACTCGGACAACGGCGTTTGGCTATTTTCCGCATAATTTGATTGGTTTGTGTGAACGGTTAACCGATCACGAGGCTCATCCCGAGCCGCATCGACCGCGTGAACGGCTGTGGCAAGTCCGCGCCAAAGAGGTCGTCATCGCCACGGGCGCCATCGAACGTCCGTTGGTATTCCCGGGCAACGACCGCCCGGGAATCATGCTGTCGGAAGCCGCTCGCGGCTATGCCAATCGCTATCACAGCCTCGTTGGACAGCGTGCGGTTGTGCTCGCGGGCTCCGATTCGGCCTATCAAAGCGCGCTCGACCTTAAAGCCGCTGGTATCAACATCGTACTGATCGCTGATGTTCGCGATAATCCACCCACCGAATCCGCGCGTCAACGCGCTATTGCCGCAGGTCTTCCGATTGAAGATCATTTGACCGTATTGGGCACCAGCGGGCGCTTACGCGTGCGCGCGATAAAGTTGGGCAAAGTCATCGACGGACAAGTGAAACCTCACAGCACTCTGCGCTGCGATGTCGTGTTGATGTCGGGTGGTTTTACGCCAAGCGTACACCTTCATTCCCAGTCACGTGGCACGTTAAGCTTCGATTCCAAACTGGGTGCGTTTATTCCGAACACGTCACCGGAGCGATGCCGTTCGGCTGGTGCGTGCGCCGGCATTGAAGGCCTCAAGGAGCAACTCAGCCATGGCGCGCAACAAGGCGCTGCGGCGGCAACCGCGTGCGGGTTTGCGATTGACGCCCCAAGCTTGGACGCCCAAACGCTCGAAGGCTCCATGTCAGGGTTCCCCGGCTTATTACCGGCCAATGGCGACCTACCGCCCAAAAAGGCGTTTGTGGATTTCCAGAACGACGTCACGACCCGCGACCTGGCGCTCGCGCGCCGAGAAGGGTTTGAGTCGGTCGAGCACATCAAACGATACACCACGACTGGCATGGCGACGGATCAAGGCAAAACCTCAAATCTCAATGCCTTAGCGTTTATCGCGAAAGATCGACAAATGAGCATTCCGGAAGTGGGTCTAACCACCTTCCGCATGCCTTACACGCCGACGACGTTTGGTGTGTTTGCAGGTCACGCGCGTGGCGACTTATTTGATCCTGTGCGAAAGACCCCGAGTCACGACTGGGCGGTGAATGTGGGCGGCGTGTTTGAAGACGTTGGAATGTGGAAACGAACCCGATTCTTCCCACAAGGCCACGAAGACATGCACCAAGCCGTCAACCGTGAATGTTTAGCAGTTCGTCGCTCCGTGGGCATGTTTGATGCCTCAACGTTGGGAAAAATCGAAGTTGTTGGTCCGGACGCCGCTGAATTTTTAAACCGCTTCTACATCAACAACTGGTCCAATCTTGGTGTTGGCAAATGCCGATACGGCATTTTATTGAGAGACGACGGGTTTGTTTACGACGACGGCGTGATCGCCAGAATAGCGGCAGATCGTTTTCATGTGACGACCACCACCGGCGGTGCAGCTCGCGTCTTTGCCATGATGGAAGATTATTTGCAAACCGAGTGGACCGACCTAAAGGTGTGGATCACCTCCACTACTGAACAATGGTCCGTCGTTGCCGTTCAAGGCCCCAAGGCGCGTGCCGTGCTAGAGAAAGTAGTCACGGGCATCGACATCAGCGCCACCGCTTTTCCGCATATGAGTGTGGCTAATGGCGAGATTGCAGGAATGCCAATGATGCTGTTCAGAGTGAGCTTCTCGGGTGAACTTGGCTTTGAAGTAAATGTGCCCGGACGCTTCGGCACTCGATTATGGGAAACCATTTGGGAGGCCGGCCAAGAATTTGATATCACCCCTTATGGGACCGAGGCCATGCACGTCTTGCGTGCCGAGAAGGGCTTCATCATCGTCGGCCAAGACACGGACGGCACCATGACCCCAGATGACGCAGGCGTGGCTTGGGCAATCGGCAAACAAAAGAAAGACTTCATCGGCAAACGCGGTCTCATGCGACCGATGATGTCCAAGCCCGACCGTAAGCAATTAGTCGGATTATTAACGGTGGATCCACAGACCGTTCTGGAGGAAGGCGCTCAACTGACTTTGGAAACCGGGTTAGCCGCACCGTATCCAATGGTCGGCCACGTAACCAGCAGCTACTTTAGCCCTATTTTAAATCGGTCTATTGCTTTAGCCGTGCTGAAAGGTGGTCGCGCCAAAATCGGTGAGACGGTTTACATCCCCATGCCAGGTCGCGACATCGCCGCCAAGGTTGTGGATCCAGTGTTTTACGATCGCCAGGGAGTCAAAATCAATGGCTAATCACGCAGCGGCACAAGCCGCCCCCACTAAAAAAGTGGACTTGAGTTTTATCCAAAAATCCCACGATGGCTCGCGCTTTATATTTCGCGGTGACGATCAAGCCAAAGCAGAGGCCTCTCGACTTCTCGGGGTAACGTTACCAACAGCCGCCCTCAGTTCACACACGCAGGGCGATATTTCAGCGCTCTGGCTCGGGCCAGATGAAGTGTTGTTAATCGCCCACTCCGGCGCTGATCTTAGTGCAATCCTTAAAAATATGAGCGCCGTGCATTCCCTAGTTGATGTCAGTCATCGACAGTTTGCATTCACCATCACTCATCCCAAAGCGGCCTGGTTTTTAGAATCCGGTTGCCCCTTGGATTTATCTTTGAAAACGTTTCCGGTGGGTATGTGCACACGCACCCAGTATGAAAAAACTGAAATTGTGCTGTGGCGTCATCGCGAGGACTGCTTTCAAGTCGAGGTCTGGCGAAGCTTTGGCGAATACTTAGAGGGATTGTGGGCGCAGTCGGCCGCAGAGCTTTAATCAGCCAGCGCCCTCTTAGCCTTTCATGTGCAGTCACTTTGAGAACGTAAAAAGCACTGAAGTTATCACGGATCACTTCAAAATTCGTGATGTTCCGAAGGACTACACTATCGATTGCTGGCCTGGCTATACAGGCCTTTTCATCACTGCCGCGAATGAGCCAACTATTCCATTCCAGGCTCAACGCGGCGTGTTTGGGATTATTCCCGCTTGGGCTAAAGACACGTCGATCAGTCGTTACACTTATAACGCACGCGTGGAAACCGTTGCTGACAAACCCAGTTACCGTGACTCTTGGAACCGCTATCAACGATGCTTAATCCCAGCGCAAGCGATCTATGAACCAGACTGGCGAAGTGGTCAATGCATACCCACCCGCATCAGTCGCAAAGATCATCAGCCACTCTCGATCGCCGGCCTGTGGAGTCAATGGCAAGGGCCGACCGGACCGATCTACAGCTTTACACTACTGACCATCAATGCCGAAGACCATGGACTGATGAAGCACTTTCATCGACCTACCGATGAAAAACGAATGATTGCTTGCATCGAACAGCTAGATTGGGAAGAGTGGCTGACTGCGAAGGCTCATTCCAGTCACTTACTCCGCGCATTTGATCCAAATGACGTACAAACCACCAGCATCGAAAGCCGTCAAAAAACTCTTTTTTGATAGTCAATATATAGACAATCCCGAGATGAAGCGGCGGAATGCATTCGCTTAACTGATGCATCCCGCCCTCAATGTACTCCATCAACTACATTCTCAATCGCTCATTTTTAGGATCGTATAGCGGCTCCTCAGCCACCGTCGCCGGATAGCGCTCCCCCAGAATTTCGACTTCCAGCGATTGGCCAGGCTTCGCTAAATCAGTTCTAACATAGGCCAACGCAATGCTCTTATTGATGCGGTACCCAAATCCGCCCGACGTGACCAACCCCACTACGGTGTTGTTGTGATACACAATCGACACCGCTGGCGCATCTGCGTCTTTGGCCTCAACAATGAGGGGCACAAAGCGTTCTGGAATGCCGTCCGCAAGTTGCTTCTTAAGGGCCGCCAAACCTACAAACCCACCAGCCTTTTCAAGTTTAACAAACCGATCAAGGCTGGCCATAAATGGCGTGTATTCGTGCGTCAAGTCCGCCTTCCACGAGCGGTAGCCTTTCTCTAACCGCAAACTATCCATGGCATACAGACCGAAATTGGCAACCCCCAAATCGCTACCGGCATCCATTAACAACGCATAAATGGATGCGACATGCTCGACTGGGATATGTAACTCCCATCCCAACTCACCCACGTAATTGACGCGTCCCGCAATGGCTTTGGTGTATCCGATATCAATCGTCTGCACCGATAACCACGGGAACTTTTCATTCGACAAATCTGCGTTGGTGACTCGATTGAGTAACGCTCGCGATTTCGGTCCGACGACAATCAACGTCCCATATCGAGCGGTTTGGTTGGTTAGCTGCACTTCAAAGGCATTGGCCGGCATGTGCTCACGCAACCAATGCTCATCATGTCGTTCACCCGCCGCAGCACTGATAAGCCAAAAATGCTGATCGTCAAAACAAGTCACTGTCATTTCAGTGATGATCCCACCACTCGGGGCACAGAAATAATTCAATGCCGTTTTTCCAGGTTTGGGCACCACGCCAGTGGCCATATGATCAATCCAAGCACGTGCGCCCGATCCTTTCACTTCAAATTTGGTAAACCCGGGCAGGTCAAGGATGCCCACGTGATTTTGAACCGCCTCAACTTCGCGCTTCACTGCCGAATGCCACACCGGACGCTCAAAGCTGCAATCGGGTCCTTCTGGGTCACTGGGCTGTTTAAAGTACACCGCACGCTCCCAGCCACCACGCGCGCCGAATACCGCACCTTGTGCCTTTAGCGCATGATAATTGGGGCTCATTTTGGCTGGGCGACCGGCCGGTCGTTCTTCGACTGGGTAGCCTATGCCGTATTCATTCTCATAGGTCTCCGTGGCCTTCGCGAGCGTAAACTTGTGATTGGCGTGCTCCAAGTAACGGCGTGAATCCAAGGGCCACATATCCCACTCAGGATGACCGTGCGCCACCCATTCGGCGATGGTTTTACCCGCACCACCGGCCTGGACAATGCCGAAGGTAAATGCCGTACAGTGATAAAACCCAGGAAGCCCAGGCGCTGGACCAATCAATGGATTACCGTCCGGCGCATAGGGGATGGGGCCATTGATGACGGTCTTAATGCCAGCACTGCCCAAAATAGGCACTCGATCGATCGCCGCCGTGATGTACGCGTCTAACTTTTCAAGATCATCTTCAAAAAGTTGGTTCGCAAATTCTTCGGGAATGCCATTCTGCCAGTGAACGGAAGCCTTGTTTTCATAAGGCCCTAATAACAGGCTGTGTCGTTCTTGCCGTAAGTAATAGCTCACATCGGGATCACGAATCAAAGGCAATCGTTCCGCGCCACGAGCCACCAAATCGGGAATGTCTTCGGTAACCAAGTACTGATGCGCGAGCGTCACGATTGGCAAGTACTCACCAACCATCGCTGCCACTTCACCACCGCGGTAACCAGCGGCATTAATCACTTTTTCACCAATAATGTCACCATTATTGGTAGAGATTTTCCATTGTCCGTTATTCAAACGCGTGATGGCGGTAACTTTGGTATTCCGATAAATAGTCGCCCCTTTGTCCCTCGCTCCTTTGGCGAGAGCCTGGGTCAATTGCGCCGGATCAATATCCCCATCGTAAGGATCCCACAAACCGCCTTTCAAATCGTCCAAGGTCATAAATGGATAGCGATCTTGAATTTCTTTAGGCGTCAACATCTCAAACTCAATGCCCTGTGCTCTCGCTTGCGAGGTCACGTGCTTGAATTCGTTCATTCGATCGTGGGTGTGAGCCAAGCGAATGCTGCCAGTCACATGATAATTGATGTCGTACCCAGTCTTCTTACTTAACTCCGAATACAACTTGGTGCTGTGTCGCTGCAGTTTGATCAAGTTCCACGACGTTGAAAAATTGGGGCAATTTCCCGCCGCATGCCAAGTTGACCCAGCGGTCAATTCATCACGTTCCAGCAATACTGTATCGGTTACACCCAGTTCAGCCAAATGGTACAAAGCGCTACAGCCAACTGCGCCACCACCAATAATCACAACTTGGGCATGAGATTTGATCGTCATGTCGTTTTCCCTTTAAATATACTGTTAAATAATCTTACGCTTTAATTCGCTCGTTCTTCGGGTCATAGAAGCATTGCAGCTGAACCTCTGCTGGATGCGACTCGCAAGCCACTTCAACAGACCACTGTCCACTCTTCAACCATTCTGTGGTGACGCCTTCATCGCATTGCACATAGCCCATGCCTAACGATCGACCGATGCGAAAGCCATAAGCCCCAGAACGAATGGAACCGACGACCACTCCGTTTCTCAAAATGGGCTCCTCGTGATACAGCATCGGCACATCGGCCGTTGTCTTCGTCAACGCTACTTGCACCAAACGCTTAGTCGGCGTACCTTTACTTCTTTGCTGAAGTAAGGCGTCTTTACCAATAAAATCGCCAGCCTTATCCCATGCCACCGTAAATGCCAACCCTGCTTCAATCGGCGTATCTTCGTCAGCGATATCATGAGACCAGTGGCGATAGCCTTTTTCAACACGGCACGCGCCCATGGCGTGGTACCCCGCCAATTTAAGCCCGAAATCCTTGCCGTGATTCATCAATGTTTCAAAAACGTCTAACCCATGCTCAGCCGAAACCAACAGTTCATAGCCCAGCTCACCCACATACGTAATGCGGCTGGCGCGCACGGTTGCATAGCCAATTTCTATGAGTTTGGAAGCTCCAAAGGGATGGGCTTCGTTCGACAGGTCAGCACCACTCACCTCCGACAACAAGGCGCGAGACTTCGGCCCCATGAGCCCTAACATCACGTATCCTGCCGTGACGTCGGTGACGTAACAGTGAGCGTTCATATTGGCAATCTGCTGGCGCAACCATGCCAAGTCTCGGGTTTGACAAGCGGCGGAGGTAATCACCATAAATTCAGAGACATTCAAGCGAATGATTGTCAAATCCGCTTCAATACCCGCCTTATCGTTTAACCACTGGGTATACACAATGCGATTGACCGGAACGTCCACCTGCGCCGTTGAAATCCGATTCAGCACCTTCAGGGCATCTGGTCCCTGCACAAAAAACTTTGCAAAACAAGTCTGATCAAAGAGACCAACGTCCTGCGACAGAGCTTGACACTCCGCTAAGGTGTGATCAAACCAATTTTGCCGATGATAGGAGTACTCATAGTGGGGAGTTGACCCAGGTTCAGCGTACCAATTGGGTCGTTCCCAACCCGCAGTCTCTCCCATACACGCTCCCATGGCGATCAAGCGATCGTGCAAGGGTGTTCGTCGCGCATTTCGGGCACTCGTGTATTGGTAATACGGCCAATGCATTGCATACAGCAACCCCAGCGTTTCTACAGTACGGTCTTTGAGGTAGCGGCGATTTTTTTGGAACGGCATGACTCGTCTGACATCAACATCACACAAGTCCATAGGCGGATGACGTTTTTCAATCCACTCCGCTAACACTTTGCCCGCACCGCCAGAGCCGGCTATTCCAACCGAATTAAAACCGGTTGCTAAAAATAAATTTTTGACCTCCGGTGTTTCTCCTAAATAGTAACGATCATCTGGCGTGAAGCTTTCAGGCCCATTAAAAAACAAGGCAATCCCAGCATCGGCCATCGCTGGTACACGCTCAATGGCTGCATTTAATATCGGCTCAAAGTGATCATAGTCCTCAGGCAATGAATCAAAGCAAAAGTCTTCCGGAATGCCATTCATTCCCCAAGGCTTTGCAATTGGCTCAAAACACCCCATCAGAATTTTGCCCGCATCTTCTTTGTAATACGCGCATTCGTCAGGAACGCGTAACACCGGCGTATTGGAAGGCATCCCCGGCACTGGCTCGGTCACAATATAGAAGTGTTCCGCCGCGTGCAGCGGCACCGCCACCCCAACGTCCGCGGCAAGTTTATGCGACCACATACCACCACAGAGCACTACGACATCAGCGTGGACGGTGCCTTGATCCGTCTCTGCACCGATGGCTTTGCCGTGTTCCACTATAATTTTCAAGACCTTTGTATTTTCGTGAATCATCGCACCACGCATCTTGGCGCCTTTGGCGAGTGCTTGCGTAGTGTCAATCGGATTGGTTTGACCGTCCTTCGGCAAAAATATCCCGCCGACAACGTCTTTCAAACTGAGCAACGGCCAACGTTCTTTAATGTCTTCGGGAGTGAGGACATTCACCTCTAAACCGAAGTTCTTGCCCATCGAGGCGCCACGTTTGAGTTCTTCAAAGCGCGCTTGCGTTTTGGCCACACTGACGGAACCATTTTGCTTAAAGCCCGTCGCTTGGCCCGTCTCTGCTTCAAGAGAATGATACAAGTCAGCTGTATATTTCGCTAACTCAGTCAAATTTCGGGTAGCTCGTAATTGTCCCACCAGCCCTGCCGCATGCCACGTGGTGCCACAGGTGAGTTGCTTCCGCTCCACGAGCATAACGTCGGTTATACCGCGCTTGGTCAGATGGTAGGCTACCGAGCAGCCCGCCACTCCGCCGCCAATAATGAGGACATTAACGTGTGATTTTAAACTCATAGTCCATCCTTAAACTGGAATTAGCTTTAAAACTGAATCTTCAATAACGTGGTGGCGCAATGACCCACAACGACGTTGATGACACCACTCCTGGATTTCGAACACTCAACCATTCTCCACGCTCGATCCTGAAGCTGTCGCCCTCTCGTAACGTGAAAATCTTTTTATCAATGGTCAACTCCAATACACCAGAAAGGATATAGCCAGACTGCTCCGCTGGCCGGGCAACTGGCTTCTCGCCACTTTTGGCGCCGGGTGCAAATGTACTTAGAATCAGTTCGGCTTCACCGCTTAAGTTGGGCGATAGGAGCGCTTCATCAATGCCGGTACCCGGAAACTGCAGCTGACGCCGATGTTCACGTCTAACGATATGCCCCACTTCATCTGCGTTAACCGAGTCAAGCCCCTGAAAGAACCACCCAATCTGTACTTGCAGCGCATCCGAAATTGCTTTTAGGGTTGAGATGGATACCTCCGATTGGCCACGCTCAATTTGACTCAAATAGCCCACCGATTTATCAATCATCTTGGACACTTGAGTTAGATTGAGGCCGCGCGCAAGTCTGAGATCTCTTATCTGATGCCCAAGTATTTCGGCGGACGTCAACGAGGGGCGCGCGCCATTTCGCTCGCTTACAGGGCGGCGCCCGGCCTTGGATCGATCAAAACGCTTGACCTTCGCCTTCATGATGGGTACACATAGTGATTGGCAATACGCCAACCATACCAGAGACGGCCCTAAATTTCACGGTTATGAAAAATATATGAGTCATTTTCATTTTCAAGCCACCCGCTCCCCCGCCAACTTACCCGAACAAATGCGGGGAGTTCAGCTCACGGGCCACGGCGGCTTCGACCAGCTGATCTATCGGACGGACCTTCCCACCCCCAAAGTGGGCCCAAACGAGGTGATTGTTCGGGTACACGCCGCGTCGATAAATAACACCGATATCAACATGCGCATGGGGTGGTACTCCAAGTCCGTAAAAGGTGGTACGGATAAACCCGTAGACCAAGCTCACCTACAGATCGCAACGGATACGGGCTGGGGAGGCCAAACCATGGGCTTCCCACGCATCCAAGGGGCGGATGCCGTGGGCTATATCGCCGACGTTGGCGAGGGAGTTGACCCGAAACGAGTGGGGGAGCGAGTTCTCATTGACCCCATCATTCATTTTGAGGACGGGACCGTCGGGTATTTTGGTTCCGACCTCGACGGTGGCTTTTGTGAGTACACCAAGGTTCCAGCACAGAATGCGCACGCCATTCAATCCACATTAGAGGATGAAGAACTCGCCACGTTTCCGTGTGCCTATTTGGCGGCCCTCAATATGATCGAGCGTGCTGGGTTTGAGGAAGGCGAAGAAGTGCTCGTCACTGGCGCATCGGGCGGGGTGGGCTCGGCTGCACTCGACCTATTGCGATTGCGGGGGGTTCACGTCTACGCCCTTGTCCATCCATCGAAGAATAAGCGTTTGCAAGATGACCCAGCGATTACGGTAATTGACCGTTTACAACCACTGTCCGATACGCTGGGGGATTCCGTCATGGACGGCGTCATTGACGTGGTTGGTGGCAGCCTATTCCCGTCCCTATTGGGTGTATTAAAGTCTCACGGACGGCTCGCGACAGCCGGAGCCATTTCAGGACCAATCGTTCCTCTCGATTTGCGCACGGTTTATTTAAAGGACATCAGTATTTTGGGATGCACCATTCCCGATGAAGGCATTTTCGCGCAATTGGTCACACTGATCGAGTCCGGAAAACTCACTCCCCATGTGAGTTCGACGTTTAGGCTGTCGGAATTGGTGATGGCTCAAGAGCGGTTTCTAACCCGATCCCATTTGGGCAAAATCGTCATTAAAATCTAGTTGTAACGGCACTCCTCATGGATTGCTTTGACCGGCGCTTATTGAGTCCAAATCGAACCCCAAACGAACCATAGTGGCGTAATGACTCTTGAATTGCTTCTTAATGGATTTAAGCGTATCCCGCGCACTCTCCGTTTGAGAAAGCTTTTGATAGCATAAAGCCAATCCATACGGAGCCCAGGGTAAATTAGAATTTGCCTGTATGGCTTTTTGAAAATCATCTGATGCGTCTTTATAATTACCCAATCGATACTGAACAAACCCCATGGCTTGCAAAGTTAAACCGCTGTTTTTATCGTCCTTGATTACTTGCATACAGTCTTTAAGCGCACCTTTAATATCTTCATTGACCATTGCTTTCGACAAGCACCGAAATCGCAAAGCAGGAATCCGAAACGCATCGACGGAATGCTTTGAAAGCCAATCGTTTAGAAGCGGAAGAGCTTGACCAAACTGCCCATCGCCAATCATCGATCGCGCAATGAAATAGCTTTCCCTAGATCCACTGGAAACCACCGTCAACAAATGACGTCGATCCGCATCTTTCTGCTCCAAATTACCAAGTTCGGTATCTATTTCCAAGCGCAAAAGTAACGCGTCAACCCAATCTGGCTCTCTCGAGAGAGCGTCATCAACATCCAACAACGCTTTTCGAGAGTATCCTTGATTCAATAATAAGCGTGCGCGAGCCAATCTATATCGATTGACCGCCGGATCGAATTGGATTGCTTTATCGTAATTTTTCAAAGCCTCCTGAGTTTCACCGCGCTCATCCTGACCCGCACCTCGCTTAAAATATTCATCCGCCGTTAGCAGTGGAGACTCGTCCGCTTTAGCCTCCTCTTTAGCGGCAGACTTGGGAGGATCCGCCAAGGCATACACTCGCCCGCCGTTATAGGTCATATATACTTTGTGCTGCGAATACGAGATCAATAAATGATGTGCTAACACAAAATCGATGCCCAACAACATATCGACATCCGATAAATCTTGATCAATGACCGAGACGAATGTGTTCTGAATGGTTTCCGTACCAATTTTCATCTCTTTAACGGGCACTTTCCAACTTTTAATCAAACCACCGCCAACGCCATACGTGTTCGAAATTTGCGTGGCTTCTGGTGAGTCAACATTGATGCCTGCTTTCTTTGCTGCACGGCGCGCCAATACTGTTGATGCGGCGCCAGTATCAATTAAAGCAACGACGTGTTGGCCATTTAAGGTCACTTCTACACGGGGGCGACGATATTGATTATCGTCACGAAGTAAGTGAGCCTCCTCATAACGCACGGGTGGCTTTGCCCAATAGGCCAATGATTTTCCGCTGCAATTTTGAGCCTTCACCAAATTCACGATTCCCTTGGATAAATCCAAATCCAAATCTTCGACGATGAACAACACATTCTGGCCCAATAAACCAGCTCCCACATCAGTTCCGCCCGCAATGAACTCAATGTTTTTCAGCGTCAAACCTAAAAATTCAACTTGATTCGCACGAACGATATTGGCGTCAACCTCGCCGCCTATGCCCTGCATGGAAAACCCTACGGGAGCAGGGACTTTCCTTAAACCAAATTCATCGGCTTTAGCTTCCGAAATCGAGCTCCAAAAGGCTCCGGTATCAATATAAAACTTAGCCTCATGACCGTTTAACTTAAGCGTGCTCACCGCCTTTCGGTCTACGAGTTCAAAAGGGATCGGAGCAGATTGAATCCGGCATTCCGACTTAGCAAACGCAACAGGGGTCAGAAGGCAGACCAATAGCCCAGCGCCCAACGCCAAAAACTGGCCTAAGCACGACTTCGCATGGCTCATAGCGCTCTCACTTTTTTAGGTCACCCTAGAGAGATTCGATCTAACGGCGCAAAAAGTTTCAAACCCAGAATTTAGTGACCCGAGGCAACGACGGCGGGCCAAAATCAGGTTAGATCCTCAATGCCGACGGTGCGTTCTGCGGAACGCACCGTGTTGTATAGCAGCATAGTCACCGTCATCGGGCCTACTCCGCCTGGGACAGGGGTTATCAGAGAGGCTTTTTGCCGTACCCCTTCAAAATCAACGTCGCCTACGATATCGCCGTTGGGCAACCGATTGATGCCCACATCGATGACGACCGCGCCCGTTCGAACCATTTGCGGAACAATTAAGTTAGGCACGCCCGCGGCCACAACAAGGATATCGGCCATCAACGTGTAGATCGCCAGATCTCGCGTGTATTTGTGGCAAATCGAAACCGTTGCATCCTGCTGCATTAGCATCATGGCCGTGGGTTTACCCACAATATTACTCGCTCCGACCACAACGACGTTTTTACCTGACAACTCAATGTTCTCGTGTTCTAATAATTTTTGTACGCCATAAGGCGTGCATGGCGGAAAGATCGTCGCGCCCGTCATCAGGCCACCCACGTTATACAGGTGAAAGCCATCGACGTCTTTATCTTTTGAGATGTGCTCAAGAACGTGTCGAATGGTGATGTGATCTGGAATGGGCAACTGCACCAATATGCCATGTATAGACGCGTCGGCATTTAAACCATCGATAATGTCGAGCACTTCGGATTCTTTGACATCCGAAGGCAGCTCAATCAGTTTTGACAGAATCCCCACATCTTCGCAAGCGCGAACCTTATTGCGGACATACAGTTTTGAAGCGGGGTTACTGCCAATCAAAATAACCGCCAACCCGGGGGTAAGCTGATGCTGCTCTTTGAGTCTTTGTACCCGCGACGCGTAGCGAACTCTTAAATTTTTGGCAACTGCTTTTCCATCAATAATCCGTGCCGTCATGCCCAATACTCCAGACCAGCTCTGCTCGATGGGGGCGATTGTATCTAAAAATGCGACTTCCGTTCAGCCCAATACCGACGGAAGCCGACCTTTTGGTTCAATGTGACGCTTTTATGTGGTTTTTACTAACGCCGGAAGTCACTATACTATTTGGCTCGCATATTCTCCCGCGGCAGCTTAACCGGAAAGTGTGCTCGAATTTCCGCATCCACTTCTTCGCTGATGTGGGAGGGAAAGTGCGTCGCAAGTAGATCTTGTACTTTAATTTCCGCTCGCTGAATAATATCTTTGGAGCCCTGTTCTGCCCATTGCGTTGGCGGGCTTCGGTCCCCCAGATTCGGATAGAGGTACTCCGTCTGCATCAACTCAAGCGTTTGGCCTGACCCTAGGTAATGCCCAGGTCCATTCAAGCATACGTCTTTAATGACGTCGAACGATAATCGCTCCTCATTAACTTCAATGCCTTTAATCGTGCGCAGGGACATCCCAATGATGTCGTTATCAATGACCAAGCTCTCAAGGGAAAACCCTAACAACGAAGCATGCATACCCGCTGCTTCATAAATTAAGTTCGCTCCGGCATTACCGACCAAGGCATGATTGATTCCCTTTTCCGCACCGGATTGGCCGTCCGCAATTTTTGCATCGGTCATTCCAGAGGCGGTTCCGCCGGTGAGATCATAAAAGTGTGCCATTTGACCAGCCGCCGCGGAAAGCAGCGCTTGCTCCGGACTACCACCCGACATTGCACCCGTGCGCAGGTCCGACACAAAACACCACGTTCCAAAAATCGCCGGCGCCCCAGGCTTAATGGCATTAACGTAAACCAGCCCAGCCAAGCACTCCGCCACCTCTTGTGCCAACGCTCCGGCTAAGGCCGCAGGTGCCGTTGCGCCCGCTTGTCCCGCTGACAACAGCAATACCGGCATGCCTTCTTGAACCGCAAGTTCAAGACAATTACAGGCATCCGTTGCAAACTTCATGGGCGGAACAACAAAGCAATTAGACTGACTGACGAAGGGACGCTCGCGCCACTTCGCTTCCGAGCCAGCGATTTTATGCAGCATGGCCAAACTGGCCTTGAGGTGATCGGGATGAACCCAGCTCGATCCGACGTGCTTGGTGGTGGACGATACCGACGCGTAACAGGTGTTGAAATCCATCTCAAAGGGGTCTGGCAAATCGCGTGGCACGACGCTGCGCTGGAAATAGTGAATGTTTTCCATGCAATCAACGATGCGCCCGATGTCATACAAATCTTGTAAATTTGATTCTCGGTAGGCGCCCTTTGCATCCACCATATTCACGGCCGCTCCGGCGGTGCCGTAATACACTTTTTTGCCCCAAGGCTCTAAATCAAATTTCGGGTCTTGGGCGTATAAGGGAAAATGGCGCGCTGCTTTCGCCAAGGTGTCTTCAACGAGGGACTCTGGGAACAACACTCGACCATGCTCACTGATCGTGCACCCTACGCTCGTCAAATACTGCAGCCCCGTCGGCGTCGCATCCGCTAAGCCCACTTCCGACAACAAACGCAGCGCCGTGCGATGGATCGCCAACACATCCGCCTCGGACAGCGGCAAAAACCGCCCGCCCATCATGCCGGGTCGAATTGGCCGTTGAGCGTCGGGCAGAGGGCCTTGCCGCGCCGCTCGGCGGGCATCACGACCATTTCGACGCGCTTTGGGTGCACACTCATCCATAACATCCATCTCCTTTCACCGATGCGTAGATTTTGTCTTAAATCTGACCTATTAATCGGATATATTTTTTGTGCGATCGGAAAACCATACTTTCACTTATGTCGCACTGCCGCATAAGCAACGTTTCCTAAGCTCCGTTCGCTTCTCGTTACTCGCTATTCTAAAGCACCTGCACCGAGGTTCGTGTTCCCGCTCAAACCTCGGTATGATCGCCTCACCGTTACACCTTTCATCACAGAGAATCGGTACGATGCCAAGCGCCCAATTCGTCAACCACTCCTTCAGTACGTTCCAAGCCCTTGCGCGGCGGCTGGGGACTTTGGTTATGTGCTACGCGACTTTACTGCCGAGCTGGGCAGATTCCGCGCAGTTTGATCCGAGCGTCCTTCGACAAATGGATGATTATTTCCAAGAGCAAACGAACGCCAACGCCGCCGCTGGCTACGTCATTTTGATTGAAGATCACGGAAAAGTCGTCCACAGCGCAGCCATCGGCTTCCAAAACAGAGCGCAACAAAAGCCGATACAACGTGAGACCCGCTTTCGAATCGCAAGCATGACCAAGCCGATTATCGCGACGGTCATTTTGCAATTACGCGACGAGCATCAACTTGACTTAGACGACCCCGTCTCAAAGTATCTACCGGAGTTCGATAAACCCGTAATTTACGAAGGGGAGAATGACGACGGCAGCATTAAAACGCATCCGGCATCGCGCGCGCCAACCCTCAAAGAATTGCTGACCCACACCGCGGGTCTTGGTTACTCCATCGGAGCGAATCCGAAAACACATTTGGGTCAAATGCTCTACGGAGTTGCCGCCCCCGCGCAACAATCGCTCGCCGAGTTTTCAACGCGACTAGCGCAAGTGCCTTTGCTGTCCGAACCGTCCCAAAATTGGATCTACAGCTATTCGTACGATGTACTTGGACGGGTCATCGAGGTCATAAGCCATGAACCGCTTGCGCAGGTTCTACAGAAGCGTATTTTTCAACCCTTGGAGATGCGCCATACGAGCTTTTACATCGACCCCAGCGACCAAGCGCAGTTAGCCACCGTCTATCGTCACTTGCCCGATGGCCAACTGACCGAAAGCTCATTGCCTTTATTAGCCCAGGCCATTACCGAACACGCTTGGCCCAGTGGTGGCGGCGGATTGGTCTCTACGATTGACGATTACAGTCACTTCGGCAGCATGCTGTTGCACCAAGGCCGTTGGCACAAGCAACAGCTCCTAAAACCATCCACCGTGCAAGAAATGACGCAAAGCCAAGTTGATCCAACGCTGTATCAACGTTATTGGGGAGTGTCTGGCCAAGGCCAATCTTATGGCCTCGGGCTCGGCATTGTGGTGAATGCCTCACAGGTCCCATGGCCGGCTGAAAACGGCGAATTTGCCTGGGGTGGCGCTTTGGATACCCACTGGATCGCCAATCCAAATCGCCAATTTTTAGCACTCATCATGGCGCAAATTGATCCCACCAACAATTCCGCTCCTCAACTGACCGATGCAGAATTTCATCGGTGGGTGTATAGCGCACTCAAACCGGCGCCCAAAGCGCATCATGGGCACGGCATGCGCCGATCGCACTAATCTTGGGCAATCCTCAGCCCTAGTGGCGCAGGGCTCCTTAGACCGTATAAGGATCCTGCGTCATATCCAAATGCAGAGCGTTGCCGGTATACGGATGAGCCTCACACACAGCTTCGTCCAATTCAACGCCTAAGCCTGGCTCGGTGGGTGGAATAATATAGCCATTCTCCCAGCGAATTCCCTTTGAGAGAATTTTGGCATGGAACCCACCCCATTGCTCAATACTTTCTTGAATCAAGAAATTAGGACTGCACGTAGCCACTTGAATATTCGCTGCGCCAACGATCGGCCCACAATACAAATGTGGCGCGATTTGCACGTGATCCACTTCGGCCATGGAGGCGATTTTCTTACCTTCCAAAATGCCTCCAACCCGACCTAAGTTCATTTGCAAAATAGCCGCTGCGCCCGATCGCAGCAGTCGGCCAAACTCCATCTTTGTGGTTAATCGTTCGCCAGCGGCCACCGGAATGCTGGTGGCTCGGGCCACTTTTGCCATCTCTTCAGGCGCATCGGGGGGCACGGGCTCTTCAAACCACAACGGATCATACGGTTCCAATCGTCGCGCCAACCGAATCGCACCTGCGGCGGTCATTTGCCCATGGGTTCCAAACAATAAATCGGCTTTTGACCCCACGGTCTCGCGCAACATTCGAACAAATTTCTCAGACAGATCCATCGCTTCCAATGACAAGAAATGCCCATCAAAGGCCGTATACGGTCCCGCTGGATCAAATTTAATTGCCGTAAATCCTTGCTTTACCAGCTCTGCCGCACGCACACACGACAAATCCGGGTCTTGATACACATTCACCTTGTCGTCTTCGCGCGCATAGATATAGGTATACGAACGCAATTTCTCGTGCACCTTGCCTCCCAGCAAGTTGTACACAGGCTGATTCGCCTCTTTACCAACAATGTCCCAACAAGCCATCTCCAGCGCACTCATCACTCCCATCATGGTGATGTCGGGTCGCTGAGTGAATCCGGCTGAATAAACACGCCGCCACATCGTTTCGATGCGATGAGGATCCATGCCTTGCATGTAGCGTGCAAACACATCTTCAATCAATTTAGCAACCAAATGCGGCGAAAACTGACCACAGTACGCCTCACCAACGCCACTCACACCCGTGTTGGTGGTTATTTTTACAAATACAAAATAACGACCACCATAACTGGGCGGCGGGTTGCCAACAACGAACGTCTTAATATCTTTTAAATGCATCTTATTTTTCCGGTGGATAAAAACCATTAATGGCTTTCAATTCTAAAAACTCTAATAAACCATGCTTGCCCCATTCGCGGCCATTGCCCGACTGCTTAAAGCCACCAAATGGCGAACTGTAGTCTTGACCAATGCCGTTCAAGTAAACCGAACCCGCGCGCAAACGACGGGCCACGCGACGCGCCTTCTCCCAATCTTGAGTTTGCACATACGCGGCCAATCCATAAGGAGTGTCGTTCGCGATGGCGATCGCGTCTTCCATGTCCTTGAATGGAATCATGACCAACACTGGTCCAAAGATTTCTTCACGAGCCACAGTCATTTGATTGTGAACATTGGCAAAAATGGATGGCTTTACATAAAAACCACGTTCGAAGCCTTCGGGTCGACCCACACCACCCAACACCAGGTTGGCGCCTTCATCAATACCCTTTTGGATCATTCCCTGCACTTTTTCAAATTGCATACGAGACGCCAAAGGCCCAATGTGATTGCCCGCTTTGGTCGGATCATCCACTTTAACCTGCAATCCCGCTGCGACGGCTAACGCCACCGCTTTTTCGTAAACCGATTGCTCCACCAACATCCGCGTGGGGGCGTTGCAGGACTGTCCCGTGTTGGAGAAGCAATGAATCACGCCGCGCTTGATCGCTTTCTCCAAATCCGCATCCGCAAACACAATATTGGCCGATTTCCCACCCAATTCTTGATGTACACGTTTAACGGTGTCGGCAGCGTCTTTAGCCACTTGAACCCCAGCCCGTGTGGATCCTGTAAAGCTCATCAAATCCACTTCCGGATGCACACTCAATGCGTGACCGACCACCGGACCAGTGCCGTGAACCAAATTAAAGACACCGGCCGGGTACCCCGCCTCATGCACGAATTCGGTAAACAATTGAGCCGACAATGGGCTTTGTTCGGAGGGCTTCAGAATCATAGTACAGCCAGCCAACAGCGCAGGCGCGGACTTCGCGACGACTTGATTCATCGGCCAGTTCCATGGCGTAATCAAGCCACAGACGCCCACCGCTTCACGCACCACTAGGCCCAAACCACCACTGCGTTGCTCCCAATCAATTTGCTCGGCCGCTTCTAAGGTCGCGGTAATGTGTCCCGGACCACACTCCGCTTGACTGTCGTGCGCCAACGTTCTCGGCGCCCCCATCTCAGTGATGATCGCATCAACCATCTCGTCATAGCGCTTCATATAAACGGACTTGAGGGCTTTTAATAAATCAACTCGCTCCGTCAGCTTCAACATCGAATACGCATCAAACGCCCGTCGCGCCGCGCGTACCGCTTGATCTGCGTCATCCGCGCCACCCAAACGGATTTCGGCAACCTGGCCTTCCGTCGCAGGATTGATGACTTTGTAAAGGTCCGTGTGAGTGGCTGGCGCCACAAATTTTCCATCAATGTAATGAATCAACTGCTTCATAACTCAATCCTTAGGCTGATCTAGAGCGCGGATAGTCCGAACCCTATTTTAATGTAAACGCTGCCGCCCCGCGCGCGAGAATTAACCCAAATCCTACGCGCCCGCAGCGCGACTAGTGCGCTTTGTCGGCAGAAACCTTGATCCCGGTGGCCCGTTCTTGATGTTCAATCATCTGGCGCGATGACCAAAAATAGTGAAAGGTTGCCCAAAAACCCACGGGCGCCAATACCAACATTGCTAACCGCAATGATTCCGCATCCGCCGCGCGGCCCGCGGCAAAATAATCGCTCAGGATTCCCACCATCAGTGGAGCGATCACCAGGTTGCCGACGTTCGCAACAAACAACGTGGCCGCGCAAAACATGGCACGCATCCGCGGTTCGGCCAAATTGTTCAACAAACCAAAGCAAGGCCCAATGTAAAAATAGATGGAGGGGATAAACACCCAAAACAACGCCCGCGCCACCTCGAGGTCCCGCGTGTAATAAATCCCGATGGAGGCAGCCGTGGCGATGCCAATGATGGATCCCATAAACCACACAATTCGCCGCGGGTCCTTAAACGCCGGCAGCGACAACAAAATACCCGTGCCCACGGTGGCCAAACTCCCGCCCCACAAATGCATCGCGCCCGTGACTTCTCCCGCTTGTCCGGCATCCATGTGATAAATGCGCTGTAAAAATGCGGGCGTCCAGTAAATGAGTCCCCAGCCCCACAGTGCCGTCAAGGCGCTGCCCAACATCAGGTGTACAGCCGATCGCTGCTCCCAGAGATAACGAGCCGTGGCCAGCACACCGGGTGCGGCGCCATCCACCGTGGCGTCCAATTGACCTCTCTTCGGTTCCGCTACTGTAAAAAAGACCAACAACCCCGCCAAAATTCCCGGTGCCCCCAGCACTAAGAACACCGTTCTCCAGCCATATTGCACTGCGATTGCGCCAGCGAATTGATACGACAAGTAGGCGCCGATGGGAGCCCCCAACGAAAATATGGTCAACGCCATGGGTCGTCGAAAGGCCGGAAAGTAGTCCGACAGGATGGTGTTTGCGCCAGGCGTACCGCCCGCCTCACCCACGCCAACGCCGATTCGACTCACGGCAAAGGTCGCATAGGTTTTGGCCACACCACACAACATCGTCATGGCTGACCACAACAACAACGACACCGCCACGATGTTGCGCCGGTTGAATCGATCTAAAAGGTAAGACAGCGGAAAACCTAGGAAAACATAGAAAAAAGCCAATGGAATGGCGGTTAAAAAGGCAACGCCACCATCCGTTAAATGCAAATCTAATTTTATATCCTCAAGCACTGTCGAGACCACATAGCGATCCGCAATACTCAACGTGTACACCATTACCATCATCAATAAGACGTACCAGCGGACCAATACCGAGGTCTGATTTTCAACATCATTCTGCTGCAATTGCGCGCCTGACTCACTCATCGAATGCCCCTTTTTATGTCGTCGCCGGGTGTTAGGTTCGAACCCCTAAAATCCGCCCCCAAACCCGATCATACCGAAGGATCGGTCGGTAGATGCGCCCCTCGGTAAAAAGGATTCTCAGAATTGGCAAAAATGTTTAACTTGTGTAAATCGTTAAACTTGCCTAGCCTTTCGGTTTTCGTCATCGTCACAGTGTTGGGGGATCTATGCACACGGCCCAGGTTGGTAAAGTCGGATTTATTGGTTTAGGTAATGTCGGCAGCAGTTTGGCAGGCAATTTGCTCAAACAAGGCGTCGATTTAATGGTTCGCGATTTGAATCCCGACTTGGTCGCTGATTTCGTTAAGCGAGGCGCAAAAGCCGCTGACAGCCCCAAAGCCATGGCCGAAGCGTGTGACATCATCATCACCTGCTTACCCTCACCCTCGGCGACCGCCAGCGTCATGGAATCCCCAGACGGCATTTTGGCGGGTCTGTCCAAAGGAAAAATTTGGTTGGAAATGAGCACCACGGACGAGGCCGAGGTCAAGCGACTAGCGCCTTTAGTGGAAGCCAAAGGGGCAACCCCCATGGATTGCCCAGTATCCGGCGGCTGCCACCGAGCGGCGACCGGCAACATCTCCATTTTTGCCGGCGGAACCCGCGAAGCCTTTGAACGCGTCTTTCCCATTTTGACAATGCTGGGATGTCAAATCTTGCACACCGGTCCATTGGGCAGCGCATCCGTGCTCAAAGTGATGACCAACTTTTTGTGCACCGCCCATTTAGTGGCCTTGGCAGAGGCATTAACCACCATGAAAGTGGTTGGAATGGATATGAACACGGTGTACGAGGCCATTCGAATTTCGTCGGGCAATTCGTTTGTGCATGAAACCGAGTCGCAAGTCATCCTCAATGGCAGTCGCGACATCAGTTTCACCATGGATTTGGTGATTAAGGATGTAGGCTTATTTGATCAAATTGCTCACAAACATAATGTTCCATTAGAAATGTCGCCGCTGATTCTCGGCATTTTCAAAGATGGTGAAAAGCGGTATGGCTCGCGAGAATTGTCGCCCAATATAATCCGTCGCCTCGAAGACGCAACCCACGTGAAAGTACTGGGAGAAGGGTTTCCTGCCACCATGACGGATCATAAGCCCAAAGAAGCGGGTTACGAAGTCGTCCCCACCAATCGGCGTTGATCGGTCAGCTCCTAAGTGGCACAGTGAACGACTCTCATGAAACGTTATGGCGGTTGGTTTGGTCGATTAAAACACCGTCATAACGCTATTCTTAAGCCAAGCCACCACGGCGGCAACGCGCGGATTTTGCATCACTTCTGGTCGAGCAATCAATCCCCAAGAACCGGGCGCCTTTACCACATGCTCAATGGGTGGTATCAGTGTGCCCGCATTCAATTCCTTGGCCGCAAATGGTCCATTCAACAATGCCACACCATGACCTTGCAAGGCCATCTCCAACGCCAACGACAGCGTGTCTACCACCACCGGCGCTTTTGCATATTCGCCACTCACGCCCAAACTTTCGAACCACAAATTCCAAGCGTGACGCTCGGAGTACGTCACAATCAATGGCAAACGAGCCAACGCCTGAGCCGTCAATTCCCCATTCAACGATTTAGCCATCTCGGGGCTGCACACTGGCTGCAGCACGTAGTCGAACAATGGTTCCCAAACGTACGACGCGCTGGGCGGTTGATCACAATAAACCAAGCCCACATCGCCCACACTCTCGTCAAACTCCCACTCAGTCGCACACGTCGACAACCACAAGTGGGTTCCTGGCAAATCCGCGCACAAGGCATACACCCGCGGCGCAAGCCAGCGCAAGCTCGCCGTGACGTAGGTCTGGATGCGAATTGGCCGACTGGTCTGCAAACCGCGAATCGACTCCGCGCCTGCGATCAAACCGGACAAGGCCTGCCGAACATGGGCGTACAGGGCCAATCCCTCCGCCGTGGGGTGGATGTGCCGCCCTTCTCGGGCAAACAAAGCCACCCCCAAATCCGTTTCAAGTTGTTGAATTTGATGACTTACTGCCGGATGCGTCAGGCACAACTCTTCAGCCGCTTCCCGAACACTTTGACGGCGAACCGTTGCTTCAAAACCTTTCAAGGCATTCAACGGGGGTAACTTGCGAAGGTCGATTTTGTTAGACAATAGTCACACTCCAACGGGGCCAGCTTCCACATGAACGATGCCGGCACTGGTGTAAATTTAAACGATATTAGGATGATACCGTGAATGAAGTCGATTATTTGATCGTAGGTGCGGGTTCAGCTGGCTGCGTGCTTGCCGCCAGGCTCGCGGAATCTGGACTGGATGAAGTCATGGTGCTTGAAGCGGGCGGGTGGGACTCGTCCCCATGGCTCAAGGTTCCCATCGGTTACGGTAAGTCGTTTTATAACCCCAAAGTAAATTGGATGTATGAAACAGAGCCTGATCCTAACTTATCCAACACTCCCGCTTTCTGGCCCCGCGGCAAAGTCATTGGCGGATCCAGTTCCATCAACGCCATGGTGTATATGCGCGGCCACCCGGGCGACTTTGACGATTGGGCTGCACTGGGCAATAAGGGTTGGTCCTACGATGAGGTACTGCCATTTTTCAAAAAAAGTGAACAGCATTGTTTCGGGCCTTCCCACTATCATGGTGGCGATGGTCCGCTCGGAGTGTCTGACTTTCAAGATCAGGTGCATCCCCTGTGTCAAAACTTTTTAGAGGCGTGTTCACAATCCGGCATACCACCAACCGACGACTTCAATGGTGCGCAAATGGAAGGCGCGGGTCTTTGGCAAATGAATATTTGGAATGGCTTGCGCTCGTCAACGTCGACGGCGTTTCTCAAACCAGCGCTCAACCGCGTCAACCTTCACGTTCAAACCGAAGCACTAGTGACCAAAATTATTTTTGAAGGAAAAGTTGCTCGCGGCGTAGAATATTTAAAAGGGGGCGTACGCCACATTGTTAAAGCCAGACGCGAGGTCATCTTAAGCGCTGGCGCGATTAACACACCTCAAATCCTCGAACTGTCCGGCATTGGCGATCCTCAACGCTTGCAAAACCACAACATTCCCGTCGTTCACGCCAACAACCGCGTCGGTGAAGGCTTACAAGATCATGTTGCGGTATGCTACTTCTATCGCTCTAAGGTACCCACACTCAATCAAACGTTGGGCAGTTGGTCCGGAAAAATTTTGGCGGGCATCCAATATCTGTTAACCCGCAAAGGGCCGTTAGGCATGAGCGTCAATCAGGCCGGTGCATTTATGCGTTCACGACCTGAATTGACCCGTCCCAACTTGCATCTGTATTTCAATCCCATCAGTTACACCATCCCCAAAGGCCCGCGTCCGAAAATAGCTCAACCCGACCCTTTCCCGGCGTTTTTGATGTCGTTTAACACCTGTCGACCCACCAGCCGTGGACACATCCACATTCGCTCGGCGGATCCTCGCGAAGCGCCAGCCATTCAAACCAATTGCTTATCAACGGACGAGGACATACGCGATGTCTATGATGGGGCACGCGTCATGCGCATGTTGGCAAACTCGGATTCGCTTCGATCAGTGATCGACCATGAATACCTTCCGGGACCCGAATGCCTGTCCGACGAGGACGTGCTGGCAGACTTCCGCAAGCGCGCCGCGACGGTTTATCACGCGTCCTGTACGGCCGCAATGGGCGTTGATCCGCAAGCCTCTGTGGTTAATCCTGAATTAAAAGTACATGGCGTCGAACGCTTACGGGTTGTCGATGCATCGGTGTTCCCGAGCGTCACCTCCGGCAATACCAATGCGCCGACCATTATGGTGGCTGAGAAGGCTGCAGAACTGATCATGGCGGAGGAATAGACATGACTTTCACGGCGCGATTCACCCAAATGATTGACGGCACGACCGAAGAGTATTTAGCACTTGAAAAAATGGAGCATGAATACCTGGCGACCCTGCCCGACCGAATCCTATCCGCGCTGTCGCAACTCAAGACCGGATTGGGTGGTTATGCCGTAGATCGGTTAACGCATTCGCTTCAAAGCGCTACGCGGGCTGAACGCGATGGCGCTGATGAAGAATGGGTGCTGGCCGCACTTGTTCACGACATTGGCGATGAACTCAGCCCAATGAATCACTCCGAAATCGCTGCCGCCATCATCAAACCCTACGTGAGACCACAAGTCACCTGGGTAGTGGAACAACACGGTCTTTTTCAAAGCTACTATTTCAATCACCACTACGGCAAAGATCGTCACGGCCGGGAGCGCTTTCGTGATCACCCTTGGTTTAATGACTGCGAACAATTTTGTCTGCGATGGGATCAATCGTCTTTTGACCCTCACTACCCAACGATGCCATTAACCCATTTTGAACCCCTCGTTCGAAAAATTTTCACGCGCCAAGCGTTTGGCGAACACATCCATCAGTCTGCCATCGCAATCGCCTAAAGGAAGCACCATGAACACTCACACCACTTTGGATTGGCAACAGAAGGCAAAAACGTTACGTTACGCCACGGGTCATTTTATTGACGGGCAGCATACCCCTGGTGAAAGTGGGACTTTTAAAGTCATTAATCCGGCGGATCGATCGGTACTTTGCGAAGTCGCTGCCGGCAACGCCGACACCGTCAACGTGGCTGTTGCGAACGCTCGGCACGCATTCAAAGATGGTCGCTGGCGCAATTTATCGCCGCGTGAACGCATGGACGTGCTGTTTCGATTTGCTCATTTAATTGAAGAATACGCGGAGTCGCTGGCCTTACTCGACTCGTTGTGCATGGGCAAGCCCATCAATGACATGCTCACCATTGACATTCCTTCAAGCGTCAGCTGCGTGCGCTATTTCGCTGAACTGATTGATAAGGTTGATGGTGCAGTTACGCACACCGCTCAGGATGCGTTTCATTACATTCTCCGAGAGCCGCTGGGCGTGGTGGGGTGCATTGTCCCTTGGAACTATCCGGTATTGATGTCGATATGGAAAATCGCTCCCGCGTTAGCGGCTGGAAATAGCGTCATCTTAAAGCCCGCTGAACAATCGCCTTTATCGGGATTATTGCTTGGAGAACTATTCGTCAAAGCGGGGGGCCCAGCCGGTGTTCTCAACGTTGTGAATGGCATGGGTGAAGCGGTCGGAGCGCCACTGGCTCTACACATGGATGTCAATAAAATTGCCTTCACAGGCTCGACGGAAATTGGCAAATTAATGATGATTTACGCCGGCCAATCCAATCTAAAGCGCGTCAGCTTAGAGTGTGGTGGAAAATCACCCCAAATCATTCTTAAAGATGTCGAAGACTTAGATCGTGCCGTGACCTACGCCATCAATGGAATTTTTGGCAATATGGGCGAAGTTTGCAATGCGGGTTCACGAATATTAGTGGATAAGCCAATAGCGCAAGAGTTTACGGAGCGATTCATTGCGCGCGGCAAAACGGCGTATGTGCCGGGCAATCCATTGGATCCCAGCACGAATATGGGCCCATTGGTTACGGATGGCCACTTAAAGCGAGTGCTCCATTATGTGGACAAAGGCAAACGAGATGGCGCCACACTCTGCTTTGGAGGCGATCAACCTCGATCGGGCGATTTAGCCAAAGGCGCTTATATCAACCCCACCCTGTTCAGCAATGTTCACAATCAAATGAGCATTGCTCAAGAAGAGATCTTTGGACCCGTCGCCTCGATTATTGAAGTGGATGGACTCGACAATGCCTTATCGATCGCCAACGATTCCATTTACGGATTAGCGGCATCGGTATGGACGTCCAATCTCAATCGAGCCCATCGCGCGGTGCGTGCATTAGAGGCGGGCGTCATTTGGGTCAACTGTTTTGATCACGGTGATATGACGCAACCCTTTGGTGGCTACAAGCAGTCGGGATTTGGCCGCGACAAGTGCATGGAAAGTCTATTGTCTTACATGCAAACCAAGTCAGCCTGGATTCATTTAGGCAATTGATTGTCGCTACGGCTCCGAACCGGTGGTCTTTAGATGACCACCGGACGCTGAGCGACATGCTGGATCGCCTTCTCGGAAGTATCCTGCGTTGATCTGAACGAATGTCGCTGACTTCTTGATGGTCGGTACGCTCTCCTGAACAAACCAACAGAGACTAATGGACCCAACCTTTTCAAACGGCATGATCAGCACCCCCCATGAGTTGGCGTCTCGCGCGGGATTATCGATCTTGCGTGAAGGCGGTAACGCCATTGAGGCGATGGTGGCAGCGGCGGCAACGATCGCCGTGGTCGCTCCGCATATGAACAGCCTCGGTGGCGATGGCTTTTGGCTGATTTTAAAACCCGATCATCCTCCCTTCGCGTTGCGCGCGTGTGGACCTGCCGCCCTACGTGCGGACATTCCATTCTATGAGCGCAAAGGCTACGCGCACATTCCGACGCTCGGCCCATTAGCTGCGAACACCGTTGCTGGCGCCGTATCGGGTTGGCAGCAGGCATTAGGCCTCTCCCAGCAATGGGGTGGACAGCAATCTTTGGCGAGGTTGTTATCGGACGCGATCCATCACGCGGAGCATGGCGTTAAAATCAATGGCAGTTTGCAGCGATCGTGGCAACTCAAATTTAATGACCTGCGCAAACAACCGCATTGGTTTGACACCTTTGGACGACAATCCTTACAACTAAAACAGCCGGCCTTAGCCCACACCCTACGCATGCTTGCCCAAAATGGCCTCGATGATTTCTATCGAGGATCTGTCGCGAAACAAATTGCACAAGATCTGGAGGCCATGGGCTCTCCGTTGGGAATCGATGATTTGAGCTCCTTCAAAGCACAGCAGGTTGAGGCCATCTCATTGACTCATTCGCGTGGCACGTTCTTCAACTTACCTCCACCCACTCAAGGCCTTGTTTCGCTCTTAATCCTCGGAATCTTGGACAAACTGGATTCCGAACGATGGCAAAAAGAAGTGGACTTTGCTCATGCCATTATTGAGTGCACCAAGCTAGCTTTCACCATCCGCGATCAGTGCATCTCGGATCCCAACGACAATCCGGTAAATGCCGAAGCGTTGTTGTCCTCAGCCTCGCTGCACGCCTTGGCAAAGCAAGTCAATTATGCGACTGCGGCGCCTTGGCCCACCCCGTTACGACCCGGCGATACCGTCTGGATGGGCGCCTGTGACCAACAAGGCATCCAGGTTTCCTACATTCAAAGCATTTACCACGAGTTTGGTAGCGGCTGTGTTTTACCCAACACTGGGATACACTGGCAAAATCGTGGCAGTGCCTTTAGTTTAGATCCCACGTCCATTCGTGCGCTCAAACCTAAAAAGCTTCCATTTCACACGCTGAATCCCGCCGCAGCTCGGCTGTCCGATGGGCAAACCGTCGTGTTTGGAACCATGGGTGGAGATGGACAACCTCAAACCCAAGCCCAAATCATTCTGCGGCTTTTAAGAGGCCAATCCCCTCCAGAAGCGGTCAACGCACCGCGCTGGGTATTGGGTCGAACCTGGGGCGCTCATTCCGACACGCTCAAGTGTGAACGACGATTCAGCGAAGCGTTCGTCCATGGGTTACAACGCCGCGGTCACCTTGTGGAGTGGCTAACCGAGTACGACGACGCGGTGGGGCATGCTGGATTGATTGTGCGTGATGCCAACGGCCTAATTCGGGGTGCGGCGGACCCTCGCGCCAATGGCGTGGCGTATGGCCTGTGAGTCCGCAATCGAGCCGCGTTTTCAGCCATTTAATTAAAAATCAATTACTTAACAACGTTGCCCTTTCCAGCGGACGTCCTTCACCATTTCGTAACCCATAACTTGCTGTGGGCATCTATGATTACCCTTACCGTCGGTCAACTGAATGTTCTATGCACATTTCAAAAACCCAATTGCTCGCGTCTATTTCCTTGCTGTGGCTCGCATTGAACAGCAGCGGTACATTTGCCGCAAACGACGGTGTTTCGCTCCCTACGAATCAACACATCACACCGACCGCGGCTAAAGGATCAGTTGAATCTTGGGTCATCGCCGGCGCGGATTCCCATGAACGAAAAATAGGACAAATCACCCGAACGGCACTCTCTCCCGACGGGACACAATTGGTCGCACTGAGTTCTGGATTCAATCGCTACTCGGACACCAAAGGTCAGTTGGACAACGCCAAATCCAATGAAGTCGTACTGGTGTACGCGTTGAACGGCAGCCAACCACAGTTAATTCAAACCCTTGAGATCCCCAACACTTTTAATGGCATCACATTTAGTGACGATGGCAATCGCCTATTAGTCAGTGGCGGTAAAGATGATGTGCTCTACAGCTTTCATCGCGAGGGCGTCTATTGGCAGAGCGATGGAGAACCCATCGCTCTCAACAGCGGCCCCAGCCTCTCGATTGATCGAGTATTAGGAAATAACGGGATAGGCACGTTAGCCGCAGGCGTTGCGCTCTTTGATCAGGGCCAACGCGCCATAGTGAGTCAATTTGAGCACGATGCTATTGAGGTTGTGGACTTGAACGAAAAGCAAGTCATTCAAAGACTGGATCTGCGACCTGGCAAAGAAAATGCCAATCAACAAGGTGTGCCTGGCGGAGAATTTCCACTCGACGTGGTGACGACCAACGACCAGCGGGCTTTTGTGGCGAGTGTCCGAGACCGTGAAATTGACGTTCTAAGCTTATTGCCCACAGCCCACGTGACCGCACGACTTAAGCTTCCGGGCCAACCCACTCGGTTACTAACTGATCGCCAGAAGCGACACTTGTTTGTAGCCATAGCCAACGTAGATCAGATTTGGATATACGACACTCAAACACTAAAACAACTCATGCGAGCCAGCACCCGCATTGCACCTATCGTAGGTCAAGGATCTGGGAAGCCGGGCTCGAATCCTAATAATCTAGCGCTCTCCGCTGACGAAAAAACACTGTTTGTTACAAACGCCGGCGACAATGCGGTCGTTGGTTTTCACATTGATTGGAAAGAGCACGAACTAGAGCCGCTTGGCGCCATTCCCACAGGATGGTACCCCTCGGCGGTGACTGCCGACCCACTCAAACCTCTTCTTTATGTATTCAACGCCAAAACTGTGAGCGGACCGAATCGCCTCAACTGCAAATCGACGCTGTCAGGTCCAAATCGCGCCAGCGGTTGCAATGCCAGTCTCCCCAGTCGTTCTGGAAACGACTACGTTTTACAACTCATTCACTCGACTTTGATCACGATTCCCATTCCAAAAAAGACTGAATGGAACTCCCTTACTCGTCAAGTGGCCTTGAACAATGATTTAAATCTGAACCTCAGCGAAGAAGATCGACGTAAAATCACACTGCTGCAAAAAAATATTAAGCACGTCATTTACATCGTCCGTGAAAATCGGACATTTGATCAAATATTGGGCGATTTGCCACATGTCGAGGCTGACCCGACTCGCGCACAATTCCCACAAATCGTAACGCCCAACGCGCATCGACTGGCCAGCCAATTTAGTGCAATTGACCACTACTTTTGCTCGGGTGACGTCAGCATGAATGGCTGGCAGTGGAGCACCGGGGCACGCGTCAGCGACTTAAATGAAAAAATTGCGTTTCTGAATTACGCGAGACGCGGCGGAAGCTACGACTCCGAGGGTGGGACACGCAACATTAATAACGCCATAGGCGATGGAAACGCACGAGTTAAGGCCAATCCATTGCTGCGCTCTTTAAACGACCCTGATTTACTCCCAGGCGCTAGAAACCCCGTCGAACTCGATGGCGACAGCGGCGAACCTGGCGCTGGATATTTGTGGAGCTCCGCTTTGCGCGCTCATCGCGTTGTCCGAAACTATGGCTTTTTTATTGACCTTTCCCGCTACGATAGCAATTTAGAATCCACACATCCAGAGGCGTGGATTAAACCAGAGCCATACCCCCGCTCACATAATCATGTTGTCGCATATCCGACTCATGAAGAATTAATCGGTCGAACAGACCCTTACTTCTGGGGATTTAATACCAGAGTTCCCGACTACTACCGAGTTCAAGAGTGGTTGAATGAATTCAATGAATTTGAAAAAACGGGTGCTTTACCGAATCTTTCCCTAGTGCGACTTATGATGGATCATACTGGGAGCTTTAAAGAGACTCTTGATGAAGTCAACACTCCTGAAATTCAAATTGCCGACAATGACTATGCACTCGGATTACTCATTGAAAAAGTCGCTCACAGTCGATTTGCAAAGGACACATTGATCGTAATTACCGAGGATGATGCACAGGATGGACCTGACCACATTGACGCGCATCGAAGTCCAGCTTTTATAATCGGTCCATATACGCAACAAGATGGAAGAGTTATATCAACGCCCTACACGACCGTCAATTTAATTAAGACCATTGAAGTCATCTTAGGAATTAATTCATTGAATGCACGTGACAACAGTGCTCGTCCGATGCTTGATGTGTTTAATTTGCAAAAACCACAATGGACTTATGACGCGGTACCATCAAAATTATTACGCCTGACGAAAATTCCATTGCCAACTTCATTAACCCTCTCCAGCAGACTCGGCGAAGTAAAACCCATGCATGATGCCTCGTGGTGGGAGGAACAAACCAAAGGCTTTGATTTTAGTTCCGAAGATCGGGTGGACGCGAACCTCTATAATCGCCTCCTTTGGCTTGGGACCATGGGTACGCGACCTTATCCCGAAGAGAGTGAGACGATTACTCCTAACGATCAGTAACCAAGATCACTGCATTTGATCTAAGTCGATTAGGCGATTAATGAGCTGCAAAACCGCGTTATGCGCGTCGCGGCTTCACTCAACTCTTCTTTTGATACAGCGAAACAAATACGCACAAATCCTTGGGTTTCGTAGCCAAACACATCACCTTGTAATAGCGATACCTTTTCTTGTTGATATAGACGCTTTACGAATTCAGAGGACGTTAGACCCGTGCTTCTAATATCCAACAGCATGAACATGCCCGCATCTGGCCAAATCGGTGTCGCGTTTGATATTGATTTTAGAGACTCAAATAACTGAGCTCGGCGCTCGTAACAAAATTGACGGATCTCGTCCTGAGATTGAGTTGCGTTTTCAATGGCAACAATAGCTGCTTCCTGAATAAATCCTGGTAGTCCATACAACATGCTTTGAATTAAGTTTTCACCATGTTTAATGAAGATTTTTGGCGCAACCATCCAACCCGACCGGAATCCCGTCATGGCGTGTGATTTGGATAACGACCCAATAGTGATCACTTGATCCGGCAGCCGCCTCGCCAAGCTCGGTACCGATCCGCCGTCGGCAATCCCCGCATAGACTTCATCCGACACGATCCACAGACGGTGACGCTTAGCCAACGCTGCGATCTGATCGCAATCGGATTCGGAAAACACAACACCAGTTGGGTTATTGGGCGTAGCCAAAAAAAGCGCCTTGGTCCGCGGTGTAATGGCATCTTCAATTTTGGCAACATCGGGATGAAATCCCAAACTTGCCGGCGCAGGAACTCGAACCAATCGCGCTCCAGAGGCTTCAATGGTTGGTGGATAAGTCGTATACATGGGATCAATTGCAATTACTTCATCGCCATGTTCTGCGACCAACATAGAGGCGATGAATAAGCCGTTTTGCGTACCTCCGACCACCAACGCTTGCTCAGCACTCACGGATTGCCCAGTGCGCTGCAAATGAAGGCGCGCAATTGCCGCACGCAAACCCGGGCGACCTGCACCTTCGGTATAGTGAGTGTCGCCTTGGCGCAAGCGTTCAATCGCACGCTCAATTACTGGCTGAGGGGTATCTAAGTCGGGATCGCCCACGCTGAGAACCAAAACATTTTCACCCTTCTCCTTCGCATGACGCGCTTGCCAATGAAGCGCCCACGGATCCCCACCCTCGTCCGCCACTCGCTGCACCAGTGATGAAAATTGCATGTTCATTCCATTTCTCCGGGAATAATCTCAACCAGCAACGCGCGAGGCGCGGAATTATAGTCTTTTGCTAACGGCACCAAATCCGCAGGTGAAGCAATCAGTCGATAGTCGAGATCATAGGCCTGTGCTAATTTATCCAATCGCGGCGGCCGAATGTCCACGCCTTCTGGCTCGATATCAACCGCCAACATGGAGTGACGAATTTCTTTGAACGACTGATTATTCCAGACCATCACAATTGGATGAATTCCTTCATCTCGGGTCACCGCCAACTCCGACAATGTAAATTGCAGACCACCATCGCCTGTTAAGCAAATCACCGTCCGACTGGGATTGGCCAAACATGCCCCATTACTGGCGGGCAGTGCGTATCCTAAGGTACCGTAACCCGTTGCGCTGTTAAACCAGGATCCCGTACTGCTGGGCGAAAAATACAAATTGCCACTGTAGACCGGCTGAGTGGAATCACCAATGATCATCGGATTATCAAACGCCGACGTCAGCGCTTCAAGAAACTGCACTTGCCGGCGCTGCGGACTCGTTAGCTCGTCCCACGCCGCAGCCAACTGCGCCTGCGCGATTGCGACCCAACTCGCGTGGGGGCGCTGCGCATCGGATAAACGATTCATGAGAGCACTCACCCATACCCTCGAATCGGCAACCACACTAATGTCGGGCACCACATTTCGCGTCAGTTGAGCTTGCTCAATGTCCACACGGATAAGCCTCGCTGGCTTTTGAAACTCACTCACCGCATACATGTCAAAGTCCGTTTGACCAAACTCCGTACCCAGCGCCAGCACCACGTCTGCTTGCGCAACCAAGTCTCGAATGGATTGCAACGATGGGCTCGCCGGTATGCCCAATCGATGCCCTCGGGGTATCGCGCCACGCGCGTTGATGGTCATGACCGTCGGCGCATCCAAATGGACCGCTAATTTATAGACGTCCGCACCCTTAGCGCCACCACCCACCAACAACAGCGGACGCTCAGCATTTACCAACCATTCCTCGACCGTTGCCATCTGCCTGTCATTATGTTCCGTTACCAACGGCTGAACCGAACTACGGGACGGATCGTCATACTCCAAGGACAACACATCTCGAGGAATTTCAAGATAGACTGGTCCCGGGCGACCGTGCGTTAACGCGTGCATTACTTGATCGAAATGTCCATCCAATTGTTCTGCTGTTTCTAGTCTCAGACTCAAGCGAGCCAAACTACTCCCCACCGCGAATTGCGCCGGCATTTCGTGTAAAAAGCCGCGCCGACTGCCGACTTCGGACCGTCGATTTTCAGTACTGATGACCAGCATGGGAATGGAATCCGCCAGCGCCTGACCCATTGCGCTGGCAATATTGGTCAACCCAGGGCCTGTGATAGTGAAGCACACCGCTGGTTTGCCGGCTGCGCGCGCATAGCCATCGGCCATGAAACCCAAGCCTTGCTCATGACGCGCAGCAACATGGCGGATCGTTGATCGCTTAAGTCCCCGATATAGTTCAAGATTATGCACCCCGGGTATACCAAATGCCACCTCAAAGCCTGCACGCTCAAGCTTTTGTACAAGCGCTTCGCCAACTGTTATTCCCATTGGACACCCCACTTGGATTCCGCAAAATCAGTAATGATCATGGCTTATTTATTATGACCAATATATTATAATTTCACCATCAATAGGGGGAGTATGCTCATGAATCAAGACGTAATGATTACCTGTGCCGTGACCGGCGACGACACCAAAGTTAAAAAGAGCCCACATTGCGCGATCACTCCCACTGAAATTGCGGCCACCGCACTCGCCGCTGCGGCCGCAGGCGCCAGCATTGTTCACATCCATGTTCGCAATCCCGAGACCGGTGAATTCAGCATGGAAACGAAATACTACCGAGAGGTTGTCAAATTAATTCGTGAGCAAAATACAGACGTGCTCATTAACCTAACTTGCGGTATGGGTGGCTATATCGTCGTTGGCAATGAAGGCCTAAAAGACACGCCAGCACCGGGCAGCGACTTTTGCACACAGGAAGAGCGGATGCGGCATGTGATTGATTTGTGCCAAGAAGGCAAATATCGCCCCGACATTGCCACGCTCGATTGCGGCAGCTTAAACTTTGGCGACGGCAACCGAGCTTACGTTTCCACTCCACATTACTTGCGCCAAGGCGCGCAAATTTGTAAAGACCTGGGTATCAAACCAGAATTTGAAATTTTCGATACCGGCAATCTCTGGTTTGTAAAACAAATGATTAAAGAAGGCCTTGTGGCGCCACCTCCTCTCGTGCAATTGTGTATGGGAATTGCGTGGGGCGTACCCGCCGACACCGGACATCTACTGGCGATGGTAAATTCCATGCCGGAAGGGGCTGTCTTCAGCTCGTTCGCAATCAGTCGCATGCAAATGCCTTGGGTCGCTCAATCCATACTCGTTGGCGGCAACGTTCGGGTCGGCCTTGAGGACAATCTGTACTTAAGCAAAGGCGTCTACGCCAGCAACGCTCAATTAGTCGAAAAAGCACGTGGGATTATCGAAGCCATGGGCGCCCGAGTCATCGGACCAAATGAAGTCCGTGAACGATTGAAGATTGGCTAACGTGATGACAGGCCTATTGGTATACCGCACTCCCGTTCAAGCCGATTGGATTGACTATAACGGCCACCTGCGTGATGCTTATTACGCCGTGGCCGTCAGCCTCGGGCTCGACGCGCTCATGGACAAGGTCGGGTTAGACGACGTTTATCGAACCCAAACTCATTGCACTCTCTATTCGGTAGAAATGCATTTACATTGGCTTCAAGAGGTCAAAGCACCCGCCGAACTCGAACTGTATGCGCATATTTTAGACGTAGATGCAAAACGGCTACACGTCGGTATGGATATCAAAGTCCAAGGCATCGCCGGCGTTGCGGCGACCGCGGAAACTATGCTCATTCATGTCTGCCAAAAGCCTACCGTGAAAACGACGGAATACCCAATGCCCATTCGCGATACTCTGAATAGCTTAAAACTCGCACACGCCAATGATTGGGCCGGACCCCAGTCTCGCAAGATCGCGATCATTCGTAAAACACCAAACTCAACCTGAAATAACGTCAATGAAGCCTTCCATTCGCCGCCTATTAAAGCCCCAATCAATCGCTCTGATCGGGGGCGTTTGGACGGATGCGGTTGCAAATGCGTGTGCGCAGGTCGGGTTCACGGGCAAAATTTACCGCGTCCATCCCAAACGCGAATCCACCAACGAAATCACCTATTACCGACACGTTCGCGACCTACCCGAAGCCGTAGACGCGGCCTTTGTAGCAGCACCAGCGGATGATGTCGCCCACGTTGTTGAGGAATTAAACGCGTTGGGTGCGGGGGGCTTTGTTTGTTTTGCGTCCGGTTTTGATGAGACACATACAGACGTTGGCAAACAACGAACACAAGCTTTACTCAAGGCCGCTGGGAACTTACCGTTTACAGGGCCTAATTGCTATGGGCTTGTAAATTTCTTTGACAAAGTAGCCTTATGGCCAGACCAAGCAGTAGGAAACCCAGGTAAGCGAGGAGTTGCTTTAATTACGCAAAGCGGAACCATCGGACTGACGTTGATGTTTCAACAACGCAATCTACCTGTGGGCTACGTAATTACCGTCGGAAACCAGTCGCGGCTTGCTCTCGAGGATCTCATCGAAGAGCTATGCGAAGACGAGCGAGTCAGCGCGTTTGGTCTCTATATCGAAGGGATTCAATCTCCTGAACGCTTTATAGCCGCCTGCGAAAAAGCTAAAAAATACAAAAAACCCATCGCGCTTGTGAAAGCAGGCCGCACGGAGATGGCGGCAAAAACAGCGGCCACTCACACCGGCGCTTTGGCGGGCTCAGACGTGGTGTTTGACGCATTGTGCCGAGAACTGGGATTAGCTCGCGTAGAAACGTTATCAACCTTAATCGAAACCCTAAAAGTATTTCATGCTCGAGGCCCTCTGACCGGAAACCGAGTATTAGTCATGGGCGCATCGGGTGGCGATATGGCCATGACTGCGGATGTGTCACGTCATTTAAACTTAGAATTCACACCTCTTCCAGACCACACTCGCAATGAGCTAAAACAAGCATTAGACGAGCGGGTTACGATCGCCAATCCATTTGACTTCCACACGTACATTTGGTTTGATCAAATTAAGCTACGAGTATTATTTAAAACGGTGATGAATGCCGGGTATGACGCAGTCGCGTTTATGCTGGATTGTCCACCGATACAAATTTCGGATGTCAGCGCCTATGATATGCCGATGCGAGAATTTATAGACGCCTCGCGCGACAACAACCAACCCGCCGCTATGCTGGCCTCGCTACCTGAAACACTTTACGAAGACATTCGTCTTTGTTGTTATCAAAATCACGTCATGCCTCTACAAGGTCAACGTGAAGGTTTAGAAGCACTGAGCTATGCGGCAGCTGTGGGTTATCAATGGCAACACAGCGAACCAATAAAGTTGCAACGCACAACCAAAACCAAAAATGGAAAAAGCATTCTTTTGGATGAGCCCAGCGCAAAAGCGGCGTTACAATCCTACGGCGTACCACTGCCTCAATCAAAAAAAGTCGCACTGAACGCGGCGATCGATACGATCAAGCAATTTTCATTTCCGATTGTCCTAAAGGCGGTTGGTGAACATTTAACTCATAAAACTGAAGTTGGTGGGGTTTTCCTAAATATTAGATCAAGCGAACAAGCGGAGTCGGCACTTCAAGCGCTATCTAAATTGACCGACACTATCTTAATCGAAGAAATGATTACGAACCCAATTGCAGAAGTCTTGGTGGGCGTTACAGTAGACCCGCAGTGGGGGCAAGTATTGGTAGTCGGCAGTGGTGGTATTTACACTGAGTACCACAAAGACGTTACGCAAATTTTACCGCCTTGGACTAACAATAAAATCAAATTAGCCATCAGTCGTCTGCGTATCAATGCTCTCCTCAAGGGATACCGCAACAAGCCGCCTGTCGACATAAATGCTTTAGTGTCTGCTATTGAGGCTATCGCTCGCTACGCAACTGAACATCAAGACACTTTATGTGAACTTGATGTTAATCCATTAATCGTTCGCGAACACGGCGTGGTTGCCGTTGACGCTCTAATAAGATTGGAGGAATAAATCATGAGTGAAGGAATTCGGCTCCATGAGGACAATGGTGTTTTGGAAGTCACTATAGATCGACCCAAAGCCAATGCGATTGACCTCAAGACCAGCTTAGCACTCAACGATGTTTGGACAAACTTTCAAAAAAATCCAAATTTACGAATTGCAATTCTGACCGGCGCCGGCGAGAAATTTTTCTCTCCAGGCTGGGATTTGAAAGCGGCCGCCTCCGGCGAAGCGACCAATTCATATTGGGGCGTAGGCGGCTTTGGGGGCTTGAATCACCCACGCAACCTAGACAAACCCGTCATCGCCGCGGTCAACGGCATTGCCTACGGTGGAGGCTTTGAAATGGTACTCGGCTGCGACTTGATCGTCATGGAAGAGCACGCTAAGTTTGCTCTTCCCGAAATTAAAGTCGGTGTCTTACCCGATGCCGCCACCATCAAATTGCGACGACGAATACCCTATCACATTGCCGTCGAGCTACTCATGACGGGCCGATCAATGGATGCGACTGAAGCAAAGCAATGGGGATTGGCAAATTGGGTAGTCCCGTCGGGTGCCGGACTACAAAAGGCGCGTGAAGTCGCCAAAATGCTTGCCGATGGACCTCCGCTGCTCTTTCCAGCCATCAAGCAGTTAATTCAGCATTCCGAAATGGTCGCCGAGCACCCGGCTTTCGAATTGCATGACGCTTTACATGCGGTAATGAAAGTGGCGCAGTCTGAAGATTTATTAGAAGGAGCCCGAGCCTTTTCCGAAAAGCGTGCACCGCAATGGAGGGGACGATAATGTTCGGTCAGTTTAAATACGCCATTGCACGGCGGCCAGGAAAATCATTTGTAAACGGCATCACTGCCGCAAATCTCGGCAAGCCCGATCTAAAAAAAGCGCTTTTGCAACACGAAATTTATTGCGACGCCCTGAAAAGCCTTGGCATGGAGGTTACGGTATTAGACGCTGATGAAGCGTTTCCAGATGGGTGCTTTGTGGAAGACACCGCTGTCCTTACGCCGCGCGGCGCAATTGTGACTAGACCGGGTGCGGCATCTCGCGCTGACGAAGTCGCCTCCATCAGGGAAGCCTTGTTGGCCCATTTTAAGCACATTCATTCCATCGAGAACCCAGGAACAGTAGACGGCGGCGATGTCTGCGAGACTGACTCTGCATTTTTAATCGGGATATCAAATCGCACCAATCCGCACGGCGCACAACAGTTACAACACCTGTTAGCAGAATTGGGCTACCCGTCCAATCTAATTGACATCACCTCAGTTCAACATTTACTTCACTTTAAGACAGGCATTTCTGCCCTTGGCTTTGGGCGATTGGCCAGCGCGCCTGGGTTACCTGAATTCGAGAGTATTCGCGGTTTCGAAAAAATCACTTTAAAGCCTAAAGAACAATACGGCGCTAATTGTATTCTGGTCAACGGCACCGTAATCATTCCAACAGGCTGCCCCGACTTTAAGCGTCAGTTAACGGAAAAAAGCTACGCGACGTTAGAGCTTGAAATGTCGGAATTTCAGAAAATGGATGGCGGTCTAAGCTGTCTTAGCTTACGATTTTGACTGGCTCTAGTTTTTACGAATTGCGTTAATTGTGCGAAGGGCGTTGTAGATCATTAAATTGATCCACAACGCCCTCGCGAATTGACCACTAAGCCCGCATTTTGCTACCGCTCGGATCGAACGGCGGTTCCATAACCAGCGTTGCTCGGCGTCTTTCACCTAAAATTTCAACTTCAAAAGCTCCAGCGGCCACGTCTAAGGCTACTTCTTTAGGAACATATCCTTGCGCCAATGACAGATTAACCGAGTGCGCAAAACCTCCAGATGTCACCCAACCCACCACCTTACCGTTGTGCCAAATTGGCTCGTCGCCCAAGACATCAGCGTCTGTGGCATCCACCTTTAAGGTGATGCGGCGTAGCACACCTCCACTCGCCTTTTCTTCCATCACTTTATCTTTCCCAATAAAGTCTTTTGTCAAATCGACGAACCGCTCTAATCCAGCCTCAATCACTCCGTATATCGGTCGCAATTCCCGATACCATGTTGGAAAATTCTTATCGAGTCGCATGCTCAGTAAAGCACGCATGCCAAAATGGCGAATATTAAACTCTTCGCCCGCTTCTAAAACGGCTAAATACAGCTTTCGCTGATATTCCGGATTAACCCAAATTTCGTAACCTAAATCGCCAGTGTAAGTGACTCGATTTACGACGGCTGGAACTTCTGCAACATCCATACGCTTAATGTCCATAAATTTAAACGCAGGTGTAGTGACATCCTCGTCAGTGAGTTTCGCGAGACAGGCCTGTGCATTTGGACCTGCGATGGACAACCCGACCATAGTCATGTCGCGCCGAACGATTTCGATGGAGTGGTCACTTGGCAGATGCTGCTCGAACCAACGCATATGATAAATCTGGGCCTGTGAGCTTCCCCACATGTAGAAGTGCTCGTCATTAATGCAGCCGATCGTAAAATCACCGATCAATTTTCCCTGAGGGTTTGTCATCGGGGTCAACATCAGTCGACCAGGCTTGGGAATTTTATTACACATCAGCTTATCTAAATAACGACGTGCACCTGGTCCTTTAAATTCATATTTCGCAAAGTTAGCGATCTCTGTAACGCCTAACGATTCACGCACCGCCAGACATTCTGCTTTCACGTGATCAAAATCATTAGATCTGTGAAACGAAACAACATCGACCGGCTCGACGCCTTTAGGTGCAAACCACAGCGGGGTTTCTAAGCCCCAGGAATCACCCATCACAGCGCCCGCTTTTACCATTAAGTCATAAATCGGGGTGGTCTGTTGGGGACGAGCCGCCGGCAACTCTTCATTCGGAAAGCGAATGCTGAATCGTCTCGAATAATTTTCACGCACCTTCGTGTTTGTGTAGCTTCGGGTCGCCCATTCGCCAAAACGAGCCACATCCATTGCCCAGACGTCAAATCCGGGATCGCCATTAACCATCCACTGGCTGAGCGCCAAGCCCACACCGCCTCCCTGGCTAAAGCCCGCCATGACCGCGCACGCACACCAAAACCCTGGCAGGCCCTGCACGGGGCCGACGAGTGGATTGCCGTCCGGTGCGAACGTGAATGGGCCATTAATGATGCGCCGAATCCCCGCCTTTTCCATGGCCGGAAAATGCTTAAATCCGATTTCCAATGACGGCGCTATGCGATCCAAATCTGGCGGCAACAGCTCTGCGCCGAAATCCCATGGCGTCGATTTTGGCTGCCAGGGTACACACGCTTTTTCATATGTACCCAAAACCATGCCATTGCGCTCTTGACGCATGTAGATCTCTGCCTTGAAGTCAATTGCATGGGGAAGCTCGTGTCCGCGTTCCTGGTTATACGCCATTACCTCAGGCATATCATCCGTCACTAAGTACATATGCTCCATGGCAAGGACTGGCAATTCAATTCCGACCATTCGACCGATTTCACGTGCCCACAACCCACCGCAATTAACCACGTGCTCTGCCACAATATTGCCCTGGTCAGTTTCGACACGCCAGTGACCCGATCGGTCTCGACTCAAACCGGTCACCTTGGTTTGCAGATAAATCTCAGCGCCATTGATGCGAGCGGACTTCGCATAAGCGTGCGTCGTGCCATACGGATCCAAATTACCGTCCGCGGCATCCAGCATTGCGCCAACGAAATATTGCTCCTCAATGAGAGGCAACATTTTCTTAGCTTCTGACGGCGTCAAAATCTCAGTGTCTAATCCTAAGTATCGGGCACGAGCGTGAGCCATTTTTAGCCATTCCATCCGCTCCGGCGTATCCGCCAACAGCAAACCACCTGATCGATGCAATCCACAGGACTGACCAGAAATTTTTTCAAGCTCATCGTAAAGACCGATGGTATAGCCTTGTAGCTTTGCAACATTGGGGTCGCCATTTAAAGTATGAAAACCACCTGCGGCGTGCCATGTGGAACCGCTCGTCAGTTGGTCACGTTCAACTAAAACCACATCTTTCCAGCCGGCCTTTGTTAAGTGATATAACACACTACAGCCAACCACGCCCCCACCGATGACCACAACTTGAGCTTGAGTTTTCATAGCTATCCTTCAAAAAAGCAAATCAAAAAATCACTTCCGATCAATTATCACAGCGCACTCGCAGCATCAACCAACCAGTGCAACTGTGTTTCAGCAAATGTACGCAAGAACATAAGCTCATAATGGTCAACATCGCAATACTCAAGAAGAACTGGATTATGGTCCAGCACCGTCTGTATAAAATCGCCTGGCCTAAATTCTCGAGGATCCAAATCCACACTAATGCCGAGACGCAATAGCTCATTGGCTCTTTCACCACGGACACAAACCCGAACTCGCGCGTGCGATAAATCAACAACGGCTGCGCATTCAGATGGCAGCGCATTGAACCGATCGATCGCTATACCGCCTTCCAAGTAAAACCCATAACTTTCTGGTGCGAGCCAATAAATCCGGCCGATCGGACTTCGCATTACAATTCGTTTCGACTGAGGCAACGCGACATTCAACTTACTCTCTAGCAATTCGCGCTGTTGTGGTCCACGAAAATGTGAAACCTGAATAAATGGCTTCGGCTCGCAAACCGTCAGTGATAACACGACAGAATCAACTGGCAAGGTCTGCGTAGACAACCAGTCAGCACAAGGCATGGCTCGTTTAAGCATGTAACCACTCTCCTTGCGGATCTAAAAATACAGGTGACACGATCTCCAGATCAATTTGTTCATTTTTTAAAGGATACGCAGCTGTAACGTGAGTTCCCTGCGCTCTCATTCCACCTTCAAATAAACCCAATGCAATTTGACATTGGTGAGTCGGGGAATATGTCACTGAGGTAATATAGCCTCGGCCATGACCTTGTACACGTTCTCCTTTATTAAACAGTATAGAACCACCGCGAATCCGAGCAGAAGGATCAATTGGCTTCAATCCAACCAACTCCCAGCGGTCTTCACGAATTAAGTCTTTACGCCCGGACAGCACTTTACCAATAAACGGCTTTTGCTTCACCATTTTTGCAAGTCCAAGATCTTTGAGTGTGTTGCGATGATCAAGTTCCAAGCCCGCCACATGACCTTTCTCAATTCGAAGCGACGCCAGCGACTCCAAGCCATACGGTCTGAGATCGTATTCTCTGCCGGCAACCAACAATAGCTCCCACACTGCAATTCCGTAGTCTGCGGGAGCGTATACCTCGTACGCCAATTCACCGGAGAAGCTCAAACGCATCACGCGAATTTCCAAAGAACCCATCTTAAAATCCGTCACTCCCATAAACGGCAGCGCTTCAATCAATTCCGCGTGCTCGCTAAACGCCCGCTTGAGCACATCGCGCGCACGGGGTCCAGCAACGCTCATACCCGCCCACTGGTCTGTAACCGAACTGACTTTAACTTTTAACCCAGGCCACACCACATCCAGCAAAAACTCCAAATGCGACATGACCTCAGCGGCTTGTGCGGTTGTGGTGGTAAGAAAGTACTGATGCTCTGACAACCGAGCAGTAGTGCCGTCATCTAAGACGATGCCGTCATCGTGGAGCATGACGCCATAACGAGCTTTTCCAATCGGTAACTTTGCAAAGCCATTTACATAAACTTGATCTAAGAATACGGCAGCATCCGGCCCCTGAACGTCAATTTTTCCCAAGCTGGATACGTCCGATATGCCCACCTTCGTTCGCACGTGTTCCATTTCTGCAACATAGGCACTGACGACGTCATTGCCAGCCCAATCGTAAAACCATGGGCGCAGCCATAAACCGGCTTCAGTCATCGTCGCGCCGTTTTGCATATGCCATTCATGCATGGGGGTACGACGAATTGGGCGAAAATTGCGCCCAATATTCCTGCCAGCTATAGCACCAACGGTCAACGGCACAACAGGTGGTCGATACGTGGTAGTACCAGTGGCCTGTGGACTTAATGATCTCAAATTAGCCAAGTGAATCAGCGCATTCAAGTTTGAAGTCTTGCCTTGATCCGTACCCATGCCAAGGGTCGTATATCGCTTTAAGTGCTCAACTGACTCATAACCCTCGTCGTGCGCGGTTTCAATGTCCTTTAGAGTGACGTCATTTTGAAAATCAACAAAAATTTTCCCGCCCGCACGCTTAAAGCTCGCCAACCTTTCATGAATGACATCATATTGCGAGAACTCTAAAGGTGGGTAAGCGGCAACTTCGGAAAGTGGGGATACCTTGGTGGCCAAGGACAACATGACCATTGCCTCACGAGCGGCTCTTTCGCCATCCCGTCCGGCGTCATTGAAATGAAGATTACCAGTCACTGAACCCGCCACCCACTGCCCCAATGGCAGAACTCCGGGAACGAATGATTGAATCGCCTCATTCATCCGAGGCTTCACACCTTGGTGGGAACTCAAATGCACACAAGGCGTTATCCCACCACTCATGCCAATCACATCACAGGCTACGTGCTGCAATGGGCCGTGCCCGTGTACCAAAAGAGCGCCTTCCACTTTTCGGCCACCTAAGGCTCGTGCAATAACGGTATTAAACCGCACTTGCACTCCCGCCTGTTCTGCGATCGACTGATGCCTCGAGTATTCGCGCGCATCGCAAAGAGTAACTTGTGCTCCTAAATTAGCCAACGATGCCGCCACTGCGTAGGTGGCATCATTTTGCGTGGCTAAAATAATGTTCTTTCCTGCCAGCACAGCAAATCGATGCGCGTATTCAGCAACGGATCGTGCCAACAGCACTCCCGGCTTGTCGTTATCGGCAAATGGTAAGGGGCGCTCCAGTGTGCCAGTCGCCAAAATAATTGCTTTAGCACGAATGATCAGTAAGCGCTCTTTGTTGGATTGCGCTTCCAGTCGATCCAACGCAACGACGCACTGCTCGTCATATAACCCCATAGCCGTGGTTCGAGTCTTCACTTCGATCGAATCATCCGAAAGCACTTCCTCCACGGCACTGGAATAAATTTGCCACTGAGATGGATCGGATGCAGCATTTAACTCACCGCCCAACTTAAAGTCTTGCTCTAGAACTAAAACTTTTTGCTTCGAGCCTACAAATTGCCGTGCGGCACTGATGCCCGCTAATCCCCCACCGACGACGATCACATCGACGTGACGGTATTCGGTATCGTATCGCCGTTCGTCTTGCGAGTGAGTCGCCGTACCCAAACCTGCTGCTCGCCGAATAAACGGCTCAAACAACATCCACGCGCTCTTGGTCAATCCCATGAACGTTTTATAGTAAAAGCCCGCACCAAAAATGGGCGACAAAAGCCCATTGACCGCCATCAAGTCAAAATCTACTGACGGAAATCCATTCTGCCGTTTAAGCGTTAATCCCTCACTCAACTCAATTTGTGTCGCGGGGACATTCGGCGTGTCGCCGTTGGCACCCACTAAAGTCAATAGCGCATTAGGCTCGTCGACCCCAGAGCTCAAAAGTCCGCGAGGACGATGATATTTAAAACTTCTGCCCAACAGCCAGTGGCCATTGGCCAGCAGTGCCGATGCCGCAGTGTCTCCGCTAAAGCCATCTATCGCTCTACCATCCAGATTGAAGCGAATCGGCTTTGTGCGATCGATCATTCCACCATGCGCCAAACGCAGTTTCTTAGTCATGCCTTGATTCTCCGTTAGGCCAGTCCACAGCTTTTACTTGATTAGCTGCCGTGTCTCGAGTAACGACGAGCCATTGCCGACAGCCCATTACATGCTGCCAATATTCTTTGTGAATACCCTTAGGATTATCAAATAAAAAAACATGGGAATACCAAGTTTCAACAGATTCATCCGTCAACTCAGGCCGCGACTTTGAAGCATCACCGTAATACTTAAATTCAGTGTAGTCGCGAACGCCGCAATGAGGGCAAGGAATTCGTAACATGATTATTGCCTAAAGGTGAATAGACCATGACCATACTCATCTGCCCCGTTGTGACGCATAAAACGTTCTGGATCAAAGCCTTTAATTAAAGGATGTTCAGTATCATTAACTAAGGTGTAAGCAAAACACCATCCCGAGGCTGGAGTTGCTTTAAAGCCTTGGTAACACCAGCCACCGTTTAAATACAGCCCTTTCAGAGGGGTACGTCCTATGAGCGGACTTCCATCCGGTGTCATATCTTGCAACCCTGCCCAATGTCTTAACAATCGCAATCGACTCATTCCCGGAATCAATGCGACGGCGCATTCTGCTACAGTCTGAATCTTGGCAAATTGCCCTCTCTGGGTATAGGTATTAAAACCATCGATATGCCCACCAAAGACCATGCCGCCTTTGTCCGACTGCGAAATATAAAAAAGCTCAGCACCGAAGGAAATCACGTGATCTACAAACGGCTTAATGGGCTCAGTCACAAACGCCTGCAAGAGGTGGCTTTCCACGGGAAGTTTTAAGCCAGCGAGTGCCGCCACCACGGACGTATTGCCGGCCACCACCATAGCGGTCTTGTCGGCCATGATATCACCACGCGTTGTCTTTACCCCGATCACGCGGTCGTGATCTTTGACAAAATCGGTGACTTCGCAGTTTTCGATGATATCCACACCCAGTTGATCCGCTGCGCGCGCATACCCCCAAACCACCGCATCGTGACGCGCCGTCCCAGCCCTAGACTGCATCAATCCACCGACTATCGGAAACCGAGCCTGCTTGGAATAATCTAAGTACGGCAATAACTCTTGTACTTCCCTTCGATCCAATAATTCAGCATCAATACCATTTAAACGCATGGTATTCCCACGTCTCGCCAGCACATCCATTTGGCTAGGTGAATGCCCTAGGACTATTTGTCCTCGATGTGAAACCATAATGTTGAAATTAAGCTCATGGGATAAGCCCTCCCACATTTTCAAGCTCCGCTCGAAAAATGCAGTGTTAGCCGGCATCATGTAATTGGATCGAATTAATGTTGTGTTTCGGCCAGCGTTGCCAGACCCAATATAGGACTTTTCTAATACAGCGATACGCCGAACGCCATGCTCCTTTGCTAAATAATAGGCGGTTGCCAAACCATGTCCGCCACCACCGATGATAATAACGTCGTAGGATGATTTTGGTTCAGCAGCTCTCCACGCTCTCGGCCATCGCTCGCCCGTAAGGGCATGACGTAGTAGAGACGCGATCGAATATTTTGATGTCATCTTATCTAACCACTTTTCATATCAAATCGATTCAATTAGACCCTTTGGCCCTACGCGATTTTCGAAAAACGCTACTTACGACATCGCATCGCTTGTACGCAATCCACTTTGCGGTATTGGGTGTTCCACGTCAACATACAGCCAAAGCAACGCCGCTACTATAGCAAAGACAAATCCTAAGCCAAACGCGATATCCCATCTACCGGCGGCGGATAAATAAGCAACAATGGGTATGCCGATCACGCCACCCAAATTTCCACCCGTATTGACGATACCGGCGACAGCCATGGTTTCTGCGCCGGCCACACGCATCGCGCCGCCCCAATAGGCGCCCTCGGATAATTCGACTAAAAAATAACTCACCGCTAAAGCACCAACCGCTACCATCGCGGAGTTCGAGACAATGGCCAGCCAGAGCAACGCACCGGCGCTTGGAATCATGACCATCGGCATCAAACGGTATCCCCAAGTATCCCCTAAATACCGGACGGCAATCATCGTCAAACCTCCGCCAAGGCCGGCGCCCACGGCTGCCCCCATGGGGGGAATGGCAGCGATCCAGCTGCTTTCGAACACACTGAAGTGGCGCTGTTGAATGAGAAATAAAAATGTCCAGTTGGCGAGTAAATAAAACAAATAGTTCATACACACGTAAGAGGCCGCCATTGCCCAGACCGGACGCTGCCCGACAATGGCCAGCCAGGATTTAAAGCTAATTTGCGTGTCGGGCGGCAAGGTTTCCCGAAACGCTTTTTTTTCCTCAACCGTAAGCGATGGGTGCTCCTGTGGGGTATTTCTGGCGTATACCCACCACAGAATCAACCCCAAGACCGGCGGCCAGGCGGCTATAAACAGCGCACTTTGCCAATTAAACACGCTAATCAGCGCGGTTAATAGCGGCGGCGCGATCGCCGCGCCAACCTGACAGCCACACGTCTGGATTCCCTGCACGAGTGACCACAGCCTCGGTGGCAGCCAACTTTCCATAACGCCAGCGCACAGTGGAAAAAACGGCGCATGCGCCAAACCCAATATAAATTGAGACAGAAACATTGCCGCAAACAGTGCCGTTCCGGTTAAGAGCTTAGGAGCGAGCGGCAATGCTGCGCAGGCCAGAATCGCGACGGCACTCGTCACCGCAAGCGCTTTACGAGCACCGAGACGCTGCCCCCAAATGGATCCCGGAACTTGGAAAAAACCATAGGCGACGACGAATGCCCACTGAAGCCAACCAATCTGCACTTGCGAGAGGGACAGCGCTGGCATGATGCGCTCGGAAGCAACGGTAATGGATTTCTGTTGAAAGTAAACCACCATCGCTGCCACGACGAGCATGCTGAATATCCTCCACTGGACGGGGAAAATGCGATTCAATCGGGTTGCCTTCGAGTGAGATTAAGGAAAGTTGATATATTCGCATGCCGAACCCTTCACGGAGGGCAATTTCGGTCAAAATTATTTGCCGCATAGCAGCAAATATTCCATAGGATTTGCAAACTCGACCCAGAGTCCACGTTCGGCATACTGCCACCGCAGTACGCATAAGTCGATAAAACCATGACAAAAAAGCATACCGCTTTTGCCGCAAAAATCCTCCTAAAATCGGTATCCTTAGACGACGAAGAATCACACCATCGAGGGTCGTAACCATCGGCCCTCGTTCGTTATGGGGTCACGGTAAATGGATCGTCGCTGGTTGCCACTGAATGCGCTGCGGGCCTTTGAGGCAGTCGCTTCGCATTTGAGTTTTACCGCAGCGGCTCAAAGCTTACTCATTAGTCAAAGCGCACTATCGCGCCACGTCATATCGCTTGAAAAGCTCATCGGCGTACAACTGTTTGACCGTAAACCGCCAGGATTAGCTCTGACGAGCGCAGGAGAACATTTACTGCCCGTCGTCACCAAGGCACTCGATCGCTTGGAATACGCCCTAGACGAAATACGTGAGGCCAAGTCCCCTTCCGTACGAACGCTGAGAGTGAGCATGCCGCCTTCGTTTGCGATGCATCTCGTTGTACCTTTGATGAAAACGTTTCGCCAGGACAATCCGGAAATCGAAATCGATTTAATAACCCCATATGGGACCGGGCTGCCCATCAGCGAAGCGGATGTAGCCGTGATCTTTTCAAAGCCGCAGATCACCAGTTTGGTGACGGATTTACTTTGGCCGGAGCAATTGGGATTGTTGTGCCACCCCAATCTGGCCAGGAAGCACGCGGGAAAAAACCTGGTTCAATTCATACAAGATACAGAGCTGCTCCATGCGCGGATCGAAGATTATCCACGCCACTACCTGTGGAGTGAATTGCTGAAACAAGAGCAAATGCCAGTCGCCCTAGCGGACCGGGGTTTAGTGTTCGACACGGCGTTACTCGCAATTCAATACGCGCTATCAGGAGACGGGGTTGCCTTAGTGGATTTAAATCTTTTTAAAGAAGAAATCGCCAAAGGAACCTTAGTACAACCGTTTCCCACCACAATGGATGCCGGATTTGGCTATTACTTGGTAACACATCCAGAAGCATTAAGCGACACGGCTATCGCCATTTTCAGACAATGGCTCATCGAACAATTTGGCAAATCTGGCACGGTTGATTCTCAATAACAGGCAAGTTAGTTTCATTAGCATAGGATTAAGATTATGAGTGAAGAACGTAGTGAGCGACGCGCACGTCGCGCCACCAAGCCAACGTCCGATCCCGTTGCCGAGCGCCGTCGCCGTTATCGTCATTTAACGAATCCATTCATCTTTCAACAAGTATTCAGTGACGACGAAGTGGCTTCGATCCACGAAGCCGCGCTTGGGATCCTAGAAGAGCAAGGCATGCGAGTGTTAAGCGAGCGCGCCCGACAGGCTTATAAGGCTGGTGGTGCTCAGGTTAACGAGGACACGTTCATGGTTCGCATGGATCGAGGCCTGGTTACCGAATGCCTTGCGGCGACCCCTAAAACACTGACTCTGCATGCAGGAGAGCCCGAGTGGACCATGCCTCTTTCCGGTCGTTCCGTTGCTTTTGCACCAACCTCGGGCCCACCAAACATTATGGACGCCGATCGTGGGCGTCGTGCCGGAACGATTGAGGATTTCACGAATATCATCAAAATTTGTCAGATGACCGACGTTTTACACACGCTTGGCGGTTGTGTTGAGCCACAAGACGTCCCCACTCACATCAGACATTTACAGACCACAAAAATAAAGCTTACCTATTCCGACAAAATTCCCCTGGTTTACGCGCGTGGCACCGGTCAAAACATCGACAATTTTGAAATGATGCGGTTGGCCTATGGTCTTTCGATGGAGGAATACAAATCGCGCCCACACACCATGACGGTAATCAATACCAACTCACCATTACAACTCGACATACCGATGGCCGAAGGACTAATGGACTACGCCGAATACGGTCAGGTGTGCATCATCACACCCTTTACGCTTGCAGGCGCGATGGCCCCTGTAACTATTGCCGGCGCGTTAACCTTGGCCCATGCCGAAGCCTTGGGTGGCTTGACGTTATCGCAAATCGTGAAAAAAGGAGCACCCATTATGTATGGGAGCTTCACATCAAACGTCGACATGAAGTCCGGGGCTCCAGCGTTCGGCACTCCAGAGTATGTAAAAGCAGCCTTTGGCGCTGGTCAAATGGCTCGCTACATCAATTTGCCGTGGCGCTCCTCGTCCGCAACTGCATCAAACTGCCCCGATGCGCAAGCAGCCTACGAATCGCAAATGAGCCTTTGGGGCGCGCTAATGGGCGGCTGCAACTTCATGTTGCACGCAGCTGGATGGCTGGAAGGCGGATTAACGACCAGCTACGAGAAATTTATTTTAGACATTGAAATGCTGCAAATGTTTGCTGAAACCTTCATGCCCATAAGCGCAGGTCCTGCAGAACGTGCGGTTGATGCCATCAAAGAAGTTGGCCCCAGCGGACACTTCTTTGGATGCGCGCATACGATGGAACGATATCGTGATGCTTTCTACACGCCACTGGTCTCGGACTGGAGAAATTATGGCCAATGGACCGAAGCCGGCGGTTTGACGGCCACTCAACGGGCAAACATGATTTACAAAGACATGTTAAAAAACTACCAACCACCAGCAAAAGATCCGGCTCGCATGGAAGCGCTCAATGAATACGTTGAACGCCGTACGCGTGAAGGCGGCGCACCACCTGTGAGTTGATTTTATAAACACCTTGGTACGGTTTAGCGTTGCTCATATTAGGAATTAAAGCAAAGGAAATATTATGCGTTCGGAAGTACAAGTAGCGGTCATTGGTGGTGGCGTCGTTGGCGCGTCCGTTCTTTATCATTTGACCAAGTTTGGTTGGAAAGACGTATTGCTCATCGAACGTGCAGAACTGACATCGGGCTCCACATGGCACGCTGCAGGTGGCATGCACACGGTAAATGGCGATCCCAATGTCGCTAAGCTTCAGCAATACACCATCAATTTATATAAAGAAATCGAAGAAATTTCTGGTCAAAGCTGTGGAGTGCATATCACCGGCGGCATTATGTTGGCCGGAACGCCAGAACGTTTAGATTGGCTCAAAATGGCCAAAGCACGCGGTCGCTATCTTGGAATGGACCTGGAGTTACTTTCCGTAAGCGAGGCCAAGAAAATCTATCCTTTAATGGAAGAAAAGCATTTTCTCGGGGCAATGTACGATCCCATCGAAGGTCACGTGGATCCCTATGGCGTCACGCATGCGTATGCGAAGTCGGCCCAAATTGGTGGCGCCGAGATCGTTCGTCAAACTCGAGTCGTTGATTTAAAACAGCGTGAAGATGGGACATGGGACGTTATCACCACCCACGGCAATGTTCATGCGGAACACGTGGTCAATGCTGGTGGACTGTGGGCTCGTGAAGTTGGCAGAATGGTTGGATTAGAGCTGCCTATTTTGGCAATGGAACACCAATATCTGATTACCGATGACATTCCTGAATTTGTCGGTCAAAAAGAGCAGTTACACTGTATCGATTTCGAAGGCGAAATCTACATGCGCCAAGAGCGCGGTGGCATGCTCATGGGAACCTATGAACGCGCTGGTGTACCTTGGTCTACAAAGACCACCCCGTGGGACTTTGGCCAGGACCTTCTCGAAAACGACCTTGAGCGCATCGCGCCATCCCTCGAAGTCGGGTTTAAGCATTTCCCTCGCTTGGAGTCAGCCGGCATCAAGAAAATCGTAAATGGTCCCTTTACGTTCGCGCCAGACGGCAACCCCCTGGTCGGACCCGTGCGAGGCCTCAAAAACTTTTGGGTAGCCTGTGGCGTTATGGCTGGATTTAGTCAAGGCGGTGGAGTCGGCTTATCACTGGCGCAATGGATGATTAACGGCGATCCAGGCGGCGATATTTGGGGCATGGATGTTGCCCGATACGGTGATTGGGCAACGCTGCGTTATACCAATGCCAAGGTTCGTGAAAACTATTCGCGTCGATTCAGCATTCGGTTTCCCAACGAGGAACTTCCGGCAGCACGACCATTGCGCACCAGTCCTATTTACGATCGATTAGCCGCTGAAAACGCGGTTTTTGGCGACTATTGTGGCCTCGAACACGCGTTATGGTTTGCACCGAAAGGCACGCCGGCAGTTGAAAATTTCACCTGGGGCAGAAGCAATGCGCATGGACCAGTCGGCGACGACTGTAAAGCCGTACGCGAGCGAGCTGGTCTCCTCGAGACAACCAACTATGGCAAGTTTGAAATCTATGGCAAAGACGCTGAAAAATGGCTTAAGAAAGTCATGGCGAACAAAGTTCCTGCGATCGGACGTATGGTACTCACGCCCATGCTCAATCACGATGGACGCTTAATTGGTGATTTCACTGTCGCCAGACTCAGCGATGAGCGATTCTTTGTTGTAGGCACCTATGCGGCCGAACAATTTTATATGCGATGGTTTGCACACACCACAGAAAATCTGCACGTCACCATTCGCCCCTGTGCTATGGAGATCACTGGGCTTGCATTAGCTGGCCCCAAGGCACGCGACATATTAGCGCCCTTAGTCGATATCGACTTGGAAACCAAAGCATTCCCCTTCATGAGCTTCGCGAAAGTCGACGTCGGCATGATTCCAACGCTCATGGGCCGAGTTTCGTTCACCGGTGAAATGGGTTACGAGATGTGGGTCTCCAGCGAATACCAACGTGCCTTGTACGATTTGTTGACCCATGCCGGGCAGGACCATGGTTTAAAGGTTATTGGTGGTCGTGCGCTAAACGCACTCCGCTTAGAAAAGAGCTTCGGGACATGGGCCCGTGAATTCCGACCAATTTATGGCCCCATTGAAGCTGGTCTCGGCCGTTTTGTTGACTTCACCAAAGGTGACTTTATCGGTAAAGAGGCAGCGCTCGAAGAGCGCGACACCGGTGGTGTACGCACCTTAGTCACTCTGTCCATAGATACGCAAGCCCACGACGCCATTGGCGACGAACCCATCTTTCACGACGGAAACGTTGTGGGCTGGGTTACCTCTGGAGGCTACGGACACACCATTGGGACCTCTTTAGCAATGGGCTATGTCGATAATGCAGTCGCCAAGCACACCGAAGGATTCGCGGTCGAACTGGTCGGTAAAATATGCCCAGCGATTCGCCTGGCTGAAGCCCCAGTTGATCCGAAGGGATCGAGAATGCGCGCTTAATATATTAGGCGTGCACAGTGATCAGAACGTCATAAATTTAGGTACACTGCCTAAATGAGGGACGTTCTGACTTTAATTCAAGAGTTGGTCGGAATAGAGCATGTCTTACACGGACAGGCTCTGGAATGCCGCGATCCAGGAGTTCACCCTGACCATTATCGCGCCGGCGTCCTTGTCCGGCCTAGAGATGCCCTACAATTATCGCAAGTGCTTAAAATATGCTCAGCCGCAAAGCAGCCCATCGTCGTACAAGGCGGGCGGACCGGCCTTTCTCAGGGTGCGATAACGCAGGCCGGCGAATTAATAATCTCCATGGAGCGGTTTAACCGCATCCGATCAATTGACCCCGTGAGTCGCTCAGCCGTTGTTGAAGCTGGGGTCACACTAGCGCAACTAGACTCACAACTCGCTGAACACGAATTGACCTTAGGTCTGGACTTGGGCGCTCGGGATTCGGCCACCCTAGGAGGACTCGCAGCTACTAACGCTGGAGGCAATGAAGCATTCCGATATGGCACCATGCGCGAACGCCTCCTCGGATTGGAGGTTGTTTTAGCCAATGGCGACATCCTTTCTGAGCTTCACCAAGTTCGAAAATGCAACGAAGGTTTTAGCCTAGAAAAGCAATTCATTGGCTCAGAAGGGTGCCTCGGGATCATCACGGCCGTCTCACTAGATCTCGTTGACAGACCTCGATTTAAAGCCAGCGCTTTGTTGGGATTTAATGACTATCAAAAAGCAGTCGAATGTGTGGCATTGGCGCGCCGCAATAGCCACTTAGCTGCGGCCGAGGTCATGTGTCGTGGCCAAGCTGCCTTAGCTCTGTCGGATGCAGGCGTATCGGACCGAGGTCCTCCCGACGGAGACGTTTTATTATTATTGGAGTTTGAGGGGGAGACTGAGAAAGTTGCGCAAAGCCGTCTGGAACAATTGCTTGAACACGCATTCACTTGCGATATGATTACGGATGCGTGGATCGCTCAGAACGACCGAGACCGCCAGCTTTATTGGCGTCTGCGCGAGGACTGGGCAGTGGATCGCAAATATCCAGGCGGACTATGGTACGACATATCCATTCCACCCTCTAAAATTAACGAAGTCGTATTGACAATTAAACGACGGTTAGCTGAGTTTGATGAAACACTTCAACTATTTGTTGTAGGCCACTTGGCTGATGGAAACCTTCATTTTACAGTCAACGCTCATCGTTCGTTACACGACCTATACGAACCAATCGCTTCTCTCATTACGTCGGGCATCAAGCAACTTGGCGGATCTTTTTCGGCTGAACACGGCATTGGTCTTGAAAAAAAAGCGACCTTACTACGCGAAATCGATACCACCAAATTGACTTGGATGCAGGCATTAAAACGTTTCTGGGACCCGAATAACATTCTCAATCGTGGCAAAGTGGTGCCGGATTAGCAATAAGACTCTTTTGGGGTACACATGGCCAATCTTGATATCAAAAGCGCGCTACTGACAACCCTCGTCGCCCTTTCAATCGTTTTTTTAGTGAAGCTCTACAAATCGTTAAAGCAAAACCCACTCTCGGTAACACCTTCACTTCACAGCATCAGCATAGGCTTAGTTAGTAACTTTTTTGATACGCTGGGGATAGGATCTTTCCCAACTTCGACCAGCTACCTTAGACTTCGTCGACTCATCGATGATCACTTCATTCCAAGTACACTCAACATTGGTCACGCGCCTGCAGCGATTACAGAGGCTTTGATTTTCATTACGCTTGTGCCTGTTGACCCTCTTTTACTTGTGTCTACCACCATTGCAACCGCAATCGGTTCCTATCTTGGGTCGGGCATCGTACTGCGCTTACCGAAGCGTCCCCTTCAAATACTACTTGGGTGCGCGTCACTGATAGCGGCCACGTTATTTATTATGGCCAATCTACATCTCATGCCGGGAGGCGGCAATGCCTACAACTTATCTCCAACACCGTTCGTATTGGCCAATTTAACCGTTATGATTCTGGGCGCACTAATGGCTGCAGGTGTAGGCTTTTTTGGACCCTGCCTGATTGTGTTGTCACTGCTAGGCTTACACCCGCTGGCCATATTTCCCATTATGATGAGCGCTGGGGCAGTTCAACAAATAACGTCTGGTTTGCGCTATTTAGACGAACAACACTATGACCCCAAGCTCACTACGGGGCTAGCCGTAGGGGGAGTTATTGGGGTTTTGCTTGCAGCGTTTTTGGTCAAAAGCCTAGCCATCGAATCGCTGCGGTGGCTGGTCGCGGTGGTAGCGATAATTGTCGCGGTTGATTTTCTATTATCTGCACTTTACAAATCGAACACATCGACCGATCCAAAAACTCCGATCAATTAATGGTGGGTAGAATCGCTCACTTCTTGATTGATCATTGCGGCCAAACGCAATCCCGCCTTAACCGCCTGTTCACGAGCGATTTCGTGAACTTTACGGCGATACTCCTCGGTAGGATGGGAAATATCGGTTGTTAGCGCCGCAATGGATGTGGAATCGTACGCATAGTGCTTGGCGATTTCAAAACTTTCCATTGCCCATTTTTCCGGATCAGAACCACCCAACTGCTCGGCAGATCTACGCTCAAGGCGCAGCGCTTCGCGCACAGCCTTCTCATCGTCTTTGCCATGGCCCAACGCATCATCCCAGAAACTATGCAAATTCTCTCGACACGGATGTTCACACAATTTAACTCGATTCCCGCCGGCATCTCCCGCCGGCTCGTCTTTTGTAAAACGACTAACCGCGTGTAGGGGCTGGTGCACGTCGGCAACAATATGAATCAACCAAGGCAAATCATAGGCCTTCAGTTCAATGGATGATTGCGAGCGACTCAATGCCTGATGCAGCACTCGAATTTGCGTTACCGCGTTTACAAAATAAGGAGACTGCACTGGCGTACCATCCAATGAAAGTCCATAATCGACGTAGTGCCAGTACTTGTGCATTAAATGATCCGAAAAACCAATGTTTTGAGCACTTTCGGGGCCTTTGGGCATCTCTCCGTCATTCTCAAAGTCAGCTCGACCCTTGATTTCATCCGGCCAGCTGGCCGCCTCTATAAACGCAATCTCCGCTCGGTCAGCCGGCGACGCATCTTTTATCCAACGTTGGTAATCGGGATGATGACTCAGCCACTGATTGACTTCCATTTTGGATTGTGGGGTCAGATGATCGTAGGCGATGGCCGCGACCACGTGATGCCCCATTTGATTCCACGCCAAACATTGAATTGAAACAGTCGTTAGCAGGGCCCCCAATAGGAGCGAGCGATATCTCGACGAAAATAACCTCGCCATAAATTCCTCTTCTGAGCTGCAGAGCTAGAGCAAGCGGCTAGGCTTTTGACCAATCAATGGGCTTCAGTGATGGCAAAATAAACACCCAGCCTACAAACCCCAAAAGATTGATGATTCCAGCCACAGCAAAGGCTCCCATAAAACTATGACCGAATTGCGACAACAAAAAGCCAGTCAACGATCCGGCGACTATTCCCGCCAAATTTCCACAAAAATTCTGCACACCAACCCACCGACCGGTTGCCGCTTCACCCGCGATCAGCTGTGGTATTGCGAATACGCCGGGCGCGGCCAACCCAACCATTATTTGATAAGCAAATAACGACCAGACGCTCTGCTGCTCTGGCAGCAGCGCTATACCCGCCATACAGGCAATTGCACCCAAATGCGATATCCCCATGGCGGATTTATAAATCAAGGTAGGAGATGACCCTCGACGCATGAGCGCATCTAAGCCCCAACCAACGCTCACCGCTGCAATGGCATTAATCACATAGGATTCGCTGACCACGTCTGCCATTTTATCGAGGCTAAATCCTCTGGATTGAACCAGATAGTAGGGCAACCATTGGAGAATAAAGTAATACGTGTAGTTACTCGTAAAGTGACCCAAAGAAGCACCCCAAAGCCCTCGTTGGCGCAGCACCTGTTTAAAAGTCGGTGGCTGAGATTGTTGATGATTTTGGTCAGGTGCAACGGTGGGCTCATCGCTACGCATCCGAATCCACGGCAAAATCCACAGCAATGAAACGCCCCCAAATAACCAAAACATTGGGCGCCAATCATGAAAGTTAGCCAGCAAGTGGCCACCAACATACGTGCCGACAGCCGGTCCAAATAAGTACCCAAACGCTAGGATTCCGTTCGCTAGCCCCAAAAACTCTGGTCGCACATGCGCTGCCAAGATTTTAGAAGTACACGGAAAGCCAACGCTTTCGCCAATTCCTAGTATTAAACGTAGACAAATCAGCCCGAAAAGGCTCCCAGCGAAGCCCATCAGAAAAGTTGACAGAGACCACAGCAAAACACCGATCGCTAAGGTTCGGTGTGCACCAATCCGATCAGCAAAATAACCGACAACAATATTAGCGACTGCATAAGTCCAATAAAATGAACTCTGCAGCATACCCAACTGATTATCGTCCAACTTGAAAAAAGCCCTGAACGGCTCAAAGGCAATCGCCAAGCTCAAGGAGCCACGATCCACATAATTAATAAGCAAAACGAGCGTAATCATAAATATTATGAGATACGCCGACGACGCGCGTTTGGATTCGGTCATAACTTTCCCCCTTACCGAATCCTACCCTAAGTCACTCGTTCTGGGGTGGCGTGCCACCACCCTGAAATCAAGAGAAGTTGCGGCTTTTAGCCACCAAGCGGGCGTAAAAGGCTTCTTGATATAATGTGCCGCTGGATTTCGCTGGTACCTTCCCAAATCCGCTCAATTCGGGCATCCCGCCATATGCGCTCTAATGGCAAATCAGACATTAGCCCCATACCACCATGGATTTGCAAGGCTTCATCGGCAACCATCGCCAACACTTCCGAAGCTTTAAGCTTCGCCATCGCCATATCCATATCGCTAGCCTGACCTTGGTCAAATTTCCAGGCAGCGTGTAGAGTCAATAATTCGGCGGCTTTCAGTTCCATCGCCATGTCAGCCAATTTAAATGAGACACCCTGGAACTTCCCGATCATCTGACCAAACTGCTTTCGTTCAACCGACCAATTGAGCGCCGCGTCCAACGCACGCTCCGCTCTCCCCAAGCAAGTTGCGGCCACCTGAAGACGGGTTGCCCCTAACCAATCATTTGCCACTTCGAACCCTCGATGCAACTCTCCTAAAATTGCGCTTTTAGGTACACGGCAGTCATTGAATTCCAATATACAGTTGTTATATCCGCGATGAGAGACGTTTTTATATCCTGGGCGAACTTCGAAGCCCGGTATGCCTTTATCCACCAAAAATGCCGTAATTAGTTTCTTTGGTCCTCGTGCGCTCTGCTCCTCACCCGTGGCAACGAATAAGATAACGAAGTCCGCATGATCCGCATGAGAAATAAAATGCTTTGTGCCATTAATCACGTAGTCGCCATTTTTCTCGACGGCGCTAGCACGCATGCCGCGGACATCAGAACCTGCACCAGGCTCCGTCATCGCTAAACAATCAACGCGTTCGCCACGAACACTGGGGAAAAGATATTGTTCACGTTGATCCCCTTCACACGCACACAAAATATTGGATGGACGTCCGACACAATTATAATGCAGCGCGTATCCCGTTTTTCCTAGCTCCTTTTCATACAGCACCCACGTCACAGTATCCAAACCTGCCCCACCCACGTCAGTCGGCATATTGGCCGCATACAAACCCGCATCAATTGCCTTAGATTTCAATTCACGATGCAACTCGGGGCGAAGTACGCCAGTGGATTCAACTTCAGCTTCATGGGGCATGAGCTCTTTTGTGACAAACTCTCGCGTCGAATCAACAATCATTTGTTGTTCATCAGTTAATGAAAATTGCATAAAAATTCCTTTAATAAATCAACGCACGCGCCGACTTTCATTCGACAGACTTACTAACGATTCTTTATCACTCTGTGTTTTTTCAAGTTCTACGGCATAGCCGAACCATAACGTGAGTTGCCGGTTGAGTTGCTCCATAAGCAACTCGGGGGGATTTTCCTTCGGAAACAACGCGGACCGAATTGTGGCGCCATCAATAAAAGTTGAGATCGCATTTTGAACGATCTTCCGGGTACTTTTTGTCCATTGGCTCCACTCAGGCCAATAGCGACTAAATACACGCTCATACAGCTTTGCGTACTCGCGATGGACCCACTGATTTACTTTTTGCAACTCCTCATCGGCTAAAACTTTACCCCAATAAGCCGTCCAAAAACTAGCTTCTCTAGCACGCTCCGCATCCAAGGGAAGCATATTCGAAAGCACGGCCCCCAAGGACTCGCCATTCACCTGCAAGCGCTGTTCGACACGCTTGAGCGACAGATGTAACGCGGCCTGAATAATTTCTTTCTTGGACGTGAAGTAATGAGCAATCATGCCAGTGGTGTAGCCTGCAGCCTCGGCAATTTTGATCGTCGTGGCCTGCTCGAATCCGAGCTCAGCCACGACCATACAGGCTACTTTTGCGATCTCTTCTCGACGCTTATCGTGATCGACAATCTTGGGCATCAGCTTTGATGCCTTATGTGACTACCCGCCTCTGCTGGTCTTGGCAGCTTTGAATGGGCTTGCCAAATCGATTCGAGCGCTTTGAACGCTGATGCCGCAAAAGGAGTTGATTTTTGGGCCGCGGTATCAACATGAACGAATAGCTGCTCACACGTAGCGACCAACGCCTTATCCGACTGACGCTGCATACGATGGAATATAATCATTTTTTTCTCATCTAAATGCAATATCTGAGTATGCACTTGTACTGAATCGCCTTGCTTTACCTCTTTCAAGTGCTTAATGTGGACTTCAACCGTATAGGGTGCATGGCCACGTTGCCGGTAAGCATCATCAATACCCACCTTTCGCAGCAGCACATCTACCGCGTCTCCGAATAATTGTGCGTAGCGAAAATCTGACAAATGATTGTTGTAGTCTAACCAATCGGGTCTGACGGCCGTGTCTAACAAAATCAACGGCTGAGCATCATTGCCGCCCGATTGCGGTGCTCGCGCCGCTTGCTCGGCGTACAAACGCTCCTCAAGAGCACGCAGAGTGGAACCCGCGCCAATATTAAATTGCCGTAAAACCTGTTGTATAGCGACCAGATAATCATCTCGCAATCGTTCCAATTCTCGAATGGAGCGGCCACCCGCCTGCTCCGCCGTGCCTTCAACCATTCGGTCGATGAGCGTCTCGGTTAACTCCGGTGCCTCCAACTTGGTCCAAGGCCACTTTAGGCAGGGGCCAAACTGATGCAGCATGTGGCGCATGCCAGGTTCACCGCCCGCCAAATGGTAAATTTGATTGGTTCCCATCGCGGCCCATCGCAATCCCGGTCCATAGACAATTGACTCATCCAATTCGCCCGTCGTTGCGACTCCGTCGTTGACCAAATGGAGTATTTCGCGCCACAGCGCTTCTTGCAACCGGTCTGTCAAATGACCTGGAATCTCTTTACGCACACGTAATGGGTGCATGCCGATTTGGGTGTAAAAGTGAGCTGCTGCCTCAATCGCGGCGTCTGTGGTCTTTTGACCCTTTACCAATTCAACGAGTGGCAACAAGTAAACCGGATTAAACGGATGGCCCACAATCAGTCGTTCTGGGTGCTGCATATCTTTTTGCAAATCAGACGGCATAATCCCAGAGGTGCTCGAAGCGATAATTACGTCGGGACTCGCGTGATGGCTTATTTGCCCCAAAATACGTTGTTTCAGCTCAACATTTTCTGGAATATTCTCCTGAATGAAATCGGCCTTCTTCGCCATCTCATTCAGATTAGTAGTAAAGCTCAACCTTCCCTTGGGGGGCAACGGAGCGCTCGTCAGACGATTTAACGCCGGTTCAGCGTTTTCAATGGCGCCGCGAATCCAGGATTCCATTTCTGGTTTAACATCCGCTGCAATCACATCAAAACCAAAATGCAGCGCACGCGCCGCCCAGCCCCCACCGATCACACCTGTACCCAGCAAGCCGAATGTTTTAACCGCGCGCATAGTTGCCCCGAATTGTTTATTTATTGGTGTCATGATAATACCCGACAATCCACACCTTGTCCTGCCTAAACAGTGAATTGCAGTAAGCTGGAAGACCTCGTGTTTTATAAAATGTTTATAATTTTCAATTAGTTAACGCATTAGAGAGTTAATGGCGTCCACTATTTACCAATGAAGGAACCCGTCGGAACGGTTTCGCTCCAGTACGACAAAGGCATCGTATTACGACAACCGCTCTCGAAGCAAATCCTCACGGATTGTCGATACGGTTTTACCCCATGATCGGACGGCATTACCGCCAACTCAACTGGAGAGTATGTCTGATTACTACAAAATATGCAATTGCAAACAACTAGGCGCGATGTTTGTATACTAAAATGGTGACCGCAAAAAATGTTGGGTCATTTTTCAGTGCTTCACAAGGAAAGGAGGCTTCCTAACCTAAACAGACTTGTGAGGATTGCATGAAAAGCCAAATAAACAAAAACCGTCGCTTGCGCTTCGCCATTTTGAGCACAATATCCAGTGCGGTGATTACGGCACCCATCACCGGTTCAACTGCCGACCCGACCGACCCAACTAATTTTGTGGTCATCAACAACATTAATTCAACCAATCTCTACACGGTCGGTGCCTCGCCGACCGCAAGTTTAATTGACGGATTGATGACAAATAATCAATTCGACAATAACACCGTAAACTCCAGTCAGGACAGTTCCAGCATTTTTGGTAATCCGGTACAAGGAGGCACGACTTCTATTGGCGGCAACGTCTTGTCCACATCGGTTGGTGCTAACAGTGCGAATAACGCCCTTAACTTATCGATGCTAACCTCCTTTGCCAACGCGACTCAGGGAGTTAACTCATCACAGATTTACCTTGGCACAATCACAAACGGCACAGCGTTGAGTTTCGCAACCACCAACAGCAATGCGTTGATCTCCATAAATCTTAATGGCGTTGGCGACAACACGTCAGTAATATCAACAAATGCGATTTCATCATCCGCAACTATTAACAACGCAACCACGCTGTTCACTGGATCTCTTGCCAGTAACTACACACCACCAATCGTCGCACAACCAGGCATAAGCCAATCCACAACGCGAGACAGCGCTCACAATAACGTCATTACCATGCAAACAAATGGCCTCTATGGGGGCATTACCGCCAATAATACTCAGGTCTCTGATAACGCTGGCTACACCGCGACTGGGGCCAATGCGTCAAATTTAAATGCACAAATTCTGATAAGCAAGTCAAATGTTGGCTCCATTAGTGCTGGCCAACAAGTGAGTAATAACAATATCATTTCAACCTTTGACGCAAATTCAGAGACAACAGCCATCTCGCCAACGCTCGGTGCAAACGCTCTAAGTTCGACCGTTGAGCTTGCAAACAGCCAGTCCAATGTCGCAAGCGCAGGGATGGTGGGCGGCTCTTTTTCGACGGAAAAGGCATCCACGTCCAATGCGGTCATTGGTATTGATCTTCCGGATGGTGACGGCACAAAGACGAGCAACGACATCAACACAACCACTCCCATAACGGTTAAGTCAAACGCGATCACTGCCGCGGTTGTGGGCAACTCAGCTGTCGGAATGGACGCAAATGGCTATTCATCGGCGGGCAATTCGATCAATATTGACGGAACGATCAACGCTGCCAGCACCGCAGGTGGCACGGCGACGGCAACCGCTCCCGGCGCCGGAAGCTCGACTGTTGGGGCTACTGTGGGATTGGCGAACGCTCAGATTACGCAGGGCACTAACCTGATCAGTGCGGTTTCTGGCTTCATAAAATCGGCCGTTGACCACGTCTTTAACTCCATTGTTAGCACCTTTAGTAACCAATTAAGCGCCAGCACTAAAGCGAACGATGCAAACAATCAAATTCAAATAAACTCCGCCACAACGGTCTCGGGGTCAATCGTTCAAAGTAATAACCAAAACACAGATTTAAGCGCGGTTACAGCGAACTCAAATACCGCACAATCACTGACCGCTACCACGACAGGCGGAATCGCCATTCAGGCTGGTCGCTTGCAATCCGGGAATCTCAATACGAGCACGCTGACATTATCCAACAACACAGCGATGGCCAACGTGACTGGCAATTCCGCAGTAAACTCAACCGTAATCAATGCAGACATCATTAACGCACCACAACCCGCCACCGTGCCGCTAGCGAGTGGAACCGTTTCAAACGCCACTGGTACACGAATATCTGCTAACGCCAACTCCATCGTTGCCAATGATCAAGAAATTACCACCAATGGTGGCAACTCAACCGCAATTTTAACAGCCACCAACTCCGCAATCGCCACTGTCCAGCTATTGGATTCGATTACAACGGTGACGGCGCCGGCTGTTGCGGGTTCAGCCAGCCGTTCTACAAGTGCCATTGGTTTAACCGGTTCAACTGTAACCGTTCAAGGAAATCAGACGCTCTCGGAGGTTACCGCGAATTCCGCGACCAACAACTTCGAGTTTACCGGCTCCCTAGGGAGCTCCGCCGCAATAGATAGCTCTCAAATAGTTGGCAGAGGTACGGTCGCTGCGAACACCAATGGCACGGCAAGCGCGAGCATCACTGGTTTACAGGCATTGAACAGTATTATCAATGTCAACAGTAACGTAAGCACGGCGCTTGCCAACGGAAACAACGCTACAAATGGTTTATCGCAAGTCACTAATAATTTCACATATAACAATCCCAGCTCATCAACACCGGCGGCCAACATTCCCCAATCTACTGGCGCGGACACCATCAAAATCGATAGCCTTGGCGACAACACTCTGTCAAATAGCGGTGCTCTCAACTCGGTACTGAACAACCAGTTCTCAACCGCCTCCTACACTGCCGCCTTGAGTGGCAACTATAATTTGATTGCCTTAGGCCCAGTAACTGTCACCGATGCAACTGGGCATACGATCGACGACGCGCATGGATCACAATCTGCTGGTCAAACAAATGGCAGCAGCCTAGCGGTCACCTCCAATAGCGAGATCGCTACCAGCGTCGTCAACAATGCGTCCAACACACTTTCACTGGGGTCACCGAAAAGCCCAATTCAAACCTTGTTGCCGGCGGCGTCACCCACGGACCAGTCGATTGATCATCAATCCGCTGCTTTAATTGAAAACGCCCAGTCCTCCACAGGAGCCACTCAAACTGCCACAATTAATGGATCGACCCTTGGAATACAAATCGTTGCGGAGGACTCTGCCACTCAGAGCGCCCTAGCAACGTCTGTAATGACCGTCTCCAATAATGCATTTACCACGAACGTGGTTGGCAATCAGGCCACCAATACGTTAACGATTAATGCCAGCAATCTAAATGGATCACTTATTTCCGATCAATCCAATTTTTGGGCGAATTCAATTACTTCCGCTATTAATCACTCAACGAATTTTACATTAGGCGGTGCTGGAGTTAATCATAATGAGCAAATCCCATTAGGCCTAGTTGATAGTCAATATGATACGACGTTAACCCGATCAACGACCGTTAGCGATGCAAATATTGAGGTTACTAATGGAGTAAATCCCAATTCGAGTAATGCTGCCTTAGGTGTTATACAGACGGTTTCAGCTAATTCATTTACACTGGATTCTAACTCAATAGCCGGAACCAGCTACAATAATTCCGCCACCAATCAACTCAGCGTTAGCGCAATAAACAACATGTCGGGAGGAGCTTTAGTTAGCGGCCAAATGTCCTCTGCGAATGCTGCGGTATCAGTCACTGGCAGCATTCAATTGATAACGACTGGGCAATCAACTAACATCGCTCAAAGCAACACGAATAACTTAATCACCGTCACCAACAATAGTATCATCGGCCGAAATGTCGGCAACTTAACCAGCGATAGCGTTACTCTGTCAGGCGAGAATATAGGTACCAGTCATCCTAATGGTGCAAGCCAATTTCCAAACACTTAGCTGTCGTCTCCGACTTCGCTGTCGAGCACAGTATTAGATATAGACTGGGGATTAGCAATCCAGCAGGTCAACACTGGAAATAGCACAACAACCGTAAATGCTGGATTAATTGGCGTTAACTTAGCCGGCGGAAGCCCGGCGGCGAATTCAACTGGATGGACTGGCGGGTCAATAAGCATTGACAACAACAACGCACTCGCTTTTACCCGTAGCAACCTCGCATCAAATAACCTCAACATCCTTGCGACTGGCTCAAATCAAGCGGTATCAGATTTATTATCTAATCAAGCTGGAGACGTCAATTCCGCAGCAGTTCAAAACGTTACCAGTACATTATCGGCCACTATCGGGGTTGTTAACGTCAATCAATCAAATAGCAATTTTATATCCACGCCAATCACGGTGCTCAATAATACCGCCGGTTCGGATGTTGGTATCAATGACTCCACCAATACATTGTCGCTTCAACATTCGGCAAAAGATTCAGAATATCTGTCAAACGTACAATATAATGTTAAGTCAAATGTAAACGCTTTCACCAACGTCAATGTCGTTGGAGTCAATCTAGGCAATCAGGGTATTCCACAAATCCAAGATGCCGCCATAGCCGTGAATCAAAATAACATTTATGCCAACAGCATGGTCAACCAGTCTTCCAACTCAATCGTCGGAATGGATGCCGCAAGTGGCGATATCAACCTCGAAAATTATCAAACAGCAGGCAGCTCCCAAGTGGCGGCGACGTTAGGTATCGCAGGAACATCGAGCATTTTGGGATTTCAAAATATTGCCACTCAAAGCAGCAGCACAGCTACGATAGGACTTTCGGTAAATAGCAACAGTGAGTCCGTGACAGCGATCGGAAATAGTGCAATCAATTCGTTGTCAAAATCCCTCTCTGCGAATGCTGCTGGCACAAGCAGCTTATTGAATAACCAAACACAATATAATCCAACACCCAGCAACATCACGGCAATTGCCCAATCTCTTAACATTGGCATTGTTCCAGGTAGCGCCGATCCGGCCAATGTGGGTGGCACCAATATCGACAATCATACGGCAGTTTCGATTGTCGGAAACACGGTTAAAGTGAATGCGCTTGCAAATGTATCTACCAACAACCTCACGCAATCCCAGGACTCTACCGATGTTAGTGGCAACAATCTTTCTCTGAGTAACAGCCAACTCTCAGGGGGCCGCATCTCTGCGACCGCCAATCAAATTAATGTTGGCGTCGTTTTTAATGGCTCTATGCAAGACAGTTACGCCAATACGGCAGTGAATAATAACAACGTTGGATCAGTCGCTACGGCAAACTTTTCTACCAATAGCATCGCATTGAACTCGAGCAATGCGATTGGTTCGAACTCCCAAAACGCAACTACTGTTTCGATTGAGTCAACGCAGATTAGCGGATCTGGAGTAACAGCCGCCGTCACCGCCAGTCAATTGGGAATTTTACTTGCGAGCACATCGGCATCGGGAGCCTCCAATACCGCCGCCAACGTCTCAAATGTTGTCTCCGGAAATGCAATGTCTGCCCTAGCGACGGTAAATTCGGTTTCTAATAATTTGACTACAAGCACCACTAACGCACTTAATAACAACGTCGTTATGTCGGTCACTGCAAACCAAACGAGCATCAGTTCAGTTGCAGCATCCATTTCCAACGTTACTCTTGGGGTGACGGCGGGTTTCAGCAATCAGAGTCTAACCGCGTTGAATCAAATTGGTGTAGCACTAAACAGCAATACGCTCTCTACGCAAGCTGTAGCAAACTCGGCTAACAATGTTCTCCGAGCCGGGCTACCGGCTAGCGACAGCTCCAGTTCGATGGCTATAAATAACAATCAAAATAATACTGGTGTGGCATCAGCGACAACCTCTGGAGTTGTCGTCGGGTTTAATTCAACAAATACGACGATCCCAACGGCCGCGGTTTCGACGTTACCAATAACGGTTTCTGGAAATACCATCAGCACGCAGGCGGTTGGCAACATAGCGAGTAATTCGTTCATCAGAAAGTAGCGCGAGTTACGCGCCGTGCTTGTGATGTGTTGAGTTACACGGTGGAGGACAGCAATTTCAAATTGCCACCCAAAAAAAACCCGGCCGAATGAACCATTCGGCCGGGTTTAATGCTATCCAATCAGCCGACTAGAACTTCTGTCCAAAGCGAATCGCGATGGTACGCGGTTGCGCTGGGATGAAATACGCCTGCGAATCAATGCTGGGATTGGTTTGAACAAATCGACTTAATTGCGCACGTCGATCCGCCAGGTTCGTGATCACCAACTCAATATTGGTATTCTGCTTGGAGATTCCCAGTGAGCCGTCAAACAACGCATAGGCGGGTTGCATTCCAATCACAGCAGCTTGATCCACACGCAACACCGGAGCGGTCTGCGATTGATACATGCCTGTTAACTGCGCATTCGGTGTCCAACCCTGAACCTCGCTCATGGTATATCGGGCAACGCCGTTTACCTTGAACTTCGGTGTCACTGGTAAGTTTGTGCCAGCCGGCGCAAAGATTACCCCAGTTGTATGCGCCACCCCGTTTGAATCCGTATAAGGACACGTTGGACTGGTCACAGGATTACCGTTTGCGTCTGGATACTTACAGACTGGCGTCGTCATTCGCGGATCCAACAGCGTGAACGAACTTGACAGCAGCAAGTTATCGGTGGCTTGGAATTGAACATCCGATTCCACGCCCTTGATACGGGCATTTCCACCGTTTTCAATGATGGTTAAACTGTTGGGACCTAAGAATGAGAACTGGAAGTTATTCCAATCTTCCAGAAAGATTGCTCCATTCCATTGCAAACGTCGACCCATCCAGGAGGTTTTCCAACCGGCCTCATAGTTCTTCAGATAGTCCGCCTGATAGGGACCGATTCCCGCCACCGAGGTTCGGTTCACGCCACCCGGTCGGAACCCTTCCGAATAGGTTGCGTAAATCATCTTGGTGGGATCAATCTTGTAAGTGAGGTTTACGCGAGGAACGTGACCGCTCTCTTTCACTTCCTTATCCAAGTTGGTACACGGCGTTCCTGATACTTCGAGTTGTTGCGTAAAACAGCCACCCACGCCCGTGTGCGAGCTGATTCCTAATCCATAACCGTAGAAACCCTGCAGCCCATTGTCCACTTTAAAGTATCGGAAGCCACCCGTTAAGGAAAGCTTATCAGTGATATCCCAACCCACTTGCGCGAATAACGCGTTATCCCGGTCCACGCGCTGTTCATCGGTTAACCAAATCGAGTTCGGGTAGCCAGGAACGCTCAATGCAGGGTCCAAACCATCCGGATTGCCGCCGCCATACGGATTGGTGTATCCATAGCCGGGCATGGTGTAGTTTTGGTTAATGTCGTGCAGTTGGCGCTGAATGAATGCTCCAAAGGTCGCCTTGACAGGCAGATTCTGCGGGGTTGAGAAACGCAACTCATGGCTCCATTTCTCAAACAAGCTGTGTCCAACCACGAACTCTTGAGGCATGACCGGTTTACCGGATTTATCAAGCCAGTAAGCGCCCGAACCGAATCCTTTATCGTAAAAATAGGAATAGTCGGAATAATCCGCTATGGTCTGTTCCGTGCGTTTCATATACGCGCCAGCGTACGTGACGTCCAATGGCCCAGTCTTGCCCTCAATGGTCAGCGCCGACTGCGTCCAAGAGTCGTTAGACCATTCTGGGCCGAAGTGCGTTACCTGCAAGTCACCCACTGTGGGATCCATCGCAAAGAAGCCATTTGCCTTGACGTTTTGTCCCATAAAGGACGGCGTCACCGACCAATCATCGCCTAGATTAATTTTAAGCGTAGCGCGGCCACCAGCGGTATCCACATAATTGTAATTGCTTTGAACACTGGAGAGGTTATTTAAACTTAAACCAGTCGCCGTGGACCAGGTGGGGAACGTACGAACACCGTCCACAATGCCAGCGGCCGCGTTGGTCCCAGCAACATTACTGATGTAGCCGCCGTCGTGTTCATCCCAACCCACGATGCGCAACGCCGCCACTGGTGATAGGGGCAGGTTCACATACCCTTCAGCCGTATAGCCCACGTCGCCGTGCTCTATTTGATTAACGCTCAAATCGTAACTCGCCGAAAACTTGGTTGGATCTGGCTTATTAGTGATGATTCGAATCGTTCCCGATTGCGAACTCGCGCCGTACAACGTTCCTTGCGGACCTTCCAACACTTCAACGCGCTCAATGTCGTAAACGTGAACATCGACGGTACCGTCAATCGTGGTAACCGGTTGTTCGTCCAAATAGGTGCCTACGCTGGGTTGGGAGCCTGAGTGGTTACCGTCACCACCTGAAACCACGCCGCGCATATAAACATGGGAGCTGCCGGGCTGACCATTGCCGCCTTGTCCCTGACCACGAACGTAGGACACGGCTGGGAGATACTTAACATAATCATCCAAATTTTGGATGTGCAATTCGTCCAACTTCTCGGTTCCCAAGGCAGTAATTGCAATAGGCACATCCTGGAGATTCTCCGAACGCTTTTGCGCGGTCACCACGATCTCTTCCAAAATTGGAGCCTTATCGTCGGCATACACCGCACCTGAGGCCAAAGCCGCAGACACCGCCGAGGCCAACGAAATTGCTTTTCGAGCCGATATAGATGTTGACATAGTTACTCCCCTAGACCCAGTTGTCACGTAATGGTCATAATTTAACCCAATTTGCGGGACTTAGGAGCATCGTCCCCATTAAATGTCGGTCAATTTAGCCTCGCCATCCCAATGCCCCATTTGGGGGCGTCAAAAGCTCTGCCAAAGCCGTCCGTAGGACACCCAAATCGGCCTCAAAATGTTGCCAATGGTCCAATCCCCTCCGGTTCAAAGGCTCGCGTACCTGTTGGGCGCTGGCGGTGCGCACGGCTCGGTCGTTCAGGTGAAAATTAAGGCAGCTGGCCTCAAACGGAACCCCCACAAATTCCAGCAATCCCCGGATGACGGCCTCTGGAGATTCAACGAGGTCCTCATAAATCACCCGATGCACCAAATGGGGAACCACACGGTCAACATGCCGCATCCACCGGACGTAGTCCTGGTAGTAGTGTGCCAGATCCATCAAATCGTAAGTAAAACTCTGGCCACGCGCAAAATGCTGCTTAAAATTTGAAAAACAACTGGCCATGGGATGGCGACGGATGTCGATTACCTTGGCAGTCGGGAGCATCCGTTGAATCAGTCCGATGTGCGTAAAGTTGTTGGGCATCTTATCGACAAACCAGGGCCGATCCGTGTGGCGATAGTGCTGAGCATCACGCAGATAACGCTGCCCCAGCGACCGATAATCTTCCTCGGATAACTGCGCTAATACCGCCGGATAACGCGGCGAGTCATCGGCATCGCGATCACCCACCAGATCTCGTACGATGCGAGGCAAAATCGGTAACTCCATCGTACCTTCAATTGCGGAATGACTCGACAGTATTTGCTCAAGCAATGTAGATCCAGCTCTGGGCAACCCCACAATAAAAATTACCCCACCCGACTCCAACTGAGATCGGGGTTGAATGGGAGACTGATAAAACTCAATTAACCGGTCAATAAATGCGCGATGCATCTGGCGATCGTAAGGAATTAATCGCTTCCGTCGCTGATTGGCAGATTGATAAAACTCAAAGGCACGTGAAAAATTTTTTTGATCTTCAAACCACTTACCCAACGCAAATTCAACATTCACCAACTCCGCCTCTGGAATACCCTCTTTTAGCAGGGCAAACATGGCGTTTTCGTCATCAGCTTCAAACTTAAACGTCTTCAAATTAGCCAAACTAAAATAGGCCTCTCCCGAGTGTGGATCGTAGTGAAGTGCTTTACGGTAAGCGTTAACGCAGGCTTCAAACTCGCCCAAGGTTCTCAACACATGACCAAGACCCAGCCAACCCGCCACATGCTTTGGATCGCGCACTAAAGCGGAGGTAAAACACACCTTGGCAGCTTGATAATCGCCACGACTGGCCATCACACCGGCATTGAGGAATTGATATCCCAAATGCGTCGGATCAATTTTTAATAATGCCTCAACTTCTTGCGCGGCTTCATCAAAGCGCTGAGCCTGCAAATAGACATACGCCAATTGATGACGCGCACCACTAAAATTAGGGTCCAACATTAGCGCATGCGTCAACAATTCGATCGCTTGCGGATAACGTTCTGCGTTGGTCGCAAGTTCTGCCAATAACGCCAACGATAAAGGATCATCATAAGATCGTTTCAGCCGTAATTTTACGAGCTGCTCAACACGCCCCATATCCGCTTGCTGACGAGCGCTCTGAATGCTCTGCCATTCGCGGTCGTGTAAAATCGTTTGGCGATAATCGGCAAATGCTTGATGGGAAGCCTCTTCGTTATTGAGGTGGCGATAACAAATCCCGAGTAAACGATGAACTTCAGGCTGATTAAATCCTATTGCCCTAGATCGACTCAGCGCGCGCTGGGCTAACTGCCATTGCCCGCCCAACTGACGACCCAACTCGAACCAGCCGGTGGCGTACGTCGGATGGTCTCCCGAGAGCGCCTCAAACACCGACAACGCCCGCTGCGGATCGCGCAGCCCCCGATAGGCCAAGCCTTCCATCAAACGAACTGCCGGCGACTTGGGAAATTGCTGCCGAAGTTCCGCCACACGGGCCAAGACCTCATGGGGATTTTGCGCCAACAGAGGAACCAATGAGGCGACGGCCTGCTCAACTCCCGTGGCTTCCGTGGACAAGCGCGCGTCTGACAATGGAATTTCCCTCAAACTGCCCCAGAGCAACGAACCGTAAACCTCACTTCCAAGTTAGAATATAGCGGTTCTCGTAGCCTTTGTGAGTCTTATGGCCCTCCCAGTACGTCGAAAATCCATCGCAGTAACGGTCGGTGGCGTGCAAATCGGTGGTGACGCGCCTATTCGGGTGCAGTCGATGACCAACACCGACACCGCCGACATCCAGGCCACGGTTACCCAAATCATGGCCTTGGCCCAAGCCGGTTCCGAGCTTGTACGCATTACTGTTAATGAAAAGGAAGCTGCCGCAGCCGTCCCCCACATTCGCGATCAATTACGCGCCAAAGGCTTTACCGTTCCGCTGGTAGGAGATTTTCATTTCAATGGCCACAAACTGTTAACCGACGAACCCGCCTGCGCGGAAGCCTTGGACAAACTCAGAATCAACCCAGGCAATGTGGGTCGGGGCTCAAAACGAGACACCCAGTTTGCCTCTCTCATCGACATAGCGGTCCGCTATCAAAAACCCGTCCGCATAGGAGTCAACTGGGGCAGTTTGGACCAGGATCTGCTCACGCGACTCATGGATGAAAACAGCGCCTCCGCGCAGCCGTTAGACACAATGGACATTGTCCGCGAAGCCACGGTTGTCTCAGCGTTACAAAGCGCGAGCTTCGCCGAATCATTGGGACTAGACCAGACCAAAATCATACTTTCCGCCAAAGTCAGTGGCGTTCAAGACCTCATTGCCATTTACCGCCAGTTGGCCAAGCGTTGTCACTATCCCTTGCACCTAGGATTAACGGAAGCCGGCATGGGCAGCAAAGGCATTGTGGCCTCTTCTGCGGCCATGGCAGTCTTGTTGCAAGAGGGCATTGGCGATACCGTTCGAGTCTCTCTCACGCCCGAACCAAATGGCGACCGCACCCGTGAAGTCATTGTGGCGCAGGAATTACTCCAAACCATGGGACTGCGCGCCTTCACGCCGATGGTGGTCGCCTGCCCGGGATGCGGACGAACCACCAGCACCTTCTTTCAAGAATTGGCTCAATCCATTCAATCCCACATCCGTGCGCGCATGCCCGTCTGGCGCACCCAATACGAAGGGGTTGAGACGATGACGGTCGCGGTCATGGGATGTGTGGTGAACGGACCGGGCGAAAGCAAGCACGCCAATATTGGCATCAGTTTGCCCGGCACAGGAGAACGGCCTGTTGCGCCGGTCTACGAAGATGGCCTCAAAACGGTGACCCTAAAAGGGGACCACATCGCTGAGGAATTTCAAGGACTTGTCGAAACGTATGTGGCTCGCCGTTTTAAACCACTGCGTTAAAACCAACGATTTGTGAACATGGGAGAACATTATGAGTGATTTGGCACAAAAGCGCTGTAAACCGTGTGAAGGTGGCGTACTGCGTATGACCCTTGACGAAGCCAAGGCCTCTCTGCCTCAGATTCATTCCGCTTGGATCCTCAATAGCGATGCCACGGTATTGAGCCGAGAATTCAAGTTCAGTGATTTTTATCGGGTTATGAGTTTTGTTAACGCACTGGCGCACATCGCAAACCAAGAAGACCATCACCCCGATTTAGAGGTCAGTTACAACCGCGTTTTCGTGCGTTGGAGCACACATGCGATCAAAGGATTATCGGAAAATGATTTTATAGGTGCCGCAAAAACCGATGCCCTAGTCGAGTGAGAAAACGCGCGAGCTGCCATACAATTTAGTGAGACAACTGCGATCAACCAGATCGGGCTTGGCGGCGCTTTATGACCACCATAAAACCCAAAACAAACATCGCCGCCAAGCCTTGAAAAACAGCGTCATTAACGATTGATAAACTTGCAGCAAGCCGCTGGTCCACAGCGAATGATTCTGCCATGAAAAACCCAAACAAGGCATTCGCCAGAGCTAATACCCCCACGCCTTTCAAAACCAACTGCCGCGCACTCTCACAACCGCGCATCAATTGGACAAATCCAATCACAAAAACCACACCGCCGGCGACCGCATCCACCATCCCATGATGGGGCGGAAGCCACGCTCCCAATAAATGAGCCAACGTCGCCAACAGAGCCAAGACCACGGCTTCTGTGAACCAACGAACCACAGAAGGCACTCGACTCATGAAACTCCCATGGCCTGTTGCACCAACAAGGCCTTTAAAAAAGGCGCTTGGTTCAGCGCCCGAAATCCGAATCGCCGGGCCAACTGTAAACCTTTGACGTCAGACCTAAACCACTCATACAACCCATCGATGGACGCCCCCATCACTTCATTTTCAGCGCTGCGACATCGAGAATAATCGGCTAACGGCACCCACTCCCCAACGTCCAACCCGCGGCCATGCGCGTCGCTAAGCACTCGCGTCAACGCTAATACATCCGCAACCCCCTGATTAATCCCCTGTCCAGCCAGAGGATGAACGACGTGGGCCGAATCACCAATAAACGCGATGCGATGCGCACAATATCGATTCAATCGCGCAAATCGCAAGGAAAAAGAGGCCCGCTCTGAATCCGCCGTCAATTCACCCAATACCTGATCCGAGAACTGCGTCACATGAAGCGCAAACGCCTCGGGCGGTTGCGCCATCCACGACTCAGCCAGTCCGTGCGGCATGGAATAGACGCAGGACACTTTATTCTTCTGAAGGGGCAACAAGGCCAGTGGACCCGTTGGCAAAAATCGCTGCCAGGCCGTCTGTTGATGGCCATGATGTGTTTTAAAGTGCGCGACGATTGCAGTCTGGTCATAACGCTTCTCTTGCCACTGCAGCTTCAATTGATCGCGCAACTGTGAGTGACGGCCATCAGCGGCAATCACGAGTTTGGCAGTGATGCTTTGGGCGTCTAACTCGATCGTCGCTTTCTGCGGTGAGAACGTGACATCCCGACAGGGCGAACAAATCATCGCTACTCCCAATCGCTCAGCCACACCCCATAACGCTTGACGCATATCGGCCTGTTCTAAAATCAGTCCCAAGTGTGACTGACCACTGTCTTCCGCGGAAAATCGCAATGCGTTAGAGGAATGAACCGAGTCACTGTGATCCCAAATCACCATGCGCTCCATCCGCTGACTCACCCGATGCGTCATTGCCTCCCAAGCGCCACTTTCTCTCAACAACTGCTCAAAGGGACGAGCAACCGCATACACCCTTAAGTCCCAGGGCAGGGCAAGCGATTGGGGACCGTGTTCACTGACCAGTCCTACCGTGAACGTGGGAACCTGGCTTTTTAGCGACACCGCCATGGCCAATCCGGCTAAACCATCGCCAATGATCAGCGCGTCAAAATCCGGCGCGCGAGCCATCAGAGCTTGTCCTCTGCCAACAGGCTTAGTCCCCGCGCCAAACGAGGCGCCTCGGCACCACCGGATCCGATCGCCGCCAACTGCCGCTTCAAAAACGGCGACACATCAAACAACTTTAACGCTCGGGAGCGCAACAGACGCGCGCCTGGTAACGTCAAACCAAACACACGCACCAAACTGTCCGTAAATTGCACGACCCGAGTTCGATCGTTTTGCCGTTGCTGTTGATAATGCTGCAGCAGGTCGGCGCGACCCACATCGGCGTTCGGATCCTCTCTCTTTGCATTTGCCACCAACTCCGCCAGCATCATGGCGTCGCGCAACCCCAAATTAAAACCCTGCCCCGCGATGGGATGAAGGCTTTGGGCCGCATTGCCCATCAACACCACCCGATCGGCTACGACGCGCTCAGCCACGGTCAACTGCAGTTCATACCGATGGCGCTGTCCCAACGACTCCCAACGACCAAGCCGCCACCCAAACGCCGACTGCAGTTGCGACAGAAACTCGCTCGCATTGAGCGCCAACAGTTGATCCGCACGTGTCGGGGGAACCACCCAGATCACGACAGCACCATCCGGTCGGGGCAAGACGGCAATCGGCCCTTCCGCAGTAAATCGCTCATACGCCGTTGACGGCTGCGGATGCGTGCTCTTAATGTGCGCAATGATGGCGCTTTGCGCATAATCGTGCTTCAAAACTCCAATCTGACACGCTTGCCGAATCAGCGAGTCGGCGCCGTCAGCCGCGATCACCAATCGCGCTTGCACGACCTCCTGCCCTGTGGGGGACTGCACATCCAGTGTGACACGATCTTCACCGACCCTCATCCCACACACCGTGGAACCGTGCAATGGCTGCGTGGGTGTAGACTTCAGCGCCTCGGTGAGTCCGCGTCCCAATTGAATCGCGGGCAACACAAACCCTAACTGCTCAAGACCCAATTCATTCGCATCAATAACGGTGGAGCCAAAACCGCCTTGCTCAGACACGTGAATTTTCTTAACCGAACTTAACTGACTCCCCCAGTTTTGCCACACGCCTAAGGTCTCGAAAACACGACGGGTCGCGTTCGACAACGCCAAGACTCTGGCATCAAAACTGGGGTGATGTGAGGCTTTTTCTTCCGTTTTTTCAATCAACACTACGGACAACGGCGTATCTTTTAACGCCAAGGCTAACGAGGCGCCGACCATTCCGCCGCCGACTATGGCGATATCGACAAGCGACGCAGTCGCATGATCTTGATTCATACCACACCACCACTCAACGACGATCCACCGCTTCGAATCAGCACCTCGATCTCTGCGCGTTCTTTCGGCGCCTCTTGAGTCAATACCTCGTTACCGCGCGGCGTAATCAAAACGTCGTCTTCGATGCGAATGCCGATGCCGCGATACTGAACGGGAGCGCGTTCGTCGTCCAAAGGCACGTAGACGCCAGGTTCCACCGTCATCACCATGGACGGCTCGAGATCGCGCCAGTGTTGCCCTTTTTTATATTCGCCAACATCATGCACATCCATTCCAAGCCAATGACCAGTCTTGTGCATAAACCACGGTTTGTACGCCTCGGCCTCAATGAGCTCCTCAACCGAGCCGGTCGGAAAAAATCCCAATTCCCGTAACCCTTGCGTGATCACCCGCACCGCAGCGACATGAGGCGCATTCCACTGCGCTTTCGGCATTGCGGCTGCGATGGCCGCCTTTTGAGCCGCTAAAACGATGTCGTACAATTCAGCTTGCGCTCGACTGAACCGCCCATTAACCGGGAACGTTCGGGTAATGTCGGACGCGTAGTAATCCAATTCACAACCGGCATCAATGAGCACCAAGTCCCCATCGTTCAATACGCGCCGATTGTCGCGGTAGTGCAAAATACACCCATTATCCCCGCCCCCCACGATGGGCTCATAGGCCATCGTCGCGTTGTGCGCAGCGAAGAGGTAATAAAATTCAGCCGCCAACTGATACTCCGTTAGGCCAGGGCGAACCGACTGCATCGCGCGACGATGAGCCTTGGCAGCCAGCGCTGCCGATGCGCGCATGGATTTAATTTCAGCCGGCGATTTGAGCAAGCGCTGCTCATGCAGTGGATGATCCAGAGCCACAAATTCCTGCGGATGGTAAAGCCCTGAGTTGGCTTGTCGACGCAACCGATTAACCCAACCCATGATGCGTTGGTCAAAATCGGGATGGATTCCGATCGTGTAAAAAACCTGGGGTCGAGTCTCAAGGAGCTTAGGCAAGACTTCGTCTAACTCGTCTATGGGATAGGCCTGATCGGCACCATATCGCTCGCAGGCACCAACTGGACCCTCACGGGGGCCGTCCCAACGCTCCTTCACAGGATCTCGTGGCCTGACAAACAAGACAAATTGGCCCTCGGGCCGTTCCGGCATAATGACCGCAATGGCTTCGGGCTCAGAAAAACCGGTGAGGTAGTAAAAATCGCTGTCTTGACGGTAGGGATAGGCCACATTGCCATTGCGCAATCGGACTGGAGCAGCCGGGATGATGGCAATTCCGTCCGCTCCCAGACGGCGCATCAACCGTTGCCGACGCTTATGCCACTCAGTGGACATCTGAGCGCGACTCCCGCTCTTCTCGCAATCCTTCATACATATTTTGAATCGCCACTCTTAAATATTCGACGAGTTCCGAAAAGGCTATTTCATGGGTTTCATCAATGATGGGATCACCGATCTCGGCTTTCGAGATCTCCCCCAAGTCACTCAAAATGTGCCGCACTTCTTCCGGCAAACCTTGTCGAGCATCAAACGCCAGACCAAATCCGTGTAAAAACCCACTACACCAATCGGCCAACGCCTGGGTGCGCTGATCTAAGCTCAACTCGTCTGCGGGTAACGCCAGCTCGAACTCCATCTGATCGCGTGCCAATTGCCCACGCGTCTCTCGCTCGACTTCCGCCAAACGCTCCAGCATCAGCGCTTCGTCAACCACCTGCTCACGCCAATGGACGCCAAAACACAAGCCAAGCCAATGATCTACCGAACCTTGTGCACCGGCCACCACCCCGCCTACAATAGCCCCATGCCACTCGGCCGCCGACGCGGTTGCTTGTGGGCTTAAAAGCTCGCTCAACTGGGTGTACACTAGGCCGTCCATAACCCATTTTAGCGCGTTGGCGCCCTTTAATGACTGACTTTAAGTAGAAAACCATGACTGAATTAAACGCCCGCCCAGCCTTGGAGCAAGAACTTAAAAAATTAGATCGACGCCTGGATGAGCTAATGGCCACCGTGGTCAAGCTCAAAGAGGAAAATCGAGCGTTAAGAACCGCCCAGGACAACTTAGCCACAGAACGGTCGGTGCTCATCCAAAAAAACGACCAGGTTCGGCACCGGGTTGAGGCCATGATTGGTCGACTTCGTTCAATGGAGCAAGGAACATGAGTGATCCTCAAACCGCCCGCGTCAGCGTCCGAATTTTAGAAAAAGACTACCCTTTCGCCTGCGCGTTGGAAGAGCGTGCCGCCCTGTTGGACGCCGCCGAATTTTTAAATTCCGAGATGAAAAAAATCAGAGACAGCGGCAAAGTCATTGGACTCGACCGAATCGCAGTCATGGCAGCGCTAAACATTGCCAATGAATTTTTAAAGCTCAAAAATAAAGCACAAACGGAAGATCCTGAACTATTGAACCGCGTCCGCATGATGCGGGAGCGGGTCGAGAGCAGTTTGGCGCGCGGACAGCAATTGGAAATTTAAGGGTTTACCCCTTTCGAAACCACCCCACTTTGGAGTACTCTAAGCGGGCGCCGCCTGAGGTGTTCGATATGGGTCGACGGTACCTCTCGACCCTAAGTTTGCTAAACCAGGGGCTGTGGTTTGTGATGTCTTTGTGCATGTCCGCCCTAGCCGCGGAAAGCCTGTCGACAACTCAGCTTGCCCCACCTATTGCTCTGAGTCGAGAGCAACGGCCCTAACGGCACAGGCGGGTGGCGCGCTCATTTTTTAGGTTTTGAGGAAAGGTGAAATCGCCGTGGCCTATTGGTTAATGAAAAGCGAACCAGATGTCTTCAGCATCGATGACCTCAAAACCAAGCGCGTGGCAGGCTGGGACGGTGTGCGCAACTATCAAGTGCGCAATATGATGCGCGATCAAATGACCGTAGGCGATCAAGCGTTTTTTTATCATTCGAGCTGTGAAGTCCCCGGCATCGTGGGAATCATGTCCATCACGAAAACCGCGTTAGTGGACCCAACGGCGTTGGATCCCAAACACGATCAGTATGACCCCAAGTCCGACCCCGCAAATCCGCGTTGGTACATGGTTGAAGTCAAATATCAACAACACCTAAATCCGATGATTTCCCTAGAGACATTAAAGCGTGCCCAAAAAGTCTTAGGGGATTTTTGGGTGCTTCGCCCTGGCAATCGTCTTTCCATCGTCCCCGTGTCCACCGCCCAATGGAATAAAATATTGACGCTCAAACCCGAATGACCACCGTCACTCGCTTTTAATCTACTAACCCGAATTGGAATGCACCGTATGAACGCTGACACTAAAAAAATAAAAGCCGCCGAAGCCGCACTAAACCTGTTACCGGAAGGCATCGTCTTGGGGGTCGGAACGGGATCTACGGTCAATCACTTCATCGATCTTTTAGGAAAAAATCCATCCTTCGTTAAAGCCGCGGTATCCAGCTCAGACGCCTCCACCGCACGCCTGAAGCACTTTGGCATTGATGTGATCGACCTCAACAGTGCAGGAGATTTGGACTGGTATGTGGACGGTGCCGATGAAGCCACGCGTCACAAAAGCTTAATTAAAGGGGGCGGCGCAGCGCTCACTCGAGAAAAAATCGTTGCCGCCGCATCCAAAAAATTCATCTGTATAGTGGATGACTCGAAAATCGTACCGGTGTTGGGAAAATTCCCGCTGCCCGTTGAGGTCATTCCCATGGCGCGATCCTACGTGGCTCGTCAATTGGTCAAACTGGGTGGACACCCTGTTTGGCGAGAAGGGGTGACCACGGATAACGGCAACGTGATTCTCGACGTCCATCACCTCAACATTGTCGATCCAGTAACGCTCGAAACCACACTAAATCAAATCGCTGGAGTGGTCACCAATGGGTTGTTCGCCAATCGCGGCGCAGACGTCTTGTTGGTAGCAAGCGATGCAGGCATCGAAAAAATAATTTAGACATCCGCGAAAATTAGCGCACCGCAATTCAGTTTTTTGGGGATGAGCCATCGCCACTGAAGCCCCGCTTGACTGAGTCGTCACACGGTCAACGCGTTCCCGGTCTTCGCTAACCCTCCTTAGGAAAGTATGCCCATGACACGAATTACAAAAACCCGATGGCTGATGATGGTGCTGGCCGTTGCCGGAGTGATCCACATCGCTTCACTGGCCAACGCGGAATCACTTCCCATCACCGCTGGCATCAGCGAAGTCCAGCACCCAGCGTGGTCGAAAAATGCGACGCTGTACGAGGTTAATATCCGTCAATACACTCAAGAGGGCACGTTTAAATCATTTGAAACGCACTTGCCACGATTGCGCCAGATGGGGATCGATGTTCTGTGGATCATGCCCATTAACCCCATCAGCAAAACGATGCGCAAAGGCACGCTTGGCTCCTATTACGCCGTCAGTGACTACTACGCAGTCAATCCAGAATATGGAACATTGGAAGACTTTCAGCACCTCGTTAAGGAAGCCCATAAACTGGGATTCAAAGTGATTTTGGACTGGGTTGCCAACCACACAGGGTGGGACAACGTCTGGACTCAACAACATCCTGATTGGTATTTAAGAAATGCCAAAGGCGAATTGGAAGGCTATCACTACACCGACTTAAGCGATCATCACGAAGAAACGTGGGCGGATGTCATTGGCCTTGACTATCGCAAGCCTGAAGTCAGAGCGGGCATGATTGCCGCTATGAGCTATTGGGTTAAAACGGCAGATATCGACGGTTTCCGATGCGATGTGGCTTGGACATTACCCGTTGAGTTCTGGAACGATGCGCGGCGGCAATTGGATCTCATCAAACCCGTTTTCATGCTCGCCGAAGCGGACACACCCGAAATGCAGCTACACGCGTTTGACATGACGTATGACTGGACGCTGTATCATTTGCTGATCAAAATAGCGCATCATCAAGCCACCGCGCTCGACCTAGAAAAGCTCTATACCGAGCCTGTCCGCACCTACCCAGAAGGGTCTTATCGCATGACCTTCACCAGCAACCATGATGAGAACTCATGGAATGGAACCGACCGCGAACTCTATGGGAATGGCAGCCGAACGATGGCCGTCCTCGCCATGACCTTACCGGGCATGGGCTTAATCTACAGCGGACAAGAAGCCGGCTTAGATAAGCGGCTCGCGTTTTTCGATAAGGACTTCATCGATTGGTCCCACTTAAGCCAAGCGGAATTTTATGCCGATTTATTAACCCTCAAGCACCGACATCCCGCGCTCACGAACGAATTAATTGCCGGTAATCTGCAAATACTGAAGACCGATTCCCCCCACGTTTTTGCTTTTAAACGCATCGCGCCTCACGATCACGTAACGGTGATTGCGAACCTTTCGGATGATCCCATCGTCGTCAAAGTCGAAGGGCAACCCAAGGCCCTATCCTTAAAAAGCTGGGGTTATATAATTCAGTGATCCTGAACTTCGTTCGAATGACGTCGGCCGATTAATTTATGCGCGATCCGAGCATTGGTTTAGACGTTGATGTCTAAACCGATATCCAAATTTTTCACCGAATGGGTTAGCGCGCCGACTGAGATCAACTGCACGCCGGTTGCCGCCACCTCATGAACACGATCCAAGTGCATATTGCCGGAAGCCTCTAACAAGGCACGCCCACGGGTCATGGTCACCGCGGCAGCTAAATCCGGAATCGACATGTTGTCCAACAAAATGACATCGACCCCTTCATCGAGAACTTCTTCGAGTTGGGTCAACGTATCCACTTCAATTTCGATCTTCACCAAATGCCCCGCCGCCTTCTTTGCCGCTTGGAGCGCTTGCCGAATCCCTCCCGCGATCGCAATGTGGTTATCTTTGATGAGTATCGCGTCATCAAGGCCAAATCGATGATTAAAACCACCGCCGCATCGAACCGCGTACTTTTGTAGGGAACGAAGACCTGGCAAGGTTTTACGTGTGCACACGATCTGGGTGGGATGCGGCTTAACCGCGGCCACATAGGCCGCCGTCAACGACGCAATACCCGATAAATGCCCAACAAAATTAAGTGCGACGCGCTCTGCGGTCAAAATGGTGCGTGCCGACCCTTGCACCGTACAAAGCGGCTGCCCCGCCACCACCGACTGCCCGTCCTCCACCAACTTTTCAAGGTGGACCGTCGGATCCAACGCGCCAAATGCCGCTTCGGCAAGCTGAAGCCCAGCCACCACACCGCGCTCTCGAGCAACCATGCTGGCACTGGCCTGCGCCTTTGCGCCCACCGTCGCCTCCGTAGTCAAATCGCCTCGACGCCCCAAATCTTCTGCAAATGCGCGCTGAACGGCTTCGTGAATCTGTGTAATTTGCAAGGTCATGGTGATATTCCCAGAGATTGCCATAGGGCTTGCCAGTCGTGCAGGGTGTGCTTTTGGCGTGCCACCGGGTTCGAATGCAACTCACTGTAATCCGACCTGAAGTGAGCGCCGCGGCTTTCTTGTCGCAATAAGGCACTGGTGGTGATCATCAGCGCCGTCAACACCATGGATTTTAACCGCGGCGAGTGCGCTTTGGCTTGAATCGCTTGAAGCAACGCCAACGCCTGCCGTAAGCCCGCGTCGTCACGCACAACGCCAACATGGCGTCCCATGATGTGCTGCAGGTCGAGTTCTAACGACGCCTCAGGTTCAACGGTTGAGGGTTCCTCGACCACCTCGGCTTTCGTGAATTCAGTGTCCCCCAGCCGTTCCGCAATGCGCGCGCCGAACACCACCGCTTCCAACAACGAATTCGATGCCAATCGGTTGGCGCCGTGCACGCCGGTGGAGGCCACCTCCCCAACCGCCCACAGTCCGGGAATCGTCGTCTGTCCGGAGGCATTCGTCACCAATCCACCCATGTGATAGTGCGCCGCTGGCGCGATGGGTATTAAGTCCGTAACCGGGTTGATGCCCAGGCGCTGACAGGCTGCAAATACCGTCGGAAATAACTTCTCAAAATGCGCGCCAATGGCGGATCGACAGTCTAAGAACGCACCTCGTCCTTCGCGCAATTCGGTATACACCGCTCTGGCCACCACATCGCGAGGGGCCAATTCCGCATCCGGGTGGTAGCGCAACATAAACCGCTCGCCGGCTTGGTTGACCAACCAAGCCCCGTCCCCGCGCAAGGCTTCCGTTGCTAAGGGCGCCGGATTGACCGAGGCAGCAATCGCGGTGGGGTGAAACTGGACAAACTCAACATCCGCAAACTGCGCTCCAACGCGCGCCGCCAAGGCCAGTCCTGACCCGACCGCTTCGGCGGGATTCGTGGTTAAGTCGTAAAGGTAACCGCAGCCACCGGTCGCCAAAATCAATTCTTCACACGGGTAGCGCACCAACGAACCCTCTTTGGTGCGCGCGCAGAGTGCGCTCACGTTGCCGTCGACTAACTCGATGCGTTCGGCGCTGAGTTCTTCATGGATGCGTATGGAGGGGGTTCGGTGCACTGCAGCCACCAAGGCTTCCATAATCGCTTTACCAGCGCGATCGCCCTTCACCCTCACGATCCGACGCTCGGAATGGGCGGCCTCTCTGGACTGCAACAGATGGCCTTCTAAGTCGCGATCAAAGGGCACACCCAACGCCAGCAAATCTTCCACCCGCTGTTGCGCTTCCTGGGCCATGCCCAGCACCATCGCTTCGTCAACCAATCCCGCCCCCGCGACGACGGTGTCGCTGGTGTGTCGCTCCGGCGTATCCCCTTCGGACAAGGCGGCCGCGATCCCACCCTGCGCCCAGGCGGACGACGCGCCATCGCCCAAGCGCGCTGCGGACAATACCGTCACGGGTCGCGGCGACAATTTTAGAGCGGTGAACAACCCCGCCAATCCGGCACCCACGATCACCACCCGCTTTGACATGACGGCTAGCCGAGCGCAATCATTCGCTCAACCGCCTTCCGAGCACGCTGAGCGATTAGCGGGTCGATCACCACTTCCGTGGTGAGGGTTTCTAGACTTTTTAAGATTTTTGGCAAAGTAATCCGGTTCATGTGTGGGCACAGATTACAGGGTTGTACGAATTCAACGTGAGGGGCTTCAACGGCCACATTAGCGGCCATCGAGCACTCGGTTACCATCACTACTTTCTTATGATTGCCCGTCTTGACCCAATCAATCATTTGCGCCGTTGAGCCCGTGAAATCGGCTTCCGCCAACACCTCGGGCGGACATTCGGGGTGCGCAATAATCTCAATGGCTGGATCGGATTGGCGGTAGTCGCGCAATTCACTGGGCCTGAATCGCTCATGGACTTCACAATGTCCCTTCCAAAAAATCAATTCCGTCTGCGGAACCTGCGTTTGAACGTATTGTCCCAGATACTCATCCGGCAAAAAAATAACCCGTGGCGCATTGAGACTTTTGACCACTTTGACAGCATTGCTCGACGTACAACAGACGTCCGTTTCCGCTTTAACTTCCGCACTGGAATTAACGTACGTCACCACTGGCACGCCAGGGTAGCGTTGTTTCAGTGCCCGCACATCATTGGCGGTTATGGACGCCGCTAGGCTGCAGCCCGCCTCAACATCCGGAATCAAGACCGTCTTGTCGGGGTTTAATATTTTGGAAGTTTCGGCCATAAAATGGACACCGCATTGGACGATCAAATCCGCATCAACGCGTGCCGCCTCTTTCGCCAGCTGCAAGGAATCGCCAACAATGTCCGCAACGCCATGAAAAATTTCAGGCGTTTGATAATTGTGCGCCAGAATAATGGCTCGGCGTTCTCGCTTTAAGCGGTTGATGGCCGCGATATAAGGCGCATGCACGGCCCACTCGATTTCTGGAATCACGCGTTTGACTCGCGCATAAATCGGCGCCGTCTCTCGCTCCACGTCGGCATTAAAGGTTAATGCCACTTCCACGCCACGCGGTAACGTCGAGGAAGAGGCCAGAGTCGGAGAGTGGTTAGTCATGATGTTTAAAAACGCCCCACGGGGATGTTGACAGCCGATGAACGCCATCCTGTTCCAAGTAACCGATGCTCATTCAAATGGAGGTTAATCATAGTCCTTTCAAGGGCAGACGGCTGCGCCGTGGGCTGGCGACTATTGTACTCCGCAAGGCGCTGTGGTCGAGGAAATTATTCCTTTCCAACCCACCGTTTTTGCCACCAACTGCGCTTTTCGCAGGCTCGTGACCCTCTTCCAAGACTTTGGCTGGTGTCCGACGAAGGCCAGAACCAATGATCACGCTACCAGTGGTTGGGGAACTAGGGCTCGAACCTAGATTGACGGATTCAGAATCCGCTGTCCTACCATTAGACGATTCCCCAAATGACAGGTGAGCAAACCGTGAAGGCCGCGCCAAAAACAAAGGCGGGGAAACCCCGCCTTGTCTTGATTAACGCTTGGAGAACTGCGTTCCGCGTCGGGCCTTACGGCGACCGACTTTCTTACGCTCAACCTCACGAGCATCGCGGGTCACAAACCCGGCGGTACGCAATGGCTTTCGCAACGTCTCGTCGTATTCCATCAAAGCACGCGTGATGCCGTGACGAATGGCGCCCGCCTGACCGGTGATGCCACCGCCCGCCACGGAGACCATCACGTCGAATTTGCTCGTCATTTCGACGAGTTCTAACGGTTGCCGAACGATCATGCGACCAGTTTCACGGCCGAAGAACTCTTCGATCGGACGATCGTTAACCGTGATTTTACCGGTGCCTTTTTTCAAGTGGACGCGCGCCGTTGAGGTTTTGCGTCGACCGGTGCCGTAATACGATTGAGTGGCTGCCATAATGTGATTTCCGAAAAAGACTGGGATTAAGCCAGTTCTAAGGTTTTGGGCTGTTGCGCTTGATGCGGATGCTGATCGCCCGCGAACACATGCAACTTCTTAAAAATTTTGCGACCTAACGGTCCCTTGGGCAACATTCCCTTCACCGCGATCTCAATGACGCGCTCAGGGTGTTCGGCCAAAAGTTTGTTGAGCGCAACACCTTTGATACCACCGATCGCGCCGGTGTGATGGTAGTACATTTTGTCGGTGAGTTTGTCACCGGTCACCGCCACTTTGTCGGCGTTGAGCACTACGATGTTGTCTCCACAATCTACATGGGGAGAATAGGAGGCTTTGTGTTTACCTCGTAAGCGCATCGCTAATTGAGTCGCAAGGCGACCCAGCGTTTTGCCGGAGGCATCCACTACAAACCAATCACGCCGCACTGTTTGTGCGTTTTCAAATACCGTCTTCATGAAACGTCCCTAGGGGCACGACGAAAGAGCGGAAATTTTACAGACTTATTCGGGGTTTGACCAGTCCTTTTACACTTTATTTACATAAACTCTTTGAGAGGCCCAACAGCACGCCTATAATGTCGCCTACGTAACCAAAGGTCCCCGCGTGCGCCGACTGTCCTTCACCGATCGCTTAATAAGTCTTTTGGATCAAGGACTTAGAGTTAGCCTGGCCGGCAGCGAGGCCATCACCCGAACCCACCGTCCGTCCCCGGCAACGTCCTGCCCCACCCTGACGGCGGACGACGCCCGTCAGTCTCAGCAACTCATGCGCGTTAACCACGCCGGAGAGGTCGCCGCGCAGGCGCTTTATTACGGCCAAGCGTTGGCTGCCTCGGATCCGGAGGTCGTTTCGTTTTTAATGAACGCCGCGGCCGAGGAAGGTGATCATCTGCATTGGTGTGCCACCCGACTGTCCGAATTGGACACCCATCCCAGCCGATTGACGCCGCTGTGGTTTCTGGGCTCAGCCGCGATTGGTGTTCTTGCCGGCCTTCGTTCGGATGCGGTGAGTTTGGGTTTTATTGACGAAACCGAACGTCAGGTTGAAGGCCACATCAACCATCATTTGGAACGCTTACCGACGGCAGACACCGCCAGCCGCGAGATTCTCGAACAGATGAAATCCGATGAAGCCACCCATGCGCGCCATGCCCGCGAACGCGGCGGGGCGGCACTCCACCCACGGACGCGCAAAATCATGGGTCAGGTTTCGAAAGTGATGACGATCACGGCCGCTCGACTCTAAACGCGCAACCCTTAAAAGTAACTGAAAATTATGCGCGGACCTGCGCGTTTGCACGCATCGATTGGATTGTTGCCGAATAATCTTTGGATTTAAAAATCGCCGATCCCGCCACAATTGTATCGGCACCCGCACGAACCACTTCACCGATATTGTCAACGGTAATGCCTCCGTCGATCTCCAAGCGCGCCTTTGGATTGTGTTCATCCAATAAGCGTCTTACCGCACGAATTCGCTCAATAACAGACGGTATAAATTTCTGACCACCAAATCCCGGATTGACGCTCATCAACAACACCAAATCAACCTCTTTAATCACCGGCAACAAGAGTTCTAAAGGACTCGCGGGGTTTAGCACCACACCGCATTGACATCCCACACTCTTGATCAAATGAATCGTCCGATGAAGATGCAACGTCGCCTCTGGATGCACGCTAATCAAACTTGCACCGGCCTTCGCGAACTCGCCCACAATGGGATCCACTGGCGTAATCATCAAATGCACATCAATGGGTGCGGTGATTCCGTAATGACGCAGGCTTTCCAGAACCACCGGCCCAATCGTCAAATTTGGCACATAATGATTATCCATCACGTCAAAATGAACCCAATCCGCGCCGGCATTCAATACCTTCGTCACATTCTCACCCAAACGGGCAAAGTCAGCTGAGAGAATCGAGGGGGCAATAATGAGTGACATGACAATCCTTTGGCTACCAACCCTATTTTAAGCCGCATTCGGATCAGATACCAGCCGCGCAACGGCCAATAGTCCATCCACCCCACCGGCCATCATGAAGTGAATCGGGGTTTCCCCTTTAAACGGCTTTTCACGGCGCGGCTCATGGATGTATCGAAAGGCGCGATCCGCAACGATCCCCTGGCGCGTCAATGCCGCTTGAATACCGAGAATAATTTGGATGCGCTTCTGTTGGATCGGCGTTAGCCGTGGGGCTTGCCCCAACCGGTAGCGCTTCAATACAGCCACCGAGGGGCATTTGAGCAACTGACAAATTTGGATGTCCGATAACTCCCATTCGTCCACCACCCCAAAAAAGGCAGCTAAGGGAGATCGCTTAGCGGATTTGGCGTTCATCGCACAGCACCTCGTAGGCCTCGCGGATGCGCTGAGTTTTTTGCTTAGCGACCTCAAGCATGGACTCGGGTAATCCTTTCGACACCAATTTATCCGGATGATTTTCACTCATCATACGACGATACGCCTTTTTAACCATCTCGTCCGATACCGACGGATCTATTTGTAAGGTTTGGTAGGCTGCAGCCACCCGCTGATCACGTAAGTCGGTTGGCCGAAACGCCATGCGTTGTTCACGCTCAACCTGCGAAAATTGCTCGGGCGTAACGTGCAGATCGAACGCCAAACGCCACAAGTGCTCTCGAACTGCCGAATTCAAGTCGTTTCCCAGGAGCATTGCGCGCATTTGCAGTTCCAGAAAAATCCATTTCAACTCAGGCTGAACCACAAACATTTGATTCAAATGCCCCACCAACTCGTCGCGTGGCCAGTCACCGTTCTTGCCGCTGGTAAACGCCTCAATGGCCTGTTTTTGGTACTGCGGGTCCAATCGAAGGTCGGTCATAATGGCGCGAGCCGCCGCAATCTCCTGCTCGCTCACCCGCCCATCACTCTTCGCCAAATACCCCATCGCGGCGAAACACAACTCAAAGAAGTTACGGGCTTTTCCCGCGATCACCGGTTGGGCGCGCTGATCATACTGATGCCCGATGTATACCCCAACAACGGCGCCCAATGGCCCCGCCATCGCACCCAGCACCAATCCCACGAATTTGCCAAAATAGTGCACGGGGTTCAAACCCTCAATTTTTGCCTTGCCTTGAGCCCAATTCAGCTTAAGATGGGCGAACAGTCAGTTTAGCAAGTAAAAAGGCCATTTTGATCATGTCACGCTCTGCCACCGCCGTCTTTGAGACCAACCTCAGTGATTTTCCCTTGATTCATCGCGGCAAAGTGCGCGATGTTTATGCGCTCGATAAGGAACGCCTGTTGATGGTGGCGACGGATCGGTTATCGGCTTTCGATGTGGTGATGCCCAATCCCATTCCCGGAAAAGGCCAGATCCTGACGGAAATATCCAATTTTTGGTTCGCAAAAACCCAATCGATTATCCAAAATCACCTGTTACCAGACCCATTAGAAGATTGGATCAAACACCCCGATGAGTTAAAACTACTTGCTGGTCGTGCTGTCATAACGCAGCGACTAAAAGCCTTGCCCATTGAGGCGGTGGTTCGGGGCTATTTAATCGGTTCGGGATACAAGGATTATCAAAAGACCGGCGCCGTGTGCGGCATCACCTTACCGGCTCATCTGCAGCTGGCGGAACGGCTCCCGACGCCAATTTTCACTCCGGCCACCAAGGCCGCGGTTGGGGATCACGACGAAAACATTTCGTTTGAACAAGCGGCTCAATTAATCGGACACGATCGGGCCGCGCAGATTCAAACGGTCGCCCTTAAGTTATACCAGTTTGCCTATGACTACGCCGCGACGCGCGGCATCATCATCGCCGACACCAAATTTGAATTTGGACTTAATGAACACGACGAGTTGGTCTTGATGGATGAAATCTTAACGCCAGACTCTTCTCGATTTTGGCAAGCAGATCTTTACCAAGCGGGCACTAACCCACCTTCGTTTGACAAGCAATACTTCCGGGACTATTTGGAAACGTTGGATTGGGCGAAAACAGCGCCAGGACCTCAATTGCCTGCGGACGTCATCGCCAAAACCTTGGAGCGATATCTCGAGGCCAAACACCGGTTAATGGGCACCGAGTAGGCCGCCTGCTCGAAATTCGAAAAGCGATCGCGCTACTCACCCGCGATCGTCATTTCACCCACCAACACCGATCCACAATGAATGCTGCCGCGATCGTCAACATCAGACCCGATCGCCTCAATCGTCTTGTACATATCTTTGAGGTTGGCGGCAATGGTGATTTCGCTGACTGGATATTGAATTTCACCGTTTTCAACCCAGAAACCAGCAGCGCCACGCGAGTAATCGCCCGTAATCGCATTAACTCCTTGACCCATCAGTTCGGTCACCACAAGACCTCGCGACAACGACTTAATCAAGGTTTCAAGCGTACCGCCATTCGACTGCACCACTAAATTGTGCACACCACTCGCGTGACCAGTGGTTTGCAATCCCAACTTGCGCGCCGAATAACTCGACAACAAATACCCATGAACCACACCATCGACCACCCAATGTCGATCGCGCGTGGCGACGCCCTCTCCGTCAAATGGCGCGGAGCCAAAGCGGCGCAATAAATGCGGCCGCTCGCGCATCTGAAACCACGAGGGAAACCACGCGTGGCCAGCGCCATCGAGCAAAAAGCTGGATTTGCGATATTGAGCAGTACCCCCCATCGCCTGCACAAACGATGCGATTAGCCCGCGCGCCTGATCCGCCACAAACAACACTGGCGCTTTTTGTGTTGGTATTTTGCGCGCGCCCAATCGGGCGATGCAGCGCCGCGCGGCCTCTCGACCGACGGCTTCGGCGGAATCCAACTCGTCCATGCACCGCTTGGAACTGTACCAATAGTCTCGCTCCAACTGACCGTCTTGGGAACCCACCACGCTCACAGATAAACCGTAAGACGTGGCGGCATACCCACCACTCCAACCATAGGAATTCGCCAAAACAAAGGCCGAACGCTGAGTCGAAACACTGGCCCCTTCCGAGTTGGTAATTCGGGCATCGTAATCGCGCGCCACTTGTTCACATTGCAGCGCGAGCGCGAGCGCCTCATCCGCGCTGACTTCTTTTGGATGATCCAGGTCCAAATCCGGGTACACCCGCGCCAAGTGCGACTCGTCCGGCAATCCGGCGCAGGGATCTTCAGAGGTGAAATCAGCAATGGTGAGTGCTTTTCGGACCGTCTCCTCGATCGCAGTCAACGACCAATCGCCCGTGCTCGCATTCCCTTTGCGGTGACCGCGATAAACCGTGACGGAAAGTGCTCTGCTGTGACTGTGCTCTAGGTTCTCAACCTCACCCAGTCGGACGCCCGCCGCTAAACCCTGGGACGTGCTGAGCGCCACTTCACAACCACTGGCACCGAGGCGCTTGGCGGCTTGCAACGCCTCTTGAGCGCGCTCATTCAATAAATCCAACTCATCGTGCTGCATGACCGTTCCAGAAAATAATGACCACCGTCGCCTAGTGTACCAACACCACAACGGGAGGCGGAACGTAAGCAAATCCGCTACCATAAAGCCATGAACAGACTGGATGATTCCGAAGACGATATTGAGGTCAGCAACCGACCAAACAAAAGCGCGCTCAAGCGTGAGGCGCAGGCTTTGGTGGAGTTGGGCATTAAATTGGCCGCACTCAGCCCGGAAATTTGGACAGAGCTCAACCTTGAGGAAGGTCTACTGGACGCCCTAGCCCTGTATAACCGCATCGAGGCTCATGGCGCAAAGGCTCGGCAACGGGCGCGGATTGGCAAATTGCTGCGCAAAATGGACACCGGTCCGATTGAAGCCGCATTGCTCGCCAAAGAACTTGAAAAATCAGTTCAAACCCGCGATTTTCATAAAATTGAAACGTGGCGCGATCGTCTATTGTCGGAGGGCCCTGCGGCACTGGATGACTGGATGACGCTGCACCCACAGTCGCCGCGCGAACAGTTCTTAAAGGTCCTTCAGCACTACAACGCCGGCATCAATCCCCGTCAAAAAACCCAAGCCAGTCGCGACTTATTTCGACTGTTGCGCGACCACTTGCCGAAATAACACTTAAAAAATAGCCAAAAACCTAAAAATAATCCATCCCCGAAGCCGGTCTCTGCTACACTAATCCCATGAACGCACGTGTGGCTATCATCATGGGATCGCGCTCCGACTGGGAGACCCTCTCCGGCGCGGCCGACACTTTAAAAGAACTCGGGGTTACACACTCGGTTCAAGTCGTGTCCGCGCATCGAACACCCGATTTGTTGTTTGACTTCGCAGCCAACGCGCGCGCAAAAGGCTTTGAAGTCATTATCGCCGGTGCGGGCGGCGCGGCGCACTTGCCGGGCATGGTGGCGGCCAAAACCTCGGTACCCGTTTTGGGTGTTCCAGTGCAATCGAAGGCGTTATCCGGCATGGATTCGCTACTGTCGATCGTACAAATGCCCGCTGGCATCCCAGTTGGCACCTTGGCCATTGGTCGTGCGGGCGCGATCAACGCGGCCCTGCTGGCGGCCGCAATCCTCGCGAACCACGACGCGGAATTGAGAGCGCGACTGGACGCGTTTCGCCAAGCGCAAACGGACGCCGTGTTAAAGCATACCGACCCGCGAGTGGACATCCAGTGATCATCGGTTGTTTGGGCGCGGGACAACTGGGACGAATGATGGCCATGGCCGCTCTCCCACTGAACATCGACTGCTGCTTTTACGACGGCACCGAAAACACTCCCGCGTCGCAATTGGCTCACGTTGAAGTTGGGGCATTTGATGACCATGAATCGCTGATCGAATGGGCGCAAGGGTTGGATGTCATTACCTACGATTGGGAAAACGTCCCGGTCGATGCTTTGCGTGCCTTAAAATCAGTGGCGCCGATTTACCCGAAGCCAAACGCCCTTAAGGTTGCTCAAGATCGGCTGTTTGAAAAGAACCTATTCACCACCTTGAACATACCGACACCCGGTTACAGTGCGGTCAATAGTTATACCGACTTACTCAAAGCGATTGCTCATCATGGACTACCGGGCATTCTGAAGACTCGGCGCTTCGGTTATGACGGCAAAGGCCAATTCCGCATTAAGAACTCCCACGACATCGAAACCGCTTGGCAAAAACTCAAGGGACAACCTTTAATATTTGAGTCCTGGGTCAATTTTGAAATGGAAGTCAGCTTGATTGCCGTTCGCTCCAAGAAAGGCGAATGCGCATTCTACCCATTGGTTCACAACGAACACCACGAGGGTATTTTGGCACTCTCGCGCGCACCGTACCTTCATCCCAAGCTCGAACGCCAAGCGCACCGGTATTTGACAACTCTGATGACGGAATTAAATTACGTTGGTGTATTAACGGTTGAGTTCTTTGTACTTAAAGGAAAGCTGATTGCCAATGAAATGGCGCCTCGCGTCCATAATTCTGGACATTGGACCATCGAAGGTGCCGAAACGAGCCAATTCGAAAATCACATTCGAGCAATCTGTGGATTACCGCTGGGCTCAACCGAAGCCAGGGGCTATTCTGGCATGATCAATTTGATTGGGCAGCTCCCGAAACCCGCGGCGGTTTTAGCGCTGGAGGGGGCCCATTACCATGATTACGCGAAGGACGACGTACGGCCAGGGCGGAAAATGGGGCACATCACCATCACCGCCACATCGATAAAGCAACGGGAACAACGCATCAAGGCGGCACTGAAGACGCTTAAGCCGTCCCACCCACCGTCAAAACGTCAATCTTAAGGGTTGGCTGTCCAACGCCCACCGGAACACTCTGCCCCTCTTTGCCGCAGATGCCGATGCCCGTATCCAATCGCAGATCGTTCCCCACCATACTCACTTGGGTGAGCACTTCCGGGCCGGAGCCGATCAACGTCGCCCCTTTCACGGGAGCGCCAATTTTTCCATTTTCGATCAAATAAGCCTCACTGGCCGAGAAGACGAATTTTCCGCTCGTAATATCCACTTGGCCGCCACCAAAATTCACGGCATACAAGCCATTTTGAACGCTCTGAATGATTTCCTCCGGCGTGTGCTGACCCGGTTGCATATACGTGTTGGTCATCCTAGGCAGCGTGACGGATGCATACGACTCACGACGCCCATTGCCCGTTGACTTCGTTCCCATTAAGCGCGCATTCAATCGGTCCTGCATATAACCCACCAAGACCCCGTTTTCGATCAAGGTCGTGCATTGACTTTCAGTGCCCTCATCATCAATAGACAACGAACCCCGGCGACCGGGCAAAGTACCATCATCCACCACCGTGCACAGGGCGCTGGCTATCTTTTGACCACGACAGTTTGAAAAAGCGCTCGTTCCTTTTCGATTAAAGTCACCCTCAAGCGTATGACCCACGGCTTCGTGAAGCATCACTCCCGGCCAACCGGAACCGAGCACCACCGTCATCGGTCCCGCCGGCGCATCAATTGCTTCCAAATTCACCGCTGCCGACCGCAACGCTTGATCAACGAGCTCATCTTGCCGAGACTCCAGCAACAGCTCCGAAAGCGTGTATCTCCCCCCAAGGCCATGATAGCCCTGCTCACGCCGTCCGTTTTGATCCAAGATAACGCTCAAATTAACGCGCACCAGAGGGCGTATATCAAAACTAATAAATCCAGCGGAATTCAAAATCAACACGATCTCATGATCCGCAGCGATACTGGCACTGACTTGACTCACTCGCTTATCACGAGCGCGAACTTGCCGATCGAGGGACTTCAAGAACTCAACCTTTTCCGGATCCGAGACGGTCACGATCGGATCTTGCGTCTGGTAAAGACGATTTGACACGGGGCTAACACCGAATGCGGCATGATAGTCGCCGCCACTTCGCGCAATCGAACGAGCGTTAATGGCCGCTTTTTTAATCGCCGACAAGGAAAGATCATCGGAATGGGCAAACCCCGTTTTTTCACCGACCATGGCGCGCACGCCGATGCCCTGCGAAATTCCATGATGGCCTTCCTTAACCATTCCATCGTCCAAGGCATACGACTCTGATCGCGACCACTGCAAATACAGTTCCGCTTCATCCAATTGTGTGGCATGCATTAACGACAACACGCCTTCCAATTGCGACAACGTCAAATCAGTGGGCGTTAATAATTTTTGCTCAACCAGCGGATCCAGCTTAGTCACACGTACTCCTTCACTTTAATACTCGATTGTGCAGGGCTGGAAAGTTTTGGCGCAATAAAGCCTGCATTTTAGAATCCACATCCGCCACAATAACACCCTCGCCACGAACTCGGCGTTTCAGCACTTTTCCCCATGGATCAATGATGACGCTGTCGCCATACGTTTCGCGTCCGTTGGGATGTAGACCACTTTGCGCCGCTGCCAACACGTAACTCAGATTTTCAATCGCTCTGGCTTTTAATAAAATTTCCCAATGGGCTCGTCCGGTGGGCGCCGTAAACGCCGCCGGCACGACCAAGACCTCGGCCCCTTTTTCCATTAGTGTTCGGTAGAGCTCGGGGAAACGAACGTCGTAGCAGACCGACAAGCCAACCCGACCAATTGGGGTATCCACCGTAACCACGGACGATCCCGGCGCAACATATCGACTTTCTCGGTATTGTTCGCCAGGCTTATTGGGAACATCCACATCAAACAAATGAATTTTATCGTAGCGGCTCACACACTCGCCCTGCGCGTTGTACACCAGCATCGTGTTCATTACACGCCGCGAATCGGTCTCTGCGCGCACGAGTATGGTCCCCGCGATAATCCACAGATTGAGACGCCGCGCAATTGTCGCAAGCCACGATTGAGTAGGGCCATCGCCCAGGGACTCAGCCGCCAGCAATTTGTGCTCGTCGCGCAACCCCAAAAAATTAAAATTCTCGGGCAACAGCGCCACTTGAGCGCCCTCGTCGGCCGCGCGCTCTAACAGACGCTCGGCCGCCCTTAAATTCTCCTCCACCTCGTAGCCCGAGGTCATTTGAATTACCGCAGCACGCGACATTGCTTACCTTCCTATGGACTGGGTTCAGTGTCACTGGACTTCGGTTTAACCGAGCCCAAATGGTCAATTTTCGGATTATCCCACGAACCGCCGATATGATAGTAACTGGCGTTGAGCCCGCCCAAGCCACCTTTAAAGACATTGGAAAACAGCAAAACCGCGGCACCCACGGCCGGACCGGCCAGCACGCCGCCCGCTGCCGCCAAAGGCGTTTGCACCTTGCCACTGACTCGTGCGGTTTGGTCATAGTCCCTTGCCAAAATTCCCGTTCGCCCGACAATGGCGATTTCAGCGGCTGGCCCTTTGAGCAGCAGATTATTGGTGGTGGCATTGCCATTACTAAAGTCAAAATCACCTTTGACGGTTTCAAAAGCCAAACCGGTGTCCGTCAAATCGCGAAAATCGAGAAGCAATCGCTTTGGCAATGTGCTCAAGCTCAGCAAACCCAAGACCTTATAAGCACCGGGATGCACCGACAACAACTGCCCTTTCTCAATTTGAAGTTTCGAGTGCCCACTCACCCTGCCCAAAATTCCGGCCGTCAAACCTTCATTCCAACTGAATTCACCGCTCAGTTTTCCCGACTTAGCTGCCACCACGGGATCAAAGCCCCAATCAGTGAGCGTTTCTTGAACGTCGCGGCTGTCCAATGAATAATTGAGCTCCACATGCGATTGGCCATTCTTACTCAACCAATTCCCTGTGGCCGAACCTTCGAAGGCATGACCTTTAAGCAAGGATTCCTTCAGGATCAACCCTTCTTTACTGCGCTCAACTACCGCTGAAAAGCTGCCGAATTGGCGCTTTTGAAACATCACTTCGCGGACCTCAATACGGATGGCCGGCAAACTCAAGGGATCTCTCAATGCCGCTTGAGGCTTAATGTCGGCCGCCTCAGCCGATTCGGGTGTATCCAAATACCCATCGGCCGCAAGTCGCGATAAGTCAATCGACACCACTCCCGACTCCGGTAGCGTAAATGGCACGACGATCTTGCCTTGAGCCGCTGTCCCATCGACTTCGGTAATCCAACTCTTCGCATCGCTGGATAAGGTGAGATGCATACCCGGAAACCCGAATCCCAAGAATTCCAATCGATCCACGTCCAGATTTCCGGAACGCAAAATCTCACTCACCCGGGCGTTATTGCCCCCTTTTAACGGCAAGCTGAGCCAAGACGACAAATCCAATGCGGGCGTATGCCCTTCTAAGCTCAATCCTTGAACTTGCCCAAATTCCGTGACCGCTCCTCCCAACCGCACTCGACCGCGATCAAAATGCGGACCGTCCGCGAAGCTCCATTGCAGCATCGCGTTATCGAACCCCAACGCCACGCGCGCCAATGCGGTTGGTATCGCTTGCGTGTCCCGCGGTCTACTGGTGGGCAGGTCTTTGGGATCAATGACCACATCAACTTTTAGAGGGCGACGAGCGTCGGCTGTCTTATCGATGGGCTTTGGCAAATTAAGCACCAACCCTTGGAGGTCAGATTCCAAATGAACGGTCAATGGCAAAAAGCGAATTTGCCATTCCGCATCGCGATAAACTTGATTTTCTTCGTCGTAGACCGGCTTGCCGCGCGACTCAATTCGTGGCGCATTCAGCCTCAAGTTCCAATCGAAACCACCGGACATAATGCGTGCATCGGAGAAGCCCAACATCGTGGCCAAACGCTCCCCTTGCGCGTGACCAGAGGCCTCAATCGTAAGATCGTGTTGACCTGACAAACCGTGCTTACTGGCCTCCGTCGTTGCGGACACATGCATCGGCCCACCCAGCATCGTGGCTGACAAATCTTTGGTTTTGAATTCAAAATTCCGAATTGTGAATGAGCCATTGAGGTCTTTAATATCCTCATCCCAGTAAGGCGCTCTCAGGCGCCCCGACTTAACCGTGGCATCAATGGTAACAACGCGATTAGCAAACTGTCGAAATGGAAAGTCGAGATTCACTTTCGCACTCATCTGGCCTTGCCCCGCCAAATGCATAAACTCGTACCCCAACTTTGGACCAACTAAGGACGCTTGCACGTAACTCAACGCCGCTTTCAGGTCCCCGGTTGCTTCGCCACGAATCAACAATTGACCCAATTTAAAATCGTCCATGCCTCCACTCAACCCAAACACGCTCAGGCCACCAATTCGCCCCGATTTCAGGTCCGCGTGAAAACCTTGATTCTCAAACACCGCTGACCCTGATGCGTCCTCCAGATCGGCAAATGTATCCGCATAGTGCATTTTTAAGCCAGCGATGTCGGCGCTCGCCCGAAACAGCCCACCCCCGTCGCGAAATGGAAATTGGGCGAGTTGCCCTGATAACTGGATGCGCGCGTGCGTCGCCCGACCTTGTAAAAAAGCCGACGTTAACCACTTTTGGGCCACCGATGGAAATCGCTTTAGTGGCAAATAATTCACGACGTGACGCGCATCAACATTCTTTACCTGCGCATCCAATAGCACCACCGGTGACAACTCCGATTGCGCGGGCAGCCACAAATGCACAAGTCCAGTGGCCTCACCGTCGACCGAGTGAACTGTGAATTTGGGAACCGAAATGCTCCACCCCATCGGGCTTAAGTCTACGGTCGCATCCGCATTGACCTCGTTGATCACAAAGGGCTCAGGCAACGCGCGAGCCAAATCCACTTTTAAGTCTTTTGAGTGAAGGCTAATTCGACCGTGATCGCCATCAAACTCAACCAAGGCTTCGAGATTACTAATCCCAGGCACCGACTCGTAGGCCTGCCAGCCAACCTGATGCACACTCGCGCTGCCCTGCGCACTAAACCCCTGTGTTGCCTGTCGGCGAAACACAATATTCATTTGACTTATTTGCCCGACGGGTTGCAATCCCACCAGCCACTCACGAGCCGGATGCTCTGGCATTAGTTCGGCAAGCACTCGAATGGAATTGAGGGACAATTGAGGCGATTGAACCTTCAACGAACTCAGCGACCCATCGTCCAATAATTGCAATGCGATCGACACCTGACCTTGTCGCCAGTGCTCGTGATCTGTGTCAACGGTCAAGTTGTTACCGTGAATCTCAATGCTGTTGCTCTTGCGCTCAAACTCAATTTTGCCCGCAATGGCGTTGACGTTAAGTTTGGAATCCGTGACGATGTTTTTGAGATCCAGCTGACTGACTAAATGGGTTAAATTTAAGCCCGTGCCTTGTGCTTTGAACCCCCACTGCCCTTGGCCGCCTTTGGGCAAATGCACCCACGCCGGCAATAACGCCGACCAGCCGCCCAGCAATGCGTGATTCCAATGCCCTTCGGCAGACCACTCCACTTGCTCCAACTGCTCTAGATCGCCGCGCAACCAACCGTCTAAACTGATGTCGGCTGAGATTCGGTCGGATAAGTGCACCGCCGCACCAAACTGCAATTCACTCGGATCGCGCTCGATTTCAAGCCCTACCTGATCCACCGTCCATGGCGCCCCGTTTTGGCGATGATCTTGCACCGTCAAGCGAGCCGACTGAATTTTGATGTGCCCGACCGGCAAGTCGGCAATTCTAAAGTTTGCTTCTTTGCCCCAGTCTCCCTGCCCGCGCAAGGTGACGCCTTGATCGGTGATGTCAACATACACCTCAGCGCCTTCCAACACGACGCGCCCCGAAGAAATTCTCATGGTTCGTATGCTGCGCCAGAGATCAAATCCCACACGACCCGATCGAGCCGTGATCATCGGCACATCCGATTGGGGCGCAAAGACCTTCGCATCGGTGAAAACGATCTCCGGTCCAAACCACCCTAAGCGCGCGTCTACTTTGGTAAAGCCGAACCTAAAGTGACTAATCTGCTCGACCTTTTGAACGATTTGCTGGCCCGCTTTGGGCGAATTGAGCAACCACTCGTGCAAACCGAATGCACTGACTGCGGCCAAAACCGTCAGCGTTGCCATCGCCCAAACAACCACTACTACCGCTTTTTTAAATTTTGCACGCATGGACTACAGCAACACAACGTCAAATTGATCGATCGCATACAAATTTTCATTCTGTAACCGAATTGGCTTTTTCACCAATACTTCCAGCTCTCCTAAGGCTGCTGACTCTTCATCCAACAACAAATCAATCACATCGGAATGAGCCAAAATCACAAGACTCTTAATTTCAAACTGACTGCTTTGGCGCTGAATTTCACGGAATATTTCATAAGCAACCGTCGTCGGTGATTTTACGTAGCGTCGACCGTGACAGGTTGGGCATGGTTGACATAACACGTGCTCAAGACTCTCGCGCGTTCGCTTACGAGTCATTTCCACAATACCCAAAGGCGATACGTGCGATAACTTTGTTTTGCAGGGATCTTCGCTTAGTGCGCGCTCCAACTCTTGAAGCACTTGGGCGCGATGCTCTTCAACTTCCATGTCGATAAAATCAATAACAATGATCCCACCCAAATTTCTGAGCCGTAATTGCCTGGCCAACGCCACGGCCGCCTCAAGATTGGTTCTAAAAATAGTATCCTCGAGATTGCGATGGCCAACAAAGGCTCCCGTATTGACGTCTACGGTAATCATCGCCTCAGTCTGCTCAATGACCAAATAGCCACCCGACTTCAACGGCACCTTCGACTCCAAGGCTTTCTTAATCTCTTCTTCGATGGCATGCAATTCAAACAAAGGCCTCGGACCTTCATACCAGCTAATCCGCTGGGCATATTCGGGCAGAAAATTTTGCGCGAAAGATTGCATGTGTTCAAACACACTCTTGGAATCCACCCAAACCCGATCGATTTTTTGACTCAATAAGTCACGAACCATCCGTATGGCCAGTGGCAAATCTTCATAGACGCACTGTCCACTGGGAGTGACCAGCGCTTTAGCCGCAATGCCTTCCCACAATCGCTTAAGAAACTCAATGTCGGCCTTAAGCGCTGCGCCAGTCACGCCTTCCGCGACCGTGCGCACGATAAACCCACCAGCGTGCGTTCCTTTGAGTTCATTCACCAACTGCAATAGGCGATTGCGTTCGGCCTCATCCTCGATTCGTGCCGACACGCCAACCCCATGGCCGTGGGGCAAATAGACCAGAAACCGCGACGGGATGGAGATCTCCGTGGTTAGCCTTGCTCCCTTCGTCCCCAAGGGCTCTTTGAGCACTTGCACCAATCGCTCATCGCCTTCATTAATAAACTGCCGAATGTCGATGGGGTTGACCGTGCTTTCCTGACTTTGGTTTGATTCGTGCGTGAGCGCGTCGCGGGCAACCGCCACATCCGAACAATGCAAAAACGCGGTTCGCTCCAGACCAATATCCACAAACGCCGCCTGCATTCCGGGCAACACTCGTGAGATTCGCCCTTTGTATAAATGGCCAGCAATGCCGCGCAAGCCAGAGCGCTCCACATGCAACTCTTGCAAATGACCATCTTGCACCAGTGCGGCGCGCGTCTCACGCAAACCAACGTTGATCAAAATTTCACTGGCCATGGTCATCCCTATATCCGGCCACCTTTAAGAGTCGATACGTCTCCCACAGCGGCAACCCGACTACGGCGGTGTAGGACCCGGCGATGGTTCGCACAAACCGGGCCGCTCGACCTTGAATGGCATAGCCACCCGCTTTGCCTTCCCACTCTCGGCTGACCATATACGCATCCACTTCATCGGGCGAGAGAGTGTCAAATGTAACGGACGTGCTAGCGACAATGGTGTTTATACTGTCCCCACGCACCAATGTGACACCGGTATGGACCCAATGCGTTTGACCACTCAACATCAGCAACATGTTGCGCGCGTCATTTTGATCAGTGGGCTTGCCCAAAAGTTCCGAATGAATGGTTACAGCGGTATCGGCCCCCAGGACCGCCGTTCCTTTGGGGCGTTGCTGATGAACGGCCATGGCTTTCTCGCGCGAGAGCCGACTGACATACTCGGTGATCGATTCAGGCGGCCGATGCGATTCGTCCACGTCCGCCACGCTCACCTCAAAAGACACGCCAATTTGCCTTAAAAGCTCAGATCGTCGCGGGGAGGCAGAGGCTAGAATGAGGTTAAACAAGTTCAGTCATCCTTCTTTAAAACCCCTTACCAATCCACCGAGGGCGGATCACCCTTATCCCAGCGATCCCTGAGACCCGAATAGGGTCACAACCGAGGTGATCGTGTGCCATTCGAGGAGTATGAATAGTATACAAAAAGTAGTGCTGGATGCGCGATTTTAAGGCCGGCGCTGGCGCTTCAGATCAACCCAAGCCTCACCCATTAGGCCCGGTGATAGGGATGCCCTTTTGAGATGCTGACTGCCCGATACAAGGCCTCCGCCAGCACCACCCTCACCAGAGCGTGCGGGAGCGTCAGCGTCGACAACGACCACCGCATGTGGGCCGCCTGACTGAGCTCGGGTTCAATGCCTTCGGGCCCACCAATTAAAAACACCAACTCGCCCGACTCCATTTGGCGCTTTTCTAAAAAATCGGCGAGTCCTTCGGAGGTCAGATGTTTGCCGTTCACCTCAAGCGCCACCACGTACGCTCCGCGGGGTATGGCCTGGCGCATGAGTTTGCCTTCCGCAAGCCGGGTGGTTAGGGGGTTTTGCGACGTTCGCTTGGCCAGTGGAATCTCAATCCATTCTAAGGGCAAGTCGTGGGAAAGGCGTTTTGAAAATTCATCCACGCCCGCCTGGATCCAGGTGGGCATCCGGGATCCGATCGCAATGATTTTAACGTGCAACTAGCGGTCCTCGGATCGCACGCTCCACAGTCGCTCCAACGCATACATTTCACGCACGCGTGGCAACATCACGTGCACAATCACATCACCCAAATCAATCAATACCCACTCCCCCTCACGTTCGCCTTCCGCTCCCAAGACTTTAAAGCCGGCTTCACGAGCTTTCATCCGAACGCGCTCGGCAATAGACTTCACATGCCGATCGGACGTACCGCTGGCGATGACCACCGAGTCCGTGACGTCCGATTGACCACGCACATCGAGTTCAATGAGCGACAACGCTTTCATATCGTGCAAGGCCACGCGGACGACTGCCAACAGCCGCTCCAGTGGAGAGATAACGATGGGCGATTTTTTCTTTCGAACAGGCTTGCTGGCCGCGGCCGAACTTCGGCTGGCGGTCTTTGCGCGGGCCACTTTGGGCGCAATCGATTTAGGCGCAGTCGCTTTACCGGTTGCGGCTTTACTCACTTTAGCGCTGGCCTTGGGCTTTGCCGCTTTCTTAGCGGCAACTGGCGACGCTTTGGCAGCTTTCACGCCGACCGAACGCTTCTTGGGCGTTGCGGCTGAAGGTTTTGCAGATTGACCAGCGGTCACGGTTTTTTTCGGACTCATCCTAGGCTAATTTCCTTAGTTGGAGTAACAACGATGTTCGCTTATGATCGCACGAACGGCTGACGGTAGCAAAAATTGTGGGTCTTGACCATTTTTGAGCAACGTTCGAATGGCCGTTGAGGAAATTGCTAAAGGCGTAACTTCATGTAAATAAATGCGTCCATGGGTCTCGTGGCGCAAATCAGCGACGTGCGTGGTCTGATGATCATCCAACCACGTCTTTAAAACCCCATCCTCGGGAACCAAAAACCCGGGACGATGCACCACGATGACGTGCGCCTGTGTCAATAACTCATCGGCTCGATGCCAGTGTGGCATCGTCAAAAAAGCATCGAGACCCACCACAAAACAAATGCTCTGTCGAGGATGCTCGACGCGTAATTCTTCCAACGAATCAATTGTGTAGGATGGCCCTGGCCGATTGAGTTCGCGCTCATCGATGGCAAATCTCGGCTCCTCTTGAATGGCCGCTTCAAGCATCCGGACTCTTAACGCATTTGGCGCAAATTGGGCGGGACGATGATATGGCTGTCCCGTTGGCATGAAATGGAGGGTTGGAATTTCTAATAAATTCAACAACTCAAACGCCGAACGCAAATGACCGTAATGAATGGGATCAAAGGTACCCCCCATCACCACCCAAGGGTGCGCATCGCTGCCTTGCCGCGTCACTGACGTGGGGACCGTCATCGGCCACCACCGCGAGTCTGCGCTCGACACAATTCAACCGACAACTGTATGAGTTCACTCCACGGATCACCGTCAATTGCACCTTTGATCATGCCGTCAATCCGTCCGGCCCGACGCAAAAACTCAAAGAGCTGCCGTTTGACTATTTTTTGATTGACGCTGGTGAGCGCTTCGCGGCGTTTAAATCCGCCTCGAAACAGGCGCTTTGCGTTGCCATTTGTGGACACCTGCAACACCGATCGAATCTCTTCTAACAACGCCCACAACACCAAAATAGGTTCTTCGCCTTCGACGCGTAACCCTTCTAAAATACGCACCACGCGCGCGCTATCGGCGCGCAACAGCGCCTCGCTTAGGGTGAATATGTCGTAGCGGGCACTCATGCTGATGGTTTCCGACACCGCCTTGGTGGACAGCGCATCCTTACCCGTCAATAGTGCCAACAACTCAATTTCTTGCGCCGCTGCAACCAAATTGCCTTCGCAACGCTCCACCAATAAGGCAACCACTTCGGGATCTGGACTCAAACCCGCCTTCTTTAATCGAGCTGTAATGAAGGTGGGCATTTGATCAATCGACAGCGGTTCGACATCCACCCAGATGCCCGTCTCGGCAAACGCATTCACCCACGCCGACTTGCGATCCGACCATTCAATTTTGGACGTTTGGACCAATAGAAGCACATCTGGACCCACATTCTTGACAGCTTGTTGAAGGGCTTTTGAACCTTCTACTCCGGGCTTCGCTTGCGCCATTTTTAATTCAATGATTCGCTTATCGGCAAACAACGACGGCGAATTCAACTCTTCCAATAGCCCTTGCCAATCAAAGCCGCGCTCCACGAAGAACACTTCTCTACCAACAAAGCCCTCTTGGCGAGCGCTCTGTCTGATCAGATCCACCGATTCGTTAACGCGCAGTTGTTCATCGCCCGCTACCAACCAAATTTGTGGCAGCGGGCTTTTGATCGCCTTAGCAATTTGCTCAACCGGGATGTTCACAGTGGGTTAGGTCGCGCGTGCTAGTTTCCAGTGCTCTGTGAGCCTTGGATAAAGTGAATGACGTTTTGTGTCAATTTCGCTCGCTCACTGGGAACCACATAAATCATATGACCTGAGGCGTAGTGGAATCGCTCAATGCGCGACAAGTAATCGCCGGCGACGGGCAAATGATCCAGCTCATGATTGGCCGCAAAGTACGGAGTGGCCAAATCGTAATAACCCGCGTTCAGCATCACTCGTAACGTTGAGTTTTCAACCATCGCGTGCGCCAAATCAATCGCCACGTTGGCCGTCTGCGATAATCGATCCCCCTCGCCTGGCGGACGATGCAACAAATCAAATCGATCACCGAAATCAACCGAACTGTGGTACTCCTTGCCCATTCCAAACTTCAGTTCGCGACGCACATAATCGTTGAACAAACTGACGTAGGCAGATGAAATCGCCGATGACTGCGGATCGTACTGCGACTCTTTCGCCATCGGATCGAGACTTAACCCCGAAAAGCGGGTATCCAACCGGCCTGCGTTATAGTTTCGACCCAAGACATTTTGGGTAAACACGCCGACGTTCATGCGCAAGTCGGATTGTTCCCACAACGCCGCACTCACTCCCGTGTAGCGCTCCAAACGTTGCGCCACATCGGCCCGAGTCTTGGCATCCAAACGTCGGCCCTGCGCAAGAGCGTAGGCGTAGTCTTTTAACGCAAAGGCTTCAACCTCTTTCAAAAACTCCGGTAAAGATGCAGCGCTGGTGGTAATTTTATGGTGATACCACGCGGTTGCCGCATACGTCGGCAATACCAAATAGTAAGCCTGATCCACGCCCGGATTGGTTTGCGGGCCATCGGCGTTGTTGTCCCAAACCAAAATTTGCGACAACATGATCACGCCATTCACCGTAATGCTGTAGCGCGACGAGAGCATATTGCTGACCACCGCAGCGCGCGTGGTGCCGTAAGACTCGCCAAAAATGTATTTTGGGGAATTGAAGCGCTGATGGGTTTCACAATACTGCAAGATGAACCGCGCCATGGTGGCGGCGTCTCCATCAATGCCTAAAAACAATCGATCAGCATCTTTGCCTTTCAAATGACCAAACCCAGTCCCCGGGGCGTCCACAAAGACCAAATCACTGGCCGGCAAAATGGTGTCGGCGTTATCCACCAATGCGTACGGAGCCGCACCGGCCGCTCGATCCGAGGGAATGTCCACTCGCTTCGGTCCAAACGAGCCCATGTGCAACCAGATGGACGCCGAACCCGGGCCACCGTTAAACACAAACATGATCGGACGCTTGGAGTCGCTCTCTTTCCCCAGGGTATACGCCACATAACTCATTAACGCTTCGGGTTTGTCCTCTTTATCGGCATCCGCTTTGCCGTCCATCGAATCCAGCGGATCTCGTGGAGTCACCACCAGCGTGCCCGCCTCCGCTTGATAAGACACCGTCTTACCGTTCAACAGCATCGTATGCGAGGTCACGGACTGCTCCGCCTTAAAACCCTCCGCCGTCGCTTTGGCTTTATCGGAACTGCCCGCCGCATCCGCAGCCAAGGCGCGAGGACTCAACGACAGGACGGCTCCCACCATCAGTCCAAAGGCACACACGTTCACCCCAATCGACGACCATTTTTGACGCATAACTATTCCTTTACCGTGTCCGTTCATTGCTGTTCTCTCGCACGCCAACGTGACGAGATCCCGATTACCGCCATTTTCCGCATCCCCGATGCACAAGCGCGCACAATTAAGCTAATCTTGCCGCCATGCCCAATACGGTTCTTTCCCTCACCGATGTCCGATTCCAGTGGCCGAATCAATCGCCACTTTTAGACATCCCCCACTGGTCGGTCCAAGCCGGCTCACGGGTGCTCTTGCGTGGCGCCAGCGGATCTGGCAAAAGTACCTTACTGTCTCTGTTGGCGGGTATTTTACTCCCTGACCGCGGCAGAATCTTGGTCAATAAAGTCGATTTGGCACAATTATCTGCCCGCGAACGCGATGCCTACCGCGGCGCACACATTGGCTACATTTTTCAACAGTTTAATTTACTGCCCTGGCTGTCGGTTTTGGATAACGTGCTCCTGCCTTTACGACTCAATCGGGAGCGAGCGAGGGAGATTCAGAGCCCTGAGCGAGAGGCCCGCCGCATCATGGACAGCCTTGGGATCAGCACTCAGGCCGCCATGCAACAGGTCACTCGCCTGTCGCTGGGCGAACAGCAAAAAGTCGCTGTGGCCCGCGCCATGATTGGCAAGCCGGCGATTATTTTAGCGGACGAACCCACTTCAGCCTTGGATCACGATTTCCGGATGAGCTTTTTAGAAATTCTGCTCAACGAGTGTTACCTCAATGGGATCACCTTGTTGTTTGCAAGCCACGACTTACAACTGGGGCAGTTTTTTGACTATTCCGTAGCGCTCGCTGAAATCAACCATTCCAAGCCTTCGGGATCTCAGGCCATAGGGCGCAGCGTATGAATGCGTTATCGGAACTGGTCATCGCCAGTCTCTGGAGTCGCCGCTTGACCGTGTTGGCTTCGATTGTCTCGGTTGCCTTATCGGTGGCCTTGCTCCTCGGCGTAATTCATCTGCGGGAAGACGCGCGTTTAAGCTTCTCCAATACCGTTTCGGGCATTGATCTCATTGTGGGCCCACGCAGCGGCCCCTTGAACCTGCTCTTGTTCACGGTGTTCCACTCCGGCTCCTCACAAGGCTTGGTGTCGTTAGAAACGTTCGAACGGGTATCGCACCACCCCGACGTCGAATTCGCCATTCCGATGGTTCTCGGCGACTCTCACAAAGGGTTCCCCGTTTTGGCCACCAACCCCGCTTACTTTAATCAGTGGCACTTCGGTGGCGATCGAGCGCTGCTGTTTGCGGAAGGAGGCGGATTTGTGGGTCGCAACGATGCGGTGTTGGGCGCGACGGTCGCGGAGACACTGCATTATCGCCTTGGCGACACGCTCATCTTGACGCACGGGTCTAGCGGTGAATCGACCACCGACCACACCAACGAACCGGTCACGGTGGTGGGCATATTGAAACCAACGGGCACACCCGTCGACCGAACCGTCCACGTGCCGATCGAAGTGTTGGTTGCGGCCCACCGTGCGCTGTACAGCAGCAACCATTATTACGGACCGCTAAAAAGCGCCGAGGAAATCGCCCGCGAGACTGAAAAGTTAGATGCGTTTGTGGTGCGCATGAAAGAACGACCACTGACGTTTATGATGCAAAAGACTCTCAATCAATACAGCGGCGAACCCTTAACGGCGATCATGCCCAGCGTGGTGCTCAACGAACTGTGGGGTCTGGTGTCCATGGCCGAGGGCGTCTTGCTGTGGGTTGCCGCCATGGTGGTCGTCAGTGGCCTCATTGGGTTGTGCATCGTCCTCATGAGCACGCTCAAAGAACGTCGCCGCGAAATGGTCATATTAAGAAGCTTGGGCGCACATCCTCAACTGATTTTCGCGCTGCTCATGTTGGAATCGTTTTTAATGACGTTTGTGGGGTCAATCATTGGATTTTTCAGCTTAGAAACCGCCCTTTGGTTTACCAAAGACTTGGCGCAGCAGCATTATGGCTTAGACCTCAGCTTGGGCCTGCCGACCGCTGTGGATTGCCTGGCACTGCTGTGCGTCTGTGTATTGGGAGCGCTGTTTGCATTGATACCGGCAACCATCGCTTACCGACAAAGCATGCGCGATGGCCTAACGATCCATTAACCACCCCCGCGGCCACGTGCTCGGCGCCATGGCCGCGGTTGAGCGACAACGCTAGTGTGGTTGTGCGTGAGTGGTGGTTAACACCAACGCCGGCTTGTTGTTGAGATACCGGGCGTAGAGCTGTTGCACCTGTTCAGCCGTGACCGCGCGCGCGGCGTCCACATCCTTCAAAATAAAGTCTTTAACCATCGGATCTCGGTCCAGCAATCCCAGCTGCTCCAGCCAATAACCGTTGTTCTCACGGTTCTTGATGCGCGACTCCACGATCGGACGCCTTGCCCGTTCCAACTCATCGTCACTCACCGGCGTCTCCGCCAGCGCGGTAATTTGCTCGTTCAGCAACGCCTTAAAGCGCTCAAAATTTTCCGCCGGTGTCTCAATCGAGGATTGAAAATACCCCATGTTCTTGACGTAAAAAGCACTCCGAGCTGATGCCGAAGGCGAATAAGTAATCCCCAGCTTCTCGCGCACCGAATCCACCAAACGTTGCGACAGCACATTGGTTGCAATCGGCAAAGGCTGCAAAATCTCCGGCGCGGTTACGTGATCGGGCAATGGCCAAAACACTCCAATAAACGCCTGATCCGCTCGCCCCTGATGAACAACCGATACCGCGGGCGTGGCTTTGGGATCGAAATTGGTGATCGCGGCTTGATTGAGCGCTTGTCCTTTAACGGGCTTTAATGCCGCAAACGTTTGGGCAACCGCATTCACCACGGCCGACTCCGTCACATCGCCCACCACCACTACCGTCAGCGGACCGGCGTGCAAGGACTCGTAGATCGCTTTGAGTTCATCGACGCGCGTGCCCTTGAGGTCCTCCTGCGAAGGGTAGCGAAGAAAACGACGATTGCCACCGGCGGTCAGTTCCTCAACGGCGCGCGCAAACACCGCACCCGCGCTGGTTTCAATCTGCCCTTCAATCATCGGGATTTGAGCCCCGAGCTTTTCCGCCATCTCTGGCCTAAATCCCGCATCACTAAAGTAGGCGGCTAACAATTGCAGCTGAAAATTCAAATCCTTGGGACGGGTTATTCCCGACAACGTCGTGTAATGCGTCGAGACGGTCAGCGCGTTCGACACCAAAAGACCGTTCTCCTGAGTGTATCGCCCAATGTCTCCTGCAGACATGAGACGCGTTCCGCCGAGAGGAATAAAACCGGTGGCCCACACCGAATGAAGCACCGAGTCCCCCAGCACTTGTAAGCCATTCCCAAAGTTCACCGCCACACGGACGTGATCTTTCTCAAAGTCCGTCTTCTTCACGATCAACTTCACACCGTTGGCAAAGGTGGTGGTCACCGTCCCGAGCGCCTGATCTTCAACACGACCAACGGCTTTTCCCGTCGATCCAAAACGCGTATACGGCCATTGCAGCTTTTGGGTCGCTGCCGCTTGGGTAAGGTTACGCGAATAGGCCGTTTGAAGAATGGCGTTTAACTTCTCAGTCGTCAACGGATCGCTCTGTGCGGAACGAAACATCACTGGACCAGACCCGTTGAACAACTGTGCAGCCGCGTGATTGATGTCGTCGAGCCTCACCTGGTTGAACTCGCGATCAAACCACGCCTTATCTTGCTGCGGGCTGATGGTCAACGCATCGTCATTAACGTCTTTTAAAATTCCATCCGCCAAGCCCACGTTGTGGCGAGTCCCAGCGGAGGCCACCTCCGCTTCCAGCGAGGTTCTAAAAATCGTCAGCACGCGATCCAATTCCGCCTGAGTAATGCCATCGGTCACCAACCGACGCTGCTCTTCAACCACGGCGTTCAGTGCCTCAGGCAATTGTTTGGGGTCTGCCATCAAACTCAACGACGTTAAGGCAGCGACTCCCAAAATATCGTCCTCAATCGACACCGCTGCCGACAGATACGGACACCGCGGCTTAGCGGCGCGATCCGCTAGGCGCAAATTTAACACCGATTGCGCCATCATGACTTTAACGCGCTCGCGATCAACCTCGTCCGTTTCGGCCCGCAAATCAACGGGGCGAATGTAGTCCAAACTCAACTCGTCTGGCGCGCCCGGCGCGATGAACTCAACGACGGGCTTCACGGGCTTCGGAACTTCAACAGGCTTGGGCGTAACCGCTACCGCAGAATGCCAGTCCCCGAATCGCTTAATGATGTCCTGCTCAACCGCTTTTGGATCCACATTGCCGACGATGATGATCGTCGCGTTATCGGGTCGATAATTTTGCCGATAAAACTTTTCCAGTCGGTCGTGATTGGCCGCTTTGATGGTTTCAACCGTGCCAATTGGCCAGCGATTGGGTATGGACGTTCCCGCCAATAAATTGGCGTAGTTGGCTTTAATGGCTTTATAGGCGGGACTGTCGCGCAACCGCTCCTCTGACAACACCACCCCACGCTCTGTTTCAATCAGCTTCTGATCCAAAAGCAGGTTTTCACCGATCTCTCGAAATAAGGTGAGTCCAGTGTCCAGAGCACTGGCGTCTGCCTTTGGAAAATTAAACATGTACACGGTTTGCTCGTGCGAGGTAAACGCGTTGGTGTCGGGCCCAAACTTCAGCCCTTGACGCTCCAACATCCGCACGACGTCGCCATCGGGCACATGGGCGCTGCCGCGAAACGCCATGTGTTCCAGAAAATGGGCCAAGCCTTGCTCCTCATCACTTTCTTGTAATGAGCCCGAACCAATTCTCAGTCGCATTGCCACCCCATCTTTGGGCGTCTCATTATGGCGGATGGCGTATCGCAAGCCATTGGGCAGCGTTCCGAACACTATCACGGGGTCGGCTTCGCGATGGACGTAATCCTGCGCCCAGCGGCCCGGCTGCTTTAACACCCCCTCATCGGCGTGGGTCAACCACCCTAACGCGCATAACAGCGCGACCGCGACCACTCGATTCCATCGGACCATAAATTTCCCCATTAGATGATCATCCTCAGTCTTCAGACCAGCGCCTGAGAGACCACGCCAAGAAATGGACGTACACCGCGCTCCGTCAGCTCACCGCGAGCGAGCCCCCTCAGGCCGCGGACGTTTACTAAAGCAATTGCAGCAACGGGTGGCCGAACGTCGGCGCTCAGTCCTTGACTGGCAATTCCGTTTTAACAACCGTTTTATCAAAATGCAAGTCAACTTCGATGGTATCGCCTACTTTGAGTTCTTTCTTAAGTCCCATAATCATCAGATGACGACTTTTGGGTTCAAATTTAACCGCGTCTCCCGCGGGGATTTCGAAACTGTCCACCTCACGCATCCGAACAATACCGTTTTCCAGTCGTGAGTCGTGAATTTCAATTTTAGCCGCGACTGGAGAACTGACACCGGTCAACCGTAAGACCGCGCGCGTGCTGTTGGTAATCGTCAAATATCCCGCCGTCATATCCATCCCCGCCATCGAGGGGCGCACAAAACCGGGCTCCACCACAGGTCGTGGGCTTTGCGTGGCTGCGCGCACCGCCTGCACCGAAAACAGCGGCAAACTCATTACCGCGTACCCTAAGAGCATCATGGCTTTCATAGTCGTTTCTCCTCAAGGCTGTGCACAACAGTATACTCAGTTAAAATAATAACGCATTCGTCAATGGAGATAATTTAATCCCCATCGCCCATTCGCATGTGAAAGGTGAGCTCGTGTGTCGCGTCCAGCACACCCCAGCGCATCAGTTGTTGGCGACATTCGCTCGCGTCGGACTGATACCACGCTAAAGCGCTGCCCAACCGAAAGGTGTATCCCCACGCATCCATATCCGAACACATTTCCGAGTGCGCCACACCGATCGCTGGCGCCATTGTGACCTGCAGATATAAGACACAATTTTCTTCGCTGTACTCACCGCCTGCGTCACTGCGCAACGCTCGACGACGCTGAGGACTCATGCATATCACATGTGCCGCTTCGTGCAAAACTGAGTGGATCGGCGTCTGCCGACTGGCGAAGATGTATTTGCCGAATAAGCCCGCTTCCGGTGTACCGAAATAACTGAAGGGTATTGGCAAATCCACGTCAACTTCAATGAGTTTTAAACCCCACCGCGCCAACAGACCTTCGGCTTTAGTCCAATGCGGCTCGTGCAAACAACGCATTGGTTCTACCAAGTCACAGTCGCCACACGCCGCAAGACCAAGCCTGAAATTTCCTTGGCCAAAGCGCGCCGAACCGTTTCTTGCTCGTGCTGCTTCGCCAACGCCGCGTTAACCGAATAGCTGTATTCGCGCCGTAAAGATAATTCCGTAGGCGAGAGCACCTCGTGACTGCCGACACGAACCCGAAACTTGACCGTGTAGAACACCTCATATTCGGTCGGCGTATTGGTGGCCGAAACGCTGAGCACGGTTTGACCTGAGACGTCCGACAGAATGTCGATCACCGCCGTATCCGGGGTCGACTCCGCAACCAATTGAACGCCTGCGTCGCGCAAGCCGTGGCTGAGTTCGCGATTGAAGTCGGTGTAATGATTGTCCGCGTGTAACGCCATCGTGCTTAAGCGTGCTGGCATCTTGAGTGGCATAACGCGTTCAAACCCACACCCGCTTAAGCCCAGCAGTGAGGCCAACATCAGCACTAGGATGGTTTTGCCAATCGCCGCCGAAAAGAAGATGACAACGCGATCCCATTTGACGGAAACAGCGCCGGCGTTCATCCCCCCACCACCACATTGACAATCTTGCCTTTCACAACAATCACCTTACGGATGGGCCCCGTCAAAAACCGTTGCGTTGTGGGATCGTTCAGCGCCATTTCCTTAATAGCGTCGTCCGTGGCAGTCACCGCCACGTCGATTTGACTACGCAGCTTGCCGTTGACTTGGATCATCATGGTCACCACATCATTCGTCAGCGCTTCTTGGTCAACCGCCGGCCACCGCTCATCGATTAACGGCCGAGTGTGACCGAGCGCCTTCCACAACTCGTGGGTCACGTGGGGTATGACTGGCGACAAACACAGCGCGGCGACGTCCAACGCTTCTTTAATCACCGCTTGAGCCGCCGGCGTTTCCGAGGAATGTCGGTAGACTGCGTTGATGAGTTCCATAACCGACGCGATGGCGGTATTGAAGGTCTTGCGCCGACCGTAGTCGTCGGTGACTTTGGCCAAGGTTTGATGAATCAATCGCTTTAATTGTCGATCTTCTCCAGACAACTGCGCCGCGTTCAGTGGCGCAGCCCCAATAAACGCCTGCGCATTAAACACCGCGCGCCACAGCCGCTTGATGAAGCGCGAAGCGCCCTCCGCACCGTCGTCCGACCAATCCAAACTCAACTCCGGTGGCGCGGTAAACATCATAAAGAGTCTGGCTGTGTCCGCGCCATAGGTTTCGATGAACGACTGCGGATCAACGCCATTGAGCCGCGACTTCGACATCGTGCCCATGCCACCGTGCTCCACCAAGGACCCGTCCGCTTTCAAGCGATGCTCCACTCGACCGTCCGCGTGGGTGGTGGCTTCCACGTCTAAAGGATTAAAATACTCAATTCGGCCAGACGCGGGCTTTCTGAAGAAAATGTGGTTGCGCACCATGCCCTGGGTCAACAAGTTTGAAAACGGCTCATCCACCTTCACCAAACCCAAATCGCGCATCACGCGAGTCCAAAAGCGCGAATACAGCAAATGCAAGATCGCATGCTCAATGCCGCCAATATACTGATCAACCGGCAACCAATACGCCGCGCGCTCATCGACCGGTAAGGTCGTGTTGTCGACGCTGGCGTAACGTAAGAAATACCAACTGGAATCCACGAAGGTGTCCATGGTATCCGTCTCGCGACGCGCGGGCTTGTGGCAAGTGGGGCAGACGCAGTTGACAAAGTCCGGATGCTTATTCAAAGGGTTGCCGGAACCATCGGGCACCAAATGAGTAGGCAACACCACGGGCAGATCCTGCTCGGGAACCGGCACCACGCCACAGTGGTCGCAATGGATGATGGGAATCGGACAACCCCAATACCGTTGGCGCGAAATGCCCCAGTCTCGCAAACGCCACTGCGTCTGCCGGGAACCCAGATTCGCTTGCGTTAAATGCGCCGCAATGGCGTCAATCGCTTCATCGTACGTTAACCCATCGAAGGGCGCGGAATTGATCGTGTGCCCATGTTCGCCGTACCACGCCTGCCAGGCGTCCGTGGAGAAAGTCTGTCCGTCCACCGCAATGACGGGCTTGATGGGCAGATCGTATTTTTTGGCAAACTCAAAATCACGTTCATCGTGCGCCGGGACGCCCATCACCGCGCCTTCGCCATAGCTCATGAGCACGTAATTGCCCACCCACACGGGAATCGCTTCGCCGCTGATCGGGTGGGTCACAAAGGAATGCGTATTCATTCCTTTTTTCTCCATCAACTCTCGCTCCGCTTCCATCACCGTGCCTTGTTTGCACTCGTCGATGAACGCCTGCAAGGCGGGATTGGAGCTTGCGGCTTGTTCCGCCAATGGATGCTCCGCGGCCACCGCCACGAAGGTCACACCCATCAAGGTGTCCGCGCGAGTCGTGAACACTTTGAGTGCTCCCGATTGCCCAGCGATGTCGTAGGGAAAACTGACGTTAACGCCCTCGCTCTTACCCATCCAATTGGCTTGCATGGTTTTGACCCGCTCGGGCCAGCCGTCCATGTGCTCAAGCGCTGCCAACAACTCCGGTGCGTAACGGGTGATGTTCAAGTAGTACATCGGGATTTCGCGCTTTTCAATCAGCGCACCCGTGCGCCACCCGCGACCATCAATCACTTGCTCGTTTGCCAGTACGGTTTGATCCAACGGATCCCAGTTCACCACGCCCGTTTTTTGATAAGCAATGCCCTGTTTGAGCATTTGGATGAACAACCACTGATTCCAACGATAATATTCCGGCGTGCAGGTCGCCAACTCGCGCGACCAATCAATGCCAAAGCCCAACGCCTTCAATTGCGCACGCATCGCATCAATGTTGGCGTGCGTCCACTCCGCCGGAGGCAAGTGATTGGCCATCGCCGCATTTTCCGCAGGCAGACCAAACGCATCCCACCCCATCGGCTGCAACACATTAAAGCCTTGCATGCGCATAAATCGCGCCAAGACGTCGCCAATGGTGTAATTACGCACGTGACCCATGTGCAACCGGCCACTGGGATAAGGAAACATCGACAGGCAATAATATTTCGGACGAGTGGTGTCCTCGACGGCTTTGAAGGTTTGCACCGCATCCCAATGCGCTTGGGCACGTGATTCAACGTCGGCGGGATCGTAAATTTCAGGTAAGCTCATAAAATCGCCACTAAAAAAGCCAGACAATAACCTTAAGGATACCAAGTAACGACCACCAGGGGGTTTACAAAAACCCCACCCTGTGGTCTTTTTATTGAATTTTCACGCGCATGAATTGATCACCAAAGCGGCCGAGACCCGATCAACGTGGCTCGACCACCCGATCCCAACTGACGCCCGCCGCAGACGCGTTACGCCTTGGGGATCGACGTGCGGTCCTACAACACGCGCGCGATGGCGTCGACGACTTGCGCCACTTTCGACTCCGGCAATCCCGCAACGTTGATTCGACTGTCCGGCGCCGCGTACACATGATGCTCGGTAGCCAAACGCTTCACCGCATCCGCAGAAAGCCCCAGCATCGAAAACATCCCATTCTGATGGCGGATAAAGTCAAAGCGCTCGGAATGGGTCGTGGCTTTCAGCCCATCGGCTAAGGCGTGACGCAAGCTGCGCACGCGCCCTCGCATCGCATCCAATTCCGCGATCCACTGACTGAACAACGCCTCATTCCCAGCAATGGTCGCGATGACGGCCGCGCCGTGATCCGGTGGCATGGAATAAATTCGGCGCGCCATGGACTGAAGATGACTCATCACCGTTTTGGCGTCCTGAGCAGTTTCCGCAATCGCAATCACCGCGCCCACGCGTTCGCGATAGACACCAAAGTTCTTCGAACACGACGTGGCGATCATCATCTCCGGCACGTGATCGGCAAACAAGCGAATCGCGGCCGCGTCGGCGTCGAGCCCCTGCCCCAAGCCTTGATAGGCAATGTCGAAAAACGGCAACAAGTTCTTTTGTTGGACGACCTCGAGCACCTGCTGCCATTGGGCCATCGACAAATCCGCACCCGTCGGGTTATGACAGGAGCCATGCAACAACACCGCCGTGCCCGCACTCTGCTGAGCCAAGGTTTCCAACATCGCGTCAAACAGAATTCGTCCATTGGCAACGTCGTAATAGGGATAACGCTCAACGGCGATGCCGGCACTGCCCAACAACGGAATGTGATTGGCCCACGTGGGATCGCTCGCCACCAGCTTGATGCCCGGTTTGGCCTTCAACAACAACTCCGCCGCCAATCGCAGCGCACCTGAGCCGCCGGGCGCTTGCAAGGTGGCGGATCGTTGTGCGGTCAACACGCCATGTTGCGCCCCTAAGGTCAGTTGCGTCACAAAGTCAGAGAACGGGCGATTGCCAGCTTGCCCCACATACGTTTTGCTGTGCTGCGCTTGGAGCATAATCCGCTCCGCTTCCTTCACGGCGCGCATCACCGGCGTGATGCCTTTCTCGTCTCGATAAACGCCGACGCCCAAATCCACTTTGTCCGGATGAGAATCCGCGGCAAAGGCCGCCATCACGGCTAGCAACGAATCCGCAGGCTGAATCGGCAATGACTGAAACATATCGGCAGCTCCACACACGCAAACGGTGATTTAATTATAGCCGATGAGGTTGCCTGAAGCGGAGGATTGCGCGCTCCTTTGGGAGCGATTCCGAACTATTTTCAGCCCCCACAACAACCACGGCAGGAGCAGCACGAGAATGATCGGCGTATTGCCCATGCGCGCAAACGGCGTCAGTCCAGTCATGGGCACCACGCTGGCGCGCAACACATAGGGTTCAAATTGCGGCGAGCGCGCCTCAATCTTGCCGTCCGGCCCGATCACCGCGGACACACCGCTGTTGGCCACCCGCATTAAATACCGTCCCGCCTCCAAGGCGCGCATACGCGAAATCTGCAAATGCTGATGGGGCGCGGTGCTGTCGCCGAACCACGTATCGTTGGTGACGTTCACCAACAGCGTGGCGTCGCTTAAAAACGCGAGTTGTTCTTGGTTGAAGGCGTCTTCGTAACACACCGACCCACCCAACACTTGCCCTTTTGCCCGCAACAACGACGGGGGATCGCTGCCGGCGGTAAAATCGGTGTACGGCAATTGAGCCAACCGCATCCACTGACGCACCCAGGAGGGCACGGGAAAATACTCGCCAAACGGCACCAAATGACGTTTGTCGTACCACTGCACGGGGTCACCAATCACCGCGATCCCATTGAAGTAATGACCGTCCTTCGCGTGAATGAGCCCCAAGACCAACGTGGAGTGCTTCAACTGCGCCATGGCGTTCAGCGCCGTCAACAAACGCTCGGCGTCCTGGTACAAAAACGGCAAGGAGGATTCCGGCCACACAATCAGATCCTGACCCAACGCCTGCTCGGTGAGCCCAATGTAGCGCCCGGTGATTTCCGCTTCACGGCCTTCTTGCCACTTTTCATCCTGCGGAATGGCGCCCTGCACCAACCCCACGCTCAAGCGCTCGCCACTGACCGTGGTCCAGTGAATCGTTTGCAATGCCAGACCAAGCGCCACGATCACGGCAGCCGACACCCACCAGGCCGGCGCGCGCAGCACGTTGCCCCCGAGCAAGCCCACGGGCACAGCAAGGCCCGCCATCAGCGCGCTCAGGCCATAAACACCAACCACGGGAGCGTAACCCTGAAAGGGGGTATCCAACCCTGAGTAGCCCAACGCCAACCAGGGAAAGCCCGACAGAAACCAGGCTCGAAAGTACTCGGTCAACACCCAACCACACACGATCAACACCACCTTGGCCCAGGTTGAGGTCTGCGAGCGCAACACCGGGTAAACCAGCGCCCCCAATACGGCCGTGTAGGAGCCCATCAGCAGGGTCAATCCCAACATCAACACCAGGGCAATGGACATTGGGACCCCACCGTTGCCCACCAAACAGATGTACAGCCAATAGGTGCCCGCCTGAAACCACGCAAACCCAAACGCGAACCCGATGGACGCCGCTTCCTTGCGCGAGCGACAGCGATTCCACAACGCGACCAGTCCCGCCACCGAGACCAAGGCCACTGGCCACCAACCGAATGGCGCGAACGCGAGGGTGGCCACTGCCCCCAACCCCAACGCCATGGGCCACCGGTGAAAGGACATCATAATGGCGACGACGTCATCAAGACGTCTCGGGGGGTTAATACTTTCAACGTCTCGATTCGGCGCTCGTTTGCGCGCAACACACGGAATTCAAACTCGCCCAAGCGTACGCTTTCAAAACGCTTGGGGATGCGACCAAACGCTTTGGCCACCAACCCCCCAATGGTGTGAAACTCCGCGTCGCTCAGATGGCTGGCAAAGGTCTCATTGAAGGTGCTGATGGGGGTCGCGCCATGGATCGTGAATTCAAACGCTTTGTCCCGACGGATCAGCTTTTCATCGTCGGTATCGAATTCATCGTCAATCTCTCCGACAATCTCTTCCAAGACATCCTCAATGGTCACCAATCCGGCCACGCCGCCATACTCATCCACCACGATGGCCATGTGGTAGCGATTTTCCCGAAACTCCCGCAACAACACGTTCAAACGCTTCGTGGCCGGCACCCGAACCGCGGGACGCAACACCTCACGGATATCAAACGACTGTTCCGCCGCCGCGGGCGCTTCACTCATAAACCGCAGCAGTTCTTTGGCCAACAAAATACCAATGATGTCATCACGATCTTCATCGAACACCGGGAAGCGAGAGTGACCGGATTCCACCACAATGGGCAGAAGTTCATTGAGCGAGGCGTCTTTGGGCAGCAACGTCATCAACCCCCGCGGCACCATAACGTCGCCCACGGTGAGGCGGCTCATTTCCAACACCCCTTCGACCATCGCGTGCGCATCGCCATCCAACACCGCTTGCGCACGGGCACGCGTGAGCGCGTCGCGCAGATCTTGTTGTGGATTTGGCGGGCTCCACAGCGACGTTACTAATTTGGCCAATCCGCTGAAACGCCCGCTCATCAGTATCCTCGCTGCGGTGACTCAGTCGTTCTGAGATAAGGATTTAAAAACCCCAAGGCGCGCATCACGCGAATTTCTCGCCGTTCCATGATCCGCGCTTCGTCATCGGTTTGATGATCAAAGCCCAGCAGATGCAAGGTGCCGTGAACCATCAGGTGCGCCCAGTGGGCCGATAAGGTCTTCCGCTGTTCGCGCGCTTCGCGCACGAGCACTGCCGGACAAATGGCCAAATCCCCCAAAAACAAGTGTGGATCCGCATCGTCGGCGGTAAAACTCAAGACGTTGGTCGGCTTATCAAAGCCGCGATATTCGCGGTTCAAACGCCGCGATTCGGCCAAACTCACCACCTTGCAAGCAATGAGCGCATCCGCTGATGCCGGGCGCTGTTGGGCCGCTCGCCCCATGGCTTTGGCCACCCACTGATTCATCACCGCGACCGACGGAGTCCAAAAACGACGGGTACCGTAGCTCACTTCTAAAAGCATTAGGGCGACTCGCTGCGTTCATAGGCTTGCACAATGCGTTGCACCAAGGGGTGACGAACCACATCGCGTGAATCGAAGAAGGTGAATCCCACCCCCTGCACATCGCGGAGTATATCAATCACGTGTTTCAATCCGGAAACGCGATGCGACGGCAAGTCGGTTTGCGTCACGTCGCCCGTGACCACGGCCTTTGAACCGAAACCTATGCGGGTCAAAAACATTTTCATCTGTTCGATCGTGCTGTTTTGCGCCTCGTCCATGATGACAAACGATTCATTCAAGGTGCGGCCACGCATAAACGCCAGCGGCGCGATTTCAATCACTTGGCGTTCGATTAAACGCCCCACTTTTTCAAATCCCAAATAATCGTACAACGCGTCGTACATCGGCCGTAAATACGGATCCACTTTTTGGCTCAAGTCGCCCGGCAAAAAGCCCAGTCGCTCGCCGGCTTCGACCGCCGGACGCACCAAAACGATTCGGCGCACGCGATCGGTTTGCAGCGCTTCCACCGCACACCCCACCGCCAAATAGGTTTTTCCAGTGCCCGCCGGCCCCACCCCAAACGTGAGATCCAATTGACGCATCATCGCGAGATACTCACGTTGATGCGCGCCTCGGCCTCGAATCACGCCGCGCTGCGCACGCAACTCCGGCTCCGACCCCACCACGCCCGACATACCGCTTTCGCGGATCAACAAATGAACATCCGCGGCTTCGACCCCGCGCGCGGCTTCTTGATAGAGGGTCTCGAGCAAGCGTGATGCTTCGTCCGCGCGCACGCCGTCTATCTTAAAAAGGTTGCCACGACGGTGCACCACGACGCCCAACCCCGCCTCAATGTCTTTGAGGTGTTGGTCCATCGGACCACACAGGGCACTCAAGCGTTCATTGTCGTGGGGTTCTAACGTGAGGGTAAATTGACTCACAAACCAACCACCCGTTGAGCTGACGCGTTATCGATCCACTCCCCTCGTAGCGAGTACGGGTGCGCCGAGACAACTTTAACGTGAATAAACTGACCGATGAGGCTTTGCGGTCCCGCCAAATTCACCCAACGATTGCATTCGGTTCGACCGGCAATTTCGTCGGCGTTACGCTTCGCGGGACGCTCCACTAAAATCTTCACCGTCTGACCCACCAACGCTTCCGAGCGCTTCAGTGCCTGACGGTTCAACAGATCTTGAAGGCGCTCCAACCGACTGAGCTTCTCCTCCGGCGTCAACTCATCGACCAAGGCGGCCGCAGGCGTGCCGGGTCGGCGCGAGTAAATAAAACTGAAACTTTGATCGAATTCACACTCTTCAACCAACTTCAACGTTTTTTGGAAATCCTCTTCGGTTTCACCGGGGAATCCCACAATAAAATCCGAGCTTAACGCAATGTCGGGGCGTACCGCCTTTAATTTGCGAATGATGCTCTTGTACTCAAGGCTCGTGTAACCGCGTTTCATCGCCATCAAAATGCGATCGGATCCCGACTGCACGGGCAAGTGCAGCATGTTCACCAATTTGCGATTATGCCGATACACCTCAATCAATCGATCGCTCATCTCCAGCGGATGCGAGGTGGTGAAGCGAATGCGTTCGATGCCCTCAATGAGCGCCACTTGGTCCAGCAGGTAGGCAAAATCAACCATCTCACCATCGTCGCGAGGGCCCAGATAGGCGTTGACGTTCTGACCCAGCAAGGTCACTTCCTTGACGCCCTGAGCGGCGATCGCCGCTACTTCATTCACCACGTCCGCCAACGGTCGACTGATTTCCTCGCCCCGGGTATACGGCACGACGCAAAAACTGCAATATTTGCTGCACCCTTCCATAATCGATACAAACGCCGTGGCCCGTTCAATCCGTGGCGGCGGCAACGCATCAAATTTATCGTTTTCAGGGAAACTGATGTCCAACTGAGCGCGCCCGGAATGACGAACCGCTTCGATCATCTCCGGCAAGCGGTGCAAGGTTTGCGGCCCGAACACCAAATCCACATACGGCGCCCGCTTTAAAATCACGTCGCCTTCTTGACTGGCCACACAGCCACCAACCCCCAACATCAGGTGCGGGCGTTTTTCTTTCATTTCGCCGTACACGCCCAGGTAGGAATACACCTTGTCTTCGGCTTTTTCACGAATCGAACAGGTGTTGAGCAAAATCAGATCGGCTTCGTCGACTTGGTCGGTCGGCGTCATGTTGAGCCGTTCCCGCAGAATGTCCAACATTCGGGTCGAGTCGTATTCGTTCATTTGGCACCCAAAGGTGCGCAAATGAACTTTTCCACCCCGAGGCGATGAATCAGAACGGGATGTCGTCGTCATAAGCCTCATCTCGGTGAGTCGACGGCGCGGCGTCCGCGGCGGGCGCTGCGCGCGATCCACCACTGGAACCTCCTTGCGCGCGACTGCCGAGCATCTGCATTTCATTGGCCAGGATCTCGGTCGAATAGCGCTCCACGCCATTCTTATCGGTGTACTTACGCGTGCGCAATTTGCCCTCAACGTAGACTTGGCTGCCTTTGCGCAAGTACTCGCTGGCCACTTCGGCTAATCGATCAAAAAACACCACGCTGTGCCATTCGGTTTGCTCGCGATTTTCACCGGTCGCTTTGTCGCGCCAGCTTTCAGACGTCGCAATCCGGATATTGGTGACGGCTTTGCCACTGGGCATCGCGCGGGTTTCTGGGTCTTGCCCCAAATTGCCCACCAAAATTACTTTATTCACCCCACGTGCCATATCGGTCTCCTCACGATCCACGGATCAAGAGTCAAATTGTACCTTTCCTGACCACCTTTTTTGGGACTAATGGTGGTGTTCTCACCCCATTAATGGGTTTTGCAGCCAATTATCGAACCAAGCGCCCTTGGGTGACGACCCACGCCAGGCACACCCCGGCCTGCGCAACCAGGACGGCGCTGACCCCACCCCAATGCAAGAGCAAGCCGGCGCCCGCACCACCGACAAAACTGCCCAGAAATTGCGCCGTGGCAAACAGCGACAACGCGGCACCACGCACTTCAACGGGCGCGGCCTGCGACAAGCGGGCGGGCAAACGGGCCTCGAGGAAATTAAAACCTGCAAAAAAACCCACCAAGCACGCCACCATGACCACAAAATAGCTCGCCCAAAACGCCAATGCCGCGAGGGAACCCGCCAGACAACAGGCGCTCAGGACAAAAGCCCACACGGCGCGGCCACGCTCCGCCAACACCACCATCAACGCCGTCAGCGGCAAGGACATCAGAAACACCGCCAAATACCAGCGCCCATGTTCCGCGATGACCAAATGATGCACATCGCGAAGCAACCCCGGTATCACCGTAAACGTCGCCACCAGCACGAGGTTGAGCATGAAAATCCCACTGTAATAAACCCACAACTGGGGCAACAACGCCGTGCGCAAGGGCGCGCGGGGTGCGGCCGATTGCCGCGGCACGGTGGGAACGCGGCGATGCAGAACCACCAAACTGACCAGCGCAAAGCCAGCCATCAACACAAAAATGCCCGGCACGCCGATCGCCGCATCCAACCAGGGCGCCACGAGCAACGAGAGGATAAAACTGCCACCAATGCTGATGCCAATCACCGCCATCGCGCGGGTGCGCACCTCCGGCCGCGTCAGGTCCGCCAGCAAGGCGGTGACCGGACCCGAAATCGCGCCGGCACCCTGCACCAAGCGCGCCACAATCACGCCCAAAACGGACGTCGCAGCCAACCCCAAGAGCGACCCAGCGGCGTACAGGACAAGGCCCATCGAAATGATTTTATGCCGTCCGTAGCGATCGGACCAAATCCCATAGGGCACTTGGAAAATCGCTTGCGACAGCCCATAGGCCCCCATGGCGAATCCCACCTCAATGGGCGACACCGAACCCATCGATTGCACATACAACGCCAGCACCGGCAACAACAGAAAAATGCCCAACATTCGAAAAGCGTAAATACTGGACAGACTGGCGATGGCACGCCATTCCGCAGACTCGATTTTGACCCGGGGCGGTTTTTCGCGGTTGGGCGGGTTGGGTTGGGTGTCGTTCACAGAACATCTCTTGTCATCATTTGCGGTTATTCTATCTGATTAATTTAATTTTCAATGGTTACTTATGTCGGTCATCACCATCAAAGGCGCACGAACCCACAACCTTAAAAATGTGGATTTGGAATTACCGCGTGATCAACTGATTGTCTTTACGGGCCTCTCCGGTTCGGGCAAATCCAGTTTGGCATTCGATACCATTTATGCCGAGGGACAACGACGCTACGTTGAATCCCTGTCGGCCTATGCGCGCCAGTTCTTATCGATGATGGAAAAACCCGACGTTGATTTGATTGAAGGCCTATCGCCCGCCATTTCCATCGAACAAAAGTCCACCTCTCACAACCCGCGTTCCACGGTCGCGACGGTGACCGAAATCTACGACTACTTGCGCTTGTTGTACGCGCGCGCCGGCATTCCGCGTTGCCCAACGCACGGGGTCAATCTGGAAACGCAAACCATCGGTCAAATGGTGGATCAGATCTTGGCCTTACCGGAAGGTACGGCACTGGTGTTGTTGGCGCCGGTGATCAAAGAACGCAAAGGCGAACATTTGCAGGTGTTTGAGGAACTCAAGTCAAAAGGATACGTGCGAGCACGGGTCGATGGCCATCTGATCGAATTGGACGATCCGCCGAGCTTGGACTTGCGAAAAAAACACACGATCGAAGCGGTCATCGACCGATTTAAGGTGCGCGCCGATTTGGCCCAACGACTCGCCGAATCGATGGAAACCGCGCTCAAATTAGGCCAGGGGTTGGCCATCGTCAGTTCCCTCGACGCGCCCAAAAAAGCACCATTGCTGTTCTCCGACAAATTCGCCTGCCCACACTGCGGTTGGGCATTGACGGAATTGGAACCGCGCTTGTTTTCATTCAACAACCCCTTTGGCGCGTGCCAAACCTGCGACGGCCTCGGCGTGAAGCCGTTTTTTGATCCCGAGCGTGTGGTGAGTCAGCCCAATCAATCGTTGGCCAATGGCGCCATTCGCGGCTGGGACCGCCGTAACGCGTATTACTTCACCATGATTCAATCCCTGGCTCGCCACTATAAGTTTGATGTGGAAACACCCTACAAAGAATTGCCCGCGGCGATCAAAAAAGTCATTCTGGATGGCTCTGGAACCGAATCGATTGAATTTCGGTATTTTGATTCACGCGGTGGCACGTCGCGACGCCGTCATCCGTTTGAAGGCATCCTGCCCAACCTCGAACGTCGCTACCACGACACGGATTCGATGAGCGTGCGCGAGGAGTTGGCCAAATACATCGGTCACAAGCCCTGCCCATCTTGCGCCGGCACACGACTGAACGAAGCGGCGCGACACGTCCTCATTAACGAGGAAAACATTGCCGACGTCACCCGCCGCAGCGTTGGCGAGGCGTTGGCGTTCTTTGACCAACTCACGTTAGCGGGCTGGCGCGGCACGATTGCCACCAAAATTGTCAAAGAGATTCGGGACCGTTTGGGTTTCCTCGCCAACGTCGGTTTGGAATATTTAACGCTGGATCGCTCCGCCGAAACCCTCTCTGGTGGCGAAGCGCAACGGATTCGCTTAGCCAGCCAAGTGGGCTCGGGACTCGTCGGGGTCATGTACATTCTGGACGAACCGTCGATCGGTTTGCATCAGCGCGACAACCAACGGCTGCTCAATACCCTCACGCATTTGCGCGATTTAGGCAACACCGTGATTGTGGTTGAACACGACGAAGACGCCATCCGCCAAGCGGACTACGTGGTGGACATTGGCCCAGGCGCGGGGGTGCATGGCGGTCAAATTGTGGCGCACGGCAAGGTCGCCCAGATTGAGCGCTGCAAGGCGTCCATCACCGGACAATACTTGAGTGGCAAAACCAAAATCGAAGTGCCAACCCGGCGCCAAAAGCCCGACCCCAAGCGGCAACTCAAAGTCGTTGGCGCGCGTGGTCACAACCTCAAAAACGTAACGGTGGAGTTTCCAGTCGGCTGCCTGACTTGCGTCACCGGCGTTTCGGGCTCGGGCAAATCCACATTGGTGAACGACACCTTGTACCAACGGGTGGCGCAAGCCCTCAACGGATCGTCCGGCGAGGCCTCGCCTTGCGATCGCCTGGAGGGACTCCAACATTTGGATCGCGTGATCGACATCGATCAAAGCCCAATCGGCCGCACGCCGCGCTCGAACCCAGCGACCTACACCGGCTTATTCACGCCGATCCGCGAGATCTTCGCGGAGGTTCCCGAAGCCCGCGCGCGCGGCTACGAACCAGGTCGATTCAGCTTCAACGTCAAAGGCGGACGTTGTGAAGCCTGCGAAGGCGATGGCGTGATTAAAGTGGAAATGCACTTTTTGCCCGACGTCTACGTGCCGTGCGACATTTGCAAAGGCAAACGCTACAACCGTGAAACCTTAGAAATCCGCTTCAAAGGCAAAAACATCCACGAAATCTTAGACATGACCATTGAGGACGCCGCGCGCTTCTTCCAAAGCGTTCCCGTGGTTCACCAAAAACTGCAAACCCTATTGGACGTGGGACTGACCTATGTGAAATTGGGCCAAAACGCCACCACCTTATCGGGCGGCGAAGCGCAACGCGTCAAACTCGCGAAGGAGCTCAGCAAGCGCGCCACGGGGCGCACGTTGTACATCCTCGATGAACCAACCACGGGCCTGCATTTTCACGACATCGCGCAACTGCTGAAGGTGCTCATTCGCTTGCGCGATGAAGGCAACACCATCATTGTGATTGAACACAATTTAGACGTGGTTAAAGTGGCCGATTGGGTGGTGGATTTAGGGCCGGAAGGCGGCTCTGGTGGCGGCACCATCTTGGGTCAAGGCACGCCTGAGGACATTGCAAAACTCGCACACTCCTTCACGGGCCACTACCTCAAACCCTTGCTTAAAAAGCCCAAAGCGTAAGGGGCGCGACCCGCGCCCCGCGACCAAAACCGACCCAACCAAAAAAGACGGGCATAAAAAAACCGACCGTATCAGAGATACGACCGGTTTCTTCAAGAATCTAAACGCCGAAGCGTTTAAGTTCTTACTGCTTGGGAGCAGCCTTCTCGGCTTCGCCAGCAGGAGCAGCAGCAGGAGCCTTATCAGCTTCACCAGCGGCCGGAGCGGCAGCAGGAGCAGCTTGTTCGGCAGGAGCGGCAGCGGCCGGGGCCGGAGCAGCTTCTTCCTTCTTACCACCGCAGGCGACGAGCGCCAACGCCAAAGCAGCGGCGCCAAAAGCGATTTTCACGTTCATCGGTCGATACCCCAAAATTTCAGGTGTGGATAAAAATGTGAGTCCCTTCCAGTTCGCACTTTCCGCGACCACGGTCAGGATTTTACATGTTTTTTCACTTGTGGGGGAAATCTCCAACAATTTTTTCAAAGTTTTTATTGCCGTGGCAATTTCACCCCCAACGCTTTAGACTGGCTTTTCAGAGAGTGATTGTTCATTGACGCAAAGGATGGAACTTGTCATGGTGTCTCCCGACTCGCTTTTTAAAGCCCATTTGGCGCATGTGGCGGCCATTTACAGCGCGGCTTTAAACCACACCCCGCACCACACCCTCGTCATCGGCTCGGGCTTTCCCCATCGCCAATTTCTCGATGACATGTCGGCCCCCTTTTATCCCAACCCCCATTTCAAATACTGGGTTCCGCTCACTCAAGCCCCAGGTTCCTTTTTGGTCTTCCAACCGGGAAACAAGCCTAAGTTATTGTTTTTGCAGCCGGAAGATTACTGGCATAAGCCACCGGAAACCCCCAATGAACCGTGGGTGACCGAATTTGACTTACAGATCATCCGCACGCTGGATGAGGCGCGAGCCGCGATTCCCCCAAAAGCCCTGTTCGTGGGCGAGGCGTTTGTGGGGCAAGACACCTTTGGCTTCGCTGCGGTCAATCCCCCCAACTTTCTGGCCGAGGTCCATTACGCGCGGGCCGCCAAAACCCCCTACGAGTTGGCCTGCCTACGCCTGGCGACGGCCATCGCCGCCAAAGGACACCGTGCGGCCCACACGAGCTTTATGGAAGGCTTATCGGAATACCACACGCACCTTGCCTACCTCGGCGCCACGACGCATATGGAAAGCGAGCTGCCGTATCACAACATCATCGCGCACAACGAGTCCGCGGCCATCTTGCACTACACCGAGTTGAAGCGCACCGCCGCAGAGCCGTTACGCACCTTGCTCATCGATGCGGGCGGCCAATATCGCGGTTATGCCGCCGACATTACCCGCACCCACACCCGCGACCAGGGACTGTTTGGGGAACTCAAAGCGCGGGTGGAGATTTTGGAACACGAGTTGTGCTCAATGGTGGTGCCCGGCGTGGATTACCGCGACATACACACGGCCGCGCACACCAAAGTCGCCGAGACGTTGTGCGCACTGAAGGTCATCCAGAGCAGCGTCGAGTCCGCCGTCGAACGCGGTCTGACCCGAGTGTTTTTCCCGCACGGCATCGGCCATCTGTTGGGTCTACAGGTGCACGACGTCGCCGGTCACCAAACTGAGCCCAATGGCACCTTAACGCCGCCACCCAAGGACCACCCGTTCTTGCGATTAACGCGACGGTTAGAAGAAGGCGTGGTGGTCACGATTGAACCGGGAATCTATTTCATTCCGATGTTGTTAAAGCAAGCCCACGACCAAGGTCTGGGGGCGGATTTGAACCACACGCTGATTGATCAACTCTTGCCCTTTGGCGGCGTGCGCATCGAAGACAACGTGTTGGCGAGCGCATCCGGTGCGGTTAACCTGACGCGTGAAACGTTGGAGTTTTAACGGCGCCTTAAACGCAAAAACCCGCTCAACGCGGGTTTTTGCCAAGTCCGAGCGCGAGGCGCTTAGCCGGCCTTGCGTTCCGTGAGTTCCACCAACGCCATCGGCGCCGCGTCTCCCGGACGCTCTTCCATTTTCAACATACGGGTGTAGCCACCCGCACGCGTTTTGAATCGCGGCCCCAAATCTTCGAACAACTTGGTGACCAACGCTTCGTCACGCAACTTGGCGAACGCACGACGACGCGCGGCCGGCGTATCGGTCTTCGCCATGGTGATGATGGGCTCGACCACGCGGCGCAATTCTTTTGCCTTGGGCACGGTGGTTTTGATGGTTTCGTAGCGCAACAGCGCTGCCGACAGGTTTCGCAACAACGCTTGACGGTGCGAGCTGTTACGCGATAACTGACGACCTGAGAAATGGTGACGCATATCCTATTCTTCCAAAATTAAGCTGATTTATATTCATCGTCGCGACGCAAGCTGGCCGGTGGCCAACCGTCGAGACGCGTGCCCAAGGCCAAATTGTGTGCTTGCAACACTTCTTTGATCTCGGTGAGTGATTTCTTACCCAAGTTCGGCGTCCGCAACAACTCCACTTCCGTGCGTTGAACGAGGTCACCGATGTAGTGAATGTTTTCCGCTTTCAAGCAGTTCGCACTGCGTACGGTCAATTCCAATTCATCCACTGGACGCAACAATACGGGGTCGAAGCTGGTTTCAAAGGCCTTCGAGCTGCCGTCGTCCTGACCTTGCAGGTCAACGAATACCGACAGTTGATCTTTGAGGATGCCGCCCGCACGACGAATGGCTTCTTCCGGATCCACCGTTCCATTGGTCTCGATGTCCAAAATGAGCTTGTCTAAGTCCGTGCGTTGCTCAACGCGCGCCGCTTCGACGTTATACGTCACTTTGCGGATCGGTGAGAACGACGCGTCCAACTGCAAACGACCAATCGGTCGGGTCGACTCTTCGAACGACCGCGCCACGGCTGGACGATACCCACGTCCACGCTCAATTTTCAACGTCATGTTGAGTTCAATCGGCTTGGTGAGCGTGCAGATCAACAAATCGGGGTTGGCGATTTCAATGTCGTGATCGGTTTGAATGTCGCGCGCGTGCACCGGTCCTGGGCCACGCTTCGACAAGCGCACTTCCGCCTCATCGCGCGTGTGCATTTTGATGGCCACTTGCTTCAAATTCAACATGATGTCGACGACGTCTTCTTGCACGCCTTCGATCGAGGTGTACTCGTGCAGAACTTGATCGATTTCGACTTCGGTAATCGCTGCACCGGGAAGCGACGACAACAAAACGCGTCGCAACGCATTGCCGAGCGTGTGGCCAAAGCCGCGCTCAAATGGCTCGATGACGACCCGAGCGTGCGTCGACCCTTGATCGGTTACCTTCACGACTCGCGGTTTTAAAAATTCACTGGTTGATGCGTGCATACCTGAACCATCCCAACTAAGTTGAGGTCAGTGGATTCACTGACCTGGCTACTCATTACTTCGAATACAACTCGACCACGAGGTTTTCGTTGATATCCGGCAGAATTTCATCGCGATCCGGGATCGACTTGAAGGTGCCTTGCATCTTCTTCTCGTCCACGCTGACCCACTCTGGGAACCCTGCTTGCGCCGCCATCGCCAAGGCAGCCGCGATGCGCAACTGCTTACGTGCGTGTTCGGTCACTTCAATCACATCACCCGCTTCGCACTCGTACGAAGGCACGTTGACGGATTTGCCGTTAACCAAAATACCTTTGTGAGACACCAATTGGCGCGCTTCGTTGCGAGTGGTGGCAAAGCCCATGCGATACACCACGTTATCCAAACGACGCTCCAACGACTTCAACAGGTTTTCACCGGTCGCCCCTGGGCGGCCAGCAGCCTTGAAGTAATAATTACGGAATTGACGCTCGAGCACGCCATACATACGACGCAGCTTTTGCTTTTCACGCAATTGCAAACCGTAGTCCGAAAGACGGGATTTACGCTCACCCTTAATGCCGCCGGGCGGCACGTCTTTCTTACACTTTGCCTCTAAGGGCTTCACGCCACTTTTGAGGAACAAATCCGTACCCTCGCGTCGCGAAAGTTTGCACTTGGGTCCTAAATATCGGGCCATAATCTCTCTCCCAGCGCCTTAAACGCGACGCTTTTTCGGAGGGCGGCAACCGTTATGCGGTATCGGTGTCACGTCCTCAATGCTTGAAATTTTTAATCCACAGGCGTTCAACGCACGCACCGCTGATTCACGACCAGGGCCTGGGCCTTTGACGTGCACTTCGACCGTACGCAAACCGTACTCTTGTGCGGCCACGCCCGCTTTCTCAGCCGCCACTTGAGCCGCGAAGGGCGTGCTCTTGCGCGAACCGCGAAAGCCACAACCACCCGAGGTCGCCCACGACAACACGTTGCCTTGACGATCGGTGATGGTGACGATGGTGTTATTGAAGGAGGCGTGAATGTGCGCCATTCCTTCAGTGACTTGTCTGCGCGCTTTTTTCGAGCGGCTCTGACTCTTCTCGCCTGAATTCTGTTCAGCCATAGTAAAAAGTTCCTAAATCAACCCTTGCCCGGAGGTGCGTTCAACTTCACCGCTGACTTACGCGGACCCTTACGAGTACGCGCATTCGTGCGAGTGCGTTGACCGCGCAACGGCAGGCCTTTGCGATGACGAATACCACGATAAGTGCCCATGTCCATCAATCGCTTGACGTTCATGGCATTTTCACGACGCAGATCGCCTTCGACCGTGAGCCGTTGAATGAACTGACGCAGCGCGGTTACTTCCGCGTCCGTCAAATCTTTGGTTTTGGTGGTGGGTTTCACGTTGGCAGCTTCACAAGCTTTCTGTGCCATCGTTCGTCCAACCCCAAAAATGTGCGTAAGCCCGATCACAATATGCTTGTTCATCGGGATGTTAATTCCGGCAATGCGCGCCATGGTTTGCCCTGACCCTAAAACGTTGGGAAAAGTCCTCTACTTTAACTCAAAAACGACCGTAAGATCAAGCGCTTAAGCGAGCAACGACGCGGTCATCCGCCCCGTTCTTTTCACTTAAGCTATTGAAATTACAGATCATTTTCACCCTTGACGCTGCTTGTGGCGAGCGTCTGAACAAATCACGTACACCACCCCTCGGCGGCGCACGATTTTGCAGTTCTTACAAATCTTCTTCACGGACGGTCTGACTTTCATCTCTCGCTTCCTAAAATGACACTCAACGACCCGAACGCCCACCGCGCAATCCAGCCTTTTTGATCAGGCCTTCATACTGGTGCGAGGTCGTGTGTGCGTTGAGTTGGGCCATGAAATCCATGACCACCACCACGATAATCAACAGTGACGTACCACCAAAATAGAACGGTACATTACCGACCGAAATCAACAACTCCGGCAGCAAACACACGCCGGTCATGTACAACCCACCCCACAACGTGAGACGAGTCAGCACTTTATCGATGTACTCACCCGTTTGTTGACCAGGGCGAATACCGGGAATGAATGCTCCCGCCTTTTTCAGATTGTCAGCCGTCTCACGCGCGTTGAACACCAACCCGGTGTAGAAGAAGCTGAAAAACACGATCAAGGTTCCGTAGGTGATCAAGTGCGCCGGTTGCCCGTAGCCCAATGACGCCGACAACCCTTGCATGAACGCTTTAAAACTCGAAATCGTTCCGCCATCGCTGGAGCCAGCAAAGTTTGCGAGCGTCGCGGGAAACAGCAACAACGACGAGGCGAAAATCGGCGGAATCACACCCGCCATGTTCAATTTGAACGGCAGATTGTTGGTCTGACCACCCACCATGCGGCGACCCACCATCCGTTTCGCGTAGTTGATCGCAATGCGGCGCTGACCGCTTTCGACGTACACCACAAAGAACGTCACCGCCGCAATCATCAACACCAAGATGATCGCAAACGCGGGGTTCATTTCACCCGTATTAACTTGGTTGAACGAGTTGCCAATCGCCGCCGGAATGCCCGCGGTGATGCCCGACAAAATGATCATCGAAATGCCGTTGCCGATGCCGCGTTCGGTGATTTGCTCACCCAACCACATCAAAAACAACGTGCCGGTCGTTAAGGTGGCGGTCGCGGTGATCAAAAAGAACACGCCCGGTTGTGTGACGACCCCTTGGTTTTGGAACGCATACGATGCACCAAAGCCTTGGAACAACGCCAAGCACACCGTTGCGTAGCGCGTCATTTGAGTGATTTTACGTCGACCCGAATCGCCCTCTTTACGCAACTCCATCCAGGGTGGGTACACCACCGCCATCATCTGAATCACGATGGACGCGGAGATGTACGGCATGACGCCCAGCGCAAAAATCGACAAACGCGACAACGCGCCGCCGGAGAACATATTGAACAGTCCGAGAATGGTGCCTTCTTGCTCTTGGAAGAAGCGCGCCAAACGAACCGGATCAATGCCCGGCACCGGAATGAAGGTTCCTAAGCGATAAACCAGCAAGCTTCCCAATAGGAACAGAAAACGCGCCCGCACGTCTTGAAAACGTGAAGCATCGCCAATACCGCCTAATGAGGGTGAATTTGCCATGATTACTCGATGGTCCCGCCAGCAGCCCGAATCGCGGCATCCGCGCCTTTCGTGGCTTTTAATCCCTTGACCGCAATTTTGCCGCTCACGGAGCCGGACATAATGACTTTGACCTTTTCCACGCCTTGCGCAACGGCATTGGCGCTCAACACCGCCGCCAAGTCAACCACGCCATTGTTGGCCGCCGCGATTTTCGACAAGGTCGATAGCGTGATTTCAGCGCTCTTTGACTTCATCGCCGAACGGAAACCAATTTTCGGCAAGCGACGTTGAATCGGCATTTGGCCGCCTTCAAAGCCTACCTTGTGGTAGCCGCCCTTACGCGCGCGTTGACCTTTCACACCGCGTCCGCAGGTCTTACCTTGACCGGCGGAGGCACCACGACCCACGCGTAAGCGGGGTTTTTTACTGCCCTCATTGGGCGCTAATTCATTGAGTTTCATAACTTAGCTCTTAACAACAGTTAGCAAGTGACGAGCCGCGTTAATCATGCCGCGGTTTTCAGGCGTATCGATCACTTCAACCGTATGGCCGATGCGACGAAGGCCAAGCCCACGCACGCAGGCGATGATGTTTTTCAACTGCCCCGCTGTGCTGCGCTTTTGAATGAGTTTAATCTTTTGCATGGTTACTCCTGACCCAATAGGCTTAGGCCAAAATTTCCTCAACCGACTTGCCGCGCTTGGCAGCAATATGCTCCGGCGAGGTCATGTTCATTAACGCATCGAACGTGGCGCGAACCACATTGATGGGGTTACGGGATCCGTAGGACTTCGCCAAGACGTTGCGCACGCCCGCACATTCGAAGACCGCGCGCATTCCGCCACCCGCAATGACGCCGGTACCGCCGGACGCCGGCTGCATGTACACGCGTGTCGTGCCATGACGGCCTTTGACCGCGTAATGGATCGAGTCATCGCGCAACGGCACCGTCTGCAAATTCTTGCGAGCGGCTTGCATTGCCTTTGAAATAGCGACAGGGACTTCTTTGGCTTTGCCATAGCCGTAGCCGACTTTGCCCTGCCCATCACCCACCACGGTGAGCGCTGTAAAACCGAATTGACGACCGCCTTTAACGGTCTTCGAGGTTCGATTCACCGCCACCAATTTCTCGATGAGGTCGTCACCACTTGCTGATTTATCTGGTCTTGCCATACTTTAAGTGCCTTCAGTTAGAACACTAACCCGCCCTCTCGGGCGGCGTCGGCCAGCGCTTTGACGCGGCCATGAAAACGGAAACCGGCGCGATCAAACGCCACTTCTTTGATGCCCGCTGCAATCGCGCGTTTGGCAATTTCCAAACCGACCGCTTTGGCCGCATCGACGTTGCCAGTGACTCCACTGCGCAATCCTTCTTGCACCGTTGAAGCCGACACCAACACTTTGCTGCCAGTGCCGTCGATGATTTGAGCGTACATGTGCCGCGGAGTGCGATGCACGGTTAACCGTGCGACGCCGAGTTCGCGGATCTTTTTGCGCGTCTTTGTGGCACGGCGCAAACGAATGCCTTTTTTGTCTATGATCTTTTTCATGTGGGCCTACTTCTTCTTGGCTTCCTTGATCTCGATCTTCTCACCAGCGTAGCGCACGCCCTTGCCCTTATACGGCTCAGGTGGGCGGTAGCGACGAATGTCCGCCGCCACTTGACCGACGCGTTGGCGATCGGTGCCTTTGATGAGAATTTCAGTCTGGCTCGGGGTTTCGATCGAAATGCCTTCCGGAACCGGATGCAGCACAGGATGCGAAAATCCCAAGGTTAAATTCAAGCTCTTGCCTTGCATGGCGGCGCGATAACCCACGCCGACCAATTCCAGCTTGCGCTCGTACCCCACACTCACGCCCACCGACATGTTGGCCAAGTGCGCACGAGTGGCACCCGCCAAGGGCAATAGTGAAGGCTTCGCCGCTTGCACGGTTAAGGTTTGTTGGTCCTGCGACACACTGACGCCATCCACCAAGCGCAAGGACAACGTGCCTTTGGCGCCTTTCAGCGTGACGGATTCAGCGGTAATGGTGGCATTAACCCCACTGGGCAATACGACCGGTTTTTTAGCAACGCGTGACATTATTCAGTCCTCCTTAGGAGACGATGCACAACACTTCGCCACCGTGTCCGGCAGCTCGTGCTTGGCGATCCGTCATCACGCCACTGGAGGTGGAAACAATGGCGATGCCCAACCCACCCAATACTTTGGGCAAGTCGGTCGTGCCGCGATAACGACGCAAGCCCGGCGATGAGAATCGTTCAATACGCTCAATGACGGGACGACCCGCGTGGTACTTCAAGGCCACGGTCAACGTGCTCTTGCCACCCTCGGTATGGGTCTTAAAACCATCGATGTACCCTTCATCGCGCAACACGGTGGCGATGGCCACTTTGAGCTTCGAGCTCTGGCAGCTGATGTGGGTTTTACGCGACGATTGACCGTTACGGATACGGGTCAAAAAGTCAGCAATAGGATCGGTCATACTCATGGTGTCGCCTCCTTACCAGCTGGCCTTAGACAAACCGGGGATTTCTCCACGGTTAGCGGCCTCACGCAACTTGGTACGTGCGAGTCCGAATTTACGATACACGCCGCGAGGACGACCCGTGATGGCGCAACGATTGCGTTGGCGATTGGGGTTTGAATCCCGTGGCAACTTTGCGAGTTGCAACTGAGCCGCTTCACGATCTTCCATGGAAGTTTTCGGGTCGCGGATCAACTCTTTGAGCTTGGCACGCTTCGCGTTGTGCTTGGTGGCGAGTGCCTTGCGGCGCTTTTCTCGCATAATCATGTTGGTTTTGGCCATTAGCTTACGCCTCGCTTACTTACGGAAGGGGAAATTGAACGCTGTCAACAGCGCACGCCCCGCCTTGTCATCAATCGCGGTGGTGGTGATGGTGATGTCCATCCCGCGGATCTTATCCACCTGGTCGTACTGAATTTCGGGGAAAATGATTTGCTCTTTCACACCGAAGTTGTAGTTGCCACGACCGTCAAAAGAACGCGGCGACACACCACGGAAGTCGCGAATACGCGGCATCGCAATGCTCACCAAACGATCTAAGAATTCATACATGCGCGCGCCACGCAAGGTGACTTTCGCACCAATCGCTAAACCTTCGCGCAGCTTGAACGACGCGATCGATTTACGCGATTTACACAACAACGGCTTTTGACCAGCAATTTTGGTCAAATCCGTCACCGCGTTTTCAATCAGTTTTTTATCGGAAACCGCGTCGCCGACCCCCATGTTAATGGTGATCTTCTCAATACGCGGTACGCGCATCGGATTTTGGTAACCGAGCTCTTTCATGAGATGCGGCACCACAGTTTCTTGATAATATTTTTGCAATCTGGCCATAAAACCCGTCCTAGCTTGTGAACGCGATTAAGCGTCCACTACCTCGCCATTGGACTTAAACACACGAACCTTGCGGCCGCCGTCTAAAGTCTTAATTCCCACCCGATCGCCCTTCTGTGTAGCGGGGTTAACCAACTGCACATTCGAGACGTGAACCGGGGCTTCTTTGCGAATGATGCCGCCCGCGTTGCCGCGTTGCGGATTAGGCTTCTGGTGCTTTTTAATCAGGTTCAAGTTTTCCACTATCACCCGATCATCCGCCAATACCTGGAGGATGGTGCCCTGTTGGCCCTTATCACGACCGGTGGTAATCACCACGCGATCTCCTTTTCGAATTTTGTTCATATTCGGCTTCCTCTCTCTAACTCAGAGTACTTCTGGGGCCAGAGATATGATTTTCATGAACTGCGCAGTACGCAATTCACGCGTCACGGGTCCGAAAATACGCGTCCCGATCGGCTCCAATTTATTGCTGAGCAACACCGCAGCGTTGCCATCAAACCGGATCAATGAACCATCCGCACGACGCACCCCATGACGGGTTCGCACGACGACGGCGTCATACACTTCACCTTTTTTCACTTTGCCACGAGGAATCGCGTCTTTGACGCTGACCTTGATGACATCGCCAACGCTGGCGTAGCGGCGCTTGGAGCCGCCCAACACCTTGATGCACATCAGGCTCTTGGCACCGCTGTTGTCCGCTGCTGCGAGCAGGGTTCGCATTTGAATCATGTTCTGCCCTCCTTATTAGCGAGCTTGACGCTCAACCACACGCAACAACGTCCAGCTCTTGCGACGCGAGAGCGGACGACACTGTCCAATCGTGACCGTGTCACCTTCTTGGCACTCATTCTTTTCGTCGTGCACCAAAAACTTGGTGGTGCGACGAATGTACTTGCCGTAGGTCGGGTGCTTCACGAGACGCTCGACGGACACCGAAATCGTCTTATCCATTTTGGTGCTGATCACACGACCCGTTAGGGCGCGTTCAGCCGTAGCTTGCTCGGACATTAGCCCTTACCTCCGGTACGCTTCTGATTCATCGCGGTTTTCACTCGCGCGATGTGCTTACGGACCTTGCCGAACTGATCAGGCTTGGCAGCTTGACCGGTGGCTTGGGCCATACGCAAATTAAATTGTTCACGACGCGACTTCAGGAGTTCTTCCTGCAGTTCCGCGGGTGTCTTATTCGCAATATCCTTAAAACTCATGACGCTTCCTTAGAGATCCCTTATCGGACCTGGCGCTTCACAAACGTAGTGGGGATCGACAACTTGGAAGCCGCTAAGCGGAACGCTTCACGCGCATTTTCTTCCGAGACGCCTTCCATCTCAAACAACACTTTCCCGGGCAACACTCGCGCCACCCAGTACTCGACGTTACCTTTACCGCTACCCATACGCACTTCCAGCGGCTTAGCGGACACAGGGATATCCGGGAACACCCGAATCCAAATTTGTCCACCGCGCTTCACGTGACGGGTCATCGCACGACGCGCCGCTTCGATCTCGCGACTGGTCATACGACCACGGTCGGTTGCCTTCAGCGCGAACTCACCAAACGACACGGAGCTGCCACGGTGGGCGCTGCCGCTGTTGGTCCCTTTAAACTGTTTGCGAAACTTGGTTCGCTTGGGTTGCATCATGTTGGTTCACCCCGCTCCTTAACCCGCCGTCGCTGGCTCTTGAGCCAACGCTTGCGGATCAATAATTTCATTGGACTCGAGCGCGGTCTTATCGAAGACCTCACCCTTGAAGACCCATACCTTGACGCCAATCACGCCATACGTGGTGCGCGCTTCGGCAAACCCATAATCAATATCCGCGCGGAAGGTGTGCAACGGGATACGACCCTCGCGCACCCACTCCGTACGGGCGATTTCAGATCCGTTTAAGCGGCCCGAAATACGCACCTTGACGCCCAAGGCACCCGAACGCATGGTGGTGGTCACCGCACGCTTCATCGCGCGACGGAACATCACACGCTTTTCAATTTGTTGCGCAATGCCTTCGGCCACCAATTGGGCTTCAATTTCAGGCTTACGAATTTCGGCGATATTGACGCGCACGTCCGCCACCGGCAGCTTTAAGCGGCTGGCCACTTCCGAACGCAGCTTCTCAATGTCCTCACCCTTCTTACCGATCACGACGCCCGGTCGTGCGGTGTGAATGGTGATGTTCACACGACGCGCAGCGCGCTCGATGTGAATGCGGCTGACCGACGCTTCGGTCAAGCGCTTCTTAAGATACTCACGCACCTCAAAGTCCGTGCTGATGAGCGCGGGGAAATTCTTCGTAGCGGCGTACCACTTCGACGTCCAGTCGCGAGTGATGCCAATTCGAATGCCGGTCGGATGTACTTTCTGTCCCATGTGACGGTATTCCCCTGACTATTTTGCAGCGTCAGCCACATACACAGTGATGTGGCTATTGCGTTTGACGATACGGTTGCCACGACCCTTTGCACGGGCTTGGAACCGCTTTAACACCGCAGCGGTGTCCACGTGAATTTTCGACACTTTGAGCGCATCAATGTCGGCGTTGTGGTTATGCTCCGCATTCGCGATCGCAGACTCCAACACTTTGAGCACCAAGTCCGCGCCTTTTTTCGGCATGAACTTCAGCGTCGACAAGGCAATGCCCACAGGCTTGCCACGCACCATGTCAGCAACCAGCCGACATTTTTGCGGCGAGATGCGCGCATTGAGTAATTTGGCGTAGGTTTCCATTGCTTACTCCGAACCGGCTTTCTTGTCGCCACCGTGTGCCTTAAAGGTACGGGTGGGCGCGAATTCGCCGAGTTTGTGACCAACCATATTTTCAGTGACCAACACCGGCACGTGGTTACGACCGTTGTGTACCGCGATGGTCAAGTTGACCATATCGGGGGTGACCATTGAGCGACGCGACCAAGTTTTGATCGGACGACGATCATTCTTAGCCATCGCCACTTCTACTTTTTTCGTCAAATGATGATCGACGAAAGGACCTTTTTTGAGTGAACGTGCCACGTTAAATCCTCAAATTACTTACGGCGCTGCACGATTAATGAATTCGTGCGCTTGTTATGACGGGTCTTCTTGCCCTTGGTTTGCCAGCCCCACGGCGATACCGGGTGCGGGTTACCTTGGCCAGACTTGCCTTCACCACCACCATGGGGGTGATCCACCGGGTTCATAACCACACCGCGAACGGTGGGACGAATGCCCTTCCAACGCTTGGCACCGGCTTTACCGAACACGCGCAAGTTGTGCTCATCATTGCCCACTTCACCGATGGTGGCGCGGCAATCCACATGAACCTTGCGGGTCTCACCCGATTTCAAACGAATCAAAGCGTAAATGCCTTCGCGCGCCGTAAATTGCGCCGAGGTTCCGGCCGAACGAGCCAATTGCCCGCCCTTACCAGGCTTTAACTCAATGCAATGCACTGAGCTGCCCACCGGAATGTGACGCAACTGCATCGCATTGCCGGGCTTGATCGGCGCTTCCGCGCCCGAGGCGATCGCGTCGCCTTCTTTCAAACCACGTGGGGCTAAAATGTAACGACGTTCGCCGTCTTTGTACAACACGAGCGCGATGTGTGACGATCGGTTCGGATCGTATTCGATACGCTCCACCACCGCTCCAATGCCGTCTTTATCACGCTTGAAGTCAATGATGCGGTACTTATGCTTGTGACCACCGCCCTTGTGACGCGTGGTGATTCGACCATTGCTGTTACGCGCACCGGTCGAGTTCTGAGCCACCATCAGCGGCGCATACCCTTTACCTTTGTGCAACGCAGAGCGGTCCGGCTTCAACACGAAGCGAGCGCCGGGCGAAGTGGGTTTTAATTTAATCATAGCCATGGGGTGTTACCTTCTTTAAGACGTGGCCTTAAGCCGCCGTCCCTCCCGTAAGGTCAATGCTCTGACCGTCTTTGAGGCTGATGTACGCTTTCTTCCAATCCGAGCGACGTCCTTGACGCGCGCCGAATCGCTTTTGCTTACCCGCCACATTCACAACGGCCACCGAGTCAACTTTGACGTTGAACATCAGTTCAACGGCCTGCTTGATTTCAGGCTTGGTTGCATCGTTTAACACTTTGAACACGTATTGATTGGTCTTTTCAGCAACGCGTGACGCTTTCTCTGAAACGTACGGCGCTACCAGAATATTGATCAATCGTTCGGTTGATACTTTCTTAGCTTGGTTCATGCCAGTCGCTCCTCAATCATTTTGAGCGCGCCGACGGTCGCCAACACCTTCTCGTGTTGCACCAAGCTTAACGGGTTAAGCTCAGACACGGTAACCACATCGACGTCTGGGAGATTGCGTGCCGCGAGCGCTAATTTTTCATCAAACGCTTCGACCACGATCAACACCGACGACAGCGACAAGCTCTTCAATTGCGATACCAACAACTTGGTTTTTGGTGCTTCGAGCTCAACCGCTGGCACCGCAACCAAATTACCGGTGCGCGCGATTTGCGACAGCATCGTGCTGATCGCACCTCGGTACATCTTACGGTTGACTTTCTGTGAGAAGTCGCGCGGACGTGCAGCGAATGCACGACCACCACCAACCCAAATGGGGCTACGGATACTGCCCGCACGCGCACCACCTGTGCCTTTTTGCTTATGCGGCTTGCGACCACCACCACGCACTTCCGACTTGGTCTTCTGCGCTTTGGTGCCGGCACGTCCCGCATTCATGTAGGCGACGACCACTTGATGCACCAACGCTTCGTTGTATTCACGCGCGAAGGTGGCATCCCCTAATTCGATTTCCTGAGCGTTTCCGCCAGCCATTTTTAATTTCATGTGTGGCCCGCCTTATTTCTTTTGCGGCTGAACGCGTACACGACGCGCCTGCCCCTTGGCTTTGACCGAAGGCCGCACGATGACCGTACCGCCTTCCACTCCCGGCACGGAGCCGCGAATCAAGAGCAGGTGACGTTCCGCGTCGACTTCAACGACCTGTAAGTTTTCTTGAGTGCGACGATCCACACCCATATGGCCAGACATGCGCTTGCCTTGGAACACACGGCCCGGCGTTTGACGCTGACCGATCGAACCAGGCACGCGGTGCGACACCGAGGCACCGTGGGTAGCCATACCACCGGCGAAGTTATGGCGCTTCATAACGCCCGCATAACCCTTACCCATTGTGGTACCAGTCACGTCCACCACTTGACCTGCGGTAAACATATCCACCTTGAGATCGTGGCCCGTGGCCAGATCCGCACCCTCGTCTCCATCGAGACGAAATTCCATCAACGATTGACCCGCTGCAACATTCGCTTTCGCGTAATGTCCGACGACCGCTTTCGACAAACGCGACGTGCGTTGCGAACCGACGGCCACTTGTACGGCGCGATAGCCATCTTTATCAGTGGTTTTAACTTGTGTGATTCGATTGGGCGTTGCTTCGATCACGGTCACAGGGACGGATTCGCCCGCTTCCGTGAATACGCGAGTCATACCGCGTTTGCGGCCGACCAGCCCTAAGCCATGCTTGAGGCTCATAACAGGGTTTTCCCTTTATTACGCAATGCTCACTACAATTGGTGAGTTGCTGGATGTACACCGGCCTTTGATTTTCATCGCAGACCACCATTCACAGTTGTCGTTGTTTCAGCAACCAGTCGGGGTATCGCTTGAACGCTTGCGCTGTTTCATTCGACGGCCAACCGGCGCACCTGAAAGGTCAAGGGCAACCTAGCCGGAAAGTATAGACAAGAATTATTGATTTTTCAATAGCCAATCATAAAAACTTCACAGTCGTGTGCGGGGGGGGCTGCGACCCCTCGCCAGCGCACCACGAACGTGGGCGTGGCCGACGCGTTATATAAACATAACTAGTTGATTTTTATAATTTAAATACCTGACGCCACGCCATAAACCGATCGCCCCTGGCCCGATTGGGCCCGCGTCGTTGGTGACGATCGGTTCGCCACCAACAAAAACGCCGCCCGAAGGCGGCGTTTTGCGCGATTCGCCGTGCGAATCAATTCAACTTGATGTGCACATCCACGCCCGCTGGCAGCTCTAACTTCATGAGCGCGTCAACGGTCTTATCGGTGGGATTCAAAATGTCCATCAGACGCTTGTGGGTGCGGATCTCGTATTGGTCTCGCGCGTCTTTGTCACCGTGGGGAGCCACGAGAACGGTGAAACGCTCCATCTTGGTCGGCAAGGGGATCGGACCGCGGACGGTCGCGCCCGTGCGCTTTGCGGTTTCGACGATTTCTTTGGCGCTGCTGTCAATCAGACGATGGTCAAACGCTTTCAGTCTGATTCTAATATTTTGATTTCCCACGATATTTTCCTCACTCTAAAGAACGACCACAGCCTTAAACTCTGGCCCAAAAACCCGCTCCACCGGAACAGGGTCGCACAGTGTACTGCATGTGCTCAAAAAATCCAGTCTTTCCCGCAAAAATTTTCGTCCGCGGGCGCCGACTTCCTAGCCGGCCCGCTTTAGGATGATCTCAGCCACGTTCGACGGCACTTCCGCATACCGTTCAAATTCCATCGTAAAGGTCGCACGCCCCTGGCTCATCGAGCGCACGCTGGTGGCGTAGCCAAACATCTCAGCCAACGGCACTTCTGCGTTCACCACTTTACCGGACACGCCTTCATCCATGCCCATGATTTGACCACGACGCCGATTGAGGTCGCCAATCACATCGCCGTAGTAATCGTCGGGAGTGACCACTTCGACTTTCATGATCGGTTCCAGCAACACGGGCTTGGCGTTTTTAAACCCTTCCTTAAAGCCAATGGAGCCGGCGATCTTAAAGGCCATTTCGTTGGAGTCCACATCGTGGTACGACCCATCGAATAGCGTTACTTTGACGTCCACGATGGGATAGCCGGCAATAACGCCCCCTTCCATCGCTTCCTGGATGCCTTTGTCCACGGCGGGAATGAACTCTTTAGGGATGGATCCCCCCACAATGCCGTTCACAAATTCATACCCCTCACCGGCGGGCTTCGGTTCTAACTTCAACCACACGTGGCCGTACTGACCACGGCCACCCGACTGGCGCACGAACTTGCCTTCTTGTTCGATCGTGGCGCGCAAGGTCTCGCGATACGCCACCTGCGGCTTACCGACGTTGGATTCCACTTTAAATTCGCGCTTCATTCGATCAACGATGATCTCTAAGTGCAACTCGCCCATACCCGAAATGATCGTCTGCCCCGACTCCGGATCGGTGTGCACCCGAAAGGAAGGATCTTCTTTCGCCAAGCGGGATAATGCGAGCCCCATCTTTTCCTGATCAACGGTCGTGCGCGGTTCCACGGCCACCGAGATCACGGGATTGGGAAATTCCATCTTCTCGAGCACGATTACTTTATCGGTGGCGCACAACGTGTCGCCCGTCGTGACGTCTTTAAGACCAACCGCCGCCGCAATATCGCCGGCACGCACTTCTTTGAGTTCGGTGCGATCGCTGGCGTGCATCTGTAATAAACGACCGATGCGTTCGTTGCGCGACTTATTGGGCACGAACACTTGATCGCCCGAATTGAGGACGCCCGAATACACTCTAAAAAACGTCAAACTGCCCACAAAGGGATCGTTTAAAATTTTAAACGCCAAGGCTGAGAACGGCGCTTTATCGTTGGCCTCGCGCGTCAGCGGATCGCCTTTTTCATCCATGCCCTTCACCGAGGGCACTTCGCTGGGAGCGGGCATGTATTCAATGACCGCATCCAACACCGCTTGCACGCCTTTATTCTTGAAGGCCGAACCACAGGTGACCAAGCACACTTCGTTCCGAATCGACCGTTCGCGCAGGCCTTGTTTAATTTGGTCAATCGTCAAATCGCCATTTTCCAAATACGCGTTCAACAACGTCTCATTGGCTTCTGCGGCCGCTTCCACCATTTTCGAACGCCACACGTCCGCTTCCGCTTTCAACGCTTCCGGAATCTCTCGATATTCAAATCGCGTGCCTTGGGTGGTGTCGTCCCACCAAATCTCTTTCATGACCACGAGGTCAATGACGCCTGCGAATTGATCTTCGGCGCCAATGGGCAATTGAATGGGCACGGGGTTGCCTTTGAGGCGCGTTGCAATTTGTTCAACGCAGCGTAAAAAATTAGCGCCCGCGCGGTCCATTTTATTCACAAACGCTAACCGCGGTACGCCGTATTTATTCATTTGACGCCACACGGTTTCCGACTGCGGCTGAACCCCGCTGACGGCGCAATACACGGCGACCGCCGAGTCGAGCACGCGCAGCGACCGCTCGACTTCGATGGTGAAGTCTACGTGTCCAGGGGTATCGATGATGTTGATGCGATGCTCAGGGAACTGATTTTCCATTCCCTTCCAAAAACACGTCGTCGCCGCAGCCGTGATGGTGATGCCGCGCTCTTGCTCTTGTTCCATGTAATCCATAACGGCGGCGCCGTCATGCACTTCACCGATTTTATGCGACACACCCGTATAAAACAGGATGCGCTCGGTGGTGGTGGTTTTACCCGCATCAATGTGCGCTGAAATACCGATATTTCGATAGCGCTCTAGAGGCGTCGTGCGAGCCACTTGCTACTCTCCTCGAGGGGTCTGATGTTCCGACCCCTGACGATCGGCGTTGACTACCAGCGGTAGTGTGAGAACGCCTTGTTCGCTTCGGCCATACGGTGCGTGTCTTCACGCTTACGGACCGCGGCGCCACGATTTTCAGAGGCTTCCAAAAGCTCTGCAGCCAGGCGTTGCGACATATTTTTTTCAGAACGATTACGCGCCGCTTCAATCACCCAGCGCATGGCTAAGGTCTGACGACGCGAGGCGCGGACTTCCACCGGCACTTGATACGTCGCACCACCGACTCGGCGTGATTTCACTTCGACCGCGGGCTTCACGTTATCCAACGCCGTTTGCAACACTTGCAAAGCTTGATCGGATGGGCGATTGGTACGCTCCGCGATGCGATCAATGGCGCCGTATAAAATCCCTTCGGCAACCGACTTTTTACCGCTGACCATGACCATGTTCATAAATTTGGCCAGCATGTCGCTGCCGAATTTCGGGTCGGGAAGAATGGTACGAGTGGGGGCTTGTGCACGACGTGACATGAATCAGATTCCTATTATTTCTTAGCGCGTTTTGCGCCGTATTTCGAACGACTTTGCTTGCGATCCGCAACGCCGGCGCAGTCCAATGTTCCGCGAACGGTGTGGTAACGCACACCCGGTAAGTCTTTCACACGACCACCACGAATCAGAACGACCGAGTGCTCTTGTAAGTTATGGCCTTCGCCGCCAATGTAGCTCGTGACCTCAAAACCGTTGGTCAAACGCACACGGCACACTTTGCGCAACGCGGAGTTGGGCTTCTTAGGTGTCGTGGTGTAAACGCGCGTGCAAACGCCACGTTTTTGCGGGCTGGCATTCAATGCCGGCACTTTTGACTTGAACGGCGGATCGTTGCGCCCGTCACGAATCAGTTGGTTTGTCGTTGCCATGTAATCCCAAATCCTCGCAGGCTCGCCTGCGTTAGAAAATTAAGCCGCCCAACACGTGGGCGGCCCCAATTTAACCCGTTGTCGCCCGGTCATTAACCAAGGCTTTACTGAACCATCAATTTTAACGATTTTCGCGTCCTAAAGTCAACGCCGAAGCATCGATTTCGGACCCTTCACTCACCCGGGAGCAAAGCGAGCCTGTTTAAATAAACAGACTCGCTCGATTCCCGTTATTCTGCCTCCGGCGCTTCTGCCTCTGCTTCCACCGCTGGTGCGGGGGTCTCAAACGCATCTTCCAGCGCTTCCACATCCAACTCAGCACGACGCCGACGCGCCTTGTGGTACGCAAAGCCGGTGCCCGCTGGAATGAGTCGACCCACAATGACGTTCTCTTTGAGGCCACGCAGATCGTCTTTGAGTCCACGAACCGCCGCCTCGGTGAGCACCCGAGTGGTCTCTTGGAACGAGGCCGCCGAAATGAACGACTCCGTCGCCAGGGACGCCTTGGTGATGCCCAACAGCATCAAATCGAACTTCGCCAACTGTTTGCCTTCCGCAGCGGCCTTTTCATTGGCCTCATCGATGCGCACGCGGTCAATTTGCTCACCGCGCAGCAAGGTGGTTTCGCCCGCATCTGTGACTTCCGCCTTACGCAGCATTTGACGAATGATCGTTTCAATGTGCTTGTCGTTGATTTTCACGCCCTGTAAGCGATACACGTCTTGAATTTCACGCACCAAGTAATTCGCCAAAGGCTCAACGCCTTGTAAGCGCAAGATGTCGTGTGGGTTGGGCTCGCCGTCGGCGATGACCTCGCCACGCTCAACTTGCTCACCTTCAAAGACGTTGAGATGACGCCATTTTGGAATCAGCTCTTCGTACTTCTCGCCACCCTCGCTGGTGATCACCAAACGGCGCTTGCCTTTGGTTTCCTTACCAAACGAGACCGTACCCGAACGTTCCGCCAAGATGGCTGGATCTTTCGGCTTACGGGCTTCAAACAAGTCGGCGACGCGCGGCAGACCACCGGTGATGTCACGCGTCTTCGACGATTCTTGAGGAATACGCGCAATCACGTCACCCACCGACACTTTGGCGCCGTCTTCTAGGCTAACCAACGCACCGGCCGGCAAGGCGTAAATAGCGGGGATATCGGTGTTGGCAAAGGTAATTTCCTTACCCTTCGCATTGACCAATTTCACCACGGGGCGCAAATCGCGACCACTGGAACCGCGTTGTTTCGGATCCAAAACCACAGTCGACGACAGACCCGTCACGTCATCCAATTGCGTGGTGACCGTGACGCCGTCCACGAAGTCTTGGAACTTGATGAACCCCGCCACTTCGGTGACCACGGGGTGGGTGTGCGGATCCCATTGTGCCACCACTTGTCCGGCGGCAACCGTGTCGTGTTCGTTAACACTGACGGTGGCACCGTAGGGGATCTTATATCGCTCACGCTCACGACCAAACTCATCCACCACACCAATTTCACCGCTGCGCGAGGTGGTCACTAAATGACCTTTCTCATGACGCACGGCCTTGATGTTGTGGAATCGAATCACGCCCTTACTGCGCACTTCAACCGCGCTCGCCGCGGCGGCTCGCGATGCGGCACCACCAATGTGGAAGGTACGCATCGTGAGCTGAGTACCCGGCTCACCGATCGACTGCGCTGCGATGACGCCCACCGCTTCGCCAATGCCGATGCGGCGGCCTCGAGCGAGGTCACGTCCATAGCATTGTGAGCAGACGCCATGACGAAGCGCACAGGTGATGGGCGAACGAACGAGGATTTGATCCACGCCCGCGCGCTCAATGTCGCGCACCTTGGCTTCATCCAATAAGGTTCCCGCCGGAATAAGGACTTCGTCTTCCGTACCCGGCTTCAAAATGTCGTGCGCGGCGACGCGTCCTAACACGCGCTCGCCCAAGCCTTCCACCACGTCACCCCCTTCAACAATCGGGTTCATGGTGAGGCCGTTTTCAGTACCGCAATCCTCTTCCGTGATGACGAGGTCTTGCGACACGTCAACCAACCGACGGGTCAAATAACCCGAGTTCGCGGTCTTCAAGGCGGTATCCGCCAAGCCTTTACGCGCACCGTGGGTCGAGATGAAGTATTGCAATACGTTCAACCCTTCCCGGAAGTTCGCGGTAATGGGCGTCTCAATGATGGAGCCGTCTGGCTTGGCCATCAAACCACGCATACCGGCCAGCTGACGAATCTGCGCGGCGCTACCACGAGCGCCCGAGTCGGCCATCATAAAGATGGAGTTAAAGCTCTTCTGACGTTGGGTCTGACCTTTGCGATCCACCACTTCATCCGAACCCAACTTGTCCATCATGGCCTTGGCCACTTGGTCATTGGTGCGCGACCAAATATCGACGACCTTGTTGTAACGCTCACCGTCGGTGACGAGACCCGAGGCGTATTGCTCTTGAATCTCTTTCACTTCCTTCTCGGCGCCCGCCAAGATGCGATCTTTCTGCTCCGGCACCACCATGTCATCCACACCAATGGACACACCCGCACGCGTCGCGTAGGAGAATCCGGTGTACATCAATTGGTCCGCAAACACGACGGTGTGCTTGAGGCCCAAGATGCGATAACACTCGTTAATCGTTGCGGAAATGGTCTTCTTGGTCATGTCGCGATTGAGCACATCAAACGACAACCCTTTGGGCAAAATTTCGCTCAACAGCGCACGACCCACGGTGGTTTCCACCAACCGCGTTTGCTCTTTATCCGTGCCATCGGCTTGGCGAATGTGCTCAGACAGGCGCACCTTGACCTTGGCGTGTAAGCTGGCCACGCGACCTTCGTACGCGCGATGCACTTCGGCCACATCGGCGAATATGGAACCTTCACCGGCCGCCCCAATACGCTCACGAGTCATGTAGTACAGACCCAAGACCACGTCTTGTGAAGGCACAATGATCGGATCGCCGTTCGCGGGCGACAGAATGTTATTGGTCGACAGCATCAACGCCCGCGCTTCCAACTGCGCTTCGATTGACAACGGCACGTGGACCGCCATTTGGTCACCGTCGAAGTCAGCGTTGAACGCCGTACACACCAACGGATGCAACTGAATCGCTTTACCTTCGACCAACACTGGTTCAAAGGCTTGAATGCCCAAACGGTGCAGCGTCGGCGCGCGGTTCAACAGCACGGGATGTTCACGAATCACATCCTCTAAAATATCCCACACCTCGGGGCCTTCACGCTCCACTAAGCGCTTGGCGGCCTTAATGGTGCTGGCCTCGCCGCGCAACTGAAGTTTCGCGAAAATAAACGGCTTAAATAATTCCAAAGCCATCTTCTTAGGCAATCCGCACTGATGCAGACGCAGGGTCGGACCCACCACGATCACCGAACGACCGGAGTAGTCTACGCGCTTGCCTAAAAGGTTTTGACGGAAACGGCCTTGCTTGCCTTTGATCATGTCCGCCAACGACTTCAGCGGACGCTTGTTGGTGCCCGTGATCGCACGACCACGACGGCCGTTGTCCAACAAGGCGTCAACGGATTCTTGCAACATGCGCTTTTCGTTACGCACGATGATGTCTGGCGCGCTCAGATCCAACAAGCGACGCAGACGGTTGTTTCGGTTGATGACCCGACGATACAGATCGTTGAGATCAGAGGTCGCAAAACGACCGCCATCCAACGGCACCAACGGACGCAAATCCGGTGGCAACACGGGCAAATTGGTCAACACCATCCACTCTGGACGATTGCCCGATTCAATAAACGACTCGATGAGTTTTAAACGCTTCGACAAACGCTTAATCTTGGTTTCCGAGCTGGTCGACGCCATTTCCTCACGCACTTTGAGGATTTCGGCTTTGAGGTCGAGTGATTTGAGTAACTCAAAAACAGCCTCGGCACCCATGCGCGCATCAAACTCGTCGCCGTGCGCTTCAATCGCTTCCAGATAGGCTTCGTCGGACAACAATTGCCCACGCTCCAAGCCTTCAATCATGCCTGGATCAATCACGACAAACGCTTCGAAATACAACACCCGCTCAATCTCACGCAGGGTCATGTCTAACAACAGACCAATGCGCGATGGCAGCGACTTCAAGAACCAAATGTGTGCGACTGGGCTCGCCAATTCAATGTGGCCCATGCGTTCACGACGCACTTTCGATTGGGTGACTTCAACGCCGCACTTTTCACAAATCACGCCGCGGTGCTTTAAGCGCTTGTACTTACCGCACAGACACTCGTAATCCTTAACCGGTCCGAAGATCTTGGCGCAAAACAATCCGTCTCGTTCGGGTTTAAACGTACGATAGTTAATGGTTTCGGGTTTTTTAACCTCACCAAATGACCACGATTTGATCATTTCAGGTGAAGCCAGGCCAATGCGGATCGAATCGAAATTATCGATCGGTGACTGGGTCTTAAAAAGTTTCATTAAATCTTTCATATCAGCTCCAGCGGTTTAGACGGTATCCAACGAGTCGAAAGAGAGGGATTAACCCTCTTCTTCCAACTCCATGTTGATACCGAGTGACCGAATTTCCTTGACCAGCACATTAAACGATTCCGGCATGCCGGCATCCATCTGATGCTGACCGTCGACGATGTTCTTATACATCTTCGTTCGGCCATTAACGTCATCCGACTTAACCGTCAGCATTTCTTGCAAGGTGTAAGAGGCGCCGTAGGCTTCCAGTGCCCAGACTTCCATCTCACCAAAGCGTTGACCACCGAACTGCGCTTTACCACCCAGCGGCTGCTGCGTGACTAAGCTGTAAGGACCTGTGGAACGCGCGTGCATCTTGTCATCCACCAAGTGGTTGAGTTTGAGCATGTACATGTATCCGACGGTGACCGGTCGCTCGAACGCCTCACCGGTGCGTCCATCGATCAACGTGGTTTGTCCACTGGTGGGCAAGCCGGCTAACTCTAAGAGGTTCTTGATTTCAGCCTCGGTGGCACCATCGAAGACCGGTGTGCCCATCGGCACGCCGCCCGTCAAATGCTTCGCCAACTCGACCACTTCGCCGTCCGACATGGACGACAGTTGCGCCGGTTGACCACCCGACTTGTTGTAGACCTTATCCAAGAAGCCACGCAAGTCGCTGACGGCCGCTTGTCGCTTGATCATCTGATCAATCTTAGCGCCCAAGCCTTTCGCGGCCCAACCCAAGTGGGTCTCCAGCACCTGACCGATGTTCATACGGCTTGGCACACCCAACGGGTTCAACACCACATCGACCGGTGTTCCATCGGCCATATACGGCATGTCTTCAACCGGTACGATCGTGGAGATCACACCCTTGTTGCCGTGGCGTCCGGCCATCTTGTCGCCGGGTTGAATGCGGCGCTTAACCGCCAAGTAGACCTTGACCATTTTGAGCACGCCCGGCGCCAAATCGTCGCCTTGGGTGATCTTGGCTTTCTTCGCATCGAAACGCTTTTCGAAGTCTTTGACGGTCGCCTTGAGACGTTCCGCCACTTGCTCCAATTGCGCATTGGCGTCGTCGTCTTTTAAGCGAATTTCAAACCAATGCTCACGACCGACCTCGTCCAGATACTCCGCGGTCACGGCTGTGCCCGCCTTGAGTTTCTTCGGTCCGCCTTGCGCCACTTTACCGACCAACATGTCGCGCACGCGCGCAAACAAGTCGTCTTCCAGGATGCGACGCTGGTCGTTGAGGTCTTTACGCACGCGCTCGATTTCCGATTTTTCGATCGACAACGCACGCTCATCTTTTTCAACGCCATCACGGGTGAAGACGCGCACGTCGATGACGGTACCGTCCATACCCGGCGGCACGCGCAAGCCCGTGTCTTTCACATCCGAGGCTTTTTCACCGAAGATTGCGCGCAACAGCTTTTCTTCTGGCGTCAATTGAGTCTCGCCCTTTGGCGTGACTTTGCCGACCAGAATGTCGCCCGCTTTCACTTCGGCGCCGATGTAGACGATGCCAGCACCGTCCAATTTATTCAACGCGCTGTCGCCTACATTGGGAATATCGCGAGTAATTTCCTCGGGTCCCAACTTGGTGTCGCGTGCAATACAGGCCAGTTCCTCGATGTGAATCGTGGTGAATCGATCTTCTTGCACCACGCGCTCCGAGATCAAAATCGAGTCTTCGAAGTTGTAGCCGTTCCACGGCATGAACGCGACCAACATGTTCTGACCTAAGGCCAATTCACCCAGATCCGTCGATGGGCCGTCGGCCATCACGTCTCCGCGGTTAAGCTTGTCGCCCACTTTCACCAACGGCCGTTGGTTAATACAGGTGTTTTGGTTCGAACGCTGATACTTGGTGAGGTTATAAATATCCACACCCGCTTCACCCGCGCTGGTTTCGTTGTCGTTCACACGCACAACAATACGGGACGCATCGACCGAGTCGACCACACCGCCACGTTTGGCAATCACGGTCACACCCGAGTCAATCGCCACCGCGCGTTCCATACCGGTGCCCACCAACGGCTTATCGGCACGCAATGTGGGAACCGCTTGACGCTGCATGTTCGAACCCATGAGCGCGCGGTTGGCGTCGTCGTGTTCCAAGAACGGAATCATCGACGCTGCCACCGACACAATTTGCTTCGGCGACACGTCCATGTAGTTGATGCGCGAGGCCGGCATCAACATAAACTCATTTTGATGACGGCACGACACCAACTCGTCGACAAAGCCGCCATTCTTGTTCAACGCCGCGTTCGCCTGAGCGATCACAAACTGGCTTTCATCAATCGCCGACAGATATTCGATCTGATCGGTGACTTTGCCGTTCGTCACTTTGCGATAAGGCGTTTCCAAGAAGCCGTACTCATTGGTGCGCGCGTACACGCTCAACGAGTTGATCAAACCAATGTTTGGTCCTTCCGGCGTTTCAATCGGGCACACTCGACCGTAATGGGTCGGGTGAACGTCACGGACTTCGAAGCCCGCGCGCTCTCGGGTCAAGCCACCTGGTCCTAACGCGGACACGCGGCGCTTGTGGGTAATTTCCGATAGCGGATTGTTTTGATCCATAAACTGACTGAGTTGCGAGGAGCCGAAGAACTCCTTCACCGCCGCCGCCACTGGTTTGGCGTTGATCATCTCTTGCGGCATCAATGGTTCCGACTCAGCCAAGGTCAATCGTTCTTTGACCGCGCGCTCAACGCGCACCAAGCCGATCCGGAACGCGTTCTCGGCCATTTCACCAACCGAACGAATTCGACGGTTGCCCAAATGATCGATGTCGTCAACGATTCCGTTGCCGTTACGAATCTCCACCAAGGTCTTCAAGACGTCGATGATGTCCGACGTTGCACCGTATTCCGCGTACATGGCTTTGCCCGCGTCGTCCACGCGGCGCTCGAAGTAAGCGGCATCGTACAACACGCCTGCGCCCAACGAATCGGCGCGGCCAACACGGCGGTTGAACTTCATGCGACCAACCGCGGACAAGTCGTAACGCTCGGGGTTGAAGAATAAATTGTGGAACAAATTCTCTGCCGCGTCTTTGGTGGGCGGCTCGCCCGGGCGCATCATGCGATAGATTTCCACCATCGCTTCTAAACGATTGCGCGACGGATCAATGCGTAAGGTGTCCGAAATGTACGGACCGCGATCCAAGTCGTTCACATACAACGTGCGAATTTCTTCAACGCCGGCGTCAATGAGCTTGTGCACCGAGGCGACGGTCAAAATTTCGTTGACCTTGGCCAAGATCTCACCGGTTTCGGTGTTGACCACGTCGTGCGCCAAAATCTTACCGGCCATGTATTCGCTGGGCACCGGCATACGTGTCACGCGGGCGTCTTCCAACTCTCGCACGTGACGGGCCGTGATGCGACGACCTTCTTCAACGACAATCTTGTTACCGATGCGAATTTCAAACGCCGCGGTTTCACCGCGCAGACGCGCGGGAATCAATTCCAACTGAATCGATTCTTTCGACAGATAAAAAGTGTTCTTCTCAAAGAACATATCGAGCATTTGCTCTTCGCTGTAACCCAAGGCACGTAACAAAATCGTGACGGGCAACTTACGGCGACGATCGATACGCGCGTATAAGCAATCTTTGGGGTCGAATTCAAAATCCAACCACGAGCCGCGATAGGGAATAATGCGCGCTTGGAATAAAAGCTTGCCCGAGGAATGGGTCTTGCCCTTGTCGTGATCAAAGAACACGCCGGGGCTTCGATGCAACTGCGACACGATGACGCGCTCGGTGCCGTTGATGATGAACGTACCGTTCTCGGTCATCAGTGGCAACTCGCCGAGATACACTTCTTGCTCAACCACGTCACGCTTTAACTTTCGCGCACCGCTTTGATCTTTTTCATAAACCTTGAGCACCACCTTGACGCGCAAGGGTGCGGCGTAGGTCTGACCGCGCATTTGACATTCCTTGACGTCAAATACGGGTTCACCCAACTTGTAATTCACGTACTCTAACGTGGCGTTACCACTGTAGCTGACGATCGGAAAGACGCTCTTAAACGCCGAATGTAAGCCCAAATCCTCGCGCGCGAGGTCGGATGCGTCGACCTGCAAAAATTTGCGATACGAGTCCAGCTGTATGGCGAGTAATTTCGGGACATCCAGAATGCTCTGGCGCTTACCGAAGTCTTTGCGAATTCGCTTCTTCTCGGTGAACGAATAGCTCATGGCAACCTCATTCAGTGATGCCTTACGGCATCGTTGGCGATCGCGATCATGCAATCGCTAAAAAAAAACACGTTCCACATTCCACAACCCGTCGGTCCTGCGACAAACGGGAGGAAGTGGCGAGCGTGCTCGCCACTTCCCTCGTCTCATTACTTGATTTCGACCTTGGCGCCGGCTTCTTCCAAAGCCTTCTTGATCTTGTCGGCATCGGCCTTGCTGACACCTTCTTTGACGGTGCCCGGAACGCCTTCGACCAGATCTTTGGCTTCTTTGAGGCCAAGACCAGTGGCTTCACGAACCACTTTAATGACGGTGACTTTCTTGTCAGCCGGGAACTCTTTGAGCACCACGGTGAACTCGGTTTGCTCTTCAGCAGGCGCTGCCGCCGCTGCTGCACCCGGAGCCGCCGCCGCTACAGCCACTGGGGCCGCCGCGCTGACGCCAAACTTGTCTTCCATCATTTTCACGAGATCAACGATCTCGATGATGGTCATATTCGAAATCGCTTCTAAGATTTCTTCTTTATTCGCAGCCATTTTAAAATCTCCAAAAAAATTGTTTGTGATGAACCTAATTAAGCCTCAAAACTTCGATAGTCCTTATGCCGCAGCCTTTTGGTCTTTGATCGCACCAACGGTGCGGACCAACATGGAATGCGGTTCGGCCAACGTACGGACGAACTTGGATATCGGCGCGTTGAGTACACCCATCAACATCGACAGCGCTTGCTCCTTGGTCGGTAAGCTCGCCACTTGTTCGATCGCCTTAGCGGGCAACACTTGCCCACCGAGCGATACCAACGTCGCGACCAACTTGTCGTTGTCTTTCGCGAACGTCTTAACGACGCGAGCGGCAGCACCTGGATCCTCTTTCGAGAACGCCAGGATCAACGGACCTTTGAGCTGCTGAGCGATGCATTCGAAGGCCGTTCCAGCAACCGCTTTGCGAGCCAACGTGTTTTTAACGACGCGCACATAAACGCCAGCCTTGCGCGCTTGCGTGCGCAGGTTGGTGATCTGTGTCACTGTTAAACCACGATACTCCGCCGCCACGACCGATTGCGCATGCAATGCAACTTCGTGAACTTCGGTTACCAGTGCCTTCTTCTGCTCAATATTGAGTGACATGTAAAGCCTCGCAGAAGATCAAACCTCAGGCATCGGTTTTCCGAAGAAACCCCATGCCCACCCTTGTGTGTGAGTTGCCCCACACCGGCCATCAGAAACGTCGGTTTCTCATGGTCGACGGTGACCTTCAGCAAGCCGTTACCGGCTTGTGTTTGATCAGGTAAACCTCATCAAACGCTTCAGGTGACACCATCTGCGCAGGCCACATTCTCTTGTGGAGAATGTCGTGCATTAAGTGATCTCCGACCGAAATCTGATCACGCCTGCGGTCTTGGATGGCTGCCGGTGCTGTTGAGGCACCGACGGTCATCATCAAAAAATTCCGATGACGCTTATGGCGTCATCGCCCTTATTGCTTACAGTCCTAAAGTGGTGCGATCGACGACCACACCCGGGCCCATCGTGGACGAGACCGTGACTTTACGGATGTACACACCCTTGGCGGTGGCCGGCTTAACCTTGACGAGGTCAGCCAACAACGCTTGCAGGTTTTCGCTTAATTTTTCAGGTGAGAAGCTCGCACGGCCCACTTGGCAGTGAACGATACCGGCCTTATCGCAGCGGTAACGAACTTGGCCGGACTTGGCGTTTTTCACCGCGGTCGCCACATCGGGGGTCACGGTGCCCACTTTCGGGTTTGGCATTAAGCCACGCGGGCCCAACACTTGACCCAAGGCACCGACGACGCGCATGGCTTCGGGGGTTGCAATCACCACATCGAAATTCATTTCGCCGGCCTTGACGCGCTCCGCCAAGTCTTCCAAACCAACGATGTCCGCACCGGCTTCACGGGCGACGTCTTGGTTTTTACCACTGGTGAACACGGCGACGCGCACGCTCTTACCGGTGCCGTTCGGCAACACGGTTGAACCACGCACTTGCTGATCCGACTTGGTGGCGTCAATGCCCAAATTGATGGCCGCATCAATCGACTCATCGAACTTGGCAGTCGCACACGACTTCACCACGGCAAAGGCCTCTTGCAGGGCATACGCTTTGCCATGAACAATTTTGCCTTCGTAGGCTTTCACGCGCTTTGGCGCACTGGATTTTACGGTTTGGTTCATGGCTTATCCTTCTACGTCCACGCCCATGCTGCGAGCGGTGCCCGCGATGGTCTTCACTGCTGCATCAAGATCCGCTGCCGTCAAATCCGGCATTTTGAGCTTGGCGATGTCTTCCAATTGCGATCGCTTGATCTTGCCCACTTTTTGAGTGTTGGGACGACCCGATCCTTTCGGAATGTTGAGTGCTTTGGTGATCAGCACTGATGCAGGCGGCGTTTTTAAAATGAACGTAAAGCTGCGATCACTGTAAACGGTGATGACGACGGGCGTCGCCAAGCCTTTTTCCAATGATGCAGTCTGTGCGTTAAATTGCTTACAGAACTCCATAATGTTGACGCCCTGTTGACCGAGCGCCGGTCCGACAGGAGGACTGGGATTCGCGCCACCGGCGGGAATCTGGAGCTTGATGTAGCCCGTTACTTTCTTAGCCATTCAATACCTCGTTGGGTGCAAACGCCCGAAGGCTCCCCGTTAATGTCAGTCTTGCGACCGACGACTTACTGCTTTTCGACTTGACCAAACTCCAGTTCAACCGGAGTCGATCGACCCAAAATCTGTACCGCAACTTGCAGTCGGCTCTTTTCGTAATTGACCGACTCCACCACACCGTTGAAGTCGTTGAATGGTCCGTAAATGACCCGCACCACTTCACCCGGTTCAAACAACACTTTCGGCTTCGGCTTATCAACGCCTTCTTCGACGCGCGCCAAAATCTTATTGGCTTCTTTTTCGGTAATCGGCGCCGGCTTATCTTGCGTTCCGCCAATGAAGCCCAACACCTTGGGCACTTCCTTGACCAAGTGCCAGGTCTCTTCGTCCATTTCCATTTGCACGAGGACGTAGCCGGGGAAGAATTTACGGTCGGAACGACGCTTCTGTCCGTCGCGCATTTCCACCACTTCTTCCGTGGGCACCAAAATCTCACCGAACTTGGCTTCTAGCCCGTTCATTTTGACGCGCTCTTTCAACCCTTCGGCGACTTTGTGCTCGAAGTTCGAATAAGCGTGTACGACGTACCAGCGTAAAGCCATGGTCTAGCCCCCGGTGCCCAGCAAAAATCGCGTGACGTGTGAAAACACGAAATCCGCGAGCCAGAAAAAGATCGCCATAAAAGCGGTGGCCACAAAAACCACCAACGTCAGTCGGCGCGCATCTTCCATCTCCGGCCAAACCATTTTGCGCAATTCAACGCGCGCCGATTTAGCGAAATCGATGAAATCTCGACCCCAATGCGTCATCGCCAACAGAGCCAACGCCACGACAAGCCCCACCACCACCGCGCCAATGCGAACCGCACTGGCCAGCGTGCTGAGACCATAAAAAACCCAAAGCCCCGCACCGATGGCGAGCACGGCCAAAGCGGCCAGCGCGCCATCTAAGGAGCGGGAGGGTGAATGTTGCGTTGCTTCCGACATACTCAAAAACTCGTTCATCCCAGGCTGGCAGGCCAGGAGGGAATCGAACCCCCAACCTGCGGTTTTGGAGACCGCCGCTCTGCCAATTGAGCTACTGGCCTTAAGATCACCTTAAGGACGAACGAGTCATTACTCCTTATTGAACAATCTTCGAGACGACGCCCGCACCTACGGTACGGCCACCTTCACGAATCGCGAAGCGCAAGCCTTCTTCCATCGCGATGGGGCTGATGAGTTCAACCACCATTTTGATGTTGTCGCCAGGCATCACCATTTCCACGCCGGCTGGCAACTCTACGTTACCGGTCACGTCGGTGGTACGGAAGTAGAACTGTGGACGGTAACCCTTGAAGAACGGGGTATGACGACCGCCTTCTTCTTTACCCAACACGTACACTTCGCACTCAAACTTGGTGTGCGGGTTAATTGAACCCGGCTTCGCGAGCACTTGGCCACGCTCCACTTCTTCACGCTTGGTGCCGCGCAACAGCACGCCCACGTTGTCGCCCGCTTGCCCTTGATCCAAGAGCTTGCGGAACATTTCCACGCCGGTGCAGGTGGTTTTGATGGTGGCTTTCAGGCCGACGATTTCAACTTCGTCGTTGACCTTCACAATGCCACGCTCAATACGACCGGTCACCACGGTGCCGCGACCCGAGATCGAGAACACGTCTTCAACGGGCATCAAGAACGCACCGTCAACCGCACGCTCCGGCACAGGGATGTACTTGTCCATTTCGTCGACGAGCTTCAACACGGCAGGAACGCCGATGTCGCTCATGTCGCCTTCCAACGCCTTCAACGCCGAGCCCTTGACGATCGGAGTGTCGTCGCCAGGGAAGTCGTACTTGGAGAGCAATTCACGCACTTCCATTTCGACCAATTCCAACAATTCGGCATCGTCCACCATGTCGGCTTTGTTCAAGAACACGACGATGTAAGGAACGCCCACTTGGCGCGCCAACAAGATGTGCTCACGGGTTTGTGGCATCGGGCCGTCCGCAGCTGAACACACCAAAATGGCGCCGTCCATTTGCGCGGCACCGGTGATCATGTTCTTCACATAGTCGGCGTGCCCCGGGCAGTCGACGTGCGCGTAGTGACGGTTGTCGCTTTGATATTCGACGTGCGCGGTGCTGATGGTAATACCACGAGCCTTTTCTTCCGGCGCCTTATCGATCTGATCGTACGCTTTAAACTCACCACCGTGTTTCTCCGCCATGACTTTGGTCAGAGCCGCGGTCAGAGTGGTCTTACCGTGGTCGACGTGGCCGATCGTGCCGACGTTAACGTGCGGCTTCGTGCGTTGAAATTTTTCCTTTGACATGGCGTCTCACTCCTTCAAAAAAAATCAAACCAAAAAGTTTCCAAAATTCCATTCGATCTTTTCAGATCCTTGAGCACACTGATTTCTCAATCTGCCGCAAATCCAAATCACCATTTCGTCTGGTGCCCACGACCGGGATCGAACCGGTGACCTCGTCCTTACCAAGGACGCACTCTACCGACTGAGCTACGTGGGCAAGTCCAATCCGAAAAAAACCTCTCCTACTCACTCAGTCTTTCAATCGCAATGTCTGCACCAAGCAGTCGCTCGTGGAGCGGGTGATGGGAATCGAACCCACACCATCAGCTTGGAAGGCTGAGGTTCTACCATTGAACTACACCCGCCGAGCAACTCTTGCAATCAAAAACCAAAAAAAAAACCGTTTCAATTCCGCTCACTGGTCATCGAGTTCCGACCATCCACCCATTGTGGTGGAGGGGGAAGGATTCGAACCTTCGAAGGCATAAGCCGGCAGATTTACAGTCTGCTCCCGTTGGCCACTTGGGTACCCCTCCCGACAGTGAGCCGTGCATTTTCCGACGTAAACCCCCTTCTGTCAATGAAAAACTCAACATTTGTGCGCGGTGGACACCCCTTGGGAGCCCCTCCGTTAAAAGCCTGTATGTTTAACCAGACCGTCAGTTCCCCAAGGCGGCAACCAAGCCCACGCCACTCCGCTGGGACTGGGCGCCACCGCCGGCTCGGGACCGTTGGATCGGATGCGCCAACTCAGTCCCTTCTGCCAAAACCGTCCAGTACAGACCTCGTTTGTAGGGCGAAATCGGGCTCATCCCACCCACCGCCTCCACCGGCGCAGTCGTTTACTGGATAAAAACTTTAAAAATCAATGATCTAAGTTCAAATTGAGCACCGCTGCCCTCGCGGGCGGCTCAAATCCGACGCCAAGCCGCGACCCACGGCGTGCGTTATGATGATTCGACCCCCACGCGTCTGGAGAGCCGAGAGTTCCGCATGCACACCGACCAACGCCCGTATCGCTACTACGATTTTTTTATGGCCGCCTACGTGTGCGTGCTGTTGTGCGCCAACCTCATCGGCGCCGCCAAACTGTCCACCGTCACCATCCCCGGCATTGGCCCGGTCACGTTCTTAACGGGCGTCCTGTTCTTCCCCATTTCGTATTTCTTTGGCGACGTGCTGACCGAGGTGTACGGCTACGCCCGCGACCGTCGCGTTGTCTGGGCCGGATTCGGCGCGCTGGCGTTTGCGTCGCTGATGGCCTACACGGTGGTGCACATGCCTCCCGCGCCAGACTGGGTCAGCCATCAGCCGGCCGTTGAACAAGTCTTCGGCAGCACTCCCCGCATAGTCCTGGCCTCCATTGTGGCGTTTTGGTGCGGCTCGTTTGCCAATAGTTTTGTGCTGGCGAAAATTAAAATTTTGACCCAAGGGCGTCATCTGTGGCTGCGCACGATTGGCTCCACGGCGGTCGGCGAAGGCGTCGACTCCACCGTGTTTATGACCATTGCGTTTTACGGGCTCATGCCCAATTCGGTGCTGGCCGGCGCCATCGTCACGCAATACGTCTTAAAAGTGCTGTGGGAAATTGTGGCCACGCCCATCACCTATCCCTTGGTGGCGTTCGTCAAAAAACAAGAAGCGGTGGACTTTTACGACCGACACACGCGCTTCACGCCGTTTTCACTCAAGACCGACGACCAACGCGCTTAATCAACGCGATACAACTCGTCGCTGGACTCGAGCGCTTTCGCCGCCGCACGAAAGGCCGCCTCCGTGCGCCATTCCAGTAAACACAAAGGCCCGCCTTTGGCTTTCGGGAACCCTAAGCCCAATATCATCGCCATATCAATTTCGGCGGGACTGTGGCCAATCCCTTCCTCCAAACACCGCTTGGCCTCAAACACCATCGGACACATGAGTCGATCTTCAATCTGCTGATCCGACTCGTCGACACGCCCGGCGGGCAAGAGGTCCTGTAATGCGTCGTTGGGTCGACTGATGTATCGACCCTGTGCATCGCGCTCATGCACGTAAAACCCTTTGCCGGTCTTCTGCCCCAAATCGCCTCGCTGCACACACCGCATCATCACCGAATCCGACTTCAGTCCCAACGCGGGTCGAATGCCACGACCGATGATGTCACCGATTGCCACCATGGTGTCCAAGCCAATGACGTCCATGAGCAAACCAGGCCCCATCGGCCAGCCAAACCGAGTCATGACCGCATCAATGCGCGCCAAGGGCACCCCGGCTTTGAGCGCAGCCTCAAAACCCGCCACATAGGCCATCAACACACGGTTCACCAAAAAGCCCGCGCACTCGCCCACCACAATTGGCACCTTTTTCAGCGTCAACGCCAACGCGACCGCCTGTGCCACCACCTGCGGCTGCGTGGCTTGGCCGGGGATAATTTCCACCAACGGCATCTTCGGGACCGGATTGAAAAAATGCAGACCCAACAACCGCTCGGGAACCGGGCAGACCGTCGCCAACTCGCTCACCGACAAACTCGAGGTGTTAGTAGCCAAGAGGCTAGAAGCACTCACCACGCCGTTCAGTGACGTGAACACGTCGTGTTTAATCGACTTCCGCTCGGAGACCGCCTCTATCACCCAATCACACCCCTGAAACGCCGCAAGGTCCGACGTGCCCTCGACCCGCTTGAGCGTGGCCTCCAGGTTGGCCGCGCTCAAGCGTTTGGAATCGACTTGCCGCTGGAGGTTTTTACGCATCGCGTGCTGCGCGCGCGTTAAGGCCTCGGGCGATTGATCGGTCAACACCACTTCCAGCCCCACCGCCGCACACGTCTCAGCGATTCCCGAGCCCATTATCCCGGCGCCAATCACACCCACGCGTTGCACCGCGAGCGCCCCTTTCGCAAGCTGTTTGGCTTTTTTGCGCACCGCTTGATCGTTGACAAACACGCGCACGAGCGCGTGCGCCGCTTGCGTGGTGGCGATGTGCGCAAAAGCCCGCGCCTCTACCGCCAAAGCACGTTCTTCACTGAGCCCTTGCGCGGATTCAATCACCTCAACCGCCTTCAACGGCGCGGGCTCCACATGCGCCCGCGGCGCCAGCGCTGCTTTTAATGCGTTCAACGGCTCTGCTGCGATCGGCGCACACTGCTGTCGTGCCAACCGTCGCTGCACCCACGACCGCGTGGCCACCAACGCCTCCAAGCGTCGCAACCCCTCCGCGCGCAAGGCCTCACGGTCCACCACCGCATCCGCCGCACCGTCCGCAGCGGCCTGCGCCGCCGAGCGCGGCTTGGCGTCGGTGATCCACTGCATCGCGGTCAATGGGTTGAGCAATCGCGACAAGCGGATACACCCGCCGAAACCCGGGATAATCCCCAGCGTGGTTTCGGGCAAGCCCACCATCGCAGTACTGGCCAAAACGCGCTCATCGCAACTGAGCGCCATTTCAAACCCACCCCCCAAGGCCATGCCGTTCACACACGCCACCGTCGGGAACGGCAACTGCGCGAACCGATAAAAGCGTTGGCTTTGTTGGGTGATGAACTGTTCGATGGCGGAAACGGGCTGTTTGAAGATTGCCAAAAACTCAAAAATGTCCGCCCCGACAATAAACGTCTCCAGCGCGCTGGTCACCAACAGCCCAGTGACGGCGGCATCGCAACTCAGTAAGGTGGTTACGTGATCGAACTCCGCCAACGTTGGCGCATCAAATTTGTTCACCGACCCCGCGGACTTGAACTGCAGCTCGTGAAGGCCCGCCTGAATTTCCTGGACCATCAGGTGTTGTCCTAAAAATTGCATCTCCACTCCTTCGTTTGGTTCGGCGGTTGGGGGCTTACTCCCCTCACGGCGTGTTTAATTCGTTCCAATGCGCATCCAACCATTGCGCCCAATGCCACAACGGCTGCGGCGCATCGGGTTTCAAATGATGATAACAGCCGATGTTGGCGGTCAACACCACCTCGGCGCCCGTCGCGCTCAACGCGTGCAGTTTGCGCCGCTTGAGCTCCTGTGCCACCGAGGGGTTTAGGATCGAATAACTGCCGGCCGACCCACAACACAAATGCCCGTCCGGCACCGGCTTCACCTCAAGACCGAGGTGGGTTAAAAACCGCTCCCACTGCCCTTTGAGTTTTTGGCCATGCTGCAACGAGCACGGCGATTGGAACGCCACGGTTCGCCGCGTTGCAAACGCTACGCCCGCAGGCCAGTGACGACTGACCCACTCCGTCAGATCGACACAGGCTTGGCTGACGCGCAACGCGCGTTCGGCATACACGCGATCGGCCTTGAGCAGTTCCCCGTACTCCTTAACCGCCACCGCACAGCCGCTCGCACTGACGACGATCTCCGCGTTGGCTTGGGTGAGCACAGGCCACCAGGCATCGATGTTGCACCGCGCTTGCTCTTGCGCGCGCTCTCGGTCCGACAAATGGTGCGCCAACGCACCACAGCAGCCACTGGCCGCCAACTTCACCACTCGTCCGCCCAAGCGCTCCACAATGCGCGCCGCGGCCGCATCGATGTCCGGCGCCAACACATCCTGCACACACGGGTTGATGAAAATCACCGTGGACTGTGGGGTCGGGATGGCCGTCGTCACCGGCGTCAAGCGCGCGTGGGTGGGCACCCCGCCAAACCATCGGCCGAGCGGTACGAGCACGCGCAACAACGCCCGTTGATTTAAAAACCACACCATCGCGCGGCGCAGCAGTCGATTCGACCACGAGCGCAGGCGTTGTCGTTCAATGAGGTCGCGGCCGACCTCCAACACGCGCGCGTATTCCACACCCGACGGGCACGTGGTCTCGCACGCGCGGCAGGTCAAGCATTGATCCAAATGCGTCACCAAGGTGGGGCTCACGCGCTCCCCCTCGACCGCCATTTTGATTTGATACAAACGCCCACGCGGCCCATCGAGTTCGTCGCCCCAGACTTGGTAGGTCGGGCACGTCGCGTTGCAAAACCCACAATGCACGCAGCGGCGCAAATTCTCGACCAACCCGCTGGTGGCGTAGTGGTGTTCGGCGAACGCGTTGAGTTTGGTTTCCATGCCCGTCCCTAGCGTGTGCGGTTGTACAGGAGCTTGGGATCGTAAACCCGACGGATGCCGTCGGTGAGGCGCTGCACGGTTGGATCCAACAGTTGGGTCTGCGCACTCAAATCACAGGGCCAAGGGGTCACGTAGCCGCCCGCCGCCGCAATCCGCGCGCGGCAATCCTCATCCACGTGCGCGGCCCGAAGGGTGCGCAACGCGCCACCCCACTCCACCAACGTCGGCTCATCGGAAATCACCCCCGTGCCCAACGGCACACTGACGCGCCACAACGCGGTGGTGTCCGCCAAAAAAGGGTGCGTGTGGTGAGTCAACCCCGCCCACCACGCGGCGCTTTGCGCCTCATCGAGGACAGTGGCGTCGGCATCAAGCGCACGCACCGCACTGTCCACCACGCTCGCGCTGCCCGCCAAGCGAATGGTGGTGAAGCCCTCGAACCAAGCGCTTGCCGTGATGGGGATGGGCTGTGTCGACAACCGTTCAACCCACTGCAGCGACTCTGCTTGCGTCTGCGCCAACCGCAGACTCACGGTCCGTCGTGGCAGCGGAAAGACTTTCAACGACGCGGCAATCAGTGGGCCGCAGCGGCCCATCGAGCCCACCCACTGGCGAGACACGTCGAAGCCCGCGACGTTTTTCATCACGGTGCCGCCAAAATTCATAACCTCACCGTCGTGGCGCAGTAATTTAACGCCCAACACATAATCCCGCACCCCGCCCCGATAGGCTCGCGCCGGTCCAGCCAACCCCGCCGCCAACAGCCCACCAATGGAACCGGAGCCGTTGAACAGTGGGGGCTCAAACAACAACCCCTGCCCGTGCTCGGCCAACAACGCGGTGACCTCCGCGATGGGCGTTCCAGCCCAAACGCTGATCACCAGTTCGCTGGGTTCGTAGGCAATGACCCCACGCAGCGGCGCCAACGATAAGGGCTCGCCGATGAGGTCCGGGGTTAAAAAGGATTTGCTGCCAAGCCCCTCAATGCGAATCGGCACCTCGCTCGCGTACAGCGCTTGGAGGTGGGCTTGGAGGCGTGGTAAAGCGGGGGGGTTCATTAGAACCTCGGCAAGTCCGCAAACGCCTGCGGCGCGTGGGCGTGCACTCGGCCAACCTCCACACAGCGCTTTAAGCTGGGAATTAATTTATGCGGGTTCTGCAGCCGCTGTGGGTCAAACACCTCACGTAACGCGTGAAAGTGCGCCAATTCCGCGCTGGTGAATTGTTCGCACATGCCTAGGATTTTCTCAACGCCAACGCCATGCTCTCCGGTGATCGTCCCACCCCACTGCACGCACAAGCTCAAGATTTCCGCTCCGAAGGCCTCCGCTTTCTCCCAGTCGCCCGGTCGATTGGCGTCGAATAATATCAACGGATGCAAATTGCCATCCCCCGCGTGAAACACATTGATACACCCCAAACCATAACGGTGTTCCATCGCTTTGATGGCGGTCAAGATGCGACCCAAGTGCTGACGCGGCAGCGTGCCGTCCATGCAATAGTAGTCGGGGCTGATACGACCGGCGGCCGGAAAGGCGCTTTTGCGACCCGACCACAGTTGCAACCGTTCCTCCTCCGTGCGCGAGGTCTTCAACGACGTGGCGCCGTGGGCGGTCAGCAAGGTGCGCAACGCCTCCAACTCCTCAGCCACTTCAAGGGGGGTGCCATCCGACTCCACCAACAGAATCGCCGCCGCATCGACGTCGTAGCCCGCCTTGGAGAACGGCTCCACCGCGCGCACCGCGCCTTGGTCCATCATCTCAAGGCCCGCCGGGATCACGCCCGCCGAGATGATCGCCGCCACCGCCGCCGCGGCTTTTTCAACGTCGTCAAACGAGGCCATCATCACCTGCGCCAACGCCGGTCGCGGCAACAACTTCACCACCACTTGCGTGACCACCATCAACAAGCCTTCGGAACCAATCACCAAGGGCAACAGACCCAGGCCCGGTGAATCGAGTCGCGCGCCGTTTAATTCAATCCACTCGCCTTGCGGCGTGAAGCCGCGCACGCCCAACACGTTGTGTACGGTTAAGCCATACTTTAAACAGTGCACGCCACCGGAATTTTCGGCCACATTGCCGCCAATCGTGCAGGCGATCTGCGACGACGGGTCGGGCGCGTAGTACAGACCGTACGGCGCCACGGCTTCGGAGATTTTCAAGTTCGTTACGCCGGGACCCACCCAGGCGCGCTGCGCGTTCACGTCAATGCGGTGGATCTGATTGAGGCGCGACAACCCCAGCACAATGCCATCGCGTTGGCCACGCGCGCCACCCGACAAACCCGTGCCCGCGCCGCGTGGCACGACGGGCACCTTGGCCTCATAGCAATAACGCAACACACGCCCCACCTCCGCCTCGGTCTGTGGCAACACGACGGCGCGTGGCGTTTCACGAATCGCCGCGAGTCCATCGCATTCATAAGGTCGCAGTTCTGCCGCGTCGGTCAAGAGGATACCCCCTTCCGTTAGCAACGACCGAAGGGCGTCCTCAAAGCCGGCATTATTCGTCGCAGCGCTGTTCATGCGTTCCATTGTAGTGAAACCCCATCGGTTGCGACAGCGCCAGCCGCAGATCGCGTTTACTCTTTATAAATCAACGCGCTAACGATTATTTGCTGCGGCTTAAACCCCGCGTGTGCCGCCCGGGTGCCCGCCACGAGGGCTTCCCAATTAACGCCCACCAAACGGTCGTGTGAAGCCACTCGCCCTCGTCCTCGCCCGCACCGTCGAGGACGGCCTTGGGCGCACGCATAAGTTTTTTTAAGAATTGCAAAGACTGCGACCGATTTAGAGGTTTTATGCAATCCTAACGGACCAGACTGGGACACGCGTTCGTTATGACCAAAGCCGCACTAAAAACGCCTTATTCTCGCGCCGATCACAACTCGGCACAGATGATCAAACACGCAAAACACTCCTCGGTGGTGTTGCGCGCGATCGCCAATCATCAACGCCTGTTGATTTTGTGTCATTTGAACAAAGCCGAATTAACGGTCAGCGATTTACACGCGCGACTCAAATTGAGCCAGTCCGCGTTGTCGCAGCATTTGGCAATCTTGCGGCAAGCCAAGATTGTCGAAACGCGGCGGGAGGCGCATTACATTCACTATCGACTCGGGCATGGCCTAGTTCGAGCGCTCCTCAGAACCATCCATCACCAACTCAATTCGGCCAAATAAGAACGCCGATCGGTCTTGCTTGGCCTGCCCCAGAAGTCGATTAAACCCGAGTGGGCAACCCCGCCTGTTTCCAAGCACCGAGTCCGCCGTCGAGGTGATGCACCTCGGTGGCACCCGCCGCCAGGCATTGTCGAGCCGCGGCCTCGGAACGCTTGCCGATGCCGCAATGAAACACGGTGGTTTTTCCAGCGACGTGTGGCACCTGATGGGGATCAAACGTCGTCAGTGGAAACGACACCGCTCCGTCGATGCGTTCGGCCTGATGCTCGTTGGGTTCGCGGACATCGACCAGGTGAACGGTGCCTGCGTCTAATCCCGCCTTCACCTCGTGTGGACTCCACGCTTTCAGTTCGTTCGTCATCATCGCTCCTTCCGTGAGTGCGCCCATCCTCAGGCGCAGGACTGATCCCATTATAGCGACTGGGGAGTGGCGCTCAACGCGCGGGCGGCAACTGCGTCAAATCCACGTCCGGAATGGCCCCCGCGGCAGCCACCACCCAGGAGGCCAACACGCTCGCGCGGTGCAAGGCCGAGTCCGCGCTCACGCCCTGCGACAAATCCTTTAAGGTCTGCGCCAAAAACGCGTCGCCGGCGCCGATGGTGTCGACAACCTGCGACGGTACGGCCTCGACCCGATGGTGCGTTCCCTGCCAGTAGAGTTCAGCTCCATCCGCGCCGTAGGTCACCATCAACGCCTGCAGACCCACGCGCGATTGCAGCAGCGTCCAGAGCGCGCGCGAATCACACGGCAGCGCGCACATCGCGGTTAAGCGCATCAGTTCCTGATCATTCACTTTCAAAAAATCACAGCGTTGCAAACCCCAGTCAATGACCTCATTCGCGTCGAATGGCGCGCGCAAATTGAGATCCAACACGCGGTAGTCCGCTTGGCGCAACAGCGCATCGATGGTGGCACGCGCCCGGTCGTCTCGGCAGCCCAACGACCCAAAGACCAGACATCCCGTGAGCGGCCAAGCGGGAACGGCCAACGCGTCGAAGGCCGCGGGTGCTTTAAAAAAATAGTCGGCGCTGCCGTCCGCGCGCAGCGTGGCCTCCGCCGTGCCCGTGGGCAAGTCCGAGTCGATCTGAACGCAGCGCTCGTTCATCCCGAGCGCGCGCAAGCGCGCTCGGGTGCGTTGCCCCCGATCGTCCGCGCCGATCCGCGTGACCAACTGCGCCGCGCACCCCAACCGAGTCAAGTGCGCCGCCACGTTAAACGGCGCGCCCCCAATGAACTCGCCCTGTGGCAACACATCCCAAAGCGTCTCGCCCAGGCAATAAAACTGGCCTTGACCAACCAGGGTGGCGCTCATTCCGGGCACCCATGGGGTTTCGGTGGCGCCGCTGTGGTCTGCTCGTCCCCTAAGGACAGGCCCGCGTTGAGCGCGGTCTGCGTGGCAACCTGTTGCAGTTGACGAACGTGTTGAGGCGAAATCCCCAACTCGTATGCAGCGCACTCGGCCTCGCCCAAATCGGTGGCGCGCCGATGCGTGAGGGTTTCAAAGATCATCAACGCTTCCAAATAGTAGCCCTCAGCGCTTGCGTGATAATGATCCTCCCCCCACAGGTTCATGAGGCTGGGGTTCTGGGGCACATAGGGGTTATCGATGGCCACCCGCGACGCCATCGCCAGATTAAACGCCTCACCCACCGGCACCACGCCCACGCCAGCGCGCGCGGCTTGATCGACCCCGTGACGCACATCAAGCGCCATTTGCGTGATGGGCTGACCACTCCAGTGTTGGCCCGGTGGAAAAGTCAAATCCGGTCGCGACCAGGTGGCCACCAAATACAGCCTGACCTGCGGCGATCGAGCTTTGAAGGCCTCAACCCACTTTGCGGTGGAGGCGATGAGCGCGGTTGCATCACCGGGGACTTTGGCGTCCAAGGTGGAGTACGACTGCAAAACAATAAAATCGTATGGATGCTCGGTCACCACCGCGCGTTTTTCACGCCAGTGCCAATCCAAGTCGGCACCGGGGTGCGTTTCCAGCGCGACGTCCATGGGGTGACCGACGTCGACTAAAAACTGCGCCAGCAGCGCGGGTACGCCGCCAATGCCCTCGTGATTGAGATCCGTGACGCGCTGCGCATGGAAGGAGCGAACCGCCGTACCGTGGCCATAGATAAAACTGTTTCCCACCAGCAGCACCGACTCCGCGCGCGCGCGGTGTACCGCCCCCAGCGTCAGCAGCCACGCGCCGACGAGACACACCACCAAGGTTGATCGCCGCATCGTCCTCTCCCACCAGCCTAGATGGGCGAGGAGTGTATCGCATAGGTGCCGGCAGCAAAATCCACCGTCAACTGCGCGTGATGCGCCCCATTCGACCAACTCAACTGCAACGTCTGTGCGGTTGGGGTTGTGAACTGGAACGCGCCGTTGAAGGCGGGGTGCGCGTTTCGCAAGCGAATCAGCGCGCACAGTTCCTGCACCACCGGCGTGGCCAGCGCCGCATCGAGTTCGGCCACGGAGTACGTGTGGCGGTTGATGTCCCGACCCACCTGGGTGCGCGCCAACAACGCCATGTCGTTCAAACCGGCCAACAGACCCACGTAATACACTTGGGGGATGCCCGGCACGAAGAATTGCACGGCGCGCGCCAACACATAACGCGTGGCATCGCACCCTAAGGCTTCGAAAAACGTGCAGTTGATCTGATAAAGATCGAGATTGGAGGCCGACGCACCGGTGGCGGTGCGACTGCGGTCGTGAGCGTTGCCATGAATCCAATCCACCAACGCCGACAACTCTGGATCGGCAACCAAGCCCGGGGCGCGAGTTTGAGCGTCGCTGCCGATGTCGATGATGCCGATGCCGTCGTGCGTGTCCAACACCGTCAGCGCGTTGTGCGGACGAATCGTCATCCAGTGCGCCAAGGCGCTGGCGGAACGCGCCATCAAGGCGTGGAGGATCAACGGCGGCAACGCAAAGTCGTACACCCAATCCACTTGGGCGGCGATGTCGATTTGGGTTTGGTAATGGGAGTGGATTTCCACCAACACTTCCATGCCTCGATCGTGGGCGTGTTGGGTGAAGGTGCGAATGAAGTCAAAGGTCTCCGGCAGCATGAAGCACGACGTGCCCGGCTTTTTTATGACGTAGCCCGCTGCGTCCAAGCGAATGAGCTTGATGTGCGCGCGCGCAAACTGATCCAAAATCGCCGTCAAATACTGCGCGCCAGCCGCGGAGGTGACGTCGATGTCCACTTGGGAGGGCGTGAAGGTCGTCCACAGCAGTTCGCGTTGACCGTTGGCCAAGGTTTTTGCGGTAAACGGCAAGCCCGGACGTGGGCGGTAGATGGCCAACAAATCCGCCGCCGTGGCGCCGTGCGGATAAACCCGGTCTAAGGTTAAAAACAAATCGCGGTAAGCCGACGTGCTGGGGTGGGCTTGAAAATCCTGAAACTGCGGCGAGTCGTCGGAGATGTGATTGACGATCACATCCGCCATCACTTCCACGTCCTGCGCCAACGCGCGCACCTCGTCCCAAGTGCCCAAGCGCGGATCGACCGTGGTGTGGTCTTTGGGATCGAAGCCCGCGTCCGCACCGTCGATGGGATCGAAAAAAGGCAGCACGTGCACCCCTCCAAACAAGCCGGCGAGTTTGGTGGCCAACAGCGTTCTCAACGCGCGAAACCCACCGCCTTCGGTGAGGCGATCCACATAAGTGATGAGCTGTACTTGATTTTTCATCCGATTCAATTCCTTTGAGTCAGCAATGCCTCAGACCGCGTCAACCGAGGCGGCCTCGCGCGACAACCGCGTGTTGGCGGGTCGTTTCCAGTAGTTCCACAGCGCCCAGGCGGCGAACGCGACGGCGGCGGCGGTGGCCAATTGAAAGCCCGCTTGCGGGTCCTGCTGCCAGTCGCTGACCGCACCCATCGCAAACGGTCCCAGCGCCGCCCCCACACACGTGAAAAACAAAATGATGCCGGCGACGGACCCTTTGTCGGAGGGCGCCACACACCCGATCGCCTTGGAGTTGAGGGTGGGGTACAAAATGGACATGAACAATCCCGACAACGGCAAACTCACCGCCGCCACGCGCAACGACCACTGCGCCGCTACAAAACACAGCGCAATGAGTACGGCCGCCACCACAATGGCGCGTTCCCAACCAATGCGCTGCACCGCCCAGACCCCCATAAATCGCCCCACCGCGCGCAGGACAAAAAACGTCGGCAAGGTGTACGCGGCCCAAATCAACCAATCGTTCTGCAAGGTGTGCAGCAGCGTGGGCATCCACACGTAAATGGCGCACTCCACCGCCACGTATAAAAACGCCGCCAATGAAAACACTTGCACCAACGGGTCTTTTAACAGCGCGAGGCGCGATTGCAACGGCGACGCGTTGGCGGTGCTGGGAGCGACCGGTTGCGTCGGGTAGCGCATCAACACGCTGGCGATCAACAGCGCCACGCACAACAGCGCCGCCAGCACATACAACCCGCGCCAGGAGAGCGCCTGCTGCGCCAACACCGTCACCAGCAATGGTCCGACGATGGCGCCCACGCCAAAAAAGCCTTCCAAGAGGTTCATGGTCGAGGTGTAGGCGACGTCGTTGTCGGACATATCGGCGACCAACGCCAACGCTCCGGTTTTAAAAATCCCGATGCCCAGGCCGGCTAAAAAAATCGCCACTTGGATGTGCGCGAACTGCGTCGCCAACACCATGGCCACGGCGCTCGCGGCAAACAAACCCAACCCACCGCGAATGGAGAACGCGCGCGAGAACCGATCGGCGAGGTGCCCCAGCCCAAAACCGGCCAAAGCGATGCCGGTCATGGTGGCGGTTTGCAAACTGCCGGCCAAACTCAGATTGAGGCGATACTCCGCGAGCACTTGGGGAATGATGACGCCGATCGAATCGGTGGTCATCGCAAACATAAAAAACATGCCGTAGGTCAACCACCGGATTTGCGCATTCGCTGCCATGACTCCCCCTGTGACGCGGACTCGGAATGGGTATTAAAATCATTAAAATGCAATCGATTGCAATAATACTCTGTTCGCTGCGCTCTGAACACGACCGTGCTGCCGGTCGCTAAAACCCGATCAAAAACAGAAAGTTATGGGGCAGGGACTCCCGTGAGCGCTCAGGGCGCCGACTCGCGCACCACCAAGGACGGTTGCATCATGACCGAGTCCGTTTCCTCAGACGCCAAGCGCTGGAACAACAAATCCACCATCACCCGTGCGCCCTTCACCAGATCCTGATGGACGGTGGTCAACGTGGGATGCACCATTTGGGCGAGGCTGATGTCATCAAAGCCCACCACCGCCACGTCGTGGGGCACCCGTTTCCCACACTCCCGCAACGCGCGCAGCGCGCTGGCCGCCAACACGTCGGAGGCGGCAAACACTCCATCGAAGGACAGACCTTGCCGCAACACTTCTTGCATGGCTTGGTACGCGCCTTCTGCCGACATCGGCGCCTCCACCCTCAAATCAGCTCTCAGGCCAGCGGCGCTCAGCGCCTGTTGCCACCCTTGGTGGCGGTGTTGAAACTCCACCGCTTGGGTTTGCCCAAAATACAAAATGTTGCGCCGACCACTGTGAATCAAATGCGACACCGCCAAGCGGCCGCCGGCGACGTTGTCGGAGCCCACGGTGCAATAATCGTTGCCGGAGCTTTGCCCACCCCACACCACCATCGGCTTGTATTGATGCGCCATGGCTTGCAGCGCCTCGTGTTCGGTGCTTTGACCCAGCACCAGCAAACCATCCACTCGGTGCGCCGCCAAGAGCTTCATCAACCAGTTTTGCATCGGTGGGACAATTTTTTGTAAGAACAAACCGTAGCCGCGCTCCGTGACCGCGTCCGCCAAATGACAAATGATCTCAACAAAAAAAGGATCGGTCAGGCGCTGCGTGGTGTCGTGAGCCAAGGGAATGGCCAAACAAATGGTGTTGGAGCGTTTGAGGCGCAAATTCCGCGCCGCCGTGTCCACCACATAACCCTGTTGTTCCGCCAGTTGACGAATGAGCGCCCGTTTCGATGGGGCCACCAATGGGCTATCCGCCAACGCGCGCGACACCGTCGACACAGAGACCTTCGCCAATTCGGCGATGTCACTCATGCGCCGCGCAGACCGCTCTATTTTTTTAGTCACCGCCGCCCCCGTCTGGATTTACCCCGGCGCCTCTGTGCGAGGCGCTTTGGTTTGTCTGGAGTTTAAAACATCCAGGACCTCATAGACGGTCGCCCGCTGGGCTTGGAGCAATAAAAGCCAGTGGAAGATCAGATCCGCCGACTCCTCCACCACCTGGGACTTGCTGCCCGACACCGCCGCCAACGCGATTTCGAGGCCTTCTTCCCCCACCTTTTGCGCCATGCGCGCCATGCCCTCCGCGGCAAGGCGCGCGGTGTAGCTCGACGCCTGCGGCGTGCGCAAGCGTTGCGCAATGATGCGATCAAGTTCAGGAATGAAGCCCAAGCCCTCTCGCGGCACACGCGCGTGGGCATCAAAGCACGACTCCGTGCCCGTGTGACAGGTGGGTCCTTGGGGGTGCACTCGGATCAACAGCGCGTCGCGATCGCAATCCACGTGCATCGAGACCACTTTGAGGTGATGGCCGGAGGACTCGCCTTTGGTCCACAAACGTTGCTTGCTGCGGCTGTAAAACGTCACAAGCCCCTCGCGCTGGGTGTGCGCAAACGCTTCTTGGTTCATATACCCCAACATCAAGACCGTGAGGGTGTGGGCGTCTTGAATGATGACGGGCACAAGCCCCTGGCTCCAATCGACCCGCAGTTCGTCGCTCATAGTCGCACCTCAATGCCCTGTACTCGTAAATGCCGCTTCACCTCGGGAATGCTGAGCTCTCCCGAGTGAAACACACTGGCCGCCAACGCGCCATCCACGCCGGCGTTTAAAAACACATCGCTGAAATCGCCACACCGGCCCGCGCCACCCGAGGCGATCAAGGGGACGGTGCACTGGGCGCGCACGGCCCGCAACTGCTGGACGTCGTAGCCTCGGCGAACGCCATCGCTGTGCATGCAATTTAAAACCACTTCGCCCGCGCCGCGCTCGATGACTTCCCGCACCCACTCCACCGTTTTACGCTGGGTGAAGGCGGTTTTGCTGGGATCCCCCGTGTTGCGCCACAAGCCGTAATCGTTGAGCGCCGCGTGCCAACTCGAATCCAACCCCACCACCACGCATTGCGAACCAAAGCGCTGCGCCAACTCGGTGATCAATGGCGGATGGTCGAGCGCGGGGGAGTTGATCGAAATCTTTTCAGCACCGGCCGCCAACACCTGCTCCGCGTCCGCCACCGAGCGGATGCCGCCCGCCACACTAAAGGGAATATCCAAGATGGCCGCCACCTCCGCCACCCAGCGCCGCGAGACCCGTTCGCCGCGCGGGCTCGCGCTGATGTCGTAAAACACCAGCTCATCCGCGCCCTCTTGGCAATAGCGGTGCGCCAGCTCGAGGATGTCGCCAACGATCCGATGGTCTTTGAAGCGAACGCCTTTGACCACCTGGCCATCGCGCACATCCAAACACGGAATGATCCGTTTGCTTAAAATGATCCGATCTCCTCTAAAGCAATGGCGCGATCCAACAACGCCTTGCCACTGATGGCGGCGGAAACGTTGAGCGCCGCTAGGGCATGAAGATCCGACACCGACGACACCCCTCCCGAGGCTTGCCAGGCGATTTGCCCAAAGCGCGTTTGTGCTGCCTGGTACAACTCCAAGTTGGGCCCTTGCATCAAGCCGTCTCTGTCCACATCGGTGCACAACACGTGACGCACCCGCGGATACGAGGACAACAAGTCCCACAACGAGATTTGGGTGGCTTGTTGCCAGCCCGAGACGGTGAGCATCGGGGTGGACTCGACCATGCGCACGTCCAGCGCCAACACCACCCGCTCCAAGCCCACCTCATCCAATATCGATTGGGTTAAGGACGGATCCGACACCGCCAGACTGCCGATCACCACCCGCGACACACCCGCGTTCAGAACCGCCAAGGCCCGTTCACGGGAGCGCACGCCGCCACCGACCTGCAGCGCGACGCCCTCCGCGCCGAGCGCGCGTATGAAGTCGTGGTGATGAAACTCCCCTGTGCGTGCGGCGTCCAAGTCCACCACGTGCACCAAGCGCGCACCCGCGTGCTGATAGCGGCGCAACACCGTCAGCGGGGAATCCGGATAGACCTCGCAGCGGCTGAAATCGCCTTGCCGTAAACGCACCACGCGTTCGTTCATCAAATCAATTGCGGGAATCAGTTGCATCGCGTTAGGGATTCCAGGTTAAAAAATTGCTCAGAACTTTGGCGCCCACCGCACTGGAGCGCTCCGGGTGAAACTGCACCCCACAAAAGTTGTCTTTTTCAACCGCGGCCGACCAGAGCTCGCCATGACGCACCGTCGCGCTGGTGTGCGCCATCGGGCGCACGCCGTAGCCGTGCACAAAATAAACGCTGTCGCCCGGCGATAGACCATTCCACAGCGGCGATGCGCCAAGCTGCTCTAATTGGTTCCAACCCATATGCGGTGCGGGAAATTCAACCGACGCCGTTAAGGGCTCGACGTCCGCGTCAATGACGCCTAGGGCCTCGGTTTCGCCTTCGTGGGAGTAGCGCATCAACAATTGCATGCCCAAACAAATCCCCAAAACCGGTTGCGTCAGGGTCGGAATCAACTCCGCCAGTTCCAACCGTTGTAACAACGCCATCGCGTGCGCGGCCGCGCCCACCCCCGGCAGCACCACGCGTTGGGCGGCTTTGATGCGCCGAGGGTCGGCGCTGAGCGCGGCGCTCACGCCCAGTCGCTGGAACGCCGCCATCACCGAGGCCTGATTGGCACCGCTGTTATCAATGACAACGAGCTCGGGCGATTTCAAGACAAGGTGCCTTTGGTCGAGGGAATGTCGCTGCCGTGACGCACCATCGCCATCTTCAAGGCGCGACCGAGGGCTTTGAAGCAGGCCTCAATCATGTGATGGGTGTTGTCCCCTTTCACCTTAACGTGCACCGCCGCACCCAAGGCGTCGGCAAAGCTTTTGAAAAAGTGAGGCACCAATTCGGTGGGCAAGGCCCCCACCTGCTCGCGGCCAAACTTGCCTTCAAAGACACAGACCGGTCGATTGGACAGATCGATCACCACTTCGGCCAAGGACTCGTCCATCGGCACCCAAAACCCATAGCGCTGGATGCCGCGTCGATCGCCTAAGGCGGTTTTGAGCGCCTCGCCCAACGCTAACGCGCAATCCTCCACCAAGTGGTGTTCGTCGATGTGCAGATCGCCCGTGGCCGCAATGGTCAACGCAAAGCCGCCGTGTCGCGCGATTTGCTCCAACATGTGATCGAAAAAACCCAACCCCGTGCGGATGGATACCGGTTGCGGTTGATCACAGTCGATGGCCACATCGATCTGCGTTTCCTTGGTGTGGCGTTGAAGGGTGGCGACGCGCGTCGACTGTGTGAGTTTGGCAACAATCGCAGGCCAGGTCCGCGTATCGCCAGTCCCGTCGCCAATGCGAATGCCTTCACACCCCAACCGCCTTGCCATCTCCACATCGGTCAATCGATCCCCGATGACCGCGGAGTGGGCGGTGTCGTAGGCTGCGCCCTTTAAATACTCGTCGATCATTTTGGTTTTTGGCTTGCGGCAATCGCAGCCGTCTTCCTCGGTGTGCGGGCACACCAACACCGCCTCAAACGCAACGCCTTGCGTGCGGAGGGTGTGCATGATGAACTCCTGACACAGCTCAAACCGCTCCCTTTGAAATCGCGCTGATCCAATGCCATCTTGGTTGGTCACCATGACCATCCGAAACCCGTGCGCCTGCAACTTTAGTAACGCCGGAATCACCCCGGGCACCCAGCGAATTTTCTCCAGCGCATCAACCGTAAAATCGTGCGGCTCCTCCACAATGGTGCCGTCCCGATCAATCCATAAAATCTTATCCATGTTGTAAGGCCTTGATGAGTACATTGTTCTGTTCAACGCTGCCGATGGAAATGCGAACGCGTTGCGGGGTTTCGGGGAGGTGAGCGAAACTTCGAAGCAACAACCCCGCCTGCACAGCCCGTTCACACAAGCGCTCGGCGTTCACGGCGTGAACCCATAAAAAGTTCGCCTCCGACGGCCCTATCGAGTGAATCCACGGACTGTCGTGCAGCGCTTGGCGCACGCGTTCGCGCTCCGCCTTGATGAATTGGATGCGCTCGTGCGCGACGCGCACGCCCTCGGGGGTTAAGGCCGCGCCAATGGCTTCCATGGACCCGATCGACATGGAATACGGCGGCAACACCCGTTTGAGCAACGCCACAATGGTCGGGTGCGCGAGCACCGCGCCACAGCGGGCACCGGCCAAGGAGTAGGACTTGGACAGCGTTCGCAACAGCACCAGCCCCGGGTACGCACTCAAGTGGTCGGTTAACGGTGGGGCGTCGGCAAAATCCACATAGGCTTCGTCCACCACCACCAGCGCGCGACCGTGCGCGGCATTTAAGATCGCTTGAATGTCCGACCACGGAAGCCGAATGCCGGTGGGGTTGTTGGGGGAACACAGGAAAATCAATTTCGTGTGGTCGGTCAACGCGTTGACGACACCCGCCACGTCACAGGAGCGCTCGGTGAGCGGCACTTCGCGCGTGATGCCCCCTTGCAAAGCGTTGGCGTAGCGATACATGCCAAAGGTCGGTGGACAAATGACAACCTCATCGATGGCGGCGCGCACGTACGCGCGGATCAGAATGTCGATCGCTTCGTCCGCGCCACGCGTCACCACCAACTCCGGTACGCCATACAACGCCCCCAGCAACGATTCCACTTGCGATGGATACGGCTCGGGGTAGTGATTGAGTCCACGCCGCGTCGGATCGCCGTGCGGTTTGAATGGGTTTTCATTGGCGTTGAGGCGCACCAGGGCGTTGTTCCAGACCGCCGGTTTATAGGCCGGCAAATTCACAATTTCCGGGCGTGCTCGATCAATCCACCAGTTCATAGGATCCCCATTCGCTTAAACGCACTGCGCCAATCGGAGTGCGACCGCTTGGGCGTGCGCATCCAAGCCTTCTAACTGCGCCAGAGTGATGGCAACAGGCCCTAAGCGCTTCAGTCCCTCCGGTGAGCATTCTTGCACGCTCATCGTTCGGTAAAAATCTTTCAAACTTAACCCCGAGTAGGCTTTGGCATAACCGTAGGTCGGCAGGACGTGATTGGTGCCAGAACAATAATCGCCCAAGGTCTCGGGCGTTGTGTGGCCCAAAAACACCGAGCCCGCACTGACGACGTGGCTCAGCAACGCCCGCGGATCCTGAACCGACAACATCAGATGCTCGGGCGCGTAGTCGTTGGCGATCGCCACCGCGGTGGACAGCGCATCGACGTGAATCAAGCGTGCGTTGGCTAAGGCTTGCGCACACAACTCGCGACGGGACAACAACGGCAACTGCGAGGCCAGCGCCGCTTGCACGGCGTTCAAGTGCGACCGATCGGTTGAGAGCAAAATCACCTGCGCGTCGGGGTCGTGTTCCGCTTGCGCCAGCAAGTCCGCCGCGACCCAGGCGGGGTTTGCGCTGCGATCGGTGATCACCATCACTTCCGAGGGGCCGGCGGGCAAATCGAACGCCGCACCCTGGGGATCGTTGGCCACCTGCAATTTGGCTTCGGTCACATAGCGATTGCCCGGCCCGGTGATTTTATCCACCTTCGGAATCGTCGCGGTGCCAAAGGCCATCGCCGCGATGGCTTGCGCGCCGCCTACTTTAAAGATCCGCTGCGCACCGGCCAACGTGGCCGCAACCACCACACCGGCGTCCGCACGACCATCGCGCCGCACCGGCGTACACACGACGCACTGTTTAACCCCCGCCAAGCGCGCGGGTACCACACTCATCATCGCCGCCGATGGCAACGGTGCGCTGCCCGCCGGCACGTAAACCCCCACCGCGCGCAAGGGCACGCTCAGCAACTCGCAGCGCACACCGGGCACGGTTTCGACGGACACTGGTTTAAACCGTTGCGCCTCGTGAAATCGTTCGATGTGATCAATGGCCGTTTGAATGGCTTCCCGTTGAACCGGCGTCACCGTCTGAAAAGCCCACTCCACTTCCTCCGCGGACACCGCGAGCTGTTGCAAGCGAACCCCATCAAAACGCGCGGTGTAGTCGATGAGCGCGGCATCGCCGTCGGCGCGCACGGCGGCGATGATGTCGGCCACGGCCGCGGATACCCGCGCATCGACGTTGCCGGCTTTACGCTGTAATTGGGCGTTCTGTTGCGCGGGCGTTAGGGTGGCCCACTCGAGCACAGCGGGAATGATGGGATCGGCGGTGCTCATGGCAGCATCTTCTCCACCGGCAACACCAACAACGCACTGGCGCCGGCGGCTTTGAGGCTCTCTAAGGTTTCCCAGAACACGTTTTCGTGGCACAACGCATGCACCGCCACGCGGTCGCTTTGCCCTTCCAGGGGCAAGATGGTCGGCGATTCGGAGCCGGGCAACAGCGTTTTGATTTTGGCCAACGCGTGTACCGGCGCGTGCAGCATGATGTATTTGCTTTCCTTCACTCGAATCACGCCATCAATGCGCTGCAACAGCCTCGCCACCCACGCGGCTTTAAAGTCACTCAAGGGTTGAGGCGTTTTGACCAACCAGGCCTGACTGTGAAAAATCGTTTCCACTTCTTTGAGACGATTGGCGATCAAAGTGCTTCCCGTGGACACCAAATCACAAATCACCTCCGCGCGACCCAAGCGCGGCGCAATCTCCACACTCCCCGACAACGTGACGGATTGCGCCGCCACGCCGTGCTGCTGCAACCAGCGCTGCAAACTGTTGGGATAGGTCGTGGCAATGCGCAATCCGCTCAAATCTTGGGGCGCTCGGTACGGAAACGATTCTGGAACGGCAATGGACAGACGGCACTTTCCAAATTCGAGAGCGCGCAAACGCTCAATCGAGTGCGAGGCGGGGTGCTCGTTGAGCACATTTTCGCCGACCACACCCAAATCACACACGTCCTCCCGCACCAAATCCGGAATGTCGTCGTCGCGGACCAGCAACACGTCCAGAGGCAAGTTCTCCCCATAGCAATACAACTGATCTTTGCCACGGGTGTATTTCAGACCACACTGCTTGAGCAAATCAAAACAGGCGTCGGTCAAGCGACCGCTTTTTTGGATGGCGATGCGCAGACGCTCTTGCTTATCCACGCGCACGCTCCTTCATCCGGTCTTGCACAATACTGTAACCGCCGTTGCCCGCGTGTAAAAATCGCGCCACGCGTCCAATCGTGGTGACGCTGACGCCGGTTTGCGCGTGGATGTCGCGGTACGAGACGCCTTGCTCCAACAACGCCACCACGCCCCATCGGTCCGCAATGGCCTGCAGTTCGGCGGGGGTGCACAGATCGTTTAAAAACGCGGCCACTTCGGCCTCGGTTTTTAAGGTCAGGATTGCCCGATAGAGCGCGGTGGCGCTTTGGGATCCTTGGGACGGGTCACGGCGAAGCTTCATGGACAATCCTGTGAACTAATGTATTAATGCGTTAATACAGTATAACAGAATTTTACTGTCGTTTAACCATCTGATTTATATGAGTATATGTCTTTGGCAGCGCTCAAGGAGACCTCGTTACCTTGCCAAAGAACACCTCAGCAGTTGCGTTTACTCAATCCGCGCCTAGGTCTAAGGTCTAAGAATGCCAGCCAACCTCATTGGGTTCACTGTTCGGATTGAGGACCGATTGAGTCCGCCCGAAATCTATTAATGAGAAGATGCATCGCCGTACTGGGATGCATCGACCCAATTTTCATTGCGTCCTTTAATATTTTTTCCGATCGCGCTATTGCCTGGTTTAATAATGACTCTCCTAAATCAACAAAATAACTTTCTACGTTACTTTTATCATAATTTTTGAATTTGGAATGCTGCTTTAATTCTGAGATACACGCGTCTGCGGGGGATTTGCCCGGAGTGGCTCCAAACTGCATTGTGGTGTCTTTAACGTGCAATAGCAGCCAATATTCAAAACACGGATAAGAAACAATCATTTCAATCTTTTTCTTTTTTGCCAGTTCCATCGCTCTATCGAAATTAACTCGATTCACCGCTGATGGCTCATCGATAACACAAAGGAGTTGATCAATTTTAATTCTTCTCCGATTTAATTTTAATTTGCTAGGATTATTTACTGCAAATTTCACTATACCAAGGGCATCCGTACGTCCGCAGTGATGGGTTTCATACTTGTGTGTTACTCGGTAATGATTAATCGCAGACTCAATGTACTGCCGACAGGACTTTTCATCCTCACAGATGATTAACGTTTTCGTCTCCGCCTTGAGGGTCTTGCCGGATCGATGAAAACTACGTGTGTTTCGCTTTGACGGTGGCACGTTTCCTCTTCCGCACAATATGCGGAAGCGCTCGATACCGTCCTTCGTAATAGCGCTTCTCTATATCTTCGCCTTCGCGTCCTGCAAAGTCGTGGATGGATCTTAATTGTGTCGCTCCAGTGTTGTCGCGCTCAATCAGCCAAATCTGATCGCGGCGCAAACAATCCGCATTCATGACGCGGGTGCTGTGCAGAGTAAAAATCCATTGCCTTGGATTTTCATCGTGAACTTGAAAATCAATCAGTTCTCGAATGATTTCGGGGTGCAAGCTGCGATCCAACTCGTCGATTGCCATCACGCTGTCGGACTCGTTCGGTTGACCCTTATTGCTCATAAAAAGATTCGCAGCAATGCCAACGAGCGCCTGCGTGCCGGAAGACTCTTCAGACATTGGAAAATAAGCATCGCCCGTTGAGGTGGCATGCGTAAAAATAATAGGTCCGATTTTTTTATCGCGTTGATCGATTTTTTCTAAAGCTGCTCTGTCTTTAATGATCAGTTTCTCCCCGGTGCCGTCCGCATTGCGTTGCCATAACGTCTGAATAATTCCATTAATCGGAATATCAAACTCCTTTATAAAACTCGTTACAAATTCCTGGCTTTCGGGATGTTGATCCAGTATTTCCAGCGCTTGGGCAGTCCAATTATGCACTCCCTGTTCCTCAATCTGCATGGAACTCAGCCACGCATAGGCGGCTCGCATTTGTTTAAACTCGCTGTATGAATTTTTCATTACTTGATGGATAAACAATTGCGTTGGGCTGGTGAGCGCGATCCAAGCGTCTCTCAACATTTCATTCGCCTCAAACGCTTTTTCATCGAATGCATAGCGATCGGCATCCTGCGTGAATTGCCGGTGATACAAAACCACCGCAGTATTCTTGCGATATTCGGTCAGCGACTCTTCCCATATACGCTCGCTGGTCGCCGCAAGGTAAAAGCTGTAGCGCTTCTGATTGGCGACAAAATGCACCTCAAACACCGAAGGCTGGTCGGCGTAACGCTTGTCTAATTCAAAATGACGGATCAACCTTTTAGGGATTAATTCTCGACACAACGCTGGCACGACCCCGAGCGCTCGAATTAGGTTTGACTTGCCCGATGCATTGGGCCCATAAATAGCGGCGACTTTCAGCAATTTTGGAAATCGAGGATCGTCGGCGATGCCCGCATCCACCACGGGCGCTTTGTTTTTGAGGCGCGAATGCGCCACCATGCTTAGGGTTTGCCGCGGACCGATTGATCGGAAGTTTTCGACAGAGAACTCGATTAACATACGGTTTTTTAGCAGCTCAAAGCCATTTGAGACATAAAATTATCATAATTTCTCGTTGATCTGCATTTTTTTTACATTTTATTTTTTTATCTTTAAAAATCATAACTTTAAGAGTCGCGCGCCCGACAGCGCCTGGAGCACCGCTCCCCGCCAAGCGGAGAGCGGTCTGATCGGCTCCGTGTGATTGGTTTTATTAGGGCTTAACCTGCACCTCAACCAGGCGACCGACCCCGCCTAAGGTGGTTTGCAGCGCGTTGAACCCCAGACGGAAATCCGCATCCTCAAAGCTCGCGTACACATCCGTCGGTTGGTGCCAATGCGGATCCCAGCCCGCGCCGATTTCTCGACCGCGTTCGTTCTCGCGCACGGAAATCGACGGGACGAGGTTCATAAACGGCGTGCTGTCGGTATTGGTCATGTGCGGGCCGACCGACGCCGGATAATCGCTCGCGAAATGCTCATTGGCTTGCTGCCACCGCCAGGCGAGCGCTTGCGACTCACTGGCCTTTGCCGAGTTGGATTGAAACTCCACGTTAATGTCCGCTTCCGCTCGTTGGTGCGCCGGTAACGACCCATCGGGGTTTGGCATCCCGTGGTCAAACAACATCATGTCGTGCTGAATCATGGCGATCCACTTCGGTTCCGGATAGCGGTGTGAGCCCGGAGGGCTTTCAATGCCCTGCAACGCCGCGCGTTGATCCACGTACGCGTAAGCGCCGTTTAAACCGGTCTCTTCGTTGTTCCACAACACAAACCGAATCGACCGGTCGGTGTGCACATCGGGTGAGGAATACACCCGCGCCAACTCCATCACCAACGCCGTTCCAGACCCGTCGTCGTTGGCCGCCTCCCCGTAGCCAATCCCATCCATATGGGCGCCCACAAGGACCATTTCGTCGGGATGGGTATCCCCCACCTTGGTGCAGTAAATCTCTTGGCGAGTGCCGGGGGTAGACGGCTCGGCGTTGAGCGCACGGAGCTTTTCATCTGGCTGTTTGAGGGGATCGTTGTTCACGCCGGTTTTTGCGATTTGTCCGCGCATCCGCGACCCACCGACTTGGGCGTTTGGGAATCCCGGGTTAATCGACGCGGCGTAGCGTCTTGGTTCACCTTCTTTAAACTCATACGTGAGCCGTTCGACCGACGAACACCCATAGGCTTTGAGTTCGCCTTCAATCCAATCCAACGCCTGTCGATTGCGGGTGGTGCCTTGACGTCGGTCCCCAAAACGCGTGAGCTCTTTGATGGTGTGTTTGTAGCGCTCCAGCGACACGCGTCCCAACAGCGCCTGAACCCCAGGATCGCTGGGCTCCGCCGCTTGCACCGAGGCTCCCCACGCCAAAGCCATCGCCACCAGTCCCACGCCAACCTTGCGATGCGTCATAAGCTTCATCCTTGCGCTCCCTTCATCGAGTGTCTGATGTCGGAGCATACCTGAACCGCGACGGTCAGTCCTCTGGGTTAATCGTCCACCATTGCGTTGGCGCTTGGGTTTTAACAAGCGGCAAAGTCGTGGTCTGACCCACCCCAATGTGTACGATGGGCACCTCTTGAACGGATAAGGTGTGCTCCGGCATTACCCTTGAACGGGATCCCGGCCCAACCCAATGGATCTGCCCCCCTTGCCACCCCACCACACGCCCTTGGTGTGTGGGCTCCCATTCAATCCCCACGCCTTCATCCACACCGAGTCCCCACACCGCTTGTTCAGGAGGGCGATGGGCGTTGATCCGTTGCACCCAACTCACCAATCGCCCCAACCGTTCCCGTCGATCCACGTGAGAATCGGTGATCACGTTCGCGAGCGGCTCAAACTTCAAAAACCCCTCGACGAGGGTTTGTGCGGACCCCATGGGATCGGTGATCGCTTCCAAGGCGGTTGTGCTGCCATCGTCCAAAGCCCCATAGGCCCAGCGCCCCAACACCGCCAATCCAGCGCTCGTACCGCCAATGACCGCGTGATGCTTAAACCGCTCCTCCAAAATCTGAGGAATCGGCGATCCCGCCCACCAGCGCACATAACGCGCCTGATCACCACCCCGTATAAACACCCCATCGGCGTGTTTGAGCAAGTCCAAGACCTGTGGATCTCTGGCATCGGCAGCCGACTCAATCACCACCGTGTCCAACGACCACACTGCCCCAAAAGCCTGTTGATATTCCTCATGAGTCTCTCTCGACCCAGACGCCCCAAGGCTCACCACGCGCCCATGTCCGGCACGACCCGCAAACCAAGCCATGCTGCCTTGCGGCCACTCCCCACCCCCCAACAGCAACAACCCACCTTGCGGCGCCTCATGGCGAACCGAGGGCTGTATGGTTCTATAAAGTTGCAGCGACTGCGCCGGAATCGCGATGGCCATCATCACAACCCCGACCAGACACGGAACAAGACGCATCACCGTTGAATCCATAAACCGCCCTCAGCATCCTCGGAATTGATCATGTGAATGAACGACTGGCGCAACCCAACGTTCGCCGCTCTAGGCTGGCGCGATTATGGCGCGATTCGGCTCAGACTTGGCGCGATTCGGACGAATCGCGCCACCATTAGCCACCAAAGTGGCGCGATTTTTATCCAATTACGACATTCTGGTGCAATTAGGACTACGCCTAGCTACAATTCAGCGCTGAAGCGTCCTGTTGAGGCAATAATCTTAAAAACAGAGTACATGACTCAAGAATTCTAAAGTCCTCATCTCATTAGCTAGACTTGCCTTTAGCCTTTCTAATTAAGTCACCTAGGCTTTCGCCTGTCTCAGAATTCCACCGATTTGCATTTGATGTCTTGCCGCGTACAACCGCTGCCGCGGCCGATCCCGATGAGAAAAATTGATCCGCAGTAAAGACGGCACTGTGGTCAGTCACTTTTATAATTCCAGACTCCACCAATTGTCGCCGTTGGCCAGCGTAGGATGGGCTTTGCTGATCGAAAGTAGGATAGACCGGTTCCATAGCCTGACTACCTTCTTTAACCACGACACCACCCTCAACAATTTCTAGAGTGGCATTTAAATTTTTATAGTCCATTTTAAATCGCATACCGATCGGCAAACTGGAGTACAAAGCTGATCGCTTACCTTCGGATTTGCTCTCCAAGCCATCGGAAGCGTCAGATTGGTCATCGTCATTAGAAATAAGTCCGTCTTCATCGCTTAAATCAAATTGATGGAAACCCAAAAGCGGAAGAATCAAAAGAATATCTTTCAGAAACCTTTCCGCAAAGGCATGTTCGGATTCTGATAGAGCAGGTGCCTTTGGCGAGTTACTGTTATCCAAAGCCGATTTATTAGCCACTTTCGCAATCTCAACTAGACGAGCTTCTAGGTGTTGAACGTGCGCTTTATTTAACCGCCCTCCCTCCGAATTAAAGAAAATCGATTTTCTCCAAAAATTTTTCTCGCGATCATGAGACTCAAGGCGGGGGCCGACTGGATCACCTTCGCCAATATAAATTCGTCCAGAGCCAATTAATATATAAACCCCCGGTTGGTTATATTCTTTTCGTCCTTTAACCTCACCGATGAGGCCGCGAGGAAATATAGTGGCCTTTCCCAGCCAATTATTCATCTCCGCGACCAGCACGCCATCTGGATCGCCAGACGGTACAAAAATTTCCAGTTTAAATGGCTCCATGTTTTATCGTTACATCATCGTTGACAATTTAAAAGCAAGCGGCTGCATCCGAGCTGCGCGCCATCGAACCACAACCTGCCAAATTCATCGAGACCAATTAGCGTTACGCTCGGCTCAATAAAATAGCATAATATGCTACATCGACATATTTTAGAACAGCATTGCCGAATGAATTGGTTTGCGTCGAGCATATGCCGTCGCCCAAGCCACTTGCGCGCAGCAACATTAACAACATCTCTATTTTCAAAAAAATATGGCCGCCGCGCTTACGCCGGCCGCAGAGCGACACAGTCGTTGGGCATTACACCGCCATACGAACCTATAGGCATTCCAGTGAATTTGCGTTGAGGCGTGGGATTTGGTGCCGCTTGTCTGACTCGAACAGACGACCTACCGCTTACAAGGCGGTTGCTCTACCAACTGAGCTAAAGCGGCAGCTGAAAACATGCTATCACAGGCGAGTAAACGATCGATTTCACCCGCAAACCAACGCATCAAGAGACGCTATTTTAGACTATTTTTCAACCCCTTAGGCCGTTGCCGCGCGCCCCTTAACGGGTTCTGCGCCCGGCGAATTGGGATCTCGGCCAGGCTCGGGCAGCGCAGGCGTTGTGGATTCGGGGCAACTTTCCACCGTGACTTTATCGCCCTGCGCGAACGGCGCCATCGTCTGCGACACATCGGGTCTGGCTTGGTCTTTGGGAACTTTAATTTCAAAATACCCCGATTCCGCCATCCACTTCGGCCGCTCCACAATGGGCTTGAATAAACGCATGGATAGTTTTTTAGACAACGCGTCGGCATCGCTTTGCGTTGCCACTCGACCCACTAAAAACCGCACTTGATTGGCACGCTCTTGGGTGGTCAACACCGGCATCAACGCTTGGGCCAGACGGTCTTTGATGTCGGCGGTGTGTTTTTTGGCCGCTTCCACCCACACCTCATAGGTGGGGGTCTCCGCTCCGAGCACGTGTTCGTCGAAGGCAAGGCCTTGCGCGGTGAGCCAGTCGGTCAGGGCCCGCTTCATCGCAAGGCCTTGCCAGGGTCCGATGCGGTAACAGGCGGGTTCCGGTGGCGGCAACTCCGACACCAACGCAAAACTCGGCAACGCGGTATTGGGGGCTTGACCTGTTCCGCCCGACGTCATCATCGACGACTGACTGAGCGTGATGAGCACGAGGTTCACCACCACCAAAACGATTAAAAAAATCCGCACACGCACCCCGTTTAGCGGCTATCGGCCAGTCATTCTACCGCATCGGTTTTGCGCAAGTGCGCTAAGGCGGAGAGCCAAAAGTCCGGTTCCCACCGCCATTGAGGCCCCGTCAGCGTCAATCGCAGCGCCAGACTGGGTCCCGAGACCACCCATCCATCCGTCGACGCGTTCGGATGCTGTTCAAGCCACGCCTCCAGTGCCGCAACCCCAAAGGCCTGCACACCGGCGGTGACGGCACCGGCGGTGTTTTGCCCGAACCCATTGTGGGTGAGCGGGGCTTGGGTGGTCGCCAAGCGCTCAATGCCGGCGGTGGCCGCAAACAGCGCTTGGTTTAAAACGGCCGCTTGATGCACGCAGTGCCACGTGGGGGCAGCGTACGCCCAGATTTCGGAACCCACATAAATCGCCGGCCCTGAGTCCACGCCCTCGGCCAACAGGCACGACCGCTCTACCCACTCAACGCGGGCGGCCACGGGTGCCAAGCGCGCATCGACGCGTCCACGCCAGGTCTGCCCGCCAATGACCACCACTCGAGCGCGCATCGCCGCCGCAATCCCCGCCACCGCCGCATCCAACCCCCCTTCATCGGGTTCGGCGTAAAGCGTCTGACCGTTGTCGTCGCGCCATTGGATCCCGGCTTCATCCATTAAAAACACCGACCCACGGAACAACGAGGCATGGGTTGGATCGCTCATGACCATCGCTCCACTTCGCCCGAATGAATGGCCACCACACCTCGGTCGGTGTTGACCTGCAATCGACCCTCGGCGTCCACGCCCACCGCCACGCCCCGACACGGTTCGCCGTTCACCCGCCAGCCCACGTCCCGACCGTTTAACGCATCCAGCGCGTGGAATCGCGATTGATACGCCCTAAACCCTTCGTGGGTTGACGCGGCATCCAACGCCGCGGTGATCGCCTCCACCGCCCACTGCAACAACGCGTTGCGGCTATGGTGACGCAGATCCAAGGACGTCGCGGCCAGAGATCCGCCCAAGGCGGCGATCTGCTGATGATCGTCGGTGCGCAACGGCCCATTGATCCCCAACCCCACCACCACCGTCGTCGCGCCCTCTTGGGCTCGCGACTCACACAAGATGCCGGCGACCTTAGCGCCGTGCAGCACCAGGTCGTTGGGCCATTTGAGGGTGACCGCGGCGTGCACCTGGGCGTTCAGTCGCTCGGCGAGTTCAACGCCCACCATCAACGGCAACGGGGCTAAGGCGCTGGGGTTGAACGCCGATGAAAACGTGGCGGCGATCGACAAGGTCAACCCCGACGCAATGGGATTCAACCAACGCCGCCCGAGGCGACCGCGTCCAGCGGTTTGGTATTCGGCAACTAATCCTCGCTTTTGCCCGACGGGCACCGCGGTCTGCAGCAACGTCGTTTGGGTGGAGTCGACCACGCGGCGCAGTTCAAGCCAGGGCGTGCGAATCGCCTCCGCCTGCAACCAATCCAACGGCGACACGCGCAACTCGTGCGGCGCGCACTCGACCACCATCCCCATCGCGGTGAATTGATCGGCAATGCGAGCCAGCGTCGTGGAAGGCGGCAGCGATTCCGCCGACAGACGTCCTTCGCGGAGCACGCGCTCGAGCAGGGCGTTGAGTTCGTGCGGATCAGTCACGGTGACGCGGGCGCAACAACCAAACTTTTTTGGCGCGATTTTCGGTTCTTTGAATCATGCGCCAGACGTTCCCGCGGTGGGCAACCACAATGATCGCGCAGACCACCACCATGAGTTCACGCGGCCAAGGCAAGACCAAGCCCCAAGCGCTGGGCAGTTCGGGAATCAAACACAACCCCACGGTGGCCAGCATCGTGGCCAGCCCCACAAACCCCGTCACCAACACCACCGACCAGAACACCACCAACAGCGGCACCAGCGTTGACAGTTGCGCACCAGCCAACGCGCCCACCAGCGTCGCGGCCCCTTTACCGCCCTTAAACCCATAAAACACGGGATAGATGTGGCCCAGAATCACCGCAATGGCCAACACCCCAGTCAACCAAGGCTGGGGCAACGTGTTCGGTCCCGCCAGTCCCGCCAGATCCGATGAGGCCAACCAACCGGTCACCAAAGCCCCCTTGCCCACGTCGATCGCCATCACCCCGAGCGCAAAGAGTTTGCCCTGGGTGCGCAGCGCGTTGGTGCCACCGGCGTTGCCGCTGCCTTGGGTGCGAATGTCCACGCCTTTAAAACGCCCGATGATCAGCGCGCCCACCAACGAGCCTAAAGCGTAGGCAATGAGCAGTTTCAAGGACAGATGCCACATGGGGTTTTCCCTCCGTTGGGTTAGTTCAGATCCGCGAGGTTGATCTCAATTGGGACGGGATCTACCCGACCGTCAACCCCTCACGAGCCAAGACCGATCGCAACACCCTAACATGCGCCGCACTGGCGTTGAGGGCCGGCACCACCACCAACGACTCGCCACCGGCCTCCGCAAACGCCTCGGCGGAGCCGATGGCGATTTCTTCTAAGGTCTCCAAACAATCCACCGCAAAGGACGGCGTAATCACGGTCACTTTCTTTACGCCCGCGTGCGCCAACCGCTTGAGTTCATCGTCCGTGGCTGGCGTCAGCCATTCGGTGGGACCAAAGCGCGACTGGTAGGTTAAGGAAACCTCGGTCGATGCCAAGCCCAACGCGTTCACCAACGCGCTCGCGGTCCGCTCCACCTGACGTTTATAGGGATCGCCTTGATCGACGTATTTTACGGGGATGCCGTGGTTGGAGATCACCAAATGGGTGCGACCGGTCTTGGCCCATTGGTCTTTAACCGACTGCGCCAAGGCCTCGATGTAAACGTCGTGGTCGTGGTACTCGCTCACAAACCGAAGCGACGGAACCACGCGGTACCGCTTCATCGCATTGACGAGCGCATCAAAGGACGCGCCGGTGGTCGACCCGGAATACTGCGGGTAAAGCGGCAGGACGTAAAGGGTTTTGATGTCACGGGCCAAGAGCCGTTCTAAGGCGGATGCCACCGACGGCTTGCCGTAGGTCATGGCCATTTCCACCGCCACGGAGGCCCCCAAGGACTGCTGCAAACCCGCAACCAAGGCCTCGGTGTGGGTTTTTAAGGGCGATCCGTGCTCACCCCAAATCGATCGGTACAGCCGCGCGGTCTTTAACGGGCGGAAGGTCAAAATCGGCCCAAACAGAATGAGATACCAATAGTAGGGGCAGGCTTCCACCACCCGCAAATCCCCTAAAAACTGACCCAAATAGCGTCTAATCGCCCCATACGTGGGCGCTTCCGGGGTACCTAAGTTCATGACCAATACCCCCACTTCTGCGGTGGGAGAGACGGACGGAGGGGGAGATTTAAACCAAGCCACTGTACTGCTCCATGTCGGCGTGGGGCTATTTTAAAGGAAAGTAGCCCCCTAAAACGGGGGGATTTAGGGGGCTGCTCCATGTTAAGCATATAATAAGAAATGGAATGTATCTCATCATATATGTCTACTATTTTTGAAATATGCTTGATAAATTAGAATCTTTAGGTAATTGAGTTTTGACGCTGAAAAGCGATTCGATTTTTACTTGATTAGTGAGATATTCCTGCGTGATCTTCTTGTAGCCATCGATGGTAAAATAGTCGGTGAGACATATAACGGCGATGTCCTCTCTAATCGCGGCACGAAATAAACATTGAACGTATATATCCCAATCACTACCGAACTGGTTATTTAGATGTGAGGCTGGCGTGTGAACCTGAAAGTCCCATTTCCGCCACTCTGACCCGCGAGCTAATTTTTTTACGCTGCCGGACCTAATCATTGATAGTTCCTATATGGGCCAGAAGCCAATTCTGACTATTTTGTATTCCTTTTGGTATTTGTTAACACGCTTGCTGCGAGCTGTTTTGTTGAAGTGCTCTTAGATGCTCGTAATGCTTTCCCAGCTTTTGTGGCAACTTTCTGGGATGTTTTAATTGAGTTCTTTTTGCCCATACTAGATCTCCTTACTATTCGCCAATTAAGAAATTTGCTCTGTAAAACGGTAGCAGGTTATTTATATTGAATGCGCGTTCCTGACAATTCTTTACAATTATGCCTCGTCGCACACCTACCTCAAAAATTTGCTTGATTTGCAACAACAATAAGTTGTATCGAAATAGGGAGATCGATTGATCCTCTGAAGGCTTGCAGCACCCAGCCTGATCTTAGCCAATCTCAATGATTCGCACGGCCGCGCTGATGCGGTTTTGCGATGTAATCATCGGCTTGTGTTTGGCCATAAAAAAACCCACTGATCATTTCTGATCAGTGGGTTTCTGTTTAGAACCCTGGCAGCGACCTACTCTCACATGGCCGAAGACCACACTACCATTGGCGCTGAGCATTTTCACTTCCGAGTTCGGAATGGGATCGGGTGGTTCCTGCTCGCAATAACCGCCAGGGAAACTGGTTTGATAGGGCTTAAATCCCTATCCATTTGAAAGTTTGTTGTGAAGAATCCGTATTCAAGTAATAAGTGCTTTTGATTCCAAGCGTGATGGTATCACACTCAAAAAACCACCCAAACAAAACGCTTTGGGCTATATGGTCAAGCCTCACGGGCAATTAGTATTGGTTAGCTAAACGCATTACTGCGCGTACACACCCAACCTATCAACGTTGTAGTCTTCAACGGCCCTACAGGGAGATCAAGTCTCCAGTGAGAACTAATCTTGGGGGGGGCTTCCCGCTTAGATGCTTTCAGCGGTTATCCCGTCCGTACATAGCTACCCGGCTGTGCCACTGGCGTGACAACCGGAACACCAGAGGTACGTTCACTCCGGTCCTCTCGTACTAGGAGCAACTCACCCTCAATTCTCAAACGCCCACGGAAGATAGGGACCGAACTGTCTCACGACGTTCTGAACCCAGCTCGCGTACCACTTTAATTGGCGAACAGCCAAACCCTTGGGACCTGCTACAGCCCCAGGATGTGATGAGCCGACAT